>OLQP01000002.1_pt1 | contig 395431 bp, 324 predicted proteins | sample 1643181 | NCBI WGS metagenome assembly OLQP01 (sample SAMEA3136710, study PRJEB25190) | human gut metagenome | biome: human gut; feature: human-associated habitat; material: faeces | place: Austria | collected 2013 | reverse complement strand
TTCATTTCCACCAGTTACGTCACACCTATACAAGCAACCTTTTAGCAAATGGAGCAGCCCCAAAAGATGTGCAGGAATTGTTAGGACACTCAGATGTCAGTACCACAATGAACGTCTATGCTCACTCCACAAGAGATGCGAAACGAAAATCGGTTCGGCTTCTTGATAAAGTGGTAGGCAATGACTAAAAAATTTCCCTTATTTCCCTTGTGATTATCTCATAAGGGCAAAAATAAGGGAAACTACATATCATTTCACTAATGGACAGGCGGGAAAGCCTATAAAATGGGGAAAGTTAGAGAGATAATTATATAAATCCCAGTTTTTTAAGGTAGTAATTTATCTGCCAAACCTGATCATGGCATCTGCATTTGCACTTTTGTTCTTTACACTGTTCTCGAACAGTGGTCCTGTGAACTCAATCCTGCAGTCTATGGGAGTAATCAGCAAGCCTATCGACTTTATGGGAAGTGTATTTGGAACCAGATCACTCATCGGCTTCATGAACTTCCTTATGTGGTTCGGTAATACGACTATTATGCTCATGGCAGCAGTCATGGGTATCAGTACAGAAGTATTTGAGGCGGCAGATCTGGATGGATGTAATGCATTGCAGAGATTCTTCTATATAACTTTACCGAGTATACGACCAATACTTGCATATACACTCATCACATCAATCATCGGTGGACTCCAGATGTTCGATGTACCTCAGATTCTGACAAACGGACAGGGAAATCCGGACAGAACGTCAATGACACTTATCATGTTCCTGAACAACCACTTAAAGAGTAAGAACTATGGTATGGCCGGAACATTGTCGGTATATCTGTTTATAGTCAGCGCAATTCTGTGCTTCATCGTATACAGAATGACAAATGACAGCGATCCTGACGGATCAAAGGCAGCAGCAAAGCGAGCTGCAAAAGAAGCTAGAAGAAAGAAAAAGGAGGCGGCTAAATAATGAAACCAAAACATAAAATTAATGTCCGCAGTGTTATAGCGCATATAGTTTTGATATTATTATCATTTTTATGCCTGTTCTTCTTTGTAATACTTATAATCAATGCGACAAGGTCGCATGCACAGCTGCAGAAGGGCTTCTCATTTATCCCGGGCGGGCATTTCCTGGATAATCTGAAATCTGTAGCTAATGACGGATCCTTCCCTATGTTTAGGGGAATAGTAAACAGCCTTATTATATCGGGCTCATGTGCAGTTTTATGTACATATTTTTCATCGCTTACAGCATATGGACTTTATGCTTACGATTTTAAATTAAAGAAAGCTGCATTTACATTTATCATGGCGATACTGGTTATGCCGACACAGGTTACTGCGATGGGCTTCCTGCGTTTAATAACAAATATGGGAATGTATGATTCGTGGGCTCCACTTATCATTCCATCAATAGCATCGCCGGCGGTATTCTATTTCATGTACAGCTATCTACAGTCATCACTTCCTCTATCACTTGTAGAAGCTGCACGAATTGATGGTTCGAATGAGTTTAAGACATTCAACCATATAGTATTGCCGATCATGAAACCTGCAATTGCAGTACAGGCAATTTTCACATTTGTAGGTTCATGGAACAACTACTTCACACCGGCCCTGATCATCCAGTCAAAGAACAAGATGACAGTACCAATTTTGATTGCCACACTTCGAGGAGCGGACTATATGAATTTCGATATGGGAAAAATCTATATGATGATAACAGTAGCTATTGTGCCTATTATTGTTGTATATCTTCTCTTATCAAAATATATTATTGCCGGTGTCACACTTGGAGGCGTGAAGGAGTAAACAATTTAATTAGTTTTAGCATCAGAGCAGATGGCTTACATATATGTTATGTGGGTCATCTGTTTTTTAGTATATTGAAATATGAGGTATGGCATATTTTTTATTTAGGAAATATTGTGGCACATATGCAGTATATCAGCAGATGATTGTTGATTAAATAATTCTAAAATGATAGATTATAGAATTAACTCATGGTATAATATAACGAACGTAAAGATATGTGCGTCGAAAGAGATATCATATAGATAAGATTGGAGAAAATACATGAACCCAGCAAGCATAATGAAAATGATGAAAGCAAAAAATACATTTATAGCAAACCACCCAAAGTTTGTATCCTTTTTACAGTATGCATTCGGCAGCGGCATCCCGGCAGACTCTGTTATTGAAATCACAGTTACAAAGCCTGGACAGGAGCCTGTGACCTCCAATATCAAGGTGCAGCAGTCAGATCTCGAGCTTTTGGAGAGTCTTAAGGACTTAAAATAGAGGTAAAATATGTTATACCAGATTAAAGATGGGACAGTTTCGGCAGGAGGTCAGACGATTCTGTCCCATGTTGATTTTTATATAAAGGAAAAAGAAAAATTAGCTGTAGTCGGCAAAAACGGTGCTGGAAAGACCACGCTGCTTCGGCTTCTTGCTGGAGAGCTGACACCGGACAGGGATGACAGCAGGGGCAGCTACGGCAGAAGCAATGATATGGTCACGGGAGCTGCCACTGCAGGCAGTGATTTAGATGGTACGGCGAAAAGAACTCAAAGAGCAAAAAAGAAGAAACCGTCGGGAAACCCGGAAACCGGAATTACCATGTCCAGAAATATCACAATTGATATGCTTAGACAGGCGGATAAATCAAATCAGGATTTGACAATAGAGCAGATACTGCTTGAGAGCTGCCCGGATAAAGATACCTTTTCAAAAGAGAGGTTTGACTACGAGATGGAGTACGACCGGCTTTTTACAGGCTTTGGCTTTGAAAAGAGTGACAAGACGAGGCTTTTTAGGAGCTTTTCAGGAGGAGAACAGACGAAGATTTCTCTGATAAAGCTGCTTTTAAAGAAGCCTGATCTTTTGCTCTTGGATGAGCCGACGAATCATCTTGATATGAAAACTGTCGAGTGGCTGGAGGATTATCTGATAAACTATCCAAAGGCTGTTGTCATTGTGTCCCATGACAGGGCGTTTCTTGATGCAGTTGCGACTGGTGTTTATGAGCTTGAAAATGGCAGTCTGCACAGATATGCCGGCAACTACACTCAGTACAGGCAGCAGAAGCTTAAAAATCTGCAGATACAGCGCAAAGCCTACGAGCGCCAGCAGGCGGAGATTGCGCACAATAATGAGCTTATCGACAAATTCAAGCATAAGCCTAAGAAAGCTGCGTTTGCACGCTCTAGAAAGACCATGCTGGCACGCATGAAGCTGATAGAAAAGCCGGTTGAAGACGAAGCTCATATTTTTACAGGCAATATCGAGCCACAGTTTCCGGGCGGTAAATGGGTTTACGAGGCGAAGAAATTAAAAATTGGCTACGACGGCAGGGCACTGCTTGAGCTGTCGCTTCGTATAAGGCGTGGTCAGAAGATTGCCGTAATCGGTGACAACGGCATAGGAAAATCAACATTTCTAAAGACTGTGGCAGGGCTTATTCCACCAATAAAGGGCACAAGCCAGCTTGGCAGCAATCTGCTGGTGGGCTATTTTGACCAGCAGTCGGCACTTATCGACAGCGAAAAGACTGTGCGAGACCATTTTCACGAGCTTTTTCCGGCACTTGTGGAGAAGGATTTAAGAAAGACGCTTGGCATGTATCTGTTTGGAGGGGCAAATGCCTCAAAGCGTATCAGCTCGCTCTCAGGCGGTGAGAAGTCCAGGCTTGTGCTCGCAGAGCTTCTGACAGGCCGTCCGAACTTAATGATACTCGATGAGCCGACCAATCACATGGATATTCCGGCGAAGGAGACACTAGAATCGGCATTTAAGGCATATACCGGCACCATGCTCTTTGTATCGCATGACAGGTATTTCATAAAGCAGGTGGCCGATGCCATATTGGTCTTTGAAAATGACAAGGTGATGTACTATCCGTTTGGCTATGACCATTATATTTCAAGGCTTAAGGCATCAAAGGATGGCAATCTGCCGGCACTCATGCAGGCAAAGGATGCTGCGATGGTTGAGGCACTTGCGGCTGTCCCTAAGAGGGAGAGGCATGAGACCAGACAGCTTTCAACAGATGAGGCGTATCTCGAGTGGAAGCTTACACTTGCAGCAGAGCCGGTGGTGAAGGCGGCTGAAGAAGCAGAAAAGGTTTATGAGGAGCTATGTGAAGCAGAAAGCGAGCTTAACGAAGAAAATGTCGATAAGCTGCGACTGCAATATGAAAAAGTTGTTGACTCATGGACAAATGAGTGTACAAAATGGTATGATATATACTTAGATGAGATGTATCCGGAGAGTGAATTTTAATTTGCAGACATAAGGGAATCAAAGTCATTTGCTGTATATCATAAATTATCCGGGGAGAAAGGATTATATATGTGGTTATCAAGATATTTTGTGTATTTTATTATATTTAGCTGTATGGGCTGGATATATGAGAGCATCTACTGTACCATCAGGGCAAAAAAATGGGAAAACAGAGGCTTCCTCTATGGACCGCTTTGTCCTATTTACGGAGCCGGAGGTGTCGCGATCACTGCGATAGCAGATTTCATTTCGGCTCACACGGATGCGACATTTACATGGTGGCAGATATTTCTTGTGGCATTTTTGGGAAGCATTGTCTTAGAATATGGCACATCGTGGGCGCTTGAGAAGCTGTTTCACGCATACTGGTGGGATTACAGCAGCATGCCGCTTAATATAAACGGCAGGGTGTGCTTTCCATATTCTGTAGGCTTTGGGGTGGCAGGACTTATAGTGGTGTATTTTATTGCACCATTTACGAAGTTCATCACAGGCTGGATGTCACCTATATGGTATGAGTTTTTCTCACTGCTTCTTATGGGCTTTTTAGCTGTAGACACTGCAATCACCGTGTCAGCGCTTACAGATTTCAGTAGGACAATAGTCAATCTGCAGAACAATTTCAACACATATATGGATGAGGTTGTGGAAGAGGTTAAAGAGCGTAAGAAGGCGGCAGACGAAAGGTCGCAGGAGAGGTCACAGGAGCTTGCGGAGGCAGTCGAGGAGCGCAGAAAGAGAAAACGTATCAGAGCCAGTGCAGACCGAGTTATTGATTCAATGGGGGCTTTAAAGAAATCTGCGCTTAACAGGGCACAGGGATTCAGAAATCCAAAGGTGGAGAACAGGTATCTCGATACCTTTACAGAGAGTCTCAGGGAACGCTTTAAAGGTGAACGTATAAAGAAATCAAAGAAGGCGAAAAAGGCAGATAAATAACAAATAAAAATTTTTAAAAAAATTTCAAAAAAAGCTTGCATTATCCGATTGACCATGGTATTATAATATACGGTTCGTTGGTCAAGCGGTTAAGACGCCGCCCTCTCACGGCGGAAACACGGGTTCGATTCCCGTACGGACTGCTAAAACAAAAAGCTCTCAGTACACAGTGCTGAGGGCTTTTTATTTTTGCAAGCAATTAATAACTATAAAACCACTTAGAACAAAAAGCTGATGCCTGCATGTAAGCATGACGCATCAGCTTTTTTATTCTTAAGGTGGCTCAAATCATTATGTCTAAAGTATAATAATACTTGCGCACTTCAAATCATTGCCCAGATTGTATACTCTGCCGGAATCGACACCGACAACAGTTGGTCGGAGAATGTAGTACTCACTGTTTTTTACAACTCTTGCCTTTTCACCATTGCTAAGCTGTACAATTGAATCAACAGGATATAGAATCATACTGCTCATGAAAGCACGCATGACACCTATATCAAGCTGGTTTGTCATGGACATAAGCATCTCAACTGCATCACGCTGTGATAAGGCATCCTTGTACGGACGCTTTGTGACAAGCGCATCATAGACATCTGCGACAGACAAAATCTTTGCAAACTGACAGATTTTGGGTGAATCAAAGCCGAGTGGATATCCGGTTCCGTCAATGCGTTCGTGGTGCTGCAGCACTCCCATCAGTATAGAGTTGTTTAAATCCTTTCGGTCTTTTAGCATATTGTAGCCGTACACGGAATGTTTTTTCATGATATTAAACTCATCATCCGTGAGCCTGCCCGGCTTGTTTAGAATCTCATTGGGGATCATTGTCTTGCCTATATCGTGCAGCAGGCCGGATACACCTATGTCGTGGATTTCGTTGTCAGGCAGCTTCATCTGCTTGGCAAGAATCATTGAAATAGTAGCCACATCCACACTGTGCTTGAAGGTGTACTCATCGCTTGTTTTGAGGGAACTGATATCGACAGCTATGGCATCGTTTTCATTGATGGCCTCCATAAGCGAGTCTGCAATCTGGTTTGTTGCCTGTGTTAGCTCCTCGGAGTTAGTGTTGTTGAAGATGTACTGGACGCCGGTTGATACACGCTGCCTGACACTGTCGCTTAAGGTGACCTTGGAACGGTCGTCCGTCCGCAGCTGTTTGACCATGGCGGCAGCCTTTGGAGACAGTATGGCATCCGGATCGTCAGGATCAGCACTTCCCTCGCGGATGTATACTGACATTATACCGAGCTTAAGCAGCGAAGAGATGATATAATCATCGATAGCTGAGCCCTGTACCACCAGGTTACGGCCGGTAGGATCCTTGATGACCTGATCAATAATCATGCCGGGTTTCAATTGTCGTGTTCTCATATATCTGCGTTTAATCATTTTTGCCCCAAAACTAAATAAGTCTACTCTAAAAACAATTCAAAATACTACGAATATTATATAGTATATTTGTACTAAAAACAATCTGAAATGAGATTTTTTTAGCAATTTTTTGTAATAGAAGAGAAAAACACAGTTATTTCCTATTCGATGTACTAGATGTGGTGACCGCCACCACTGTGACTGCCGCCACTATGACCTCCACCACCGCTGTGACCGCCACTTGAGCCTGAGCTTTGTGGACTGTAGTGTCTTGTCTGGTTCATAAAGCGTGCGCGTGCATTTTGAATCTCTACCTTTGTAAATGCTGCACCCATGAGCTCGTTGCTCTTAGCCTTGCGGCCCTTTGACAGGGATAATGCATATACAAAGCAAAAAATCATGCCGGCAGCGAGAGCGATAAAGATGCTCGAAATGTATCTGAGAGGCTGTGATATATGTCCGCCTGCAAGGACTGTGTTGACCTGGTCTATTGTTTCCGTACAGCAGGTGAAATAGTCGTAATCATGACTTGAGGTGGCATATATATAAGTGTTGTCACAGATGGAGTTACATTTTGAGTTCGGGATGGTTCTCTGCGTGCTTCCCTCACAAGCCAGATAAATCTCGTTTAAATCTCTGTCTATTACAAAAATGACACCGTTTGCACCGGTTCCGAAATAGCCTTCAAATGTATTGACTGCATAGCTTTCAGTGCTTCCGTAAGGATGTGAGGTAGTGGTGACAACAGCTATGTTGCAGTATTCGGTTGTCTTTTTCATCTGTGAGATGAGCTTGCCTTTTACGGCATCGTCAATGAAATTGGCAGAGTCCTCAAGGATGTACTCGTAGCCGGTAGACTTGTTTGTGCCGCTTAGATTGTAATTTGTGGCTGTCTCAGTGGCATATACATTTGATGAGCTGCTCAAAACAAGGATTGTAACAAGCAAAAATAATGTAAACAAAGCTGAGCACATGCATTTTATACAATGCAAAAAAGGACTTTTATAATTATTTCTATGCACGGTCATCACCTCCCTTATGTGTGGCAAACTGTGGCAGCTTGCGCGTTGTAAGCACATTGAATGCGCGGATGACATTAATCAGTGTGATAAGCACTGAGGCGATGATGATAAAAGCTGCGCCATAGTACCATGCATCGAGCACCGGCTGGAACAAAAGAACAGCATCGCCAATAAGCATGGATACCATGCCAAAGATGAGTCCGGCAACTCCCTTGTGTCCGGGCATCCGGTCAAAGCTTGAGAAGGCTCTGATTGAAAAAATAAATGATATGATGGTCAAAATAACAAATAAAATCAGGCTGCCGTCTGCATTGCCAAAGCTGCCTCCGATACCTGCAATGATTGCAAACAGAGCAGGAACAAATTGAATGACAAATATAAAAAGTATAAAGTAAGCTATAAACGATGTGTTTGTCTTTTTCTTTATGGTTTTCGTGGCCTTTTTTGCAGCCTTAAGGCGTCTGCGGTTGTTGATTGCACCAAGTGCCTCCGGCTGTTCCTTTGCGATACGGCCCTTATCCTCGGTACCGGCTTCCTTTACAGCAATCATGGTCAGCTCCTGTGAGTAACAGATATTTGCGATAATCGCAAGCACACCGACTATGGTGAGAGTTATTCCGGGAGTGAGAACCGTCAGCAGACATAATAAAATGTATACCGGAATTGCCGCAATGAGTGAGCCTAGCAGGAATTTACCGACAGATATAGGCAGATCTGCAACAACCTTGCCGGTCTGGCCGTTTACTGTGGCATATGCTACACGATCCTTATTGCGGTATGACAAAAACCATACCGGAAACATCGAGTAATCTGTTTCTTTTACAGTAGTGCCAAGACTTAAAGGCGAAAGAGCAGCGGAGTCACTGTCGACTGACAAGCCGGTAAAGGCAGGCTCTTTACTTATTTCGCTTACTGTGTTTGTGCAGGCTGCATCCATTGCGTCACTTGCGTAAATCGTTGATGGTAAATCAGCTGTATCAGCGTAAAAACCACTTAAGAATGCCGGTGTAAAGCGCTTCATATTCTTCACATCATATGGCGCAAGTTTTTCGCTGATGCTGTCATCAAAGGATGAAGATGCATCGTAGGACAGTCCCTTGTAGTAGGCGTCGAGATCTCCCTCGAGCCTGTAATGGTCTGTAATGATGTAATCTCCTGAACGGTGGGATCTTTTCGCCGGAAGTGAAATAGGAGCCTTCTGGGTTACATAATATGTCCAGTAAGGCATGTAGATACCTCTGAATCCGTCGATAAACTTAGGATCCTTAAGCTCCTTTGGCGCGAAAACAGCCTTTTTCATGAGGCTCATGTAGGCCTGCTTACAGTCATCCTTGCTCTTTGCAAATGGTATGATATAAGCCGGCTTGTGCTCCTTTTGCATGCGGCTGTAGAGCACAGTTGATGCACCGCAGAAGCTGCAGAAGCCTGCTGCGGTATCGTCTGTGCTCAGGATTTCTCCTCCGCACTGAGGGCATGTGAAAATGGTTGCGTCGAAGTCCTTCTGGACCTCGGCGTCAGAGGTTTTGTCCTCGTACGCGTAAGGGTCGAAAAGTGAATGACAGTATTCACAGGCTAACTGGCCTGATTTGATGTCAAACTTCACATTTCCACCGCAATTTTTACATGCGAACATTTTGTTTCTCCTTTCTATTCCCTTTTACTTTTTTATCTGCTTGAATAAATAATTCCTTCCAGATTGACGGATGGAAGAGGATGAGCAGTGGAAACAGCTCGAGTCTTCCGGCAAGCATGTCAAACATCAGTATATATTTGGAGAAATTATTAAAAAAGCCGAAATTGCATGTCGGACCGACCAGAGAAAGACCCGGTCCGATATTGTTAAATGTAGCTGCGACAGCCGTGAAATTGGTAGTGAAATCATAGTTTTCAACGGAAACAAGCAGCATTGAAACAACAAAAATGACGGCATACGTCATGAAATAAACATTTATTGACCTGATAACATCATGGTCTACAGGCTTGTGCTCAAAGGTGAGCTTTTTCACACTCTTTGGGTGAATGTAGCCATTTAACTCCTTAAGTATTGTCTTTACAGCGATGACAATACGAGATACCTTGATACCGCCGCCGGTGCTTCCGGCACATGCACCAATGAACATCAAAAGCACAAGCAGTGTCTTTGAAAGCTCAGGCCATCTGTCGAAATCGGTGCTGGAAAATCCGGTTGTCGTGATGATTGAGCCAACCTGAAACGCTGCCTTTGTGACTGCGTCAAACACACCGGTACACATATGCGCGATATTCACGCTTATGACTACAACGGAGGCTATTATGATGCCGAAATAGTATCTGACCTCCTCAACCTTAAGTGCGTCACGGATGTGACCGAAGAAAAGCAGGTAGTAAGCGTTGAAATTGACACCGAAAAGTATCATAAATATGGTAACAACCCACTGCAGATAAACATTGTAGCCGCAAAAGCTGTCGTTTTTGATACCAAAGCCTCCTGTTCCGGCTGTGCCAAGAGAGGTACAGATGGCATCGTACAGAGGCATTTTCCCGAAAAGCAGGAAAATAATCTCCATAGTCGTAAGACCAAAGTATATTATGTATAAAAGCCTGGCGGTGTGCCGCATCTTTGGAACGAGCTTTCCAACTGAAGGCCCGGGGCTTTCTGCGCGCATCAGGTTGATATTGCTGCCGCCTGAAAGCGGGATGATTGCCAGAAGAAAAACAAGCACACCCATACCGCCAATCCAGTGCGTAAAGCAGCGCCAGAAATTCATGCAATATGAGAGTGATTCTACCTCAGGCAGGATGCTCGCTCCTGTCGTGGTGAAGCCGGAGATGGTCTCAAAAAGAGCATCTGTGAAGCTTGGAATCTCTCCTGATATGTAAAACGGCAGACAGCCGAATATACTCAGTACGACCCAGCCCAGTGCGGTTGTTGCACAGCCCTCCTTCAGGTAAAAGGTAAAATCCCTCGGTTTTTTAGCCGAAAAAATAAAACCGATAGCTATGCTTATGAGTGCAACAATCAAAAAGTAGATGCCGCTTTTTTCATAATAAATACCGGCAACAATACATGGCAGAAGCAGCAAAAAGCCTTCAAGCTTTAAAATATATCCCAAAAGATATCGAATTACTGAAGTGTTCATATCATTCCCCCACTATTCCATAATATCCTGAAGATTCGTAAAGCCGGTATTGGTTGTTATAATCATGACAGTATCATTTTTTTGTATGCAGTCATTACCTGTAGGAATAATAATTTTGCCGTTTCGGTTGATGAAGCAGATGAGCAGATGCTTTTTGAGCTTTAAGTCGCGAAGCGGTATGTCTGTCACATTTGAGTTTTCTGATACAAAGAACTCAATTGCTTCAACTCTTGAGTCGTACATGTGGTAGAGAGTCTCTATATTGCAGTTCATAGAGTTTTTCTTTGCACGGACATAGGCAATTATGGCTTCTGAGGTGATGTATTTTGGCGAGATTACACTGCCAAGGTCCAGGCTGTTTATGACATTGGTAAAAGTTATACGATTAAGCTTTGTTATGACCTTTGCATTGGAAACCTGCTTCGCATAGAGCGTAAGCATGATGTTTTCCTCGTCTATACCGGTAAGAGGTACAAATGACTGGCAGGTCTCTATGCCCTCTTCCTTTAAGAGTGCCTGTTCTGTTCCGTCACCGTTTATGATGACAGCATCCGGAAGCAGTATGGAAAGCTCCTCACAGCGCTCGAAGCTATTTTCGATTATTTTGACCTTTATGCCTCGTGATATGAGCTGCTTTGCCAGGTAATATGCGGCTTTGCCGCCTCCGATAATCAGTGTGTTTTTTACGCTGTGTGTATTGACTCCGATGTGGCTGAAAAATTCCTTTGTATGTCTGCGTTCGCCGACAAATGACAGCTTGTCGCCCTTGCGGAGCACAAAATCACCTGATGGGATAGTGACCTCATCATCTCTCTCGACTGCACCGATAAGTATGTTGGCATGGTGTCTGGTGCCCAGATCCATGAGCTTTGTTCCGTCGAGGATGCTGCCCTCGGGAATCTCATACTTGATGAGCTGTGCCTGACCGTGAGCAAAGTTTGTTACCTCAAGGCTGGACGGCAGATGAAGAATATGAGCCATCTCAATAGCTGCCTCAAGCTCAGGGTTGATAATGAGTGCAAGACCAAGCTTGTCGCGCAGATATTTGGCCTCCTGGCTGTATTCAGGCGTTCTGACTCTGGCTATAGCAGCACAGTTGCCGACCTGTGTGGCAATGGTACAGCATAGCAGATTCAGCTCATCAGAGCCTGTGACTGCGATGATTAAGTCGGCATCATCAATACCCGCTTCCTGCAGTATCTTGTAGCTGGCACCGTTTCCTGCAATACCCATTACATCATAGATATTGGATACCTGGGAAATCCTCTCCCTGTTTTTGTCGACAATTGTTATGTCGTGCCCCTCCTTGCCAAGCTGCTCAACGAGAGTACGGCCTACCTTGCCGCATCCGACGATGATAATTCTCAGTCCCTGGGAGGGAACCACTCCTTTTTTGAACATTATTTCCTCCGTATATAAAAATATAATGATATGAGGGTCAAAAGGTATTTTGCCCCTCATTTATGATTGTGTGGTGGATAGAATTATTATGACTATCATATATCAATGGATTATAACATAACGCATATATATTTCATAGAGAAAAAAGTCCCAAAAATATGAGATTGTAATAAAGTACAAAAAGTGATAAAATCAATTTTAATTGTAGTATTTGAATAGCTGTTTGAACAGCAATAAGAGATAGATTTTTGGAGCTTTAAGTAATGACGGGATTTTTAAAGGCAAACTACCATACGCACACCTATAGGTGCCAGCATGCATATGGCAGCGAGCGCGAATATATAGAGGCGGCTATCAGAATGGGCATCGCAGAGCTTGGCTTTTCAGACCATGTGCCGTGCCCCTTTAAGGATGGCTATGTGTCGGGCATCCGGATGACGATGGAGCAGGCACCGGAGTATGTGTATGCCATCAGGGAGCTTGGGAAGGAGTATGCATCCGACATAAAGCTCTACGTTGGCTTTGAGGCGGAGTACATACCGGAGTTTTTCAAGGAGCAGAAGGCTATGTTTGACAGGCTTGGCTGTGATTACATGATAATGGGCCAGCATTTTATGAAATCAGAGCAGACAGGCCCGTATACAGGCACACCGACAGATGATGAGAGTCGTATACGCGAGTATGTGGATACTGTTATAGAGGGCATGAAAACAGGCATGTACAGCTATTTAGCACATCCTGATTTAATAAATTATCAGGGACTTGATTCTGTCTACGAATGGGAGATGACGAGGATGTGCAAGGCACTTAAGGAGCTTAACATACCGCTTGAGATAAACATGCTTGGTATCAGTGCAGGAAAGCACTATCCGACAGAGCGCTTCTGGTGTATACCGCATGACATCGGCAACAAAGTGATACTTGGGCTTGATGCACATACAGTGGACAATATATGTGATGTGGAAAGCTATGAAAAGGCACTTGATATAGTCAGAAAATATGACCTGAATCTTATTGACCGGATTGAGATATAGTTACTTACAAAATATCAAATACCAAAAGTGAGGAATGCTATGATTATTACAGAAGAAAAATATAATGAGGAATTAACAAGATATGTTTTGCCTTTTATCAGGCTTAATTTTGAAGATGGCTATATGAAGAGTGCAGATGGCACACGCATACATTACGGCTATGTGACGACACCTGTAGCAAAGGCTGCCATAGTCATATCACATGGATTTACAGAGTGTATGCCTAAATATTATGAGATGATTTACTATTTCGCAAAGGCCGGATACTCAGTATATATGGTGGAGCATCGAGGACACGGCTTTTCGGACAGAAGTGTCTCCGATATAAGCATGGTCACTGTAAACAGCTTTGACGATTATGTGAGTGACCTTGATATGTTTATCCGCGAGATTGTGATGAAGCGTGAGGGGCGCAGACCGCTTTACCTGTACGGTCACTCTATGGGAGGCGCGATAGCTGCCCTGTATCTTGAGAAGCATCCTGAGGTATTTACAAAGGCAGTACTTTCAAGCCCTATGATAGAGATGCTTTATGGCAATTTTTCACATTTTGCCGTGGAGGCGATACTGTTTGTCGCAAGTGTGCTTAACTGGAACGATAAATATCTGCCGAGCCAGACACCGTATACGGATGAGTATGATTTTGAATCGAGCTGTTGTCTGTCAAAGGCGCGCTATGACTACATATACAAGTGCAAGGTGGAGGAGGAACGCTATCGTACAAATGGCGCCACCTACAGATGGTGCAGGGCCGGGCGCAAGGCATCCAAATATATAAAGAAGCATGCACAGGAAATTAAAATACCGGTGCTGTTATGCCAGGCGGGAAAGGATTATCTGGTTTCAAATGCCGCTGAGGATGAATTTATTGCGAAACTGCCTCAGGGCATTAAGAAGGTCTATCCTGATTCAAAGCACGAGATATTTAATGCGGATGATGATACCTTGGAGAAGTTTTACTCAGATATCCTTGATTTTTGGGCTTGAACATGAAAATGAAATTCGTCAAGTGAAAAATGTGACATAAAAAATCATTTGTTTTGTTAGAAATGACATATGGATTTAAAATACAATATATAGTATAATCACAACTGTTGCGGACAAGATGTTAGTATTTAAGCCGATGGTAAGAGTACGTAAAGCATAGCCCGTACAGAGAAAAATAATAAAATATATCAATATTGTAACAGGTAAATATACTATCAAACAAATGTGAGGAGAAAGAGAATGTCAGACGAAGTTTTAGACGATGTAATGATTAAGGGTTCATGTAAGGGAAAAGCAGATGCTATTGTAAATTGCCAGTGCAATATCGAGAGTGCACCGGTCAGATGCGAGCAGGCAGAAAGATGTATGTTCTATTCTTATTATAAGTGCAGCAAGCAGTGGAAGAGGCTTGCATAGTTAAAATTAAAGATTAAAAGCTCCGGGCTGACAATGAAGTCGGCATGGAGCTTTTTTGCGTATATAAAGAAAAAAATATTTTACACGCGGAAAACTTATGATAATATATATAATATATTATCAAGATATAGGAGAAAAGCGCATGAAGAGAGTTTTGGTACTGAGCGATTCACATGGTAATGTGGGAAATATGATTCGGGCAGTCAAAAGAGAGGAGCCTGATATGATACTTCATCTGGGAGACTGCGTTGTGGATGCGGATGCCCTTAGGAGAGAGTTTCCTCATATAACCATGGTCAATGTGCCGGGAAACTGTGATTTTTCACGGGGAGATACAGAGAGACTTATTGATATCGACGGCTATAAGGTACTCATGTGCCATGGACATACATATGGAGTAAAGATGTCATATATGCATCTGGAGCTTCATGCGAAGGAAGTCGGGGCAGACCTGGCGCTCTTTGGACATACACACAAGCTGTTTTATGATAAGCACAATGGTCTTGCGATGATGAATCCGGGAAGCATCGGTGCACCGCTGTGGGGCTGCATGCCATCATACGGTATCATCACATTTGACAAAGAACACGATGTTATGAAGCTTGATGTTGATTATATTGAGTATTGACGAATGATTTATCAAAGCGGTATAATATTGGCTAATACAGTTATTTATATAGGAAGCAGAGGAAAAACAGACAAATGGTAAAGGTAGTAAAGTTTGGCGGCAGCTCGCTCGCCAGTGCAGAGCAGTTCACAAAGGTTGGCGACATCATAAGAAGCGATGAGTCAAGAAAATATGTTGTGCCGAGTGCACCGGGAAAGAGAAATTCCAAAGACACAAAGGTAACAGATATGCTTTATGCATGCTATGATCTGGCTGAGAATGATCAGGATTTCAAGGTTATGCTCAGAAAAATCAAGGACAGATATGATTCAATCATAAATGGCCTTCATTTAAAGCTGGCACTTGATGAGGAATTCAAGATTATCGCTGAGAATTTCAAGGCAAAGGCAGGTGCAGATTATGCAGCCTCTCGTGGTGAGTACTTAAACGGAATCATCATGGCAAACTATCTCGGATATGAGTTTATAGATTCGGCAACAGTCATCTTTTTTGATGAGAATGGCAATTTTGACGCGGAAAAGACAGACAAGGTGCTCTCAAAGAAGCTTGAGCAGACAGAAAAGGCTGTTATTCCGGGCTTTTACGGAGCAGGCCCTGACGGAAAGGTAGTCACCTTCTCAAGAGGTGGTTCGGATATCACCGGTTCCATCGTGTCAAAGGCATGTCATGCCAGCATGTACGAGAACTGGACAGATGTTTCAGGCTGTCTCGTAGCTGATCCTAGAATTATCGACAATCCACAGCCAATCAAGGTTGTTACTTATAGAGAGCTCAGAGAGCTTTCATACATGGGAGCATCAGTGCTCCACGAGGATGCTGTTTTCCCTGTAAGAAAGGCAGGCATCCCAATCAATATCAGAAATACAAACGACCCGGAAGCACCTGGTACTCTTATCGTTGAGAGCACATGCCAAAAGCCTGATTATACCATCACAGGTATCGCCGGAAAGAAGGGCTTTGTTGCGGTAAATATCGACAAGGACAAGATGAACTCAGAGGTGGGCTTCTGTAGAAAGGCTCTCCAGGCGTTTGAGGAGAACGGTATCTCTATAGAGCATATGCCATCAGGTATCGATACTATGACAGTATTCGTACATCAGGCAGAGTTTGAGGGCAAGGAGCAGCAGGTTATCAGCTCAATCAGAAGACTTGCTCATCCTGATATCATTGACCTAGAGTCAGACCTCGCGCTTATCGCTGTTGTTGGCCGTGGCATGAAGTCAAACCGTGGTACAGCCGGCAGGATTTTCTCTGCACTTGCACATGCCAATATCAATGTGCGCATGATTGATCAGGGTTCATCAGAACTCAATATCATCATCGGTGTAAGCAATGATGATTTTGACAAGGCAATAAAAGCCATCTACGATATTTTTGTTGTCACACAGCTGTAATAAGCTACGGAGAGATTATCCGTTGGAACCGGAATTGAATAGGATAATTTAAAAATTAAATGTAGAATTTATAAAATATACAGGGCTTGGCGGAATATATGCCAGGCTCTGTATTTTTTTGAATAGGTAAAGCTTTGAAAAACTTTATGAGGAAGCTTTAAGCGAGAAAACAAAATACCCTCACATAAGCTGAAAATGCGCATATATTATAGCGAAAGGAAGAAGTTATTATGCAAAAAGACACTATAATATATGTTACGGATCAGAGGCAAAAGTACCTCGCTGATATGCTGGGAGGAGAACAGACAGATTGCAGAAATAGCGGCGGGATTGATTATGAGCGTGTTGGGAATATTGTGTTTCCTACACCGTTTTCAAAGCTTAAGCTTATAAATAGTGATATAGAAAAATTAAAACATAATATAATAATTAACAATATTGCAGTGTGGGGCGGCATGATGCCGGAGTGCTTTCCTGGTATTGACAGGGGATGTGACTTTATGAGAGATGAAACTGTCATAGAGCAGAATGCCATTGTTACGGCCGAGGCCACTGCGTCCATAGCAATACAAAAAAGCATATATGGTATATACGGCTCAAAGGTACTTGTGAGCGGGTTTGGAAAATGCGGAAAGGCAATTGCCCGCGTTTTTTCTGCTATGGGAGCCCATGTCATGGTGATGGCAAGGAGAAAACAGGCAAGGCATGAGGCCGCTGAACTGGGATATGAAACGGTGGATTTTAATGATCCTGCCAAGGCCTGTTTTGAAACACTGTTTCTCATAAACACAGTACCGGATAGGGTTATAGATGAAAGTTTAATCATGATTTTGCAAAAAGATGCGATAATTATAGACATTGCATCTAAGCCCGGCGGCTGTGATTTTGAGGCTTGTAAGAGGTATCAGATAAACTGTACGCATGCGCTCGGCCTTCCGGGCATATACTGTCCGAAAACCGGTGCAAAAATACTTTATGACTGTATGAAAAGAAAAGGTATGACGGAGGGCTTATGGTTATTTCGGATTGCACCGTAGGAATGGGAATTACAGGCTCCTTCTGTAGTTTTGAAAAGACTAAGGATGTTGCAAAGCGGCTTGTGGATAGCTTCACACATGTGACACCTGTATATTCCTATAATGCACAGATGATGAACACACGCTTTGGAAAGGCGGGAGACTTTATGCATACTATCTCCGAAATCACAGGGGATGAGGGCATCAGGACACTGCAGGAGGCAGAGCGTGTCGGCCCGGGAAAACTGTTTGACGTGATGGTGATTTACCCATGCACCGGCAACACAGCGGCAAAGCTTGCAAACGGCATAGTGGATACACCGGTCCTTCTCGCGGCAAAGGCTCATCTGAGAAACGGCAGACCGCTTGTTATCGGGATTTCCACAAATGATGCGCTCGGCATCAACTTTAAGAATATCGGAAAGCTGATGAATATGAAAAATATTTATTTTGTGCCGTTTGGGCAGGATGACTGTGTGAAGAAACCGAATTCACTCGTGTGTGATGGAAAACAGGTTGTCGACACAATAAATGAAGTGATGGCAGGACGACAGATCCAGCCGGTAATCCTCTAGAGAGGGAATATTACTTTATTGAGATTATAGTACGGGACGATTCACGCGGGCACCGCGGCGGGCTGCATACACTCCGGTGTCCGCTACGCTGCGCAGCCAAGATACTGTGCAAATTATGCTTTGTAGGTTTTCATAGGATGACGAAACCGTCGAAACTCGCCATCCATGGCTCGATTTCTCCTTGCCTCGGCGTCCATGCCTCGGCATTTCTGTGTAGCATGTGCATAATTCGACAGTATCTAAGCAGCTTCGCTATTCGCGGACTCCGGAGTGTATGCAGCCCACCGCGGTGCTCGCGCGAATCGTCCCTTACGTTATGGCGTAAATAGTAAATAAATAAGATTTATGAATCTGAATCGTTGCCGGTCACACTGTTAGTTGTGAACAGTAACTTCTGAATTGAAAAACTGAGTTGGAAAATGTAAAAAAATAGAGGAAAGATGTAAAAATATATGTTATAATCGTGTATACACAAAAATGAAAACACAGGAGGATAAAATATGTCATATATTTACAAAACAAAAGGAACCTGTTCAACACAGATTGAGCTTGACCTCGATGGCGATGTAGTACATAACGTAAAGTTTACAGGGGGCTGTAACGGAAATCTTAAGGCTATCCCAAAGCTCGTTGAAGGACTCACAGTAGCCCAGGTAGAGGAAAAAATCGGTGGAATTAAATGTGGATTTAAGAATACATCCTGCGGTGACCAGCTTGCAAAAGCATGCCGCGAAGCATATGAAGCCCAGAAATAATAAAATAGGAAATTCCATATGTAAACCTTATATAGTGATATATGTATTTAAAAGCTATATAACATTAAAAACATAATAAATACATGCAAACATGTAGCGCCAAAAGCTCTCCCATAAGGAGAGCTTTTGAATTAAAAAAATAATTCTGCCATGCTTCGCGCACAACAAAGTGGATCCGGGAAGTACACAGTGTGTTCAGAATAAAAAATATGAACTGCCACGGCGTTCCATAAACTCAAATAGCATGAAGCACTATCACTAAAACACAGCCTGTCCAGGCAAAAAGCCGTGGCTGACTTCATATTTTTTATGAGGAATATACTGTGTGCTCCCCGGACCTCACAGCCTCCCATGCGCGAAGTCTCCCCATTAAAGCTCGGCACTCCCACAAATATTTTTATAAAATGTTTACAAAACATTCATCCCTTTAGGTTGTGCAATCATCCTCAAAGTGTTACAATAACACTATTGTGAGCCTGTACAAGGACAATTTGAAGTTATAGGAGAAAAATATGAGCGCATTATCAAAAATCTTTGGTTCTCACAGCGAGAGAGAGCTTAAGAGAATTTACCCGATTGCTGACAAGGTTGAGTCATATAAGGAAGCAATGGGAAAGCTTTCCGATGAAGAATTAAAGGATAAGACAAGGGAGTTTAAAAAGCGTCTGGAGGACGGAGCAACACTTGATGATATTCTTCCGGAGGCATTTGCTACAGTAAGAGAGGCTGCTAAGCGTGTGCTTGGCATGGAACATTATAGAGTACAGATAATCGGTGGTATTATTTTGCATCAGGGACGTATTGCAGAGATGCGAACCGGTGAAGGTAAGACACTTGTTTCTACACTTCCTGCATACCTCAATGCACTTGAGGGCAAGGGTGTGTGTATTGTCACAGTCAATGATTACCTTGCAAAGCGTGATGCTGAGTGGATGGGACAGGTTCATGAGTTCTTAGGACTTAAGGTCGGCGTGGTACTTGGCGGCATGGACAATGACGAGCGCAGGGAGGCTTATGGCTGTGATATTACATATATCACAAACAATGAGCTTGGATTTGATTACCTGCGTGACAATATGGTTATCTACAAGGAACAGCTTGTTCAGAGAGGTCTCCACTATGCTATCATTGATGAGGTCGATTCAGTGCTTATCGATGAGGCACGTACACCTCTTATCATTTCAGGACAGAGTGGCAAGTCGACAAGACTTTACGAGGCATGCGATATCCTGGCTACACAGATGAAGCGTGGTGAGGATGTTCCTGAGTATTCAAAGATGGATGCCATCATGGGCATTGTCCAGGATGAGACCGGTGATTTCATCGTAAATGAGAAGGACAAGGTCGTAAACCTTACACAGGATGGTGTGAAAAAGGTAGAACAGTTCTTCCATATCGAGAACCTTGCAGATCCGGAGAATCTTGAAATCCAGCACAATATCATACTTGCGCTTCGTGCGCACAACCTCATGTTCAAAGATCAGGACTATGTGGTAAAGGATGATGAGGTGCTTATCGTAGATGAGTTTACCGGACGTATCATGCCTGGACGCCGTTATTCGGACGGACTGCATCAGGCTATCGAGGCAAAGGAGCATGTAAAGGTTAAGAGAGAGAGCAAGACCCTTGCCACAATCACATTCCAGAACTTTTTCAACAAGTTTGACAAGAAGGCCGGTATGACAGGTACAGCTCTCACAGAGGAAAAAGAGTTCCGTGATATCTATGGCATGGATGTTGTCGAGATACCTACAAATAAGCCGGTAGCACGTATTGATTTACAGGATGCTGTATACGCTACCAAAAAGGAAAAGTTCAAGGCAGTTGTGGATGCGGTTAAAGAGGCACATGAAAAGGGACAGCCTGTTCTTGTAGGTACAATCACCATCGAGACATCAGAGCTTTTGAGCGGCATGCTCAAGAGAGAGGGAATCCCTCACACAGTATTAAATGCCAAGTTCCATGAGAAAGAGGCAGAGATTGTTGCACTTGCAGGACAGCATGGTGCAGTTACAATAGCAACCAACATGGCAGGCCGTGGTACCGATATCAAGCTTGACGATGAGGCAAAGGCTGCCGGAGGTCTTAAGATTATCGGTACAGAACGCCATGAGTCAAGACGTATAGACAATCAGCTCCGTGGACGTGCAGGACGTCAGGGAGATCCGGGTGAGTCACAGTTCTTCATCTCACTTGAGGACGACCTCATGAGACTTTTCGGTTCAGAGCGTCTGATGGGCGTTTTCAATGCTCTCGGAGTACCGGAGGGCGAGCAGATCCAGCATAAGATGCTCACATCTGCTATCGAGAAGGCTCAGGAGAAAATCGAGGCCAACAACTTTGGTATTCGTAAAAATCTTCTCGAGTATGACCAGGTGGACAATGACCAGAGAGAGATTATCTACAGCGAGCGTATGAAGGTGCTTAACGGTGACAACATGCGTGATGCTATCCTTAAGATGGTTCAGGAGCAGGTTGAGAAGTCTGTTGACAGATGTATTTCCGAGGAAATTGACAGAGCTGACTGGGATCTTGTAGAGCTCAACGAGCTTGTGCTTCCGGTCATTCCTCTTGATCCGATTACAAAAGAGGATATTGAGTCAATCAAGAATGCAAAGCAGCTTAAGCAGTACTTAAAGGAAAAGGCCGTCATGCTTTATGAGCAGAAGGAGACAGAATTCCCTGAGCCTGAGCAGTTCAGAGAGATTGAGCGTGTCGTGCTTCTTCGTGTAATCGACAGAAAGTGGATGGATCACATCGATGATATGGCACAGCTTCGTCAGGGAATCGGTTTACAGGCTTATGGACAGAAAGATCCAATCGTAGAGTACAAGATGGCAGGCTTTGATATGTTTGACGACATGATTTCGGCTATCCAGGAGGATACTGTCAGACTGCTGTATCATGTACAGGTTGAGCAGAAGGTTGAGCGAGAGCAGGTTGCAAAGATTTCGGGCACAAACAAGGATGAGTCAGCACAGAATGCACCAAAGCGCCGTGCAACAGCCAAGGTATATCCGAATGACCCATGTCCATGCGGCAGTGGCAAGAAATATAAGCAGTGCTGTGGACGTGTGAAGTAAATTTTAAATGGCTGTAATCGTTGCTGGTCACACTGTTAGGTGTGAACAGTAACATAAAATAAATAAACAAGAACGAATGTTCTGAAAATTGTGGACAAAGTCGATTTTTTGTAGTAAAATAAAGCACATAAGTGCATACTATAAATGATTGACTTTGTCTTTTTATAATTTTACAAAAGCAGTATTTAAGATTTTTTTGGAGGAAGCGTGCGTTATGGAATTTAAACTGCATTCAAAATACAAGCCGACCGGCGACCAGCCGCAGGCAATAGAGCAGCTTGTGAAGGGATTTAAGGAGGGCAACCAGTTTGAGACCTTACTTGGAGTTACCGGCTCCGGCAAGACCTTTACCATGGCCAATGTCATTGCAGCACTCAATAAGCCTACACTTATCATATCGCACAATAAGACACTGGCGGGGCAGCTCTATGGTGAGATGAAGGAGTTTTTCCCCGAAAATGCAGTAGAGTACTTTGTATCCTACTACGACTATTACCAGCCTGAGGCCTATGTGCCGCAGTCTGATACGTACATAGCCAAGGATTCCTCTGTAAATGATGAGATAGATAAGCTCAGGCTTTCAGCCACGGCAGCGCTCACAGAGCGAAAGGATGTCATTGTCGTGGCATCGGTTTCCTGCATATACGGACTTGGAAGTCCTGATGAGTGGACAGGCATGAGTATTTCGCTGCGCCCGGGGCAGGAGAGGGACAGGGATGATCTCGCGAGGTCTCTCATAGATTTACAGTACACCAGGAATGATATGGATTTTCACCGAGGCACCTTCAGAGTGCACGGTGATGTGCTTGATATATTTCCGGCAAATGCCGATGATACGGCAATCAGGGTTGAGTTTTTCGGTGATGAGATAGATCGGATAGTGGAGGTTGATGTGCTGACCGGCGAGGTAAAGTGCTCGCTTGAGCACACGATGATTTTCCCTGCATCCCACTATGTAGTTTCGCAGGAGAAGATAAATGAGGCCTGCCTCAATATAGAGAAAGAGCTTGATGAGCGTGTGAAGTATTTTAAAGGCGAGGACAAGCTCATAGAGGCTCAGCGAATAGCAGAGAGGACCAATTTTGACATAGAGATGATGAGGGAGACAGGCTTCTGCTCAGGAATTGAGAACTATACGAGGCATCTGAACTTTGCAAAGCCGGGGGAGCCTCCTATGACACTCATAGATTTCTTCCCGGATGATTTTCTCATAATTGTGGATGAGTCACATATCACGATTCCACAGATAGGCGGTATGTATGCGGGGGACCGCTCCAGAAAGACCACTCTTGTGGACTATGGCTTCAGACTGCCCTCGGCCCTTGACAACAGACCTCTCAATTTCGAGGAGTTCGAGGGTAAAATAGACCAGATGCTCTTTGTCTCAGCCACTCCGAATAAGTATGAGAATGAGCATGAGCTGCTTCGTGCGGAGCAGATTATCAGACCGACGGGACTTTTGGATCCTGAGATATCAGTGCGCCCTGTTGAGGGACAGATTGATGACCTTGTGTCAGAGGTCAATAAGGAGACTGCAAACCATCACAAGGTGCTTATCACCACACTCACAAAGCGTATGGCTGAGGATCTAACAAACTATATGGCAGAGCTTGGCATCAGGGTAAAGTACCTGCATTCAGATATAGATACACTTGAGAGAGCGGAGATAATACGTGACCTGCGTCTTGACGTATTTGACGTGCTCGTCGGCATCAATCTGCTCAGGGAGGGGCTTGATATCCCGGAGATTACACTTGTTGCCATACTCGATGCGGATAAGGAAGGCTTCCTTCGCTCAGAGACCTCACTTATACAGACGATAGGACGTGCCGCACGTAACAGTGAGGGCCATGTTATCATGTACGCTGACAAGATTACAGACTCCATGCGTGTCGCAATTGACGAGACAAAGCGTCGTAGAAAGGTACAGGAAGAGTACAATGAGGCTCACGGCATCACACCACAGACTATACAGAAATCCGTGCGTGATCTCATAGCTATCTCAAAGAAGGTAGCGGCCGATGAGAATGCTCTTGACAAAGATCCGGAGTCAATGAGCAAAAAAGAGCTTGAGAAGCATATTGCAGATATAGAGAAAAAGATGAAAAAAGCAGCGGCAGAGCTCAATTTCGAGGCTGCTGCAGAGTACAGGGATAAGCTTATTATGCTTAAAAACACATTGAGAGACGTAAAATAAAAGCTTATAACATCCGGAAGCAATTTGGAGGAACACAAATTATGGCAAAAAAAGAAAGAAAATACATCAAAATACGAGGTGCCAGCGAACACAATCTAAAGTGCGTCAGTCTCGACATCCCGAGAGATGAGTTTGTTGTTTTTACAGGGCTTTCAGGCTCCGGCAAGTCATCACTGGCATTTGATACCATATATGCTGAGGGGCAGCGCAGGTACATGGAGTCACTTTCATCGTATGCACGTCAGTTTTTAGGACAGATGGAGAAGCCGAATGTGGAGTCTATAGAGGGACTTCCGCCTGCCATTTCCATTGACCAAAAATCCACCAACAAGAACCCGCGTTCAACTGTCGGAACGGTCACGGAGATATATGATTACTTCAGACTGCTTTATGCCAGAATTGGAATACCACACTGTCCGAAGTGCGGGCGTGCCATTACAAAGCAGACTATAGACCAGATGGTGGATACTGTTATGGCACTGCCTGAGCGCACCCGTATCCAGCTTCTTGCACCGGTGGTCAGAGGCCGCAAGGGTGAGCACCAGAAGCTGTTCGAGAGAGCCAAAAAGAGCGGATATGTGCGTGTGATTGTAGATGGCAGCATGTATGAGCTCTCCGAGGATATCCCAATGGAGAAAAATATAAAGCACAATATTGATATTGTTGTAGACCGTTTGGTTGTAAAGCCGGGCATAGAAAAGAGGCTTACTGATTCACTTGAAAATGTATTTGAACTGACAGAGGGCAATGCCATAGTTGATATTGTGGATGGCGAACAGATGACCTTTTCCCAGAACTTTGCGTGCCCTGACTGTGGCATAAGCATAGATGAGGTTGAGCCGAGAAGCTTCTCCTTCAACAATCCGTTCGGAGCATGTCCGACCTGCTACGGACTCGGCTACAAGATGGAGTTTGACCCACAGCTTATGGTGCCGGATGCATCGCTTTCCATATCAGAGGGTGCCATACAGGTGATGGGGTGGCAGTCATGTACAGACCCAAAGAGCTATACCTATGCGACACTTCGTGCGCTGCATGAGGGCTATGGGCTTCCTCTCGACACACCGATTGATGATTTATCTGCAGATATGAAAAAACTGCTTTTTTACGGTGGAGACGGTAGAGTGCTCAAGGTCAGATACAAGGGTCAGAGAGGCGAAGGCGTCTATGACCTTGTATGGAACGGCCTTGTGGACAATGTTGAGCGCCGATACAAGGAGACCTTTTCTGATACGGCAAAGGCAGAGTATGAGCAGTTTATGCGCATTACTCCGTGTACGAGCTGTAAGGGGCAGAGACTTAAGCCGTCGTCACTTGCCGTTACGGTTGCGGACAAGAACATATATGAGATGACCTCCATGTCTGTGAAGGAGCTTGTGAAGTTCCTTGCTGATATAGAGCTTACAGAGCAGCAACACTATATAGGAGACCAGATACTAAAGGAAATCCGTGCGAGAGTTGGCTTTTTGCAGCAAGTCGGCCTTGATTACCTCACCCTTACCCGCGGCACGGCAAGTCTTTCAGGCGGGGAAGCCCAGCGAATCAGGCTTGCCACGCAGATAGGCTCAGGACTTGTAGGTGTGGCATATATACTTGATGAGCCAAGTATCGGACTGCATCAGAGGGATAACGACAAGCTGCTTGGCGCACTTATGAATCTTAAGAATCTGGGAAATACGCTCATAGTGGTGGAGCATGATGAGGATACCATGCGCGCAGCGGATTATATCGTGGATGTAGGGCCGGGAGCAGGCTCGCACGGCGGGGAGATAGTGGCAGCAGGCTCGTTAAAGGACATTATAAAGTGCAAAAAATCACTCACAGGAGCATATTTGAGTGGTAAAATAAAGATACCGGTGCCACAGGAGAGGCGCAAGCCAAGCGGATATATCACGATAAGAGGAGCCAGGGAGAATAACCTGAAAAATATTGATGTGCAGATACCTCTTGGTATCATGACCTGTGTTACAGGCGTGTCGGGCTCGGGAAAGAGCTCATTGACCAATGAGATACTCTACAAGCATCTGGCCAAATCCTTAAACAGAGCCAGGTGTATCGCAGGTGACCATGACGGTATAGATGGTCTTGAACAGCTTGACAAGGTCATAGACATCGACCAGTCACCGATAGGCCGTACACCCCGCTCTAATCCTGCCACATATACAGGTGTGTTTGACATGATAAGAGACCTGTTTGCATCAACACCCGATGCCAAGGCAAAGGGCTATAAAAAGGGCCGTTTCAGTTTCAATGTAAAGGGCGGTCGGTGTGAGGCCTGCGGCGGCGATGGAATCCTTAAGATAGAGATGCATTTCCTGCCTGATGTATATGTGCCGTGTGAGGTCTGTGGAGGCAAACGATATAACAGGGAGACACTCGATGTAAAGTACAAGGGCAAGAGCATATACGATGTTCTTGATATGACAGTGGAGGAGGCACTTGAGTTTTTCAAAAATGTGCCAAAGATCCAGAACAAAATCCAGTCGCTCTATGATGTCGGACTATCCTACGTGAAGCTGGGACAGCCGTCCACAGAGCTTTCGGGTGGTGAGGCACAGCGTATCAAGCTTGCCACAGAGCTTAGCAGAAAGAGCACCGGAAAGACCATATATATACTTGATGAGCCTACTACGGGGCTGCACTTTGCAGATGTACACAAGCTTGTGGAGATACTGCGCAGGCTCTCGGACGGAGGCAATACTGTAGTTGTTATCGAGCACAACCTCGACGTGATAAAGACAGCTGACTATATCATAGATATGGGACCTGAGGGCGGAGACGGCGGCGGAACTGTCATAGCGCAGGGCACACCTGAGGAGATATGCGAGGTAAAACAGTCATATACAGGCCGGTTTTTGAAACCATATCTGGAAAAAGACAAGGATAAACTTTAAAATTTTATTAAATATGACCTTTTTCAAAAAAAAAGTTTGAAAAATGGGATTTATTGTATATAATAAGAGAGTGTATGTGTAAATTTAAAGATATGGCAGGAAAGGGGCTATTAAAATGGTCGGATCAGATATCGGAATCGATTTAGGAACAGCAAGTATACTTGTTTATATAAAAGGAAAGGGTGTTGTGTTAAAGGAGCCTTCAGTAGTAGCCTTTGACAGGGACACCAACAAGATTAAGGCAATCGGAGAGGAAGCACGCCTCATGCTCGGAAGGACACCGGGTAATATCGTTGCAGTCAGACCGCTGCGTCAGGGTGTTATCTCAGATTATACAGTTACAGAGAAGATGATCAAGCACTTCATCCAGAAGGCGCTTGGTAAGAAAAGCTTCAGAAAGCCGCTCGTGAGCGTATGTGTGCCAAGTGGTGTTACAGAGGTTGAGAAGAAGGCCGTTGAGGATGCTACATTTGCAGCAGGAGCCAGAGATGTTAAGATTATCGAGGAGCCAATCGCAGCTGCAATCGGTGCAGGTATTGATATTTCAAAGCCATGCGGAAATATGATAGTAGATATCGGAGGCGGTACATCAGATATAGCAGTTATCTCACTCGGTGGTTCGGTAGTCAGCACATCTATCAAGATAGCCGGAGATGATTTTGATGAGGCAATTGTCAGATACATGAGAAAGAAGCATAACCTTCTCATCGGAGAGAGAACAGCTGAGGATATCAAAATCAAGATTGGTACATGCTACCCTCTCCCACAGCCGGAGACAATTGAGGTAAGAGGAAGAAACCTTGTAACAGGACTTCCAAGGACTATTACAGTCAGCTCAGAGGAGACAGAGGAAGCACTTCGTGAGGCAACTCTTCAGATAGTTGAGGCAGTGCACTCAGTGCTTGAAAAGACTCCACCGGAGCTTGCAGCCGATGTCGCAGACAGAGGAATCGTGCTTACAGGAGGCGGTTCGCTGCTCAGAGGTCTTGAGGAGCTTATCGAGGAAAAGACCGGCATCAATACAATGACTGCAGAGCAGCCTATGACATGTGTTGCTATCGGTACAGGAAAGTATGTAGAGTTCCTTGCAGGCAAGAGAGATGAAGAATTCTAGAATATACGTTTTATAACAGGCAGCCGTGAGGGCGATGATATGTCCCTGCATTGCAGGAATGTATTGTCGCTTTTTTGTTAATATTGTTACAAATGGGGATATTACAGTCAGGGGGATTAGTGAACAAAATAAAGGATATTGGGAGAGGCGTAATCAATCTGGTATTTCCACCGCGCTGTCCGGTATGTGATGGTATAATTGGTCCGGTTGAGAGATATATACACAGCAGATGCTGTGAAAAGCTCTTTCCGGTTGAGCAGCCGCAGTGTATGCGCTGCGGGAAGCCGGTTTTGTCTGAGCGAAGAGAGTATTGTGACGACTGTGCACGGGCACTAGAGCATCACAGGCAGATGCGGGAGGATGACAGCTACAGGCAGGGCAAGGCGCTTTTTGCATACAAGGGCAGCATAAAACAGACCATGTACAGGTTCAAGTATTCAAACAGACGTGAGTATGCGGCTTATTTTGCACAGACAGCAGTGGAAAGATATTCGGACTGGATACAGAGCTGTGGGATAGATGTTATTATTCCGGTGCCGATGCACCGTAAAAAAATGCGCCAGAGAGGCTACAATCAGGCAGAGTGTTTTGCAAGGGCATTGTCTGAAAAAACAGGCATAAGGATGGCAAAAGGGCTTGTGCGCAGAGTGAAAAATACCAGTCCACTCAAGACAATGGGGTATGTTGAACGCAGAAATTGTCTCGAGGGGGCTTTTCAAGTGGCGGATAGTATTGTACAATATGACCAAATACTAATAGTAGATGATATATATACTACAGGCAGTACGGCGGAGTCGATTGGGCACGAGATAGCAAAGAAATGTCCCGGCCGTGTATATGTGCTGTGTATTTGCATAGGACAGGGAAGTTAGGAGGGTTTTATCAGATGAGAATATCTAATTGCAAGGGCTGTGGCAGAATATTTAATGTACTGTCAGATGAGCAGTACTGCCCGAACTGCCAGAAAAAAATGGATGAGAAATTTGATATAGTAAAGAGATTTGTTGAGGATAATCCAAATGTACCGGTTGAGACAGTGGCCAAGGAGACCGATACATCCATGAAGCAGATAAATAGGTGGATACGTGAGGAAAGGCTTTCGTTTTCACCGGATTCATCATATGGTATACCATGCGAGAACTGTGGCAGGATGATACGTACAGGCAGATTTTGTGATGAGTGCAAGACTAAGCTCACAAACACACTACGCAGTGCCCTTGACACACCAAAGAGCCAGGATAGGCAGCTGTGGCAGCAGGATGACAAAAACCGTATGAGATATATCAGGTAACAGGTAAGAGGATGATTTATGATAAACGAAGAAAAAGTAAGGGAACTGTTTAATATTGCTCTTTGTGACAGCAAAAGCGATGACAGCCGTGTGCAGAAGCAGTCCGCAAGCTATTACGGATGGGACTATATATGGAAAGAGGGCTTAAAAAGCTTCTTTACAGGTACATTCGCATTTGCAGGGCTTGCTGTGATGTGGGTTGCTGTCAATGCAGCAGAGCTTTTGGATAGAATCAATAAGCTTGATTTTAAGGCAATGGGTGTCACAATAGGCATACTGTATATTGCATTTATGGCGGTTTACATTTTTGTCACAATTGTGGTGTATACTGCAAGATATAAGGCCGGCAGAAGAGAAGTGCGCAAATACGCAAATCACCTGAAGGCAGTGGGCAGAATATATTCCCGTGAGGAAAAGATTAAGCGTTAGGGAGGCTTTATGAACAAGTTACTGGAAATTAAGGATAAGGCAGTCAAATTTTGCGGTGAGTATGAGCACTTTATACTTCCGGTTGTGAGATTTGCCGTTGCATTTATCGCATTTATAACAATAGATTTGAATATCGGATATATGGCGAAAATCAGCTCGATGCTTGTGGCACTGCTTTTAGCGCTTGTGTGTGCACTGCTTCCGGTGAATGCAATACTTTGGATTGCTTCGATTATGATACTTTTAGATATGTATGCGCTGTCCATAGAGGTTTTTGCTATCACATTTGTACTTTTTTTAGTACTGTATTTTGTCTATTTTCGTTTTGCACCGAAGGATGGCATGCTTGTGATACTTACACCTATATGCTTTCAGCTTCACATACCATCTGTTGTGCCGGTTGCAGCAGGTCTTTTAAGAAGAGCTTATTCGGTTGTTGCAATAATATGTGGCACACTGCTGTACTATTTCCTTGACGGAATCAGACAGAATGCATCAGCGCTTGCAGAGGTGGTAGATAAAAAGGGGCAGAGCACTACAAAACTCAATGTGACAATGGGACAGCTTCTTGACAACAAAGAGATGTTTATAGTTATGGCAATCTTTGTTATCACCACACTGGTGGTGTATCAGGTCAGACGATTGAAAATCAACAATTCATGGACTGTTGCTACCATAGCAGGAGGACTCGTACAGTTGGTTGCACTTGTTGTTGCTTATCTGGTGCTCGGACTGCCGGAGAAGATAATCTGGCTTGTGCTCAGCACTGTAGCAGCTATTTTTGCAGGTGTTGTCATACAGTTTATATTTATGAATCTTGACTATGCACGTACAGAAAATGTACAGTTTGAGGATGATGAATATTACTATTACGTCAAGGCAGTTCCAAAGAAGATGATTGCCAAGGAGGAAAAGGTTGTAAAGCACTTTGGCAATACAGGAAGCCTTGGAAAGAAGATTCCGAGACATAATCAGGAAAATATCAGCAAAGAGGCTATTGCAAAAGATCTCGAAATAGACGAAAATATATTTGAGGATGACAAATAGTTACATAGTATAAGAGAAAGGAGGGCGCTATGGATAATGTGAGTGGTGTATTGATACGCTTCAAGGATCAGTTCCTTACATTCACAAATGTGCCGGGCATCAAAATCGGTGTGATAGACATTATAGAGATACTTATTATTTCAGTGCTCTTCTATCATATACTTTTGTGGATAAAGACCACGAGGGCATGGAATCTGTTCAAGGGCCTTATTATCATACTGTTGTTTGTGCTTGTTGCAGCATTGTTCCAGATGGATACAATACTGTGGCTTGCTGAGAAACTCTTTAATATAGGTCTCGTGGCACTTGTTGTTATTTTTCAGCCTGAGCTTCGAAATGCCTTGGAGAATATTGGTGGAAAGACCTTTTTGGGTGATTTTTTTAATACCGGCAGGGGCGAGATTGAGAAATTCTCCGACAAGACAATTGATGAGCTGGTGCGTGCATGCTTTGCGATGGGCAGAGTAAAGACAGGAGCGCTAATAGTCATGGAGGATGAGATAAATCTGGGAGAGTATATCAGAACAGGAATAGATGTGGATGCCATACTTACAAGTCAGCTCCTTATCAATATTTTTGAAAAAAATACACCGCTTCATGATGGAGCGGTTATCGTGCGTGGCAACCGTGTGGTGTCAGCTACATGTTACCTTCCGCTATCAGACAGCCTGTCACTCTCGAAGGATTTGGGAACCAGACACCGTGCAGCGGTCGGAGTCAGCGAGGTAAGTGATTCGCTTACTATCATAGTTTCAGAGGAGACAGGATCAGTTTCTACAGCATACAAGGGGCAGATTGAGCACGATATAGATGCCGATCATCTACGCACACAGCTTAAGCTTCTGCAGAACAGACATAGGGAGCCGGGTAAATTTGAATTAATTAAAAGGAGGTTTAAGAATGGGAAAGAAGCTTCTAAAAACCTTCACAAATAATATAGGCTTTAAAATACTTGCGATAGCATTTGCATTTATACTCTGGCTTGTGGTCTACAATCTCAATGACCCGGTCAAGACAAAGACATTTACCACAACAGTCACCGTCACAGGCCGTGATTCGGTTGTTGACAAGGGGCTATGGCCTACCATCAAGGATTCGGAAAAGACCATTAGCTTTTCGGTATCAGGCAAGAGAAGCTATCTGAACGAGCTTGATGATTCCGATTTTTACGCAAATGTCGACCTTGCAAATATCATAGTAGATAAGGATGATACGAATAAGGCAAGCGTAAAGGTAGATATTGGATGCACCAAGTACAGACATTCGATTACCTTCAACGGTGGAGACCATATGCTCCCGCTTTCGGTTGAAAAATATATGCAGAAGCAGTTTGAGGTAAAGGTATCATTGGATGGAAGTCTCTCAGGTGCGAAAGCACTGGGAAACAAGCCACAGGCAAATCCAAAGGTAGTAAAGATCGGAGGTCCTGAGTCCATTGTTTCAACTATAGCATCGGCCAATGTAAATATAAAGGTCGATGACAATACCATAATATCAGATAATCAGATAACTGATCGCGGTGATCTCACTCTGATTGATGATAATGGCGATGAGATAGATATATCAAAGCTTGATGTGGATAGCCAGTATCAGTCTATAGCAGTGACAGTTGATGTCTTAAGTACCAAGGAGGTACCTATCAAGTGTACTACGACAGGCTCACCGGCAGGTGGAAAGAGCGTGCTCGGAGTAGAACTATCAGAGGAGTCTGTAATGCTCAAGGGTAATGCAGAAGCATTGAACAATATCACATCTATAGATGTGGGACCAATCGATATATCGGGCGCAACAGACGATATAAGTACATCTGTTGACCTGACAGGATATCTGCCGGATGGAGTTTTTATAGTGAACTCATCCAAGGCAAAGCTCAGTATAGATATAAAGATTGAAACAAATGCGACTTCAACTATGACGCTGAACAGCTCCAATATCACATATGACGGACTGGAAGAGGGATATACGCTTACATTTGTAACAGATAAGAGCAGTGTCATAGTAAGCGGCACCCAGTCTGATATAGATACACTTTCGGGAACTACACTGAAGGGTAAAATTGATGTGACAGGCCTTGGTACAGGTACACATACAGTGACGGTAAAGCCAAATCTGGATGAGACCAAGTACACATGGGGCGAGATAAAGGTTCAGATAGTTATCGGAAGGGAAGGTGACGGAGGCGGCACAACGGGAACTGATGGTACAGGAACAGCCTCGGGCTCAACAACAGGCGATACCGGCACAGGCGGTTCATCGTCATCGGGCAGCACATCGTCAGGAAACACCGGAAATAACGGCTCTGACAGTTCATCACATTGATAGATATATAACCGAAAAGAGGTAATAAAAGTGGTAGCACAAAAAATAATAATCAAGAATCCTACCGGATTACATTTACGTCCGGCCGGCAATCTCTGCAAAGAGGCAATGAAATTTAAATCAAAGGTAACATTTATATATGACGAGAAAAATGTAGCTAATGCAAAGAGTGTACTTTCAGTGCTTGGGGCATGCATAAAGTCAGGCGATGAGATAGAGCTTATCTGCAATGGCGAGGATGAGAGCGAGGCGCTTGAACACCTTATACAGTACATCAAGGATGGACTCGGAGAGTAGTACACAAGGAAACAGGTATACATGGAGAAACATATATGGAGAAGCTTTTAACCATAGTCGTTCCGGCTTACAATGTTGAAAAGTATATAAAGAACTGTCTTGACTCGTTTATAGAGTTGTCTGTGCTCAGAAGTCTGGAGATACTCATAGTGGATGATGGTTCCACAGATTCCACAGCCAGCCTGGCACATACCTACGAGCAGAAATATCCATACAGCTTCAAGGTGCTCTCCAAGGAGAACGGAGGCCATGGATCTACCATCAACTATGCGATACCGCGTGCAACAGGAAAGTATTTCAAGGTGGTGGATGGTGATGACTGGCTGGACAAGAGTCTTCTGCCACAATTTGTACAGCTTTTGAAGCACACGCACTCGGATGTCATATCCAATGACTTCAACCTGGTGGATGATAGGACAAAGAAGGTCACAAAGCGCAGAAAGGCAGTGTCCAACTCTTATCACTACAACAGGGAGTGGGGCTTTGCTGAGGCAGTCATGGATCCGCTGATCACTATACATTCCATGACCATCCGTACTGATGTATTGCAGAAGAATGATATTCGTGTGGATGAGCATTGCTTCTACGAGGACCAGGAGTATATACTTTACCCTATACCATACTGCACAAGCATCACGTTTTCACCTCTGCCGCTGTATCAGTACAGACTTGGAAGGAGTGGCCAGAGCGTGGACATAAAGATGATGATCAAGCGTCATGACCAGCACCTTAAGGTGCTTGATGCACTGTTTGAGTACAACAACGTGCACGGCAATCTGCAGACCTACAAGAAGCAGTACCTTGAGCGCGGCATAGCCGAGGCAGTCGATGATGAGTACCAGATATTTCTTGCAAAGGGCAATGATACAAGGAACGTTGAGCAGATGAAGAAGTTTGACGAGATGCTGCGTGAGGAGCACCCGGGAGTGTACCAGGCGTGCAGCAGGAAGAGCGTCTGGATGCTTAGAAAAACAGGGTTTAAGATATTTCCGATGGCAGCATGGGTCTATAGCAGACTGCGTGGTAATTAATTTCATGAATAGGCGTTAATGAGTATGCAATATTCTTTTTAATAATAGTAATCAGGACGGATAGAACAGCTAATGAGTAAAATATTATCAATCATAATACCAACATATAATGCAGAAAAGTTTCTGAATAAGGGGCTGTCGTCATTTCTGGTATGCAGGGATACAGATGCACAGACAGCACAGCACAACTGTAAAATGGCAACGGATGGCCGCTTTGAGGAAATAGATATTGACAAGGCTATACTCGATAAGCTTGAGGTGATAGTCGTAAATGACGGTACACCTGACAGAAGTGTTGAAGTGGCGCAGAAATTTGTGGACTGGTATCCAGATACCTTTGTCATAGTAAATAAAACAAATGGTGGACATGGTTCTGCAATCAACACAGGCGTGGAGCATGTGAGAGGAAAGTATTTCAAGGTGGTCGATGCAGATGACTGGGTAGATACGCTTGCGCTAAAGCACCTGGTTGAATATCTCGAGCATGTAGATTCGGATGCGGTGATACAAAGCTTCAGGTATTATGACATATCAAAGGATGAGTACAGACCGGCAGATGTGAGTGTGCCTGATTTTACAAGAGAGTACAATTTAAAAGATATAGTAAATATGTGGGATGATGTATATGATGGTCTATCATTTCACGGAGTGATATATAACACAGGGTTCTATAAAGCACTTGGATATAAGCTCACAGAGCATGTATTTTACGAAGACCAGGAGTATGCAACCGTTCCGTTTTCGTATGCAAAAACTGTCAGATTTATTCAGGAAGAGTTGTATGTATACAGAGTTGGAGATGTAAATCAAAGTGTTTCAGCAGCGAGTCAGGTGAAGCGTCTTCCGGATTTGGAGCAGGTTATATTTAATGTACTTGAGGCAGAGAAGAGCTTTGCAAAAATGCCACAGGGTGGAAAGGAACACTTTATCAGAAAGACGTCGGGCATAATCACAAGCTATTATCAAATAGCTTTGATAAAAAATACCGACAGACAATCCGGCAGAGCGATAGTAGAGCAGTTTAACATGAAACTCGCTCAAAAAAGTGCACTTATGTATGAGGCAGTACAGCGTAAATATAAAGTATTTCGGCTGTTTAATAAGCTGCATGTGAGCAACAGCTTTTACGAGAATCAATTTGCAAAGCTGCTTGAGCTTGCCAAAAGGGTTGGCAGAGCAGACAGACTATACAGAAAATAATACTGACTACCATTGTAAAATATGGTGGCAGACAGCGATATAAGTGGAAATTAACATATAGAAACAGGAATTAGATAGGATATGGAAACAGAAAATAAAAAGATACTATCAATAATAATACCGACATATAATGCGGCAAAGTTTTTGGATAAAGGGTTATCATCATTTATTATTGATGATAACTCTCTTTTAAATATGCTGGACATTATTGTTGTAAATGACGGCTCTACCGATAATAGTGTGGAGATTGCAAAAAAATATGTAAATAAATATCCTGACGTGTACCGGATACTGAATAAAGAAAACGGTGGTCATGGCTCGGCAATTAATGAAGGCGTAAAAATAATAAAAGGAAGCTATTTTAAGGTAGTAGACGCTGATGACTGGGTAAACACTGATGTGTTGAAAGAAACTATCTGTTATCTTAGAGACAATGAAAATAAACATGAGAATTTCGCAGATGCAGTGCTGATGAGCTACAGGTCATATGTGCTGCAGAGAGAAAATACTAATGAGTATCCATACGACGATAAATATATAACAAAAAATGGTGGACCATATAATGCAGGATATGTGGATGAGCATCTGTATGATTTCTGGTGGGGGCTGAGTCTACATGGGGTGATATATAATACGCAGTTTTATAGAAATACAGGACTGACACTCTCTGAGGGGGTATTTTACGAGGATCAGGAGTTTTCAATAATCCCAATGGCATATGCAGAAAGTATCTATGCATATGATAAGGCACTTTATGAGTATAGAGTCGGTGACGTAAATCAGAGCGTTTCGATAGAAAGCTCACTGAAGAGGCTTGACCATTATGAGAAGGTTATCATGAGGCTGATTGAGGCAGGCCGGGATGCGGAGCACTTTAGTATAGGCGGAAAGCAACTGTGGTTTGATAAAACAAGCAAATTTATCAACGACTATTTGCAACTTTGCCTGATTAGGAACACTGATAAAAAACAGCTTAGAAAAAGGATGAAGCTGTTTGTCAGTCAAATCGAAAAAAAGAATACAGATATGTATAAATGTGTAAATAAGAATTATAAAGTATTTTGTGCGTTGAATAAAATGCATATGAGCGATAGAGTATATCAGGACTATTTTATACGCTTGTTACATATTGTACGTCATTAGAAGTTTTTTGTTATCATAATGATGAATAATATGTCTAAATAATCGGAAAATATGTGACAAATCTCACTTGAGGCATATATAAGAAAGTGATAAAATATGGTGCTGTGAGAATAATATAAAATTAAGATAAAGAGGACAAAGATGAAGAAGAAAAGTGTAAAACTGCTGGTAGCTTTAGCCTGTGCGCTTATGGCGTTGGGAATGGCAGGCTGTGGAAAGAAAGCATACAAGACATTCCCTGAAAAGTACAAGCTTGCATCAGTTGATGTAGGTGGAATGACTGCTGACGAGGCAAAGAAAGCCATAAAGACTGCAGTAGGCAAGTATAAGATATCAGTGAAGCTTGACGATGCATCATTTGATATGACAGCTGAGGATTTGGGGCTCAAGTACAATGACAAAGCAGATCTTCAGGAGCTGATAAATGCAGCTAATAAGGATAAGGAGCCGGAAAAGCAGGTGAAGCTTTTTAAAATGGAAAAGTCCGATGAGCTGGAGACGGCTCTTGTAGACTCTTATATCACTGCAAAAACGCAGTCACAGTCTGATGCTGCGGCTCAGAGTGATACGGATACAGATGCAAATGATGACGAACAAAAGAAGGCTGCGACAGACACACAGACCTTTGATATAAGATCAATTGTGCCATATCGTGCTACAATAGCCTACAATGCAGATGCAGGACAATTTGAGGGTGTTGACGGTGTATCGGGAGATGCACCTGTATATGACAATGCAGCTACAAATCTGACAAGCGCTGTAAAGAAACTGAAGGATAAGGTAGAGCTTACATCTGCAACAGGATATGTTGATGGAGAAAAGGCTGCAGATAGCGATTTGGTAAAGAAGGCATTAAAAGAAGCCAATGCATATCTTGATGTGACGGTGACATGTAATTTCACACCGGCAACAGGTGAAGCTGCTACAGAGGCTGTAGGAAAGGATCAGATAGCCCAGTGGCTTATAGTGGGCAATGACGGATTGTCAGTTTCTCTTGATGGCGAGAATATGGCTACATACTGTACAGAGCTTGCAAAAAAGCATGATGTGTCAAAGAAGAAAACAGGACAGTTTAAGACAACAGGCGGAAATATAATAAATGTGCCTGTTACATCATCAGGACAGACTGTAGATGGAAATAAGCTGTATGAGGCGATTGCTGAGGCAGTAAACAATAAAAAGTCTGCAACAGTGGAAGCAGTTTACAGTGAGGCAAAGGAAGAAGAAACAGGTGAATATGTCACATATGGTGGCAATTACTGTGAAGTGGATCTTACCAATCAGATGGTATATGTATACAAGAATGGAGAGCTTGTTGTATCAAGTCAGTGTGTTACAGGATGTATTTCAAAAGGACACGGAACACCTACCGGAGTGTATTCTATCTTCTCAAGAGATAAGGATAGATACTTAAGGGGAGACGGATATAAGTCATGGGTTAATTTCTTTATACCATTCAATGGTGGAATTGGATTCCATGATGCTTCGTGGAGAAGTACCTTCGGTGGAAATATCTACATGTACAGCGGCAGCCATGGTTGCATAAATATGCCTTATTCAGCTGCAAAGAAGCTATATGAGAATGTAACATTAGATGAAAAAGTAATTGTATATGGTGGTGTTGACAAGGTGGCCGGCAAAGCACAGAGTTTTGGCGGGGCTGACTCTTATAATGTTACAGAGGGCGACGGAGCATTCAATCTCGGTGTGACAGCAGAGGATAATGCAAAGCTCACATACTCAAGTGATAATGAGGGCGTAGTGAGAGTGGATGAGAACGGAAATGTGACAATAGCAGGTGTCGGAACTGCAACAATCACTGTCAAGTCTGAGGCTACTACAAGCTATAAGGCCGGCAGCAAGACAATTACAATCACTGTAAATGCAAAGCCACAGCCAAACCAGACACCATCTGTGACAATAGGTTGCGGTAATAAAACTGTAACAGAGGGAGATGCACCATTTTCTCTAGGAGCAAGTGCTTCAAACGGAGCAGGGCTTTCTTACCAGTCAAGTGATCCTTCGATTGCATCAGTTGATGGCGCCGGAAATGTGACTATCTACAGGGCTGGTAGCGTACAGATTACAGCTATAGCAGGTGAAATGGCAGGCTGGAATAGCGCAAGCAGTTCAATAACCGTTACAGTAAATCGAAAACCACAGCCGCAGCCACAGCCGGTGGCACCGACTGAACCATCAGAACAGCCACAGCAGAACTAGAGCAGCAACAATAGAACAGGAACAAATAAAATATAGCAAATGAAAATACAACAAAGAAAAGTGCCGGAAACGGCACTTTTCTATTATATGACATAATTATTTACAAAATATGACATATTCTTAATACTTTTTTTGTGACTTCTAAAAATAGACAAAAGAAATGAAGTGTAGTAATATAACATAGGATTAAACCGAAAAATAAAGTTACAATTTGTAAAGGGTAGGAAAATGGAAAACAACGAACCAATAAGAGATCAGGAAATTGAAATCGATTTAGTAGCGCTGTTTCACGAATTAGTGAAGCACTGGAAGGCACTTGTGGCATCAATGGTGCTTCTTGCAGCAGTATTTGGATTATACTCCAAGATTACTTTTGTACCGGAGTATGAGGCATCTGCAGAGATGTATGTACTGACCAAGTCAACATCTATCACCAGTCTTGCTGATATTCAGGTAGGCTCGAGTCTGACAAACGACTATGAGTACGTTATCACAGGCAGGACAGTTTTATCACAGGTAATTGACAATCTGGATATGGACGAGACATACGAGCAGCTTAGCAAGAGGGTTTCAATAGAGAATCCGACAGATACACGTGTGCTCAAGATTGTGGTTACAGACACTGATTTGGAAGCTTCAAAAACAGTGGCAGATGAGATTGCAAAGGTTTCGTCACAGTATATAGCTGACAATATGGATCAGTCACAGCCAAAGATTATCCAGACAGCATATGCTTCAAAGACACCGGTAAATAATAATATCCTTAAGAATACAGTTATCGGTGCTGTACTCGGACTGTTTCTTGCAGCCGGTATAGTTGTATTTGGATACATGCTTGACGATACAATTTCCAATGCAGATGATATGGAGAGCAGAACAGGCCTCAAGGTGCTTGCATCACTTCCTGTTGATGAGACAGAGTATGATGGAGCCAAGACAAAGAGAAGAAAAAAGAAGAAAACTCGATCATCTAAATCAGACGATAGCAAGAGTAAGAAGAGGGCAGTTTAATGGAAACAGTAGTTATTAATCAGATAAAAGACCAGAGCTATACAATGAAGGAGTCTCTTCGAGCTCTTAAAACAAGCATCAGCTTTAGTGGAAAGGGCGTGAAGTCCATCCTCTTTACCAGCAGCGTGCCAAATGAGGGAAAGACAACCGTAGTTATGGATCTGGCTCGTTCGATGGCGGACTCTAAGAAGTCAGTCCTTATAGTAGATACCGATATGCGTAAGTCAGTCCTTGTAGGACGACTCAGAGCGAAAGTGGAGAGCGGTGGAAAGATATACGGACTCTCACATTATCTCTCAGGTCAGGTATCTTTGGACAAAGTAGTATATGCGACAAACATCAAAGGAGTATTTATTCTCTTTGCAGGACATGAGGTGCCTAATCCGACAGAGCTTCTTGAAACAAACGAGTTTAAAGAGCTTATCGAGTTTGGAGAGAAGAACTTTGACTATGTGCTTGTCGATACTCCTCCTACAGGAGCTGCGATTGATGCAGCCGTAGTTGGAAAGAATGTAGACGGCGCAGTAATAGTTGCTGCCCAGAATGTTACAAGCAGCCGTGCAATCATCAATACAAAGCGTACACTTGAGGACTCAGGAGTCAAGATTCTTGGAGCTGTGCTCAATAAGTGCAGGTTTGAGGAGTCTAAGTATGGTCATTACTATGGAAACTACTATGGTAATTACTATGGCAGTTATTATGGCAGAGATGAGGACGAAAAGTAACAGGCACAGACACATATGAATGACGGAGAATAGTGCAGATGAAAAAAAAGAAAAATATAATTATTACGGCAGTAATGATTGTACTTATTGCTATTATAGCGATAATACTTGTAAAGATTAACAGCAGTAATGTTAAGAATAAAGAAGCTAAAGGCATAAAGCCGGGTACAGAGGCAGTTAAGACAAAAGCCGATACTCAGACTGAGGATGACAGCACTACAGACAAATCAGGTATTGAGGAGTTTGCGTTATTTGGTGTTGACAGCCGTTCAGATCAGCTTGATAAAGGAACACGTTCCGATTCCATTATGGTAGTCAGGGTTGATCATGATGCTAAGAAAATCCGCATGGTATCTATTTTCAGAGATTGTATGATGAATATTGATGGTCATGGATACCAGAAGGTGACACATGCACATGCGTTTGGCGGACCGGAGCTTGCAGTGGATACACTTAACAAAAATCTGGACTTAGACATAAAGAATTATGTTACAGTCAATTTCAATACAGTCGGTGAAATTATAGATGAGGTAGGAGGCATTGTACAGGATATTGATGCATCTGAGGCAAAGGTGATAAACGGATATATTGATGAGGTCAATAAGGTTCGTGGAACAAGCTCATCCCATATTGATTCAGCCGGCACATATACACTTGATGGAACTCAGGCAGTTGCGTATTCCAGAATACGTTATACAGCTGGAGGAGACTATAAGCGTGCTGAAAGACAGAGAACAGTGCTGTTTAAGGTTTTTGAATCAGCTAAGCAGATGAATACAGCGGCAAAGATTAAGATGGTATCAGACCTGATTGGACATGTCAATACTAACTATAATACTGATGAGATTCTTTCAGTATTTAAAAATCTTGCAGACTATACAGTAGAGGATTCTACAGCATATCCACAGGTGTTTTATGGTGGAAAGGTTGATGGTGCATGGGTTGAGGTGCCTACTACACTTGCAGACATGGCTACAGGAGTGCATCAGTTCCTTGAAGGTGATACAGGCTATACTCCTAGTGCAACTGTAAACGAATACAGCAGTGCATTATCAGGAAAAGTAAGCGGACCTAATAACGATTTAACAAATACAAATTTTGGGGATTAAATATGAACTTCAGACAAAATGGAGATAAGTACCTCATCACAATAGAAGTAATTGCACTGATAGTTGTGCTGGTATTTGGAGCGGTGCATTTTGTGATGCCGGGGAATAAGGCGAATAAGAAAATAACAGAAAGCCAGCAGGAGACACAGCATCCTACTCAGGAGACGGATGGAACTCAGCAGGTACAAGCTGATGGACAGCAGGCAGCACCGGCATTTACTCCGTCAGATTCTGTCAAGACAAAGCTGTCTTCTATGACAACAGAGGAAAAGGTAGCCCAGCTATTCATTACGAGACCTGAGGAGATTACAGGTGTATCACAGTTCACTCAGGCCGGTAACAAGACAAAGGCAGCTATTGGTACATATCCTCTTGGTGGTTTTGTTTTCAGACAGGAGAATTTCTCAGGTGAGGCTGCAGTTACAAAGATGATGAGCAGTCTGCAGTCATTTTCGCAGGATCGACTGGGCGTGAATCTGTTTCTTGCAATTGATGAAGAAGGTGGAGAAAGACTTCCTCTTGCTTCAGCTAATGGATATGAGGCACAGCAGGCACCATCACAGCTTGGAGATGCTGACGCAGCGGGCAGCAGTGCAGGAAAGATAGGCTCATATATGGCTACCAATGGCCTTAATATGAATTTTGGGCCGACAGCGGATATAGCATATGGTGATAATGCAGATAACGATACATATGCATTTGGCAGCGAGTCAGCGACTGTAGGTGACTGTGTTGCAGCACAGGTAAGCAGCTATAATGGTGCAGGAATCAATTCTGTAGCAAAGAGCTTTCCCGGAAAAGGAAAGGCTACTACAGATTCAGCGACAGGAATGCTCTGGATGACAGATAAGCTGGAGGATCTTGAGGCATCTGATTTTGTGCCATATCAGAAGGCAATTGAAGCAGGTGTTCCGGCAGTCATGATGGGAAATGTGATTTGCCAGAGTGTGACAGGAGAGGAAACCATGCCATGCTCTACATCAGCAGGTGCCGTAAACTATATGAGAACTACCATGGGCTTTAATGGCCTTTTGATTACAGATGATTTATCAGACGCATCTCTTAATAAGGTATGTACACAGGATGAGGCGGCTGTGGCAGCTGTTAAGGCTGGAATGAGCATGCTTTATGTTTCAACAGGCTTTGAGAGCAGTTATAATGCAGTGTTGTCTGCAGTTAACAGTGGCGAGATACCGGCAGAAAAATTAGATGATGCAGTTGGAAGAATTCTAACAACAAAAGGAATTTAATATATGCAAATAAAAATAAATCCGTTATACTATAGAGTATAGCGGATTTTTGTTATATATTTTGTATATTTAAAGGAGAATTGTTGATATGTCAAATTGTTTCAATTCGGCAAATATTCTTTTGCCAAACAATGGTATAGATATGGAAAAATGGTCAGTTATTGCCTGTGACCAGTTTACAAGTCAGGCAGATTATTGGGATGCTGTGGAAAAGTATGTGGCTGATGCACCGTCAACGCTTAATGTGGTGTTTCCCGAAATATATCTAGGAACAATTGAGAATCAGGAGAATGATTGCAATTCGTCAGGGGATGGTGTCAAAAATGACAAAGAAACCGGCAGGAAAACAAAATATGCTTCAATGACTGATGATGAGAGAATCAAATATATTAATACCACTATGGATACATATCTCGCAGATGGAACCTTAAAGCAAGCGGTGGCAGATGGCTATGTGCTTGTTGAGCGTACTACAGAGTCTGGGGTACGCCTTGGAATAGTAGGACTTATTGATTTGGATGACTATGATTTTGACCCGAAAAAGAAGACACTTATCAGAGCTACTGAGGGAACAGTAATCTCACGTATACCTCCGAGAGTCAAAATAAGAGAGAATGCAGCTATTGAGCTGCCACATGTTATGCTGCTAGTTGATGATCCTATAGACAGGCAAAAGCTTGATGGATGCCAGGGTGCTACACAGGAAGATGCAGTAAATATAGCAGCTGTAAAGCATGGAATAATCGAGCATGTTTATGCCATCAGGGATACTCTTCGTAAGCTTTACGATACAGAGCTCATGCAGGGAGGCGGACATATTCGAGGCTATGCTGTCGAGGGTGAGGCAGCAAAGCAGGTGGCAGAGGCATTCGCAGCAAAACAGAATAGCTGTGGAGGCTTTTTGTTTGCAGTAGGTGATGGAAATCATTCGCTTGCAACAGCGAAGACCTGCTGGGAAAATATCAAAAAATCCGGAAAATTCACAGAGGAGCAGTTGAAAACTCATCCTGCAAGGCATGCTCTTGTGGAAATCTGTAATCTGCACAGTGAGGCGCTTGAGTTTAAGCCTATTCACAGACTGCTTACAAATGTTGATGTAAAGGATATGCTGTCGTTTTTTGAAGCTGAAATCACAAAACAGGGGCTTGAGAGCACTGAGGGCGATGAGATAGTATTTGAGTATGTTGAATCAGGAAGCTGCACAGCACCAATAAAGAATTTTGGAATTAATATCACAAATAGAGGTGACCGCCTCCCGGTTGAGATACTCCAGGGTATTTTAGATAAGTATCTTGAGACACATGACAATGTGGAAATAGACTATATCCATGGTGATGAGGCTCTTCACGGACTGGTTAAGGAGACTAAGGGATGTGGAATCTTTCTTCAGTCGATAGACAAGAGCACATTGTTCCCTGCAATCAATGCGGGCGGGGTGCTTCCTAGAAAGACATTCTCAATCGGAGAAGCGAATGAGAAGAGATATTATATGGAGTGTCATAAGATATCTATGTAGCTTTGGTTTATATACATATGTTAGTTTTATCATATTTATAAACAATTGATTTTATGAAGTCGAATAATTTAACAAATAAGCTTATTTTACTACACAAACATATTTATTAAGTGTATAATATAAGAAAAATTTATTCACAAGGGGACGACAATGGGAAAATACTTTGGAACAGACGGCTTCCGTGGAGAGGCTAATGTCAATTTAACAGCAGAACATGCATATCAGATTGGTAGATTTTTAGGCTGGTATTATGGAGAGCTTAAGAAGCAGAAGCAGCTCGACGAGCCGGCAAAGATAGTAATAGGAAAGGATACAAGACGTTCAAGTTACATGTTTGAGTACTCCCTTGTATCAGGACTTACAGCATCGGGAGCAGATGCATATCTATTACACGTTACCACAACTCCATCAGTGGCATATGTAGCAAGAACCGATGATTTTGATTGTGGTATTATGATTTCGGCAAGCCATAATCCATACTATGACAATGGAATCAAGCTTATCAACAGCAATGGAGAGAAGATGGATGAGGAGACAATTCTCCTTGTCGAGGACTATATAGACGGCAAGCTCCGCCTGTTTGGTCAGGAGTGGAAGGAGCTGCCGTATGCACATAAGGATGCAATCGGATGCACAGTTGATTATGTAGCAGGCCGTAACCGTTACATGGGATACCTCATATCGCTTGGTGTCTACTCATTCAAGGGCATGAAGGTAGGTCTTGACTGTGCCAACGGAAGCTCATGGAACATGGCAAAGTCTATTTTTGAGGCACTCGGAGCAAAGTGCTATGTCATCAACAATGAGCCAAATGGTCTAAACATCAACAATAATGCAGGCTCTACACATATCGAGGGCTTACAGAAATATGTAGTGGACAATGGACTTGATGTAGGCTTCGCATACGATGGAGATGCAGACAGATGTCTTTGTGTAGACGAACTGGGCAATGTAATTACAGGAGACCATATCCTCTACATCTATGGAAAGTACATGAAAGAGAGAGGAAAGCTCGATAACAATACTGTTGTCACAACAGTTATGTCTAACTTTGGACTCTATAAGGCCCTTGATGAGCTTGGAATCGGTTACGCAAAGACTGCAGTAGGTGATAAATATGTATACGAGTACATGCAGCAGAACGGCTGCCGCATCGGCGGAGAGCAGTCAGGACATATCATTTTCTCTAAGTATGCATCAACAGGCGACGGTATCCTTACCAGCCTTAAGATGATGGAGGTCATGATGGCGAGAAAACAGAAGATGAGCCAGCTCTGTGAGGGGCTTAATATCTATCCACAGGTGCTTCAAAATGTGCGCGTAGCTGACAAGGCGGAGGCACTTGCAAACCCTGATGTTCAGGCAGCCATCGAACAGGTTACTGCAGAGCTCGGCGATACAGGTCGTATTCTGGTGCGTGAGTCAGGTACAGAGCCTGTTATCCGTGTCATGGTTGAGGCAGAGAGCGAGGAAATCTGTCAGAAATATGTGGATATGGTTGTTGCAAAATTAAAATAAAGGTTAATGCCAAAGATAATACACGTAATATACAAAAGCTGTGTGAGAATATCATGCAGCTTTTGCTGTTATCAGGGTTCATAAATGAGTGAATTAAGATAAATTAAGTGGATATAATTTAATCTGTAGAGAGAATAGTAATTAAATTCTGCCGGAGGAAATAGTCTATGTCTGAAATCTTAATTATTTTTATATTATGTGCCGGTATTATTGTAATTGGCATAATATTGTGTATAATTATTAAAGTGAGTCATATGTCTGATGACGAACAGAAAAAGGACGATGAACGACAGCTGGAGTTCATTCGTGCCTACAAGGAGCATAAAAAAGGACATTGAGTTTAAAGGATTATATAATAAGAGACATACAGGAAAAGTTCAAATATCTTCCGTCAGCGGTATATTTGGCTTTAATCTGCATAGCGATGTATATTTTTGTGTGTCTGCTGCGATATCTTTTCACAATGAGAGAGGTATCACAGGCAGATGAGAGAAGAAAAAAGATAGTGGGCAAAATCTGGCATATGCTGTTCTGCGGCACCTTTGTGGCCTATATGTATACGCTTATAATGATAGTGTATTATTCAAGGGAGCCGGGAAGCAGAACCGGCGTTGCCGATATGGTGCTGTGGAGCACATGGGGCATGACACTTCAGATGCACTCTTATTTTATAGAAAATATAGTATTGTTTATACCATTTGGGCTTTTGTTTCCACTGGTTTTTAAAAATTGGATGAGATGGTTTACAATACCTGTTGGTGCTTTTATAAGCGCAGCAATTGAGTACACGCAGCTGGTTACCGGCAGGGGATATTGTCAGCTTGATGATTTTGTGACAAATACGGCAGGAGCAGCAATTGGATTTTTTATTTATTTGATATTATATGCAGGGTGGCTTATATGGAAAAAAATGAGATAAGCATTGTGGTACCATGCTTTAATGAGAAAGAGGCTCTGCCTCTTTTTTATAATAAAATAACTCAGGTGTTATTTAATAGGAGAATCAAATATAGAAAAACCTACAGAAAAAAATTAAGGCTTTCTTAAGAATTCTTAATTCGATAGCACATGACATTTTTTTCGGATGTTATGTGCTATAATTTTTTTCGGCAACGTTTATTAATGCATGAAAGAGGACTAAGATGAAAAACGTACTGGAGTGGCTTGAGGCCACAGTAGAAAAATACCCTGATAAGCCTGCATTTTCAGATACTGAAAGCAGCATTACGTTTAGGCAGGTGTATGATATAGCAAGAAATACAGGAGCATATCTGGTAGAACAGCTTGGAGTGGACAGAACCCCTGTTGCAGTATTTGCCGGAAGGAAAATGGTGACACCGGCATACTTCCTGGGTGTGGTATATGCAGGTAGACCGTATGCACCGATTGATGCATCACTTCCTGACAAGAGAATTGAGAAAATTCTTGAAAATCTGTGCCCAAGGGCTATTGTGGCTGACAGGGAAAGTCTTGAGCATGTGGAGAGCATAGTGGATGAGCTGGCAAAGTCAGAAGGTTTCGATAGACCACAGATATTTGTCGCTGAGGATATATCGCGCTTCGAGCAGGTGGCGTGCGCTGATAGTAATTGTAAAATCAGTGAATCAGCAGGAGACGCTGTGACGGATAGTGAGAACGATATGCTCGCTGCAGTCCGCAGGCAGATGTCCATGACAGACCCGTTGTACATCATCTACACGTCAGGCTCCACCGGCAATCCAAAGGGAGTCATGACATCGCATCTGTCACTTATGACATACATCAATGCTTACTGTGATGTAATGCATATAGAGGAAAGTGATGTGCTGGGCAATCAGTCGCCGCTTGACTATATTGCGGCAATCAGGGACATTTATCTGCCGCTAAAGACAGGATGCAGCACAGCGATTATTCCAAAAGAGTATTTTATGGAGCCAAATGCCCTGTTTGATTACATGAATGATAAGAAGGTCAGCAGTGTCGGCTGGAGTGTTTCGGCATTTACCATCCTCACATCGCTTGGAGCATTTGAGGAAGTAGGGCTTAAGAGTCTTAGAAAAATCTGCTTCTCAGGCTCAGTGATGCCGTGCAGGGTACTCAGAAAATGGCAGGAAAATCTGCCGGAAGCACATTTTGTGAACCAGTATGGACCGACAGAGGCCACAGCATCATGCACATACTATAGCGTGGATCATACAGTGGAAGATGACGAGGTGCTTCCGATAGGCCGCGCTTATGACAATTACAGAGTTTTCCTGATAGATGAGTATGGAAATGAGCCGGATGTCGGAGAACAGGGCGAGATATGCGTATGTGGACCAATCCTGGCGCTGGGTTATTATAATGATCCGGAGAGGACAGCTGCGGCATTTACACTCAATCCACTCAATAAGGCTTATCCTGAGCGGATGTACCGCACAGGGGATTACGGAAGGCTCGATGAGGACGGCATACTTTATTTCTGTGGACGTATGGATCGCCAGATAAAGCACATGGGACACCGTGTGGAGCTTGACGAGGTGGAGCGTACCGCCAATGTGGTCGAGGGAGTAGCAGAAAGCTGCGTTATATATAATAAAGCAAAAGAGGTGCTGATACTTTTCTACACAGGAGACTGTGACAGGAGAAGCCTTGCGCTGGCACTGAGGGACGAGCTCCCGGGCTTTATGGTGCCAAGGAAAATCAAGAAATTGGAGCAGCTTCCTAAGCTTCCAAACGGAAAATATGATATGAAAAAACTGGAGGAAATGTAAAATGAGAGACACAATTTTAGAGATTTTAGAGGAATTAAGACCGGATGTGGATTTTGAGAAGGAGACAAAGCTCATCGATGACAAAATTCTTGAGTCATTTGATATAGTTTCACTCGTATCGGAGCTGACTGATGAGTTTGATATCACAATCAGACCAAAGGATCTGGTTCCTGAGAATTTCAACTCAGTAGATGCAATCGAGAAGCTTGTGAAAGAGCTTGTGGAGGAATAAAGCATATGAGACAGACACCGTACTATGTATTTGATACGGACGAGTTTGCAAAAAGAGCAGCCATGATAAGGGCTGCTCTTGATTGTAAAGGAGGACGTAGGATACCGCTTTGCTTTTCGATAAAGGCAAACCCATTTCTGCTTCACAGGCTGCCGGAGGGCTTAGACCATGTGGAGGTGTGCAGCCCGGGAGAGCTTGAGATATGTATAGCACTTGGCGTGAAGCCGGAGAGCATCATCTATTCAGGTGTGATGAAGGAAAAATGCGATATAGAGCGAGCAGTTTCATATGGCGCCGGTATACTGACCTGTGAAAGCATAAGACATGCGGCGCTGATATCAGAAGTGATGCTTGAATGTATACAGGAAGGTGCGCATGAAGCCGAGTTTGCCGAAACGAAAGCACATGTCATACTTCGCCTGACAAGTGGCAACCAGTTTGGCATGTCGCTTGATGATATTGAATATATCATTTCGCATCCGGATGAGTTTAAGGGCATTGCGGTAATGGGCATCCACTACTATTCCGGCACACAGAAGAGTCTTCGCAAAATAAATAAGGACTTGGAAAAAATAAAGTCTGCACTTACCATGTTAAAGGACAAATACAGCTTTGAGCCACAGCTTGTAGAGTATGGCCCGGGACTTTGTGTGGAGTATTTCGAGGATGACTGGCAGGAAAAGGAAAAACAAGCACTTAATGAGGTAGCAGAGGTGCTTAGAGAATTTGCTGTGGAATATCCCCTTGGCATTGAGATGGGACGCTTCCTCGCAGCTTCATGCGGTAAATACTACACACAGGTAAAGGATCTTAAATCGACAGGCGATGCCAATTATGCGATTCTGGATGGAGGAATCCACCATCTGAATTACTTTGGACAGAGAATGGCTATGCAGGTGCCGCCGATTAGTATATATAGAGCTGACGAAATATATTTTGGTGAAAAATTGGGAGAAATAAAAGGAACAGCAGGTCCGATAGGAAACACATTCAATGGTTGTGAAGTATCAGAAAATGATGAAAAAACCGGTGTTGAATTAACACAATTGCCGGACACGGACTATACATTATGCGGAAGCCTCTGTACAGTGGCAGATGTGCTGGTACGCGAGGTGAAGCTTAAGAAGCTTGAGCTTGGTGATGTTCTTGAGTTCGGGCACTGTGGCGCATACTCGGTGACAGAAGCACCGGCGCTCTTTCTGTCAAGACAGCTTCCGGCTATATATGCATATTCGAAGGAGTATGGATATGAGTGTCTTAGGGAGCATATTCCTGCGGCTGAGATAAATCTGGCCGGAAAAAAATAATGTAAATAAAACCGCCCGTGGCAAAATTGATATGCTATGGGCGGTTTTGTATGACATAAACAAAGCATTTTGTGGGAAGCCTGACTATTAGCCAAGCTCCTTATCACACATATCAAGTACAGAAGCAATGGTAGTATCCATATCATAGTACTTGTATTCACCGAGACGTCCACCGAATATAACACCGGTCTCCTTGTCGGCAAGCTCCTTGTACTTGGCATAGAGCTGTCCGTTTTTCTCATCGTTTACAGGGTAGTAAGGCTCATCGCCGGCCTTCCACTCAGAAGAGTACTCACGGCTGATAATAGTCTTTGGCAGGTCATTTCCATCCTCATCCTTACCGAACTCGAACCACTTGTGCTCAATGATACGTGTCCATGGAGTTTCGCGGTCTGTATAGTTGACAGCGGCATTGCCCTGGAAGTTAGGAATATCGAGGGTCTCATTCTCAAAGCGCACTGAGCGGTATTCCAAAGTACCTAGCTTAAAGCCAAAGTATGCGTCAATCGGACCTGTGTATACCACCTTGTCAGCAAGAGCATCGAGCTCAGCTTTGTGCTCAAGGTAGTCGGTATTTAGTCTGACCTCAATGCCGTCGAGCAGATTTTCAACCATCTTGGTGTAGCCACCGATTGGAATACCCTGGTAAAGAGCGTTGAAGTAATTGTTGTCAAATGTAAGTCTAACAGGAAGACGCTTTATGATGAAAGCTGGAAGCTCCTTGCAGTCACGGCCCCACTGTTTCTCAGTGTAGCCCTTCACGAGCTTCTCATAGATATCACGGCCAACGAGTGAGATAGCCTGCTCCTCGAGATTTTTAGGCTCACCGGTGATTTCTTTTTTCTGCTCCTCAATTTTTGCAGCAGCCTCCTCCGGTGTCACAACACCCCACATCTTGTTGAAGGTGTACATATTGAAAGGCATTGAGTAAAGCTCACCCTTGTAGTTGGCTACAGGGCTGTTTGTGAAGCGGTTGAATTCAGCAAACTGTGTGATGTAGTTCCAGACCCTCTTATCATTGGTGTGGAATATGTGGGCTCCGTACATGTGTACATTGATGCCCTCCTGCTTTTCGGTGTAAACATTTCCTGCTATGTTAGGACGCTTGTCCACAACAAGCACTGATTTGCCCTTGGCCTTTGCCTCATGGGCGAAGATGGCTCCGTAGAGACCGGAACCTACTACTATATAATCGTATTTCATTGTTTTCTCCTTGTTGCATAGTGATATTATAATTATAAGTACATTTTCCGGAAAAACAAGCAGAAACAATGAAAATAAGTAAATATTAATAAATCTTATGTTAGAAAATTATGATATACTTAGATATAAGAAGTTCAAAAGTAAGAAAATAAGAGGAAAGGCAACGCAACGATGAAACTACCCGGCTACTACTCCTCAGGAGAATTTGCAAAAAAAGCGCATATTACAAAAAAGACCGTCAGGTATTATGACGAGCACAATATTTTAAAACCATCCTACGTAAACGAAAACGGAGCCAGATTCTATAATGATGACGACTTTGCGCGTCTACAGCAGATACTGTTCCTCAAATATCTGGGCTTTTCCCTGGATGATATCAAGGAGATGACACTCAGAAACACGGACAGCAATGTCATGTCTGAATCGCTTCACATGCAGCTTGGCCTCGTGGAGGAGAGGATAGAGCAGATGAAGCTTATGAAATCAGCACTGCAGGAGGCTTCAGAGGTAATAGACGAGGGGCGAAGCGTGGACTGGAGTCATATGCTGGAGCTGGTTAATATAAACGAGATGGAGCAAAAGCTAAAGCAGCAGTACAGGGATGCTTCAAATATATCAGCCAGAATCAATCTGCACAGGGATTTCTCGATGAATCCGGTGAGCTGGTTTAGCTGGGTATTTGATGAGTGCAGCTTTTTTGAGGGGGAAAAGGTGCTTGAGGTGGGCTGTGGTGATGCCTCTCTCTGGACACAGAACATAGACAGGATACCGGCAGATATGCAGATAACCCTGACTGATATATCGTATGGCATGGTAAGGGATGCGACGAGAAATGTAGGCGCAGATGACAAGCGCTTCACATATGAGGTGATGGATGCCCACAGGCTGTATAAGCCGGATGCATCGTATGACTGCGTGATAGCAGACCATGTACTGTTCTATTGTGACAATCTGGATGCCGTGTGCAGTGAAATACTAAGGGTGCTAAAGCCCGGTGGCGTGTTCGTGTGCAGTACATACAGCTCACGGCATATGAAGGAAATAAACGATCTGGTGCAGGAGTTTGATGACCGCATAGAGCTGTCAGCGGAAAGGCTGTATGAGCAATTCGGTAAAGAAAATGGTGAGGCAATACTTGGAAAATACTTTGGTGAGGTAAGCTGGCATGGATACGAGGATGAGCTTGTGGTAGAAAAAGCAGAGCCTGTGATAGAGTATGTGCTTTCGTGCCACGGCAACCAGAACAGGTATATTGTGGACCACTATAAGGAATTTGCGGCATTTGTCAGAAAGAAGACAGAGGGAGGGTTCCATATTACAAAGGATGCAGGTGTATTTATTGCACGAAAATGATTCAAAAACAGGATATTATAAGCATATATTTTGTGAAAAATGCTAAAAATATAAAAAGTACTTGAAGGTGCCCTTGGGGCACCTTTTATAATGCAGGTAAATGATGAATCAGGTCAGTGTATTCTACAGACCGAAAGCATCAAGTGCAGCACGTAGTTTCAGTTTGAAGGAGAACAACATGAAAGGTATTATATTAGCGGGAGGTTCAGGCACACGTCTTTACCCACTCACAATGGTAACATCAAAGCAGTTACTTCCAATTTATGACAAGCCAATGATCTACTATCCTATGTCAGTGCTTATGAATGCAGGCATCAGAGATATTCTGATCATTTCAACACCACAGGATACACCAAGATTCAAGGAGCTCTTAGGAGACGGACATCAGTTTGGTGTCAACCTCACCTACGAGGTACAGCCAAGCCCTGACGGACTTGCACAGGCATTTGTTATCGGTGAGAAATTCATCGGTGATGATACAGTAGCCATGGTTCTCGGAGACAACATCTTCGCAGGACACGGTCTCAACAAGAGACTCAAGGCTGCAGTTGAAAACGCAGAGAGCGGTAAGGGCGCCACAGTATTCGGCTACTATGTAGATGACCCTGAGAGATTCGGTATCGTAGAGTTCGATAAAGAGGGAAAGGCTATTTCAATCGAGGAAAAGCCGGAGCATCCAAAGAGCAATTACTGTGTCACAGGTCTTTATTTCTACGACAACAACGTAGTAGAGTACGCAAAGAACCTTAAGCCATCAGCAAGAGGAGAGCTTGAGATAACAGACCTTAACAGAATCTATCTTGAGAAAAAAGCACTCAATGTAGAGCTTTTAGGACAGGGCTTCACATGGCTTGACACAGGAACACATGAGAGTCTTGTAGATGCCACAAACTTTGTCAAGACAGTCGAGACACATCAGCACCGCAAGATAGCATGTCTTGAAGAAATCGCTTATTTAAACGGCTGGATTACAAAGGATGAAGTATTAAAGACATATGAGCTCGTAAAGAAGAACCAGTACGGACAGTACTTAAAGGATGTACTTGATGGAAAATACCGCGAGCAACTGTACTAATTATAGTAAAATCGACATTGCGTTAGTTAGCTGGTAGATTAAGTTAATAGAAATAATTTAAATCTCGCTTGCAAAAAGCGGGAATCAGGAGGAAATCAAAATGACAATTATCGTAACAGGTGGAGCAGGATTTATCGGAAGCAACTTCGTATTTCACATGCTTAACAAATATCCGGATTATCGTATCGTATGCTTAGACTGTCTCACATATGCAGGAAATCTCTCAACACTTGAGCCTGTAATGGACAATCCAAACTTCCGTTTCGTAAAGGAGAGCATCACAGACCGTGACGCTGTATACAAATTATTTGAGGAAGAGCATCCTGATATGGTTGTAAACTTCGCAGCAGAGTCACACGTTGACCGTTCAATCGAAAACCCACAGGTATTCCTTGATACAAATATCATCGGAACATCAGTACTTATGGATGCATGCCGCAAGTATGGTATTAAAAGATATCATCAGGTATCAACAGATGAGGTATACGGAGATCTGCCACTTGACCGCCCTGACCTTTTCTTCCATGAGGATACACCAATCCATACATCAAGCCCATATTCATCATCAAAGGCAGCAGCAGATTTACTCGTGCTTGCTTACCACCGCACATATGGACTTCCTGTAACAATCAGCCGTTGCTCAAACAACTACGGACCATACCATTTCCCGGAGAAGCTTATCCCACTTATGATTGCAAATGCACTTAATGATAAGCCACTCCCGGTATACGGAACAGGCGAGAACGTGCGTGACTGGCTCTATGTAGAGGATCACTGCAAGGCAATCGACCTTATCATCCACAATGGACGTGTAGGAGAGGTTTACAACGTAGGTGGACACAATGAGAAGACAAACCTTGAAATCGTAAAGATTATCTGCAAGGAGCTCAACAAGCCTGAGAGCCTTATCACATTCGTAGGAGATCGTAAGGGCCATGATATGCGTTACGCAATCGACCCTACAAAGATTCACAACGAGCTCGGATGGCTTCCAGAGACCAAGTTTGAGGACGGAATCAAGAAGACAATCAAATGGTACCTTGACAACCGTGAGTGGTGGGAGACAATCATCAGCGGAGAGTACCAGAACTATTACGAGAAGATGTACGCGAATAGATAGTTATTATCGTTTGTCTGGTGGTTTTGCGCATATATGGTGATGTTAGTCACGATAATAATTAAGTAAAAAGGAGACCCCAAATGAAAGTATTTGTTACAGGAGTTGCAGGTCAGCTCGGACATGACGTAATGAACGACCTTGCAGCACGCGGTTACGAAGGAATCGGAACAGATATAGCACCACAGTACAGCGGAGCAGATGATGGCACAGCAGTTACAAAGATGCCATATGTCTCACTCGACATCACAGACCGTGATGCAGTGGAAAAGACAATCACAGAGCTTAAGCCTGACGTGGTAGTACACTGTGCAGCATGGACAGCAGTAGATCTGGCTGAGGATGATGATAAAAAAGCAAAGGTGCATGCAATCAACGCAGACGGCACTCAGAATATAGCAGATGCCTGTAAGAAGATAGATGCCAAGATGGTATATATCAGCACAGACTATGTATTTGACGGACAGGGTACCACACCATGGCAGCCTGACTGCAAGGACTATGCACCGCTCAACGTATATGGACAGACAAAGCTCGACGGAGAGCTTGCAGTGGCAAATACCCTTGAGAAGTACTTTATCGTGCGTATAGCATGGGTATTTGGCGTAAATGGCAAGAACTTCATCAAGACAATGCTGAATGTCGGCAAGACACATGACAAGCTCACAGTAGTAAGTGACCAGATTGGTACACCGACATACACACTCGACCTTTCAAGACTGCTCGTAGATATGATAGAGACTGATAAATACGGTTACTATCATGCTACGAACGAGGGCGGATATATCAGCTGGTATGATTTCACAAAGGAAATCTTCAAACAGGCAGTGGAGCTTGGTCATACAGAGTATTCTGAGGACAGACTTACAGTCGCACCTGTTACAACAGCAGAGTATGGTGTGTCAAAGGCAGCACGTCCGTTTAACAGCAGACTGGACAAGAGCAAGCTCGTGGAGAATGGATTTAAGCCACTCCCTACATGGCAGGATGCGTTGCACAGATATCTGCAGGAGATTAACTTTTAGAAAGGACATAGAAATCATGGGACAGATTAAAGTACAGAAAAACGTAGGTGGAATCGAAGGACTTTGCATCATCGAGCCTACAGTACACGGAGACAACCGTGGATACTTTATGGAGACATACAATTCAAAGGACATGCAGGAGGCAGGCATTGACAGAGTATTCGTACAGGATAATCAGTCTTGCTCAACAAAGGGAGTGCTCCGCGGACTTCATTTCCAGAAGGAATACCCACAGGCAAAGCTTGTGCGTGCAGTAAAGGGCTCAGTATTTGATGTGGCTGTAGACTTAAGAAGCGATTCAAAGACATATGGCAAGTGGTTCGGAGTAGAGCTCACAGAAGAGAACAAGAAGCAGTTCCTTATACCGGAGGGCTTTGCACACGGATTTTTAGTACTCTCAGATGTAGCAGAGTTCTGTTACAAGGTAACAGATTTCTGGCACCTTGGAGACGAGAGCGGACTTGCATGGAATGATCCTGCAATCGGCATCGAGTGGCCACAGCTTGTCGGAGAGTATCCGGGAAGTGCCGACGGAAGTGGATACACACTTGAGGATGGCACACCAATCAATTTAAGTGATAAGGATCAGAAGTGGGAGACACTGGAGAATACATTTAAGTTCTAGAATAAATAAAACTTGCAATAAGCTATGGATGGTTTATACTGTTCATAGCTTATTTTGGTATAGAAATTTAATATAGATTTAATATGGATATACAATAATAAGTGGCAAATATGTTACAAATATGTTAAAATATCTTTTATGGAAAAAAATAAATCAATTTCAACACAGAAAAATAACAGATGGGATGTAGTATACTTTATATTGTATGGCATTGTGCTCGCAAAATGCGTATACGAGACTACCATGTTTTCGCAGCAGGTACTGGTGGGCACCTTTAAGCTTTTTCTTGCAGCGATGGTTTTGTATACGGGAGCCAAGATTCTTTTTTCAGGATACTACAGCAGAAAAGAGCAGCTTGCAATTGCCGTAGTTATTCTTATATTTGGAATAGTAGGTTTACAGACCGGTTATTATGAGCTGCTACAGCCGGTACTACTTATTGTCGGGGCAAAAAATGTGAGGTTTGACAATATACTAAAGGTATATACGGCGGTGGTATCGGTCATGCTTATAGTGGCAGCTATAGCCAGTCAGACAGGTGTGATAGCGGATGTGATAGGCTATTCACCTAGAAATGCAGCAGCAGCCAGACATTCATACGGCATCATATATCCGACGGACTTTGCGGCACATATATTTTATCTGATATTGGCGGTAAGCTGCCTTGGTATATGGAAGAGAGTACAGGAAAACGAAAAATACAGATATCTGGCATGGCTCAGATGGTTTATTGTGATAGCAGCAGCTGTATTTATATATATAAAAGCAGGAGCATTTACAGGAACAGTCTGCCTGACAGGATTTTTGGTTTTGATGGGTCTGATTTATCTGCTTGAGAGGAAAAATCTGGCGCGTAGGGTGTGTGAGATATTTAAATACCTGCCGATAGTGTGGGCGGGTCTTTTTCTTGCACTCAGCTATTTTTATAGTGAGAGCAATGCTATAATGGTTAAAATAGACTCTGTACTGTCTCAAAGGCTGATGGTGAGCCACAAAGTGTGGAGTGAGTATAGCATCAAGCCATTTGGACAGTTTATAGAGGAACAGGGCTGGGGAGGTGTTGCAGACCCGACCGGGATAGACCCTGCAAAGTATTTCTTTATAGATGATATGTATCTTAGGATGCTGTTTGAGTATGGAATAATAGTGTTTGCTGTAGTGCTGATATTATTAATATTTATTGGTCACAAGGCAATAGGCGCAAAGCAATATGTGCTTTTTGCAGCAATAGTCATGATTGGAGTACACTCCTTTATGGAACACCATCTGCTGGAGATGGCATATAATCCTTTCCTGCTTGTACTGCTTGCCGGTATAGATACTGCTGATAAGGAAAAATCCGGGAGAAAGATATGAACTCAAAAAAATGGATAATCCAGTACCTTGAGGTACTTCTTGATATAATTGTGATGTTTACATCTTATCTGATTGCAAACTGGTACAAGTTCGGTTTCTTTAGAACGGGACTTATAAACCATACAGAGCACTATCTTACACTATTTCTGGTGGAGCTCGTGGCATATGTGGTAGTGCATTTCGTGGCATTTGCAGATGATAATCTGATAAATCGAAAGCTCTTTCCTGAAATATATAATGTCCTGAAGATGTATGTATATGTGGGTGCAATCACAGTCGGCTGTGTATATTTCACAAAAACAAGTGAATATTTCTCCAGAGGGCAGATGGGTATGACCTTCATACTGAGTACTATATTCACGGTGATAGTCAGACAGCTGCTGAAAAGACTGGTGACAAAGGAATATCACCGCTCAGGGGCCAATGAGAAAATCATGCTTGTCACAACCTCAGACCAGGTGGAGCGAGTGATAAAGAAGATAAAGACCACAAGAAACTGGGATTTTCGTATATCGAATATTGCAATACTGGATTGTGATATGGTCGGTGAGATAGTGGACAAGATAGAGGTCGTCGCAACTGCCGATAACCTGCTTCAGGTGATATCAACAGCAGAGATAGACTCAGTGTTTGTACATCTGCCGGACAACTATCCGTTTAAGCAGAGAGAGTTTGTTACAGTACTCAATGAGATGGGCAAGACAGTACACCTGAATGTCAACGAGTATGAGGCCAAGGTTGGTGAGCACTATATGGATTTCCTTGGAAAATACGCAGTGGTCACATGGAAGAATAAGACATACCGCGTAAGGCATCTGCTTATTAAAAAGCTGATGGATATGCTGTTTGGCGTGGCAGGAAGCATACTTATAGTGCCTGTGTGGCTTGTTGCATTTATAGGCAAAATAGTCACAGGCGACCATGGACCGGTGCTCATATCGCTTGTCAGAGTCGGCAAAAACGGACGAAGATTTTATTACTATAAATTCCGCGCCATGTACATGGATGCGAGGGATAGATATGACAAATGGATACTGGATGGAAAGAAGGGAAAAGACCCGAGATTTACGCCGGTTGGAAGAATGCTTGGGGCATTAAGGCTTGAAAATCTGCCATCAGCCTGGAATGTGCTGTGGGGAGATATGAGCATGGTGGGAAATCCTGCTCCATCACTGCCGGGGTTTATAGAATATTCCGCATTTCACAGAAAAAGTCTATCGGTAAAGCCCGGAATCATAGGTTTCTGGCAGGTATACAGCAGGGAACACAGGCTGCTTACCGAGGAGGAGCAAAGCGAGTACGACCAGGAATATATACTGAACTGGACGGTGGGCCTTGATCTGAGGATTATTTTCAGGGCAGTATGTCCTTTGTGCAGGTCTGTGTCAAAGAGAGAGCTTGTCTTGCCGGCACAGCTGGTTGATGAGATGAGATGCTTGAGCGAGCTAGTGAAGGATAGAGAGCCTTTAAGCTATGACATACAGGCATATCAAGCCACTGAAGACAGCGGAAAGCCGGTATACAGATTTATAAAGCGTCTGGTGGATATTGTTGCCTCGCTGCTTGGACTTATAGTACTGTCACCGGTGTTTATCATACTCGCTGTGATAATCAGAATGAGTGACGGAGGCAGCGTGTTCTATGGGCACACACGTGTCGGCTATAAGGGAAAGAAAATATCTGTATACAAGTTCAGGAGCATGAAGACGAACGCAGGTGATCTGGAAAAGATACTGACACCTGAACAGCTGGAGCAGTATGTAAAGGAATTCAAGATAGACAATGATCCTCGAATCACAAAAATAGGAGGCTTTCTGCGAAAGACCAGCCTTGATGAGCTGCCACAGCTAATCAACATACTTAAGGGTGAGCTTTCCATAGTGGGACCGCGTCCAATCGTGGAGAAGGAAACCAAGATATACGGCAAGGACATCGCAAAGCTTCTGAGCGTAAAGCCGGGACTGACAGGCTATTGGCAGGCATATGCCAGAAACAATGCCACCTATGAGAGCGGAGAGCGCCAGAGGATGGAGATGTACTATGTGGAGCATTGCTCGCTTTGGATGGATATAAAGATACTTTTCAGAACCGTTTTCTCTGTAATCAGGGAGGATGGAGCACAATAATCAGAACATATGTGAGAAATATGATGAAGAAATTGGATTTAAATAGTATAACAATAAGTCTCATAATACCTACTCTCAACGCTGCAGAGTATATGCCCGGTCTGATAGATATACTGGGCAGGCAGACACGTAAGCCCGATGAGATAATAGTGATAGACTCAGAATCCGAGGATGCCACAGTGCGCATGGCAGAGCAGGCTGGATTTAGGACACTAAAGGTCAAAAGGAGTGAGTTTGACCATGGTGGCACGAGAAACTATGCTGTAGCCATGTCAAAGGGTGATATAGTGATGTTTTTGTCGCAGGATGCGCTGCCTTCAGATGAACACTATGTGGAGAATATGCTGGCAGGCTTTGAAAACGGAGAAGTCGTTATGATATCAGCCAGACAGCTCCCGAGAAGGGATGCTAAGCCTGACGAGGCATTAGTCAGGGAATTTAATTATCCGGCAGAAAGCTTTGTCAGAAGTAAAGAGGATATACCACGACTTGGAATAAAGGCATATTTCTTCTCAGATGTATGCTCAGCCTACAGACGTGATTTCTTTGAAGACATAGGAGGTTTTGAAAGCCCACTGCTCACAAATGAGGATATGCTGATGGCAGCCAGGGCACTTAGGGCAGGATACAAGATAGGCTATTGTGCCACAGCACAGGTGTATCACTCACACAACTATACATTTAAGCAGCAGTACAAGCGCAACTTTGATGTAGCGGTATTTATGGAGACCTACAAGGATGAGATAAAGTGTGACGGTACCACAGGTGAGGGCATCAGGATGGTGCTTTTCATAGAAAAACAGCTCTTAAAGCAGTTTAAGATTGGGGCAGCAGTGCACTGCATATTTGACAGTGCGGCAAAGTTTCTGGGCAACAGGGCCGGAAGAAAGTGGAAGAGGAAGAATGCATGAATCATTATATTAAAGAAATATATATAAAAAAGCTTCGTCACTTATCTGATATAAAAATAGAACTAAATAACGAACATATGCAGCACCTTTTGCTGACTGGAAAGAATGGCTCAGGAAAAACGTCGTTGTTAATAGCTCTTGCAGAAAAATTAAACAATATTTGCAATGATATTGATGAGAAAGAGATATCTGATATTCAAAATGGAATAGAGGTTTCTTTTAATAATAAAAATACTTTGAATGAGGTATTTCAGAATGGAAGCTTTATAACAGCTTTTTTTATGGCTGATAGGAAAACTGAAATAGAACAGCCTACAGGAGTGCAGGATATCAAACTTAGGAAGATATATGACATTGATGATAATCCCGGACAGATTTTGTTAAAGTATATGGTTCATTTAAAAACCCAGCAGGCCTATGCAAAAAATGAATCTGACAGCAAAACTGTTAAAAGGATAGCTGATTGGTTTGAACATTTTGAAAATGCCCTGAAGGTATTACTGGATGACGCGTCTATTTCTTTGGAGTATGACTACAAAAATTATGATTTTAGAATTCATCAGAAAGGACGAAATGCATTTAATTTCAATGAACTTTCAGATGGATATTCATCGGTAATATATATAGTATCTGATTTGATGCTTAGAATGGATAGAAACTGGCTGCTTAAAGATACTCTTTGTGTGTATGATGAAGAGGGAATTGTGCTTATAGATGAATTGGAAACGCATTTGCATATAGAACTGCAAAAGAAAATATTACCATTTTTGACAAGCTTCTTTCCTAATATTCAGTTTATTATAACAACGCACTCGCCATATATTTTGAACTCAATTGACAATGCAATGGCATTTGATATGGAGCATCATGTTGAGTTGGATAATCTGACCGGATTTTCGACAGATGATTTGGCAGAGGCATATTTTGATGTGGATAGCTATTCTGAGCAGTTGAAAAGAAGAATGGACAAATATCATCTATTATTGACGCAAAAGGTATTAAATGATGAGGAAAAAGCAGAAAGAGCAAAATTGCGATATGAATTAAAAAAATCGTTAAAGAAATTTGAAGGCACAGAACTTGCAGAATTATATGATGAAATGGACAAAAAGGAGTCCTTATGATAAAAATAAACAGGGTTGAAACAGAGCAAACGAGGTGTGCTGAAGAAGATTTAAGACTGGCAAAAGAGGATGGAACAACCTATAATACAAAGAATGTAAATATTGCATTGAGAGAGGTGTTTCATAGCAAATGTTATATCTGTGAGAATAAATCCAGCACATCATATCAAATTGAACATCTTGTGCCGCATAGAGAAAATGCTTATTTAAAATATTCCTGGGATAATTTGTTTTTTGCATGTGCTCATTGCAATGGGATTAAATCGGATAAGTATAATCCTATAATTGATTGTACAAAAGTGGATGTGGAAAAGAAAATAGCGTTTAGAAAAGAAGGGTATTTTGGTGCTGATGAAAGATTTATATTTAAAGCTTTGGACAATGATATAGAAACAAAAAATACTGTAGAGTTATTAGAGGCTGTCTATTATGCGTCTTCTACAGTGCAAAAAGAGTTTGAATCAAGGCTGTTACGGAAGCATTTGAGAGAAGATTTGTCTAGATTCAAAAACTATATCAGGGAGTATGAAGAGCTTGACACTAAAGAGGAAAAGGAAGATATGGAGTGCCTTATAAGAAATGAATTAAAAGACAGTTCTGAATTTACGGCATTCAAGAGATGGCTGATAAGGGATAATGCCAAATTCTACAATGATTTGGATGGATTCCTGGATGAAGGACAAAATAATGCATAGCACAGACAAGATAGCCATTCTAATGGCTACATACAATGGAGAAAAATATATATGTCAGCAGATAGACTCTATCCTGTCGCAGACCTGCAAGGACTGGGAGCTATATATACACGATGATGGCTCTACGGACAACACGATAGCTGCTGTAGAAAGTTATGTGGAAAAATACCCGGATAAGATACATCTGATAGATGGTAAATCAACCGGCGGCGCAAAGTACAACTTTTTCTATATGTTTGGTCAGGTGGAAGCGCCATACTATATGACCTGTGATCAGGATGATGTGTGGCTGGATAAAAAGATAGAACTGACATATGATAAGATGCTGACTATTGAGGACAAAGCAGATATTCCGTGCCTGGTATACACGGAGCTTCGCGTGGTAGATAGCGTGCTGAATACAATAGCGGACACGATGAGCGAATACCAGAGTCTTGACTGTCACAAGCGTACAATCAACCAGTTTATATTGCAGAATTCTGTGACTGGCTGTACAATGATGGTAAACAGGGCTTTAAGAGATAAGATGCTTCGCATCACTAATATAGACAATACTATAATGCACGACTGGTGGGCAGCACTTGTAGCTGCACAGTTTGGCAAAACAGCATTTATAGATGAGCCAACGATATTGTACAGACAGCATGGAGACAACAGCCTGGGAGCGCTTGGAATAAACAAGCTCTCATATATTGTGCGCCGTGTCTGGCAGAAAAAACAGATACAGGAGAGCCTGAGGCTGGGACGGCTTCAGGCGAGAGAATTTGCAAAGACATATAATCTGCCCGATGACAGCCTGGCGGTAAGGTATGCGGCACTGGAAGGTAAATCCAGACGTGAGAGACAAAGGTTTTATAAGAAAAATGATATGTATAAGACCGGGACCATGAGACGGCTGGGACAGGCTGTGTGGGGATGATTTGACAAAAGTATCAGTAGAGAGTATAATTCTTAGGCATTTAGTGACAAATAATATTTTAGATTAGGAAAGAATTTAATTGTTATGGAAGAAAAATTTATAAAAAAAGTATTTGGAATAACATTGTTGGTTTATTTTGCTTCTATATGTTTAGTATATTTAGTGTCAAGTAAGCAGTTTCACTACCAGGAAACTCAGAGTGATACTGTCTCACAGTCTCAGGTTGTAGGAGAGTTTGCTGAGGGAGATACAATTAAGCAGACATTTACGGTTGATAGTCAGTATCTTGAAGGGGTGACAGTTACACCGGCAACCTATGGCAAAACCGCAGAGGGTATGTTTGAAGCGAAGATTACAGACGCAAACGGAAAAAATATTGCTGATATTGATGTGGATATGTCAGAGCTAAGTGATAATCAGCCATATGATATAAAATTGCCTGAAAAAATCAAGACAGATAATAATGAAAGTTACACATTAGAATTGATTTGCAAATCATTGGATGGCGACAGTCAAATCTCTTTTTACTATGGAAATTCTATCAAGATGGCAAAAGGAGAGATTGCTAAAACATATAATGACAATAATTGTGTGTATATCAACAATGAAGCCCTTGAGGGAGAATTGTGTCTTTCTGTAGATGGAATGAATACTATATGGTTTGGCAACTATTACTGGCTAATAATGGGAGCAATAGGAATTGGTCTTATTGTTTATTTTATAATGTCTATGAAAAAATGGAAAAATGGCAAAAATACTTTAATTATTGATCTTTTAGATTCTGTTTCTCATTATAAATTTTTAATAAGTCAATTGGTTAAAAGAGATTTTAAAACAAAATATAAGCGTTCAGTGCTTGGAGTTTGCTGGAGTTTCTTGAATCCACTATTAATGATGCTTGTACAGTATATAGTGTTTTCTACTATTTTTAGTTCGGGAATGGAAAATTATCCGGTATATTTGCTGAGTGGTATTGTTATGTTCAATTTCTTTAGTGAATGTTGTGCAATGGGGCTAACAGCTATAACATCAAATTCAACGCTAATAACAAAAGTATATGTTCCTAAATATATTTATCCGTTATCAAGAGCAATATCATCGTTGGTTAATTTAGGCTTTTCGCTTATTCCGTTGCTTATTGTGACATTTGTTACGGGATTATTACCGAGACCAGCATTTGTATTGTTACCTTTTCCAATCATATGTATGATGATATTTTGTTTAGGAATGAGTTATTTCCTTAGCACTGCAATGGTGTTCTTTAAAGATACACAATTTATATGGAATGTGTTGAGTACAGTATGGCTTTATGCAACACCTATTTTTTATACAGAAAGTATAATAAATAGACCTTTGTTTTTGAAAATATTCCATTGCAATCCAATGTATCAGTTTATATACTTTGTAAGATGCATACTGATAGATGGAGTGTCTCCGTCGCCACAGCATTATTTATATTGTATTTTACTATCGGTTATACCATTTATGCTTGGCTTTTGGACTTTTAAAAAGAACGAGGATAAGTTTATTTTTAATCTGTAATATTAAGGAGTATGACCAATGAACATGATAGAAGTAAAAGATGTGTCTATATGCTTTCGAATGGCAAATGACAAATTGAATAGCCTGAAAGAGTTCATGATTCAAAAAGTGAAGGGAAAACTCAAATATGAGGAATTCTGGGCACTAAAAGATGTGAGCTTCAATGTGAAAAAAGGTGAGGTTGTGGGCATAGTAGGTCACAATGGAGCCGGAAAAAGTACAATATTGAAGGTAATCTCAGGTATTATGAAGCCGACAGAGGGTAGTGTTGTATCACATGGAAATATTGTTCCGATGCTGGAGCTTGGAAGTGGATTTGATACGGATCTTAGCGGTAGAGAAAATATATATCTTAATGGTTCAATACTGGGCTATTCAAAAGAGTTTCTGGATGAAAAGTTTGATGAAATCCTTGAATTCTCTGAGCTTGGAGAGTTTATAGAGCAGCCAATTAGAAACTATTCGTCTGGAATGCTTATGAGGCTGGCTTTTTCAGTGGCAACGGTTGTAAATCCGGAAATATTAATCGTAGATGAGATTCTGTCAGTTGGAGATGCAGACTTTCAGGAAAAGAGCAAGAAAAGAATGCTTGAATTAATGAGCGGTGGAACTACAGTGCTTTTTGTTTCACATTCTATAGCTCAGATACGTGAGATGTGTGATACAGTAGTTTGGTTGGATCATGGACGTCTTAAAATGATAGGTGAAGCTAAAGAAGTGTGTGATGCATATCAGTTTAAGAAGAGTGAGAATGACGAATTATCAAAACTCTATTTTGATGATGGAACTGGTTTCAATGAAAGAGCAACTTTTACACAAGCAATGAAGATGGATGGAATGCCATATGAACAAGTATATGAGTTCCCTACAAAGTGTATGCATGTGAGATATGATCCAGTTGAGGCAACAAGTATATCATTAAGTAATTTGAAAATTATTGCTGAGGATGCGAATGTAAATATTATAGGAACAAATGCAAAGCCTGTTGACAATGTATTCTATTTTAGTAAAGAAGATCCGTGGATGGATATATCTTTTAGTCATGCGGTATCTAAAGTGGTTATTACAGGAACTGTGAGAGAAGTTAACGAAGATGCTATGTAGGTGAGGATTATTAATATGTTAAAAAAGCTATTGAATTATATCAAGAGAAACGGGATAAGAGTAACTATGCGTAGGATATATAGAAGTTTTTTTGGCAGTAATAATTTTAAATACCAAAAATGGATTAAAAAAACCGAACCTAATAAAATTGAGCTTGAAGAACAGAAAAAAGAATCCTTTGAAGGCAATATTAAATTTAGTATTATCATTCCATTATATTGTACACCTCAGAAATATTTAATAGAGATGTTAGATTCGGTTATAAATCAGACATATACAAATTGGGAATTGTGCCTTGCCGATGGTAGTGGAATGCAATCAGACGGAAAGACGGGTATTAGTAGAATAGTCGAAAAATATTTATATAATGACAATAGAATTAAGTATATAGTATTAAAAGAGAATAAGGGAATTTCGAATAATACTAATGAGGCAATGAAGCTAGCTACAGGTGATTATATAATATTTGGGGATCATGATGATGTATTCGCTCCAAATGCTTTATTTGAATGTGCAAAGGTGGTAAATAATAATCAAAATATAGATTTGATATATTCTGATGAAGATAAGATAGATTTATCAGGCAAAAGAAGATTTAAACCTAATTTTAAATCGGATTTTAATATTGATCTATTAAGATCCAATAATTATATATGTCATTTATTAGTTATAAAAAAGCAGTTGGTTAATAAAGTTGGTAAATTGGATGATACTTATGATGGTGCACAGGATCATGACTATTTGTTAAGGTGTGTTGAGAAAACTAATAATATATATCATATACCAAAAGTGCTTTATCATTGGAGATGTCATAACAACTCTACGGCTGATAATCCTGAAAGTAAATTATATGCATTTGAAGCTGGGAAAAAAGCGATAGAAAAACACTATGAAAGAGTTGGATTGCCAGCAACTGTTGAATTAGGGCAGATTTATGGAACATATCATACAATTTATCATTGGAAAGAAAATCCACTAGTATCTATAATTATACCAAATAAGGATCATGTAGAGGATTTGGATAAATGTATAAAATCGATAGAAGAAAAATGTAAATATAAGAACATTGAATACATTATTATTGAAAATAATAGTTGTAAAGAAACACTTGATTATTATGAAGTGTTGAAAAATAAAAATCCAAAAATTAAAGTGGTATATTATAAAGGCGAATTTAATTACTCTGCTATAAACAATTATGGGGTACAGTATGCAAAAGGAGAATATTTATTATTACTTAATAATGATACAGAAGTTATTAATCCTAATTGTATAGATGAAATGCTTGGCTATTGTATGAGAAGTGATGTGGGCATTGTGGGTGCAAGACTGTTATATCCGGATGATACTGTACAACATGCTGGTGTTGTAATTGGGTTTGGTGGTATTGCAGGTCATACGTTTATTGGATTTGGAAGAAATGAATCAGGATATTTTAATAGATTGATTTGTGCACAGGACTATTCAGCAGTGACTGCAGCATGCATGATGACTAAAAAGTCAATATATAAAAGAGTTGGTGGATTGTCAGAAGAATTTAAGGTGGCATTTAATGATATTGACTATTGTCTTAAGGTTAGACAGGAAGGGTTACTAGTTGTATATAATCCATATGCAGAATTATACCATTTTGAATCGAAATCTAGAGGTCTTGAGGATACTCCTGAAAAAAGAGAACGGTTTCTAGGTGAAATTAGAAATTTTGAAATAAAATGGCCTGAAATATTGAAGAATGGAGATCCATATTACAATTGTAATCTTACTCTTAAAAGATCAGATTTTGCAATAGATGTATAGGATGGGATTTAAATAATATTAAAATTGGAGCAAAAAATGAAATTATCAGAAGTTGCTAAAAAAAATAAAATAGCAGGGGATGTAAAGGTTGCTATACAGCTTCATCTTTTTTATATTGATTTGTTAGATGAATTTTTGTCATATTTTTCTAATATACCAGTAAAGTTTGATCTTTATATATCATGTGTTAAGGGTGCGGACAAGGAATATATTGCAAGTCATTCAAAAACCAGTCTTAAAAACGTAAATGAAGTCATTGTAAAAATATGTAAAAATAGAGGAAGAGATATTTCACCTGTTTATGTTGTATATAGAAAAGAACTACAAAAATATGATTATATTCTACACGTGCATAGTAAAAAGTCTAAACATATTAAAACAGGTGGTGGAGATTGGAGAGTATATTCGTTAGATTGTTTATTAGGGTCTATAAACCGCGTAGAATATATTTTGGAAAAATTTGAAAAAGAAAAGAATATTGGATTGATTTTCCCTGATTGGCATCCTGATATTCCTATGATTGGATATTCTTGGATGGGAAATAGAGTAGGTGGAAAAGAATTATTAAATAGGTTTGGAATTGATTTTAAAGATGAACTATTTATTTATCCAACCGGGAGCTTTTTTTGGGCTAGAGTAGATGCAATAAAACCATTATTTGATATGAAAATCAAATATAAGGATTTTCCAGCAGAAGAAGGACAGATAGATGGAACATTTGCGCATGTCCTTGAAAGAGGAATTTCGTTTATAAGTAAAAAAAGAGGCTATCATAATGGAATTATTGATATAGAAAATGAACCACTTAAGATAGATTACACGGATAAGCCATTTAAATCAAATCTTGAAGAAACAGAAGATATGGTTTATAACGAATTAAATCAATATGATACAATAAGTTTTTCAGTTTTTGATACTCTAGTAGATTTTTTAGGATATGATGTTGAAGATGTAGTAGAATTGGTTAAAGCCAAGATGCATTTAGATGATGATTATGTTAAATTAAGAAAGATGGCAGAAGAGGTTGCAAAAAGCAAATATGGTGCATCAACATCCATTGATTTAATATATGACGAACTAGTAAATATATCACCTTTCGATGAGGAAGGTGCACATCAAATAAAAATGACAGAATTGGAATGTTTATGTAAAAATGTTGTTCCAAGAGAGGATATAAGACGAGTTTATAGAAAACTAGTAGAAAATGGTAAAAAAGTAGATATAATATGTGATAGTTATTATCATACGGAAACTATTGAGTCTATATTGGTAAAATGCGGATATGTAGGTTATAGTAAGGTGTGGGTTTCATGTGATTATGGCTATAGTAAGGAAAACGAACATTTATGGAATTTAGTGTATTCAGAGAATGATCAATCTAGGCACATTCATGTTGGAAGTAATGTGCATTCTGATTGGTATACATTAGAGAAAAGAGGCGCAGCATCACATTTTATTATAAGTAGTATACAAAAATATGAACTACATGATAGAAATATTGAATACGAAGAAATAGATATGAAAGATAGAATTAGATTGGGCATTGAAGTTAAAAGAAAAATGTATCCACATACTTTTGGAAAATAGAAACAGTCATGAAAAAGGAGGATAAAATGGACGTATCCATTGTGATTCCAACAAAAAATGGTGGAGATAGATTAAAAGAGGTATTAGAGGCTGTTTTCTCACAAAAGACCGAATACAAGTATGAAGTTATTTGTGTAGATTCAGGATCGACAGATAATACATTAAATATAATTAAAAATTTTCCATGCATATTATACGAAATAAAACCAGATGAGTTCGGACATGGAAAAACCAGAAATTACGGAGCCGCTAAGGGAACAGGCGAGTATATAATGTTTTTGACGCAGGATGCAACTCCTGTGAATAATTGCTGGATACAAAATATGATAGATGCTATGAAATTGGATCCGGATATTGCAGGAGGATTTGGAATTCATTATCCATATCCCGAATGCAATGTTTTGGATAAAAGAGATCTTAAAAGGCATTTTCAAAATTTTGGAAGTGATAATACAGTGTTTAATATAGAAGATACCGAAAGATATTATTCGGATCCGTCATATCAGCAATACTTGGGGTTTTTCTCAGATAATAATTCGTGTTTGAAACGAATTATTTGGGAAAAAATCCCATATAAAGATGTGGATTTTGCGGAAGATCAAATTTGGGCGCGAGACATTTTGGAAGCCGGTTATAAGAAAGTATATTGTCCATATGCTGCAGTATATCATTCTCACAATTATCCTCTTAAAACATATTTTCAGAGATACTATGATGAATTTAAAGGAATCTATAAGGTATATCAGTGGAAAATGTTTGACAAAAGAAGTCAAATCATAAGACAAGCTGTTGCCATGGATAAACAGGATATAAAGTATATATTAGATAAAAAGAATAATATAGATAAAAAAGCGTATTGGATATATTATGCTATCAGAAGAAACTATTATAGATGTAAAGGCGCATATTTAGGTGGATGTTATAAGCAGTATCCAGAAATGGTAAGGCAATATTTAGATAGACATATTTCTCAACAATATAAACAAATTAATGGAGAGAAAAAAATGAAAAGTAATAATAAGAATTGGAAAGAATTTTTAAAATGGTTAGTTTTAAATCCAAATTATAATAATGGACAAAAAGGTATTGGTGAAGCAATAAGAGCCGCGCAGAGGGCTAATGATCGTAAAATAGATGTTTGTACACAATATTCCTTCGTTGTAGATAATGGAAATCATATACCATTTAATGAAGCTGATTATTTGGCAAATAAAGGAGAAAAAATCATATTAAATTGGGTTATACCGGTGCCTGGTATTGGCGGTGGTGGACACATTAATATATTTAGATTTGTTACCAGACTTCAAAATTTGGGAATTCATAATAGGGTATACCTAATGGAAAAAGGTCCTTTTGATACAGACCGCAAGTGTGAACAGTTTTTGGAGAAGTATTACGAGATAGATTGTAATGATATTGAAGTGCATGTGGATATAAGTGAAATGAAATATGCACATGGCATTGTTGCAACGTCTTGGCAAACTGCGTATGCTGTGAAGAAGTTTGACAATGTAATATCAAAGTTTTACTTTGTACAAGACTTTGAACCGTTATTTTTTGCAGTGGGCTCTGAATACACATTTGCAGAAAATACTTATAAATTTGGATTTAGGGGGATTACGGCAGGAGATTGGCTGAAAGATAAACTTCATGACGAGTATGGAATGAAAACAGATAGTTTTCTATTTTCATATGATAGAGAACTATATAAGCCTGGGAAGAAGCGTGATAATAAGAATAGGGTGTTCTTTTATGCCAGACCATATACAGCAAGAAGAGCGTTTGAATTTGGAATGGTAGTTCTTAATGAGGTTGCAAAGAAAATACCTCAGCTTGAAGTTATTTTTGCAGGAGAAGATATTAGTAAGTATAGAATAGACTTTAAGCATATAAATGCTGGAATAGTTCCGTTATCAGAATTATCAGATCTATATGCACAGTGTGATTTGTGCTTAGTTTTATCAAATACTAATCTCTCATTATTACCGCTAGAGGTAATGGCTTCTAATTCAGTAGCGGTATGTACAAAGGGGGCCAACAGTGAATGGCTTGTTAATGACGAAAATTCAATTATGGTTGATTTTGAGGTAAATGATGTTATAGAAAAGATGGTTTACTATCTTGAGAATAAAGAAGAATTAGAACAGAAGAGAAAAGCTGGATTAAAATTTGCTGCAACAACATCTTGGGATAATGAAGCTGAAAAAGTGAAAAGAGCAGTTTTGAGAGGAATTGAAGAAGATGAGGAAAATATTAGTACTAGGAGGTAATGGGTTTATTGGTAGAAACCTATGTAAATGCCTTGTTGACAATGGTGAAGATGTATATAGCTTCGATATGACACAGCCTAAGTTGCCGATGGATGGTGTAACATATATTGCAGGAGATTTTTTTGATGATTACACTCTTGAACAAGTTATAAAGGATAAAGATGTAATATATCATGCCATATGCACGTTAAATCCTGGTAACTCTAATGAAAAGTATATAATGGGATATGAAAGAGATTTTGTGCAGACAGTTAAATTATGTTCTTTTATTAAGGCAAATAATAGCAGATTAATTTTTTTATCATCTGGAGGAACTGTATATGGAAATCAGAATGTACAGCCAATTACAGAAGATGCAGTGCCTGTTCCAATAAATCATTATGGAAATTTGAAATTGTGTATTGAAAATACGATCAGGACATTTAATTTTCAAATGAAGAAGAATATGCTTGTAGCAAGAATCTCCAATCCATATGGTCCAGGACAGGATTATCATAAAGGTGTAGGATTTATAGATGCTGCTATAAAAAGAGCTTTGGCTAATGAAACCATAGAAATATGGGGAGATGGAAATGTTGTTAGAGATTATATATATATAGATGATGTATGTAGAATGCTATATAAGCTTATTGATTATAAAGGTGAATATGAGGTGTTTAATTTAAGTTCAAATACTGGAACATCGCAGAATGAGATTGTTGATGCAATTAAAAAAATGGAACCGAAACTTAAGGTTAAATATTTACCGGCTAGAAATGTAGATGCTAAAAAAATAATATTAGATAATTCTAGAATAATGGAAATAGATGATTTTGATCTAACAGAGTTGCATATAGGAATAAGAAATTATTATGAATATATTAGACAATGTATAGGAAAAGGAGTTTAATTTATGGATGTAGTAAGTAAGATACTCTTTCTAATAATTATTGCAATAATATATGGTATTATATTAATTGGAGTAAAAAAATATCATATGAGAGATATATTAAAGAGTTGGACGAAAAAAGAAAAATTGGGCACTTTAGTTGGTATAGCAATATTATTATTAGGAATAATGATGAAAATTTCCAAAACACCTTTAACGGTTGGTAATGGTATTGTCTCAAAAAGTGTATATATGATAACTGATACTATATTTGCAGGAAATGCGACTGTTATTTCGCTGATTATAGCAATGTGTTTTTTTGTTCCGGCTATTATATTGCAAGTGCTATTTGCCCAAAAAGTTACAGAAATGTTGAATATACCATATTGTAACCCCTTTTTCTATATTCTTATATTTGCATTTCAAGCAGGAATTTATAATTGTTGGTTGGAACAAACACCGGATGAAGCTGTTTTAATTTTAATATTTTCCGCACTATTATATTTTGGAATATGCACTCTAGATAAAATTCGTAGTAAAAAAATATATGCATATATATTATTATATTTAGTCCTATGGATTATTATGTTTGTTGTAGAAGAAAATAAGGTGTGGATTATTTATGTTGTTTCTATAATTAGTATTTTCGAAACTGTTATTTGTGCATGGTTTAGAGGAAAGACTATTATTTTTAGAAAAATTCTAAGATGGTTAGGAACAATCCTATTATTCTGTTTATTTATAGCTATTAACTTTGAAATAATGAAGCGTGTTTAAAATTTGAAAATTTTACTAGTGAGTATATCATGATAAAAAGAAAAAAAAACTTTTTTACTAAAAAAAAGATAGTTGCCTACATTGTTTGTATGATTTGTTTTACAGTTATGTCAACTTTATACATTAGAGAGTATAGAGATTATAGTGTTGCTGGAAAATATACAAAGCTTAGTAATTGGGAACAATATATTGCAGGAATAGAAAATTATAAAGTAAGCAATAATAAATACGTTGCATCTGGAGAAGATCCACATATCTTTTTTGATTTTTCGTCGATTGGTGATTCAATAAATGGAATTAGATTTACATTAAATCATAAAGTTAACAAGGCTCAGATATATTATTTTGCACAAGATTTACCAATTGATGAGGGAAAATCAGTAATTTGTGATGAATCTAAATATGTTCAGTTTGTTGGAGAAAGCGAATGGGATTATTATAGATTAGATGTAGATGATGATTTTCAAATATTAAATGTTGAATATATTAGTGATGCGACCAGAATATATGATGAAAAGTGTAATTTATGGAAATATATAGTTGCGTTTTTGATAAACGGATTTTTTTCTATAGGAATTGTATATTTAAATCCGTTTAATATATTATTTGGAGAGCTATATAGAGATGTAAATGTAAAACGTAAGTTGATTTTTTGGTTAGTAGAAACTGTAATAGCTATATTAATTTCATGGAATATGGAAAAGATAATAGTTTATATATTTGAACAGCCATATATAAATCCATATAGGCGTTTGACTATTTTTGTATGTTTAGAGCTTTTTGTTATTATAGCTATTTTTAGAAAAAAATTCTTAGAACAGTTACATTTAATTGTTTTTATAGTGATTATCTTGTTAGGAGGATTAAATGTATATTCATCTCCTGTTGAAGTGGGGATTTCTTGGGATGATGAAATACATTATGCTAGAACCTTATACATTTCAGACGGAATGATTGGAAAAGCTGATTTATGCGAAACTAGACTGATCGATAAGTATTCACAAAATATTATGAATGAAGATATATATACCAAGAGTGATAGAAATAATTCATTGATGATCGGAAAAAATCTTTCAGTTTATAAAGATAAAAAGAAGTTGTATACAAATAAATGGCATATTTATTCAATATCATATATTCCTGCTGCAATGGGAATTTTTGTTGGTAAAGTAATGGGATTAGATTTTTACCAATATTTTAGAATGGGAAAATTATTTAATGTAATAATTTATTCTTTTATTTTTGCTTATGCCATTAAAATATTAAAGAATAAAGGCAAAATGCTTTTAACGGTAATTGCCTTAATCCCTACAAATATATTTTTGGCAAGTAATTATGCGTATGATTGGTGGGTAACATCATTATTGGCTCTTGCATTTTCAAAATTATATAGCTTACTTGGAGAGAATAAAAAAATATCGATGTTGAATTACTTTAAAATAATTATTATTGCTTTTATTGCTATTCTGCCTAAAGCAATTTATGTTGTTTTGTTTTTGCCACTTTTATTTATTCCAAGCGAAAAACTTGAGCATAAAATTAAATGTAAAATTATAGGTACAATAGGGATGATGGCTGGTTTGTGTACATTTGTGTTACCTATGCTTATAAATGTGTCAACGGGAACCCCAGCAGGAGATATGAGAGGTGGATATAATGTTAATTCTACTGAACAATTGATAAATATTATATATCATCCTTTTAAATATATAATTGTATTATTTAGATTTCTATTGAGTTATTTTTCAATAAATGATGTGCCTAAATATACAACTAATATGTCGTATTATGGAATAGGGAGTTTTGGAATTGTTGTAATAGTAATAGTACTTTTAATTGCATTTATAGATAATCCAAGAAAACTTGAGGGATTAAATACATTAACAATTATATATAGGTCAGAGGTAGTTATATGTGGATTACTTACAGTAATGGCAGTTGCAACTGCGTTATATTTGGATTTTACAGCTGTAGGTAGTAATACGATTTTGGGTTGTCAAAACAGATATTTGATACCAGTATTGTTTCCGACATTTTATTGCTTATTTTATAATAAAATTGAAATAAAAGAAAATATTAAATTATGGATTTATAGAATATCCATATTGACACTATGCATTATATATTTGTATGATTTATATGAACTAATGATAGTAAGGTATTAGAATACGGAGATGAAAATGAGTAAGGAACATGAGGTCTTGATTATTATTCCTGCCTATAACGAAGAAGGCAGTATAGAGAATGTGGTGAATGAAATAAAAAATAATTATAATCAATTTGATTATGTTATTATTAATGATGGGTCAAAAGATAGGACAAAAGAAATCTGTGAACGTAATAATTATAATATGATTGATTTGCCTATTAATCTTGGACTTGCTGGTGGCTTCAGAGCAGGAATGAAATATGCATATAAAGAAAACTATAAGTATGCAGTTCAATTTGATGCAGATGGTCAACATAGACCAGAGTATATCAGTAAGATGAAAAAAGTGAGTGAAAAAGGGGTTAATATAGTAATTGCATCTAGATTTGTAACGGAAAAGAAACCATTTTCACTTAGAATGATTGGAAGCCGAATGATATCATTTGCAATTAAGTTGACGACTGGAACAAAAGTATATGATCCGACTTCAGGTATGAGAATGTATGACTCAAAAATGATCAAGGAATGTGCTACTAATATAAATTATGGTCCAGAGCCAGATACAGTTTCTTTTTTAATAAAAAATGGTGCCACTGTTGAAGAAATTCAGTCTACAATGGAAGAAAGAACAACTGGAGAAAGCTATTTAAGTGCATTTAAGTCTATCAGTTATATGATTAGAATGTTATTATCAATTCTAGTTATTCAAAATTTTAGAAAAAGAGGGTAAAAGATGACTCCAGTATTTAGATGTGTATTAATTTTAGTATCTTTTTGTACATTATTTGGAATTGTTAAGAAAGTTAGAAATGCAAAAATTCAAATTGAGAATACCATTTTTTGGATTATATTTGGATTTCTGCTTTTGCTATTAAGTATTTTTCCACAAATAGCTAGTTTTGCTGCTGATATTTTGGGTATTTATTCAACTACAAATTTTATTTTTTTATTTATTATTTTTGTATTATTAATACATCAGTTTTTGGTTTCAGTAAAATGTTCACAGTTGGAAAATAAGATTGATGAACTTGTTCAGGAACTTGCAGTTGATAAAAAAATTGATAAGGAAAAATAGGTTAGTATGATGAAGAATTATTGTATTTTTGCAGCTCAATTTTTGCCACATATGGGTGGAGTGGAAAGATATACATATAATCTTGCTAAGAAATTGATAGAAAAAGGAAATTCTGTTATGGTTGTTACTTCTGACATTAGTAGCAGAGTGCCATTTGAATTAATAGATGGAATAAAGGTATATAGGTTTCCTTCAATTAATTTTTTAAATGGAAGATATCCGGTGTTAAAATTTTGGTCTAAAGATTACAGAAGGCTATATAAAGAAATAGAACGAAATGATTTTGACCTTGTGATTGTAAATACACGTTTTTACCTTCATTCAATATGTGGAGTGAGATATGCTAAAATGCATAATCAAAAATCAATTATGATAGATCATGGCACCAGTCATTTATCAGTACATAATAAGGTTCTTGATACAATTGGAGGATGTTGGGAACACTTTATTACACGAATCGATTATCATTATTGTAAGGAGTATTATGGTGTTTCAGAGGCTAGTTGTGAATGGCTTAAACATTTTGGAATTAATGCAAAAGGTGTCCTTTACAATGCTATTGATTTGGAACAAATTGAGCAGATAAAAAGTAATAAGAAACAAGATTTTAGAGAAAAGTTTGGAATAACAGAGAATGCAAAAGTAATTGCTTTTACAGGAAGACTTCTAAAAGAAAAAGGTATTATTCCACTGGTCGAATCAGTTGAAAAAATTTGTGAGCAAAGAGATGATGTATATTTATTCTTAGCAGGTGACGGTGATTTGGATGAATATGTAAAGGAACATTCGAGTAATCACATAATTCCGTTAGGAAGATTATCATTTGAAAGTATTATTGATATGCTTGTTGATAGTGATATTTTTTGTCTGCCATCTTTTTCGGAAGGATTTTCTACTTCTGTACTGGAAGCTGTTGCATGTGGGTGCTATGTAATAACTACAGAGCGCGGTGGTTCTAAAGAGATGATTACAAGTAGAGATTATGGAATGATAATAAAGAATAATGAACAAAAGAGGGTATATGATGCGCTATTGCAAATAGTTGACAATGATGGAGAACGTAGAATGGCTTGTGAACGTTGTTATGATAAGTTAAAGAACAATTATACATGGGACATTGTTTCTGATAAAGTTATTGAATTGGGATAAATTGTTTATATGTAAAATTTAAGGAAAGATTAAGGAAAAATCAAGAAAAGATTGACTTTTGACATTAATATGATAGCATATTTATATGGCAAAATTAATCATTTCTTGATTTTTTTTGTTATATGAATTTTATATTTATAACAAGAAAGGAAATCATTATGGCAGATTATGATCCGGCGGTTTTGAGAAGACTGCAGTTGACAATCTTAGATATATTGAAAGATATAGATAGTATATGTAAAGAAAATAATATAGAGTATTATATAGCATATGGTACAGCATTGGGAGCTGTAAGACATGGTGGATTTATTCCATGGGATGATGATATAGATATATGCATGACAAGAGAAGCGTATGACAGATTTTTGGAAGTTATGCCAAATGCAATGCCGGAAAAGTATGATTTATTAGATATAAAGAATACAAATAAGTATTCTATGTGTTTTGCAAAAGTATCAAAAAAGGGAACAAAATTTAAGGAAAAAGTTGGAACTGCTGAAGGATATGAGCAGGGTATTTTCGTTGATGTATTCCCTTTGGATTATGCTCCTGATGATGAGAAGGAAAGAAAGATGGTTGCAAAGAAGGCTTGGTTCTATTCACATATGATTATACTTCGAGAAATTGATAAACCTATTATTCCTAATGAGTATAGTCTGGTAAAGAAAGCGATAGTTGTGGTTGGATGTAAAGTAGTCCATGGATTAATGAATATTTTTCATATCAGTAAACTGGGGTTATATGATAAATATCTGAAAGTAGCGACTTCATATAAAAAGTCCAAAAATTATATGACTGATTATTGTGCCATGCATACAGATAGGGTGTTGAATAAAACAAGCGATCTTTTTCCTTTGAAAGAAATAAAGTTTGAGGATAGTGTTTTTCCGGTCCCTAATAATTTAGATGTTTATTTGACACATGTATATAATAACTATATGGAATTGCCAAAACCGGAAAATAGACACAATCATTTAGCGGAAGTCTTGGATTTTGGAGATTAGATAATAATTATTTGAGAGGTGTAAACATGAAGGTAATTACATTTGAAGATATTAGAAATTTAGCTATTTCATCATCTCAATGCTATGAATGGGTTAGTGAAATGATACGTGATAAGAACAAAACACATTTGCCTCCTAAAATAAGTATGCATCCACAGGAGGGTGTATTTTGTAATGTTATGCCATGTATTATTTCAGAACAGTGGGGTGGAGTGAAGATTGTTAATAGATATCCACTGAGAAGGCCAAGCTTGGACAGCAAATTATTGCTTCTTGATATGATTACTGGAGAATTTTTGGCATTGATGGATGCCAATTGGATTACTGCAATGCGTACAGGTGCAGTTGCTGCACACAGCATTAAGCTGTTTGCAAAGAAAAATTTTAAGACTGTATCAATTTTAGGATTAGGAAATACCGCAAGAGCAACATTACTGATATTGTTAGATATATTTCCTGATAAAGTCTTTGATATTAAGTTAAAGAAATACAAAGGTCAAGAAATTTTGTTCGCAGATAGGTTCAAAGAGTATAAAAACGTAAATTTCAGATATATAGATACGGATGAAGAACTGATAAAAGGTTCAGATGTTGTCATTTCATGTGTAACTTATTTTGCAAATGACTTATGTCCGGATGAATGTTTTGATGAAGGAGTTCTTGTTGTGCCTGTTCATACTAGAGGGTTCACTAATTGTGATTTGTTTTTCGACAAGGTGTATGCTGATGATACTGGACATGTTTGCCATTTCGGGAATTTTGATAAATTCAGGAATTTTGCAGAAGTATGTGATGTTGTAAATGGAAATGCAAAAGGTAGAGAAAATGATAGAGAGAGAATTTTAGCCTATAACATAGGTCTGTCTATTCATGATATTAATTTTGCAGCGCATATTTATAGTTATATAAAAAATAATACAAGTTTATACGAAAAATTGGCAAATATAGATATGTATGGTCCTACAGAAAAATTTTGGATATAGATAGAAAAGGAATGTATAATTAATATGCTAGACAGATATCAGTTTGAAACATTGACGTTTATTGAAAAAAATAGCAAAAAAGATTGTTCTATCAGAAAAATTGCTGATGATATAAGAATTTCAGGAACAGCAGTTATGAAGGCTTTGGATGATATGTCACAGCTCAACTATATTCATCGGGATGGGGAATTGATAGAAATTTTACCGGATGGAATAACTGCATTAGAGCCATATCGTGTAAAAAAGGCAGTAATTATGGCGGCCGGTTTTGGATCACGTATGATGCCTGCTACACAAGATAGACCCAAACCATTAGTTACTGTAAATGGAAAAAGGATTATTGATACATTATTGGATGCCTTGGTAGAGGTAGGAATACATGATATTACCATTGTGAGAGGTTATAAGAAAGAGCGGTTTGATGAAATATTAGAAAAATATCCTTTCATAAAACTTGTTGATAACGATATATACAATCAGACAAATAATATTTCTTCTGCCATGAAAGTGCTTGATGAAATTGATAATTGCTATTTATGTGAGGCTGATCTGTATATTACAAATCCTGATATTATCACAAAATATCAATACGCAAGTAATATTCTTGGTGCATATTCACTTGAAACGGATGACTGGAGCTTCAAAATGGATGAAGCGGGATATATTTCGAATTACCAAAAGGGGAATACTTATTGCTACAATTATTATGGTATTTCTTATTGGACAAAAGATGACAGCGAGAAGCTGAGAAATGATTTTAAAGATGTATATGATAATGAAGTAGATGGAAAAGATTATTTTTGGGAGTTTATTCCATTGGTATTAAGGAAAGAACGATATAATGTAGAGATAAGGCAGTGCCAAAAATCAGATATTATGGAGATTGATAATTATTATGAATTGGCACAATTAGATCCGACATATAAAGAGGTCTGATATTTATGAAATGTTATAAGGGAAAAATTCTTACTGTAGATAGTGAAAACAATGTATTTAACTATTTGGTGGAAGATGAAGGAAAAATTGAATATGTTGGTAATACATTGCCTGAAAAATATCGGTCGTGTGATATTATAGATATTGGTAATAAGGCAATTTGTCCATCTTTTGTTGACACACATCAACATATGGCATCTTTTTCTACATTCCATGCAGGACTAAATGTTATGGATGCAGAGTCAAATTTGGAAATGATGGATATGATTCGTGCATTTGTTAAGATAAGTGGTAAAAAGAAAACACTTATTGCATTTGGAGCTTCGCCATATTCTGTATCAGAACAGAGGCTTATAAGTAAAGAACAGTTAGATGATGTATGTCCGGATAAAGATATAATGGTTGTTAAGTATGATGGGCATGCCTGCGTAATAAATTCAAAATTACTTAATAAGTTAAAAAGCAAGTTAGAATGCTTGAGAGGATATCATCCGGAAACAGGAGAGATGAATCAAGAAGCATTTTTTATGTGTTCGGATTATATTACGAATTCACTTTCAATAATTGATCTGATAAGAAATATGCAGGTTGCTATTGATTATCAGGCTTCAAAAGGAATTGGCTGTATTCATACGGTCAGTGGAGTAGGCTTTGCAGGAAATCTAGACATATCCTTGGAAAAATTATTTGCAAAGTCTCTAAATAATGGGGTTCAGATAAGGGTATTTCCTCAATCAATGAAGACCACGGTTGCATTGAAAAGAAAAATTCAGAGAATAGGTGGCTGCTTTGAGTGTGCGCTGGATGGTTGTTTTGGATCTAAGGATGCTGCTCTTAATATGCCATATGCTGATGATATCAATAATATGGGGGTTTTGTATTATGATGACAAAAAGGTTATTGATTTTTGCAAAGTTGCAAACAGACAAGGTCTTCAAATCGAGATGCATGCAATAGGAGATAGAGCATTTGACCAAGCTTGTAAGGCATTGAAAGAGGCGCTGGATGATTTCCCTAGAAATGATCATCGTCATGGAATAATTCATGATTGCTTACCAACAGAATATGGACTTGAAATATGTAGTAAATACAATATTCAGATGCCGATGCAAAGTGCTTTTATAGAGTGGGAACAGGAGCCTGATGAATATTTAAGTACAATAATGGGGACAGAGAGAACGAAGAAATTAAATCCAATAAGAACAATTTCGGAAAAAGGAATAGTCATTTCGTTTGGATCTGATGCTCCATGCACTAAACCTGATCCAATAGTATGGATGGATAAAGCTGTTAATAATCCAAATACCGAACAATGTATTTCGATTCAGGATGCACTTAAAATGTGTACGTATAATGGATATTATACATCATTTGATGAAGATATAAGAGGAAGTCTTGAGGTGGGCAAAAAAGCAGATATGGTCATTCTATCAGAGAATATTTATAATGCTGAAAATATAAGTAAGGTAAGAGTAGAACAATTAATATTGAATGGTAAAAAATATAAGAGTTGTAGCGAAAATGTCATAAAGGCTGTTATACGTGGATTGTTCTCAAAAAATAAATTCTAGATAATGTTTTGAGGTGTGAAAATAAATGAAAAAACAAGAATTTGATATATTGAATAGTTTGTATAATGGCAGTATAGGCAGGGCAATCTGTAGTTATGATATTGAAACAAAAAATGCATTAGCAGATAATGAGACGTACAGACGTATGATCAAGAGTGGCTATATATGTGAGAATGACAATTCTTTAACTGAGCTTGGAAGAAATGCCTTAGAAAATTATAGGGTTAACAATGCTGTAATTCTTGCGGCAGGTGCTTCAACAAGATTTATCCCTTTATCATTAGAACAACCTAAAGGGCTGTTTGAGGTAAAAGGTGAAAAACTTATTGAGAGGCAGATAGAACAATTACAGGATGCCGGGATTAAGAATATTACGCTTGTTTTAGGCTATAAAAAGGAAATGTTCTACTATCTTGAGGATAAGTATGGAGTTAAATTTATTTTTAATGACTCATTTAATATAAAGAATAATATAGAGAGTTTATATCTTGCAAAAGAAGAACTTAAAAACACGTATATATGTGTAAGTGACAGCTATTTTGTAGAAAATCCATTTAATCAGTTTGAATATAATACTTTTTATGCCGGCTATGAAACAGAAGAATGTACAAATGAGATGTATGTAGATACAGATCATGATGGAAAGATCATTCAAATGGAAAAGGGGCTGGAAAAGGGAAATATTTTGTTAGGACATTCATTCTGGAAAAAGGAATTTTCTGATTCATTTATATCCATTGTTGAAGAAAACAGAAGTAGTGGAAAGTATAATGCTTTTTTTTGGGAATGGCTTGTACGAGATAATTTAGATTGTTTACCGGCTATGTATTATAAAAGGTATTTACCGGGTAATATTTTTGAGTTTGATTATTTTGATGATTTACGAAAATTTGATACCAGATATCTAGGCCATACTCATAGTGAAATTATTAGGAACATAAAACTAATATTCAGATGTGAAGAGGAAGATATAAGGGACTTCAGAAATGTAAGTGAGGGAATGACAAATACTTCGTTTATTTTTAACATAAAAGGAGTTGATTATATTTATAGACATCCAGGGGATGGAACAGAAAGTATAATTAACAGGAGAAATGAAAAAAATTCATTGATAGAAGCTAAGAAGGCGGGAATAGATCCAACATATGTATATGCAGATGTAAATGAAGGATGGAAGATTTCTGTTTATATTCCGGAATTTAGAGAACCGGATTATAGTTCCTTTGAAGACTCAAAAAAGATACTTGAAGTTTTGCGAAAATTACATAAAGCGGATATAAAGGCAGAATATGGAATGAAACCGTGGGAGGATGCTCTTGAAATGGAGATATTATTGCTAAAAAATGATCCAAATTGTTTTGCAGGTAATGTTGAGCTGAAGAAACAAATAGAAACATTATATAAAAAAACAATTGGTGATGGAGTACAAAAGTGTTTTTGCCATGGTGATACATATAAGCCAAATTGGATGATACGCCCGGATGGAGAGGTTATACTGATTGATTGGGAATATTCGGGATATTCAGATCCGGGAATTGACGTGGGATACTATATTGTAGATGCCATGTATGATTTTCAGGATGCAGAAAAATTTATAAAAGAATATTTGAAGGATGAGTATGATGAAGTAAAGATGTTCCATTATATGGCATATACTGCGATCATAGCGTATTATTGGTTTGTTTGGGCTATGTATAGGGAGGCATGTGGAGCTGATATGGGAGAGGCTCTTGATAATTGGAGAAAGATGGCTGTTAAATATGCAGAATATTTATTGACAAAATAGATAGGAGAATATGAAAATGCAAAATGAAAAAAACCAATTAGTTAGAGCACTTGGACTGAAAGAGTCCATAAGTATGACAATCGGTACCGTAGTAGGAGTGGGTCTGTTTACATGTGGATCAGCTCAAATAGGACAGGTGGGATCTTGGATTATAGGTTTTACTTTTGTGGCATTACTGATTTCTATTTGGCCGTGTCTGATATATGGTGAAATGTCAGCGGCATTGCCATGTGCAGGAGGTACATATAATTACGCAAAGCGTGGTTTGAACAGGGTATGGGCTAATCTAGCTGGCTGGCACTATATTGTGTCTGTTGTGGCGATAGGTGCCGGTGAAACATTAGCATTTGCTAATTATTTTAAGATTTTACTCGAGCAGTTTGGAATTGATTTTGCATGGCTGGATTCAAGAGTGATAGCTATTATTCTGGTTGCTGTGTTTTTAGTTATTAATTTTAGAGGAATTGAGCAGTCAGGTAAAGCGCAGACCGCCTTTATGTTTTTCTTTTGGGGATGTTCGGTATGCTGGTTCTTATATATGATTCCTAATGTTCATGTTGAGTATTTTGGTGGTATAGTTATGAATGGGTTACCACCATTTAAGGAGTTAATGTATATTTTCGGATTGGTATGGTGGTGTTATACAGGATTTGAGACATGTGTGTCTATGGGAGCTGAAACAAAATATCCACAATATACTCTGCCGCGTGCATTAAAAATATCTGTATTTCTCGTTTTTGCAGTAAATGCATTGTTCCAGTGGTTTTTAGTAGGGCTTGTACCTGAAAAATGTTATGGAATATTATCCATGGCAGATGCTCCATATGCAGAAGGATTAAAGGCTGTGGGACTTGTCGGTTTTCCAATTATATTATTATGTATAGGTATTGCATTTGGAGGAGATTTGTCTACTATAAATCCGGGAATTGCGGCTCCGGCGAGATATATTTATACAATGGCTGATGATGGAGCTCTTCCGCAGGTTTTAGGCAGGGTACATCCGAAATATAAAACTCCATATGTGGCCATTATTATGGTAGGGATTATTAATTTTGTTTTGATTGCTACAGGTTCAATAAATTATATAGCATCAGTTTCCCTTATTTCTCTGGCAATATGTTATATGATAGGCTGCCTTTCATATCTTGGGCTTAGAAAGAAATATGCTGATATGATTAGACCTTACAAGGCACCGCTTGGTAAGGTGGGATGCGCCGTTACAATAGTGATTTATTGCTTTATGTTGATTTTTGCAGATACAACAGCATTGATTACATCTGGAATAATCACGATTGTTTGTCTGATATATTATATTTTATTTTGTAGAAATAAAGAGTATCATATGCCTAGTATTGAAGATGAAATTGGAATAATTGAGGAACCTGATAAAGTAACAATGGAAAAGATGGATAAGGAGTATAGAATATGGAAAATCTGTACTATAGTGATAACTATTATTGCTATAGGTATTTATGCTATTCCAATGATTATGTAATATGAGAAAAACAGAAGGGCTGGTGTTAGTCCTTCTGTTTTATATTAATATGTGAAATATGATATAAAAAAACGAAAATCTGAATAATACATAGCAATAACATGACTATCATATAGCCAAGTGCTGCACCATTAATCTGAAGATGCTTTACCATTGGATTTATGATGATTAGTGATAAAATAAATACCGAAAAATTAATGTATAGTATAATATTCTGCTTTCGGATAATAGTAAATATAGTATTAAACCATCCTGTTAGTGCATTAAAGGTTCCTCCTACTAATATTATCATAAGAGCTGTTCTATAATCGAGAATTTCTGATAAACCATAGAACCAGGATAAGATAGGTAAACCAATTGTCCAGCCTACTATTAAAGAGGCTATACCAACTGTCAATGTAGCAAGGATAATTTGTTTTGTATATTTAAGAAAAGATTTTAAATTACTGTTGTTCCAATCGGTTGCCATCTTAGTAATATACATGCGATATATTATTAATGTAAAAAGATTTACTATAGATGCAGGCATAAATATTGTTGAGAAATATGTTTGCGTCTGAGCAGTGTAATACTTATCAAGTGCATATTTAGGACACGATAGTATATAAGCAATGAGAAATTGAGTAATACATAATGGTAGGCAATCCTTTAGCAACTTAATAATATTATTCCATAAAGTTGATTCCTGAGTAATAAAATTGTTGGCACATGGAATAGTTGCAAATATAGTCCAAACAACAGAAAAAGTGATATATATCAAATATGATATGATCATATTCTTAGTTGCAATCAGTATTACGATAAATAGAATTGTTGCAAATATTATTCGCAGAGCAAAGACTTTACCTGCTATGTCAAGTCGGTTATTGACTTGAAGCAGTCCGTGATATACATCTTCGTAGCCTTCTACTAGTTTGAAAATAGTACAAAATACGATAACTATAGCTTTTTCGAAGGAGTATCCATGAAAAAAAATCCAGCTTATGCTTATTACAAATGTAAGCAATAGACTTATATATCTGGCATATAAATATTCGTGAAAATTATATATTTTTTTAACATCACTAGCCTGATAATTACGTACCTGAAAGGTGCTGATAGGACCTAACATCTCTGCTACAGCTAGTGCCAGGGTATAGATTCCGGCAGTGGCTGCTCCACATATCCGTGTGATTACCATTGTCATTAGAACTGTGTTAGCAGCGTTACACATGCTACCAGCCATGTTCCAAAAAACAGTTTTTTTGGTACTGACATTGGAAAGATTGTATTTTAAAGGCATACAGAATTCTCCTGTTTAGTTATTGATTCTTGTATTATACCAATTGAATAGATATAAATCAATAAAATGTACTAAAATTAAATCTTAAGAAAGTTTTGAGGAATTTATCTTTAAAAGCGGCTATGTGTGTGCTATTATTAACATTGGATTAAAATGGATAGTGTCAAATGACCTATGAAAAAACTGAGCAAAAGAAAAAGGCTCAGATGAACCTTGAAAACTGTAGATCTTTTGGGTTGTGGTAGCCCACCGCCACTCTTGACGGTACGAAAAAGAACTGCTGTAGGTTAATCACCGACGGCGAAGAACTCAAGAACAGTTAGAGTTTTTCCGTCGATTACAGCAGTGTAGCAGTTCTTTTTCGTGCCATCAAGGGCACGCCGCTTTGCGGTGGCTGGGATAATTACCTCTGGCTCTGAATCTAAGAACAGTTAGCGGCTTCGCCGTGTTGCAGGTTCAGAATCGTCTGTTGACCAAGGAAGATGAGAAGCTGCCATTTGCCCAGCATCGTGTCAGCCTGAGACAGCATTTCGACTTCATTTAAGACTTTATAGTTGTTGTGTTTATGTGGTCTTAGGAAGTTGTAATAAGCAACCCAGAGGGCGAGATCATAGTTGGCTCCATCGATGTTATCAAAGCCGTTGGTTTTACGATAGGAAGCTTTGTATGTACGGTTTAAGCGTTCAATCATCTGCTTGTAAGGTCTGAATTCTTTAGAAACCTCATCGTCATTGGTGAGTCCGATTACTTGTGTGATTTCAAACTTAAACTTATCACCGAATTCATGGAAGAACTGCTGGGCGGCAAGGGGATATGCACTGTAGCCATCTGCAATGAACTTAAAGTTCTTAGGCAGTTCTTTTAGATGCCGGAAGGCCATCCGCATTGCCAGAATGCAAGGACCAACACCACGATTATCAGATACCTGATAGCCGATAACAGAGCGTTTGGCAGAATCCATGATAAACCAGATATAGGTTTTGATACCACGGATTTTGATGTATGTTTCATCGGCAGTAAATACATTGCCAGTTTTGTAATCGTAGTTGTCTACGAAAGGTTTTATGCAGGCAGAGGCGGTTTTACAATAGTTGGCAACTTGCTGGTGTGAGATGCTGATGCCGTGTATGTCCTTCAATGCCTGAGCGGTTTTACGAAGCGATAACCCAAGATTCACTTTGTAGGTAAGACAAAGAGACATGACATGCTGGTCATGTTTACTGAATTTTAGGGAAGAAGCATTCTTGGGAAGAGTGTTTAAATCCATGCGAAAGAAATCTATCTGGAATTCCCGGTAGATGTAATGGAGTTTATATTTGTTCTTGCCATAGTCCTCCTTAAGGTCTTTTTTATCAACCTTGTTTAGATTGTGGAGGTAGTAAGGACATTTTGGATTTACGCATTTGTGGACAACAAAGTGTTTGCGGTCTTTCTTATGAGCCAGCGAGTGATTGCAGTGCGGGCATTTGAGGGAGTAGGACTTTGAAAAACGGTTTTCTTCCGGAGAGAATGCGGTGGAGCATACTTTGCACAGAATCTGTCCTTTTGAACCATTATTCTTGTAGAGATAAGGCTTTGGAGCATTGCAACGTGGACAGGTACAGTTGTCATCAATATCACATTCAGAACGGCGGCTGACAGGTTTGATTTTCTTGCCATACTTCCATTCGAGGTAAGGAATGTAGTCTTTGTAATCCCATTTTTCGTAATAGATTATTTTTGGGAGCTTATCAATCTTGAATTTTTGATATTTGGGAGAATGGGAGTCATCGAAGACCCACTGCTTAAGGGGAATATATCTGCAGATAAAATTAAAAAGCCAGCAGATTTGTTTATGTTGGTATTGAATAAATAGAAGTAAATAAAGTATAATGTCCATGAGCATTGTCTCCTTGTTGATAATGGTGTTTGTGGTGAACTCATTATACTTCTTTTGGGAGGTCAATGCTCTTTTTATTTGCAAACCTTCAATAAATCAAGGTTTTAAAAGAATTTTAGAACAATAAAATGGGTAGTTTTTGACACTACCTTAAAATGAAAGGTAGTAAAGAAATGAAAAAATTGTTAGCACTACTACTATCATTTTCTGTCTTATTGACATCCAATGCTATTGTATTTGCAGAAGATACGAATGGCTCAGTGCCAAATGAGGTAGAAGAGACAGTAGAAACAAAACAGGATGGTATTGTTTCATATTTGGCGATAGCAAATCCGTCTGTATCTAGAGGACAGTCAGTTAGTATCGTTGTTGGTGTGGATTCATCAAAAAATATAGAGACATCGACACTTTGTGTTACAAATACCGACTTAGATAGTGATTATTATATTGATGGAAACATCACGGATGATGGGAATCTGGTTTTTGAGTGTGATACTCTTGAGAGTGGATGTTATTCTGTTACATCAATAACATATTCTGTTGATGAAAATTCCTATACAGAAGTATTTAGTGATATGGGATTAAAGGCTCAGTTTGGTGTGGATACGGTGGTAATAGATGATGCACCGGATGCCGTAGTTACAGATAATGATGAAAAGACAACCGAAGCAGAAGATATTGATGACGCTGTTATTGTGGATGATAAATCAACAAGTGAATACGAACTTAGTGATAGTATCGACTCGGCAATTGCTACACAGAGTATGGAATTATACGGAGCGGGAAGTTCGATAGTCAATATTGTTTTAGATCCAGGACATGGTGGTCATGATGGTGGTGCATCGAGCAGCTTCAATGGAAAAACTTATCTTGAGAAAGAGCTGAACCTTAAAATAGCTCAATATTGTAAAGCAGAGCTTGAGACATATTCCAATGTTAAGGTATATATGACTAGAAGTAATGATACTTATGTAGGTCTTGAGGACAGAGTTAATTATGCCAAGTCGGTAGGTGCAACGGTATTTGTATCTATACATAATAATTCTACAACAAGTTCTAAGGTGCATGGAGCAACTGTATATTATCCTAATTCTAATTACAAGCCACAGCTGGGAGCTCAGGGACAGGCTTTAGCCCAGAGCATTGTTACACAGTTGGTTTCTTTAGGTTTGGCTAATCATGGGGCTGTAATTCGAAATTCGGAAAGTGGTGATACATACGAAGATGGATCACTTTGTGATTACTACAGCGTAATAAGAAATAGTAAAAAAGCCGGGTTTCCGGGAATTATTATTGAACATGCTTATTTGAGTAATGCAAGTGATGCTGCAACATATTTAGGCTCTGATTCTGCATTGAGGAGATTAGGTGTTGCAGATGCAAATGGTATAGTTAATTATTTTGGATTAAAACATGCCACACCGGGAACTGAATATAATGGTGTCAATTATAAGCTTGTTTTTGATCCGATCTATTATATGGATAAGTATCCGGATGTAAAAAAAGCATTTAGAGGCGATCCACAGAAAGCTCTTGAACATTTTGTGAAAAATGGAATCAAGGAAAAGCGTATAGGAAGACCGGAGTTTGATGTTAAATATTATAAAGAAAAATATCCGGATTTACAGAAAGCCTTTGGGGATAATCTGAATTCATACTATATGCATTATTTAAATAGTGGTGTATATGAAGGTCGTCAGGCTTGTGAGCAGTTTGATGTTATAAGCTATAAAGCCAGATATGCAGATTTACGTGCTACATATGGGGATAATTTAAAGGCATATGTGCTTCACTACATCAATTTTGGAAAAAAGGAAGGTAGAGATGGAAGTAAGGATTCTGATGTCTACACAGTACAGTTCATACAAGATGGTGAGGTAATTGATACACAGCAGGTTGAGTTTGGACATTCGGCAAAGGCACCTGCAAATGCTAATAAGAAAAATGGCGCTACATTGGTATATGACAAGTCATTTTCATCTGTCACAAGCGATTTGGTTATAAATACTGACGCCAGATATATTTATAAAGGAACAGATTATACGAATGTTTTTGATGCAGATTATTATTTGGCAAAATATTCTGATTTGCAGAAAGCTTACGGAAATGATGGGGCAAAAGCGTTAGCGCATTTTGTTAATTTCGGAATGAAAGAATTTCGTCAGGCGAATGAGGTATTTAATGTAAGATCATATAAAAATCTTTATCCTGATTTGAGAAGAGCATTTGGAAATAATACAAAAAGCTATTATTTGCATTATATAAACAATGGTAAAAGAGAGGGAAGAACTGCTGTAGGACATGAAGAACAGTTGGTTGGAGCCCAGACGAAATATAATGGTGTTGATTACAGTTGTGTATATGACTTTAATTATTATATTGCCAAAAACCCTGATGTGTTAAAAGTATATGGCTATGATGAGAATAAAGTACTTGGACATTTTGTTAATTTTGGAATGAAAGAGGGACGCTCTGCAAAAGAAGCATTTAGTGTTAAGTCATACAAGAACAGATATCCAGATTTAAGGAGAGCTTTTGGAAACAATGCAAAAAGCTATTTTCTGCATTATATCAATAATGGAATAAGGGAAAAACGAATTGCTACAGGTTGTGACACAACGATTATAGGTGCACAGACAAAATATAATGGTATAGATTACGGAAGTGTTTATGATTTCAATTGTTATGTTTCAAAGAATCCTGATGTATTAAAGGCATATGGATATGATGAGAACAAGGTTTTAGCTCATTTTATCAATTTTGGAATGAAAGAGGGACGTCAGGCAAGTGAGACATTTAAGCTATCTGTATATAAAAATCGATATGCTGATCTTAGGAAAGCCTTTGGAAATAATAACAAATCATATTATCTGCATTACATCAGAAATGGTAAAAAAGAGGGACGAACAGCGGTATAGTTTTAGAGAGGTTATAACGAAATAAATGAGTAAGTTTTACAAAAAGATTGTTGCGTTATTTTTATGTACAAGTATTATGGGTACATCGATGCAACCAATTCTGGCTGACGAGGCTGGCAGTGAACAAGCAGAAATTCAGACGGAGACTATAGATAATAGTGAATCAGATGAACAAAAATATGTCACAATAGGCGATACACAGGTAGAAATAGATGAGCAGGTTCTTGATGATCCACAGTATTACTTGTATTTTGATGCTGATGGAAATCGCGTAGATACATTTACTGATGATTCAAACGATGCAGAAGTATCCGATGAGCCAGCAGTTGAAACACAGTCAATGGATGGATTGGCAAGAGCATCAGGAGAAATTCTTGGCTGTGATGTATCAAGGTGGCAGGGAAATATTGATTGGAACAAAGCCAGAAATGCGGGAATTAAATATGCATTTATCAGAGTTGCTTATAGAGGAAGAACAAGTGGCACAATAGAGATTGATCCTTATTATAAGCAGAACATGCAGAATGCTATAGCAGCAGGTATACAGGTAGGAGCTTATTTTTATTCAGAGGCTATTACAACGCAGGAAGCTGTTGAGGAAGCTAACACACTTATTTCTAATGTATATATGTATAATGTTACTCTTCCACTTGTTATTGATTATGAAGGCTTTAATGATGGTGAAAGAATTGGACAGGCAAATTTATCAAAATCGCAGCATACAAGTATAGTATCAGCTTTCTGTGAGACTGTTAAGAAAGCTGGATATACACCTATGGTTTATGCAAGTAGCTCTTATTTTGAGAATTATATGGAGGGTGAGTATTTATCCAATGCCTATAGGATCTGGAGTGCAGCATATAGTAACAGACCTGAACACTATAATTCTGTAAAATATGATTTCTGGCAGTTTACAAGCTCAGCAGATGGCGTCAGCTATGGAATGCAGTCAAGCGGCTTGGATCTGGATTATTGGTACAATAACAGGGTTATATATGGAAACGATTATTCGGCGGTATTTGATGCTAATTATTACTATAACAAATACCCTGATTTACAAAAGAGCATAGGAAATAATCCGACAGAATTATTATATCATTATATTAATTTCGGAATGGCAGAAGGTCGTAGCGGAATAGAGTCATTTGATGTGTTATCTTATAAAGGCAGATATCCAGATTTGCAGCGCGCATTTGGTAATAACCTTAAAAGTTATGTGATACATTATATGAAATTTGGAAAAGCAGAAGGCAGAAATGGTAGTAAAGATTCATCGGTGTATACTGTTCAGTTCGTTCAGAATGGAAATGTTGTGAGTACACAACAGGTTGAGTATGGTCATGCTGTCGGCACACCGTCTAATCTGACTCAAAAGAGCGGAGCAACATTAGTATTTGATAAATCATATGATGTTGTTACATCAGATTTGGTTGTAAATGTTGAAAACAGATATATATACAAGGGTGTAGACTATACACGGGTTTTTGATGCTGAGTATTATTTGGATAAATATTCAGATATAAAGAGAGCTTATGGTACAAATGGTGGAAGTGCACTTTCACATTTTGTTAATTTTGGTATGAAAGAATGCAGACAGGGAAATGAGAGCTTTAATGTTAAGTCATACAGAAATCTATATCCGGATTTGAGGAGATCGTTCGGAACCAACATGAAAAGTTACTATATGCATTATATTAATAATGGTTACAGAGAGAATAGAGTAACAACAGGATATGAAGATGCAATGGTTAACGCTCAGACAAAATATAATGGCGTTGATTATAGTAGTGTATATGATTTTAATTACTATATTGCCAAAAACCCTGATGTGTTAAGAGTATATGGCTATGATGAGAATAAAGTACTTGGACATTTTGTTAATTTTGGAATGAAAGAGGGACGCTCTGCAAAAGAAGCATTTAGTGTGAAATCCTATAAAAACAGATATCTTGATTTAAGAAGAGCTTTTGGCAATAATGCTAAGAGTTATTATATGCATTATATCAATAATGGAGTCAGAGAAAAGAGAATTACTACAGGTTGTGATACAACAATCATAGGAGCTCAGACGAGACATAATGGTACAGATTACAGTAGCGTGTATGATTTTAACTATTATGTTCAAAAGAATCCGGATGTTTTAAGAGCTTATGGATATGATGAAAATAAAGTATTGGCTCATTTTGTTAATTTCGGAATGAAAGAGGGAAGAAGAGCTAGTGAGAAATTTAACCTGTCAGCATATAAAAACAGATATGCTGATCTTAGAAAAGCTTTTGGCAATAATAACAAGTTATATTATTTACATTATATCCGTAATGGTAAAAAAGAAAACAGAATAGCTGTATAAAGAATTTTTAAGTGTGTAATAGCCGTTATACTATCATATTAATAGTATGGTGGCTATTATTTATTATTAGGTTCTTAATTTTTCTTTATTATTGATGTTGATTATTGTATTTGCGAGGATTTTGTGTATAATTATTAAGGTTTGAGATATATGTAAAACTAGTGGAGGAGGCCTAATATGGATAATGATAAAAAAATAAAATATTTACAAAAATATATTCCATTCTTGATATTGGCAATCTGGATTATAGCTATGCATTTCTGTATTATAATGGGAACAGGAGATGATGCATGGTTTTCTAAAACAGCACATGCAGATGGCTTTGAGTTATTTAGTTGGCTTAAAGAACGTTATGCTAACTGGTCATCAAGAACATTGATAGAGGCAACTCTTGTTATCGCGGTTTCACTTCCGAATATTATATGGCGTATTACTGATAGCCTGATTATGGTACTTTGTATGGTAATGATTGCTAAGATGTTTATAAAAGATAACAAGTATGGATATGCTTTCTTGGGATTATTGCTTTTAATTGTTGACTATTGGGCCTTGGTAACTGCAGGATGGCAGGCAACTACGATTAATTATCTTTGGCCGATGACATTTATGCTTGTTGCTGTATATCCAGTATTTAAATGGTACAGAAATGAGAATATACGGGGATACGAATATATAATATATACTGTTGCAAATGTGTATGCAGCATTCTCTGAACAGGCATGTGTTATATTGCTGATAATATATTTGGTGGCAGGTATTTATGCTATCCACAAAAGATATTTTAAAATAAATAAATTTTATGTGTTTCAAATAGTTTTAAACATATTGGGAGTACTAAATGCTATGCTATGTCCGGGAAATGCAGCAAGAAATATTTCCGAGACAGCAACATGGTTTCCAGAATATAAAACATTTTCTGTGATACAAAAAGTTGATATTGGAATATCATCTACAATAAAGTCGTTATTTCTTGAGAAGAATATAATGTTCTTGCTATTCCTGTTTGTTCTTGCAGTGCTTGGAGTAATTAAGTATAAAAATCTTATAGTTAGATTTTTTATGATATTACCTTTTATTGTGACCGGTGGATTAAATATTTTAAGAGTAGTTATAGGAAATCAAAATGGTTTATTTAGTTTTGTAACATCATATGGTGTACTATATGAAAAAACAAATCATTTTTTGAAAATATATTTATGGTATGCGTTTTTATTAGCTATGTGTGTTGTTATATTGGCAGATATTGCTTTTGTTGTGTCTGATCGGGAAAAAGCTATGTTGGTAGATTTGATTTTTCTTATCGGACTTATGAGTAAGGCTATGCTGGGGTTTTCCGCTACAGTATGGGCATCCTATGGAAGAACAGGCTGGTATTGTCAGATAGCTATGGTATGTTGTATTATAGTTTTATTGGAAGATTGGAAATATAAGCAGAAAACGGCGACATATTTCATGGTAGCGATATTTGTAATTCTTGCAGTTATGCAAATGCTATATAACTATACAAGAGTGTTTACATTTTCGTTTTAAAGAAAGGCAAAGTTATGGATTTAATTACATTGATTATTCCCTGTTACAATGAACAGGAGTCATTACCGCTTTTATACCCTGAGCTGGTTAAGGTATCTCAGGAGATGTCAGGGCAGAGTTTCGAGTTTTTATTTGTAAATGATGGTTCAAGAGATAAGACATTAGAATTATTAAGAGAGCTTGCAGAAAAGGATGAAAGAGTGAAGTATATATCATTCTCCAGAAACTTTGGTAAAGAATCTGCAATGTATGCAGGGCTTGAAAATGCAAGCGGTGATTATGTCGCTTTTATGGATGCAGACATGCAGGATCCACCGTCGTTATTACCGCAGATGTACAAGGCTGTGACTGAGGAGGGCTATGATTCGGCAGCTACAAGAAGGGTTACCAGAAAAGGAGAGCCGCCTATCAGATCTTTTTTTGCACGCATGTTTTACAAAATCATGAACAAAATATCTGATACGGATATAGTTGATGGAGCTAGAGATTTCAGACTTATGAATCGTAAGTTTGTGGATGCTCTGCTTCAGATGAAGGAGTATAATCGTTTTTCGAAGGGATTATTTGGCTGGGTTGGATACAAAACCAAATGGATTGAATTTGAAAATGTCGAGCGTGTTGCAGGAGAAACCAAATGGTCATTCTGGTCACTTTTTAAGTATAGTATAGAGGGAATTCTGGCTTTTACTACTGCACCTCTTGTTATTGCATCAGTATTGGGAATATTACTCTGCTTTTTAGCATTCGTGTTTATAGTATTTATTATCGTTCGCAAGATATGCTTTAATAATTCTGTTGATGGCTGGGCTTCTATGGTTTGTATCATTTCGCTGCTGGGTGGCTTACAGCTTTTTGCAATTGGAGTTGTAGGACAATATTTGGCAAAGTTATATCTGGAAATTAAGAACAGACCGATTTATCTGATCGGTGAAACAAATATTGAGAAAAATAAGGATAAATAAGGATAATTAAGGATTAGTAATGAAGAAAAAGTCTGTTGCGTTTAGTTTTATCATATCAATTATTTTGTTTTTGATAATTGCTGTATTTAGAGGATTATATCCTTTTGGAAAGAATACATTGTTTGTCTTTGATATGTCACAACAATATGTTGAGTTTCTTGGATATTTGAAACACGTTATTTTTGGCGTGGACAGCTGGAATTACAGCTTTGTGCAGTCTCTTGGAGGAGACAGTGTTGGGCTATTTGAATATTATCTTATGAGTCCATATAATCTACTGTTGTTATTGTTTGGAGACAATTTGGTGCTTGGAGTATTTACAATAACAGCTTTAAAGATTGCTAGTGCAGCAACAACAATGACTATTTTATTAAATCATAGGAATCATGGCTATGCTGTGATTCCTTTCGCTGTTTCATATGCGTTTATGAGTTATGTTATAATATATTCATCAAATATTATGTGGCTTGATGGGATAATAGTTTTTCCGTTAGTAGTTTTGGGTCTTATGAAAATGCTTGAAGAGAAAAGAACTTCATTTATTTTTATTTTTGCTCTGTGCTATAGCTTGATAACTAATTTCTATATGGGATACATAATCTGCATAGCGTTAGTACTGTTTTTTGTGTGCTGGCAGGTGAGATATTGTAAGTCGCGCAGAATGCTGATGAAGGATATATTATTGTTTGCAGGCAATTCTATATTGGGGGCAGGAACAGGCGCTGTGCTTCTTATTCCTTTTGCAATAGCTATGACAGGAACCAAGTCTGATATAAGTATTAGAAATATGTTTACCTTAGAGCGTATACATACGATAAAGGATTGCTTGGTTAAGCTATATCCCGGTTCGTGGATTACAGTAGATGTATTACAGGGAGCTCCAATTATTTATTGTGGAATTGCCATGATGCTTCTTGCAGCTATATTTATTTTCAATAAAAAAATAAATAACAGAGCAAAAGTCTCGGCCTTGATTTTGATGATTGTGTTTGCAGTATCTTCCATAAGCAAAAGTGCTGACTTGATATGGCATGTATTTAATACACCAACATGTTACCCTGGTAGATATGCATTTTTAATATCATTCTTTATTATATGTATGGCATTTGAGTCATATCAAAATATTGACAATAAATCAATTGTTCCGTTTATAATTGTTACATTGATATATGTAATATTTGCAATAATTTTCAGGAATGACGAGCGTATAGCTCTTATACCTATTATCATTATGGCTATAGTTTCAGCTGTTATAGTTTTGATTCATATATTGTCAATTAGTAAGCCGGTTTACGTTCGGAATATAGCAGTTGCAGTATTTACATTAGCAGTATGTGCGGATTGTGTATATCAGGCAAAAACAGAACTGGCATATTTACCATATGATAATGTGGATGATTTTAATCAATACTATAGCTCTGCAGATGAAGTTATACAACATGTCAAAAAAGAGGACGATAGCTTTTATCGTATGGAAAAAACCTTTTTGAGAGGAAATGGTGAAAAGGTATACAACGATAGCTATCTGTTTGATTACAATGGAATCTCCTCATTTTCGTCGACTACGAAGGATGATTTGAAATCATTTATGGGGCGACTGGGATATAGGCAGAACTTTTTGAAAATTGTATATGGTGATGGCTCGACAGAATTCGTGGATAGTCTTTTGGGAATCAAGTATATATTGACTGAAGATAGTGAAACAGGAATAAAAAAAATAAATGAGAATGCAAATGCAGCCGGTATCGTGACTGCAGACATGTCAGCCACTGTTAAAGCAAGGGATTTGAATAATCTTGATACGTTTGAATATCAGAATGAGTTATGTCACTTACTACGTCAGGATGATGCCGATATACTGCAGAAAATAGATGTTGTCGACAAGCAGCAGATATGTGATAATGGTGTTACTAAGATAAATTATAAATTTAAGCCATTACATGAGGGTTATGTATATTTTAGAATTCAGGGAAATGTTGGCACAGCCGGTGTAAGGGTCAATGGGGAAGAATTAAGAGAATACTATGTTCAAAATCAATGGAATATAGGCAGAATATATGTGAATGATTGTTCTGGTGATGTGAATGTAAATATTGAGGTGGATTCCGAACAGTGCAATTTGGATGAACTGACATTTTACCAGCAGAACGATGACGTTTTTGAGAGTACTATGAATATGTTGAAACAAAAAGCAGTATCAGTTACCAAAAAAGGAAGTAATAGTTTGTCATTTGATACAGTTATTTCGGAGGATGGAAACTGGGTGCTGCTCACTATTCCGTTTGATAGTAATTGGAAATGCTATGTGGATGGTAAAAAAGTGTCTATGGAAGAAGTGTATGGAGGATTTACGGCAATTACAATGAAAAATGGTAAACATCATGTAGAATTAAAATATCCTGTTAGAGGTGTCAAATCAGGACTTGTAATTTCAATTGTGTCGTTTATCGTTTTAGCCAATATAGTGGTAATAAGGACGAAAAATAAAGGAGATAAAGGTGGAGAATAAAAAGAAAGATATATTTGATAAACTAATGGAATTACCTATACTTAGGATTTTTAATCCATTCTACAAGAAGTACAAAGAGATGCTATTGTATTTATTTTTTGGTGGATTAAGCTTTATAGTGAGCATAGCTACATATGCATGTTTTAATGTTGGTATGGGAATAAATGAGCTTATTGCAAATATTCTTTCATGGATTATAACAGTTATGTTTGCATTTCTGACGAACCGCATCTGGGTATTTCAGTCACCGACTGATAGTGTGCAGGCATTTATAAAGCAGATGTTTGTGTTTTATTCAGGGCGAGTGATTACACTGATTGTTGAGGAAGCTATATTGCTTGTGTTTATCACATGGCTTGGATTCAATAGTATGCTGGTGAAAGTGGTGGCCCAGGTTATTGTTATTCTGCTTAACTATGTGATCAGTAAGCTGGTGGTGTTTAGGAAGAAAGAGTAAGTGAAAAGAAGGGTAAAATGTGATAAAATCACATATAAGCAGAAAAAGAGAATTGAAAATGCTTTTGAAAAGTGATAATATGTGATTGAATCACAAAAAAGAAATAGGGAGGCGCAGCATGTTAGTAAGGTTTTCTGTAGAAAACTATCGTTCTTTAAAAAAAAGACAAGTGTTTTCCATGGCGGCGGGCAAACATACAAGGCATAAAGAACAAATTGTGTCTATAAATGGTAAAAGACTATTAAAAGCAGGAATACTATTTGGTGCTAATGCTGCTGGAAAAAGTAATTTAATAAAAGCTGTTAATTTTTCGAGGAATGTAGCATTGAAGCAGATTACAGCAGGACAAATTGCTAATCGCAATTTCAGAATTGATGGTAGTTCAATCAACAGGCCTGGTGTATTTCAATATGATTTCTGCCAAAATGGTCATTTCTATTCATATGGATTTGCGATATCATATATTGATATAAAATTTGTTTCTGAATGGTTATATATTATTGATGGTGACAAGGAAAAAGTCATTTTTGAAAGAAATGAAAAACATGAAATAACTACAGATATTAGATTTGCAAATAAAGAAAATCGTCAAAGATTTGAGATATATGCTGAAGATGTTGTTGCCGAAAAGTCTTTTTTATCGGAGATCACAAGCCATAAGCTAAGTGAAATTGATGAGTTTCTTCCGTTTTTTGATGTTAAGAATTGGCTTGATTCATTAATTATTATTTTTCCGCAAACAAGATTTAACGATTTTCGCCAGTTTATGATGAATGATACTCTAGAATCAATGGGAAAATTATTGAATTATTTTGATACAGGAATTGACTCATTAAATGGTAAAGAACAATCGATGGATGAAACATTTAGTTTTTTACCGGAAGAAGTAAGAGATGAAATTAAAGGTGATGTCTTAGAGGCTTTTGATAAGGATGAAGATTCGAATCAAGTTACATCTGTCGAAATAACTATTGCAGGAAGAAGATTTAGCTTTTCAAAAAATCCAAGTGGAGATATTACAGCTGCTCAACTTAAGATGAATCATGGAAATTCCAATGATTTATTTGAACTAAAAGATGAGTCAGATGGAACAAGACGTTTATTCGATTTACTCCCTCTTTACAAAAAAGCAAATCAAAATTTTATTATTTTAATTGACGAGTTAGACAGAAGCTTTCATACAAAGCTAACGATTGAATTTATTCAAAAATTTTTCGAAAAGACGGTAGGGGCAAAAACACAGTTGATTGCTACTGTACACGATTCAAATGTGATGAATTTAAATTTACTTAGGCAGGATGAGATTTGGTTTGTAGAGAGAAAAGAGAATCATAGCTCAGAAATATATTCATTAAATAAATTTCAGGAACGATTTGATCGTACAGTTGCAAAAGACTACTTACTTGGCAGGTATGGAGCTGTTCCTAATTTTGGAATTGATCCATGGGAATACGAGGGAGAACAGAATGGCTAATGCATTCCGCTTAAAATCAACAACTATGTTTTCGAGAATGGATGATGATATAAATGAGCAACCATTGAGAATAGTATTTTTATCTGTTGAAGGAAATAAAACAGAGCGACAGTATTTTGAATATGTAGAAAAGTACAGAGGTAAACTCGGAATTAAGGCTGCTGTTCATATTCACACGTTACAAAGGGCTAAAAGGGATAATTTGAGTGCACCGGAGAATGTGTTAGAGTTGCTGGAAGAATATCTTGTAATCAGAAAAAATGATGGTTTGCCTGAAAGATTAAGAAGTGTTATTCCACAAAGATATTCAGAGGAATTTATAAATTGTTATTTAAGGTCAGAATTAAATCCTCAAGATGATGAGGTAAAAGAATTTGAGAGTATTTTGGCTGAAGTCGGTTATGATGTAGTTTATAATAATTATTTAAAAGAGTTTAAAGGTAAAAATGATGTATTTGGAATAGTACTGGATAGGGATTATAAATCACATTCAGTATCACAAATGAAAAAGATTGCGGAGCAGTGTGAAAAAAATCATTATAAATTGTTTATTACTACACCATTATTTGAATTTTGGCTATTATTGCATTTAATAGATATTGATAAATTGTCCAAAGAAGAGTTGAAAAACATAAAAGTAAATGATGAAATTTCAGAGAAACATACGTATACAAGTAAAATGGTATTAGATATAGCAGGACATTCAAAAAGTATAAGTGAAAGAATATTTTTACAAACGAATTTATCTAAAATAGACTATGCAATTAGTCAGTCAAAGAAGTTAAATTCAGCTATAGATGCACTTATTGGTGAAGATAAAACTTAAGAAACTAAGATGGGAAACATAGGTATTAATCTTCATGAATTATTTGAATTGTTAAGAACAGATAAGGATTTATAAAAATATGGAAATGGTAAGTATTATATTAGGATCGGCAGTCATTGCGGCATTCGTGTCGGGTGTTTTTTCTTTATATATTAACCAGAGAGATAGTCAATTATCATATATAACAAAAGAAAGAATAAAAAAAATTAAAGAATTAAAAAAAATAGTATTAAAATTAGGATATGCATCCTATGAGGAAACTATAGCATTATTACCTAGATTGAAAATGAATATTAGTGCGTATGGTAATTCGAAAAATAATCTTAGGTATTCAGAAGATTCACATATATGGGAATTGGTGAATAAAATCGAAAAAGATAAAAATGACCCAGAAAAGTTTCGAAAGGAAAAGCAGGGTTTAATAGATTATATAAGCGCTTTAGTAACATATTACGATCAATCATCACTAAGAGATGTAAAAGGAAATTGGTATGATAAGGCAACGGTAGTATTAAGCGCAATTGATATAATCTTTGGATTTATTCCTTTTTTTATAGATAATAATAAAGATAAATTATTATTTGGTATGGCATATAATATTATAGCAATACCAATGATAATAATTATTATCATATTACGTTATAAAGAAAAGGATATCATTCTTATAAATAGTAAAAAGTATAGAAAAAAAACAAGATTTCATAGATATATAGTATGTATTATTTTAATGGTTATAACTATTCTTAGCAGTGTTTCCATCTTTACTATAACAATAAAGGGAATTGTTTCTACTTTTAATATAGAGAATTTCGAAATGGAATTAATTTTATCAGTAATGATATATATTGGAATAGTGTGCCTACAATATTTTGGTCAGATGGATATGCTAATTGAGGATATTAAATATTTTGATTTAATTGATGACATACGAGAAAAGTATATTGAGGAGAAAGAAATATCGAAAAATACTAATAATGTTCAAGAGAAATTTGATATTGAAAATGCTATAAAGGATGGAGTATATACTGCATGGAAGGTGAGTATACAGAAGCGGTTAGGCGAGCCTGAACAACATGAGTAGAATTGCTTAAAAGTGATGCTAGTATGATTTAATGGAGGCACAAAGTGGAATCAGTTTTTATTAAAAGTATAAGAATAGATAAGATCAGACATTTAGAGAATATAGATATAAATATTTGCGATAGTGAGCGCAGACATGTTATAGTAACCGGAAAAAATGGTAGTGGAAAGACAAGTCTACTTGATGCAATTGCTATATTTATTAATTCTGTTACATTGGAAGATAATCCACAGCAGATTTTAGAAAATATTGAGAGTACTAAAGAGCGTATTGAATATTGTAAGAAAGAAAATAAAGAAATTCAGTTAAAGCAATTTGAAGATAATTTAGAGTTCTTTCATGAGCGGTATAAAAAAGAAACTGCAGGAATATGGATGGAATTCAATAAGTCATTTGTTGAAATTAAGAAACTATTTGAAGCTGGTAAATTTATTACTGCTTATTATAAGGCAGACAGAGTGTTTTCATCTATTGAACCGGAGCATGTAGAAAAAGTTAAGCTTAAAACAGGATATTCAATCAACGATACTCCAAGGAAAGAGTTTATAAAATATTTGTTGGACTTAAAGATGACGCAGGCTTTGGCTATTTCTAATGGAAAGTTAGATAAAGCGGATAATATATCAAAATGGTTTAATAATTTTGATGATTTACTAAAGCAGATATTTGATGATGAATCGGTGAGAGTGGATTTTGACGAGGACACATTTAAATTTTCTATTGTTATGGATGGAAGGGAAAAGTTTGACTTTAATACGCTTTCAAGTGGATATGCAGCTATCCTTGATATTGTTGTTGATTTAATTATTCGTATGGAGAACCAATTAAATAGATCGTTTGATTTTGATATTCCGGGTATTGTATTGATTGATGAGATTGAGACTCATTTACATCTGGAATTGCAAAGAAACATTATGGGGCTATTAACTACGATATTTCCAAATATTCAGTTTGTAGTCTCCAGCCATTCTCCATTTATTCTTAATAGTTTGGAAAATGTTGTCATATATGATCTGGAAAAGAAAATATGTGTAAAGAATGGTCTGGCAGATATTCCGTATAGTGGAATTGTAGAAGGGTATTTTAAGTCAGATGAATTATCCAATGAGTTAAGGGATAAGTTTGAAGAATATAAAGAGTTGGCAGGTAAATCGGAGTTAAGCGATGATGATTATGAGAGAATTGCTGAGCTTGAGATGTATTTAGATGAAATACCGGATTATTTGGCACTTAAAATTTCAACAGAGTATCAGGAATTAAAAATCAAAATGAGAGCGAGGGCGGAGTAATATGGTCAAAGTAGAACGTAGCACTCCGGCACCTGAGTCATTGGCTGTGGAAAAGACAAAAGCTGATGGAAAATATGATAAGCCGGATGTTGTTGAGAGATTAAAAAAAGATTTTAATAATAAGTGTTATATTTGCGAGATTAATGACTTGCAGGATCCACAAATTGAACATTTAAAACCACATTCTGTAGGGAGAAATATTGAACAGAAATTAGAACTGAAATTTGATTGGAATAATTTATTTTGGTCATGTGGACATTGCAACGGAATAAAAAACCAAAGAAAATATGATGAGCATATTATTGACTGTTGCAAAGCTGACCCGGAGGATAGGATTTATTTTAGATTATGTGATGGGAAAACAGAAATAATAGCAAAAAATATGGATGATTATGACGCAAAGATGACGGCAGAGCTTGTTTATGAAGTGTTTAACAAAAAGAATACAGGAATGCGAATTTATAGGAGTGATATGAGATTTCATGAGCTGAATAAGGAAATGAACAAGTTATTTGATACATTAGATGAATTGACAGTAGCACCTAGTTCTGCATTTGCTCATCGAAAGCTGCAAGCATTAATAAGGCGTGAATCCAGGTTTGCAGCATTTAAAAGATGTTATATTAGAGAAAACGCGGCAGAGTATGTAAAATATTTATAAGGTGTCATACATTCTTTGAAAGCAGCAGGGCATAGCGGATTAATTTTTATATTGACCATAAAATCGCTTTTCGTTTCTTCTGGAAAGTGATAGTCTTTTTGAAAATGAAAAAGAGCAATATCGAGTATGGATGCTGCTTGTAAGAGGGCATTACAACAGATTGAAGAAAAAGACTACATTGCAAGATTAAAGCAGGATGGAATGCGCAATTTTATAAAGTATGGGATAGCCTGTTTTAAGAAGACTTGCAAGGTGGTAATGGAAGCATAAAGCTTTATAAAAAGGCAGATGTCAAGATATCGGCAAATTTGATAGAAGAGAAAATTAGCAGTTTATAATTTGAGGGAATAACATGCAAACCACAACACGAGATAAAACAATTGATTTCATAAAGGGCATCCTTATTTTATTTGTGATTTTAGGTCACACTACATTGGGCCTGACAGACATGTATTCATTTGATGATACAATGAATGGTATTGCAAATGTAATATACAGCTTTCACATGCCTTGTTTTATCGCAGTTTCAGGCTTCTTATACAGTGAATATGTAGGGAATGCTTCACAAGGCATTTTTAGCCGGATAGGTCATAAAGCATTTAATATCATGCTGCCTTACGTGATGATTTCAGTTATTTACTGGATTATTAAATTTGCCCTTTCAAATTTGATAAGGGAGCCGGTTACCGTTAGCAGCCTGATAAGCATACCGTGGAAGCCGATAGAGTTTTTATGGTATTTATACGCACTGTTTCTCTTATATTGTGTGGCGTATATGGCTGATTATGTGTTTGCGAGGCTTCTGCCACATTTTAATTATAAAATGGAGCTTTTATTTGTGCTGTTTTTAATAATTGCTTTCACATGCTATGGCAGCTTTCACTATGTGGGCTTTAACTACATAGCCGGCTTTCAGATGTACTTTTATCTGGGATGCCTGATTAAGAAGTGGCTTGATAAACTGGATAATAGATATGCTGTGCTGAGCCTTGCCGTTATGAGTGTGCTTGTAGAGGCGTCCGGCATAGTATTACAGGATGACATGAGCAGCAATCCCCTTTTCAGCAGTCTGTTTGAGCGGTTTACCGCCTGTATAGTGACAGTATTTATATTTGCAGTAAGCTATTTTTTATCAGGGTATTGTGATTTCCCTAAATGGTTACAGACTATCGGCCGTGACAGCATGCCGTTTTATGCGATGAATGTGATATTTGTAGGTGGAATCAGGATTATATTGAACAGGGCTGGTATAACCAATATGGCGCTGCAGTGTATATGTGGATTTGCAGGAAGCACTGCTATATGCTGGATATTGTATGAGTGTATCATAAAGAAAAACAGGTTTATTGATTTTATATTCTACCCGTGCAAACAGATTTATATCAGAAAATGATAAATATGAATCAGGGTGTTGTTTTTTAATACTAATCCGCTATACTATATAGTGTTTACTGAAAAAATATCAAAATAAAGCGTTTCAATAGAAAAGGAAACACCATGAAATTTATTAAAATCTCTGCATTTGCAATAGTCCTCCTATTGCTCATGCAAATAGCATCCAAGGCATTTATTGCCATTGACAGCAGCGATATTGAAAACATATATGGCTTTTACGCAGAGCCAAAGAACAGCCTTGATATGGTCATGATTGGACCAAGTGAGGTATACACGGGCTATGCGCCGGCTCTGGCGTGGGAGGAGTATGGCCTTAAGTCGTGCAATCTTTCAATAGGAGCTGTGCCATGCAATATGTACAAGTCAATTGTCACGGAGATTACGAAGAGACAGAAACCGAAGCTTCTTGTGATCAGTGCTGCAGCATTTAGTCAGGGCAATTGGAATCTGACTGATGAGGTTTATCTGAGAAAGTGGATTGACAATATGCCTATGTCACAGAACAAGCTTGACACGGTAAAGACTATTCCCAAAAATATCAATAAGGATGATGAAAAGGTGAAGGATAACATATCGGATACCCTTTATTTTCCATTGGAGAAGTATCATGGCAACTGGAAGGACCCTGAGGCGGTGTATACCTCATTTGTCACTCGTGCCTATATGAGGCTCAGTGGTGGAGGCTATCTGAAGGGCTTTTATTCAAAAACAGGCATCACCGGAGGCCGTGACAATCTAGCAAATATCGGACAGCCTACTAAAGAAGCCTATGTGTTGACTGATGAATGCAGAGCATATCTTAAGGAGCTGCTTTCGTACTGCAATAAGCTTGGCATAGAGCATGTGCTGTTGCTGCAGCCACCTCATGAGACACAGGCAGCTGACAAGTCGGGTCTTGAGCAGATTGAAAGTATAACGAAGGAGTATGGATACGATTTTCTTGACCTGAGTACTGATTATGAGAGCATTGCAGGGATAGATGATTCCCATGACTTTGCTGATTTTGAGCACCTGAATGCTTATGGTGCCAAAAAGCTTACGGCATATATTGGCGATATGGCTGTGAATCAATATGGTATAAAGTCTGATACGGCAAAATCAGAGCTTTCAAGATGGAAAAAGTCTGTGAAGAGGACTAAAAAAGCTCTGAAAATGGCAAGAGAATATACTGACAGAGGAGAGGCACAGGTGGTTGGAGAGTATGAGGCAGCCAAATAAGTGAAGCTGCCGGGAAATTAAGCGTTGCAGAATGGTATTATTTAGTGGCATTTGATTCTGGCTTTGATGAGCCTTATGCCTTCCCATACCATCTCGTCACGCATCAGTACAAGCAGCACCATATAGACTATAAATCCGGTCACAATCATAATCATTGTGTGCATGAAGCTGACTGACAGCCTTGCATCCATGAGCAGCAGTACTATAAGCATACAGACTGCTGATATGAGATATTTCCACGATAGAGAAAATATTTTTGGGATGCTAAGCTCATTTCGTATGAAGTAAAGCTGTACGGCAGTTATTATTACCTCCGAGATGACAGAGGCTATGGCTGCACCGTATGAATAGAGCTGATGTATGAGAATCATATTCATGACAAAATTGGCTGTGGCTCCGATACATACTGAGCGTGTCAGCAGGCTTTCACGCTTGGTTGTTACCAGATACTGTATACCGATTACATTGCTTAAGCCTATAATCGGTAACAGTGTAGCCATTATCATGATGAGATATGGCACCTTTTCATATCCCGGACCAAAAAACCATGGCGAGAAATTGCGTGCGATGCCTATCAGGCCAAAGCACAGGGCAAGACCTATAAACCAGACGAATTGAAAGCTCTTATAAAGGAGGGCTTTTACTTCGTCTTTTTTATTTTCACTGAAGGCTCTTCCTATTCTTGGAAGCATCACAGTACCGAGTGAGGTTACGAGCATGAGAACCATTTTGGATATCTTGTTGGCCTGCTCATAGTAGCCGTTTTCTGTCATGCTGCCGGTTATGTTGTTGAGCATGGTTTTGTCAAGCGCTGTGTATATGGTTGTCGCTATAGTTGGTACAAATAGTGTGAGAGTAGCCCTTAGATGAGAGAATGGCTTAAGCTCTTTAAGCTTTGGTCTGTCAACATATTGAGGCAGGTAAAACCATATAGATATATTGGCAAAAAGCTCTAATAGACATATTCCTGCCACATATATGAGCAAATCACTCTCTGAGCGTACGGCGATGAAGATAAAAGCAATGTTTATGATTTTAAAAATCACGTTTCGACCGACTATTTTGCCAAATTCCTCAAGTCCCTGAAACAGCCAGGAGATATCAGAAGCAACTGATATCAGGTACACGGCTTCAATCAATAGCAGGTGCTTTTTGAGCGGTGAGTGCGGAAAGGCAAGTGTGAATACCATATATGCGCACAGACACACAATCACGCTGATGACGGATAGAAGCTCAATCTCCCAGAAGGTTTTTGTGCGTTTTGCTCTGTCCTCCTGCAGGTATGATATTTCCCTGTTTCCGTAGTTTACAGTGCCCAGTGCGGCAAACATGATAAAGTATGATACCAGTGAGTAGGTATAGCTGTATGCACCTATTCCGTCTGCCTTAAGCACCCTCGAGAGGTACGGCGCTGTGATAAGCGGTGTGATCAGTGTGAGTATCTGGTAGCTAACATTATATATGTAGTTTAGTTTTATACTCTTGTTTTTTTGTGTTTTCTTTTTCATGCAGATATCATATCACATATTGACTTATTTTGGCTATGCAGTTATTATATAAAAATCGCAAATTAACATTACTATCAACTTACACGTATAAATTACGACAGGGGCTAAAGCCTGTCACATAGGTGGAGAAATGGATAATATTATAATACGAAGCAGGAAAGAGGAGTTTAAGGAGCTTGTTTTATACACGGTTTTTGGCAATATGACCTTTGTGATCAGCATAGGTGCATATGCCATTTTTAATGTATTCTTTGGTATCAATGAGCTGATTGCGAACGCTCTGGCATGGGTGTTTGCTGTTCTATTTTCATATGTTACCAACAAGAAGTGGGTGTTTAAGGTTGCAACGCCGACAAAGACGGCATTTTTAGTACAGATGTTTGCTTTTTTCAGTGGCAGATTCATCACACTTGTTATTGAAGAGACTATTATCTTTATTTTTATCACGCTTCTGGACTATCCAAGCATGTGGGTGAAGCTGGTAGCACAGGTGGTTGTGGTTGTGCTCAACTATGTGATAAGCAAGCTGTTTGTTTTCAAAAATCGCTAAATATGGTATATTTAATAAAATAATAAGAACTATAATAGTGTGTATATGGTATAATAAAGCGTAAATTTAAACGCAGTTTATGAGAAGTTGATTTACATAGGGATATAGAAGCTGTTTTTTGCAGTGTGTGACAGAAGGAGAAAATCCTATATGAGTAATAGACTTGACATGAAAAAAGATACAAATAATCGAAAAGACAAAACAAAATACGATGGTCCGGAGAAGCCGGACGCATACATGGGCAATGACAAGCAATGGGTTTTCAGGGCATTGGTTCTTGCTTTTATTGATATGTGCATCATTGCAATCTCATTCTTTTTCGCTTTGATGATCAGGTTTGAGTTTTCATATTCACATATTCCGCTCTCATTTTTGGAGGGGTATCTGCACATTGTGCCATTGTTTATGGTGATTTCACTTGTGGTGTTTTATATTTTCAGGCTTTACCACAGTATATGGCGCTTTGCGAGCATCAACGAGTTTATGCATATTATTGGTGCCTTTCTGGTGCTTACAGTTGTGAGTGTTACTATTCATGAGGTTTATGAGATCAAGATGCCGTATGCCTTCTGGATTATCGGACTGATGCTCAGCTTTGCACTTTGTACAGCATGCCGTTTTGCGTACAGATTTATCAGAACCGGTCAGAAGATGCTGGAGCAGAGAGGCTCTGCAAACGGTGATGAGAAGGTCATGATTATAGGAGCCGGAAATGCGGGAAGGATGCTTATCAGGGAGCTTATCATGAGCTCACATCTGCACACAAAGGCCTGCTGCATCATAGATGACAATCCGGCGAAGCTGGGGCGCTTTATAGACGGAGTGCCTATTGTCGGCAACCGAAATGATATTCCGGAGATGGTTGAGAAGTATGATATCACGAAAATTGTGTATGCTGTACCTTCTACATCCGGTAAGGACAGGAAGGATATACTCAATATTTGTAAGGACACAGGCTGTGATGTGTCTGTGGTTCCGGGAATCTATCAGATGGTGGACGGAAGAGTATCGGTTTCCAATCTGCGCCCGGTAAGCATTGAGGATTTGCTTGGAAGAGATCCGGTTGTTGTGGATAATGACGGTATTCATTCATTTTTACAGGGCAAGGTGGTCATGGTTACAGGTGGCGGTGGCTCAATCGGTAGTGAGCTTTGCCGTCAGATAGCCAGGGAGGATCCGAAGCTTCTTATCATTTTTGATATTTACGAGAATAATGCATACGATATACAGCAGGAGCTGAAGCGCAAATATCCTTATGTAAGGGTGGAGACGCTGATCGGCTCGGTGCGCAATACTAACAGGCTGCACTATGTATTCCAGACATATCACCCTGAGATTATTTATCATGCAGCTGCACATAAGCATGTACCGCTGATGGAGGAAAGCCCGAATGAGGCAATAAAAAACAATGTGCTTGGCACATTAAAGCTCTCAAGGATTGCAGCTGAGTACCATGTGAAGAAGTTCGTGCTTATCTCTACTGATAAGGCGGTTAATCCGACCAATATCATGGGTGCATCAAAGCGTCTGTGTGAGATGGTTATACAGATGATGAACAGGCAGACGGAGACTGATTTTGTCGCTGTGCGTTTTGGAAACGTGCTTGGCAGCAATGGTAGTGTTATCCCGCTGTTTAAGAAGCAGATAGAGGATGGCGGTCCTGTTACTGTGACGGACAAGCGTATTATCAGGTATTTTATGACAATTCCGGAGGCCGTGGCGCTTGTGCTGCAGGCAGGGCTCTATGCCCACGGAGGCGAGATTTTCGTGCTCGACATGGGCGAGCCGGTCAAGATTGATGATATGGCTAGGAACCTTATCAGGCTTTCAGGACTGGAGCCGGATGTGGATATTCAGATTGTATACACAGGCCTGCGTCCGGGCGAGAAGCTATACGAGGAGATGCTGATGAGCGAGGAAGGCCTCAAGGAGACGCCGAACAAGCTGATTCATGTGGGTGAGCCTATTGAGATGGATGATGAGCTCTTTGAGAAGCAGCTTGAGATGCTCGAAAAGGCGTGCACCTCAGAAGCAAAGGATATCAAGCAGATAGTAGCCTCTGTGGTAAAGACATATCATCCTGACCTGGAGGACTAAATATCTTTTGAAGCTCATAATATAGACTGTAAAAGCTGGATGTTTGGCATATTTTATGCCGGAAGCGAGGAACATAACTATGGAAAAGAGACAGATTTCATTTTCACCACCTGATATAACAGAGGCAGAGGTGTCAGCTGTTGCTGATGCTCTGCGAAGCGGATGGATCACAACAGGTCCAAGAACCAAGGAGTTTGAGAAGAGGATTGCTAAGCTATGTGGCACGAATAAGGCTGTAGCCCTTGGCTCTGCTACTGCGTGTCTTGAGTCGATACTCAGATTCTTAGGGATAGGTGCAGGTGATGAGGTCATCACAAGTGCATACACATATACTGCATCTGCAAGCCCTGCGGTGCATGTAGGTGCAGCACTTAAGTTTATAGACGTAGCACCTGATTCATTTGAGATGGATTACGATGCTCTGGAAGCTGCTATTACAGAAAAGACAAAGGTTATCGTGCCGGTTGATATTGCAGGTGTGCCTTGTGACTATGACAGGATTTTTGATATTGTGGAGAGAAAGAAGGCTCTTTTTCATCCGTCAAATGATGTGCAGAGGGCAATCGGACGTGTGATTGTGGCGGCTGACTCAGCTCATGCTTTTGGTGCTTCTTACATGAGAGCAGGGGAGCGGATTATGTGTGGCAATGTAGCTGATTTTACAAGCTTTTCGTTCCATGCGGTCAAGAATCTGACCACAGCAGAGGGAGGAGCACTCACCTGGAGACCTATAGAGGGCTTTGATGATGAGTATATCTACAAGCAGTTTATGCTGCTTTCACTCCACGGACAGACAAAGGATGCTTTGCACAAGAATGGTCTGGGCAACTGGGAGTATGATATTGTAGCTCCTTCGTATAAGTGCAATATGACAGATATACAGGCTGCTATTGGTCTGGTACAGCTTGACAGATATGAGGGGCTTCTCAAGAGGCGCCGTGATATTATAGAGCGCTATGACGAGGCATTTAAGCCGCTTGGTCTCTTGACTGTGCCTCATTTTACAGACAGGCATACATCGAGCGGACATCTGTATCTGCTTCGCATACCGGGCATCGGCGTGGATAGGCGCAATGCGCTTATAGTGCAGATGGCGGAGCGAGGTATCGCCACAAATGTGCATTTCAAGCCGCTTCCGATGATGACAGCATATAAGAATATGGGCTTTGACATAGCCGATTTTCCAAACGCTTATCATCAGTATGAGAATGAGATTACACTTCCTCTCAACACAAAGCTTAGCGATGAGGATGTGGAGTATATAATTAGTAATTTATTGGAGATTTTACATGAGTAGATGGAGAACATGGGGAGAGATTCCTACATTCATGAAAAATGATTTTACACTTAAATATTACAGGCATCTGAGCAGAAAGAGGACAAGCATGGTATTCAAACGCATTTTTGATGTGATTATGTCCGCTGTTCTTCTTGTGCTGCTTTCGCCTGTTATACTGGTCCTTGCTGTCTGGATAAAGGTGGATAGCAGAGGACCTGTTTTTTTCAGACAGGAGCGCATCACACAGTATGGCAGGAAGTTTCGCATATTCAAGTTCAGAACCATGGTTAATGACGCTGACAAAAAGGGCTCACTCGTGACTGTCGGTGGCGATTCAAGAATCACAAGAGTTGGCGCTGTCATCAGAAAGTACAGGCTTGATGAGATTCCGCAGCTCATAAATGTGCTATGTGGTGATATGAGCTTTGTTGGCACAAGACCTGAGGTGGAGAAGTATGTCATGGCATATACACCGGCGATGATGGCGACGCTTCTGATGCCTGCCGGAATCACCAGTGAGGCAAGCATCAGGTACAAGGATGAGGACAGGCTTCTTGAGACTGCAGATGATGTGGATTACACATATATACACAAGGTGCTGCCGGGTAAGATGAGGTACAATCTTAAGTATCTTAAGAGATTTTCACTGATAAATGATATCAGACTGTGCATAGAGACTGTGCTTGCGGTAATACATTAGTCTGCTTGTCTGGGAGGATGATACTTATGAATAAAGTCAAATTTTCAGTATTACTGTCAATTTATTACAAGGAAAAGCCTGAGTATTTCAGGGAGTGTATGGAAAGCATATATTCACAGACTGTTTTACCGGATGAGATAGTGCTGGTGGAGGACGGCAGGCTGACAGATGAGCTTTATGAAGCAATCAGAGATTATGAATGCAGGCCTTCGGAAATAAATTTTGTTACGGTAAAGCTTGAAAAAAACAGCGGGCTCGGTCTTGCACTTGCTGAAGGAATAAAGCATTGCTCTAATGAGCTTGTGGCCAGAATGGATACGGATGATATATGTGTGCCTGACAGGTTTGAGAGACAGCTGAATGCTTTTTCGGAAAATCCGGGGCTTGATATCATAGGCGGCTACATCAGCGAGTTTTCCGATGATATGCATAATATTATATCAGAGAGGACAGTGCCTCTCGGAAATTATGTGATAAAGCAGTATCAGAGAAAGCGCGATGCGTTCAATCACATGACTGTGATGTACAAAAGATCTGCGGTGCTTGCTGCAGGCAATTATCAGGACTGCCTGCTTATGGAGGATTCTCTTCTTTGGGCGAATATGATCAGAAATCACTGTCGTATGGCAAATATAGGTGAGACTCTTGTGTATGCCAGAACAGGTGATGATATGCTGAAGAGGCGTGGCGGCTTTGATTATTTCCTTAAATACAAGGCAGGAAGAAAGCGTATTTTAAAGACAGGAACCATAAGTGCGGCCGACTATTTTGTTACGGTTGCGGCACAGTTTGTTGTATGTATGATGCCACTTTGGATGAGGAGCCTGGTGTTTAAAAAAATATTAAGGAACTAAAACTTTTCAAATGCATGTTAATGTGGTAAAATCGGTATAGTTAACATTAATAGGCTTATTACTAGCTGACATAGGAGGTTAATATAAATGGAATTTAGAGCGGAATATGAGAAATGGTGTACAGACCCATATTTTGATGAGGCTACAAAGGCAGAGCTTAAGGCTATCGCAGGTGATGATAAGGAGATAGAGGACAGATTCTATCGTACACTTGAGTTTGGTACAGCAGGTCTTCGTGGTGTAATAGGAGCCGGCACCAACAGGATGAATATATACACAGTCCGTCAGGCTACACAGGGACTGGCGAATTACATACTTTCACAGGGAGAGGACGCAGTAAAGAGAGGTGTTGCAATTGCACATGACTCACGTAATATGCATGATGAGTTCACAGATGCCACAGCACTCTGTCTTGCAGCTAACGGAATCAAGACATATGTATTCCCACAGCTTGCACCTGTTCCGGAGCTGTCATACGCAGTAAGGACACTCGGTACAATAGCCGGTGTTGTTATCACAGCAAGCCACAATCCTCGTGAGTACAATGGATACAAGGTATACTGGGAGGATGGTGCACAGGTTACTCCACCTCATGATACAAGCATCATGGCTGAGGTGGCAAAGGTTACATCATTTGATCAGGTAAAGACTATGGACAAAGCTGCTGCTATTGAGGCTGGTCTTTACAATGTCATCTCTGATGAGGTTGAGGAGGGATATTTCGGAGAGCTCCGCAAGCTTTCTATCCATCCGGAGATTATCAAGGCTATGGCAAAGGATATCAAGATTGTTTACACACCACTCCACGGCACAGGTCTTCGTCCTGTACAGAGAGTACTTAAGGATATGGGCTTTGAGAATGTATACATTGAGCCAAGCCAGGCAGTACCTGACGGCAATTTCCCTACATGTCCTTATCCAAATCCTGAGAATCCTGATGCATGGAAGCTTGCACTTGAGCTGGCAAAGGAAAAGGATGCTGATATCGTTTTAGCAACTGACCCTGATGCCGACAGACTCGGTGTATACTGCAAGGATACAAAGACGGGTGAGTATGTGACATTTACAGGAAATATGTCAGCTATGCTTATCGGTGAGTATATTTTAAGCCAGAAGAGTGCCAATGGTACTCTGCCTGAGAATCCTGCATTTGTTGAGTCAATTGTTTCTACAGATATGGGTAAGGCAATTGCGGCAGCATATGGCGTAAAGCATATCGAGGTTCTAACAGGTTTCAAGTATATCGGAGAGCAGATGCTCAAATTTGAAAAGACCGGCTGCAACAACTATGTATTCGGTATGGAGGAGAGCTACGGATGCTTACCTGGCACATATGCAAGGGACAAGGATGCTCCTGCAGCAGTTTGTATGCTGTGTGAGGTAGCTGCCTTCTACAAGTCACAGGGCAAGACTCTCTGGGATGGCATGATTGACATGTATGAGAAGTATGGCTACTACAGAGAGGGCATTTCCACAATGACCTTAAAAGGCATTGATGGTGCCGCACAGATAAATGAGATTATGACAAAGGCACGTGCCGCTGAACCAAAGAAGTTTGGTGATTATCAGGTGCTTGCTATCCGTGATTACAAGAATGACACAAGAAAAGATATGACAACAGGAAAGGTTGAGCCGACAGGTCTTCCTTCTTCCAATGTACTTTACTACGAACTTAACGATAACGCTTGGTGCTGTGTACGCCCTTCTGGTACAGAGCCTAAGATCAAATTCTATTTCGGAGTTAAAGGAGTGTCTCTTGAAGATTCACAGGCTAAGCTTGATGCTTTGTCAGCTGAGGTTCTCGGACAGTTTGAATAAAGACTATGATGAAAATATACATTTGCCCGGATTGTGGCTGGATACGGATGGTTTCAAGAAGGAAAGAGGTTGAATGCTTCAAGTGTGGCAGGCCGCAGATGCGTCTGACGAATCTGGAGTTTGGAAAGTATACCAATATGTCAGAGAAGGAACGTCAGGACTACGCAGACGCGTGGCTTTACATTCATAGAAAAAAGGAAAAATAACATGGCAAAGAAGAGAAGAAGAAAAAAGAAAAGAAGTGGACGTAAGAAGATTATACTCTTTGTATTTGAAATCCTGCTGCTGTTAATTGTTCTGTTAGTGGTTTGGGCTTATAATAAGACACTCGGACAGGTTAAATATGAGGATGCGCTGACAAATAGTGAGGCCGGAATCAATGAGGAGATTGATGAGGATGTTCTTGCCAATATGCATGGATATCTCAATGTAGCGTTGTTTGGTCTGGACAACAGAAGTAATGGTTCATACGATGAGGGGCATTCCGATTGTATCATGATCGCTAGTCTGAATTATGATACTAAGGAGGTTCAGATTGTTTCTGTCTACAGAGATACGTATCTGCCTATAGGCAATGGAAAGTTTGCAAAGGCAAATGCCGCTTATGCAAATGGTGGGGCAAAGAGAGCAGTAGCTATGCTTAATTCAAATTTGGATTTGAATATAACCAAGTATGTCTGTGTTGACTGGAAGGCTCTTGTAGATGCTATAGATGATATCGGTGGCCTTGATCTTGAGATTACTAAGGCGGAGATGAAGGAAATCAATTATCTGATTCCTGAGGTTGATTATACTACAGGATATAATACTCCTTATCTTGAGGGGGATGGTATGCAGCATCTTGATGGAACTCAGGCTACATGCTATGCACGTATCAGAAGCACCTCCGGTGATGATTTCTTAAGGGCATCCCGTCAGAGAATTGTGCTTCAGGCTATGCTTGACAAGGCTAAGCAGTCAGATTTAGGCTCGCTCACAGAGATGTGTAAGGATATCATGAGTCAGATAAGTACAAACTTTACAGCTGCCGAGATATTACAGTATGCTTCTTATGTTACAAAGTTTCAGATGAAGGAGACAACAGGCTTCCCATTTGAGCTGACTACAATGAATCTGTCAACTACTGGCGATACCGTAATTCCTATAGACCTGGCGCAGAATGTTTCTGAGCTTCATCAGTTCATGTTTAATGAGACTGATTACCAGCCAACAGAGACAGTTCAGACAGTAAGTGATAAGATTGCTAAAAAGACAGGTGTTACATCTAAGACTTCAGCATTTGATCTCACGCAGTACAATGATACTGTTGGTTCTGATGGAACCGAAGGGGCAAAGAAAAAAAATAAGGACAAGCAGGATGCACTGAAAAAGAGCCAGTCAGAATCTGAAAATGGTTCAGAAGAAAAATCATCATCAGATGATTCGGATGATTAAATAATTTAAGTTAGCTATTAGGGAGAATTTATGAAAACAGAAATCAAAGAAAAAATCACGGCAACAAACCAGAAGTACTTAAAGAAATTCTTAACAGAGGAAGCTCCGGCTAAGCTTGAGAGCCAGCTTGAGCACATGGACTGGTCATACCTTGATATGATTCACAACAAGGAGCAGCAGAGAGGTACATTTTCACCGCTTGCTGCTATGGAGCTTTCAGAGATAGAGGCAAATAAGGACAAATACCTTGCAACAGGTCTTGATGCTGTCAAGAATGGCAAGGTCGGTGCAATTCTTCTTGCCGGTGGACAGGGTACACGTCTTGGCTTTGACAAGGCTAAGGGCATGTTCAATATCGGAAAGACAAAGGAACTCTACATCTTTGAGCAGCTTGTTGCAAACCTCATGAAGGTTACAAATCAGACCGGTACATGGGTGCCTCTGTATGTTATGACAAGCGAGATAAATGATAGCATGACAAGAGAGTTCTTTGAAGAGCACGACTATTTTGGATACAACAAGGACTATGTGAAGTTTTTCGTGCAGGAGATGGTTCCAGCAGTTGATTTTGATGGAAATCTACTCATGAAATCTGAGGATTCACTTGCCATGTCACCAAACGGAAACGGTGGATGGTTCAAGTCACTCATCAATGCCGGTCTTGACAAGGATTTGAAGGACAAAGGTGTTGAGTGGCTCAATGTATTTGCTGTAGACAATGTGCTTCAGCAGATTGCAGATCCTGTATTTGTAGGTGCTACAATCGAGTCCGGCTGTGTCAGCGGCTCTAAGGTGGTCAGAAAATGTGATCCATATGAGAGAGTTGGTGCTATGTGTCTTGAGAATGGCAAGCCTTCGATTGTTGAGTATTACGAGCTTACTCCTGAGATGGCAGAGGCAAAGAACGAGAATGGTTCATTGCAGTATGGTTTTGGTGTTATCTTAAACTATTTATTCCGCGTGGACAAGCTCATGGCTATCGCAGAGAAGAGCCTTCCTCTTCATGTGGTAGAGAAGAAGGTATCTTACATTGATGAGAATGGTACAGAGCACAAGCCTGAGACTCCGAATGCATACAAGTTCGAGACACTCATCCTCGATATGGTATACATGATGGACAATAGCCTGCCATTTGAGGTAGACAGAGAGAAGGAGTTTGCACCTGTAAAGAATGCGACAGGTACAGATTCGGTTGAAACAGCGAGAGCTCTTCTTGAGAAGAACGGAATTGAAATTTAATATATGATTTATGGTAACTGTTCATTGGCAGGGATGTATTGATATTCTGCAATTTCTATTTATCGCAGACTTAGAGATGTATCTGCCGATGAGCAGTTATTTTTATTCGGAGAATAGCACGGGGATTACAATTTATGAAAAAATAAATAATCCCGTCACAAATTAAACACAGATTGACAGTATACTTCTAAATATAAACGAAAGGAGAAATTATTATGGATAACAATTATAGAAATATGAATGATACAAATAATACTAATGGTACAAACAACAGCGATTATACCAGCAACGTCAACAATGCTAATACAACAGGTAACGCATCTGATGCAGGTGTAAATTTCACAATGTCGGGTAATCCTTACAATCCGGATGAGTCACAGAAGGCTGCACAGACTAATAATACATCAGCTGAAAGCTATTCACAGAGCTACAATCCATATTCGCAGGCTTCTGCAGCAGGACAGCCAAATACAAACCAGTCATATGCAAATCAGTCATATGCAAACCAGCCTTATTCTAATCAGTCGTATAATTCAGGCACAAATAATAATGCATATGGCGGCACATCAGCAGGTTCGACTGATAATTCATATAGCCGGATGAATATGAATGGTCAGGCATACCAGCAGACTGCAAAGCCTAAGAAACAGAGAGCACCTAGAAAGCCTGGTGCATTTGGACCATTTGCAGCAAAGACAGTAGCGGCAGCTCTTATCTTCGGACTCGTCGGAGGCGGCGTTTTCACAGGAGTAAGCTATATTGGCACGAGAGCTATTTCAAATTCTTCTACTGCAAGTGCAAAGCTTACAACTACAACATCCGGAGGGACTAAGCAGACATCCTCAGGGGATGCAAAGGATCTGACAGATGTATCATCTGTTGTCGATGAGGTTATGCCTAGCATCGTTGCTATCACAAATACAGGAACAGTCACCTACAACAGCTTTTTCGGAAAGCAGTCACAGCAGTCTCAGAGCTGTGGCTCAGGAATTATTGTGAGTGAGGATGATGATTATCTTTATATTGCTACAAACAATCATGTTGTGGCAGATTCAGAGGAGCTCACAGTACAGTTTGATGATGATTCAGTGGTAAAGGCAGAAATCAGAGGAACAGATCCGGATGACGATCTAGCAGTTGTACGTGTAAAGAAAGCAGATCTTGGAAAAGATACTTACTCAAATATCAAGATTGCTACAATCGGAGATTCTGAAAGTGTAGCTGTTGGAAGTCCTGCAATTGCTATCGGTAATGCACTTGGATACGGACAGTCTGTCACAACAGGTATAGTAAGTGCGCTTAACAGAACTGTTACTACACAGGATTCACAGACAGGTGAGACTGTTACCAACAACAAGCTTATCCAGACAGATGCAGCAATAAACCCTGGAAACAGTGGTGGAGCACTCTTGAATGAAAATGGCGAGGTTATCGGTATAAACTCTGTAAAATATTCTTCAACTGAGGTTGAGGGTATCGGATATGCAATTCCTATGTCGGTTGCAAAGCCTATTATTGAGAGTCTCATCCAGGATGGAAAGTATACTAATGAGAATCAGGCATACCTTGGTATCAAGGGTGGCGATGTTTCATCTGAGATGGTAGCCTATGGCTTCCCACAGGGTGTGTATGTTTCATCTGTTTCAGCTGGTTCAGGTGCCGCAAATGCAGGCTTACAGGAGGGAGATATCATCACCGCTGTTGACAGCACAAAGATTTCTTCTATGACAGAGCTGCAGTCAGCGTTAAAGAGCTACAAGGCTGGAGATAAGGTTACTCTTACTGTTGCCCGTCAGAGTGGCAGACAGTACGAAGAGAGCAAGGTTGAAGTAACCTTAAGCTCTGCAAAGGATATTCAGCAGTAATTGTGGCGCAGTGTATTGGCTGGAGGTCGGGACGTAGGTCCCGGGTACCGGCGGCGCACACGTACTCTTGCGGTCGCTACGCTACGTGGCTAAGATACTGTACGAAATTATGCTTGAAGGTTTTCTATGCTTGACGAAACCGTCGAAACGCGCCGTCCATGGCGCGGTTTCTCCTCACCCCTGCGTCCATGCAGGGGTGTTTCTGTGTTCCTTGGGCATAATTTCTACAGTATCTAAGCCACTTCGCTATGCGCTTCCGCAAGAGTACGTGTGCGCCGCCGGTACCCGGGGCTTACGTCCCTTACGCTGTGGCAGATATGCGCTTACGTGTGCGCCATCGCTACGCTCGGCTTACGTTCGTTGCATTGTGGCAGAATGTTGGTTAATGTTGTTCAAATCAGTTCAAAGTACTAGACAAATTCCCTAAAATATTAGATAATGTATATAAATAATTTTGATTTTGCACCGCATGAGAATTATTCAAAATTGATGGTTCATAAGTGTATTTATCATAGTATACATATGGGTTTATGATTATGAGATATAATACACATTGAGCGGATGCAGCATAGGAGGTCGGCATGAAGAAGAAAAAAATAGTTATTGCACTCGGACATGATGCTCTTGGAACAACTCTTCCGGAGCAGCACGAGGCTACAAAGCATACAGCAAAGGCAGTTGCAGATTTTATCAGGGACGATTATGAGGTTGTTATCACACACAGCAACGGACCGCAGGTGGGCATGATTCACACCGCTATGTCTGAGTTTTGCAGGATTTATCCTGAGTATACAGCTACACCTACAGCTGTCTGCTCTGCAATGAGTCAGGGATATATAGGATATGATTTACAGAATGCTATCCGTACAGAGCTTCTTGGCAGAGGAATTTACAAGACCGTTTCTACAATACTTACACAGGTGGTTGTTGACCCATATGATGAGGCTTTTTATCATCCGACAAAGATCATTGGCCGTGTTATGACAGAGGCTGAGGCTGAGGAAGAAGAGAAGAAGGGCAACCATGTGACACAGGTTGAGGGAGGCTACAGAAGAGTTGTGGCAGCTCCAAAGCCTGTTGATATAGTGGAAAAGGATGCTATAAGGGCTCTTGTTGATGCGGATCAGGTTGTTATCGCATGCGGTGGCGGCGGAATCCCTGTTTTAGCACAGGATAATAAGCTTCAGGGCGCAAGTGCTGTTATCGAGAAGGATCTTGCAGCAGGAAAGCTTGCAGATACTCTTGATGCCGATAGACTTGTTATACTTACAAGCGTTGACAAGGTCTGCCTGAACTATGGCAAGGAGGATGAGAAGCCACTTGATACCATGACTGTCGATGAGGCAAAGAAGTACCTTGCAGCAGGCGAGTTTGATGAGGGTACCATGGCTCCAAAGATTGAGGCGGCTATTGACTTTATCGGTGACTCTGCCATCCGTTCGGTGCTTATCACAAAGCTCAACAAAGAGGGCAAGACAGTTTCAGGTGGTATGGGCACTTTAATTACAAAGTAGAGCTTAATTGTTATAATTCACATATATCCCACACGTCTATATGCATTTTGCAGAGCAGATGTGTGGGTAGTTTTATAAAAACATCGTGCGGTTTTGCGAATGTGCGTGGTGTGGTTCTGAAGAGTTGAAAACAAGGTAACTATTCAGAACCCACGAGAACAAGAAAAGTAAGATAGAAGGTAACACAAAATGAGTGAGAAAAGGCTTCAAAAGAGAGATGAAATCTCAGATGAGTACAAATGGAAGCTTGAGGATATGTATGAGACAGATGAGCTGTGGGAGGCTGAGTGTGAAAAAGCGTCACAGCTTGCAGAAAAGCTATCCGGATTTAAGGGACATCTGGCCGACAGTGCAGCAACGCTGCTTGATTTTTTTAAGAAGCAGGATGAGCTGTCTTATTATTTGGAGCGTATAGTGGTCTATGCGAATGAGCGCTCGCATCAGGATACTGCCGTGTCGAAATATCAGGCATATGTGTCAAAGGCAGAGACACTGACTGTTCAGGCATCAGGTGCGCTGGCATTTGCGAGTCCGGAGATTTTGCAGATAGATGATAAAAGGCTTGAGAGCTTTTACAGTGAGAGCAATGAGCTTGTGCACTATAAGCGTGCGATTGATGAGATAATGCGTCAGAAAGCGCATACCTTATCGGCTGCAGAGGAGAATATCCTGGCGCAGTGCGGTGAGATGGCTGCAGCACCGGAGAATATATTCAGCATGTTCAACAACGCAGATATCAAATTCCCGTATATTACTGATGTAGAGGGAAATAAAATCCGTATCACGCATGGCAATTTCATAGACTTTTTAAGCAGCAAGGACAGAAGCCTGCGCAAGCAGGTGTTCCGTGGAGTCTATGATTCGTACAAGAAGTGGAGCAATACTGTTTCCATGATGTACATCAGCAAGCTGAAAAATGACACTTTTTATGCAAGAGTCAGAAAATATGACAGTGCAAGGGCCATGTATTTATCCGATGGCGATATTCCTGAGAGTGTATATGACAATCTGATTGAGACTGTTCACGCACATCTGCCGGCTCTGCACAGGTACATGGCGCTTAGGAAGAAGCTTTTAGGTGTGGAGCATCTGCATATGTATGATTTGTTTGCACCGATTGTGGACAATGTACAGACCACCTACACCTATGATGAGGCGAAAAAGCTTGTGGCAAAGGCGCTTGAGCCTATGGGCGATGAGTATGTCAGCGTACTTAAGTCTGGCATGGAGAGTGGCTGGATAGATGTATATGAGAATGAGAACAAGAGAAGCGGTGCGTATTCATGGGGCGCTTACGGCACTCATCCGTATGTGCTTTTGAACTATGCCGACAATCTGGACAGTGTGTTTACGCTGGCTCATGAGATGGGACATGCGATGCATACATACTATTCAAATGAGCATCAGAGCATCACATACGCAGGATACCTGATTTTTGTGGCAGAGGTTGCATCCACCTGCAATGAGTCGCTTCTAATGCACTATATGCTTGAGAATTGTGAGGATGAGAATGAGAGAAAATATCTCATGACACATTTTTTGGACGGCTTCAGGACAACACTTTTCAGGCAGGCGCAGTTTGCAGAGTTTGAGCATATAGCTCACCGAAAAATGCAAAAGGGCGAGCCGGTTACCAAGGATGTGCTAAATGAGCTATGGCATGAGCTGAATGTGCAGTACTACGGACCGGATATGCGCGTGGATGATGAGATATCATATGAGTGGATGCGCATACCGCATTTTTACACACCGTACTATGTATATCAGTACTCGACGGGCTATTCGGCAGCAGTTGCTTTTTCAAAAAAGATACTTGAGGAGGGAAAGCCTGCTGTGGATAAGTATATAGGAAATTTCCTGTGCGGTGGATGCTCGAAGAATCCAATCGAGCTGCTAAAGAGTGCCGGTGTCGATATGAGCACACCAAAGCCTGTGGATGACGCACTCAATGTATTTGAGGATTATCTGAAGCAGTTTGAGACAGCAACTAAGTAAGGAGAAACATTTTTATGGAAAGAATTAAAAGCTTTACAATTAATCATAATATTCTTAAACCTGGATTTTATATTTCAAGAAAAGACGGAGAAATCGTTACATACGACCTTCGTACAAGAAAACCTAATGCAGGCGATTATATGTCCAATTCAGCTATGCACTCAGTGGAGCATATGTTTGCAACATGTGTGAGAAACTCTGAGATTGCAGATGATGTGGTATATTTTGGACCGATGGGCTGTCAGACAGGCTTCTACCTCGTAGTGAGGGATGTCGAGCCGGGGAAGGTTTTTGAAATCACAAAAGAGGTCTTAAAACAGATACTTGAGTATGATGGACCGGTGTTTGGTGCATCAGCCATAGAGTGCGGACATTACGAGAATCTGTCACTTGACGAGGCAAAGAAGGAGTGCCGTGCATATCTTAAGGTACTTGAGAGCCAGACAAATATGGAGTTTACTTATCCACAGTAAACGAGGACTAAAAATATAATAGCAAGATAGCAGGAATGGAGAAATAAAATGACAATAGGTGTAATTGGTGCAATGCAGATGGAGGTCGATGACTTAAAGGCTCAGATGACAGACACACAGACAGAGGTTTACAGCGGAGTGGAGTTTGTTGAGGGCAAAATCGGTGATCAGTATGTTGTTGCGGCAAAATGCGGAATAGGAAAGGTATTTGCGGCAATATGTGCAGAGGCCATGATTTTGAAATATGATGTAGATATGATTGTCAATATCGGAGTGGCTGGTACTTTGACAAAGGACTTAAATGTGCTTGACGTGGCAGTAGCAACAAACGTGCTGCAGCACGATATGGATACATCGCCAATCGGAGATCCGAAGGGACTTCTCTCAGGCATCAACATGATTCTGCTTCCGGCAGATACAAAAATGGTGGAGCTTATGTGCTCATGCTTAGCTGACAGGAATATCCACTACAAAAAGGGCAATATCGCAACAGGAGATCAGTTTATTGCCACAAAGGAGCAGAAGGATTATATTTCGAATACCTTTGATGCAATCGCAGCAGAGATGGAGGGTGGCAGCATCGGTCATGTGTGCTATGTGAACAAGGTGCCATTTGCCATTCTTCGCTCAATATCAGACGGCGATGGCGGCGAGACAGACTACCAGACCTTTGCGGAGAAGGCTGCGCATCAGTCGATTGAGGTAGTGCTTGAGTTTATCGGAAGGGCAGAAGAACTGAAATAGAGTTATTTCATTATTCATAATTTGTGATAATAAAGAATAGTATATAGCATGAGTGAATACAGAGCATACATGCAAAATACAAAACTACATAATGGGACAAAACGAAAGAAACGCCGACACAGATTCCTTTTTGGAGTGCTGCTGTCGGCGCTTCTTATTACAGGCGCTTTATATGGCAGAGAGTATGACATATCACAGCTGAAAAATATAGAGGTGATGGAGACACTTAGCAGTGCTGTGAGTCAGTTCGGAGACAGAAAGCTGCCTGTATATTCGGTTCAGACAACGGAAAAAAAGATAGCCCTTTCATTTGACTGTGCCTGGGGAGCAGAGGATTTTGACAGTATGATGGAGACACTTGACAAGCACAACGTAAAGGCTACATTTTTTATGACAGGAGGGTTTGTGAGTGATAATCCTGAATGTGTAAAGACGCTGGTTGAAAAAGGGCATGAGCCCGGAAATCACAGTGAGCACCACTATGATATGGCAACAATCACGGCAGGCGAGATGAAGACGGAGATAATGGATGTGCACAAAAAGGTCAAGGAGCTGACCGGAAAGGATATGAAGGTATTCAGACCGCCATACGGCTCGTACAACAATGAACTGATTGACACAGTTTATGGCTGTGACTATTATCCAATCCAGTGGGATGTGGATTCGCTCGACTGGAAAAACTATGGTGTGCAAAACATCATAGATACAGTGTGCAATCACAAAAGCCTGGATTGTGGCTCGATAATACTCTGCCATCTAGGCGCGAAATACACCTCGCAGGCACTCGATGAGATGCTCACGAAGCTTCAGGACATGGGCTATGAGATAGTTCCGGTATCAAAGCTGATCATGACTGAAGGCTATCATATGGATGCAAACGGTATGCAGATCAAGGACTGAGCAATTTCATAAATCAATATTTTAGTCAATATTTAGTCAATAATTTAGCCCTTTACGATATTGTTATTTACAGACAAGTGTGTTAAACTAAAGCTATATTTTAAAGAAGCTGTGAGACAGCTATGGGGGTAAATTATATGACAGATACAGGTTTTTTAGTAGCATTCTTTATAGTTATTTTTTTAGTTATCATCTTTGCGCTTGTCGCTGTAATCGGGGCCGTTACAAGTGCTGTTGCAGGTATCAATGATGATGAGGATGAGATTGAGGAAGAGGGCATTTGAAGCTAAAATAAATAAAAGATATTAAAAGATATTTAAAGACATTTAAGGACATCGAATTATATTAATCGTATAATTGGGTGTCTTTTTATGGTCAAAATCTCTTAAAAAAGTATAAACCAATTGAGTTGCAATCCGACACATTGTATAATAAAAGTATAACAGCGAATTAAATATATTGTGAAAATCGCAGTAATCATTGTCTATTAAACTAATGCAGGACATTATCAAGAAAAGAAAAAGGAGGGGTCAGATGATATCCAGATATAGTGTAAAAAAGCCTTTTACTGTACTTGTAGGAGTATTGCTGGTAATAGTACTTGGTGTTGTATCGCTTGGCAGGATGACGACAGATCTGCTACCGGATATGAGCTTTCAGTATGCACTTATCGTGACAACAGATATGGGAGCAAGTCCACAGGAGGTGGAGAGCGATGTCACCGCGCCGCTTGAAGCAGCTATGGCAACTACGTCAAATATCAAAAACGTAAGCTCAATGTCATATAACAGCTATTCGCTGGTGACATGCGAGTATGAGCAGAATGCCAACATGGATTCTGTAGTGATAGAGATGCAGCAGAAAATAGATCAGGTCAAGGCTGGCTGGAAGGATGGAGTGGGTACTCCGACCATTATGAAGATAAATCCGGACATGCTTCCAATCATGATGACTGCTGTGGATATGGATGGGAAAAGCAAGTCGGAAATCACAGACTTTGTGGAAAACACACTTAAGCCTGCAATTGAGAGTACAGAGGGAGTCGCATCAGTGACTGCGACAGGTGAGCTCACCGAGCAGATACAGGTCACGATGAATCAGGCCAAGATAGATGCGCTCAATGAGAAAATAAATAATGCCGTTTCAAAGAAATTTGACGATGCAAAAAGTCAGATGGATGATGCAAGCGCAAAGATAGAGAGCGGACAAAACGCAATCACATCTGCATCGGATCAGATGAGCGCGGGAGTGGATACGCTAAAGGAGCAAAAGGCAAAGCTTGCAGAGCAGAAGACTCAGCTAGAGAGTACTCTTGCAAGCTTAAATGAGCAGAAGAGCCAGCTTGAAACAATTCAGTCAGCTCTTTCAGACTTCATGAATAGTGATACATATACAAAGACAATTCCGTCACTCAAAGAGGGCGCAAATGTACCGGGTGAAGCGGGCACAGCACTCAAAGCGCAGCTTGAGCAGGTTGATAAGCAGATTGCAACACAGTTTTCAGGTCTCTCGGCGCTTGGAATCACCGTAAACACAGCAGATGATCTGCCTGCGGCAGCGTCAGCGATAGCACAGACTCTCATTCAGGTGAATACAGGTATAGAGCAGTGCCAAAGCGGGCTTGACCAGATAGCACAAGGAGAGACAGCACTTTTAGATGCCTATGATAATCTAAACAGTCAGGCAGCTATAAGCTCGATAAGCATAGGACAGCAGTCAGCACAGCTTGCAACAGCAGCGGCATCTCTTGACAGCTCAAAGAAGGAGCTTGAAAAGAGTAAGGATGATGCACTTGACAAGTCAAACTTAAATGCAGTTTTAACAATTGACTCGCTCTCGCAGCTTCTTGTCGCACAGAACTTTGACATGCCTGCAGGCTATGTAAATGATTCAAATGGCACGCAGTACATAGTACAGGTGGGAGATGAGATAAAATCAATTGATGATTTAACAAATCTAGTGCTTATGGATATGAAGCTTGATGGAATAGCTCCTATTCATGTCGGTGATGTGGCAGATGTTGAGATGACTGACAACTCGGATGAGACATATGCGATAGTCAACGGTAATCCCGGAATAATGCTCTCCATGGAGAAGCAGACCGGCTACTCTACAGGAGACGTCACAGACCGTCTTTTGGACAAGCTTGATTCGCTGGAAAAGGAAAATGACGGATTACACGCCACAGTGCTTATGAACCAGGGCGTATACATCGACATGGTTGTAAAAAGTGTGATGCAGAATATGATAGTGGGAGCAATACTTGCCATTTTCGTATTGCTTTTGTTCTTAAAGGATATAAAGCCAACACTTGTTATCGCAGCATCTATACCGCTATCGGTTATTGTGGCAGTGGTGCTTATGTATTTTACGGATATCACCTTAAATATCATTTCAATGTCGGGACTTGTGCTTGGAATAGGAATGCTGGTGGATAATTCAATTGTAGTAATCGAGAATATCTACAGATTAAGGGGAGAGGGATATTCGGTAAAGAAGGCAGCTGTTGAGGGTGCAAATCAGGTGGCAGGAGCCATTTTTGCCTCTACACTTACCACGGTAAGTGTGTACGCGCCAATCATTTTTACTGATGGAATCACGAGACAGCTCTTTGTAGACCTGGCACTTACGGTAGCGTTTACTCTTATGGCATCTCTTGTAGTGGCACTCACATTTGTACCGGCAATTGCTTCAGGCATGCTCAAAAAGACGAAGGATATAAAGCATCCATGGTTTGACCGTTTTAAGGATTGGTATGGAAATGTGCTCGGCACATGTCTTAGATTTAAGCCGGTGGTATTTATTGCGGCAGTAGTGCTTTTAGTCGGCAGTGGCGCACTTTGCATGTCAAGGGGAATGACATTTATGGATATGGACATGGAGTCAAATCAGATTTCACTTACCATAGAGGCAGAGGATGACGAAAAGCTCGACTTCAAGCAGCTTACAGAGCTGTCTGATAAGGTCATGGACAAAATATCTGATATAAAGGGCATAGACACAATAGGAGCTACAGCAGGCGGCAGCTCGACCATGAACCTGATGAGCTCAGGAAGCGACAGCGTGAGCATGTATATATTGCTTGATGAGAAGTCGGATGTTTCATCGGATAAGGTAATAGATGAAATTGAAAAACGCACAAAGAATCTGGACTGCAAGGTAACAGCATCTTCACAAGCTATGGACTCATCAGAGTTTTTCGGAAGTGGTCTCTCTGTCAGAATTAAGGGTAATGATATAGACAAGCTGCAGAAGCTTGCAGGTGATGTGGCAGATATCCTTAAGGACACAAATGGAGTGACAGATATAGATGACGGTCTTGGCGATACAACCAATGAGCTTAAGATAACTGTGGATAAGGAAAAAGCAGCAAAGTATGGCTATACGGTGGCTCAGGTATACCAGCTCGTATCCGGTGAGATATCATCTCAAAAGAGCGCAACAACCATTACGACCGACATAAAGGACTATGAGGTATACTTACAATCCGCAGAGCAGTCTGATGTGACTGTGGACGACATCAAAAACCTTACATTTACCTATAAGGATAATGATGGCAGTGAAAAGGAGATTCCGCTCAGTGATATCTGCACTATTTCGCAGGAACAGACACTAAGTACCATTCATCGAGATGCTCAGACAAGATATATTACAGTATCAGGTGCGGTTGATGAAAACCATAATGTAACATTACTAAGCAATAAAATTAAATCGAAAATTGATAAACTTAGCATTCCTGATGGCTATTCAATAGACATGGAGGGCGAGGATGAGACAATAAATGAGTCAATGAGTCAGCTTGGACTTATGCTTGTGCTTGCAGTGATATTTATCTATCTTATCATGGTGGCGCAGTTCCAGTCATTGCTGTCACCGTTTATTATCATGTTCTGTATACCTCTTGCGTTTACAGGAGGCTTTATAGCTCTTTTCATCACGGGAAATGAGCTCGGAATCATATCAATGCTTGGCTTTATCATGCTGGCAGGTCTCATTGTAAATAATGGAATCGTGCTCATTGATTACATCAATCAGGCCAGGAGAGAGGGCATGAGCAAGCATGAGGCAATCATAGACGCAGGCCGTACAAGGCTTCGTCCAATACTGATGACAGCGATGACCACCATACTCGCAATGTTTACATCGGCGATAGGTATCGGAGATGGCTCAGATATGATAAAGCCGATGGCAATCGCAATAATAGGAGGTCTCGTATACGGAACCATCCTTACGCTTATAGTAATTCCATGTATCTATGATGCGTTCAACAGAGAGAAGAGCATGGTAGAGGAAGAACTGTAGGAAGATAGAAGGAAAAAAGCTGGAAATATAGAGAGTTGGAGGATTTTTACATGGCAAAGTATATTATGGCATTAGATGCGGGCACGACCAGCAACAGATGTATACTTTTCAATGAGAAGGGCGAGATGTGCAGTGTGGCACAGAAGGAATTTACGCAGTTTTTTCCAAAGCCGGGCTGGGTGGAGCATGATGCAGAGGAAATCTGGGCCACACAGCTTGAGGTGGCAAAGGAGGCAATGGCCAATATCCAGGCTACGGCAGCCGACATATGTGCGATAGGCATTACTAACCAGAGAGAGACCACAATTGTATGGGACAAAAATACAGGTGAGCCGGTTTATCACGCGATAGTATGGCAGTGCAGACGCACGGCAGAGTATGCGGATTCACTGAAGGAAAAGGGGCTTACCGAGACTTTCAGGAAAAAGACAGGTCTTGTGATAGATGCTTATTTTTCGGCAACTAAGCTCAAGTGGCTCCTTGACAATGTGCCGGGAGCGAGGGAGAGAGCTGAAAGAGGCGAGCTTTTGTTTGGAACAGTCGAGACATGGCTTATATGGAAGCTCACTCAGGGACAGGTGCATGTCACGGATTATTCCAATGCTTCGAGAACCATGATGTTTAATATCAATACCTTAAAGTGGGATGATGAGATACTTAAGGAGCTTGATATACCAAAGAGCATGCTTCCAAAGCCAATGCCGTCAAGCTGTGTATATGGTGAGGTGAATCCTGTGTTTTTCGGGGGTCCGATTCCTATTGCGGGAGCGGCAGGAGACCAGCAGGCTGCACTTTTTGGCCAGACCTGCTTTAGGGCAGGAGAAGCAAAAAATACATACGGTACAGGCTGTTTTCTACTGATGAATACAGGTGAGATGCCTGTATCCTCAAAGAACGGACTTGTTACCACTATAGCCTGGGGCATAGACGGCAAGGTGGTATATGCACTGGAGGGATCAATATTTGTGGCAGGAGCCTCAATCCAGTGGCTACGCGATGAGATGAAATTTATCGATTCCTCAACAGATTCAGAATACATGGCGAGAAAGGTAAAAGACACAAACGGCTGCTACGTGGTGCCGGCATTTACAGGGCTTGGAGCACCGTACTGGGATCAGTATGCCAGAGGAACAATTGTGGGGCTTACTAGAGGTGTAAACAAGTATCATGTCATAAGGGCAACTCTGGAATCAATGGCATTTCAGGTAAATGATGTGCTTGAGGCAATGAAGGCTGATTCGGGCATCAATCTCACATCACTTAAGGTGGACGGCGGTGCCAGTGCCAATAATCTGCTCATGCAGATGCAGGCTGATATCAGCAATGCACCGGTCAACAGGCCTGTGTGCGTGGAGACAACAGCCATGGGCGCAGCGTACCTCGCAGGGCTTGCAGTTGGCTACTGGGAAAGTATGGATGATATAAAGAGAAACTGGTCTATTGACCGTGTGTTTGAGCCGGAGATAGCGGCTGATTTGAGAGAAAAGAAGCTTAAAATGTGGAAAAAGGCTGTCGCCTGCGCATTTAACTGGGCGAAGGATGAATAATAGCTGATGCTTGTATTGTTTTAAATGAGCTTAGTGATACAGCAATTAAACAATATATGGAAATTGGTAGGAGAAAATAACATGTATGATGTAGTAATTATAGGAGCGGGAGTATCGGGAAGCGCCTGTGCCAGAGAGCTTTCGAAATATAATCTGTCCATCTGCGTGGTGGAAAAGGAGGAGGACGTGTGCTGTGGCACTTCAAAGGCAAACAGTGCTATTGTCCATTCCGGAATTGATTGTAAGACCGGTACACTTATGGCACAGATGAATCTCCGTGGAAATGAGATGATGGATGAGCTTTCGAAGAAGCTTGATTTTGAGTTTAGAAGAAACGGCTCACTGATAGTGTGCTTTAGCGATGACGATATGCCAAGGCTTAAGGAGCTTTATAATCAGGGGATTGCAAACGGGGTGCCGGGACTTAAAATTCTTGATGCAGGCGAAGCACATGAGATGGAGCCGAATCTGTCTGATGAAGTTGTGGCAGCTATTTACTGCCCGACAGGAGGCATTGTATGTCCGTTTGGCATGAATATCGCATTTGCTGAGAATGCGGCAGCAAACGGTGTGGAGTTTTTATTTAACACCGAGGTGAAGGTGATACAAAAGGCGCAGACAGGCTATATTCTCATCACTCAAAATGGCGAAATTCATGCACGCTGCGTTGTGAATGCAGCCGGTGTATATGCTGACGTGTTCCACAACATGGTAAGTGAAAACAAAATACATATCACACCAAGGCGCGGAGAGTACGAGCTTTTAGACAGGACTGCGGGAGGTATCATTGACAAGACTATTTTCCAGCTCCCGGGCAAATACGGCAAAGGCGTGCTCGTAACCCCGACAGTACACGGAAATATTTTAATCGGACCTACAGCAGATGACCATGAGGACAAGGATGGTACAAATACAACGAGAGCAGGCTTAGAGCATGTTGTGAAATCCGGCACACGTTCGGTGCCGTCACTTCCTATGCGTCAGGTCATAACCTCGTTTGCAGGAAACCGTGCACATGAGGATGGACATGAGTTTATCATCGAGGAGCTTTCTGACGCACCGTATTTTGTTGACTGCGCAGGTATAGAGTCACCGGGCTTATCAAGCGCACCGGCTATCGGCGAGAGAGTGGCAGCAATAGTTGAGGGGCTTTTTAAGTCTTCTAAAAATGCGGACTTCATCGAGACAAGAAAAGGTATTTTAAATCCAAAGAAGCTTTCAGAGGATGAGTATAAAAAGCTGATAAAAGAAAAGCCTGAGTATGGCAATATAATCTGTCGCTGTGAGATGATTACGGAGGGCGAGATAATGGATGCGGTAAACAGACCACTGGGCGCAAAGTCACTTGATGGTGTGAAGAGACGCACCAGAGCCGGAATGGGCAGATGTCAGGCTGGCTTTTGTTCTCCGAGAACTATGGAGATTATCGCCAGAGAGAAGGGAATTTCGCAGCTTGACATCACTAAAAGCGGTGGAAAGTCAAAGATAGTTGTTGGAATGAGCAAGAATCGCGGATAGTCTGTCTTACTTCAAAGAGATAGGTAACGATAAATTGATATTGGATTAATATCAGATTAACATAGGGGGACAATATGGAGTTTTACGATATTGTGATAGTAGGAGGCGGCCCGGCAGGTCTTGCGGCAGCAGCTTCCGCTAAGAAAGATGGAATAGATAAAATACTTATACTGGAAAGAGACTGTGAGCTTGGCGGTATCTTAAATCAGTGTATACACAACGGCTTTGGCCTGCACACCTTTAAGGAGGAACTCACAGGCCCTGAATATGCCGGCAGATTTATCAAAGAGGTCAAAGAGCTTGGCATAGAGTACAGGCTGAATACGATGGTCATGGACATCTCGACAGGTGACGAGTTCGAAAATGGGGCAGATGACAGGCATGATGTAAAGATAAAAGATGAGGCAAACGATAAAATAGTTACAGCTATGAACCGCACAGACGGACTTTTCCATATCGCTGCAAAGACCGTAATACTTGCGATGGGCTGCAGGGAGAGAGCAAGAGGTGCTCTTAACATACCCGGCTACAGACCGGCAGGAATTTTCTCGGCGGGCACAGCTCAGAGACTGGTGAATATAGAGGGCTACATGCCGGGACGAAAGGTAGTAATACTCGGCTCAGGAGATATCGGTCTTATCATGGCTAGGAGAATGACCTTGGAGGGGGCAAAGGTGCAGGTGGTTGCAGAGCTCATGCCGTATTCGGGAGGCTTGAAGCGTAATATCGTGCAGTGCCTTGATGATTTTGGAATTCCGCTTAAGCTCAGCCACACAGTGGTTGATATAAAGGGCAGGGAGCGTGTGGAGGGCATCACTCTTGCACAGGTTGACGAGCACAATAAGCCGATTGAGGGAACGGAGGAGTTTTACGAGTGCGATACGCTTTTACTCTCGTGCGGACTCATTCCGGAAAATGAGATTTCAAAAACAGCCGGTGTAGAGCTCAATCCGGTAACAAGCGGACCGGTCGTAAACGAAAGCCTTGAGACAAATGTGCCCGGTGTATTTGCCTGCGGAAATGTGCTTCATGTGCATGACCTCGTGGATTATGTGTCAGAGGAAGCGACAGCAGCAGGCCGCCATGCCGCAGAGTATGTAAAAAATGGCGGTGATAAGAGTTGCGATGGCAAAGAAATATCGATAACCGCTACAGGCGGAGTACGATACACTGTTCCAAGTACTATAAATACTGCACAAATGGATGATACTGTGACGGTAAGGTTTCGAGTGGGAGCTGTGTATAAGAATTGCTATATTGCAGTATATCTGGAGGATAAACAGCTGCAGCACCGTAAGCGTCCTGTTATGGCACCGGGTGAGATGGAGCAGGTAGTGCTTAAGAAGAAGGAGCTCATCGAAACAGACAATCCCCGCACAATTACGATAAAGATTGAGGAGGCATAGTATCATGGAAGAAAGAAATTTGACATGTATAGGCTGCCCTCTGGGCTGTGCCCTTAAGGTGACAATAGATGGAGAAAATGTCACAGTAACCGGAAATACCTGCAAGCGCGGAGCAGACTACGGAGCAAAGGAAGTGACACATCCGACACGAATTGTGACAAGTACAGTCTGTGTGAAAAATGGCACAATACCGATGGTATCCGTAAAGACGGCACAGGATATTCCAAAGGAAAAGATAATGGATGTGATGGAGTGTATCAACCAAATCACGGTAGAGGCACCGGTGCATATAGGTGATGTACTGCTAAGCGATGTTGCAGCAACCGGTGTGGATATAGTCGCAACTAAGAATGTTGAATATAAGTAAAGAAAAAATAAAGAAATCTTATTGATATTTTCTTTGCTGTTGCATATACTATAAGCAAGAAAGGAGTGTTGTATATGTCACAGTCAGTTAATGTTAATTTTAAATTGGATGCAGATGTAAAAAAAAGCATGGAACAGGTGTGTTCGGAATTAGGTCTTTCTATGAGTGCAGCGTTCACCGTTTTTGCAAAAAAAGTAGGCAGAGAAAAGCGTATTCCTTTTGAGGTATCGGTAGATCCGTTTTATTCTGATAGCAATATCCGTTATTTGGAAAATATCGTGCGCGATATTAAGGATGGCAAAGCTCACTTCGCAGAGCATGATTTGATAGAGGAGGACTAATGAGGTTACTATGGGAAGATAGGGCATGGAGCGATTATTTATACTGGCAGACGCAGGATAAGAAAACACTGAAAAGAATTAATGGACTTATCAAGGATATTCAGCGAAGTACGTTTGAGGGTATAGGTAAACCGGAACCATTAAAGGAAAATCTTAGTGGTATGTGGAGCAGACGCATTGATGACACTAATCGAATTGTTTATTATGAAAAAGATGAGATAATTTATATTGTTTCATGTAAAGGTCATTATGATGATTGAAAAATCATATTGACAAATCACCCAATGCACTTTAATATTGTAGAAAGAAACAGGCAAATATTTAAAGGCATAAGAAAGAGGAGTACATGACGAAAGCTTTCAGAGAGAGCATCCGGTCCGTAAGATGGTGATACATTTTGGGCAGGCTGAAAGGTGCTTAAGACAGAAATCATGGAAGGTAGCTTTTGAGCCGAAGAACCCAGAAAGTTAAATCTATATATAACGAGATTTGACATAAGTTCTTCCGATTCGTCCACGTTACAGGACAAGAGGCATTCGAGTTTATATGCATATATATGCTCCGATGTAAACGAAGGTGGTACAGCGCTAATTCGCCCTTCCGGTCAATGATCGGGAGGGTCTTTTTATGTACCCAGACCGGAAGATTGCGCATGCAATCCAATCGGTCGCCCATAGCTAAATGAAAAGAAAAACAGCAAAAGCTCACAGCCTGAATTATTAGGCCGCGCATTATGTATGGAATTATGTGATTTATGGAGCTGCCTAGAGACTGTTAAAATTATGTACACAGCCCAGCAACGCACGCACATGGACGTGCGGGCGAGGCGTTAGCGCCATGGACGGCGCTAAAAGCCGGTTGCGTCATGGTCTAAGCAATCCCTAATCATAATTTTTACAGTGTCTTGGCAGCGTAATCATGAACATAATTCCATACATAATGCGCGACCTGACACAACAAAGCCCCCAAAGCTTTTGCGTCATTCATATAAAAGGAGGAAAACATGAGCAAAGAACTAAACAAAACCTACGATCCAAAGGACATCGAGGACCGTCTTTACAAAAAGTGGGAAGACAACGGCTACTTCCATGCTGAGGTAGACCGCAGCAAAAAACCATTCACAATCGTGATGCCACCACCAAACATCACAGGACAGCTGCACATGGGACATGCCCTTGACAACACCATGCAGGATATCCTTATCAGATACAAGAGAATGCAGGGCTACAATGCACTCTGGCAGCCGGGAACAGACCACGCATCCATCGCAACAGAGGTAAAGGTCATCCAGGCACTTAAAGAGCAGGGAATCAACAAGGCAGACCTTACAAGAGAAGAGTTCCTGGAGAAATGCTGGGACTGGAGAAAAGAGTATGGCGGACGTATCGTAAAGCAGCTTCGTAAGCTTGGATCATCAGCAGACTGGCAGCGTGAGAGATTTACAATGGATGAGGGATGCTCACACGCAGTACAGGAGGTATTTACAAAGCTTTATAAGAAGGGCTGGATTTATAAGGGCTCAAGAATCGTAAACTGGTGTCCGGTATGTAAGACATCTATTTCAGATGCAGAGGTAGAGCATGAGGAACAGGACGGCTTCTTCTGGCACATCAACTATCCTGTAGTTGGCGAGGAAGGCAGATTCGTAGAGATAGCAACAACACGTCCTGAGACACTTTTCGGAGATACAGCCGTAGCTGTAAACCCTGATGATGAGCGTTATCAGGATATCATCGGAAAGACCTTAAAGCTTCCATGCACAGACAGAGAGATTCCTGTAATCGCAGATTCATACGTAGATAAAGAATTTGGAACAGGCTGTGTAAAGATTACACCTGCACACGACCCTAACGATTTCGAGGTAGGAAAACGCCACAGCTTAGAGGAAATCGTTGTAATCAATGATGATGCCACAATGAATGAAAAGGCCGGAAAATATGCCGGAATGGACAGATACGAGTGCAGAAAGGCACTGGTTGAGGACCTTAAGGAGCAGGGCCTTTTAGTAAAGGTTGTACCACACTCACACAATGTAGGTGTGCATGACCGCTGTCACACAACAGTTGAGCCAATGATCAAGCAGCAGTGGTTCGTCAAGATGGACGAGATGATCAAGCCTGCAGTTGAGGGAGTAAAGAACGGAGAAATCAAGCTCCTTCCTTCAAGAATGGACAAGACATACTTCAACTGGACAGACAATATCCGCGACTGGTGCATCAGCCGTCAGCTCTGGTGGGGACACAGAATACCTGCATGGTACTGTGATGACTGTGGAGAGATGGTAGTTTCAATAGAAAAGCCTGGCAAATGCCCTAAGTGTGGCAAGGAGCACTGGACACAGGATCCTGATACACTTGATACATGGTTCTCATCAGCGCTCTGGCCATTCTCAACACTCGGATGGCCTGAAAAGACAGAGGATCTGGACTATTTCTATCCAAACGATGTGCTCGTAACAGGCTACGATATCATTTTCTTCTGGGTAATCAGAATGATTTTCTCAGGCTATGAGCAGATGGGCAAGGCACCATTCCACACAGTGCTTTTTCATGGACTCGTAAGAGATTCTCAGGGCCGCAAGATGAGTAAATCACTCGGAAACGGAATTGATCCGCTTGAGGTTATCGACAAGTATGGTGCAGATGCACTTCGTCTGACACTTATCACAGGAAATGCACCGGGAAATGACATGCGTTTCTACTGGGAGAGAGTTGAGGCTTCAAGAAACTTCGCCAACAAGGTATGGAATGCATCAAGATTTATCATGATGAACCTTGAAGGTGTAGAGCTTAGAGAGCCAAAGCTTGATGAACTTCATGCAGCAGACAAGTGGATTCTTTCAAGGGTAAATACACTTGCAAAGGATGCAACAGAAAACATGGACAAGTTCGAGCTTGGAATTGCAGTACAAAAGGTATACGACTTCATCTGGGACGAGTTCTGTGACTGGTATATCGAGATTGCAAAGGTTCGTACCTACAAGAAGGATGAAAACCCAGAGTCAGCAAATGCAGCACTTTGGACGCTTAAGACAGTACTTGTAAATGCACTGAAGCTCCTTCATCCATATATGCCGTTTATCACAGAGGAAATCTTCTGCACACTTCAGTCAGACGAGGAGACTATCATGCTCTCTAAATGGCCTGAGTACAAGGAAGAGTGGAATTTCCCGGCTGAGGAAGCAGCAATCGAGCACTGCAAGGACCTCGTAAAGGGTATCAGAAATGTCCGTACACAGATGGATGTTCCACCTTCAAGAAAGGCAAAGCTATTCATCACAAGTGATGATGAGGCAGTCAGAAAGGTATTCGAGGACAACAAGGAGGTATATGTAAATCTTGCATTTACCAGCGAGATTGCAGTACAGCAGGGCAAGGCCGGTATTGGAGATGACGCTGTATCAGTAGTGATACCTGATGCGGTTGCATACCTGCCGCTTGAGGACCTTGTTGATTTCGAGAAGGAAAAGGAAAGACTCAATAAAGAAAAGGATAAGCTCACAAAGGAGCTTGCGCGCTCAAGGGGCATGCTCTCAAATGAGAAATTCTTAAACAATGCAAAGCCTGAAAAGGTTCAGGAGGAAAAGGATAAGCTTGCAAAGTATGAGCAGATGATGGCTCAGGTAGAGGAACGTCTGGCTCAGTTTAAATAATTAAATACAGATTATATTTTGTGAACACTGTTTTCCTGGGGCAAGGATGCAAAGGAGGCCGTCCACAATGCGGTGGTTCTTGAATAGAATAGAACAAAGAAAGAATATGGAGATAAAATAGAAAGGAATAAACAATGAATGTAAATCCTATAACAAGATTGGATTATCCAGATCCGGACGTGATCCGCGTAGAAGACACCTATTATATGGTATCCACAACCATGCACTTTATGCCGGGCTGTGAGATTCTGCAGTCTTTTGATCTGGTGCACTGGGAGCATGTGACTTATGTCTATGAGACGTTGGATCATACTGATGCGCAGCAACTGAGAAGCGGTCAGAATATTTACGGACAGGGCATGTGGGCAGCTTCCCTGCGCTATCATGAAGGCCGATTTTATATCTGCTTTGTGGCAAATGATACCCGTAAGACTTATTTGTATACTTCGGAAAAAATAGATGGTCCATGGAAAAAGCAGCTGATAGAAGGCTTTTATCATGACGGCTCTTTATTATTTGATGAGGATGGCAGAAACTATATTGTATATGGAAATGATGAAATCTGGATTACAGAATTGAATGAAGATTTGACTGCACCAAAGAAGGACGGATTACATCGTCTTTTAGTCAGTGATCATAAGAACCCGGAGCTAGGCTATGAGGGGGCTCATATTCAAAAAATAAACGGCTATTATTATATTTTTCTGGTTCATTCCCTGAGAGACCGCTGGATGCGGACGGAAGCATGCTTTTACAGTGATTCTCTGGAAGGAGAATTCACGGGTGGAGATGTACTGTGTGATGATCGTGGATATTGTGGACAGGGCGTGGCACAGGGAGGAATAGTGGATACGCCGGATGGAAAGTGGTATGCAATGCTGTTTCAGGATTCCGGAGCAGTTGGACGGATTCCTATTCTGCTTCCGGTTACCTGGAAGGATCATTTTCCGGTTTTTGGACAGAACGGACATGTGCCGGAAGAAATAGAGGTTCACAGTACCAGACCAGGATATATTTATCAGCCATTAGTGGGAAGTGATGATTTCTGTAATGGGCTGCTTCCGCGCTGGCAGTTTAATCATGATCCAGATCCACGGTATTATCATCTGGATGCATCGCAGGGAACCTATACAATTACAACACGGGAAGTTTGTACAGAGCTTACACAGGCAGTAAATACGCTTACGCAAAGGATGAGTTATCCGTCCTGCGCAGCTGAGGTTACTGTTGATGCTTCTGCATTGAAAGAGGGCGATGTCGCAGGTTTGTGTGCGTTGCAGGGCTGTTATGCTGCAGTTGGCATTACAAAACATCATGGAAAATATGAAGTCCTTATGCTGGATAAAAAAGAAGATGGTATATTGGATATGACGGAAGGAACTGTTGTTGAATCACACCAGATTGATTTTCGTCTTGAAGCAGATTTCTGTAACATGAAGGATGAAGCACGCTGCTATTACCGGGTAAATAAGGGAGACTGGCTACCCATCGGAACCGTGCATAAGCTGTACTTCAAACTGGATCATTTTACTGGTTGCCGGTTTGGTCTGTTCTGCTATGCGGCAGAGGAAACAGGAGGAAGTGCCTGCTTCCGGGATTTTAAGTATTATGATGTTGATGAAATCTCATAAAGATAGAACTGCATAAAATAAGTGTCGGAATTTACTCAAATTCTGTAAAAGATTCAGATTGCAGAAAAATCCGGGCATAGTATCAATGAATGATATTGCCCGGATTTTTTATATTTAGTGGCTTTTCTTAAAATTTAAATGATGATATAATGAGTGAAAGTGAGAATAATACATAAATGCATTTATTAAAGAAATAGCAGGATAGTTATACTTTAGCAGGAACAAAAAGGCCGATATATAGTGAGGAAAAAATATGGATGATACCGGTATAAAGAGAGAGCCAGTTATCAGAATAAGCAACGACAGGATGGAGGCATTTATCATGCTGCCCACTGTTGAAGAAGAATACCACTATACAGTGGATGAGGTGCTTGAAGCTGTAAACCGCAATGGTGTGATATACGGCATCAATTGCGAGACCATTTCAGATATGGTAGAAAAAAGACTTATGGGCAGGGAAGTGCTTTTTGCAAAGGGAAAGCCGGCTGTTGACGGGGCTGATGGATACTTTGATTTTTACTTCGACAGTGACTTGAACCACCGCCCAACGGTTAAGAGTGATGGCTCAGTGGATTACTGGAGTGTGCACTCGGTTGAGGTGGTCAAAAAAGGCCAGACGATTGCAAACTATTGTGAGCCTGTTGCAGGTGAGGATGGTATTGATGTGCTTGGCAGGGTAATTGCCGCAAAGAAAGGCAAGGGACTGCCACCGCTTGTGGGGCGTGGCTTTGACAAATCTGTCGATGGACTTACATATACAGCTGCTATCGATGGCAAAATTGAAAGGCACAAGAATCGAATTATTATTCTTCCTATTCTTGAAATAAACGGTGATGTGGATGTGGGAACAGGAAATATAGATTTTGTCGGGGACGTGGTCATACATGGCAGTGTGAAGACCGGAGCCAGAATAAGGGCTGCAAAGTCCATCACGATAGATGGTGTTTGCGAGGGCTGTGTGCTTGAGGCCGGCAATGACCTGATTCTAAGGAATGGCATGATTGGTATGGGAAAGGCTCGGATTATTGTAAAAGGCAATCTGTTTGCCAAGTTCATGGAGTATACCGATGTGGAGGTAGATGGCTTTGTGGAGGCTGATTCTGCAATCAACTGCAATGTGGTCAGCAATGATAAGGTAATCTTCAATGGTGGACATGCAAGCATAGTCGGTGGAAAAGTATATGGCTGTGCAGGCATTGAGGTGCAAAACCTGGGTAATGATGCCTTTATCAAGACTGAGGTGCATGTGGGCGTGCATAAAAAGATTAAGATAAAGATAGCAGAGCTTGAAAAGCTTGTTGATCAAAAGCAGATGCTGCTTAACAATATCAATGCAGGCATAAAGCAGATAGAACAGATGATGGGCAGTGCTGCTGACGGTATGAATCTTGAGGAAAAGAAGCTTGCGCTTGTCAGGGCAAAAATTGAGAAAACAGCAGAGCTTACCGAAGATAAGGAGGAGCTGGAGCGGCTTAAGGGCATAGTGGAGCGCTCGACAGGCGCGACAGTACAGGTTTTGGAGCATGTATATCCAAATGTCGAGGTGTGTATTAACAACTCAAAGCTCGTCACCAAGGAGGAATTCGACAAGATTGAGTTCAAGGAGAAGGACAAGGCAGTCGTGATGCTGTCGATGAAATAAAAAAATTGCGATATTTTTATTAAATCTTAATGGAAATATACTTGCATAAAGGGGTTACTTTATTATAATATATAGTGACCCTTTTTTGATGGGATTATTTAGCAGGTAATTATGGAGGCAGGATTATGATAAATTTTGATGAAGAAATAAAGAACTATGAGCCAAGTCTAGAGATAGAGGAGGCTGAATCTGCGATTTACAGCCACGATCTGACAGATGTCACAGATATCATTGCACAGTTATTACGTGAGCAGGACAAAAGGCAGGGTGAATTAAGATGATTTGTTATAAATGCGGACAAGATGCAGGCTGGAACGATAAATGCCCTGTATGTGGGGCTGATCTTTCACTTTTTAAAAGAGCTATTAGAATATCCAACTCATACTACAATGATGGTTTACAAAAGGCACAGGTGAGAAATCTGTCCGGAGCGATTATCTCTCTCAGGCAGAGTCTTAAGTTTTATAAGTACAATATCCAGGCAAGGAATCTGTTAGGTCTCATATACTATGAGATGGGTGAGATGGTTGACGCCTTAAGTGAGTGGGTCATCAGTGCAAACTATCAGCCTGATGATAATCTGGCAAAGAAGTATATAGATCAGATTCATAATAACAGAAATCAGCTCGAAACAATTAATCAGACTATTAAGAAATATAATCAGGCTTTAACTTATTGCAAGCAGGACAGTAAGGACCTTGCGGTTATACAGCTTCGAAAGGTGTTATCCTTAAATCCAAAGCTTGTAAAGGGACATCAGCTTTTGGCTCTTTTATATCTGGAGGAGGGACATCTGGATAAGGCAAAGAAAGCCTTACGCGATGCAGGCAAGATAGATACAGACAATACCACTACCCTCAGATACTTAAAAGAAGTGAACAGGCGTCTCAAGGAAAAAGGATCTGAGAGAAAAAAGAAAAATGATGATTTAATTTCCTACCAGAGTGGAAACGAAACAATCATTATGCCAAAGCGATTCAGGGAGAGCTCAATGTGGGCAAATATACTCTATATTATAATCGGTCTGGTAGTCGGAGTGGCGGTTACGTGCTTCCTTGTGGTTCCGGGCATAAAAAGCCAGGCGAAAACAGATGCAAAGAAGCAGTTATTATCGGCCAATGATACGATTTCCACAAATGGGCAGACCATCAGTGGACTTAATGATCAGATAGACAAGCTAAAGAAGGAGCTTGATGACGAGAAGAAGAAAAATGATGGAGTATCAGACCAGATTTCCACATATGAGGCTTTGCTCAATGCCTATGTATACTATACATCCAATGATGTAATAAAGGCAGGAGAAGCACTTGAAAATATCAACACAAGCTACCTGAGTGACTCGGCTAGGCAGACATATGATGCGCTCAATGGTTCAATTGCAGATTCATATAAGGAAGCACTGTACAGTCAGGCATACTCATCATACAGCAGTGGCGATTATCAGAGTGCAATCCCTACATTCCAGAAGCTTGTCGGCATGGATGAGGCATACAGGGATGGTTCAGCTGCATATTACCTGGCGCAGTCGTTCAGGAAGTCAGGTGACTTAGCATCTGCAAAGCCATATTATCAGTATGTGGTAGACAACTACGCAGGCACTGAGAAGGCCAGAACATCAAAGAATTATCTAGCACAGGAACAGTAGTAAAACAACTGCTGCGAGGCAATAATTAAATATAGAATTACGAAAGACACCAGATAATCTCCGGTGTCTTTTTTATATGAGCAGGAAAGGAAGAGTTTGACATGATAGAAAATTATATCAAGGAAGCAGACCGGGTGACATACCTTATGCCAAAGGAGGTGGATCACCACTGCGCCGGGCAGATAATCGCAGAGCTTGATGCACTTATAGAGGGCTGTGGTGTCAGAAAAATAGTATTTGACATGAAACAGACAGAATTTATGGACAGCTCCGGCATTGGGGTGATAATAGGAAGAACAAAGAAACTTAAGTACTTTAATGACAGCTCGGTGTCAGTTTGCAATATGTCGGACAGAGTGGACAAGCTTTTGAAATGTGCCGGCATTTACACTATTGTACATAAGCTTTAAAACTGAATTAAATTAAAATATAATCAGACAGAAAGGGAGCATAATGAACGCAGCAAAAACAAATCATATATCGCTTAGCTTTGATGCAATTTCAGAGAATGAGGCATTTGCGAGAATGACAGCAGCCATGTTTATGGCACAATTAAACCCCACACTAGATGACGTGGAGGACGTAAAGACAGCAGTGTCAGAGGCGGTGACAAACGCAATTATCCATGGCTATGAGATGGGGGATGACAATATTTCATCCGGTCAGGCAGATCACCAGGCAGCAGAAGAAAAAAGTTGTCCACAGGTACATATGAATTGCAGCTACATAGGCAGGGAGCTTTACATAGAAATATCAGATAGCGGAGTAGGCATACAGGATGTGGCAAAAGCAATGGAACCGTTATACACATCCAAACCACAGCTTGACAGATCAGGCATGGGTTTTTCATTCATGGAAGCATTTATGGACGCGCTGACAGTTACATCAGAACCGGGACACGGAACAACAGTAAAGATGAAAAAAGTACTATGAAGAGTGACAAAATCAGCAGACTTGTCACAGAAAATATAAACCTGATTTATTTAGTTATGAAACGCTTTAGAAACAGAGGCGTTGACCGGGAGGATTTATTTCAGATAGGAGCAGTTGGGCTGACAAAGGCAGCGCAGCGATTTGATGAAAGTAAGGGCTTTGCCTTTTCTACATACGCAGTACCGTTGATAATAGGGGAAATACAGCGCTTTCTACGTGATGACGGAATGGTACATATCAGTCGAAAAATACGGGATGATGCAAGAAAAATTGCAATTATCAGAGAAAAATACAGAATGAGTGAAAATAGTGAAATATCACTTGAAAAAATGGAAATTATTTCCGGTATGTCAAAACAGGATATAATAATTGCCATGGAAGCCGATAAAAATGCATCGTCAATAGAAAATGAAAGTGTGCTTGATTATTTGGACAATAAAATGAGTGCAGAAGCATCAGACAAGCCATCGGAGACAGATAAAGTGATAAATCACATCGCAATGCAGCAGGCGTTTAACTCACTGGATGATAGCGAGCGCAGACTGATTATGCTCCGCTATATGCAGGATAAGACACAGAAGCAGGTGGCAGAAGTGCTTGGACGCAATCAGGTGGCCATATCACGAATGGAGAAGAATACATTGGCGAAGCTTCGCAGGGCGATGATGTGAGTGGGAAGCGTGGTAGGTTTTGAGCTTCCCACATAAAGGCTGAGAGGATGCCGGGGTGGCATGTAGTATATTCTTCAGAAAATTATGAAGTCAGCCCCGAGCCCATGTACGGATAGATTGTGGATATGCCGGGTTTTTTTTGTTATTAGGGAATATGGAACCTCGTGGCAGTTCATAATTTTCTTCAGAACACACTGCATGCCCTCCGGCGAATTTAGTGTGTCGAGTGGGAAGCAGTGGAGGTTTTGAGCTTCCCACATAAAGGTTGAGAGCGCCGTGCCGTCCGAACCGCAGGTGAGGACCGGCACATTATATCTCAGCGTAAGTGGCGTAAGCCGGTGGTGGAGGCAGGCGGTGCTGTCTGGTGGGCGAATAGCGCAGCTGTTTAGTGTCTGTAGAATTATGCTGTAAAGCACAGAAATGCCGCGGCATGGACGCCGAGGCAAGGAGAAATCGAGCCATGGAGGGCGAGTTTCGACGGTTTCGTCAGGCATAGAAAACCTGCGGGCATAATTCGTACAGACACTTAACAGCTAAGCGTAGTCCACACGACAGCACCGCCTGCCCCACCACCGGCTTACGCCACGTATTGAAAAGAAGGAAAAGTACTTGCACCCGAACCACAAAGCATATTACAATGGGTGGTAAGGAATATAATTGGATTGTCGAAAGGAAAAAAGCATGAAACTTCCACTCACATATGATAACTATATATTTGACCTCTACGGTACGCTCGTGGATATTCACACAGACGAGAGTGACACTGCAATCTGGGAAAAGCTCGCCATGTTCTATGGCTATTACGGAGCACTGTATGAGGCAAAGGAGCTTAAGGAGCGCTATGAGACACTTGTAAAAAGCAGCGAGGCAGAGCTGAAGAAGAAACTTGAAAAGACTGATGCAGATGCGCAGTTTGCCATCTCATATGCCCATGAAGCTTCACCAGAGATACATATAGAGGATGTATTTGAAAAGCTTTATGAGGAAAAGGGCGTGAATCCGACAAAGGAGCTTTCAGTGCATACAGGTCAGTTTTTCAGGGTGATGAGCACCGAATACATAAAGCTTTATCCGGGCACAAAGGAGATGCTTAAGGAACTTAAGAAGGCGGGAAAGAATGTATATCTGCTTTCAAATGCGCAGCGTATATTTACAGCCTATGAGATGAGAAGACTTGATATCTTTGATTTGTTTGATGACGTATTTATCTCATCCGATTATAATACCAAAAAGCCTGATATCAGATTTTATAAGGAGCTGATAAATAAGCATGATATTGACGTATCAAAATCGCTTTTTATAGGAAATGATTCGACTACCGATATCAAGGGTGCAAAGGAATGCCGGATGGATGCCTTTTATGTGAAATCGAATATTTCACCAAAGGATGATATGGCTCATGATGCAGACTATATGATAGATAATTTTACCAACTGGTAATGCATTATTGTTTATAAAAATGTGAATATTACATAAAAAACATATATAAATTAAAATCTTTTTATAAACAGTTGCAAATAAAAAATAATGGTGTAAAATGAACTAGATTTGAATTAGTTTATTTTTTAACAAAGTAGAGGTGAAAAGAATGTCAAACACATTATTAATGTTGTGTATCCCATTTGCAGGCTTATTGCTGTGCATAGCAGTTATGCCGCTTGTGAAGCCTGAATGGTGGGAGAAGCATCAAGCTCATGCAGTTATCTTATGGTCACTGCTTTTTGCCATTCCGTTCGCGCTGTTCTATGGAGCACCAAAAGCCGTAGAGACGGTACTGGAGTGTCTGATAGGCGACTATCTGACCTTTATCGTGCTGCTCTTTGGACTGTTCTGCGTAGCCGGAAATATCAAGCTGGAGGGAAGTCTGGTCGGCAACCCAAAGGTAAACGTTATCATGCTTGCTGTTGGAACTTTTTTTTCAAGCTGTATAGGAACTACAGGAGCCAGTATGCTTTTTGTAAGGCCGATTATACAGATGAACTCATGGAGAAAAAACAAGCGTCACATCATGGTATTTTTCATTTTTCTTGTGTCAAATATCGGAGGATGTCTTACACCTATCGGAGATCCGCCACTGCTCATGGGATTTTCAAGAGGAGTATCGTTCTTCTGGAGCATGAGGCTGTTTCCGGTTCTCGTATTAAATATGATACTGCTTCTTACCATATTTTATCATTTGGACAAGAAGGCCTACCAGAAGGATATCACTAAGGGACTTATGCCTGAGGTGAAGGAAAATGAGCCCCTCATCAGGATAAAGGGTGCCCACAACTTTTTATATATCGTAATGATTGTCATAGCTGTTATACTAAGCGGTGTGCTTCCTAAGCTTTCTGTATTCCAGAACGCTGCAGGAGAGGTTATCGGTATTCCGATATTCAGGGAGGTTACACTCACTGTGCCTGCAATTATTGAGATTGCTATTATTCTGCTTGCAGCCCTGCTTTCCTTCAAGACAACACCGAAGGAGGTTCGTGTGCAGAACCATTTCACATGGGGAGCAATTCAGGAGGTTGCGGTGCTTTTCATCGGAATCTTCATCACCATGCAGCCTGCTCTTATGGTATTAAAGAGTGCAGGTTCAGGTCTTGGAATCACAGAGCCGTTTGAGATGTTCTGGGCAACAGGAGCCCTTTCAAGCTTCCTCGACAATACACCGACATATCTGGTTTTCCTTACTACAGCGGGAGCCATGCACTTTACTACAGGTGTCGCAACCACACTGGGAGTGGTGCCGGTCAAGATGCTTATGGCAATTTCGTGTGGCGCTGTATTTATGGGAGCCAACACATATATTGGAAATGCACCGAACTTTATGGTCAAGTCATTATCAGACGAAAACGGTATCAACATGCCATCGTTCTTTGGTTACATGTGGTGGTCATTGCGTTATCTGATACCTGTTTTCATCATAGATATGATCATATTCTTTTTATAGGAGGGATGAATTATGGAATTTTATGACGAGAAAATTAAAGCTCTTGCCATCGAAATCTATGAGCTTGATGCCGAAGTATACAAGAAATTAGGCTCATCCCTCGGCAGGGTATTTGGTGGCGAGAAGGATATATGTATCCGTAACATCATGGAGGATCTGCACTCAAGGCAGAACAGCTCAAGAATCCGAAGCGAGCTTGCCCTGATAAGCAACATGGCAAGAACAATACCTGATCACGATACAAAGCATGATATCATGGTCAGATACAACAACATAGTAGAGGAGATAGCGGAGCTCCCGACAGGCTTTGCCGACGGAGATATCCTCGATCCAAAGATAGCGGATTTAAATACCGTAAACCTGAAGGATCGTTTCAAGACGGGCGATCATCTGATTATCTGTATAGGACGTTCCTGCGGATGTGGTGGAAATGAGATTGGATTTGCACTTGCAGACAAGCTTCGTATGAATTTCTATGATGTGTCTGTCATGAATGAGGTGTTCAGACAGAAGGATGGAGAGGAAGCAGCCCAGGCTACAGCTACCTTCCAGAAAAAAGAGCGAATGGGAATCAAAAAGCGCATAAAAGCTTTTAGAAAATACCACGGACTTTCATCAGAGGATGTGCTTTTCTTTGATACAAGCAAGTTCCTTGTAGAGAAGGCAAAGCAGGAGGACTTCATTGTTATGGGACGTTTTGCAGATGCAATTCTGACAAACAATCATATTCCTCACATAAGTATTTTTATCACAGCACCGGAGAAGAGAAGAGTCCAGCGTTTTCTTGAGATAAACAAGAATGTGACTCCGAACCAGGCAAAGAAATGGATAGAATCTGAGGATAAGAGACATCTGAAGACCTACAAATTCTATACCGGCAGAAAGTGGAGCAAGGCAAGTAACTATGATATCTGTATCAACAGTGCCAGCTACGGTATCAAGGGCTCAATAGAGCTTATCATCCGTATGCTCCAGCTCGATGACCGCGTGAAGCAGCTGATTAAGTAATTTTTTAAAGCGTGTTTTATTGACGTAAAACACGCTTTTTTGATATATTTGACATTTTTTAAAAATTCCTCTTACAAAATTCGTGAAAAAGTGATAAAATGATAACGTATAACGAAAGAGGTGTGATATGTTCGAAATAGGTGATTACGTATTAAATGCTACAAATGGAATTTGCAAAATAAGCGAAATCGTGGAGTTAGACATGTCAGGAGACAAGCAGCTCAAGTCATATTTTTTACTCCGCCCTGTTGAGGAGGAGAATGACAGAGTGTATATACCTGTTGACAATGCTGATAAGAGGATACGTAAGGTAATAACACAGGATGAGGCACTGGCGGTGCTCGATAGAGTACCTGAGATAGAGGCGCTCGCGGTAAACAATGAGAAGGAGCGCGAAACGCGCTATAAGGAGGCAGTCAGAAGCTGTGAGCCGGATAGTGTGATCAGTCTCTTAAAGTGTTTACATATCAGAAATGAGCAGCGTGCACAGGCAGGCAAGAAGTCTACAGCCGTCGATGAGCGCTATGGCAAGATGGCAGAGCACAATTTAAATGCAGAGCTTGCATTTGTTCTTGAAAAGGACAAGCAGGAGATTAAAGATATAATTCATGATATGCTATAGTATGTGGGCAGAATCAGAAAGCGGGTTCTGCCTTGTTTTTTGCTAAAAAAAAGAGATATTAAGAAAAGTTTAAACAAATAATTAATGAGTTTATGTCATGAATATGTTATTATATATCAGGTAAGGGCATATAATATTACCGGTTAAGGGTAAATGAGAAAACTTATCATGTTTTATCTGATAAAAACAAAAGAATGAAAGTAAGGGAATCAATATGAATAATATGAATATTAATTCTGCAATAGCAGATACTCTGGATATAGGGAATACAGACACAGAGAAAAAGACAGGGCTCATAGGCTTTTATAATTACACGGTAGTGCTTACATACATAGGCATGTGGATAGGCTTCCTTGGAGTTATGCTTGCCATAAAGGATAGGTATGTGGGTTCACTAATCTGCCTTATGCTGGCCGGTGTCTGTGATATGTTTGACGGCACCATTGCATCCACAAAGAAGGACCGTACCAGGGACGAGCGAACATTTGGCATACAGATAGATTCGTTAAGTGATATCATATGCTTCGGTGTGCTTCCGGCAGTGTGGGTATTTTGCGTGACACCAAAGATATCAGTTGCATTTATCGCCATATTTGTATTCATACTTTGCGGGCTTATCCGTCTGGCATACTTTAATGTGGATGAGGCCAACAGGCAGGCAGCGACAGCAGAGCGCAGACAGTATTATCTGGGACTTCCAATCACATCAAGTGCGCTTGCTATCCCGGCGGTATATCTGATTGGAGAGTTCACAGCTATACATACACAGACAATCGCGGCACTTGCCCTTTTAATCATTGGCATTTGTTACGTGCTCCCTGTAAAGCTCAAAAAGCCATCTCTTTTTGGAGAGGTGCTGCTTGTAGGTATAGGAGCAGTTGAGTTTTGTATTCTCATTGCGGAGGTTCTTATTTAATGGCAAAAAAATCGTTTGTAGACTGGCTTTACACCACGGCACCTGGGCGTGTGACACTTAAGGTGCTTCTGCATACAGGTGCACTTAAGCTCGGAGAAATAGTAGCACGCTCCCCGCTGTCTAAGCCGTTTATCAGCCGGTATATAAAGAATAACAATATAGAAATGTCTGATTTTAAGGGTCAGAAATATAACAGTTTTCAGGACTTTTTCTCCAGAAAGCGTGATGATATTGAGGTGGACAGGCAGGCTGAGCATCTTATCAGTCCGTGTGATGGCTACCTGAGTGCATACAGGATAAAAAGCAACAACAGCTTTCACATCAAGGGCTCATGGTACAAGGTGACGGACCTTGTCACCGACAAAAAAATTGCAAAGGAATTTGTTGGAGGAGACTGCGTGATACTGCGTCTTTGTGCCAACGATTATCATCATTACTGCTATATAGATGATGGATTTCAAGGCAGGAATCATTTTGTGAAGGGACTGCTTCACAGTGTACAGCCTATTGCACTGGAAAATGCGCCTGTATACAGGCAAAACAGGCGTATGTGGACAATTCTGGATACAGTTAATTTTGGCAAGGTGGCGCAGATTGAGATAGGTGCGCTGCTTGTGGGAGGCATAGTCAATGACCACGAGAATGTTATGATGAGAAAGGGCGCAGAGATGGGGCACTTTGAGCTGATTGGCTCCACAATAGTGCTTTTGTTTAAAAAAGGTCATATTGACCTGCTTCCGGAAATTAAAGAGTGTATAAAAGGAGACAAAGAAGTACGTGTTATCCAGGGACAGCATATCGCAAACAGGACAGTTTTTTAACAGAATACTTCCAAAATACAGTCGTATTCCGCTGCTTTTTACAGTAGTGCTCAATTTCAGTGTATACTGGGGCGCGCGTGCTATTGCAGGCGGTTTTATCCATCACAATATAGAGACCTCGCTTGATGATATGATACCGGTTGTGTACCCTACAGTAGTCATTTATTTTGGCTGCTATATTTTTTGGATTATAGGATATCTGTACAATGCAGCGATGGATAAAAGGCACTGTTATCGTTTCCTCATGGCAGACTGGCTGGCAAAGGCAGTCTGTTTTATCTGTTATGTCGTGTATCCTACAACCAACACCCGCCCGGAAATAGTGGGCTCAGACATATGGGCACAGCTCATGCGCTTTTTATATAGTATGGATGCAGCGGACAATCTTTTTCCGTCCATACACTGCCTCGTAAGCTGGCTGTGCTATATTGGCATTCGTGGCAATAAAAAAGTACCGCATTGGATACGTACAACCTTCTGTATTTGCGCTATAGCAGTATTCATATCCACATTGACTACGAAGCAGCATGTGATATATGATGTAGTTGCAGGAGTTGCGCTGGTGGAAGTGACATACCGGGTTTCAAAGCTGATAGTTAAAAAGGCAGTTAAAAAGGGAAAATCGAATACAGAAGCATAATATGTATAAACAGTATAAGGTATACAATTAGTAAAAAAACCTAAAACCAAGGAGTATAAACATGGATGATACACAAATAGAGATGCTGCCGATGCTGGGCGAATTTAGTTCAATTGCCTCGCAGTATGAACACATCATGTTCTACTACGAATCGGGTATACAGCAGATAGTAGCAAAGCTGCAGATATTAAATAATGAATTCAAAAACAATCACGAAAGGAATCCAATCGAGAACATAAAGAGCCGTGTAAAGTCGCTTGACAGCATAATAGACAAAATGAAGCGAAAGGGCATTCCGCTCACCACCAACGCCATGAAGCGTGAGATAAAGGATATAGCCGGCGTCAGGGTCATTTGTCCATTTATATCCGATGTATATCAGGTGGCCAATATGCTTGTGAATCAGGCGGATGTCGAGATTGTCACAATAAAGGACTACATAAAAAAACCGAAGGAGAATGGCTACAGGAGTCTTCATATGATAGTGCTGGTTGACGTGTATTTTTCGGATCACAAGGACAAGGTGCCGATAGAGATACAGTTTCGTACCATTGCCATGAATTTCTGGGCCAGCACAGAGCATCAGCTTCGCTACAAGAAGAGCCGTATATTCACGGAGGAGATGCAGCAGGAGCTCAAGAAATGCGCGGATATCATGGCTGACGCTGATGACAAGATGCAGAATCTGGCAAATGTTTCGGGGATTGTGCAGCCGATTGAGTAAAAGAGAGTGATGTAAATCACTCTTTTTTGCTTGTAAATCAAAAGTTTATATTTATTTAATAAAAATTGTTAGCACTCTCACTTGACGAGTGCTAATCTGCGTGCTATAACATAGTCACAAGGAATATTGAAGAATTATTTAAAGGATTATTTAGAGATAAAATTTTGATATTACCTGTATGACACATAAGAATTATATTTATGGATAACATAGTAGAAGGGAGTGAGACTATGAACATTCAAAAATTTACACAGAAATCAATAGAGGCAGTCAATGACTGCGAGAAGCTTGCATATGATTATGGCAATCAGGAGATAGAACAGGAGCACCTGCTTGTGGCATTACTTTCACAGGAGGACGGACTGATACCGAAGCTGATTGACAAGATGGAGATAAACGTAGAGCATTTCACAGAGAATGCAAAGCGTCATCTGGCAGCGCGCACAAAGGTAAGCGGTAGCAGTGCACAGGTCTATGTGGGCAATGATTTAAACAAGGTTCTTATTCATGCTGAGGACGAAGCAAAGGCAATGGGAGATGAGTATGTTTCGGTAGAGCATCTTTTCCTGTGTCTGCTGAAGTATCCAAACAAGGCAATGAAGGAGCTGATAAAGGAGTACGGTCTCACAAGAGACAGATTCCTCACAGCGCTTTCTACGGTAAGGGGCAATCAGAAGGTCACATCCGATAACCCTGAGGCCACCTATGATACACTTGAGAAATACGGCTACGACATGGTGGAGCGTGCAAGACAGCAGAAGCTTGATCCTGTTATCGGCCGTGATGATGAGATACGAAATGTAGTGCGTATTCTCTCACGTAAGACTAAAAATAACCCGGTACTTATCGGTGAGCCGGGTGTTGGTAAAACGGCAGTCGTTGAGGGACTGGCGCAGCGTATCGTAAAGGGCGATGTGCCTGAGGGCTTAAAGGACAAAAAACTGTTTGCGCTCGATATGGGCTCTCTGATTGCAGGAGCTAAGTACAGGGGCGAGTTTGAGGAGAGACTTAAGGCAGTGCTTGAGGAGGTAAAAGCCTCTGACGGACAGATAATTCTCTTTATCGATGAGCTTCACACAATAGTAGGAGCCGGAAAGACAGACGGAGCTATGGATGCAGGACAGCTTCTTAAGCCAATGCTTGCAAGAGGTGAGCTGCACTGCGTGGGCGCCACCACACTTGATGAGTACCGTGAGTACATTGAGAAGGATGCAGCTCTTGAGAGACGTTTCCAGCCTGTTATGGTAGACGAGCCGACAGTAGAGGACACTATCTCAATACTTCGTGGTCTTAAGGACAGATACGAGGTATTCCATGGCGTTAAAATCACAGATTCGGCACTTGTCACAGCGGCAGTGCTTTCAAACAGATACATCACAGACAGATTTTTGCCTGATAAGGCAATAGACCTTGTGGATGAGGCATGCGCCATGATAAAGACGGAGCTTGATTCAATGCCGGCAGAGCTTGATGAGCAGAATCGTAAGATTATGCAGCTTGAGATAGAGGAGACAGCTCTAAAGAAAGAGACAGACCACTTAAGTCAGGACAGGCTCGCAGCACTACAAAAGGAGCTTGCAGAGCTGCGTGATGACTTCAATGCGAAAAAGGCTCAGTGGCAGAACGAGAAGGGCGCTGTTGACAAGGTCAGCAAGCTTCGTGAAAAGATTGAGTCCACAAAGAATGAAATCAAGACAGCGCAGCAGAACTATGACCTGGAAAAGGCGGCAGAGCTGCAGTACGGCGTGCTTCCAAATTTGCAGAAGGAGCTGGAATCAGAGGAGGCACTGCTTAAGGACAGAGACTTATCGCTTGTGCGAGAGAACGTGGGCGATGAGGAGATTGCACTCATTATCTCGCGCTGGACAGGAATACCTGTTGCAAAGCTTACGGAGAGTGAGCGTAATAAGACACTTCACCTCGATGAGGAGCTGCACAAGAGGGTAATAGGACAGGATGACGGAGTCACAAAGGTGACAGAGGCTATCATCCGATCAAAGGCAGGCATCAAGGATCCTACAAAGCCGATAGGTTCGTTTATGTTCCTCGGACCTACAGGTGTAGGTAAGACAGAGCTTGCAAAGGCACTTGCGGCAAGTCTTTTTGATGATGAAAACAACATGGTCAGACTCGATATGAGTGAGTACATGGAGAAGTACTCAGTGTCACGACTCATCGGAGCGCCTCCGGGATACGTAGGCTATGATGAGGGTGGACAGCTCACAGAGGCTGTAAGGCGTAAGCCATACTCAGTAGTACTCTTTGATGAGGTGGAAAAAGCCCATCCGGATGTATTCAACGTACTGCTTCAGGTGCTTGATGACGGACGAATCACCGACTCACAGGGACGTACCGTGGATTTCAAAAACACTATCATCATTATGACAAGTAACCTCGGCTCACAGGAGCTTCTTGAGGGCATAGAGGCAGACGGCAGCATCAGCACAGAGTGTGAGAACCGCGTCATGGATGAGCTTAAGGGTCATTTCAGACCTGAGTTTTTAAACAGACTTGATGAGATCATCATGTTCAAGCCTCTCACAAAGGACAACATCGGTCATATCATCACCCTGCTCATGGCAGACTTAAACAAGCGTCTTGTAGACAAGGAAATCACAGTCGAGCTGACAGAAGAAGCAAAGCAGTTTATCACCGACAATGGCTACGATCCGGTATACGGAGCAAGACCACTCAAGAGATATCTGCAGAAGCATGTCGAGACACTCGCGGCAAAGCTGATTCTGGCAGATGGTGTGAGAGCAGGAGATACCATTCTTATAGATGTGAAGGATGGCAAACTTAGTGCATCGGCAGTGCAGAAAAATGCATAAAAATGAAGATATATTTGTAAAACAGGCGCAGGAATTTTCTCCGCGCCTGTTTTATTTTGCGCTTTGGCATGGAGGACAGACCTCTGACAAAGGAGAAAAAATCCCTCTCTTTTTAATTGTGTTATTATTTGAAAAAATATATAATTAATGTAAGCAACTAGAAAATAAGTCGAAAATTTTAATAATCAAATGTTTGAGGTGATAAGATTATGCAAGGAGAAAAGTTTACATTAATGCAATATAATGTTAATGCAATATTAGGCTTTATTGAAGCAGGGCAATTTGTTATTCCTGAGATTCAGAGACCATTTGTATGGAAAAGAGCTCAGGTAAGGGATTTGATTGATTCTTTGTATAATGGATACCCTACAGGGTATATTATTACATGGAAGAATCCGGATGTTAAGACAAAGGATGGAACAGTAGCAAATGGAAAGCATGTATTAATTGATGGACAACAGAGAATTACAGCATTGATGGCATCAATAGCAGGTCTTGAAGTGTTAGATGAAGATTTTAATAGGGATAGGATTAAAATCGCATTTAATCCGCTTGCAACCGATTCAGATAAGAGATTTGCAGTACAAGATGCATCTCATTTAAAGGATAAAAAATGGATTCCAGATATTTCAGAAGTATTTAAAAATGATTTTGATCCATTTGAGTTTGTCCCTAAGTATTGTAATAATAATTTGGGTGTGAAACCCAATGAAGTAAATAATGCAATTATGAAGCTGAGAGGAATTGCAAATAGACAGATTGGAGTTATAGAGCTTGATCATTCTCTTGATATTGACGAAGTAACGGAAATATTTATTCGTATTAATTCTAAGGGAACTGCATTAAGTCAATCTGATTTTGTTATGTCCAAAATGGCTGCAGATACGGTTCATGGAGGAAATATACTGCGTAAGGTTGTTGATTATTTTTGCCATTTAGCTGTAAAACCGGATTTTTACCCTCAAATGATTAAAGATTTAGAATTTGAAAAAACAGAATTTGCATCTAAAATTAAATGGCTTGCTAAAGATAATGAGGATATTTATAATCCTGATTATAATGATATGCTTCGTGTCGCTTTCATGTATAGTTTTAATCGTGCAAAGCTCTCCGATTTAGTTAGCTTGCTTTCAGGTAGAGATTTTGAAACACGTGAGTTTAAGGAAGAAATTGTAGAAGATTCATACAATAAACTTTGTGAAGGTATCAAAGTATTTATTAATGAACATAATTTTGAACAATTTGTATTGGCTATTAAAGGTGCTGGATTTAAATCTAGTAAGCAGCTCAATTCGCAGATGACACTTGATTTTGCATATATGTTATACCTTAAACTATCAAAAGATTCTTCAATACCACATGATCAAGTAAAGCATCATGTGCAAAAATGGTTTGTTCTTTCAACACTTACAGGAAGATATGTTGGATCGCCTGAGTCTGTAATGAGCAGGGATATTAGATTAATAAATGAAAAAGGTTTTATTAACTTCTTTTATGAGATTGAAGCATCGGTTCTTTCAGATACATTTTGGGATATATCTTTGCCACAGAATCTAGAGACAACGTCAACTAATAGCCCGGCATTTAATACGTTTCTTGCAGCACAGATTAATCTTAATTGCAATTCATTATTTATGCATGGAACAATGATTTCAGATTTAATTAATATATCAGGAGATGTACATCATATATTTCCTAAGGCATATTTGAAAAATAATGGCATTGATACAAAGGGGAGGTATAATCAGGTTGCAAATTTTACGTATCTTGATACTCAAGTGAATAAAGCTATAAGTGATGATGCCCCGAATATATATTTTCAAAGTGCATTGGAACAGTGTGACAAGAAGAACATTGCATTTGGAAATATATTTGAAAGAGATGCTCTTATGAAGAATCTTAGTGAGAATGCAATTCCAGAAAGCATTGTATCAATGACTGTAGAGAACTATGATGATTTCTTGGCTGATAGAAGAAAGCTGATGGCACAATTGATGATGAGATATTACAAGGGACTATAGATTATTCTATTGTTTTAGTAAATAAAACAGTAAGGGAGAAGAAGGTGAGATTTTATGGATATAAAGCAACTAATTGGGGAACTACAGACTATGATAAAAAGATTGCACTTGAGAGAAAGAACAACCAAGTTTTTATCGGTGGATTGTGGTTGATAATCTTATGAAAAATAGATATAATTATATTGTAAGAAAAGTAAGAAATTCATTACTTGGGAAGGAGGCTTTTGTATGGAATTAGCAAAGGTAACATCAAAAGGGCAGATAACAATACCTATTGAAATTAGAAAAAAACTTGGAATTAAGAATGGCGATAAGATATTGTTTGTGGAAGAGTCTGGAAGAGTGTATATGATGAATTCATCTATGGATGCACTTCGTGAAGCACAGAGATCATTTGCAGGAGAGGCAGAAAGACTCGGACTTAAAGACGATGATGATGTAATGGAAATGATAAAATCTCTTAGGCAGGAAAGTGTGGTGAAGTAGATGAGAATTATGCTTGATACCAATGTATTGATATCGGCATTACTTTTTCCGGGGACTAAGATGGATGCAATGATGAACTATATATTTACTAACCATCAGCTTGTGTTGTCATCTTACGTTGTAGATGAGTTAAAAAATGTAGTCAGGAGAAAGTTTCCCGGAAAAGAAATGATAATCAACAAATTACTTATGATGATGAGCTTTGAGTATGTTTACACACCTGGTAGTATGGAAAGTGGACTATTTAATATCAGAGATATCAAAGATTATCCAGTACTTTATACGGCTATTATTGAGGATGTTGATATTCTTGTGACAGGAGATAAAGATTTTTCAGATATAGATGTCGAGAAGCCGAAAATTATGTCTCCAACACAGTTTATGGAGAATTTTTTAGAAGAATGGTAAAAATGTTCGGGGATTATAAGAACACTCAAAATCAGCTATACCTGATATGGTATAGATGATTTTTATAAAAATTAATATGACCCCGTTTGCTTTGTAGACTGGCAGAATGCAGAAGAGTCTTTAACAACTCTTTCTCTTTATAATTTCTGTACTTATTTCAATTTTTACATGGCTTGCAGAGGTAGAATTTATTATCTCTGCAAGCCTTTTTACTGCAATTTCACCCATGTACTGTTTAGGCACATGCACAGTCGAAAGAGGCGGTGTAATGTAGGTACACATTGGCATATCATCAAAGCCTATTACTGATATGTCTTCAGGGATACGGTAGCCTGCCTCTGAAAGTGCACGCATAGCTCCGGCAGCAATCAGGTCATTGTCGGCAAAGTAGCATCGGACAAGCTCATCACCGCTTTTTATAACTGCCTTCATATCACAGTAAGCACCGTCAACTGAAGGGGAGAGGTGATGTACGACTGAGCGCGAGGTTGACATACCGTTTTTGCGTATTGCTTTATAGAAGCCGTCGGCTCTCTCCTCAAAGCCGGTTATGCTGTATGCGGAATGCAGATATCCGGGCTGTGCATGTGTTTGCTTGATCAGGTAGTCTGTGGCAAGATAGGCACCCTGAAGGTTATTTATAGTCACGCAATCGAGGTTTAAGGCTTCGAAATAGTTGTCTATTAGCACAACAGGCAGACCGCACCTTGTAAAGGGCTTTATGTCATGCTCTTCCATCTCGGTTCCAAGCAGCAGGATACCCTTTGCTCCAAGCCTTTTCCACTCAGATAGCAAAGCCTCAATATCGTCATTTTCGTATATGTAGCTGATATTCAGGTAGTAGTGGCAGTGCCTGCAGCCCAAATCAATACCCTCTGACAGCTGTGAAAAGAATGGAACATCCTGTACCAAAACGCCGTGCTCTGTATGTGTGTAAACAGGAGAATTAGGAACTACAGCGCCATTCTTTCTGTATATTACAAAATATAATGTGCCATTGGAGGCCGGAGCTTCATTGGTATTTGATATTCTTGAAAAATCATATCCGGCAGAGGCCGCAGCTTCGAGCACACGTTTTCTGGTGAGTGTGCTGACACCGGGCTTATTATTAAGTGCCATCGATATAGCTGCTTCAGAAAGATTAAGTTGTTTGGCAAGTTCTTTTGCTGTGATAGACATGGCATGGCTCCTTATGTTTTATTTGTCTCATTATAACATGACAATATAGTATTAACATTATAATTTAGTAAATTAAGTTGAAAAATACACTAAATTTACTAAATTATAGGTATCAATTAAGCTGGACCGGATATATACTTAGCACATAAGAACAATTAATCTGTCCGATGGGGCATATGAGAGAAGGAGATTTACACTATGAACAATATTCCAAAAATGAAAATCGGTATAGTTGCGGTAAGCCGTGACTGTTTTCCGGAAAGTCTGTCAGTAAACAGAAGAAAAGCACTTGTCGATGCATACGCTGCAAAGTATGATGCAGCAGACATATACGAGTGTCCTGTATGTATCGTGGAGAGCGAAATACATATGGTACAGGCACTTGAGGACATAAAGGCAGCAGGCTGCAATGCACTTTGTGTTTACCTTGGAAACTTTGGACCGGAGATTTCAGAGACTCTTCTTGCAAAGCACTTTGACGGACCAAAGATGTTTGTTGCAGCAGCAGAGGAGACACAGGAGAACTTAATTCAGGGACGTGGAGATGCATACTGTGGTATGTTAAACGCAAGCTACAATCTGGCACTCAGAAATATAGGAGCATATATTCCGGAGTATCCTGTGGGCGATGCAGATGACTGCGCAGATATGATACATGAATTCCTGCCAATAGCAAGGGCTATATACGGACTTAATAATCTTAAGATTATTTCATTCGGACCAAGACCACTCAATTTCCTTGCATGCAATGCGCCAATCAAGCAGCTCTATAACGTGGGTGTTGAGATTGAGGAAAATTCAGAGCTTGATTTGTTTGAGGCATTTAACAAGCATGCCGGTGATGAGAGAATACCGGATGTGGTAAAGGATATGGAAAGGGAGCTTGGCGAGGGCAACAAAAAGCCTGAGATTCTTGAGAAGCTTGCACAGTATGAGCTCACACTTTTAGACTGGGTTGATGAGCATAAGGGCTACAGAAAGTATGTGGCAATCGCAGGAAAATGCTGGCCTGCCTTCCAGACACAGTTTGGATTTGTACCATGCTATGTAAACAGCCGTCTTACAGGAAGAGGTATCCCGGTTTCATGTGAGGTGGATATATATGGAGTGCTCAGTGAGTTCATCGGAACCTGCGTCAGCGAGGATGCGGTAACACTTCTTGACATCAACAACTCAGTGCCGAAGGATATGTACAAGGAGTCAATCGAGGGCAGATTTGACTACAAGCATACAGACACATTTATGGGCTTCCACTGTGGAAACACATGTTCAAGCAAGGTTTGCAATCCACAGATGAAGTATCAGATGATTATGGCAAGAAGCCTTCCTATAGAGGTGACAAACGGAACACTTGAGGGAGATATAGTGCCGGGAGATATTACATTTTACCGTCTCCAGTCCACAGCAGACTGTAAGATTCGCGCTTATGTGGCTCAGGGCGAGGTGCTTCCTGTTGCAACACGTTCATTCGGCAGTATCGGAGTGTTTGCGATAAAGGAGATGGGACGTTTCTACCGTCATGTGCTTATTGAGAAGAATTATCCTCATCACGGAGCTGTAGCTTTCGGTCATTACGGAAAAGCCCTTTTTGAGGTATTTAAATATATTGGCGTGCCAGTTGAGGATATTAACTACAACCAGCCGGCATCACTGCCATACAAGACAGAAAATCCTTTCTGTTAGTGGGGTCTGAATAGTTACGTTATCTGATGTAAACATATTACGTGAATGGAGAATAGATATGCTATATATAGGTGTGGATTTAGGCACAAGTGCAGTAAAGCTTCTGCTCATGGATGAGAGCGGAAAGGTATTAAATATAGTCTCAAAGGAGTATCCAATCAGCTTTCCAAAACCGGGCTGGTCAGAGCAGAATCCATGTGACTGGTGGGAGCAGACCGTGGCTGGGCTTATAGAGCTGACTAAAGATTTTGACAGGAGCGCTGTTGCGGGAATCAGCTTCGGCGGTCAGATGCATGGACTTGTCGTATTGGATGAAAACGACAATGTAATAAGACCTGCTATACTTTGGAATGACGGAAGAACACAGAAGGAGACAGACTATTTAAATAATGTAATAGGAAAAGAAAAGCTGTCTGAGCTCACCGGAAATATAGCGTTTGCCGGATTTACAGCGCCAAAGATTTTATGGCTAAAAGCAAATGAACCGGAAAACTTTGCCAGAATAAAAAAGCTTATGCTGCCAAAGGATTATATTGCATACCGCATGACTGGTGTATTTAGTACCGATTATTCTGATGCATCGGGAATGCTTCTTCTGGATGTCAAAAACAAGTGCTGGTCAAAGGAGATGCTTGACATATGCGATGTAAGAGAGGAGTGGCTTCCTGGGCTTTATGAGAGCAGTGAAAAGACAGGCACTCTGAAAGCTGATGTGGCATGTGAGCTTGGCTTTCCTAAAGACTGCATAGTTGCAGCCGGGGCAGGAGATAATGCGGCTGCAGCTATAGGCACAGGTACGGTTGGAGCCGGAAAGTGCAACCTCTCTCTTGGAACAAGCGGCACACTTTTCATTACAAGTGATGAGTTCAGAGTGGATTCGCACAATGCGCTTCATTCGTTTGACCATGCTGACGGCGGCTATCATCTGATGGGCTGCATGCTCTCGGCTGCAAGCTGCAACAACTGGTGGATGAAGGATATCCTTCATTCCGATGACTTTGTGAATGAGCAGAAGCCTCTTGAGGAGGATGGCAGACTTGGTGAGAATCATGTGTATTTTCTGCCTTATCTGATGGGAGAGCGCTCTCCGCACAATGATCCGTCTGCAAGGGCAGCGTTTATCGGGATGAGCATGGATACTGACAGAGCCGACATGCTGCAGGCTGTGTTTGAGGGTGTGGCATATGGTCTTCGAGATTCACTTGAGGTGGCAAAGAGCCTTGGTGTGGCACCAAAAAGCACAACAATCTGTGGTGGGGGTGCAAAGAGTGTGCTTTGGAGAAAGATAGTTGCAAACGTCATGAATATGCAGGTTGACACGGTAGAGGTCGAGGAAGGACCGGCATACGGCGGTGCAATACTGGCTGCAGTTGCAAACGGCTGCTTTGAAAATGTGGAGGCTGCGGCAGCGGCTATTGTGAGAAAGAAGGATACAACCATGCCAAGTCCACAGCTTGTCGAAAAATATGAGAAGGGCTATGCAAAATTTAAGCAGTTTTATCCTGCATTAAAGGGCAAATATTAGTCATTTCGTAGAAAATTAAATTTGGTGTTGTAAAGTGGTGCAAATTCATGTATCTTATTATAAGGAAATGAATTTTGCACCACTTTTTTATGCATAATTAGCACTTATAAAACACGTAATTGCCGATTATATCAATGCAAAATGAATTTTTTGCTAAAAGAAATTGCAAAATGATATAACAGATATATCAAATATGCATTTCAGGCGGGGATGATATGGATTTATTTGATTACATGAGAGAACAGAATAAGGAGACAAGCGGTCCCTTAGCTTCTAGGATGCGTCCGACAACACTTGATGAGGTGGTCGGGCAGCAGCACATAGTTGGGAAGGACAAGCTTTTGTATCGTGCGATTAAAGCCGATAAGCTCAGCTCCATCATCTTTTACGGGCCGCCGGGCACCGGAAAGACTACTTTGGCAAAGGTCATAGCCCACACTACCAGTGCTGAGTTTATGCAGATTAATGCAACCTCTGCAGGCAAGAAGGACATGGAAGAGGTCGTGGAGCAGGCGAAGAATAATCAGGGAATGTATCAGAAGAAGACGATACTTTTTATCGACGAGATACATCGCTTCAACAAGGGGCAGCAGGATTATCTGCTTCCGTTTGTGGAGGATGGCACCATTATTCTGATAGGAGCTACCACTGAGAATCCTTACTTTGAGGTAAACGGTGCTTTGCTTTCACGCTCAGTTATTTTTGAGCTTAAAAAGCTGTCAACGGATGATATAAAGGTACTTCTTAAGAGAGCACTGACTGACACAGAAAAGGGCATGGGTGCATACAATGCACAGATAGATGATGATGCACTTGATTTCCTTGCAGATGTGTCAAACGGAGATGCGAGAGCGGCGCTCACAGCGATTGAGCTTGGTGTACTGACCACGGACAGATCAGACGATGGCATCATTCATATCACTATCGATGTGGCGAGCGAATGTATACAAAAAAGAGTTATCTCCTATGATAAGAAGGGGGATAACCATTACGATACCATCTCTGCTTTTATAAAGAGCATGCGCGGCTCAGACCCGGATGCGGCGGTCTATTATCTGGCGAGGATGCTTTATGCCGGAGAAGATGTGAAATTTATCGCAAGACGAATCATGATACTTGCATCGGAGGATATAGGCAATGCAGACCCGATGGCTATGGTTGTAGCGGCATCGGCGGCGGCAGAGGTCGAGCGCGTTGGAATGCCGGAGGCACAGATTATTCTGTCACAGGCTGTCACATACATGGCATGCGCGCCAAAGAGCAATGCATCATATAATGCGATATCGGCAGCGATGAGCTGCGTGAAGCAGACTAAGACACCGGCTGTTCCGGCACATCTGCAGGATGCCCATTACGGTGCGGCAGAAAAGCTCGGGCACGGAGTCGGGTACAAATACGCACACGACTATCCAAATCATTATGTGAAGCAGCAGTATCTGCCGGATGGCCTTACAGACAGAGTGTTTTACAAGCCTACGGATATAGGCTATGAGGCAAAGATAAAAGCACACATGGATGAGCTTCACAGAGACTGTGATACATGAAAGTGCATAGATGAAGCTTGAATAATTGCAAATAGTTGATAATAACATAAATATTTAGAAAATCAGACCAGGAGGATCTTTAAATGAAAAAGTATACAGAAATGACGAAGGACGAGTTAATGCAGGAAAAGACAGCACTTGAGGCTGAGTACGAGAAGATTAAGAATCTTGGCTTAAGCCTTGACATGTCGCGTGGAAAGCCGGGAGCAGACCAGCTTGACCTCTCACTCCCTATGCTCGATGTCTTGAAATCAGACAGTGATATGAAAAGTGAATCAGGACTTGATGTGAGAAACTATGCATGTCTGGACGGAATTCCTGAGGCAAAGGCCCTTATCGCAGGCATGGTAGGAGCAAAGCCTGAGCAGGCTATAGTATATGGAAACTCAAGTCTCAATATCATGTATGATCAGGTTTCACGTGCATTTATCTTTGGTCTTTGCGGCAATACACCATGGTGCAAGCTTGACAAGGTGAAGTTCCTCTGTCCTGTACCTGGCTATGACAGGCACTTTGCAATCACAGAGGAGTTTGGAGTTGAGATGATAAACATCCCTATGACTGAGGATGGTCCTGACATGGATATGGTTGAGAAATATGTCAATAACGATGCCTCTGTAAAGGGAATCTGGTGTGTTCCAAAATACTCTAACCCACAGGGTGTTGTATACTCTGATGAGACAGTTGAGCGCTTTGCAAAGCTTAAGCCTGCAGCAGATGATTTTAGAATCTTCTGGGACAATGCATACACAGTTCATCATCTCTATGATGATAAGCAGGCAGAGATTCCAAATATCCTTGAGCTCTGCGAGAAAGAGGGAAACCCTGATATGGTATTTGAGTTCTGCTCAACAAGTAAGGTGACATTCCCCGGTGCAGGCGTGGCAGGTATATGCACATCTGAGAAAAACCGTGAGGATATCAAGAAGCGCCTTACTATACAGACAATCGGACACGACAAGATTAATCAGCTTCGTCATGCGAGATTCTTTAAGGATGTAGATGGTATCAAGGCTCATATGGCAAAGCATGCAGCTCTTATCAGACCTAAATTCGAGCTGGTTGAGAATATCCTCACAGATGAAATTGCTTCAAGAGGCATCGGAACATGGGTTAAGCCGCTCGGTGGATACTTCTTCGGATTTGAGGCTCTTTCAGGCTGTGCAAAGGAAATCGTTGCAAAGTGCAAGGAAGCTGGTGTCACAATGACAGGTGCAGGCTCTCCTTTCCCTTACAAGAAGGATCCGGATGACAGCGTGATAAGAATTGCTCCGACATATCCATCACTTGATGAGCTGAAAAAGGCTGCAGAGGTGTTTGTTGTTGTCACACGTCTTGTCAGCGTAAATAAGCTGCTCGAGGCATAAATCACTGTTATGTCTTAACGGATAGATATGCAATTCTCTGTTATGTCCTAACGGGTAGACCTATAATTGGCATATTTATCTAAAATAAGTATGTGATATATGTATAAAAACTAAATGAATATTTGTGCACATTTTTTCGGGATTTGGTATTTACAAATCCCGATTTTTGTGTAAGATATAAATATCTTTTTAAATTGTGTCTTGCATATGTTCTATGCAGGTTTCTTTTTGTGGCATTTCGGCCACTATTTTTTTTCCATTGATTTTCAGTTTCATATATTTGATTTTTGATTTTATTTAACACTATTTTTTTATTATTTAACACTATTATTTTAGACTTAGATGAAGAAAGGATTTAAATATTATGAAGGAAATTTTTCAGGAATATGGCGGAATACTCATAACAGTTGTAGCAATTTTATCAATCATCCTCGTTGTAACAGCGGTTATAGGCTCTGATGCAACAGGCATAGTAGGAAAGACATTTAGTGATCTGATTACAAACTTTTCAAATCATGCCAATATGAGTGTCAAATAAGAGGTGGTACATGGAGCTTGGAAAAGAATATTTTGGACCGCTTTGGAGTTTTGTAGCCAGCAACGAGATAACGGATATAGATTATAACGGCAAAGAAATATGGCTTACAAATATATTCAATGAGCGTTTCAGGGCCAATCAGCAGTTTGTCACACAGTATATGACACCTGCTTTTGTGGAGCAGTTTACACAGCGCATCGCCAATGTTGTAAGCAGACAGTTCAATAAGAGAAATCCGGAGCTTGAGGCCGAGACGAGCGAGCTTCGTGTGACGATACTGCATGAATCGGTTGCGAAGTCGGGCAGGAGCATCAGCATACGAAAGACACCGCCGCTTATCAGACTGACAGCAGAATCTGCAATTGCTGAGAAATTCTGCTCGGAGGAGCTTTTAGCTGTACTGATAAACTGCGTAAAGACCAAGATGAATATCACCTTTTGCGGGATGCCGGGCATCGGAAAGACGGAGTGCGTGAAGTTTTTTTCACAGTTTATACCGGCGAATGAGCGCGTGATTACAATTGAGGATACTCTTGAGATACGTTATGCCGAGACAAATCCTGGCAAGGACTGTATAGAGATGAAGGTGAGTGAGGATGTGTTTGGCTACTCTGAGGCTATCAAGTCATGTCTTAGAATGAATCCAAAGTGGATTATGCTCTCAGAGGCACGCTCAAAGGAGGTAAAATATCTGCTGCAGAGCTGGAGCACCGGTGTGCGTGGCATGACGACACTCCACACAGATGATGTGCGCAATATACCGGACAGAATACTCAATATGCTAGAGAGCCGTGTGGATGCAGAGCGTATGGAGAATGACATATATCAGGCACTTGATGTGGGAATTTTAATCCGCAAGAGAAGAAATGAAGACGGAGTGGTGTACAGATACATAGACCAGGTGTGCTTTTTCTACAGGGAAAACTATACCAATCATGTGTTTATGCTTGTATCAGACGGACAGATAGTGACTCACGATATACCAAAGGTCATACTTCGCAGATTTAAAAGAGAGGGTGTGAATGAGCCGTTTGGCGAGTCCTTTGTCAATGAGATACGGATGAATGATGCCATGATGAGTGAGGAGAGGGAGGCTTAGGAATGACGTATATATTGATTTTATTTCTGACATATGTGCTGCATCTTCTGCTCAAGTTAAACTGGGTGTGTACGGCTGTGGTACTTGTTTTTCTTCTTGTTATGCAGCATTTTCACCGAATCAAAGGCCAAAGATTTCAGGAAGCGCGAAAGCGCTTTCTGGATGTATCGCTGTATATTGACACCCTGCTGTATTCGTTTTTGAAGGAGCAGAAGATAATCCGTGCATTTGAGGATGTAAAGAGCACACTGGCAGATGGTCATATGAAGGAGACGGTGAGCAGGGCTATTGATCATATGATGCTCACGTTTGATGAGACAGAGGTGTTTGTGGATGCTATGAGGATTATTGAAGATGAGTACAAGTGCAACCGAATAGTAAATGCACACGAGTTTATGGCACATGCTGAGTACTATGGCGGTGATATTAAAGAATCAGCCAGGATACTGCTTAAGGATAAGAGTGCATGGGAGCGCAGGATACTGCGCAATATAGAGGACAGACAGAGGATGTTTCATCAGATTATCCTGTCAGTTGTGACCTCTGTTATTATTAGTGGAATCATACTTTATCTGCCGGTTTTGAGCATGGATATCAGCAGCAATATCATTGTGCAGATACTGTCTGTAGCTCTTATAGTGCTTGATGATTTAATCATACTCTGGGGGCAGAAATTTCTTGAAGTGGATTATCTTGGAATTGATCTGCTGCCGGAGGATGATAAGCATGCCAAAAAGCTCGAGGAATACAAGGCATACAATCCGGCAAAGGAACTTCGTGCGTCAATTCTTATGGCTGTTATACCGGCGTTAGCCAGTGTATTTTTACTGTATACTGACAGACAATGGGCGGCTGTGGCAGCTATGGGAGCAGCTCTTATATGTCTGAATCAGCACCGTATAGGTCACAGGCTTATGAAGAAAAATCTGATAGCGGATGTAAAGAGTGCATTTCCCAAGTGGCTGATGGACCTCGCCCTATTGATTCAGAGTGAAAATGTGCAGGTAGCCATACAGAAGTCGAGAGAGCATATACCGGTGATACTTAAGGAAGAGGTAAATACGCTTGTGGAGAGACTGGACGTGGAGCCGGAGAGCTCTGATCCGTATCACAGATTTCTCGACTGTTTGAACCTGCCGGAGATAAACGCAGCCATGGGCATGCTGTATGCTGTTTCGATTGGAAATAGTGGCAATTGCGGAAGTCAGATTGATGAGCTGATTACGAAGAATCTGGAGATGCTTGATGTAGCAGACACCGCGAGGCTTAAGGATAAGACCGCCGGCATGTATCTTTTGTTTTTGGCTCCTGTTATCACAGCATCATTTAAGATGATAGTTGATATGGCTATTTTCCTTATAAGCTTTTTATCATACAAGGTAGTGTAGGGGGTGTGTTGTGAGTCAGATAATGAAGACATTTTTAGGGGTGTTTTTGATTATGTTTATGGTGGTTACATCATCAGGTGTGCTGTCGGGATTTATGACTGTCGTTGAGGCACAGAACCTACATGCGCAGATCATCAATGAGCTTGAGGACAGTGATTATGACAGCTCGGTTGCGCAGACCTGCTTTGAAAATGCATCAAAAGCCGGAGATACACTGGAGCTTAAACTGTATATGACAGACAATTCCATAAGGACAGTCACAGACGCATCACAAATCACTTCATCAGATGAGATAGAAAAGGCAAGAGTGGAGCTTAAGTTCACTTACGCGGTAGCATTTTTCGGAATTAAGCAGGAGCATGTGCTGAGCGGATATGCGTTGTAGTACTTTTCTTGTGGATATGGCTGTATAAGAGGAGGAAAACAGATGGAGCTTTTAATAGAAGAATTGGGAGGAAGCGTTATTATGCTTCTTTTAGGCAGTGGAGTAATCGGTGTGCTTGTGTATGTTTCTACTCTGCTGTGATAGTAACTGAATTGATTAAAAAGTATGTAAAGGTAAGAAAAAATGAAAGAAGTATTCAGACAGTATGGAGGCGTGCTGATTGCAGCGGCCGCCACAAGTGCATTTCTCGTGTTGATGGGGAATATTGTGCTGGCTCAGGGAGGCATGCTTGCTCAGCTTATAAATATATGGGGTAACAGCGCAATTTAAATAACCGGGAGACTATAGATGAAGGAGATAATGCAGACATATGGAGCCATGATAGTGGCGGTGGTTGTGGGAATTGCGCTGCTGTCGGGATTTGGGGCTTTAAAGAACAAAATGAGTGTGGCATTTGCGCCACAGGATATATTGAGCAGCGATAGCGCAAATGACAGCTATGACAGCATGAAAAATATACCGGTTCCGGGTGTTGAGCTAAAGGAGAAAATGCGTCAGAATGCCGTAAGCTACAGTGTATATGACCTGCTTGATGTTACAGCGCATGAGGATAATCTGGATAAGCTTGAAGTTTATGCCCTGTATGATTCGGACAGAAATGACTGTACAGGCAGCATATCAGCCGATGGCTCGTCACTTAGCTTTCCGGATTATGGTGTGTATGATATGCATGTCAGGATAACATGCAAAAACGGCACAAGGGATCATGTGAGGATAAGTATTCCAATTAATAGAAAGGTAGCAGATATATAAAATGAAAAATGAAAAACAACACAGACTTTTATTCATTATACCGGCAGTGATAATAGCAATAATTCTTATCATATGTATAGCAGTGGCAGTAAGCTCAAAATCAGGAGAAAAGGGGAAGAAAAAGGATTCCCGGTCTGTCAGTGTGACGGAAAATACGCAGGATATTGTAGCTGAAAGTGAGACACTTGAGCTTGTGAAAAAGGATGCATTGAAGGAAACAAATGTAGTTGATAAAGATAATAAGCAAAATAACGGTACGCAATCAGATACAAATGATAATTCCGCACCGGCAGCCGGTAATTCAGATAATGCAAATACAGCGTCAGATAAATCTTCTGACAAATCATCAGAAGACAAAACAGCAGCAGATAAAAAGACATCGACAGGCAGCAAAAACACATCGACAGACAGCAATAACACGCAACAACCTGCAGGTAACGATTCAAAACCGGCAGCATCAAATCAGACAGTTGCACCTGAGCCGGCTCAAAGTGAGCCTGCGCAGCCGGAAGCACCAAAAAATGAGTATGTTGCACCGGGATGGATATTTTATGGCAGTAAGGCTGGAAATGGCATGACAGGGGAGCAGAAGGCGTATATTGATTCGTTGGTAAAACAGTGGACAGATGGAAGTATATCTGATTCATATTTAGCGGAACAGATTGCACATAAGATGAAAGAAGAGTGGGGATTATCATTGAATTCAGTAGGAATTTCTGGTGATGACAGATGTATTTATCCGTCAAAAAATGAGATACCTAATTATAATGAGGCTCTAGCTGAGTCATATGGATTTTATAATTTTACAGGCCTGTATACTAAAGGAGAATATGATGAATACGGATATCTGATATGCTATATGTGGGGAGTTGGTATTTTTTAGTTATGAAAGAATTTTTAAAGAAGTTAATAGTAGGAGTATTGCTAATTATATGTATAGGGTTAAATTTTGAGAAAAGTAATATTATTGCAGATGAATGGAGTGAGCCGGTTAAGTTTTATAATAGTTACGGAAACAGTGCAGTTTTTAAGCCTACAAACATATATGAGGGCGATATTTATTTTTGTTCAGCAGGAAATACATCTACTTCAGGAACAAAATATAGGACAATAGGCTACAAAATGAGTGTAAAAAATAGTAGTGGGAATGTTATTCAGACCATTTATTATCAAATGGGTGGAAGCTATATGACACTTAAATGTCAAGCAAAGTCAAGTGGGAAGGAATATATGATGTACAAAATTCCTTTGAGATATGTTAGAAACAGAATGAATCAAGAATCTCTCAATGCCCTTAGCTCCGGCTCATGCACCATCATCCTCGATGCCTGCATGGTGCTTCGAGTAAATGGCAAAAACAAGGGTGGCATGAATGATAATGGTCCTTCCTGGGGAAAGGTTTATACTACATATGCAGGTATATCCAAAGCGGCAAACTGGACGGACAGCGCACTCTCAGCACTGTATTCGTATTATGGCAAGACGGTGAGAGGTCTGTTTCATACAATTGATGTCAGGAAGTCTACAGGCATAAGCAGTGTATCAGGGGGAGGTACATACTGCTATGGTACATATGTGACAATAAGTGCAAGCAGTTCTGCCGGATATGATTTCACGAATTGGAACAATGATTCGTCAATGAGCTCATCATCATATGGTTTTTATGTGAATTCGGGTGGTACTTATACGGCATACGCAAAGGCAGGTACTATAGCTGTGACATTCTGGCGGAATACGAGTGCGTCTGATTCAGAAAAGACCTCAAAGAACTACACATATGGAGGCATCAATCAGGCTTTTCCGGCTGTAGGCTGGCAGATGGCCGGGTATCATATGAATGGCTGGGGAAATAATTCGTATGATACGACTGCCGTATATCCGTTATTATATGGTGTGGCAAACAGCTGGATTGAGTCAAACAGACCGTCGAAAAATATATACGCAGTATGGCAGGGAAACGAGTATACCATAGAATATGACACCGGTGTATCTGCCACTGTGAAGTATAGTGATACGGTGACATTGCCAAGCCAGCATATGTGTATAGGCTGGATTTTAGGAGAAGAGTATCCTGATATAAAATATGCGCCGGGAGAGAGTATACAGGTAGCTGATTTATGCAGGATACTGGGGATAGAGTATACAGATAAGGCGGTAATACGTATGTATGCACTTTGGGAGCATGAGCCTACCATAGAGGCGGATGATATGTTCTTTTCGATAAAGCAGGCAAGGAATGGCGGTATAACAGAGCAGCTGATAGGAAGCCTTATATCTGCAACGGATGTGGAGGATGGTGATATTGCATTTGGCGATAACGAGATAAATTATCTGAAAGTGAAAAATTTTGATGACCGTAAAATAGAAAGTGCACGTGACAAGGATATCATAGAGATAGTGCTTGAGGCAAAAGACAGCTATGGAAATATCACGCAAAAGACTATATCCATCACATTTACAGATACTCAGGTCAAGGAGAGAACTAAAGCCTTTGGAAAGATTAGATTCATAAGCGAAAAGTATTATGGCAAAAATAAAGCAGGAGGCCTCATGGAGAACTCCCGCTGGTTAAACGATCCTGAATTTAATTCTCTTCTTCGGCAGGCCTTGGCAATTTGATATAGACCTTTCTGATTCGGTTTTTATCAACAGCCTCTATGATGGCACAAGGGATCATGTGAGGATAAGTGTTCCAATTAATAGAAAGGTAGCAGGCGTATAGAATGAAAAATGTAGTACTTGGAATAATAGGCTGTCTTATTGTATTGTATACAGCGATGCTTGGGCTTAGTGTATACAATATGACAGTCAGGGAGAACCAGATGGAAAAGAGTCTGTCATTAGCACTTTCGGGTGCTATGAACAGATATTACGAGCCAAATATGTATATCGTGGATAAAAAGCCCGTCAGCAGCTATGATGTGGAAAAAGCTGTCATAGAGGACATTAATGAGAGGCTTACAGCAGGCGGTAATGCAATTGCCACAGTCTATGTATGTGATATGGAAAAGGGCATTATTTCAGCAGGAATAGAGGAAGAATTCAAGCTTCCTACAGGTGTGACAAAGAAAATAAGCTGCAAAAAGACTATTGTAGCAGATCAGCCAATGGAGGATAACTAGCGTATGAAGAATGGTATTTGTATTACAGCAAAAATAAAGCAGGAGGTCTCATGGAGAACTCCCGCTGGTTAAACGATCCTGAATTTAATTTTCTTCTTCGGCAGGCTTTGGCAATTTGATATAGACCTTTTCGATTCGGTTTTTATCAACAGCCTCTATGCGGAGAAGGATATTGTCATCAGTGATGATTATTTCATTTTTTTCAGGCAGGTGGTCAAGCTTTTCAAGGCAGTAGCCACCGATTGTGTCATAGTCGTCTGATTCGAGGTGCAGACCAAGCTCATCGCTTACATCCTCGAGATTTGCAGAGCCAAGAACTATGTATTCGTAGTCATTTATTCTTGTGATATCATCCTGCTCGTCAGAGTCGTATTCATCACGAATCTCACCGACTATCTCCTCTAAGAGATCCTCAAGTGTGATGAGTCCGGCTGTGACACCGTATTCATCTAAGACAATGGCAAGCGATATAGATGATTCGCGCATCTCGAGAAACAGATTCGCCGTATTCTTGTGCTCATATGTAAAGTAAGGCTCACGCATGATATTCCTGATGGAAAAATGCTCTTTATCCTCATCCTTAAGGAGCAGCAGATCCTTCATATTTACGATACCGATTACGTTGTCAGTGCTTTCGTCATACACAGGGAGTCTGGTGAATTTATCCTCTCTGAATATGGAAATCAAATCATCATAAGTAGAATCAACATGGACAAACGTCATATCAATACGCGGAACCATGACCTCCTTGGCCTCGGCATCTCCAAAATCGAATACATTGTGAATCATATCACGCTCTTCATCCTCGATGATGCCGTCCTCCTGTCCTACATCAACGATTGTACGAAGCTCCTCCTCGGTCATGACGCGCTTGGCATCGCTCTGTCTTATTCCAAAGAGGAAAATGACTCCGAGTGAAAGCTTGTTGATGATAAATATTACAGGTGTCAGCACTACCATGAGCACTGATATAAAGCCTGCGATTGAGAGTGAAATCTTGTCAGCCTTTATGGTCGCAAGTGTCTTCGGAGAGACCTCTCCGAAGATCAGTATGAGGAATGTAAGTATTCCGGTTGCGACACCTGCTCCGACGCTGCCAAACAGCTTGATGGCAAGCGAGGTGGTGAGCGATGATGCTGAAAGATTTACGATGTTGTTGCCGATAAGGATGGCTGAGAGCATCTTTGGAGAGTTCTCAGTCACCTTGAGCACCTTTTGGGCTTTTGTGTTGCCAGCCTCAGCCAGGGTTCTCATACGTATTTTGTTTACGGTAGTAAGAGCGGTCTCCGAAGATGAAAAAAATGCGGAGAGTGCTAATAGCATTAATAAGAATATAATCTGTGATATGTCGTCAGCGTCCAAATATTTTACCTCGTGATATGAATTAATAAATGTGTTTATTTATCGTCTGTGCTGTAGTTAGGAGCCTCTTTTGTGATATGGATATCATGAGGGTGGCTCTCCTTGAGAGAAGCAGCAGTAATCTTGACAAACTGTCCGTTCTCCTTAAGATCTTCGATTGTCTTGCAACCGCAGTAGCCCATTCCTGAGCGGATACCACCAACAAGCTGGAATACTGTATCCTCAAGAGTTCCCTTGTAAGCTACACGACCCTCAACTCCTTCAGGAACGAGCTTCTTAGCACCCTCCTGGAAGTAACGGTCCTTGCTTCCGTTTTCCATAGCAGCGATAGAACCCATGCCACGATATACCTTGTATTTTCTTCCCTGATAAAGCTCGAATGTTCCCGGAGCCTCATCACAGCCTGCGAACATTGAGCCCATCATACATACGTTGGCACCGGCTGCGAGAGCCTTTGTCATATCACCTGAGTACTTGATACCACCATCTGCGATAACAGGAACTCCATACTCCTTAGCAACCTTGTAACAGTCCATGATAGCTGTAATCTGTGGTACACCGATACCGGCAACGACACGTGTTGTACAGATAGAACCAGGTCCGATACCAACCTTTACTGCATCTGCACCGGCCTCGATAAGAGCCTTGGCAGCAGCACCTGTTGCGATATTTCCGGCGATTATCTGAAGATCCGGATAAGCAGCCTTAATCTTCTTAACAGCCTCAAGTATGTTCTTTGAATGTCCGTGAGCTGAGTCAACAACGATGACATCAACATGAGACTTAACAAGAGCATCAACACGCTCCATCATGTTGCCTGTGATACCTACTCCGGCACCGCAGAGGAGACGGCCCTGATCATCCTTTGCTGAAAGAGGATACTTAATCTGCTTCTCGATATCCTTTATAGTGATAAGTCCCTTGAGGTTGTAGTCCTTGTCTACGATAGGGAGCTTTTCCTTTCTTGCCTTTGCAAGAATCTTCTTTGCTTCATCAAGGGTGATGCCCTCAGGAGCTGTAATGAGATTCTCAGAAGTCATAGACTCTGAAATCTTCTTTGTGAAGTCTGTCTCAAACTTCAGATCACGGTTTGTGATGATGCCTACGAGCTTGCCATCCTTTGTGATTGGCACACCTGATATCTTGAACTTGGCCATCAGGTTGTCTGCATCCTGTAATGTATGGTCTGGAGAAAGATAGAACGGATCGGTAATAACGCCGTTTTCTGAACGTTTTACCTTATCGACTTCGTCTGCCTGTGCCTCAATAGACATATTTTTGTGGATGATTCCGATACCACCCTGTCTGGCCATTGCGATAGCCATTTTTGATTCTGTGACTGTATCCATTGCAGCACTCATCATAGGAATGTTAAGGACAATCTTCTTAGTAAGATGTGTCTGAAGCTCAATCATATTTGGTGTTACCTCAGAATATTGTGGAACTAAGAGAACGTCATCAAATGTAATTCCTTCGCCGATAATAGTACCCATTTTTAAATTCCTCTCTTTCTTATGTTATTATACTGGTATACTTTATATACTAATGTAATTTGTATGATGATAGCAAATTAAAGAGTGGGTGTCAAGCAGTTATAAGCCCGATATGAAATTATTATATTATTTATTAGTAAAACTAATGTAAGTCTTTTGCAAATAAAGTAAAAATTATGTTATATTTTATATTAAGTGGCTTTAAGGCAATGTTTGCATGTCAACACTAAGGCGTGGATAGTAACGATTTTTGAGCCACAATAAACTAAACCGGGGAGAAAAATATGGAATTTCGACCATGTATCGACATTCACAATGGAAAAGTAAAGCAGATTGTCGGTGGTTCATTAAAAGACAGGGGCGATTTTGCCAGTGAGAACTTCGTCTCAGAGCAGGACAGCCGGTTTTATGCAGATATGTATAGGAAATCGGGCATAAAGGGCGGTCATATCATTCTGCTCAATTCTGTGGACAGCGAGTATTATGAGGATACAAAGGAGCAGGCTGTTATGGCGCTTGAAGCGTATCCGCAGGGCTTACAGGTAGGTGGCGGCATCACCGCAGACAATGCGATGGAGTTTATAGATGCCGGTGCAGCAGCAGTTATTGTGACATCCTACGTATTTAAAGACGGCAGGATAAACTATGCGAATCTAAACAGGCTTAAAGATACTGTGGGCAGTGACAGGCTGGTGCTTGATCTGTCATGTCGCAAAAAGGATGGACAGTATTATATAGTAACTGACCGCTGGCAGAAATTCACGGATGAGGCAGTGACCACAGAGCTTTTGGATAAGCTATCCTCATATTGCTGCGAGTTTCTTGTACATGCAGTGGATGTTGAGGGCAGGGTGAACGGCATTGAAAAGGAGCTTGTCGCCATGCTTGGCAGCTGGGGAAGGATACCGGTCACATATGCAGGCGGTGTGTCATCCTTTGACGATTTAAAATGCATCAGGCAGCTTGGACAGAACCATCTGAATGTGACAATAGGCAGTGCTCTTGATTTGTTTGGCGGTGAGATGGAGTACGATAAGGTTATAGCTTTTTGCAATAATAAGGAGATTTAAAATGGCAAAATACAGTAAGAATGATATTATCCGCATAGTGGATGAGGAGGATATTGAGTTTATCCGTTTACAGTTTACGGATATCTTTGGAACATTAAAAAATGTGGCAATTACAGCCAGCCAGCTTGAGAAGGCACTCGACAACAAGTGTATGTTCGACGGCTCGTCAATAGAGGGCTTTGTGAGGATAGAGGAGTCAGATATGTATCTGCACCCGGATCTTGACACTTTTATGATTTTTCCATGGAGACCACAGCAGGGCAAGGTCGCACGAATCATCTGTGATGTCTATATGGCGGATGGTACACCGTTTGAGGGAGACCCGCGCTATATATTAAAGAAGCAGATTGAAAAGGCAAAGCAGATGGGCTATATATTTAATGTAGGTCCGGAGTGTGAGTTTTTCCTTTTCCACCTGGACGAGAACGGACAGCCTACAACCATCTCGCATGAGAGAGCAGGGTACTTTGACTTGGGACCAAATGATTTGGGAGAAAACGCAAGAAGAGACATGGTTCTAACTCTTGAGGATATGGATTTTGAGATAGAGGCATCACATCATGAGGTGGCACCTGCACAGCATGAGATTGATTTCAAGTATGAGGAGGCGCTTCATACCGCCGACAATATCATGACCTTTAAGCTTGCTATAAAGACAATCGCAAAGCGGCACGGACTTTTTGCCAGCTTCATGCCAAAGCCAAAGCATGGTGTGAGCGGCTCGGGAATGCATATCAACATGTCACTTTCAAAGGATGGTGTCAATATATTTGACAATGAGGAGGATAAGCTTGGACTCAGCGAGGAGGCATACTACTTCATAGGCGGTATCATGAAGCATATGAAGGGCATGACGGTCATCACTAATCCGATTGTCAATTCATATAAGCGCTTTGTGCCGGGATATGAGGCACCGATTTATATCACCTGGTCAGCTACAAACAGAAGTCCGCTTATCAGAATCCCTGCAGCAAGAGGTGAGGGAAGGAGAGTGGAGCTTAGAAACCCTGATCCTTCAGCAAATCCGTATCTGGTTCTGGCACTGTGCCTGGCAGCAGGAATTGACGGCATAAAGAACAAGATACAGCCGGATGCGGAGCTTCGTGAGAATGTATTTGAGCTCACAGAACAGGATAAAAAGAGACTCGGAATTGAATCACTTCCTGCTGATTTACATGAGGCGGTTGAGTGCCTTAAGTCAGATGATTTTATCCGCGAGATACTGGGTGAACATATCTACGACAAGTATATAGAGGCAAAAGAGGCAGAGTGGAACGATTACAGAGCTGCGGTTACCCAATGGGAAATAGATGAATATCTGTACAAATTTTAAAGGATGTAACGAACCGTGAATAATATTGTTATAGCATTTCCTAAAAAGGAAGTAGCCAATTCAATTAAAAAAATATTAGCGCAGAGCGGTTATACAGTCACGGCGGTTGCAAATACAGGAGCTTCAGCACTTTCGAGCATGAACGGACTGAATATGGGAATCATAATATGCGGATACAGATTTTCAGACATGATGTACAGTGAGATATACGAGTATATGCCTAGGGAGTTTCAGATGCTTCTCATAGCGTCGGCAGCGGGTATCATGGAAAAAAATGTGGATAATCTGATGTCATTATCCATGCCACTCAAAGTGCATGAGCTTTTGCAGACTGTTGAGATGATGGATTACACGATAACGCGCCGCAGGAAAAAGCTCAGGCAAAGGCCTAAGGTACGTTCAAAGGAGGATCAGGAGATGCTAAGCAGTGCAAAGGCTGTACTGATGGAACGAAATGGATTCTCAGAGGAGGAAGCACACCGGTATATCCAGAAGCGAAGCATGGATAACGGCACCGGTCTTGTGGAAACAGCACAGATGATACTAAGCCTTATGACTGATGTGTAGTGTGCGCTTTATGAAGCCGGACAGAAGAGCGTATGATAGTAGCTGCAAAGGCTTGAACAGTTACTAAAAAAATAATGATAAAAAAATATATTTACACTTGCATGGTAAAGTGATAAATTAGACTTATTGTAAAGTAACAAAGGAGAGATAAACATGTTTCAGATTAATGATAACTTTCAGAAATTACCGGGAAGCTACCTTTTCAGCACAATAGCTAAAAAGGTTGCAGCTTATCAGGAGGCAAATCCGGATAAAGAGATAATAAGGCTTGGAATCGGCGATGTAACACAGCCGCTTGCACCTGCTATCATCGATGCACTGCACAAGGCTGTTGATGAGATGGGAAATGCAGCTACATTCCACGGATACGCACCTGACCTCGGATATGAGTTCCTCAGAAAAGCAATTTCAGACAACGACTACAAAGCAAGAGGATGCGATATTTCAGCTGATGAGATTTTTGTTTCAGACGGAGCAAAGAGTGATTCAGCCAACATCCAGGAGCTTTTCTCAGCAAACAGCCGCATCGCTGTTACAGATCCTGTTTACCCTGTATATGTTGATTCCAATGTTATGGCAGGAAGAACAGGCACATATGATGCTCAGACAGAGACCTGGAGCAATGTAATCTATATGCCGTCAACAGCAGATAACAGCTTTGTTCCGGAGCTTCCAAAGGAAGTACCGGATATGATTTATCTGTGTCTGCCAAACAACCCAACAGGAACAACTCTCAAAAAGGAGCAGTTACAGGTATGGGTTGATTATGCAAACAAGAATGGCTCAGTAATTATCTTTGATGCAGCCTATGAGGCATATATCAGCGAAGCAGATGTGCCACATTCAATCTATGAGTGTAACGGTGCAAAGACATGTGCCATCGAGCTTAGAAGCTTCTCAAAGAACGCCGGCTTTACAGGCGTGCGTCTTGGCTTCACAGTAGTACCTAAGGAGCTTAAGTGTGGTGATGTATCACTTCATGCTATGTGGGCACGCCGTCACGGAACCAAGTTCAACGGTGCACCATACATCGTGCAGAGAGCAGGCGAGGCAGTTTACTCAGAAGCCGGAAAAGCACAGCTTAAGGATCAGGTAGCATACTACATGAACAATGCAAAGACAATAAAGACAGGTCTTGCAGAGGCAGGCTTTACAGTATACGGCGGAGTAAATGCACCATACATCTGGCTCAAGACACCGGATCAGATGACATCATGGGAGTTCTTCGATTACCTGCTTGAGAATGCCAATGTGGTAGGTACACCTGGCTCAGGCTTTGGACCAAGCGGAGAGGGCTACTTCAGACTGACTGCTTTCGGAAACTATGAGAACACAGTAAAGGCACTTGAGAGAATCAAGGCACTGTAAAAATAAATCAGGTCAAATAAAAATACCGTCAGGGAGATGTTCCCTGACGGTATTTTTTGTCTTTGAAATTTACTTAAAGTGTAATTACTGTATACTTTTCAGCAACAAAAACTTTATGTGAAAAGGCATGATTTAATTTTTCTTGAAACCGGCTCTCTTACGAAGAGTAGGGTCAAGAATCTTCTTTCTGATTCGAAGGCTCTCAGGTGTTACCTCAAGAAGCTCATCTGTATCAATAAAGTCGATAGCCTGCTCAAGGCTTAATACTTTAGGTGGTACAAGTGTGAGTGCCTCATCTGCTGATGAAGAACGTGTATTTGTAAGATGCTTCTTCTTACATACGTTGAGCTCGATGTCCTCGGCCTTTGAACACTGTCCGATAACCATTCCTGAGTAAACCTTGGCACCCGGTCCGATAAAGAGTGTTCCTCTCTCCTGTGCAGAGAAGAGTCCGTATGTTACAGCCTCACCTGACTCAAAGGCAATGAGTGAACCTGTTGCACGGTATGCAATCTCACCCTTGTATGGCTCGTAGCCGTCAAACATGGTGTTTAAGATTCCGTTACCCTTTGTATCGGTCATGAACTCACCACGGTATCCGATAAGTCCACGTGCAGGAATATGGAACTCAAGTCTGGTGTAGCCACCTGCGATAGAGCCCATATTTCTAAGCTCGCCCTTGCGCTGCTGAAGCTTTGAGATGACAGCTCCTGTAAACTCGTCAGGCACATCGATGTAAGCAAGCTCCATTGGCTCAAGCTTCTTGCCGTTTTCGTCATACTTGTAGAGCACCTCTGCCTTACTTACAGCGAACTCATAACCCTCACGGCGCATGTTCTCAATAAGTACTGAAAGGTGAAGCTCTCCACGTCCGGAAACCTTGAAGGAATCAGGTGAGTCAGTATCCTCGACACGCAGTGAAACATCTGTGTTGAGCTCGCGAAAGAGTCTGTCACGGATGTGACGGCTTGTGACAAATTTACCTTCCTGTCCTGCAAGAGGGCTATTGTTTACGATGAAGTTCATAGAGATTGTAGGCTCTGAAATCTTCTGGAAAGGAATAGCCTCCGGTGCTTCCGGTGAGCAGATTGTATCTCCGATGTGGATATCTGCGATACCTGAGATTGCTACAATCGAACCGATGTTAGCCTCGGCTACATCTACTTTGTTGAGTCCGTCAAACTCGTAAAGCTTGCTGATACGAACCTTCTCAAGTTTGTCAGGGTCGTGGTGGTTTACAACGACAGCCTCCTGATTTACCTTGATTTTACCGTTGTCCACTTTACCGATTCCGATACGTCCTACATACTCGTTGTAGTCGATTGTACTGATGAGAATCTGTGTGTTGGCATCAGGATCACCTGTTGGAGCAGGGATGTAGTTTACGATAGTCTCGAAGAGAGGAGTCATATCCTTTCTCTCATCGTTTAAGTCCTTCATGGCATATCCGTCTCTGGCTGATGCGAAAACGAATGGACAGTCAAGCTGCTCCTCAGAAGCATCGAGATCCATGAAGAGCTCTAATACCTCATCGATGACCTCATTAGGACGTGCCTCCGGACGGTCAATCTTGTTGACGCAGACAATGATAGGCAGCTTGAGTGCAAGAGCCTTCATAACTACGAACTTGGTCTGTGGCATAACACCCTCGAAGGCATCAACCACGAGGATAACTCCGTTTACCATCTTAAGAACACGCTCTACCTCACCGCCGAAGTCAGCATGACCCGGAGTGTCGATGATGTTGATTTTGATGTCCTTATACTGAATAGCTGTGTTTTTGGAGAGGATTGTGATACCTCTTTCACGCTCGATGTCGTTTGAATCCATTACTCGATCCTGAACTTCCTGATTGTCACGGAACACACCGCTTTGCTTAAGAAGCTCATCTACAAGTGTTGTTTTACCATGATCAACGTGGGCAATAATTGCTATATTACGAATATCGTCTCTTGTTGTTTTCATATTTTCCTTCTTTCTTTAATAAATAAAGCTAAGTTTGCAACTAACTTATTCTATCATAATTTTTCCAATGTGCAAGTTTTCATTGAAAGTTTTTATAAAATTAAGTGAAATGTTATTGGATTTGTCGACATTATTTGAGAAAATATACTTTATGGAAATGTTAAAAATAGCTGGAAAAACATTTTACAAAAGGAAGGGAGACAAAAATTCATGGCAGATAAAATGTTTGAAAACAACCAGGTATCAATAATCGGAGAAATCGTTTCAGATTTTCAGTTTAGTCACGAGGTGTATGGTGAGGGCTTCTATATGATGGAGGTTTCGGTTAGAAGGCTTTCAGATTGCATGGACTATATTCCGGTGATGGTGTCAGAGAGGCTTATCAATGTGGAGGGTGACTACATAGGCAAAAGCGTATATATAGGAGGGCAGTTCCGCTCATTCAACAGGCATGAGGAGAAGAAGAACAGGCTGGTGTTGTCTGTTTTTGCAAGAGAGCTTGAGGTATTGGACAGTGATTATGATGAGGATGCAGCCAATCAGATTTTCCTTGACGGCTATATCTGCAAGGAGGCTATATACAGGAAAACACCGCTTGGACGAGAAATTGCAGACCTGCTTGTGGCAGTGAACCGCTCATATGGCAAGTCAGACTATATTCCATGTATCTGTTGGGGAAGAAATGCCAGATTTGCGTCGACCTTTGAGGTGGGTACACATGTGCAGATATGGGGCAGAATCCAGAGCAGAGACTATGTGAAAAAGCTCAGTGAGACACAGGTGGAGCAGCGCACGGCGTATGAGGTTTCCGTGAGCAAGATTGAGGCATAGTATTTTAAATGGACAGTAACTACGGATTTGTGATTTTCCCGAAAATTTGCAATAATAGTCAGATTGTGGTATTTTACTAGATATTATTGGTTAATGCTTGTAATTGTTGACGTTTACATCAGGTGTAAACTGTAATGATTATATATCAGGCAGAAAAGCTATGTGTATGGAGGCATGATTATTATGGAAAACGGTGCAGTACAGATTTATTATGGCGAGGGACATGGCAAGACAAATGTCGCTATAGGAAGTGCAATATGTGCTGCCTGTGAGGGAAAACAGGCTGTCGTTATTCAGTTCCTGAAGGGTAAAAAGGAGCCGGAGTTTTTGAAAAAGCTTGAGCCGGAGGTGAAATTCTTTAATTTTTCAAGAGCCGGAATACTCTTTGAGCAGCTTGATGAGGAGAGTAAGCAGGAAGAAATCATGAATATCAAGAATGGCTTCAACTATGCAAAGAAGGTTATATCAACAGGTGCTGACATGGTTGTTGTGCTTGATGAGATGCTGGGGCTTTTGGATTTGCATCTTATTTCAAAGGAGGAGTTGTCGGATATGCTTGCTTCAAGGCCTGATGATGTGACCGTGATTATGACAGGCAGAGTACTTGACGATGGAATCAGGGAAATGGCAGATGAGATTTATAATATCGCGTCTGAAAAATAATAAGAAATATTGTCATGTGAGTTGACAATGCACAGGCGTGGTGATATTATTAGTGCAAGTGTGAGGCAGTTATATAATCTGCTGTATACGAATAATTTGATTAACAGATAGAGGTCGCGCGACTTATGAGTAGCTTTCCGGATGCCGCAGGGGCAGTTGATGGGAGATGAAAGGAATAGCGCCGAAGGGATTTATCATCTGCGGATATATCTCTGGGCATATGGCGAACAGCCTTATGACTGTCATCAGATTTGATGGGGAGCTATCGTGATTCATGAAGAATTGGGACCGGCTCTAAGGAGCCGGTTTTTTAGCGCTTAGAGGCAGACAGCGGCATACTTATACGTTAAGAGAATCAAATACCGAATAAAGAAAAGCAAGAAGGAGATAAAATCATGGCAATTTTCAAAGGAGCAGGAGTAGCAATTGTTACACCTATGTACGATAACGAGGAGATTAATTACGACAAGCTCGAGGAACTTATCAATATGCAGATTGACAATGGCACAGATGCTATTATCATTGCCGGCACCACAGGCGAGAGCCCATGTCTGTCAATGGAGGAGCATGCAAAGGTTATAAAGGCTGCCGTAGAGTTTACAAAGCATCGTGTACCTGTAGTAGCAGGCACAGGCTCTAACTGCACAAAGACAGCTATGCAGCTTTCAAAGGAGGCTGAGGAGTTTGGTGCAGACGGACTGCTCGTTGTCACACCATACTACAACAAGGCTACTCAGGCAGGTCTTGTGAGCCACTATTCGCAGATTGCAGACAGCACAAAGTGTCCTATTATCGTATACAACGTACCGGGACGTACAGGCTGCAACGTGCTTCCGGAGACTATGGCAGAGCTCTTTAAGACAAAGGAAAATATCGTGGGACTCAAGGAAGCTACAGGAAATCTGGCACAGGCTTCAAAGACAATGTATCTGACAGACGGAAAGCTTGATATGTACTCAGGCGAGGATGGTCTCGTAGTGCCTCTTATGTCTATCGGAGCAATCGGTGTAATCTCAGTATGGAGCAATGTAGCCCCTGCAAAGGTACACAATATGTGTGACAGCTTCTTCAAGGGCGATTTACAGACAGCCTTAGAGCTCCAGAGAGAGGCTCTTCCACTTGTGGACGCACTCTTCTCAGAGGTAAATCCAATTCCTGTAAAGAAGGCTATGAACCTGATGGGTATGAATGTCGGACCTCTTAGAAGCCCTATGTGTGAGATGGGTGAGGATAATGCAAGGAAGCTTGCTGAGGTCATGAAGGCTTATGGCTTAAAGCTTGCATAGTACAACGAGAAAGGATACGATAAAATGACAAAGGTAATTATGAATGGCTGCAACGGCAAAATGGGACAGACTATCACAGAAATCTGTAAGGCTGATGCTGATATCAAGATTGTAGCCGGTATTGATTTATATGATGGAATAGACAATGACTATCCTGTTTTTTCAAGCATAGACAAATGTGATGTGGACGCTGATGTGGTCATAGATTTTTCCAATGCCAAGGCTGTTGACGGAGTACTGGACTATTGCGTGGACAAGCAGGTTCCGGTTGTTTTATGCACTACTGGTCTTAGTGATGAGCAGCTTGCAAAGGTTGAGGAGTGCTACAAGAAGGTGGCAGTGCTCAAGTCTGCAAACATGTCACTTGGCATAAACACTCTTATGGCTCTTCTCAAAAAGGCTGCACAGGTTTTCGCACCGGCAGGTTTTGACATGGAGATAGTTGAGAAGCATCACAATTTAAAGCTTGATGCACCTTCAGGTACTGCGCTTGCGCTTGCTGATTCCATCAACGAGGCTATGGATAACGAGTATCACTATGTTTACGACCGCAGCCAGCGTAGAGAGAAGCGTGATCCTAAGGAAATTGGTATTTCTGCTGTCAGAGGAGGAAGCATCGTCGGTGAGCACGAGGTACTTTTCTGTGGACAGGATGAGGTGATTGAGTTTAAGCATACGGCTTACTCTAAGGCTGTTTTTGCGAAGGGGGCTGTTGAGGCTGCCAAATTCCTTAAGGGAAAGGGTGCAGGTCACTACGATATGGCGGATGTTATTGCAGCTAAGTAGATTGAATGAATTGCTTCATTGTGGCGATAGGTCGGGCGTAAGCTCTCTCAATGTACGAATATGAGTACACTTGCGGATTTTGCTTGATTTATTGGGGAGTGCGTATTATATTAAATATAATGACTATTCAGAACCACTGAGAACAAAAAAAGCTGATGCGTCATGCTTGCATGTAAGCAGCAGGTTTTCTTGTTTTGGATAGTTACTTTGTTATTGGATTTAATTTTAAAACACAACAGGGGAGCTGGTGTTTAGCCGGCTGAGAGTAGACTGGTAGTGTCTTGACCCATAACCTGATTTGGATAATGCCAACGTAGGATAATATCGCACGATTTTTAGGCGGATATACTCATTGGTGGTATATCCGCTTTTTGAATGTGTGGGTGATTATGAATAGTTGTAAAGAGATACAGATGAATAATTTTATAGAAAAGCTTAAGTCACGCAGTCCTTTGATTCACAACATCACAAATATGGTTACTATCAATGATGTGGCCAATATTGAGCTGGCATGTGGGGCTAGGCCTATTATGGCTATGGCACCGCAGGAGATGGATGAGGTCACGGGTATCTGCGATGGGCTGAATCTGAATATAGGCACTCCTTCTGAGGAGCGCTTTGAGGCGATGCGCATTGCTGCGAGGATGGCAGCGAAAAAGAACATTCCTATTGTGCTTGATCTGGTTGGTGTGGGCGTGAGCCGCTTCAGAATGGATTTTGTGATGAGCCTGCTTGACGAGGTGCATGTGGATGTGATTAAGGGCAATTTGTCTGAGGTCAAGGCTGTTATTGAGCATAGCAGGTGCGATGGCGGCGTGGAAGTGACCGATACGGCAGATGAGTCTGATGCAAAGGCGCTTGCGTGCAGGGCGGCCCTGCGATATGGCTGCATCTGTGTGATTACAGGTGAGACCGATTATGTGGCAGAATTATGTGATGAAGCTGATTGCTATGATAATAATGAAAGCAGTCAGATGAGTACTGATGCGACGGGTACCGGTGTGATGGATACTGGTGTGATGGATAATTGTGTAGTTAATGCTGTTGCGTTGGATGCTGACGGATACACGCATAATTACAGGGTAGGAAGTATCACAGGCGGCCATCCTATGATGAAGCGGGTGACAGGCACCGGATGTATGCTTTCAGGGCTCATTTGTGCGTTTGTTGCGGCTGATTGCGATGATAAATACGGTGCAGTCACGGCAGCACTTAGCTGCATGAAGAGTGCAGGCGGGCTTGCTGCCTCTGATATGGCAGAGCACGGCAGAGAGACAAACAGCTGTTATTTCATTAAGCCCGGAAATGCTGCATACCGGGACAGGCTGATTGATGCAGTATATCATATATGCGATGGTGATTATGAACTGATGTGAATATCGCTGTATGACAGACAATTGGTATGCAGGTCATGGGTCTTATATTTGGAAAACAACAGGATAAGAGGTGAAAGGTATATATGAACAAAACTGATTTAAAGCTCTACGCTATAACAGACAGGCAGTGGCTGCACAAAGCGAGGCTTTCTGAGCATGTGAAGCTTGCGATAGAGGGTGGTGCCACTATGATTCAGATCCGTGACAAGGATATTCTGAGTACGGATTCTGATGCAGGGCTTAAGGATGAGTATAGTGAGGCTCTTGAGATAAAGAGAATCTGTCATGAGCACAAGGTGCCGCTCATCATCAATGATAATGTGCAGTTTGCAATTGATATAGATGCCGACGGAGTACATCTGGGACAGGATGACATGAATCCGGCGGAGGCAAGGAAGCTTCTTGGAACTGACAAGATAATAGGAGTCACGGCAAAGACCGTGGAGCAGGCAAAGAGGGCAGAAGCTGATGGAGCGGACTATCTGGGAAGCGGAGCCGTGTTTGGCTCTACCACAAAGCTCAATGCAAAGCCTATGACAAAGGAGCTTCTGCGTGAAATCACGGCGGCTGTCGATATACCGGTTGTTGCAATCGGAGGCATAAATGCAGACAATGCAGTCACGCTAGAGGGCACAGGGATTGCAGGAATCGCAGTGGTAGGAGCGATATTTGCAAGCGCAGATATAATGGCTGCAGCCAAGGAACTCGCAGAAATATGCGACAAAATTCTGTAATCACAGTATGACATACTGCTATGACTACAGTAATTAAACAATATTTAAAGGAAAATCGTAACTATTCAGTAGAAAGGAGCGTAAATATGCATACAGCACTTACAATTGCGGGAAGCGATTCAAGCGGTGGCGCAGGTGTGCAGGCTGATTTAAAGACCATGCTTGCAAACGGTGTGTTTGGCGAGAGCGTTATCACGGCACTCACGGCACAAAACACCATGGGAGTTGACGCGGTGATGAATGTGCCGGCGGATTTTATCGAGGCACAGATGAAGGCTGTTTTTACGGATATTTTTCCGGATGCGGTGAAAATCGGTATGACATCATCGGTAGATACAATTGAGGCGATTGCCGCAGGACTTGTAAAATATAATGCAAAAAACATAGTTCTGGACCCGGTGATGGTCGCTACAAGCGGAAGCAGGCTGCTTGAAGAAAATGCCGCAAACACTCTGATGGATAAGCTTTTTCCACTGGCTGACATCATCACACCAAATATCCCTGAGCTTGAGGTGATATCAGGCAGACAGATTGAAAGCACAGATGATATCATAGAGGCATCAAAGGCTATTTATGATAAATACGGCTGTCCGGTTTTAAGCAAGGGGGGTCATTTCACAGACACAGCATGTGTGTGTGACTATTTGTGGGATGGAAAGCAAATCATCACATTTGAGACCAAAAGAGTGGATAATCCAAACTCACACGGCACAGGTTGCACGCTTTCATCAGCGATAGCCAGCGGCCTGGCAAAGGGACAGCCGCTCGAGCAGGCTGTGGATAACGGCAAGCGATATGTCACGGCATGTTTAAAAGCCATGCTTGATCTGGGACACGGCAGTGGACCTATGAATCATGGAGCATTAATCACACAATGAAATAAAGAACAGGAGAGTACAATGAGTAATTACACAACACAGATGGATGCCGCAAGAAAGGGCATCGTAACACCTGAAATTGAAAAGGTAGCAAAGAAAGAAAAGATGGATGTAGACAAGCTGATGGAGCTTGTTGCAAGCGGAAAGGTAGCTATTCCAGCAAACAAGCATCACAAGTCACTTGATGCAGAGGGTGTTGGAAGCATGCTTCGCACAAAAATCAATGTAAACCTCGGTGTGTCAAGAGACTGCAAGGACTATGATGTGGAGATGCAGAAGGTCATGAGTGCTGTAAAGCTTGGAGCGGAGGCTATCATGGATCTTTCAAGCCATGGTAACACACAGCCATTCAGACAGAAGCTCACAAGCGAATGTCCTGCAATGATAGGAACAGTGCCTGTTTATGACAGCGTAATCCATTATCAGCGTGATCTTGCGACACTTACAGCACAGGATTTTGTCGATGTAGTCAGACTCCATGCTGAGGATGGAGTGGACTTCGTCACACTTCACTGTGGAATCACAAGAAAAACCATAGACCAGATTAAAAAGCATAAGCGTAAGATGAATATTGTAAGCCGTGGAGGAAGCCTTGTCTTTGCATGGATGTGTATGACAGGAGAGGAAAATCCATTCTACGAGCACTATGATGAGATACTTGAAATCTGTGAGGAGCATGATGTGACAATCTCACTCGGAGATGCCTGCAGACCGGGCTGTTTAGCAGACGCAACAGATGTATGCCAGATAGAGGAGCTTGTAAGACTTGGAGAGCTCACAAAGCGTGCATGGGATCACAACGTACAGGTCATGGTAGAGGGACCGGGACATGTGCCGCTTGATCAGGTAGCAGCAAACATGAAGGTACAGCAGTCAATCTGTATGGGAGCACCATTCTATGTACTTGGACCTCTCGTAACAGATATCGCACCGGGCTATGACCACATCACAGCAGCAATCGGTGGGGCTGTGGCAGCGATGAACGGAGCAGCCTTCCTGTGCTACGTGACACCTGCTGAGCATCTTGCTCTTCCAAATGTGGAGGATACAAAGCAGGGCATCATCGCCTCAAAGATTGCAGCTCATGCAGCCGACATCGCAAAAGGAATACCGGGAGCCAGAGATATAGATGATAAGATGGCAGATGCCAGACGTGTGCTCGACTGGGATGCACAGTTTGCGTGTGCACTTGATCCTGAGACAGCTAAGGCTATCAGGGATGACCGTCTTCCGGAGGATGACCACAGCGAGGCATGCAGTATGTGCGGTAAGTTCTGTGCAGTGCGAAGCATGAACAAGGCACTTGCAGGAGAGTATATTGATATACTATAACTATTCAGTACAGAAAATGCGGTACCGCATATTTCGTAAGAAAACGTATATTATGTAGGAGCAACAGTGAAGGTACTGAACAGTTACGATATACTTTAAGGTGAGGCAGTAAGTAATGGAAAGTAAAAAGAACATTAAAAAATCAACTATTTCAATCAGAAAGCTTGCCATGGCAGGAGTGCTTGTGGCAGTTGCCGTAGCAGGAAGCTTAATAAGCTTTCCTGTTGCCGGCAGCAAATGTGCACCCATACAGCACATGGTAAATATATGCGCAGCAGTATTTTTAGGACCAGTATGGGGTGTCGGTGTGGCATTTTGTGCGAGTGTCATCAGAAACCTGACAGGGCTTGGAAGCCTCATGGCATTCCCAGGAAGCATGGTAGGTGCACTGTGCTGTGGAATGATGTACAGATTCAGCAAAAAAATCATACCGACATGTGTTGCAGAGGCGCTAGGTACAGGCATACTCGGAGGTCTTGCAGCGTATCCTCTTGCAAAATATGTGATGCTCATTCAGCCGGAAGGCATGTTTATATACATAGTGCCATTCCTTATCTCTACAGTGGCTGGAAGCATAGTTGCAGCAATTGTCATGCTGATTCTTAAGAAAAATGGCGCACTGGCAGCATTTAAGGGGAATCTGTAGAGATAGTTTAAGACTAATTCAGAAACGTTATATTATAAAAGCCTTAATTGTTACTAAAAGTTAATCAATTTAGGATTGTTAAATAATAGTCAATGTGGTATAGTTTTCTTCGAACGGTATTCGAAGGAAACTGTATCATGGAGGATGTGTTGTCACCTTATGACAGAGCATATCCGGCAGACACAAGAAAGCCAAAAGCACATTGCTGCATCAGAATATGAAGCAGACAGCAAAGTGACAGGCGCGCACAGGATAAATCGACCGCTGCCATACGGCATATGGCGGAGATGATATCAGCTGCGATATAAGGAATGGTCTGACCGGCTTGGAAAGAAGGTGGTAGCATGAAAATAGGCATAATCGGCGCAGGCAGAGTGGGCTGTTCTATAGGTAAATACCTAAGGACAAAGGACATAGAGCTTGCAGGCTATTATGACGTGGATTCTGCGGCAGCTAAGGAGGCTGCGGAGTTTACAAGGACAGAGAGCTTTGATTCGCTAAAGCAACTGGCGGATCAATCACAGATTATATTTATCACCACACCGGATTCATTTATTATACCGGTTTGGGAACAATTAAAAGGGCTGTCTCTAAGGAATCAGATTATATGTCATTGCAGTGGCGCATTATCATCCGATTCATTTTCCGGAAGGGAGAGCATGAGTGTATCATGCTGTTCAATTCATCCAATGTTACCGTTCAGTAACAAATTTTCATCATATGAGCAATTAAATAAAGCATTTTTCACAGTGGAAGGGCAGGATGCTGCGGTTGAAGCAATATCCGGGCTGTTTAGTTCTATTGGAAATGAGGTATGCCGCATTGATGGCACCAAAAAGGCAAAATACCATGCAGCAGCGAGCATTCTGAGCAATCAGGTGATTGCTGTCCTTGACATGGGCTACACTCTTTTGGAGGACTGTGGCTTTACAAGGGATGAGGCGCTAAGAGCCACAGGTCAGCTTGTGATGCGCAATATCGAAAATGTACTTGAAGCAGGCTGTGACGGCGCACTGACCGGGCCAATTGAGAGAAACGATATTGAAACAGTGAAAAAGCATATTGCATGTATGCAAAATGACGATAGTGACGATGTCAGCTTGTACAAAATGCTTGGTACAAAACTGGCAAATATTGCTGTAAAAAAGAATCCTGATAAGGATTATACTCAGATGATGGAATTGCTAAGAGGCTGACAATACCGTGAATATTAAAAAAACGGATTGTTGCAGAAAGATAGAGGGATTGGACAATGAAAAATACAGTAGTAACTTTTAAACAGGCAAAGGAAAAGGGCGAGAAGCTCACGATGCTCACAGCATATGATTATTCTACAGCAAAGCTCATAGACGAGGCCGGAATCAATGCGATTTTAGTGGGAGATTCTCTCGGCATGGTGGTGCTTGGCTATGAGGATACACTTTCAGTGACTATGGAGGATATGATTCATCACAGCGCGGCTGTTTCAAGAGGAATAAAGGACACACTGCTTATTACAGATATGCCTTTTATGTCATATCAGACATCGGTTTATGATGCAGTGGTCAATGCAGGACGACTCGTGAAGGAAGGCCATGCGCAGGCTGTAAAGCTTGAGGGTGGCAGGGAGGTATGTCCACAGATAAAGGCTATCGTGGATGCGTCAATTCCGGTATGTGCACATTTAGGGCTTACACCACAGTCAGTAAACGCATTTGGCGGCTTTAAGGTGCAGGGCAAGGGTGAAGAAGCAGCACAGAAGCTCCTTGACGAGGCCCGCGCAGTCGAGGAGGCAGGAGCATTTGCAGTGGTGCTCGAGTGTGTGCCAAAGGCACTTGCAAAAAAAATCACTGAGAGCATAAGTATACCGACAATTGGTATCGGAGCGGGAGCAGACTGCGACGGACAGGTGCTCGTATATCAGGATATGCTTGCCATGTATGCAAATATGAAGCCGAAATTTGTAAAGCAGTTTGCACAGGTAGGAAAAGAGATGAATGAGGCCTTTACAGCTTACAAAAAGGCTGTTGAGGAGGGAAGCTTCCCGGGTGAGGAGCATACCTTTAAGATGGATGAGACAATAATTGACAAACTGTATTAGTATCGAAAATAGTATTGAAGAATATTTACAAAAAATAGCTACGAAAAATAAAAGAATAAGGAGACATAAAATGTTAATATACGGACAAATCGAACAGGTAAGAGAAGCAGTAAAGGCATGGAAAAAAGAGGGCAAAAGCGTTGGCTTTGTACCTACAATGGGATACCTCCACGAGGGACACAAGAGCTTAATCGATGCGGCAAGACGCGAGAATGACAAGGTTGTAGTGAGTATTTTTGTAAATCCAATGCAGTTTGGCCCTGCAGAGGATTTAGACAGCTATCCACGTGATTTAAACAGGGATGCAAAGCTTTGTGAGGATGCGGGCGTTGACATTATTTTCCATCCTGAGCCTGAGGAGATGTATGCAGACGGCTTCTGCTCATATGTGGATATGAATGGCCTCACAACTGAGCTTTGTGGAAAAACAAGACCTATCCATTTTAGAGGTGTGCAGACAGTTGTCCTGAAGCTGTTTCACATTGTGACACCTGACCGTGCATACTTTGGACAGAAGGATGCACAGCAGCTTGCGGTCATAAAGCGTATGGTAAAGGATTTAAATGTTGACACAGAAATCATCGGCTGCCCAATCATCCGTGAGGAGGATGGACTGGCAAAGAGCTCAAGAAACACATATTTAAGTGAGGATGAAAGACAGGCAGCGCTTGTACTGAGCAGAAGCTTAAAAATCGGAAAGCAGCTCGTAGAGGATGGCGAAAAGAGTGCAAAAGCGATAAAGGATGCAATCACAGCAGAGATAAACAAGGAGCCGCTTGCAAGAATTGATTATGTAGATGTGGTTGATTTTGAAACAATTACACCGGTTGATGAGATTAAGGGAACAACACTCGTGGCAATTGCTGTCTATATCGGAAAGACAAGGCTGATTGACAATTTTATTGCGTAGACGGACAAGAAACGATTATTGAAAAGAGGTACAAACAATGAATTATACAATGCTTAAGGGCAAAATACACAGAGCGGTGGTCAAGCAGGCTGACTTAAACTACGTGGGAAGCATCACTGTAGATACAAAGCTGCTTGAGGCAGCAGGCATCTTGGAGTATGAGATGGTACAGATTGTCGATGTGGAAAACGGAAACAGATTCGAGACCTACACCATCGCCGGAGAGCCGGGCTCAGGCATGATATGCTTAAACGGCGCAGCCGCCAGACAGGTTGCAGTCGGTGACCATGTGATACTCATGTGCTATGCGCAGATGACACCGGAGGAAGCAAAGGAGCATCATCCGAAGGTTGTGTTTGTGGATGATGAAAACAAGATAGCGCGTGTGACAAATTATGAGAAGCATGGAAAGCTGACGGAGGATTTTATTTAACAATAGAAAAATCAAGTCTGCTGTAGTATAATAATTTATCGGGTAAAATATCATGTATTTATGCGGGAGGTAAATATGTACACAGCAGACGAAAAGAGATACGACACAATGAGATATAACAGATGCGGCAGGAGCGGACTTAAGCTTCCTGTTGTATCGCTTGGTCTATGGCACAATTTCGGTGATTTTTCATCGTATGACAACATGAAGCAGATGTGCTTCACAGCCTTTGACCATGGCATCACTCACTTTGACCTGGCAAACAACTATGGTCCTGAATACGGCAGCGCAGAGAAGCACTTCGGGCTTATCCTGAAGGAGCATCTGTCAGCATACCGCGATGAGCTCATCATCAGCTCAAAGGCAGGCTATGATATGTGGAAGGGACCATACGGCAACTGGGGCAGCCGCAAGTATCTGATTGCAAGCCTTGATCAGAGCCTTAAGAGAATGGGACTCGACTATGTGGATATTTTCTATCATCACAGAATGGACCCTGAGACACCGCTTGAGGAAACAATGGGAGCACTCGACCAGATAGTAAAAAGCGGAAAAGCACTCTATGTCGGACTGTCAAATTATGACGGCGAGACCATGAAGAGAGCCTGCGAGATTCTTACTGATTTGAAATGTCCGTTTATCATCAACCAGAATTCATACAATATCTTCAACCGTACAATAGAGCAAAACGGCTTGAAGCAGGCAGCAAGAGAGTGTCAAAAGGGCATCATCTCCTTCAGCCCGCTCGCACAGGGCATGCTCACAGACCGTTACATAAACGGTATTCCGGAGGATAGCCGTATAAAGACAGACGGCCGCTTTTTAAATCAGGAAAAGCTCACTCCACACATCGAGCAGATTAAGAAGCTAAACGATATAGCCGCAAAACGTGGTGAGACACTAGCACAGATGGCTCTTAAGTGGGTGGTAAAGGATGATGACGTGACAAGCGTGCTTGTCGGCGCCTCAAAGCCACAGCAGATTCTTGAAAACTTAAAGGTTATGGAGGGCACAGGCTTCTCTGAGGAAGAGCTTAGGATGATTGATGAGATTGTGGGAGTGTAAAGATGAATCTGGTGATATAAATGGAATATATTGCGCATATAGAAGAAGAAAGAAAGCAAAGGCTTATTGATCATTTGGATGGAACTGCCAAATTAGCCGGAAAATTTGCAGAATCATTTGGAAAATATGAGTGGGGATATTGCATAGGTATGTTACATGATCTAGGTAAGTATTCCAAAGAATTTCAACATAAAATACAGTTTAATACGAATGACAGAGTAGACCATTCTACTGCTGGAATGAGATTATGTAATGAAAAAGGTGGATATTATTCTATATTACAATATGCTATTGCAGGACATCATTCTGGACTAATGGATTACTATAAGCTTGAAGAACGATATAGAAAATCAATATGTGATTATCAGGCATATAGACAGGAGGTAGAAATTCCACAAATAAAAAGTGATCCTTTTGAGAGCTGTAAAACACAAAATCCTCATTTTTCAATGGGGATTTTTATGAGGATGTTATATTCATGTCTTGTTGATGCGGACTTTCTTGAAACAGAAAGTTTTATGAAGAATAACCATGTGGAACGAACATCGGGTGAAGAAATGGCATCTTTATTAGCAAGACTGGAAAGACATATTGGTTCATGGTTAGAAAATGATGATCTTAATTCGATAAACGGTAGAAGAACTGAGATATTAAAAGCCTGTCTGATAGCAGGTGAGAATGATAGGGGATTGTTTCACCTGACTGTTCCAACAGGTGGTGGAAAAACAATTGCCTCATTGGCATTTGCGTTAAAGCATGCAGTCAGGCATCAAATGGAGCATATTATATATGTTATTCCATATACTAGCATTATAGAACAGAATGCTCAGGTGTTTCGTGAAATACTTGGGCAGGATAATGTTCTTGAGAATCATTGTAATGTCGATTATGGGGATTCTGAAGAATTAAAACCGATGCAGCTTGCCAGCGAAAACTGGGATAAACCTGTAATTGTCACGACTAATGTTCAATTTTTTGAATCATTATTCGCAAGCAGGTCATCTAAGTGTAGGAAAATTCATAATATTGCGAATTCTGTGGTTATATTTGATGAGGCACAAATGTTGCCATTGGAATATTTGAAACCATGCATTGCCATGATGGAAAATTTAATGGATTTCTATAGGACAAGTATTGTTTTATGTACGGCAACACAACCGGCCTTAGACAGTATATTTGATCAACACAGACGGTATATTGAATTATGCCCGAATATAAATGAGCAGTTTAAATTTTTTAAAAGAGTTATATACGAAAATCTTGGGATAATCGAATTTGATACTTTAATTGAAAGATTGAAGACTGAAAAAAGAGCACTGTGTATTGTTAATACAAAAAAATGTGCACAGCAGCTTTACGAACAGTTAAGTGGTGATGGTGTGTATCATTTATCAACAAGTATGTATCCTAAGCATCGTAAAAAGATACTTGCACAGATTAAAGAAAGAATGAGTGATAAATCAAAATCATGTGTGCTTATTTCAACAAGTTTGGTAGAGGCGGGAGTAGATCTTGATTTTAATTCAGTATATCGTCAAGTAGCAGGAGTAGATTCGGTAATACAGGCAGCAGGTAGATGCAACCGAGAAGGAATTGAGAAAAAAGAAAACAGTAAAGTTTATATTTTTGATATAAATGGAATGAAAACAGTGCCGGGACAAAGTCTGCAAAGCTCAATCACTAAAGGGTTATTGCAAGATTATCATGATATTTCTAATCTTGAATGCATTACAGAATATTTCAAAAGGCTATATCATTTTAGAGAAAATGATTTGGATAAAAAGAATATTATAGGCGAATTCAAGGATTGGAAATATAATTTTGAGACGGTATCAGAAAAATTTCATTTGATTGAGGAAAATACAAGAATTGTATTTATTCCGATAGAGCAGGAAGCTAAGGATTTATTATTTGAAATAAAAAATCAGGGTTATGGAAAAGCCAGAATGAGAAAGGCATCCCAGTACTGTGTTCAGATATATAATCAGCTTTTTGATACTTTGTATGGTGCTGGTATAATTAAGGAAATAACATCGGATATAGAGAATTTTTATGAATTGGTAGATGAAGAAATGTATACAGATGACAAGGGATTAAATTTGTCTGTGGAATCTGGAATGGATTTATATCTGTAATTTAAATGGCTGTGTGAATTATAAACACAGCCATTTATTTGCATTATTAAAAATATTATTATTTCAATCCACAGGATTAGCCTGACAAATGTAATTGTACAATATGAATTGAATTATTTCAATAAAATTTTAAATAAAAATTGAAAAGTGTTGATTAGTAATGTTTGAAGTAGTATTATTTAAAACATAAGAAGATAATGTACGTGAAATAAATTAGATAAAGGAGTAGGGTGATGATTTTATATCATGGAAGTAAAGAAATAGTAGAATTTCCTGAAATTAGAACAGCTCGTTATAACAAGGATTTCTATTTTGGGTTTTATTGCACACAGATGCCAGAGCAGGCAGTGAGATGGGCAACGAGATATGGAACGCGAGGCTATTTGAATAAATATGAATATACTGAAAATTCAAAGCTTAAGTATCTTGTATTTGAAAAAATGACAGAAGAATGGCTTGATTTTATTGTTGATTGCAGAAGAGGAATAGCGCACTCGTATGATATTGTTGAAGGACCTATGGCTGATGATACAATATATAATTATATACAGAATTATATTGATGGAAAGATAAGCAGAGCAGCTTTTTGGGAACTGGCGAAGTTTAATCATCCGACTCATCAAATAAGTTTTCATACGGTAAGTGCGCTTAGTACTTTGAGATATGTTGGAAATGAGGTTGTTTATGGCGGTTAAAAATAATAATAATCTATTCTATACATGCAGTCTGATTGAATATATTGGCAGGCAGATTAAAAGGAAACGTTATGAGGTAGTTGATTTACTGACAAAAGAACGGATTAAACGTATATATAAATATGCAGATATTCTCCATTGCGAACCAATTGAAAAAGTTGCAGATGAGTTTATTACGGAATGCAGTATGAATAATGGAAATTATGATAATATACATGATTGTAAATATAGGATTCCGGATTACTGGGATATTGGCGAAGTATATGAGAGATTGATAGAGGATTGTTTTAGTGATGATGAGATACTTCATGGTATATGGAAAGTGTATCATTCGTGGATAAGTGACAAGATATCAAATTATAATACCGATTTTTATTATCAGCCACGAGACTACATTGCAGCTTGTTATGAGGAAGGAGATGTCCTGTAAATGGGAGTAGGTGTAAGAGTTAAGGTATGGGGAGATTATGCATTATTCTCACGACCGGAAATGAAGGTTGAGAGATGCTCATATGATGTTATGACTCCATCGGCAGCAAGGGGAATACTTGAGGCGATATATTGGCATAAGGGATTGAGTTGGGTGATTGATAAAATCTATGTGAAAAATCCAATCAGATTTACCAGTGTCAGAAGAAATGAGATAAAAAGTAAAGCTTCCAAAAATAATATATTACAGGTATATAATGGTGCGGATAAGCCTTTGTACATAAGTACAAAGGATGATATTGTACAGAGGGCATCTCTTATTTTGAAGGATGTGTCTTATGTTATAGAGGCACATTTTGAGATGACGGAAAAAGCAAATAATACAGATAATCCTGGGAAATTTAAGGATATTATGATGAGAAGACTTAAGCGTGGGGAATGTCATCATATGCCATATTTTGGCTGTCGTGAGTTTCCTGCAAATTTTTGCCTTTGTGAAGAGAAAGATATACATACATTTTATGATAATATTCCGGAGAAAGATTTGGGATTTATGCTATATGATATGGATTATAGTGATTGTGAAAGAGGCAATATCAGTCCAATGTTTTTTAGAGCAGTGATGAAGCGTGGAGTAATAGATTTAAGGGACTGTGAGGTGATAAGATGATCTTACAGGCATTAGTGAAAGAATATGAGAATCTTGCAGAGAATAATCTGGTGCCGAAGAGAGGCTGGTGTCAGGCCAAGGTTTCTTATGCAATAGATTTAAATCCTAATGGGAAAATCAAAGAAATTTATCCACTAAAAACAGAACAGACTAGTGGAAAAAAGAAGGTTTTTCTTCCGGTTGCGAAGAGTGTTCCTGAAATGGTTACACGTTCATCGGGCGTGGCAGCTAATTTTCTCTGTGATAATGTAAAATACATGCTAGGGATTGATCAAAATGGAACAAATGCAAGGGTGCAGGAGTGTTTTCAGGCAGCGAAGGAAAAACATTTAGCGTTGTTAAAGAATGTTGATGAGCCTATGGCAAATGCAATTTGTAATTTTTTTAATTTATGGGATCCAGAGACGGCTTATGATAATGCATGTGTGAGAGAAAAATCAGATGAATTAAATGAGGGTGGTAATGTCATCTTCTGTATGGGAAATGATTTCGCACAGGATAATGATACAATTAAAAAAATTTGGGACAACTATGTTGTACATCAGACAGAAAATACTAATGATGGTATTTGTCTTGCAACTGGTGAAAAAACGGAGATAGCAAGAATTCATCGTGGAATAAAAGGTGTTCCAGGAGCACAGACAAGTGGAGCTGCTTTGGTTTCGTTTAATGCACCGGCATTTGAATCTTATGGCAAGGAACAGAGCTATAATGCACCTGTAGGAAAAAATGCGGAGTTTGCATATACAACTGCATTGAATTATTTGTTGAGTAATAGGGATAAGATATTTCAATTAGGTGATTCCATGGTGGTTTATTGGGCTGAAAATGGCATGGAAGAATATCAGAAAACATTTAGTTTTGTTATGAATCCTCATGTAGATAATGAGGAACAGCTTCAAAGAATATTTGACAGCTTGAAAAAATCAAGATATGTGGATGTAGATAATGTTAAGATGGACTTTGAGCAGTCATTTTATATTTTATGCCTTGCACCGAATGCTGCGAGGTTATCTGTTCGTTTCTTTTATCAAAACACATTTGGTGATATTTTAAAAAATATAAAAGAACATTATAAACGGTTGGATATTGTGAAACCATTGTGGGTGGAAAAGAAATATCTGAGCGTATATGAATTGTTAAGAGAGACTGTCAATCCTAATTCAAAGGATAAGACTCCAATCCCTAATATGTCTGCAATGGTACTTCAAAGTATTTTATCGGGAAACAGATATCCTGCAAGTCTTTATACAGACACTGTTATCAGAATACGATCTGAGCAGGGAAATGTTACATGGGGACGAGCTTCAATTATCAAGGCTTATTTAATAAAAAATTATTCATGGAAGGAAGGAGAAAACTACATGGGATTAGAAGAAACATGCAATGACACTGCATACGTATTGGGAAGATTATTTTCAGTCTTGGAGTCAATCCAAAAGGAGGCGAATCAGGGAATAAATGCTACAATTAAAGACAGGTATTTTAATTCAGCATGTGCTACGCCTGCATCTGTTTTTCCAATTTTATTTAAATTAGAAAATAGTCATATAAAAAAACTTGAGCGTGAAAAAGGTAGCGGTTCTAAGATTTTTTATGAAAAAATAATAGGAAACCTTATGGAAAAATTAGTATTATTTCCACGGAGTTTGTCTTTAGAAGAACAAGGAAAATTCATGTTGGGATATTATCATCAGACACAAAAGAAGTATGAAAAAAAGGAGGACAAATAAATGGGAGAGGTTATTAAAAACAGATATGAGTTTGTTGTTTTATTTGATGTTGAAAATGGAAATCCTAACGGGGATCCTGACGCTGGCAATATGCCAAGAATTGATCCGGAAAGTGGCTTAGGAATTGTAACTGATGTATGCTTAAAACGTAAGATCCGAAATTACATAGAGACTGTGAAGGAGGACGAAGATGGATATAAAATTTATATCAAGGAGAATGTTCCTCTTAACAGAAGTGACAGGGAGGCATGCAAAAGTCTTGGTATAAATGATGATGAAGATAAAAAGGTTACAGAAGCATTAAAAAAACTAAAAAAGTCAGATAAGGATGCAGATATAAAATTAAGGGATTATATGTGCAGAAATTTTTATGATATTCGTGCATTTGGTGCTGTAATGACGACTTTTGTTAAAGCTTCATTGAATTGTGGGCAGGTAAGAGGTCCTGTACAGCTTGGATTTGCAAGAAGTATTGATCCTGTTATTAGTCAGGAGGTAACTATTACGAGAGTTGCCATTACAACAGAAAAAGATGCTGAGAATAAGAGTAACGAGATGGGAAGAAAGAGTATTGTTCCATATGGCTTGTATCGTGTAGAAGGTTATATTTCAGCAAATCTTGCAAGAAAAGTTACTGGATTTTCTGAGGAAGATCTAGAATTGTTATGGAATGCAATAATAAATATGTTTGAAAATGACCATTCTGCTGCAAGAGGAAAGATGGCAGTTCGTGAGCTTATTGTTTTTAAGCATAGTAAAGAGCTTGGTGACTGTCCTGCTTATAAATTATTTGATGCAGTTAAAGTGCAGAAAAATGATGATATACAATATCCAAGAAAATATCAGGATTATACAGTTACTATTAATGATGATGAGATACCGGATACGGTAGAAGTGAAAAGGATGATTTAATGGAATATTCTCAAGATGATTATCTGATGATTTCTGGAATACAGCATTTTAAATTTTGCAGAAGACAATGGGCGCTTATTCATGTTGAGCAGCAGTGGGCTGAAAATGAACATACTGTTATTGGCGAACTTATGCATAAAAAAGCGCATGATCCATATCTGACAGAAAAGATATTCTGGTTGTCAGAGATCTTCCTGTATCCTCAAGAAGCATGGGTGTGAGTGGGGAGTGTGATATTGTTGAATTTCACAAATGTGAAGATGGAGTGAAGCTCTATGGACATCGTGGAACCTATTCATTATATCCAATTGAGTACAAAAAGGGGAAACCCAAAGCGTCAAACGAAGATGAACTTCAGCTAATGGCGCAGGCTATGTGTCTGGAAGAAATGTTTTCAACAAAAATAACGGAGGGTGCAATATTTTATGGTGAGACAAGAAGACGCAAACTGATAGTGTTTACAGATGAACTTCGGGATGAAGTGAAAAAAATATTTGGAGAAATGCATGATTATTATGATCGAAATTATACACCTAAGGTCAAAACGTCGAAAAGGTGTGTATCTTGCTCTTTAAAAGATATTTGTATGCCAAAGATTGATAAAAGTGGTTCGGTGAAATCGTATATCAATAAGATGCTGGGGGAAACGTTATGAAGAAATTATTGAATACATTGTATGTTACATCGGAAAATAGTTATCTGGGGTTGGATGGAGAAAATGTTGTTGTATATGATGATAAAAATGAAATAGGCAGATTACCTTTACACAATCTCGAAGAAATAATTTCATTTGGATATAGAGGAACAAGTCCGGCATTAATGGGAGCTTGTGCGGATAGAAATATTTCTCTTTGTTATCTGACACCACAGGGAAAATTTCTTGCAAGAGTTTCAGGCAAAGTTAAGGGGAATGTCGTGCTAAGGAAACAACAATTCCAAAGCAGTAGTGAAGATATAAAGTGCCTGGAAATCGCAAAAAACTGTATTCTTGGAAAAGTGTATAATTCAAGATGGGTTCTAGAAAGAGCAATTAGAGATCATTCAATGCAGATAGATGTGGATAAGGTAAAAAAAGCATCTATAAAGCTGAAAGAATTTCTTGATTATATCCAAAATTCACAGTCTATGAATCAGTTAAGAGGATATGAAGGTGAAGCAGCAAGTATATATTTTGGCGTATTTGATGAGTTGATTTTACAACAAAAGAAAGATTTTTTCTTTCAAGGGAGAAATCGGCGTCCGCCTCTTGATAATGTAAATGCAATGTTGTCGTTTACGTATACATTGCTTACAACTCAAATTACATCAGCGCTAGAGGTTGTAGGGTTAGATCCCTATGTTGGTTACATGCACACGGAACGTCCCGGTAGAGTATCACTTTCATTAGATCTTATAGAAGAATTGCGAGCAGTCATGGCTGATAGATTTGTTTTATCATTGATTAATAAAAAGATTGTAAACGGTAAGAATTTTATAAAAAAAGAAAACGGTGCTGTATTGATGGATACAGATATTCGTAAAAAATTACTATCAGAATGGCAAAACAAGAAAAAGGAGATTATTACACACCCATATCTTAATGAAAAGGTGGAATGGGGAATGGTTCCATTTGTACAGGCAATGCTGTTGGCAAGATATTTAAGGGGAGATTTGGATGAGTACCCTGTATTTTTATGGAAATGAGGTGATGGCGTGCTTGTATTGATTACATATGATGTGAATACTGAAACTGCTGAAGGAAAAACCAGGTTGAGAAAAGTAGCTAAACAATGTGTAAATTATGGGCGAAGAGTTCAGAATTCTGTGTTTGAATGTATACTAGATAATGCTCAATGTGTGATGCTAAAGGCCATATTAACGGATCTTATTGATAAAGATGTGGATAGTCTCAGATTCTATTATTTAGGAAATCGTTATCAGACGAAGATAGAACATGTTGGTGTTGACCGTGGGATTCCTGCTGATCAGACATTGATATTATAAAATGTGGTGCGAAAGATAAGTAAACATGAATGTACCGGTTGTCTCGCACCTGAAATTACTTGTAAATTTGTACAATAAAATGAATAATAGGTTTTTGGTTTTACTTGTTATTTATCTTATTATATATTTATTGTCGGTATTGTATAAAAATAAACAAATTTTTTGTGCAATATTGCTGTCGCTCCTCTCGTGGGAGCGTGGATTGAAATTATGGAAAGGCAGAGATTGCAGCCCATGAGGATGTCGCTCCTCTCGTGGGAGCGTGGATTGAAATACCGTTTATGCTTGCAAAGCCACCGCCACAACCGTCGCTCCTCTCGTGGGAGCGTGGATTGAAATTGATAGAAGCTCACTATAAGTTTGAGAGCTTTATGGTCGCTCCTCTCGTGGGAGCGTGGATTGAAATTATATATGGAATATCGGTGAGAATATGGGGAGTGGTCGCTCCTCTCGTGGGAGCGTGGATTGAAATGTATTCCTTGCCGTCAAACTCTAAATGCTTGATATGTCGCTCCTCTCGTGGGAGCGTGGATTGAAATAATTTTATTAATTTTTGACAAATATTTGTCGCGGTCGCTCCTCTCGTGGGAGCGTGGATTGAAATAGTAAGAGCCGGAAAGTCGAAGAAGAAGAACGCGTCGCTCCTCTCGTGGGAGCGTGGATTGAAATTGTGCATCAGTCATGACAAATATTGTTGTAACCGTCGCTCCTCTCGTGGGAGCGTGGATTGAAATTCTCTCAATGAGAATTGATACAAACCAGGAAACAGTCGCTCCTCTCGTGGGAGCGTGGATTGAAATACAGAAGACACAAAAGCAGATGCAAAGAAGACTGTCGCTCCTCTCGTGGGAGCGTGGATTGAAATTTATTATCGCCACCGTTATACCACATAGGGTTACTGTCGCTCCTCTCGTGGGAGCGTGGATTGAAATAAATATAGACAGTAAGCTCAAAGATTATGTATTTAGTCGCTCCTCTCGTGGGAGCGTGGATTGAAATGGCATATTCCGACAAAATAACCGGAGGATTTTACGTCGCTCCTCTCGTGGGAGCGTGGATTGAAATCTCACAGAACCAGAAGCCGAAGCAAAACTGAAAGTCGCTCCTCTCGTGGGAGCGTGGATTGAAATCACTCATGGAATTGTTTGTGTTTGCGAGTGACCTGTCGCTCCTCTCGTGGGAGCGTGGATTGAAATAAGAGTTGAAGTATCTACCATGTTCTGTGAGCCGAGTCGCTCCTCTCGTGGGAGCGTGGATTGAAATCTTTATCGTCTGCTGATTATAAGAATGGCAAATTGGTCGCTCCTCTCGTGGGAGCGTGGATTGAAATAAAATGAGCAAGGTGAAGAAAGTATTTTGCAGGAGTCGCTCCTCTCGTGGGAGCGTGGATTGAAATAGTAAGAGCCGGAAAGTCGAAGAAGAAGAACGCGTCGCTCCTCTCGTGGGAGCGTGGATTGAAATAAAGATAGCCGGCTATGGAACTCCGCAGTATCCGCAGGAGTCGCTCCTCTCGTGGGAGCGTGGATTGAAATAATATTTATAACTTTAACATATGTTTGAGTATCAGTCGCTCCTCTCGTGGGAGCGTGGATTGAAATATGGCAAGTCGGTGGAAAAGCTCTTTGTGTATGAGTCGCTCCTCTCGTGGGAGCGTGGATTGAAATCCAAAACAGGATTTAACAGAGATATATGCCAAGAGGTCGCTCCTCTCGTGGGAGCGTGGATTGAAATTCTTAGACGACACCAAGGATGAGGACTCGGACGAGTGTCGCTCCTCTCGTGGGAGCGTGGATTGAAATTCGCTTTGCATTTGTGGTTGCTACGTCGGCTGCTGTCGCTCCTCTCGTGGGAGCGTGGATTGAAATTACGCATGGATGAGTTCAGACACACCACCGAAGAGGTCGCTCCTCTCGTGGGAGCGTGGATTGAAATATGGCTTCTGCTGAGCTTTATCGGAGTAGGCATTGTGTCGCTCCTCTCGTGGGAGCGTGGATTGAAATAGTTAAATACATGCTCAAAGCAGTTGTGAAAGAGTCGCTCCTCTCGTGGGAGCGTGGATTGAAATTCTCCTATTCCGCTTCTGATTGAAGCCATTCAAGGTCGCTCTCTTCGTGGGAGCGTGGATTGAAATCTCAAGAGAAATAACACGTATATCACATTCTTTGTCGCTCCCTTCGTGGGAGCGTGGATTGAAATTTTGCTGACTTTAGTGGTATCTACCTCAGCTATGTCGCTCCCTTCGTGGGAGTGTGGATTGAAATATCAGCATATGAACCTATACACAATCATAATATGCTGCGTTATTGTAGAATTAGTAGTTAAGTCTATTTTTATAGCAATAACGTTGCTTATCAATAATACAATAGATAAATATTGTTGCAAACCAGTAAATAGCAGGTATAATATAGAGTAACATATTAACAGGGAGGCATATTCATTGGGCATTTACGTTAATCCGACAGGAAGATCGTTTGAGCTTGCGATAAATTCAGAGATTTTTGTTGACAAAAGCGGTCTGATTAAAGAAACGAATAAGTGTATAAATACATTACAAAGGTATATGTGTGTAAGCCGTCCAAGGCGATTCGGAAAGTCAATGGCCATGGATATGCTTTCAGCATATTATGGTCGAAAGACTGATGCAGAAAATTTATTTAAAGGCCTTAAAATAAGTCATGATGAGTCGTATGACAGACATATTAACAAGTATGATGTACTCAAAATTAATATGCAGGACTTTTTGAGTGTTACACACAGTGTTGATGATATGCTTAAAATGTTGTGCGAATACATTACGGATGATTTTTCAATAGAGTGTAAGGATATTATTTTTCGGGACAAGTCAAATATTGTGAGAGTAATGCAGGATGTTTTTATGTCTACAGGCAGGCCGTTTGTGATTCTTATTGATGAATGGGATTGTCTGTTTAGAGAATTTACGCAGGATAAAGAAGCGCAGAAGAAATACCTTGATTTTTTGAGAGGCTGGCTTAAGGATAAAGACTATATAGCGCTTGCATACATGACAGGTATACTGCCGATTAAAAAATATGGTTCACATTCTGCTCTTAATATGTTCACGGAATATTCCATGACAGATATGGGAGCTTTGGCAGAGTACTTTGGCTTTACAGATGATGAGGTCAGAGAATTGTGTGACAGATATGATATGGACTTTGAAGAGGCAAGGGCATGGTACAATGGATATAAGCTCGTGTCCCATAGCAAATATGGAGTAAAGAAATATGCGATGTACAGTCCGAAGTCTGTAGTAGAAGCCATGCTAAAGCATAAATTTGGTACTTATTGGAATCAGACTGAAACTTACGAGGCTCTCAAGGTTTATATTCAAATGAATATGGATGGTCTAAAAGATGCCGTGATTAAAATGCTTGCCGGTGAAAGTGAGAAAATAAATACAGGCACATTTGAAAATGACATGACATCATTTGCCACAAAGGATGATGTGCTTACACTTTTAGTACATCTTGGCTACCTGACATATGATAGTGAGACGGAAGAGGTTTCAATTCCAAATCGAGAGGTGTCAAAGGAATATCTTAATGCAATTAGTACAATGGATTGGGATGAAGTATCAAAATCAATAAAAGCATCACAAAAATTGCTTGAGAGTTTGTGGAATATGAATGGTGCTGCGGTTGCTGACGGAATTGATAAGGCACATAATGAGATATCTATTTTACGGTATAATGATGAGAATTCTTTAAGCTGTACAATTAATTTGGCATTTTATTCGGCCAGGGAGTATTACTCAATAGTTCGTGAATTACCAACAGGAAAAGGCTTTGCTGATGTATGCTTTATTCCAAGAGTGAGTCATTTGGATAAGCCGGCAGTTGTTATTGAATTGAAATATGATAAGAATGTTGATGGCGCCATTTCACAGATAAAGTCGAGACAGTATGTGGAAGCCTTGAAGGATTATAAGGGTAATTTGCTTCTTGTTGGAATAAATTACGATAAAAAGACAAAAGAACATCAATGTGTGATTGAAAAATGGAAGCTGTAAAGGTGAAATTAGCAGGGAGTATAGCAACAATTAATGCTATACTCCCTGCTATTATATTTTTGGTTGCAAGAATTTAGTTTATGCTATAAAATATTTATAACTGTATGCAGATATTTAATAATCACAATATCTGTCTGTATAATAAAATACGCATAAAGAGGACGAAAGAATGATCAACAAATTAGTAGACAAAATCAAGAAAACAAACGCACCTATCGTAGTAGGTCTCGACCCGATGCTTTCATATGTGCCTGAGCACATCACAAAGAAGGCATTTGATGAGCTTGGAGAGACACCGGCCGGTGCAGCGGAGGCTATCTGGCAGTACAACAAGGCTATTGTGGATGCCACATATGACCTGATTCCGGCTGTAAAGCCACAGATTGCCATGTATGAGCAGTTTGGAGTGGAGGGTCTTAAGGCATTCCAGAAGACAGTGGATTACTGTCATGAGAAGGATCTCGTGGTTATCGGAGATGTAAAGCGTGGAGATATCGGCTCAACATCGGCTGCATACGCCACAGGACATCTCGGAAAGGTACAGATCGGCAGCAAGAGCTATTCTACCTTTGATGAGGATTTTGCCACTGTCAATCCATACCTTGGAACAGACGGTATCAAGCCATTCGTAGATGTATGCAAGGAGGAGAAGAAGGGTATCTTCATTCTTGTAAAGACATCTAATCCATCAAGTGGAGAGTTCCAGGACCGTATGATTGACGGACGCCCATTATATGAGTGGGTAGGTGAGAAGGTTGCAGAGTGGGGAGCTGACTGCATGGGTGATTCATACAGCTATGTAGGTGCGGTTGTCGGTGCAACATACCCTGAGCAGGGTAAGATTCTTCGTAAGGTAATGCCAAAGAGCTTCATCCTCGTACCGGGCTACGGCGCACAGGGAGGAAAGGGCGCAGACCTTGTTCATTTCTTCAATGAGGACGGATTTGGTGCAATTGTCAATTCATCACGTGGAATCATATGCGCATACAAGCAGGATAAGTACAAGGATATGGGCATCACAGCAGAGAATTTTGCAGATGCATCACGCAAGGCTGTTGAGGATATGATTGAGGATATCTCAGGAGCACTTGCAAATCGTTAATAAGTTATTCAGAAAGCTTAAATATATTAACAAACGAAACCAGGGAGATAAAATGGCAGAGAAATTTGAGGAGATTGCAGTTGTAGTTGACCAGAGCTCACTTGGCAATGGCATCTACGACCTCACACTAAAGACAGACAAAATTGCAAAGGCAGCAAAGGCGGGACAGTTTGTATCGGTTTACTCAAACGACAAGAGTAAGCTGCTTCCGCGTCCGATAAGCCTTTGCGGCATAAACAGAGATGATGATACAATTCGTCTCGTGTACCGTGTGACAGGTGAAGGCACGGGAACAGAGGAATTTTCAAAGCTTGTCAGGGGCGATAAGGTAAGGATTTTAGGACCTCTTGGAAACGGCTTTACAGTACAGCCGGGAAAGAAGGCCTTCCTTATCGGCGGAGGAATCGGAGTGCCGCCTATGCTGCAGCTTGCCAAGGATATAAATGCAGGCATTGTGCAGACATCAGGTGACGAAAAAAATCCGGCACAGGCAGGTGCAGTATGCGATATGAACATCGTCATGGGCTATCGCGATGAGAATACCTTCCTGCTCGATGAGTTTAAGGAACAGGCAGCTTCCTTTGTAGCTACAGAGGACGGCAGTGTCGGCACAAAGGGCAATGTCATCGATGCAATAAAGGAGAATGCTCTTGAGGCAGACGTGATTTATGCATGTGGACCTATGCCTATGCTTCGTGCACTCAAGGCTTACGCAGCAGAGCATGATATGGACTGTTTTATATCAATGGAGGAGCGCATGGCATGTGGAATCGGCGCATGCCTTGCGTGCGTATGCAAAACAAAGGACAAGGATGCCCACAGCAATGTAAACAACAAGCGTATATGCAAAGAGGGACCTGTTTTTGATGCGAAGGAGGTGGAGCTGTAATGAGTAATATGTCAGTAAATGTGGCCGGTGTTGAGTGGAAAAATCCTGTTACAGTTGCATCCGGCACATTCGGCTCCGGTGCAGAGTACAGCGAGTTTGTTGATTTAAACAGACTTGGTGCAGTCACTACAAAGGGTGTTGCGAATAAGCCGTGGGAGGGTAATCCTACACCTAGAGTAGCAGAGGTGTACGGCGGCATGCTCAATGCAGTCGGACTTCAAAATCCCGGCATCGAGCTTTTCTGCAAGAGGGATATTCCTTTTTTAAAGCAGTTTGATACAAGGATTGTGGTAAATGTATGCGGTCATTCGCTTGACGAGTATCTTGATGTGGTAAAGCGTCTTGCGGATGAGCCTATTGATATGATGGAAATAAATATCTCATGCCCTAATGTTAAGGAGGGCGGAATTGCCTTCGGAACAGATCCAAAGGGTGTTGAGACAATCACAAGCGAGATAAAAAAATATGCAAAGCAGCCTGTTATCATGAAGCTTTCTCCAAATGTCACAAGTATTGCAGATATAGCAAGGGCGGCAGAGGCCGGTGGAGCTGATGCGGTTTCGCTCATCAATACAATTACAGGCATGAAGATTGATATAAACAGAAGAAGCTTTGTGTTAGCAAACAAGACAGGCGGCATGAGCGGTCCGGCGGTTCATCCGGTTGCAGTGCGCATGGTTTACGAGACAGCACATGCAGTCAATATTCCGATTATCGGAATGGGCGGTATCACAAATGCTGCCGATGCTATAGAGATGATACTTGCCGGAGCTACGGCTGTTTCAGTCGGCACAGCAAACTTTGTAAATCCAAAGACCACAGAGCAGATAGTGGATGGCATCGCAGAGTATATGGACAGGTATGGAGTAAAGGATATTTCAGAGCTTGTCGGCGCAGTTGACAGATAGAGCATAATGGATAGACGGAGGATAAAATAATGATTCTGGCAGCAGAATACGTGCCTTCTATGTATGCCACAGTCTGGGCACTTGTTCCACCTGTTGTGGCTATAGTTCTGGCACTTATCACAAAAGAGGTCTACAGCTCATTATTCGTTGGAATAGTGATTGGCGGACTGTTTTATGGAAATGCATTTCAGCCGGGTTTTTCGGCTGAGAGATCAGTGCTTCACATATTCGAGGACGGACTTGTTGGAGTGCTATCGGATTCGTACAATGTGGGAATACTGATATTCTTAGTCGTGCTCGGTGTTATGGTGAGCATGATGAACAAGGCAGGCGGCTCGGCGGCCTTTGGAGAGTGGGCGAGTGAGCACATAAAGACAAGGATTGGTGCCCAGCTTTCAGCTATAATACTTGGAGTACTCATATTTATAGATGATTACTTCAACTGTCTGACAGTAGGAAGTGTGATGCGCCCTGTCACCGACAAGCATCAGGTTTCAAGAGCAAAGCTTGCATATCTGATAGATGCCACAGCAGCGCCTGTATGCATCATTGCACCTATATCATCGTGGGCAGCCGCGGTTACCGGCTTTGTAAAGGGTGAGGATGGTTTTTCTATTTTCATAAAGGCCATTCCATACAATTATTATGCACTCTTTACTATTATCGCTATGGTGACACTTGTTGTTTTACAGGTAGATTTCGGTCCGATGGCAAAGCATGAAGCCAATGCCCAAAAGGGTGATTTGTTTACCACAGGAGACAGACCGTATGCGGAGGCAAAGCAGGATGTTATAAAGGGCAAGGGGAAGGTTATAGACCTTGTATTTCCTATTCTTGTGCTCATAATAAGCTGTATCATCGGAATGATATACACAGGAGGCTTTTTTGACGGAACAGGCTTCGTTGATGCGTTTGCAGGCAGCGATGCTTCAATCGGTCTTATGCTTGGAAGCTTTTTTGCGTTGATAATCACCATATGCTTTTACTCAATCAGAAGGGTACTAAGCTTTACGGATTGCTGTAATTCAATCCCTGAGGGCTTTAAGGCAATGGTACCTGCAATACTTATACTGACCTTTGCATGGACACTAAAGACCATGACAGAGAGTCTTGGCGCCAAGGAATTTGTCGCAGGCTTAGTGGGAGGAGTATCGGGACCACTGCTTGGACTGTTCCCGGCAATCATATTCCTGGTGGGAGCCTTCCTTGCCTTTGCAACAGGAACCTCATGGGGCACCTTCGGTATACTCATACCGATAGTAGTAAATATCTTCTCGGGCACAAACCATACGATGATGATTATCTCAATCTCAGCGTGCATGGCAGGTGCAGTATGCGGAGACCACTGCTCACCGATATCCGATACCACCATCATGGCATCGGCAGGAGCTCAGTGCAACCACATGAATCATGTATCCACACAGCTTCCGTACGCTGTGCTTGTGGCTGGCATATCGTGCCTGACCTACATCATAGCAGGCTTTGTCAGAAATCCTGTAGTACCTTTTATCATAGGAGTGCTTATCCTGATTGGAACCTTTGTCGGAATCAAGTATATCATCAAGTATATCACGAGAACCGATAAAGCAAATGAACAGGCGGAGTAGCCAAAGGGAGACCAAAAAGAGTTCTATTTTTCACAGACCTTGTGTCTGCGAATGATAGAACTCTTTTTTTATAGTAAATTCTATACCGGACGGACGCCTGTGCAGTCGTCTGTTTGCTATCAATAAAATTTATAGCCCGCTAACAAATATTAATAACCCTAATTACATTTACAAAAATATCAATTAGTGGTAACATATCAATAACTTAGAAATCATATTTGAATGGTAGGAAATCCCGGCCATACAAACTAAGCTCAAACTCATAACATACTCAAAACAAACATTAACAAAAAAGAGGTAATATCAATGGCAAAAATTGCAAAGCAGCTCACTGAGCTGATAGGTCACACTCCACTTCTGGAGCTGACCAATTATGAAAAAGCCCTTGGGCTTGAAGCAAAAATCATAGCAAAGCTGGAGTATTTCAATCCACTTGGAAGTGTAAAGGACAGGGTGGCGGCAGCTATGATAGAACAGGGCATAAAGGATGGAAAGATAAATCAGGACACAATAATCATAGAGCCGACAAGTGGCAATACCGGAATCGGACTTGCATTTGTGGCAGCCTCAAAGGGACTTCACCTGATACTTATAATGCCTGATACCATGAGCGTTGAGAGAAGAAAAATCGTCACAGCGCTTGGCGCAGAGATAAAGCTTACACCGGGGCGTGAGGGCATGAAGGGTGCAATCGATGAGGCGCAGAGACTTAAAGAGCATTATGGCAATGCCTTTATTCCACAACAGTTTGAGAATCAGGCAAATCCGGATATCCACAGAGCTACAACCGCTCAGGAAATCTGGGAGGATACAGATGGAAAGGTAGATATCTTTGTATCATCTGTCGGAACAGGCGGCACCTGTACAGGCACCGGGCTTGGATTAAGAGACCATAATCATGATGTAAGGATAGTAGCTGTTGAGCCAAAGAGCTCACCGGTACTCTCAGGTGGAAGACCGGGGCCTCACAAGATACAGGGAATCGGTGCAGGCTTTATTCCAAAGGTCATGCGCATGGATATAGTGGATGAGGTGATTCCGGTGGAGAATGAGGCCGCTTTTGACAAGGCAAGAGAGGTTGCAAAGAGCGACGGACTTCTCGTTGGCATATCCTCAGGAGCAGCAATATATGCAGCAACAGAGCTTGCGAAAAGACCTGAGAACAAGGGAAAGAATATCGTGGTGCTGCTTCCGGATACAGGAGAAAGATACCTGTCCACACCGCTTTTTACAGTAAACTAATGGTATATAAACTGACGGCATAAGCTTGCTTTGCCGGAAACTGTAACATGAAAAATGAGAAACATACATGAGAAACATACATAAATATACGGCAGCCCTGCTGTCGACAGTGATGATTCTGTCACTTCTTCTGACAGGCTGCTCAGGCAGGAAGGATGACGGCACAGTCACCATAACCAATGTGTCATATGATCCGACACGAGAGTTTTACGAGAAATACAACAAAATATTCGAGTCTTACTATGAGAGCGAGCACGGCAAAAAGATAAATGTGATTCAGTCACATGGCGGCTCGGGAGCACAGGCGCGCTCGGTTGTGGAGGGCTGTAATGCAGATGTTGTCACACTGGCACTTGAGCATGACATAGACCTGATACAAAATACAGGCTTAATTGATAAGGGCTGGATTGATGAGTTTTCTGACAGCTCGGCACCATACACATCAACAATCGTTTTACTTGTAAGAAAGGGCAATCCAAAGCATATAAGTGACTGGGATGACCTGGTGAAAAAGAATGTAGATGTGATTACGCCTGATCCAAAGAGTAGTGGCGGAGCCTGCTGGAATTTTCTTGCAGCGCTAAGCTATGCGAAGACAAATTATGACAGCCTAAAGGAACAGAAATCGTTTATGAAGAAGCTGTATGAAAATGTCACAATTATGGATTCGGGTGCGAGAGGCTCAACAACCACATTTGTGGAAAACGGTCAGGGAGATGTGCTCATAGCGTGGGAAAACGAGGCACTTACGACCATGGATTCATATCCGGGCAAGTATGAGATAGTGAATCCGTCCGTCAGCATCTTAGCACAGCCCTCTGTTGCTATTGTGGATGACAATGCAAGGAGCAACGGAACACAAGAGGTAAGCAAAGAATACCTACAGTATCTCTACAGTGATGAGGCACAGCAGCTGATTGGCGAAAGCGGCTACAGACCAACCAATCAGGATATATTAAACCGGTTTTCCGACAAGTTTGATTTAAATATCAGGCTTTGGAGTATAGAGGATTACGGCGGATGGAATGAAGCCTACAAGACATATTTCGATGATGGAGCAATGTTCGATGAAATATACGGCAACTGATAAAACAGCAAAAGAGAAAACTAAATCAAAGAACATAAAGACCAGAGTCATACCGGGCTACCATCTTTCGCTTGGAATAGTGATCACGATGCTTTCAGTCATCGTTCTCATTCCGTTAGCATCAGTGCTTGTGTATTCGCTAAAGATATCGCCGGGCGATTTTGTGGCACTTATTATGAAGGAGAATGTGAGGAATGCCTTTATCACAAGCATCACCTCATCATTTATCGCAGCAATCGTAAATGTGGTATTTGGACTCATCGTGGCATGGACGCTTGTGAAGTACGATTTTCCCGGGAAATGGCTGCTTGACGGACTTATAGAGCTTCCGTTTGCACTGCCGACAGCGGTTGCGGGCATCACGCTCTCAAAGCTGTACTCAGGCACAGGCTTTTTTGGTAAGGGCCTTGGCAAGCTTGGAATAGATGTAGCTTACACACAGGCAGGAATAGTTGTGGCACTTGTTTTTGTAGGCATTCCCTTCGTAATAAGAGCTGTACAGCCGGTGCTTGAAAAGATGGATAATACATATGAGGAGGCCGCTTATATGCTTGGCGCCACACCCTATAAGACATTTTTTAAGGTAATACTTCCGGAGCTTCGTCCGGCACTCTTAACAGGCTTTGGTCTTGCCTTTGCCAGAGGCATAGGAGAGTACGGAAGCGTCATCTACATATCAGGCAACAGTGCAAGGCACAGGACGCAGGTGGTATCATACGTCATCATGCAGAAGCTTAGCTATATAGATTATGCCAGCGCGACTGCCATAGCACTTGTGATGCTTGTCATATCATTTTTACTGCTGTTATTTGTAAATATAGTGCAGGTTAAACAGTCACAGCGCACTAATTTGTTGTAGAAGGCTGCATATAAATCAAATGCGATGTACACAAACAGGAAAGGAGCACAATGCGATGACCGAACAGGTAAAGCTTGAAAGAAGAAAAAAGATCACAAAGATAATACTCGTCACTGTCACGGTGCTCTTCATATTTGTCATGCTTATAGTTCCGCTTTTTTCTGTGATGACAAGTGCCTTAAAGGAGGGGCTTGGATTCTATCTGAAAGCTATCTCCACAAGCTACGTGCTTTCAGCACTCAAGGTGACTTTGATAGCAACAGTTTTTGCGGTAGTTATCAATACCTTCTTTGGAATATGGACAGCGTGGCTGTTGACCAGGTTTTCGTTTAAAGGAAAACAGGTGCTTGCAACACTTATTGATATACCGTTTTCTATTTCTCCGGTCATCGTAGGACTTGCGTATCTTATGACCTTCGGACGGCTTGGGTGGTTTTATCCGGTTATCAGATGGTTCAATGAGATATTCAGCACGAATGTGAGAATCACCTTTGCAATACCGGGAGTTGTGCTTGCTACGATATTTGTCACGTTTCCGTATGTGTCAAGGGAAATTATACCGGTGCTCAATGCAGAGGGAAAGGATGAGGAAGAAGCCGCAGCGCTGATGGGAGCATCCGGCTTTACGATATTTCGGAAAATAACACTTCCGCAGATGAAGTGGAGCCTGATTTATGGAATCATACTTTGTACGGCGAGAGCACTCGGCGAGTTCGGCGCGGTAAATGCGCTCTCGAAGACAAGAGGCGAGACATTTACACTGCCGCTTGAGATTGATGCCTTGTATATGTCGGGCACAGACAGCTCGATAACATCGGCATTTGCTGTATCGTCGATACTGTTGATTATTGCATTAATCATTCTTTTTGCAAGAAATATAGTTGAGCATAAATTTAAGAAATTACACTGAGATTTATGGGAAATATGATTTACACTAATGAAATTTGTTACTGCTTACACACCGGTGTGGCAGACAGCTATAGAGTTGCTGTACTAAGAAAGCAGGAAGGAGATAACGTATATGTACGTTGAGATGAAAAATATATACAAAAAATACGGAGACTTCCTGGCATCCGATAATGTGAGCTTTGGAGTGGAAAAGGGAAAGCTTGTGGCGCTGCTTGGTCCGTCCGGCAGTGGCAAGACAACACTTCTTCGTATGATAGCAGGGCTTGAGACGCCAAATTCAGGTGACATATATATAGATGGAAAGCGAGTGAATGATATTCCGGCCTCGAAGAGAGGCATAGGCTTTGTGTTTCAGAACTATGCGCTGTTTCGATACATGACAATATACGACAATGTGGCATTTGGGCTGGAGCTTCAGAAGATGCCGAAAAAGCTCATAAAGGAGCGTGTTACAAAGCTTCTTGAGATGACAGGTTTATCGGGGCTTGAAAAGAGATATCCGAATCAGCTTTCCGGAGGACAGCGTCAGAGAGTGGCATTTGCGAGGGCGCTGGCGCCGAATCCACAGGTGCTTTTACTGGATGAGCCATTTGCCGCGATAGATGCAAAGGTGCGAGGTGAGCTTCGTACCTGGCTGAAGGAGCTGGTCGAAAAGCTTGGGATCACAAGTATTTTCGTCACACATGACCAGGATGAGGCTGTTGAGGTGGCAGATGAAATCATTATCACAAACCACGGCACGATAGAGCAGATGGGTACACCTCTTGAGATATACAAGTCGCCTTATACACCTTTTGTGGCGCAGTTTATAGGACACACCACAGTCGTTGAAAACTATGACAGGCTAAAGGGCTTTGACAGGATAGAAAATGCCGACAAGGCGGTAATCAGACCTGAGTTTATCAAGATATCAAAGAGTGGCAACTTAGACCGCTATCAGTCAGCAGCAGAGGAGGGCATCGTTACAGATGTGGTATTCAGAGGAAACAGGATGGATATCACAGTCAGCATAAACGGCATCGAGGTGGTCGGTGAGCGCTCACTTGAAAAGGACCTGATAGCAGTCGGCGAGAAAGTGCATGTGCTGATTTACAGGCTGTATATATTCGACGAAGAGAAAACATACCTGATGGAAAACAGCGAGATGCAGGAGCAGGATGTATTCTATATTTAGATACAGGAATAGTCTAAAGCTTGTGATTGAAAGAGGAAGCAGAGGGAGATAAATGAAGATAGAAAACAAAAAAATCCTACACACGGACATCCTCATAATAGGAGGTGGCACGGCGGGCTGTTATGCAGCGCTCACCATCCGTGAGAAATCGGATTATTCGATTATAATTGCAGAGAAAGCGAACATAAAGCGAAGCGGATGCCTTGCAGCAGGTGTCAATGCGATAAATGCATACATAGTAAAGGGCAGAAAGCCTGAGGACTATGTAGACTACGCAAAAAATGATGCTGACGGCATAGTAAGGGAAGACTTACTCATGACTATGTCCGAGGGCTTAAACCGTGTGACGGACAAGATGGAAAAGCTTGGACTTGTCATATTAAAGGATGAAAACGGTGAGTATGTAGCAAGAGGAAACCGAAATATCAAGATAAACGGCGAGAACATGAAGCCGCTTTTGGCAGAAGCTGTATCAAAGCTTACGGACTGTACAGTGATAAACAGAATCAATATCACGGACTATATAGTTGAGAACAACACCATAAAGGGTGCATACGGATTTTCAATCGAGGATGCGACAGCCTATGAAATAAGGGCTAAAAAGGTGCTCTGTGCAACAGGCGGAGCGGCCGGTTTATACAGGCCAAACAATCCCGGCTTTTCAAGGCACAAGATGTGGTATCCGCCGTTTAATACAGGCGCAGGATATGCGATGGGCATAAGAAGCGGAGCAGAGATGACCACTTTTGAGATGAGATTTATCGCACTCAGATGCAAGGACACCATCGCACCGACCGGAACAATTGCACAGGGAGTCGGGGCAAAGCAGGTCAATTCACTTGGAGAGGTTTACGAGACAAAATACGGCCTCACCACATCAGAGCGTGTATACGGAACGGTCATGGAAAATCTCGAGGGAAGAGGCCCTTGCTACTTAAGGACAGAGGGCATCTCTCCACAGCAGGATGAGTCATTAAGAAAGGCATATCTCAACATGGCACCAAGCCAGACACTCAAGTGGGTGGAGGCAGGTAAGAATCCAAGTGAGCAGAATGTGGAGATAGAGGGCACCGAGCCGTATATCGTAGGTGGCCACACAGCGAGCGGCTACTGGGTAAATACCGAGCGTGAGACTACAATCCACGGACTTTATGCCGCAGGAGATGTGGCAGGAGGATGTCCACAGAAATACGTTACAGGAGCTATGGTGGAGGGTGAAATCGCTGCGATAGATATGGTTTCAAAGCTTGATGCAGATACCACCGACGGAAGTCCTGACACATCGGCATTTGATGAGAAAAAGGCACTTGACGCAAAAGCTTCAGAGTACGACCATTTCCTCACTGAAAGGTCTCAGATGTTTACAACAGAGGCTATCGAGGAAGCCATGCAGAAGGTCATGGACAACTACGCAGGCGGTATTTCCACACATTATCAGTTCAACGGCAAGCAGCTTGCCCTGGCAAAGGAAAAGATAAATCATCTGATAGAGCTGACCGGTGATTTATATGCATCGGATATGCATGAGCTTATGTTCATATATGAGCTTAAGGAGAGGCTTACGGTATGTCTTTCGGTCATAGCACATCTTGGTGCAAGAAAGGAAACCAGATGGCACAGCTTTGCCGAGAATCTGGATTATCCGGGCAAGAGTGATGACTGGATGAAATACGTCAATTCCAGATACGAAAACGGGCAGCTTCATATGATTTACAGAGAGCTTGTCGGAAGGGAGGCGCGTTATGAGCATAATGATTGATAAAGCAAAGTGTAAGGGCTGTGGCATGTGTACAAGTGTATGCCCGGGAAGCCTGATATATCAGGACTCAGAGAAAAAAGCCTTTATCAAATATCCTAAGGACTGCTGGGGCTGTGCCTCTTGCATCAAGGAATGTCATTTTGGCGCTATTGCTCTTTATCTTGGGGCAGACATAGGAGGCATGGGAAGTCTCATGACAGTAAAAAGCATGCCGGACACACTGACCTGGGATATCAAAAAGCGCGACGGAAGCAAGGAAGAGATTCTTATCAACAAGAAAGAATCCAATAAATATTAAAGAAAAGGATGGTAACAGACATGGGTGAATTATCACATCTTGACGAACTCGAAGCAGAGGCAATATACATAATACGTGAAGTAGCCGCAGAGTGCGAGAAGCCGGTTATGTTGTACTCAATTGGAAAGGACAGCTCGGTAATGCTTCATCTTGCAATGAAGGCATTTTATCCGGAGAAGCCGCCATTTCCGTTTTTACATGTAAATACAACCTGGAAATTCCATGAGATGATAGAATTCAGAGATCGCATTGCTAAGGAAAAGGGCATCGAGATGCTTGAATATATAAATCAGGATGGCGTAAAGCAGGGAATCAATCCATTTGACCACGGCTCAGCATACACAGATATCATGAAGACACAGGCGCTCAAACAGGCGCTCGACAAATACGGCTTTACAGCAGCGTTTGGCGGCGGCCGAAGAGACGAGGAGAAATCAAGAGCCAAGGAGCGAATCTTCTCCTTCAGAAATGAAAAACACGCATGGGATCCAAAGAACCAGCGCCCGGAGATGTGGAAGCTCTACAACTCCAGAATCAAAAAGGGCCAGGAGGTGCGAGTTTTCCCACTGTCAAACTGGACAGAGAAGGATATCTGGCAGTATATAAAGAGAGAGAATATCGAGATTCCTTCACTTTACTTTGCAAAGGAAAGACCTGTTGTATACAGAGACGGCAACATCATCATGGTAGATGACGACAGAATGAAGCTTCGTCCGGGTGAGAAAATCCAGATGAAGAGTGTACGTTTCAGAACTCTCGGCTGCTATCCATTGACAGGTGGTGTGGAGTCGACAGCGGATACACTTGATGAGATTATTGATGAGACACTCAGTGCTGTTTCCTCAGAGAGAACCACCCGTGTCATAGACAACGAGGCGGCAGGCAGCATGGAAAGAAGAAAGAGGGAGGGATATTTCTAAAATGAGCGGATTACTTAAATTTATTACATGCGGAAGCGTGGACGACGGAAAATCAACTCTGATCGGACATATATTATACGATTCAAAGCTGCTCTATGCAGATCAGGAAAAGGCATTGGAGCTTGACAGTAAGGTCGGAAGCCGTGGCGGCGCCATCGACTATTCACTCCTCCTCGACGGACTGATGGCAGAAAGAGAGCAGGGAATCACAATCGATGTGGCTTATCGTTACTTCACAACAGATAAGAGAAGCTTTATCGTGGCAGATACGCCGGGCCATGAGGAGTACACAAGAAACATGGCGGTAGGTGCATCCTTTGCAGACCTTGCGGTAATTTTAATAGATGCAAAGCAGGGTGTATTGGTTCAGACAAGAAGACACGCAAGAATCTGCGCGCTCATGGGAATCAACTACTTTGTATTTGCAGTAAACAAGATGGATCTTGTAGGCTACGACGAGAAGCGTTTCGATGAAATCACAAAGCAGATTATTGAGCTTACAAAGGAACTTGAACTCAAAAATGTAGTAATCATTCCTGTTTCTGCAACAGAGGGTGACAATGTCACAACAAAGTCTGAGAATATCCCATGGTACAAGGGACCTGCTCTTTTATCATACCTTGAGGATGTTGACATAAAGGATGAGAATGAGGAAGAGGGCTTTTACATGCCTGTACAGAGAGTCTGCCGTCCTGACCACACCTTCCGTGGATTCCAGGGCCAGATAGAGGCCGGAGAGGTAAAGGTGGGCGATGAAATCACCACACTGCCAAGCAATGAGACAGCCCATGTAAAGAGCATCCATGTGGGTGATAAGCTAAGCGATAGCGCATTTACAGGCCAGCCAGTTACAATCCAGCTCGACAGAGAGGTGGACGTATCAAGAGGCTGTGTGCTCACAATCGGTTCAGGAGCAAAGGTTGCGTCATCCATCACAGCTACAATACTCTGGATGGATGATGATGAGCTCTTTAAGGGAAAGAATTTCTTCTTCAAGCTAGGTACCAAGTCAATACCGGGCATCGTAACAGAGATAGAGCATACTATCGACGTAAACACAGGTGAGGAAAAGCCTGCCGACAAGCTTAAAAAGAACGAGATAGCAGTTGTAAAGATTGCATTCTCGGACAAGATAGTCTGCGATAAGTTCAAAAATCACAAGACACTCGGTGAGTTCATCTTAATCGACCGTGTGACGGATATGACATCTGCCTGTGGTGTGGTTGAAGATGTACACACAGAGGAAAGCGGCCTCTATGAGGGCAGAGTAGACAGAAACGTAAGAGCTGCAATCAAGGGCCAGAAGGCAATCACCGCCGTATTCGTAGACGGAGTGGATGGTGTAAACCGCGGCTTTGTGGAGGATGTTGAGAAAGCCTTAAATATAGACGGACGTCATACTTATCTCTACGCACCAAAGGAGGGTGAGGACTTCGTAAATGTAGTCAAGCACCTAAGCCATGCCGGAATACTCGTACTTCTGCTCATCAGCCAAAAGCAGGAGAAGGCGCTTGAAGCCGACAAAGTTGAGTTCACAAAGGACTGGAACAAAAACGGCAGAGATGTGGACAAGGCTGCGGAGTTTATCAAAAAGCAGTCAGTATATGACGGTGTGATTGTAAACACAAGTGAGTATATCTGATAAAAATATATAAGCAGATGAACAGCATCCCATATTCTTTTAATATGAAGGGATGCTGTTTTTGTAACCAATTTCCACGTTGAAAAGCACGCCCCAATGTGGTAAAATTGACAAAGATAATTTATAGAAAACATACAGGAGGATTAACATACAATGGAAAGTTACAAGAGCGAATTTATAGATTTCCTACCTGCTCCTTTATCTTAACCCTTGTGAATGCCCTCAAATGCTTGATTTTACAGGCTTTGAGGGCATTTTTAATTTGAGAGGAAACTATCGTAACTTATCATAAAATGGTGTAATTTGATGAAAAAAGTGTGTAGTAAAGTGTGTAGTAATTCGTAGGAAGGATACGCTAAATATCAAGAGTGGCAGTTGATTCGTCCATGTGTTTGTAGAGATACAGATGCATGGACTTTTTTATTTTGGTTACCGGCACAGATGCCGGAGAAAGAGAGGATTATATGACAGAGAAGATTAGAGAATACAGTATGAACGGAGCACTGATTATCGGTGTGGATAATGGCTACGGAAATATGAAAACAGCCAGAAGATGCTTTAAGACAGCAATTGCAAAGTATGACAGCGCACCTGTGTTAAGCAGAGATTATATCGAGTACGATGGTGGATATTATGTCATTGGAGAGGGAAGAAAGGGTTTTGTGGCAGATAAGCAGACTGATGACGACAATTATATGCTGACACTTGCGGCTATTGTAAAGGAACTGGAAGCAAGAGGAATGACAGACTCTGTAAACAGGGCAAGGATTCATCTTGCAGTTGGGCTTCCTCTGAAATGGGTGCAGGCACAGAGGGAGGACTTTAAGAGATATATGCTTAGAAACAGCAGTGTGGAGGTCGGCTATAAGGACAGACTTTATTGTATTGAGTTTGCAGGATGTACGGTTATGCCGCAGTGTTACTCGGCAGTGACAGAGAATCTGAAGGATTTTGCAGGTGTAACGCTTCTTGCAGATATTGGAAACGGTACCATGAATCTGATGTATCTGAATAACGGTAGACCAATGGAAAGCAAGGCATGGACCGAGAAGCTTGGTGTGTTCCAGTGCTTTCAGAAGATTCACAATATGGTGCAGGACAAAACGGGAGACAATCTTATGGATGATGTAATTGATAATATTCTCCGTAGCGGAAAGATTGAACTGCCGGATCCCCATGCATCACTCGTGGAAAAGGCTATTTGTGACTATGTGGAGGAGATTTTTCAGAAGCTTCGTGACCATGAATATAATGAGAAGCTGATGAAGGTTTACTTCATGGGTGGCGGAGCAAGGCTGGTTGAAAATTTCGGCGAGTACAATCCTGAAAATACAGTCTTTAACAATGATATCCGTGCTAATGCAAAGGGCTATGAGTATTACTGCTATATGCTTTTAAGACATCAGGAAAGAGCAGGCAGAAGGTAGGTGAGGCAATATGACAAAGCACTACAGGAATCACAACATCCGTTTCAATATGACGGATGAGGGAGGCGTGCAGGCGTGGGAACGCCTGCATTCCGCTGAAGTGGAACAGGACTTTAAGTCGCAGAATGCTTTTGTGGTGGCTGCGATTAATGATTATTATGAAAGGCATCTTGCCAAGAAAAACGATCCATATTTGGAGAGTCGGGAAAAGGAAGATGCCTTTGCAGACAGACTGGTGCAGACTGTGGAGCAGAAGCTTCTTTCAAATCTTCCGGCACTTGCAGCCATGTATCAGATGCAACAGCAGGCATTTTTTCAGGCGGGACTGCAGGCTGGTGGGATAATGCCTTATCCGTATCAGCAGGGAAATCCGGGAGCTGAGGCATCGGTGGGGGTAAAGCTAGTTACGGAACCGATACAGGGCAGTGAACAACCGATAGAAGTTGTAAAGCAAGAACTGTCGGAGCCAGAAGAGAATGAGTTTCTGGATTACTCGTTTGGTGTGTAAATTATGGATTCGTGTTGATTTTCAATTGATAAAAGAAGAAGTGGCATGATATAATTAACCACACAATGAGTGTGTGAGATAAAGGTTCAGATACCACTTCGAACGGTGGAAGAGTGGGAAGCGGGTCGAAGAAAGCCTCCTGAGTATATTCCACGGTTGAAAAAGTATCAGATTATGTATGAACAGCAATTTGGGAAGCAAAACAAGAAGGAACACGATGATACTGTTTGAGGTCACAGTTTGTGACCTCAGAATGAGTACACAGATTGTAGACTTGAAGTCGCAATTTGCGACTTCAAAAATGGATTGGAGGATTCGATGGCAAAAGATAATAGTGAATTGATTGACGTAAATTCAGATGTAAAGGATAGGGTTATGGAAGTGAGTCATATTCAGAGTCTTATATATGTTATTAGAGGAAAACAGGTAATGCTCGATAGTGACTTGGCAATTTTGTATCAAGTTGAAACAAAAACTTTTAATCAGGCTGTAAAAAGAAATATTGAAAGATTTCCTGAGAATTTCAGGTTTCAACTAAAAAAGGAAGAGTACGACTCTTTGAGGTCACAATTTGTGACCTCAAAAGAAGGGAGAGGTGGAAGAAGATATCTGCCATATGTTTTTACAGAACAAGGTATTGCAATGCTTTCTGCGGTGCTGAGGAGTGATATTGCAATACAAGTCAGTATCAGGATAATGGAAACATTTGTTGAAATGCGTAAATATATGGCAAACACGTCACTTTTGTATGATCGCATGAATGCAATAGAAGAAAGACAGATAACTTATCAAAATGAAACAAATGAGAAATTTGATAAAGTATTTGCATATATTTCTGACCACGAAGAATCACAGCAGAAAATCTTTTTTGATGGACAGATATATGATGCGTTTAGCTTACTGATAGATCTGGTAGCTAGTGCAACGAAAAGTCTTGTATTGGTCGATAATTATGTCGATGTGGGAACTTTAAATATTCTGTCCAAGAAGAAAGAGAATGTATCGGTAACGATTTACACAGTTAGAAAAACCAGATTGTCAGAAAAAGATATTGAAACTTTCAATCAACAGTATCCCAAACTTGAAGTGAACTACACAGGTGTATTTCATGACAGGTTTTTAATCATTGATGACAAAAAAGCGTATCACATTGGTGCATCATTAAAAGATGCAGGAAAGAAATGTTTTGCTATAAGCTTATTAAACGATTCTGGTGTGATATATGATATTTTACAGAGGCTGGATATAGAAACAGAAGAAAACGAATCATAAAGAGGGATAATGACTTGGGGTGGGTAACACCCAAGTCCCCCCCAAGTCACCCCCCCAAGTCTAACAGACTGATATTACAGAAAGAATTCTATTGTTTTGTAATGAGGGTAGAAGCAAGAAGGATATAGCCGATGATAATCAATTCAATTATCCAAGTAAACATCGGCTACATTCCCGGGTACAATTGCAGTAAAGACAGAAAGACACACCATCCCCTTTGTAGATGGTGTGTCTTTCTGTCTGGGGGTCTCGGGGGCGTAGCCCATGAGCAGGTAGCACCGATGGCGCAGACAATGAGGCGGAAATAAAATCAGGGTACCGGAGGGGACCCTGATTTTATTTTTGACGAGTTGGCAAGCCAGCGGTACTACCTGCCTATATCATCCCCACCACATCGGAAAGGGAATAGAAGATTTCAATAAGTAGTAGAGATGTGAAAAAAAGCAGTCCGAAGCGGTAAGCGAAGGGCTGCTTTTGTCTGTCTGACGGAGTCTTTTTTCCGTCAGGCAGACCTGTGGGGATGATGTGCCCTGCTGACGAAGCATCGCTTACACAAAGGCTACGAAGAAATACCAAGACGGATGCAGATGATAGCGGTTCTTATGGACAGTATAGCTATAACAGATACAGTTTAGACAACATCTGCAACCAAATGGCTACAAAGCAGAGCAACAGTAGAACCACAACAGGGGCATGACACTGCAATTTACCGGTGCAGACCACAATTTCTATTAGTATGTAGCCATAATCCGGTGCAATCGTAGCCAAAACACAATAACTGAAAATACCAAAAAATGAAGCCATGAAACAATTGGAAGAAAAGGCAGCAATGCCAATTCAACCAATGAGTTTTGTGGCTTTTTTTACAGATAAAAAGAAGGAGGACACTATGGGGAAACGAACAAGAGACGAGGTAATCTATTCTCGTGTGGATTACCGTGTAAAACAGGAATTTGAATCACAGATGAAGGAGAGCGGATATAAGACTTCCGCTGATTTCATCGACTATCTGCTCCGGGGCAACAAGGGCAGGCAGATTGACGGGACAACATTAAAGCAGTTTATGGAGGTCATGAATGAGGTCTGCTACGAACTGAAAAAGCAGGGAGTCAATATCAACCAGCTGGCAAGGAATATCAATGCCTATCCGGATTTGATATCCATGACAGCATTTGAACCGTTCCAGAGAGTATTCCGGCGGTTGGAAGACTCAGTATTAAAACTATATGAAAAGGTGGTGAGTTAGATGGCAGTATATGGAAATGTCAATGTAAAATATGCTCCATGCAAGTCTGTGGCACAGCTTCACAGTGCTGCAGATTATATTCTGGGGAAGAAGAAGGAACAGCTAAGTTCCAGTGTTATCAAGACAAAGTCGGAGTTATATAATGCTTTTGGCTGCAATCGGGATAACTTTGCAAACAGTGTCCTTATGACAAGGAAAATGCATCAGAAGAAGTATAGCCGGTTCTTCCCGCGGGACATTCTGGCACAGAAGCTATCAATATCCTTTCATCCGGAGGACAATGATAAGCTGACTTATGCAGAGGCTTACAAGATGGCAGAGGACTTTGCTCGTGAGTTCTTCTGGAAAAAGGGATTTGAGGTATTGTTTGCGGTTCATGTGGATACGGAGCATGTTCACGTGCATTTTCTGGTAAATAACTGTAATCAGAAGGATGGTTCTTCCTTTCGGAGAGGTCCGAAGGAGCTGGTGGAAATGTCGGAATATTTTGGAGAACAGTGCAGGAGCCGGGGCTTGACACACTCTGTCCGTGACAGCTTCTACAATCCGGATAAGACCAGGGAGGAACGCACCTTAGCGGAAAATCATATGCAGAAAAGGGGAAAACTTTCTTTCAAGGATGAAATGCGTGTGTATATCAGACTTGCCATGAATGATCCGACCACGCAGAACATTCATGATGTGGTGAATATGTTAGAAAGAACCTATCATATGAATGTAAGGCTGAAAGGTAATACCATTAGCTATGCCCTTCCCTATCGTAGCAGTAATGGAGGCAAGGTAAAGGCAGTACGAGGCAGTAAGCTTGGTAAGCGATTCACGGTTGCAGGCATCAGGGAGTATATGAAACAGAAGGAAAAAGAGGATTGGTTTGATTATCCAAGGCAGGAGCAGGACATCGAGCATTCCAGTCAGTCCATGAAGGATTATCCCAGATGGGAAGAGGATGAGGAGGAAGTGAAGGAGTCTGCTTCTAAGGCTAAAAAGCAGATACCAACACAGGAGTCACAGCCGACCAGAAAACCGGATGTTTCTGTATATGAGGCATATGACGAGTTTCAGGAAAAACATGAGATACCGGAGAATGACGAGTCTTTCTTTTATGGTGCTGCATTTGATGACTTCAATAAAGAGTGGCAGGGACTTGATGCAGGCGCAGGCTCGGTAAGTACTGAGTTTGGCACAACAAATAACTCAACCGACGCAGAACCATATAATGAGGATGAGTTAGACGAATTACTTGATAACAATTCGTCAACGGTGCCGGTTCAAAATAAGCCGTTTCCATCTCCAGCAGAATACCGCAAGCTCTCTCTGGAAAAACGTGCTAAACTTCTTCCGCCACCTTCTGATGACCGAATTGAAGAACTAAAGAAGTATCAGGACAGAATGGGATATACCGAAGAATCCATGCGGAGTATGCGTTACAAGATGTATGTATATGATGATTTTACCGAGGAATATGATTATCGTGTGAAATACAACAGAAATCATTCTTCAGAGGAGCAGCTAAAAGCACAAGCGGAACAGCAGATAATCACACCGGTTCGTAGACGTGGGCGTGGCAGATGACAAGGCTTTGATTGCCTTTCAAACTCACTTTCGGTAAGAAAAACTCCATTGCACATAAAATGATTTTGAGCTATATTTTTAATGGATTTTTGTATGAAAGGCGGGTATGATATATTACCAAACATTATGCTGGTAGGAGCAGAGCAAGAGTTATCACAGACGGGAAAAGAACACCGTTTGAAAGAAGCTATTGCCCCCGTAGCGGAAAAGTATGATTATATCATTATAGACACGCCGCCCTCTTTGGGTGTGTTGACCGTAAACGCATTTACGGTGGCAGGTGATATTCTGATACCGACCACAGCGGGCATATTTGCCACAACAGGAATTAACCAGCTTAACGAAACAGTAAGGAGCGTACAGCGGTACTGCAATCCTAATGTAAAGATAACGGGTATTCTGTTTACAAGGTTCAATCCGAGAGCAAACATCAGCAAGCAGATAAAGGAACTTACGGAACAGTTGAGCGAGTACATTTCTGCACCGATATATAAGACCTATATTCGGTCAGCGGTAGCGGTAGAGGAAGCACAGGCAAACAGAACAGATATATTTGAGTATGCGGAGAAGTCCACCGTATCAGAGGACTATAAAGCCTTTATAGAGGAATTTTTGAAAGGAGAGGTAGAGAGTAATGGCAGGAAAGGCAAAATTTGACCAAGAAGCGGCGTTTAAGTCGATTATAGGTGCAGGAGCAAGCGAGGGTTCAGAGAAGCCAGTGGCAAAAGGCAGACCAAAAGCGGAGTGGGAAACAAAGAAGCCCATAAAAAAGCGTGTGAGCATTGGAACGAGGGTGGCTTAGCAAAGGTTTGGATAGATAAGGACGGGTATCTTTGTATCGAATATGAAAGCGGCGAATGGTGGCACTACAACGATAAAGGAGAGTGGTGGTAGATGAAAGTAGGAAAGTATCAGATAGGACGTTTCCATGCGATTATTCGCAAGGAATACGCAGACGGAAGTGTTGACTATTGACAGGGATATAAGACATTATTAAATGAAGAATGAGGTGAAGAGAATGAATAAGAAACAAAAGAAAATATTTTTTTGTGTTTGTATGATTTTTTTTCTGTTTTTAATTGTTACTATATATTTATTGAAGCAGAAATCACCATATGAATATTTGAAAGAACAAAAAGGAATGACAGCACAAACTACTCCAAATGAATGTTTGGAAGAAATTCGATTCGACAATAAATATATAGTGTTTTTCATAAATGAGAATGGAAATCTATCATGTGCAGTTATGAAGAAGAAGATATTTTCTTATGAAATATTAAGAATTAGTGGAGAACTATCACAGAGCAAGAATAGTAAAAATTATTTATTTAGTTCATACGAAGATAATGGATATAAATGGATTGATTGGGGTGTGATAAATGATAGTGATATTGAATCAGTATTATCTAATGATAACAAGATGAATATTATTGATAATTTGCAGTATTCATTTAGAATATGTTGGATTATTGGAAACGGAGAAGAGAATACGCCACCAGAGCATGAAGAAATAAAAATAGGTAGTTCAATTTGAACTACCTATTTTTTATGGCAATACCTAATGCGTGCTGATTAGTATTTTTTTATATTGCTCCGCAAGCTCTTTCTTTCCCCATCTCATATACAAACTATACAAATAACGAGCAGTACTTTTGGAATAATCATTATCAGGGTTCTCGTTCATAACAGCATGAAAGACGGCATCTGCGTTAAGCAGGTGCTGTTCTGCTATCACAGGCTGAGAACGGGTATAAGCAATGACACCACGATAGAACTCGCACATACCATAATCAAGGTTATTTCTACCCATAACTTCATCAATGGTGGATTCACAGAAATCAATAATTTCCAGAGCAGAATCATATTCCTTATTCTGCACCAGCATGTTAGCAAGTGAGAGTGTCTGCTGCAGGGTATCATTATTCTCTATCAATCCAAGACTGGCATATTCCCTGCGTACTGTGAAAGCTGTCTTGAGTTCTGATACGGCTTCTTCCAGTTTCTTCCGGAACAGATAAGCTGTAGAGAGGTTGTTGTGCAGGTTTGAAAGCAGATTGGCGGAACGGGCATCCGCAGTATTGGTCTTATGGTAATTTTCCATGAGGGCAATCGCCTTTTTATATTTCTTAATGGCATTATCATATTCCTTGCGTGGGAACAGAAGCTGTGCTTTGTAATCTAATAATAATGCTTTGTCACAGGCAGAAATGTGGTTGGTTTCTTGCGTAATATCTGGTGTGCCTGATTTATCTGAATTATACGATTTACTCGTTTCATCCGACTTGCCCGAATCATTCATAAGATTCATCACATATTCTATACGTTCTACCAGCTCCGACAGATAATCGGTATCCAGATATTTGTCAAAGTAAGGGTACATATCCTGTAAGAACAGTAGATAGTAAGCCCTGTTATCTAGGATGATGTGTCTGTTGATGCTTTTCAGACATTCCATGACAGTCACCGGTCTTTTTACATCCAGACCGTGAGCAAGGCAAATCAAATGCAGGTGATTTAACATCACATGGCAGTCTGATACGGTTGGAATGGTCTCTGCGATTGCCACTTCCTGAATGAGAGGATGGAGTGCAATCGTCTTATTTTCGGTATCTTCACTGATAATGCCATAGCGTATCAGCTCATTAACATTTTTGAGAGAATCCAGTTCCAGCCACATTTTGAACGCACTTTTATAAACTCCTGATACCGGCAGGAGTGAGAGGTTACGGAGGATATCAATACTGTCCTCATTTAATCTATTAAGCTTCATCAACATGCGAAGGTGTCCTATCATACTGGCATAGGAGAATTCATCATCCTTGGATACCTCGATTTCTTCCATGTTCTGCCCGATACCGCAGGAACGCAGCTCCTGTAACAATTCTTCCGGTTCCATGCCGCTGGCTTCTAAGGTAAGAGCAGCCATGCAGACAGTCAGGGTATGACAGTTCACTTCTTCTATAATGGCAGACACACTGTCCGGATCACGTTTTGCAGAAGGACAATGCTTGTAGAACAGTTCTGTCAGTTCTTTTTCTTTATCCAATTCCTTTATTTCTATAGAATCATAATTCTTAAGTTTGCATCTGCTGGTAATCAATAGCTGCATATCATTCTTCATCAGTTCCTTTAAGAAGGGTTCGTCCTTTGGAAGCACATTGAAGTTGTCCAGAATCAGCAGTGTATCTGTGTGGAGTCTCTGCATCACCTTATAGTGATTCTGAAAACGGACTTCCTCATTCATTTCTACGGAATCATCTGCAAATGTAAGGTTTGCGATGTCTTTTCTCAAATCACCGGTGTAATACAGATAAATGATATTGGTGTACTTTTTACGGTTCGTCTGTGCATAGGCTTTGGCAACTTCGCTTTTTCCAATGCCTGCCATACCAGTAATGAATAAGACGGATTGATTGGAAAGATGGGATGCGATTGCTTTTATCTCATCCTTTCGTCCAATGAATGCCTGATTGCAGGAGGGAAGCTTATTGCAAAGAATCACTTCCGAAAGGTCGGGAGAATAGAGCGCACCTGTGCTATGGTCATTCAAAATCGCATATCTTACCACAGAGCAGAAAAAGGCTGCATTATCCGGCTCCTGAATCAGTGCATCAGCCATTTCCTGCCCGATGGTTTTTATACTGTCTGTAATCAATTCCTCCATCTGGATTCGAGCCTGTGCTTCGTTCAACAGGTTCGGAATAATCTTATCTCTGAAATCATCCTCCATCGTATCCCATTCATCCTCATCTTCATAAGTCTTTAGGATATCTATAGGAATCGGGCGGGCGCCATTGCACCAGCGGCTGTACATCGTCGTGTCATCTGCGATTAATTCCGAAGCTGTCAGAGTATCATCCAGATATGCAGAGAACAGACTGCGTACAAGCTGGTGCTGCGGGTAGGTTTTCTTTTTATTTTCCAATAATACACCAATCACATTGGCGAAGGTCAGTCTGTTTCTCATCTGTGTGCTCCTTTCAGAGAGGATTTATCAATCCCGCTATCTATCTTATCTGTCTTTCTATATTTTCATTCTTTGAAAAGTTTCTATGTCAAGTCGCGGTCAAGTGACCGTCAATTATTTTATTCTCTATATTTTACTACAATTAACTTACAAAACGTAGCCGGGCGGCATCAGAAATGAAGCAAATCGGCTACAACAATCATAACACAAAACAAACTTATGTTCTACAAGAATATCGAAATGTTTTAACTGTACATTGAAAACTTCATGAGTTGTATTCACAGTCAACGGACTTTGCGATGATACTTAAAGCAATTTAAGCGGAGCAAAGAACAGACACTTCCGTCAAGGGTGGGAGATGATCTCGCGCAGGAGAGGCCCACAGGCAGGTTTCAGTAGTGAGAAATCGGTGCTAAAGAATCCAGACAGTGGATACGTAGAAAACCAAACTAAGAGTACTGGAACAATCTTACTTTAGGAACCGCTTATTGCGGGTAGGAAAGAAGGTGGTTAATGAGAATATTACGAGAGGAGGCAGGACTACCATGAAAACAGAACTTGATACAAGAGCGTTATTAAATGTAAAGGAAATGTGTGAGTACCTTGGTATTGGACAGACGAAAGCAAGAGAATTGCTTTCCAATCCGGCCAATGGTTTCACGGTAAGAATCGGTAACAGACTATATGCTCATAAGGGCAGATTAGACCACTGGTTACTGAATCAGATTCTTTCATAAATAAGAACACGGAGGAGTTTCAAAATGAGAATTCAATTTTTGAAACGGATTGATAATTGTAAGGTTTTATGGTAGAATAGGGACGATATTTGGAATCCTTCCTATTCTACACTTAGGAAGGAGGCATAAATGGGTAAATCCCTTAATGGTAAAGAATTAGGTAAAGGCTTATCACAGAGAAAGGATGGTCTTTATCAGGGAAGATTCGTGAATCGTTTTGGCAAGAAGCAGACGGTTTACGCAAAGACGCTGAATGAGGTAAGACAGAAGCTTAGAAACGAACAGTATGAGGATGAAAAGGCACTCAATGTTGTTGCGAAGGACGTAACGCTTGACGAATGGTATGAAATCTGGATGGACACCTGCAAGAAGAATTGCAGAGACTCCACCAAGGAGACATACGCAGGTCATTATCGCAGAATACAGAAGGCTCTGGGATGGAGAAAACTCACATCCTTGAATTTACTGATTATGCAGCAGGCGATTAACGAACTGGAAACAGACAATGAGCGTAAGAATTCGAAAAAGATACTGGTCGATATGCTGGAGAAAGCAATAGACTCTGATTTACTTATCAAAAATTCTGCTAAGCAGATCAATACTGTGATTTCTAAAGAGGTTAAGAAAGAACGTAGAGTATTAACGGTAGGTGAAACGGAGCTTTTTTTTAGCTATGCGAAGGACACATTCTACTACAATTTATATGTAGTGGCAATCGACACAGGAATGCGTATTGGTGAGTTGATGGGGCTTCAGTGGTCTGATGTAGACTTTGAAAAGAAGGTTGTACACGTCAGACGTTCCTTATGCTATTTCCGCAAGGATGGCAAATATGTCTTTGAATGGCATGATACCAAGACGCATAACAGCAAGCGAACCATTCCCTTAACAACAAGAGCTATGGAAGCTCTGAAAAAACAAAGAGTTCGCGGGCAGGAGATTCTGCTTAAGAACGCACAAACAGCACAGGACGAATACAAGAATCTGGTTTTCGTAACCAGAAACAATCGACCTACACAGCAGTTCATCGTACAGGAATGTATGGATGTAACAACGAGACGAATTCAGAAGGAACACCCGGAATTTGAGAGGTTCTCTCCTCATTGTTTCCGTCACACCTTTGCAACAAGGGCAATCGAGAACGGAATGCAGCCTAAGAGCGTGCAGAAGCTTCTCGGACATGGCTCCTTACAGCTGACAATGGATTTGTATTGTCACGTAACAGATGATACCTTGTTTGACGAGATGAGGAAGATGGAAGCGGTGTAAAGTGTGTAAAAAGTGTGTAGTAAAGCAATTTGAGACAATAATAAAGGCGTGAAAGCCTTATAAACAGGAGGTTTTAAGATAAAATGGAACAGTATAAGCAGGAATTTATAGACTTTATGGTGGAGAGTGACGTGCTGAAATTTGGTGATTTCACATTAAAGAGCGGCCGTAAATCACCATTTTTCATGAATGCGGGAGCATATGTGACAGGCTCACAGCTTAAGAGACTCGGAGAGTACTACGCAAAGGCTATCCATGCTAATTACGGAGATGACTTTGATGTATTATTCGGACCTGCATACAAGGGAATTCCGCTTGCAGTGGTAACAGCTATCGCATACCATGAGCTCTATGGCAAAGAGGTGCGCTACTGCTCAGACAGAAAAGAGGCAAAGGATCACGGTGCAGACAAGGGAGGCTTCCTTGGAAGCAAGCTTAAGGATGGCGACAGAGTAGTCATGATAGAGGATGTCACCACATCCGGCAAATCAATGGAGGAGACAGTTCCAAAGGTAAGAGGAGCTGCAGATGTTACAATCGTAGGCCTTATGGTGAGCCTTAACAGAATGGAAGTCGGACAGGGCGGCAAGGTAAGCGCGCTCGATGAGATTCATGAGAAGTACGGCTTTGAGGGCAAGTCAATCGTCACAATGGCAGAGGTCACAGAGTATCTCTACAACAGAGAGCATGATGGCAGAGTAGTCATTGATGACACAATCAAAGCAGCTATAGATGAGTACTATAAGCAGTACGGCTGCAAATAGGAGAATATAAATTGCTTGGCAGAAGAAAACGTAACAGGTATAAGTTTACGGAAAAGAAGCAATCTAAGAGGGGGATAGCTGCACTTGTTGTGGCTATCCTCATAGAGATTGTATATATAGTTTTTTTGAATGCGGCATTCAGAGGAGATGGCAATCTGTCTATGTACTATGGCAGTGCCGGTATACTGATGCTTGGCATATCTCTGGCAGATTTCGGGTTTGCCATCAGAAGCCTCTTTGATGAGGAATCATTCATGACGTTTCCACGGTTGGCAGTGTTTTTTTCACTCATAGCGGTAATCAGCTGGGGAGGAACATATGCTGCAGGTTTTATTATATGAAAGAAAGATTATAGGGATATATGAGTTATAAAGAGATTTATGAGCTCTCCAATGAGCTTTACGCAGAGCGATTAGAGCTTGTGGAGGAGCGGATAGAACAGATCGTCAGAGAGCCTGCGATAGAGCCGGCTTTTGCAGATTATTTCAGAAGTGCGGCAAAGTGCATCAACACTATTAAAAACCATAACGCAGATAAGGAATTTAACGATTTATTCTATTCACAGTTTGATAAAGAAAATTATGAGAAAAGCTATGCCAACCCGGCATACGCCGTAAAGGTGCTCGGAGATGAGTATGGTCAGCTTTTATCGGCTGTATATGCAAAAATTGCCGGAAGCATTACACATATCTATCAGGGGGATATAAAATATCTCTGCATTTATGCAGAGCTTATTGTAGAGCTTTACAATTATTTTGAGAATGCCAATGAGCTGAGTCCTGATGAGATAAGGGGATGTATATATTCGTTCATGCATGATTATGAGGAGATATTTGCAGAGGATGACAACAGGGCACTCCTTGACCCGGCTTATGATTACTATACAGAGCTTGTAAATGAGGCAGATTTGTCAAATGATGATTATCTGTATTCTTACGGACTGTATGTCGGAGAGAATGAGCGCGCCGGCAGAGCGCATCTGGCTTCATTTTCAGATGAGGAGATACAGGCAATGGCAGATACCTATACAGAAGGATACCGCATTGGCTTTATTACCTGCAACAAGGATATCTCAAAGAAGTCGGTGGTTCAGGTGCTTTATCCGCTTGGCTTTGAGCGTATGATAAGAGCAGCATTAAAGAATTTTGAGAAAATGGGTATGAAGCCTGCCATGAGACCATTTTCCACATCGGTCAATAAGCAGTTTGACTATGACCACAAGGAGGATATGGCACTGTGGCTTGACAAGGCATATGTGGAGTATCGTCTTGAGTGCATGCACAATGCACTTGAGAGAATGAAGGATGTAGCATGCAAATGTGGAGGACCGGCTGTCATAGAGATATTTGGAGAGGAGCCGTTTGCTCCGGTTTCAAAGAAGGAGGCTGCGCACTTTAATGATGAGCAACAGAAGCTTGTAGTCCATATGACAAGCGTGCGCTCACAGTATATGAACAGCTATATCCACAGCGAGGACAGAAGCTTTACGATCATCGCCTATCCGTGTGCTGCAATCGGACCTGATTATAAGGAAATTTTTACGGAGACTGTAAAGATTAATACTCTTGATTATGCACTCTACAGGGATATGCAGCAGAAAATCATAGATGTGCTCGATACAGCAGACAGGGTGCATATCGTCGGTACAAACGGCAACAGGACAGATTTGTATGTCAAGATTCATGAGCTTAAGGAGCCTTCGAAGGAGACGGCTTTTGAAAACTGTGTGGCTGATGTAAATATCCCTGTCGGAGAGGTGTTTACTTCACCGGTGTTAGAGGGCACAAACGGTAAGCTGCATGTCAGTCAGGTATATCTTAATGAGCTTAATTTCCTTAATCTGGAAATCGACTTTAAGGATGGCATGATTGATAAATATACATGTACCAATTTTGAGGATGAGGAAGAAAACAGAAAGTATATATCAGACAATGTGCTTTTCCATCACGACACACTGCCTATGGGTGAGTTTGCCATAGGCACCAATACGACAGCCTACCGTATGGCAAGAGTATACGATATCGCGGCAAAGATGCCTATTCTCATAGCAGAGAAGACAGGACCGCACTTTGCAGTGGGTGATACCTGCTACACATACGATGAGGACAATATGACATACAACCCTGACGGAAAAGCAATCATTGCCAGGGACAATTCAGTTTCCATCCGCAGAAAAGATGATATATCAAAGGCATATTTCAACTGCCACACGGATATCACAATACCATATGATGAGCTTGGAGCCATCACAGTTATTCGACACGATGGCTCAACCTGTGATATAATAAGAGATGGCAGATTTGTGCTTGAGGGCGTAGAAGAGTTGAACAAACCGCTCGATACGCTTGATGCTGAAAGTAAATAATTGTTAGACATATAAGGAGGATAAAATGGCAAAAGTAGGAATAGTTATGGGCAGCGACTCAGATTTAAAGGTGATGAGTAAGGCAGCAGATATGCTTGAAGAGCTCGGAATAGAGTATGAGCTCACCATCATCTCGGCACACCGTGAGCCGGATGAGCTTATTGAGTGGACAAGAGGCGCTTGTGATAGAGATGTAAAGGTAATAATAGCAGGAGCTGGAATGGCAGCAGCACTTCCGGGAATGTGTGCAGCGCTTTTTGCACTTCCTGTTATCGGAGTACCGCTTTCAGGAAAGAATCTGGATGGAATGGATGCAGTGTTCTCAATCATGCAGATGCCACCTGGAGTGCCTGTTGCCACGGTTGCAATTGACGGTGCGAAAAATGCAGCAATCCTTGCAGCAAAGATACTCGCAGCAGGTGATGATGCAATCCTTGAGAAAATCAAAAAGTATACAGCAGATATGAAGGCTCAGGTTGTAGCAAAGGATGCGAAACTGAAACAGGTTGGATATAAGCAGTATCTTGCTGAAAAATAGATTGTATTGTCATCTATAGGAGGGTTTTTATGGGTATATTGCAAAAGGCAGACAGATGTATGGATGAGGCAGCAGCCTTATTTGGCGAGAATAAGCTTTTTTTGGCAGAGAAGAAGGCACAGGAGACAGCCGGTCTTTATAAGAGCTGTGGCGCATATGAGCAGATGGCAAAGACTGTCAATCTTATGGGAGTCATATATGCATCTATTGGAGATGTAAGCATGTCAATTGACTGCTACCTGGAGGCTATGGATGTAGCTGTGGAGCAGGGCTCAACAGAGATAATAATGCTTGTTAACAATAATATAGGCTCACTCTATATGGAGCTTGGATTGTATGAAAAGGCTATCAGATATTTTAACGAAGCACTGGAGCTGTGCAAGCCACCACTGCATGGAGAGAGGGATAGCTATTATCAGGAGCTTCTCATGCTTCATCTGAATCTGTGCATATCATACACAGGAATTAATGAGTTTGAAAAGGCAGAAAAGCATCTTTCTGACGCGATACTCTTTAATGATATAGCTGGCAGTGATAAAAACAGATTTCTGATAGACATGTCACAGGCACATCTGCTATGGAAGATGGGAAATGAGGATGAGGTCAGAGATCATGTGGAAGAGCTGGTTGAGGGTGCGATAAACAATATCGATTCTGCCGATTATGTGCTTGAGATACTAAGCCTTTGCAATCTATTTATGAATATGGGGGAGTTCGATGCATGGAAAAAGGTTATTGTGGAGTATGAAAGATTTGCCACTGATACGCAAAATCTGTTTTTCCAGAAGACCTGTGTCAAGATGTGGATGAAATATGAGAGCGCCATTGGTGATACAGAGGCATACAACAAGCTGTGCGTATATTACGCAAATCTCCACTCTATGCAGGTGAAGGAGCAGATAAAGCGTCTTGGTGATACAATAGACCTTAAGCTTCAGCTTCAGGAGACTGAGTATGAGCGCCGTAAGGCAGTCAGACTCAACTACACAGATATGCTTACAGGCATGGGCAATAAGTTCAAGATGCGAAACGATTTTGAAAAGCTTGTGAGCAAAAATCAGGATTCAGATGGTGCAGGAATCACGTTTGGAGTAGTGGATATAGATTTCTTCAAGTCATTTAACAGAAACAGTGGCAGAGTCACCGGTGATGCAGTGCTAAAAGAATTGTCATCCATAATAAATGAGAGCATCAAAGATAAGGGAATGGGGTATCATTTCTATGGTGATGAATTCTACATAATCCTGCAGGAAACGGATGAGGATATCATTAAAAATATAGCCGAGCATATAAGACTTGAGCTTGCCAAAAAACAGATACTTCATGAGAGCTCTAAGGTGGATGAGTATCTGACTGTATCACAGGCATATGTTACCGCCCCGGATGTAAAGGTGCCGGATGAGTTTTCTAGGCTGTTCAAGACGGTGGATGAAGTGCTCAATGATGTGAAGGAAAAGGGTAGAAATGCATATAAGATAGTCTGATGCTTTAAGCGTATAAGACAACTATAAAATGACACGCAGCGTAAAACGTTGCGTGTCATTTTTATTTGTACTTATACTTTTATATGGCTATATTGTCTCATTTATATTCCGGATATAACAATATCAGTGCCTGCCTTCTCATATATATCTGCTGTCTCAGGAGAGATACCGGAGTCGGTGATTACCATATTGATGTCATCAAGCGATGCATAGCTTGATATGGATGTGGTATCAAACTTGGTGTGGTCTACAAGAGCCACAGTTTTAGCGGAGGCCTTGATACACATGTGCTTTAAATCAGCCTCGTATATACTGAAATCAGTCAGTCCGTCTTCTACAGAGAAGCCTCTTGCTGACACGAACGCGATATCTGTGTGTATCTTTTTGAGTAAATCAGCGCCAAGCAGTCCTTCTATGGAAGCGGATGCGCTGGTTACGATACCGCCTGTCAGGATGACTGTGACACCCGGGATATCCTTTAGCTCTAAAGCCAGATTGATGCCATTGGTGATGACGGTCAGCTCTGTAAAGCCTGAAAGCTTCATGCCGAGAGTGTAGGCTGTGGAGCTGGCATCAAGGAATATACACATATGGTCACTTACGAGCTTTATCGCCTCGTTTGCAATCTCCTCTTTAGCTTCCTTGTTTTCCAGGGCGCGGTCATGGAACAGGTAGGCCCTCGAGGTTAAATCAGTCATGTCATGGGTTTTATCCTTGTAGATAGCACCGCCGTGAGTCTTTGTCAGAAGCTTTTCCTTATCCATCTGGTTTAAATCTGTTCTTATTGTCGTGGTCGATACACCAAGCAGCTCGCTGAGCTCATTGGTGGTGGCCTTGCGGTTTTCTTTTAAATAATCGAGAATCTTTTGTTGTCTTTCTAATTGCAGCATAGATTTTCCTCTTTCTTTTGATTTCTGTTGTATTTTTGCGTACATATTTTTATCACAAAGCATTGCATAAATATATAATAACTCAAATAGGTAAATAAAGCCAGTGCTTTCGATTGCTTATGCTTTTTTTTATTTAATGACATTTAATTATATTTATTTTTACTTTTATTTACTTTTGCTATTGCATTTTTTTCTTTGAAGTGTTATATTTATATCAGCAAACAAAAGCAAACGCAAATCATATAAGACGGAGGTATTTTTAAATGAAGTTTTTCGTAGATACAGCAAATGTCGAGGACATTAAGAAAGCAAACGATATGGGAGTCATCTGTGGAGTTACAACAAACCCTTCACTCATCGCAAAAGAGGGCAGAGACTTCAACGAGGTAATTAAAGAAATCACATCTATCGTTGACGGACCGATAAGCGGAGAGGTAAAAGCCACAACAGTTGATGCAGAGGGCATGATAAAAGAAGGACGTGAAATCGCAGCTATTCATCCAAACATGGTAGTTAAGATTCCTATGACAGTTGAGGGACTTAAGGCTGTCAAGGTACTTTCATCAGAGGGCATCAAGACAAACGTTACTCTTATTTTTTCAGCAAATCAGGCAATTCTTGCTGCAAATGCAGGTGCTACATATGTTTCACCTTTCCTTGGCAGACTTGATGATATCAGCCAGCCGGGCATTGAGCTGATCAGACAGATTTCAGAGATTTTTGATATCTATGGATATGATACAGAGATTATTGCAGCTTCAATCAGAAACCCGATTCATGTCACAGACTGTGCACTTGCAGGAGCTGATATCGCAACAATTCCTTACAAGGTTATCGAGCAGATGACAAAGCATCCACTTACAGATCAGGGAATCGAGAAGTTCCAGGCTGATTACAGAGCTGTATTTGGGGATTAAATATTATAAACCAAAGACCGGTATAAATATTTTATTTCATGTCATAGATTTAACAGGAGAACAAAATGAACAAATTAGAACTTCAGATTACAGCAAATGAAGTCAGGAAGGGTATCGTCACGGCTGTGCATTCTGCAAAGGCGGGACATCCGGGCGGCTCACTTTCTGCAGCAGATATATTTACATATCTGTATTTTGAGGAGATGAACATTGATCCAAAGAATCCTAAAAAGCCGGATAGAGACCGTTTTGTGCTTTCAAAGGGACACACGGCTCCGGGACTTTACTCTGCACTTGCGCAGAGAGGCTATTTTCCGGTTGAGGATTTAAAAACACTCAGACATCTGGGATCATATCTGCAGGGACATCCTGACATGAAGCATATCCCGGGTGTGGATATGTCAAGCGGTTCGCTCGGACAGGGCATTTCTGCGGCGGTAGGAATGGCACTTTCTGCAAAGCTTACAAATGATGATTACAGAGTATATACACTTCTCGGCGATGGCGAGATTCAGGAGGGACAGGTCTGGGAGGCTGCCATGTTTGCAGGCTTCAGAAGGCTTGATAACCTTGTTGTTATAGTTGATAACAACGGACTTCAGATTGATGGACCAGTGGATCAGGTGTGCTCACCATATCCTATTGGTGAGAAATTCAAGGCATTCAATTTCCATGTGATTGATCTGAAGGATGGAAATGACATGGATCAGATTGCTGACGCATTTAAAGAGGCAAGAAATACAAAGGGTATGCCGACGGCAATTATAGCACATACCGTAAAGGGCAAGGGTGTTTCATTTATGGAAAATCAGGTCGGCTGGCATGGCAAGGCTCCTAATGATGAGGAGTATGCAGTTGCCATGGAGGATCTGAGAAAGGAAGGTGAAGCATTATGTCAGAAGTAAAGAAAATCGCCACACGTGTCAGCTACGGAAATGCACTTGTAGAGCTTGCAAAGGAGCACGATGACGTATATGTTCTTGATGCTGACCTTGCGGCTGCCACACAGACAGCCATCTTCAAAAAGGAATTTCCAGATCGTCACATAGATTGTGGAATCGCAGAGTGCAACATGATGGGCATTGCTGCAGGACTTGCGGCTACGGGAAAGGTGCCATTTGCCAGTTCATTTGCCATGTTTGCGGCAGGTCGTGCGTTTGAGCAGGTGAGAAACTCTATTGGATATCCTCATCTCAATGTGAAAATCGGTGCGACACACGCTGGTATTTCGGTAGGAGAGGATGGAGCCACCCACCAGTGCAACGAGGATATTGCACTCATGAGAGCAATTCCAGGCATGGTTGTAATAAACCCAAGTGATGATATAGAGGCAAGAGCCGCCGTAAAGGCAGCTTATGAGCATGAGGGCCCTGTATACATGAGGTTTGGCCGTCTTGCAACACCGATAATAAATGACAATGCAGAGTATAAATTTGAAATCGGAAAGGGTGTTACACTCCGTGAGGGCACGGATGTAGCTATCATAGCTACCGGTCTGTGCGTGGCAGAGTCACTTGCAGCGGCAGAAAAGCTTGCAGCAGATGGCGTAAATGCAAAGGTCATAAATATACACACTATCAAGCCTCTTGATGAGGAACTTGTTGTAGCTGCAGCAAAGGAATGCGGCAGGGTGGTTACCGTGGAGGAGCACTCTGTAATAGGAGGACTTGGAGCCGCGGTATGTGAGACACTTTCGCGTAAGGCTCCAACACCGGTAAAGACAATAGGCATACAGGACTGCTTTGGTGAGTCAGGTCCGGCTGTAGCTTTGCTTAAAAAATACGGACTTGATGCAGAGGGCATTTATGCATCAGTGAAGGATTTTTTATAAGTATTTAAAATAGTTTGGTTTTATCATTTTTCTTATTTTCCATAATATAATAATAAACTAATAAAAGAAAGGACAGCCGGGATACGGTTGTCCTTTCTTATACTTTGTATACATATAAAAACTTTAATGTTTTAATTAATGTAAAATAATTTGATAAGATTTAAAATATATATTGTGTTATAGGTTTTTATCTGATATATTAAATCTATAAATGATGGACTACCTGTGTTTTCGTATAACTGATAAGGCAAAAAGAAAGGGAACATCACATGGAACTGATATGTAAGAAGTGTCTGCTTAGAGAAATGGCAGAGGCCGACGCAGCAATGATAAAAAAATATGTTGATGCGATAAAGGGCGAGGACAGAGTGCCGGAAAAAGAGTATGAGGCAAGGCTTGCAGTGTGCAAGGCGTGTGACAGGCTAAATGCCGGAACCTGTAATGCATGCGGCTGTTATGTGGAGCTTCGGGCGCTTACAGGCGTTTCGCACTGCCCTCATAAAAAGTGGTAGTACAAATAAAATAATAACAAAATGACTGCGGTTTTGATTTCCGCAGTCATTTTATTATTATTTAGTGTTTTTTTCAGTGTCAAGAGGTGCATAATTGATGGATACAACAATGTCCTGATCGTAGTTACCGAAGCTTTTTCCGAATATTGTGAGTCCACCGACATGGGCAGAATCCTCCTCGACAGCTATGCGGAAGCGTATGGTGCTTGTGTAGTCAAGCTTTAGCTCAGAGGTTGTGATATCTGATATCTTAAGACCGTCTATGAAGGTGCCTTTATGATTTATGACTAAAAGCTTAAGTAGACCGTATTGATTCCAGTTCTGAGGCCACCATTCAGGGGTGAACATTCCGCGTACATCTCCATAGTCACCGGGAGAGGTCCAGGTGCCGACCAGAGTGTCATTTATGTAAAAGCTTATATCACTTGGCCAGTCGTTGTCGGTGCCCGGAGCCTCAGAACTTATCTCGGCTGAGAGTGAAAGCTGGGTGATTTTCTGATTACGTGGAATGAGGTTTGGAATTACATATTCCACATAGCCCTTTGTGAACCACATAATGTCTGCATTGAAATGGTCAGGATGGTCAAAGTAACGCACGTCATCGAGCTCTCCTATCACAAATGAGGATGTAGCCAGGCCACAGGTTGGACAGATATTGTGAGATGAAAACTGCCCTACCTTGATGGATGTGTTGTATACGTTACTTAAGTCTATTGGTTTTTCAATTTCTACTAATATACGATCCTGAATCAGTGAACACAGCTTCTGGTTGCCGTGACCGGATGAATCGTTTGAGGCGGAGATAAGTCCACACTCCTCAAGCTTTTTTATATGTCCGGTTAAAGCTCCATTGCTGATGTTTAGCTCGTTTGCAATCTGATTCATGCTCATCTGGTTATTCTCGAGCAGAATTTTTAAAATCTGGATACGAATATCAGAGCCGAGAGCTTTAAACAGTTCGAGACCATCGTCTAATGATGTGATATGTATCATATATAGATTCTCCTAAAATATTTTATAAAATTAACAACGAGTTCTTGTGTGTAAATCATGTTTTAATTATAGGAATAAGCTCCTATGTTGTCAATATATTATTGTATAGTTTTAAGCTATATTGAAGCATATTTTAAAATAATTTAAATATATTGTGCAATATGTATAACTTACATGCGTTTCAAAACGAAAATAAAATAAAATTTTAGACATTATTAAACAATGTGTAAAATAGTTTAAAATAATCTAAAATAAATATTGACATTGCAACTACTCTCATGTATATTATGTGCATAAGCAAAACACATTAACAACCAGTGCACTTATGTGTACAACAATGGCAGAGCAGGATAAATGTATAAGAGATAAAGGAGAAAATATGGCAAAAATTATTGTAAATAATGAGAATAAAAAGAGTACAATTGCTCCGGAAATTTATGGACATTTTTCAGAGCATCTCGGAAGATGTATCTACGAGGGATTATTTGTAGGGGAGAATTCAGATATACCAAACGTAAACGGCATGCGTACTGATGTTGTAGATGCATTAAAGGAAATGAAGATACCTGTGCTCCGCTGGCCGGGTGGCTGCTTTGCAGATGAGTATCACTGGATGGATGGTATCGGTCCTAAGGAGAAGAGAAAAAAGATGATCAACACACACTGGGGTGGTGTGGTTGAGGACAACAGCTTCGGAACACATGAGTTTTTTGAGCTTTGCAGACAGTTGGGCTGTAAGACATATGTGAACGGAAATTTAGGAAGCGGAACAGTACGCGAGATGAGTGAGTGGGTAGAGTACATCACATTTAACGGAGTATCACCTATGGCTGATTTGCGTAAGGAAAACGGACACGAAGAACCATGGACTATTGACTACTTCGGAGTGGGAAATGAGAACTGGGGATGTGGTGGAAACATGCGTCCTGAGCATTATGCAGATGAATACCGCAGATACCAGACTTATGTCAGAAATTATGCAGGCAATCAGCCAATCAATAAAATCTGCTGTGGTCCAAATGTGGATGACTATGAGTGGACAAAGAAGGTGATGGCTACATGCTTCGATCATTGTGATCCTAGATCCCATGGCCTGATGGATGGATTATCACTTCATTATTACACACTTCCGGAGACAGAGGATGACTGGAATATCAAGGGAAGTGCGACAAAGTTTACTGAGGATATTTTTTATCAGACTCTTAAGAGAGGATATTTCATGGAGGAGCTCATCAATCGTCATGGAGCTATAATGGATGAGTATGATCCTGATAAGAATATAGGTCTTATTGTTGATGAGTGGGGCATCTGGTCAGATGTGGAGCCTGGTACCAATCCGGGATTCTTATATCAGCAGAACACAATGCGTGATGCACTTGTTGCAGGTATGACATTAAACATTTTCAACAAGCATTCCGACCGTGTGAAGATGGCATGTATTGCACAGCTTATAAATGTGCTTCAGTCTGTAATGCTCACAGACGGCGATAAGATGGTAAAGACACCTACATATTATGTATTCCATATGATGAGACATCATCAGGGCGCAGCTCTTTTGGACAGCTCTCTTGTAGGAGGAGCTACTGTTGGTTCAGGAAAGAATGAGCTTCCGAAGGTTTTTGAGTCTGTATCAGAGGATAAGGATGGAGTGATCACAGTCACACTTACAAACAATTCTCTTGAGTCATCAGAGGATGTTGATATTATACTCACAAATGAGGGTGACAAATACAGTGTAAGTGAGGCCAGATACATCGAAGGTGCCATGAATGCACACAATACCTTTGAAGCACCTGATGTAATGGATGAGAAGGATTTCACAGCATATGAAAATACACAGACCGGTGTGAAGGTTACTCTTCCGGCATGCAGTGTTGTTACACTTAGATTATCGAAATAATATTAAAACAGCTATTCAGAATCCCGGGGAATAAAAAGCAGGTTTTCCTGTTCCTCAAGTGGTTCTGAATAGTTATGTATTAAAAGAAAAATCGCTTTTTATGATGCTTGCAAATATTGGCTGGTCCATTTTGCTGGTTGCAGTATTTTTATATGGAGAGAGTAGAATATGGATTTAAAGAATATAAAAATAGAGGATCCGTTTTGGGGACATATGCAGGAGCTTGTGACAGATGTTGTCATTCCGTTTCAGGAAGACGTGCTTAATGACAGACAGCCCGGAGTGGAAAAAAGTCATGCAATAGAGAATTTTAAGATTGCAGCAGGCCTTTCACAGGGCGAGTTTTACGGTATGGTCTTTCAGGACAGTGACGTGGCAAAATGGCTTGAGGGAGTAGCATATTCTCTGATAATAAAGCCTGATGCTGCGCTTGAAAAGAGAGCTGATGACATTATAGATATTATCGCTGCAGCACAGCAGCCGGATGGATATCTGAATACATATTTCACAATAAAAGAGCCTGAGCACAGATGGCAGAATCTGCTTGAGTGTCACGAGCTGTACTGTGCAGGTCATATGATGGAGGCTGCTGTCGCATATTATGAGGCTACCGGCAAGGATAAGCTGCTTAAGGTTATGGAAGGCATGGCGGGACACATCATAGACAGATTCGGGCCTGACAAGCTGCCCGGAATACCGGGGCATCAGGAGGTTGAAATAGGTCTGATGCGCATGTATCATGCAACAGGAAATGAGGCCTACAAAAAGCAGGCGAGATATTTTCTTGAGGAGAGGGGGAAAAATCCTGCTTTTTTTGCTGAGGAAGCCGCAAAGCGTGATTGGAATCATTTTGGAATGGTTCCTAAGGATATAAAGTATAACCAGAGCCATGCTACCATTTATGAACAGGAAGAAGCGGTAGGACACAGTGTGCGTGCTGTCTATATGTATACAGCCATGGCAGATCTGGCAGCAACGGAGCATGATGAAAAGCTTTTTGCTGCTTGTGAGCGACTGTGGAATAACATGACAGAAAAGAAGATGTATATAACAGGAGGTATAGGCTCAACAGTGGAGGGAGAGGCCTTTACGAAGGAGTATGAGCTGCCGAATGATATGGCATACGCTGAGACCTGTGCATCGATAGGGCTTGTTTTCTTTGCAAAGCAGATGCTTAAAATAAGCAAAAACGGCAAATACGCAGATGTCATGGAGAGGGAATTATACAACGGAATTATAAGTGGAATGCAGCTTGATGGAAAGAGATTTTTTTATGTGAATCCGCTTGAGGTAAATCCCGGAGTATCAGGTGAAATATTTGGCTATAAGCATGTCATTCCTGAAAGACCGGGCTGGTATGCATGTGCATGCTGTCCTCCGAATCTTGTGCGTATGGTTACATCTCTGGGCAGATATGCGTGGGATGAGGATGATGATGTAATCTATTCACATCTTTTCATCGGTCAGGAGGCTCGGCTTAAAAAAGCAGATATAAAGGTTGTCAGTGAATATCCGTGGAAGGGACATGTTTCATACAGCATTACGCCGAAGACAGGCGATGAATTTGCTGTTGCAATACATATTCCGGGATATCTGAAGAGCTTTGAGGTGACACTCAATGGCATGAGGTTAAAAGAGAATAGTGAGGCAAAAGCAGATGTGTTCTATTCTTATAGGGATGGCTATATTTATATAAAAAATAAATGGCATGACAACGATGTTATAGAAATCAGCTTCAATATGGATATCCGTGTAATATATGCCAATACAAAGGTAAGAGAGGACATAGGATGTGCAGCTTTGCAAAGAGGTCCGGTAGTGTACGCTTTTGAAGGAGTGGACAATGATGATGATGTGCAGAGTCTGATGATAGATGTGTCAAGGCTTAATGAAGCACAGATTGAAACAGAAGCTGAGGGAATATTAAAGGGTGCGGTTCTTTTAGATATTCCTGCAGTGAGACTTGAAAGCTCAGATGCGCTGTATTCTGAGAAGCCACCTAGACAAAAGTCTGTAATAGCAAGGGCTATACCATATTATATGTGGGGAAATCGAGGACTTAATCAGATGAGGGTATGGATGCATACTATTTAAATAAAATTGCAGAGTATGTTACAGTAGTTTCACAGTTGGATACAAACGCACTCGTAGATGGGTACTATGATAAATACGACATTCTGCTTGAGCGTAGAAATTTTTAGAAGTTGAAAAGCATGTAGCGGTACAGGTACAGATTGGGCTCGGATTTGAGAAATCCCTTGAGGAAAAGAATTATCAGGTAATCGTTACACCTTTTGGCAATCTTTGAGTATTAAAGAAACTTCTGGGCACCACAGCCTGACTTTTATACAGGTGCAGAGGCATGAATGCTTGCAGGAGGAGCACATCATACAGTGTTCACATATGACCTTACAGCTGAGCAGATGGATGAGTGAGTTACCATGATGGGTATAGAGGCTGTATTTGTCGACAATGACACAACAATCAGAAAATTCAAGAAGGGACTTATGCTTGAAAATATTTTCTACAAATAAAGTTAATAATTACTAAAAAAAGGACAGCCGAGATGTGGTTGTCTTTTTTTATCACTTAATATGTACACGAGTACAAATGGATATAAATGAAAAATTATGAAAAATAAACAAAATAACCTCTAAAATAATAACAAAAACAACAAAAATGTAAATACATATTGACAATACAAGATGGCGGAGTTATATTATGGATATAAGACAACGTACACGTGTACAAAACAAGCAAATAGAGGAAGTATGGAGAAGATACCTGACGAGGTAGATTGCTCCAGGTATTCCGGAATGGAGACTATATGATTAAGTTAAAGAAAATTATGGCATTGGGGTTGTCAGCGTTGATGGTTACATCACTTGTTGGATGTGGAGGAACAACCAATGCAACAGAAAACAAAAAGTCAGACTCATCAAAAGGAACAGAGATTACTTTTTGGAATAGCTTTACAGGAGCAGACGGGGATATGCTTGTAAAGATGGTTGACAAGTTTAATAAAGAAAACAAGGATGGAATAAAAGTTAAAATGGATATTTCATCAGATTTTGATAGTCAGCTTTCTACAGCATTTGCTGCAGGTGAGGGACCGACAATGATACTAAGCTCAAGTGCCTATCGTTTTACATATGGGGATTATTTACAAGATGTAAGTGATGTTTTCGATAAAACAGATCTTGATAAGACGGATTTTATCCAATCATATTTGGATTATTGTTCAGATGATGACAAAACGTATTTTGTACCATTTCAGGTAGTGGGGTATTATATGTACTGGAATAAAGATCTATTTAAGCAGGCAGGGCTTGATCCTGAAACACCTCCTGCAAATTGGGACGAATGGGCAAAGGATGCTGCTAAAATAACTGATTCTAGTAAGAATATATATGGCTCAGGTATTTCATACGATTATGCATATCAGATTGCACACATTATGCAGAGGTTTGGCGGACTCGCTGTAACAGATGACAATGGCAAGTGGAAAGCTAATTTTGAAAATAATGCAGGATATGAGAAATTCCTTAATATGTATAAAGATATGATTGATAAGGGTGATAATCCGTTAGAGGCTGATACTGATTCAATGGTAAGTGCGGGTCAGGTCGGAATAACAGTTGGTGGTCCATGGGTTACAGCAGGTCTGGATACAGCTGGTGTTGATTATGGTATTGGTCTTATTCCACAAGGCGATGCAGGTGATATGAATTCAGTAGAAGTAATCGGATTTGGAATTACAACAGCTGCAAGTGATGCTGAAAAGGAAGCTGCTTACAAGTTTATTGAGTGGTGGAACACACAGGACAAAGATGGAAGTAGTCCGGCATTAGAGTGGTCACTTGAGAATGGTTTCCCTGCATATACATATTCAGTTCAGAATAATGATGAGTATAAAGCTAATAAGAAGCTTAGTGCTATGTCAGCCGCAAATCCTGAAGCACCAACAGATTTCATAGTTGATTCAAATTTCCCTGGAATTAATGCAGTATTATCAGATGTTATTCCGGAAATGATTAATTCAGTTGCGTTTGGTAATTCATCAGTTGAGGATTCCTTAATAAAGGCACAGGAAGCAACTCAGAAAATTGTTGATAAGTATAACAAATAGTGGTAATTGTCAAAGTATAGTACAAGTAAGGGTGGCTTAAATAGTCACCCTTACGAATAGAAAGGATGGAATAAGTGATGGAAAAAATCAAAAGGTATTGGAATAAGCCATCCAGAAGTGCATATCTGTTTATTGCTCCATCAATAGTATTATTGATATTATTCAGTATAATTCCTTTAATTATGGCGTTTGGATTAAGCTTTTTTGATGTTCCGATTACAATGAATCATGCAACATTCATAGGATGGGATAATTTTGTTGAAGCATTTCATGATCCGCGATTTATAAACAGTTTGAAGGTTACAGCAATTTTTACTGGAATAGAAGTTCCTGTTCAAGTGTTGGGTGCTTTGATAATTGCAGCGTTTATAAGTAAAAATAATAAAAGGAATAAGTTCTTACGTGCAGTGTATTTTCTTCCGGTAATTTGTTCTGCAACTGTAATCGGCATTATGTGGAGAATGATTCTTCATTCAAATATTGGATTTATAACAGCTGTATTACAGTCCATGGGATTAGGAAAAATTAACTTTATGAATACTCCGGGACTTACAATTTTTGTAATCTCGTTCATATCAATATGGAGAAGTTTTGGTATTTCAGCAATAATTTATGTTACAGCAATTCAGCAAGTATCACCATCGTTGTATGAAGCAGCACAAATGGATGGTGCAGGAAAGATACTTCAATTTGTTAATATAACAGTTCCTTCTATAAGGCCTACATTTTGGTATATTATGATGACGAGATTTGCTGGAGCACTTCAGATTTTTGATATTATATATGTGACAACAAATGGTGGACCAAATTATACAACAGAATCAACAGTTAGTTATATATATTCCAGAGCATTCTCATCAAACTCAAGTATGGGATATGCATCGGCAATGTCGGTGGTACTTTTCATTATCATCATGTTCATTACCGTTTTGATGTATAAAAGAATGGTAAAGGAGGACTGATGATATGAAAAAGAAAAAAACAATAGGCATTGGCAGGTTTGTTTTTAACATACCAGTCGCTTTAATTCTAATAATTATAGCTATGATGGTTTTGGTGCCAGTTGTTTGGGTGACATTAAGTGCATTTAAAACGGAGAAAGAAATTATATCATGGCCACCTACATTTATTCCGAAAACATTTACATTGGAAAATTTTGTTGATGTACAAGGAAGAATAGATATTATTCGTTACATCATGAATTCTGTAATTTATGCAGGTGCAACAACAGCGTTAGCGGTTATTGTGAATAGTATGGCGGGATATGCATATGCATTTTATGATTTTAAGGGCAAAACAGCTTCGTTTCTTATGACACTTGCAACAATGATGGTTCCATTTCAGGTTATTATGGTTCCGTTATTCTTGGTTGTATATAAAATGGGAATGTATGATACATATTGGGGTCTTATAATTCCACGAGTAGCTGTTGCAGGATCAATTTTTATGATGAGAGCTGCGTTTACAGGAATTCCAAAAGAGATGGCAGAAGCTGCAAGAATAGACGGTTTAACAGAATTTGGTATTTTTTGGAAGATAATGCTTCCACAGGTGAAGCCAGCTGTAATTACACTTGTTATTCTAAGCGTAAATGGATCTTGGAATGACTTGTTATGGCCTATGATTGTTACAAGTAGTACAGAAATGCGTACTCTTGCAAATGGTTTGGCATTGTTTATCGGACAGAATACAATAGAGTATGGAGCTGCATTTGCAGGAGCTCTAGTCTCATTACTTCCAATGTTTATTCTATATATGTTTGGACAAAAGTATTTTGTTGAAGGCATGAGTAGTGGCGGATTAAAAGGATAGGAGTTGAATAATATGGAAATTACAAAGATTATATGTAATAAAAATTTCCAAATTGATAAGGTGGATTCTCGGTTATTTGGCTCTTTTCTCGAGCACATGGGAAGAGTTATTTATTCAGGAATATATGAGCCGGATAATATTAATTCTGATGAAGACGGATTTAGAAAAGATGTGTTAGAACAAGTAAAACAAATGAATGTAACTACAATTCGTTATCCAGGAGGAAATTTTGTTTCTGCTTATCACTGGGAGGATGGAGTTGGACCTAAAGAAAAAAGACCTCATAAGATAGAATTAGCCTGGAAATCCATTGAGACAAATGAATTTGGAACAAATGAATTTATGAAATGGGCAAAGAAAGCTAATATTAATCCTATTTTTACAGTGAATTTAGGAACTCGTGGAGTTGAGGATGCAGCACATTATTTGGAATATTGTAATTTTCCGGGTGGTACAGAGTATAGCGATTTACGTAAAATGCACGGAGTAGACAAACCTTATGGTATAAAGCTTTGGTGTCTTGGAAATGAGATGGATGGAAGCTGGCAGGTGGGACATAAGTCAGCGGAAGAATATGGAAAACTTGCGGCAGAGACAGGAAAAGTGATGAAGATAATAGATCCGGAAATTGAATTAATTGTTTGCGGAAGTTCATTGTCAAGCATGGAAACTTATCCGGAATGGGATATGGAAGTGCTTGATAAGGCATATGATATTGCAGATTATCTTGCGTTACATCAGTATTATGCAGGCCAGGAAAAGGGAACACCGGGATTTCTTGCTCAATCGCTTGACATGGAAGAATATATCCATACTATTAGATCCGCAGCCCAGGTCATAAAACAGAAAAAGAAGTCAAAAAAAGATATGAAATTCAGTGTTGATGAGTGGGGAGTATGGGCTGTACCTAGCAATACTGTTAATAATGAATTAAATGAAGAACCATGGCAGATAGCCCCTGCAATAAGTGAGCAGATATATACTCTTGAAGATGCTTTGCTTTTTGCAGAGATGCAGATGGTTATTCTTAGGAATGCAGATGCAATTAAAATTGCATGCCAGTCTTTACTTACTAACATAAGTGCTTGCATAATGACTGAAAAGGGAGGAAATCACTGGTTGCAGACAATATACTATCCTTTTTATTATTTTGCAAACTATGCAAAAGGTATTGTGATGAAAACTATGAGTGATGGTCCCGCTTACAGCTGTAAAGAGTTTCCAAAAGTATCATATATAGATAGTCTGAGTGTTTGGAATAAAGAAGAAAATGAATTAGTTTTTTTTGCAGTTAATCGTGATGAATTTAGTAAACAGGTGATTTCTTTACAATTGTCAGATTTTGTGTCAGAAAAAGTGATTGAAAGCATAAGTATGACAGCAGATGATAAAAAGATGACAAATCAGTATAATCATGAGGCAGTCAAACCTAAAACAGTCAATAATGCAAAAATTAATAATCAGGAGGTGAAAATAGAATTAGAGCCATTATCATTTAATATGGTCAGAATAAAAATAAAATAATACTATAAATTATGGAATGATATAGAGAAAAGAGACAACTCATTGTAGAAACCATGATATTCATGATATAATCATATTAGTTTTAAGTTAATGTATATATGAGTTTATAATATTTTGTATGGGGGATATGTATATGGCAATTACAGTAAATCAGATAGCAGAAAAGTGTGGTGTTTCCAGAACTACGGTACTTAGAGCATTAAATGGCGGAAGTGTATCAAAGGAAACAAAAGAACGCATACTGCAGGTCGCAAAGGATAATAATTACCGACCAAATTTACTTGCTAGAAGTCTTAATCATGGAAGAACTATGTCGCTTGGTGTTGTAACTATTAATATTGAAAATATGTATTTTGTACAGTCTTTGAACACAATTAATAAAGAGGCAGATAAAAGAGGGTATTTTACTAATATAGTAGTTTGTGACGATAGCCTTGAATGGGAGAAAAAACTTATTCAAGGTCTTGCCGAGAGACAGATGGAGGGAATATTGATAAACCCAATAAATAAAGGCGAGAGCTTTGAACAATTTCTCTTATCATTACATGTTCCAGTGGTGTGTATTGGCAATCAGGTATCAGGAAAAATAACAACCGTTCAGGTAAATGAAATGGTTGCAACCATGGATGCGGTAAAACATATTGTATCAAAAGACTATGAAAAAATAGTATTTGTTTGTCCACCTTTAGAGATGAAAGAGACACAAAATACTTACACACATGAGCAGAGGGAATTAGGGTTTAGAGCTGCTATGGGAATGTACCCGGATGTAGAAATGAATGTGATAGGCAGAGAAAATTTTTTACAAGATGTTCAGTCTGTTTGTAAGGATGGTTTAAATAAAAAGACAGCTTTCTTATGTTCTGGAGATAGTTATGCTCTTATGATAATGCAATGGGCTGCTAAAGCAGGCTATGAGATTCCAAAAGATTTTGGATTGATGGGATTCGATGATATAAGTGTTTTACAATATATTTCTCCAAAGCTTACAACGGTATCTACGAATGTTGAAGGAGTTGCTGCTACTGCTGTAGTTGAACTTATACAACAGATAGAATCTGAGGATTATTCACCGAAGTCTATATATTTAAATCACAAAATTTTGGATAGAGATACATTGTAGTAACTGCATTCATATTTCCTGAATTTTCAAGGAGATTCAAAATATGAATAAGAATAATTTTGTTGAAACAAGTTATAACAAACCGTTTATTATACAACGGGCAGATCCATATATTTATAAACATATAGATGGAAGTTATTATTTTACAGCCTCCGTACCAGAGTATGACAGAATAGTGTTACGTCATAGTGATACAATGATCGGACTGAAGGATGCAGAGGAAGTAACTATATGGAGAAAACATGAAAGCGGAATAATGAGTGTACATATATGGGCTCCGGAACTTCATTATTTGGATAATAAATGGTTTATTTATTATGCAGCAGGGGACATTGATGATATATGGGCTATAAGACCATATGTTTTGGAGTGTGAAGGACAAGATCCTGTTAATGATTCGTGGAAAGAATTAGGTTTAGTTAAGAGGAATGATGATTTTTCTTTTAATGATTTTTCTTTAGATATGACTGTGTTTGAAAATAAAGGTAAGAGGTATTGTGTGTGGGCTGAGAAAGTAAATATTGGAAAAAAGATATCTAATCTATATATTGCACAGATGAAATCAGCTACGGAATTAGCTACACCACAAGTTTTGTTAACATCACCTGATTTTGAATGGGAGAGAGTAGGATTTTGGGTGAATGAAGGACCGGCATATCTTGAGCATAATGGTAAAATTTTTCTGACATATTCAGCGAGTGAAACAGGAGAATGTTATTGCATGGGTATGCTAAGTATTGATGAAAATAAAAATCTATTGAATCCACATGAATGGAAGAAGGAATATAAGCCAATTCTAAATACTGATATTGATAAACAGATATATGGTCCAGGACATAATTCATTTGTTAAGGATGAAAATGGTAATGATATAATGATTTATCATGCAAGACAGTATAATGAAATAATTGGAGATCCTCTTTATGATCATAATAGGCATGCTTATCGAATGAAGATAATTTGGGATATAGAAGGTAATCCGGTTTTTGATTATGAGAATAATTTTTAGAACGGTATTGTTTTTGGGAGGAAAATATATATGCAAAAACTATTTAAAAGAATAATTTCAACATTAACAGCAATTGTTGTTATTTGTGCGTGCGTTTTGCCTGTACAGGCAAAAATTGATGGAAATGGTGCACTTGTTTATAAATCGGATAATAGTTCTACTTTTGATCCGGGAGGGGCTACATATTCTAGAATTATATGCTTAAAAAACAGTGGAAGTTCAAATGGAACTTTATTATGTACATTTGATCAGTTAAAAAAAGTTACGGTAATGGTTAATGGTAACAAAGTTTCAAAACAAGTTTATCCAATTTATCAAAGCACAGACAGTGGAAACAGTTGGAAATTAATTTCTAATGTATATGATAAAGAATATGGACTTTTACGTACATCACAGCCATGCCTGTATGAACTTCCAAAGCAAGTCGGTGATATGCCAGCAGGAACTATTTTGTTAGCAGGAAATATATTTGATGATGATCCTTATAAACAGTCAAGAATTGTTATTTATAAGAGTTTGGACAGTGGAAAGACATGGTCTTTTTTAAGTGAAGTTGATAATGGAGGACCTTGTACATATGATCCTAGTGTTACATCTACTACAACGACAGTATGGGAACCATTCTTGAATCTGAGTAAGGATGGAAAGTTGGTTTGTTATTATTCTGATGAGAGACAGAAAGAAAATGGTGTTCTTCAAGCAGTTTCGTTTAAAACTTCGTCTGATGGTAAAAATTGGAGTTCATTATCGAATGTGGCAGCAATAACAAATAAAAAAGACAGACCAGGTATGATTACAGTCAGTTCGCTGCCAAATGGTAAATATATTGCAACATATGAAGTTGTTAATAGACCAAGTATTAGTAAGAATAATGCTATAGTATATTGTAAGTTTTCGGATGATGGGGTTACATGGGACGAAGGTAGCTTAGGAACAAGAGTTGCACTCAGTAACGGACGAGGTATTGGTTCATCCCCTTATGTAAAATGGGTAGATGCTGGTGGACCCAATGGTATGGTTATTATATCTGCAAAATGGGCAACTGATTCAAGTGATAATATAAATGGTGGACAAAATTTTTATGTGAATTATAATCTGGGTAAGGGTGCATGGGAGAGATTACCTATGGCTGTTACTTATGACGCTAGCGATACATCAGGCGGATATTTTTCAGGATTTAGTCAGAGCTTTGATGTGAGTGCTGATAATGGTGTTTTATATCAAGCAACAAATGTTGAAAATTTTGGTAATAAGAAAACAATTAAAGGTGTGAGCTATAATTTAAATGATGTAAGAGTTGGTACACTTCCACTTAATGGAACAATTTATGAAGCTGAAAAAGCAAAGTTATCAAATGTTAAGGCTGAGAGTGCAGCTGATGCTTCAAATGGTCAGGAGGTTCGTTATATTAACGAAACAGACAGTATTGTTGATTTTGAAAATATAAAAGTATCACAAAGTGGAAATTATACTATTTTAGTAAGATATTCCAATGGCGAGACAAATGAAGCCTCTCATACTGTGACAGTCAACGGAACAACAATTGGTACTGTAAATTATCCGGTTACAGTAAATTGGGATAGATATCAATGGTCAAAGTTTACATGTTATTTAAAAAAAGGTGTCAATTCAATCAAGTTTACAAAAAATGTGGGTTTTGCAGAGATGGATTGTATAATGATTGATAATACTGATAGTGATTTTGTTATTGAAAATGAAAATAGTGGAAAGTATCTTGAAATTAAAAGCGCATTGACAACGGAAAATGCAGATGCAGGACAATGGGGGGTTACAAATAATTGGTGTCAGAAATGGACATTTGAAGATGCAGGAAATGGCTATTATAGAATTAAAAATATGAATTCTGGTTTATATCTTGAAATAGAAAATCAGAGTAAAGAAAATGGAGCAAAAGCTATACAATGTAAATATAGTAATAGAGCATCGCAATTATGGAAGTTTGTTGAAACTGGTGATGGTTACTATTTTATAATTAATAAGAATAGTGGAAAATATTTGGAGGTTGCGGATAATTCTACAGCTGATGGAGCTACCGTTGGACAATGGGGACCCACTGGATATAAGTGTCAGAAATGGACTTTGAGAAAAGAAGGTATCCAATAATAACAAAATAGTGAAAATACTGCTATTAAAAACATAAAATAAACATAAAAACTTGTTTTAATTTATAATGATTTGTGTTATTATATATTTGTAATGGGGAAACATTTATAAAAATAAGCAAACATAAATAAAAATAACAAAATAAAGGAGAAGAACTATGTTAGCAGTAAAAAATTACAAATTCTGGTTCTGCACCGGCTCGCAGGACCTGTACGGAGATGAGTGCCTTGCAAATGTTGCAGCACATTCAAAGGAGATTGTAGCCAGATTAAATGAGTCAGGAAAGCTTCCTTTTAAGGTAGTCTGGAAGCCGACACTCATCACAAATGAGCTTATCAGAAAGACCTTCAACGAGGCCAATACAGATGATGAGTGCGCCGGTGTTATCGTATGGTGTCATACATTTTCACCTGCAAAGTCATGGATTTTAGGACTCAAGGAGCTCAGAAAGCCGTTACTTCATTTACATACACAGTACAATGAGGAGATTCCATACGATTCAATTGATATGGACTTCATGAATGAGAATCAGGCAGCTCACGGTGACAGAGAGTGGGGACACATTGTTACACGTATGGGTATCGAGCGAAAGGTCGTTGTGGGACACTGGTCAGATCCTGTGGTACAGGAAAAGATTGCATCATGGCAGCGTGTAGCAGTCGGTGTGGTAGAGAGCAGTCACATCCGTGTAATGCGTGTAGCTGACAATATGAGAAATGTTGCTGTTACAGAGGGTGACAAGGTAGAGGCTCAGATTAAGTTTGGCTGGGAAGTGGATGCTTACCCTGTAAATGAAATTGCAGAGTCTGTTGCAGCAGTTTCACAGTCAGATACAAACGCACTCGTAGATGAGTACTATGACAAATACGATATCCTGCTTGAGGGAAGAGATCCTGAGGAGTTCAAGAAGCATGTAGCGGTACAGGCACAGATTGAGCTTGGATTTGAGAGATTCCTTGAGGAGAAGAATTATCAGGCAATCGTAACACACTTTGGTGATCTTGGAGCATTAAAGCAGCTTCCGGGACTTGCAATCCAGCGTCTCATGGAAAAGGGCTATGGCTTTGGAGCTGAGGGCGACTGGAAGGTTGCGGCAATGGTTCGTCTCATGAAGATCATGACAGCAGGAAAGAAGGATGCCAAGGGTACATCAATGCTCGAGGACTACACCTACAATCTCATGAAGGGCAAAGAGGGAATACTCGAGGCTCATATGCTTGAGATTTGTCCATCAATCGCAGACGGTCCTATAAGCATCAAGTGCCAGCCGCTTACAATGGGTGACAGAGAGGATCCGGCAAGACTTGTATTTACATCAAAGGATGGCACTGGTATTGCCACATCACTTGTTGATCTGGGTGACCGTTTCCGTCTCATTATCAATACAGTTGACTGCAAGAAAACAGAGAAGCCTATGCCAAAGCTTCCTGTAGCAACAAACTTCTGGACACCACAGCCTGACCTTTACACAGGTGCAGAGGCATGGATACTTGCAGGAGGAGCACATCATACAGCGTTCACATATGACCTTACTGCTGAGCAGATGGGCGAGTGGGCAGCCATGATGGGTATTGAGGCTGTATTTATCGATAATGATACAACAATCAGAAACTTCAAGAAGGATCTTATGCTTGGAAATATTTTCTACAAGTAGAATATAGTTACACTTAATAATTGAAATCCCGGGTTGTCTGTCACACTAAGGTTTGTACGGACAACCCGGTTTTTTGTCGGTTGTGAATGATACAAAAATACAGTTACTTTCCTTGTATTTATAACTGTTTAATGTTACTATAATTTTATCAGAAAACAGGCAGAAGGAGTGTGCATATTATGGCATTAAACATTCCGGTAGGAATCTCGAATTTCACAGAAATAAGATCGAATAATTATTATTATGTTGATAAAACCAATCTGATATATGAGCTTTTACAGTCACCTGGGACGGAGGTTACTATGATTACCAGACCGCGCAGGTTTGGAAAGACACTGGCTATGAGTATGCTTGAGAGTTTTTTTGATATAAGAAAAGCTTCAAAAGTGTTATTTGAGGGTCTTGATATTATGTCGCATCAGAGTCTGTGTGAAGAATGGATGAATAAATGGCCTGTAATTTTTGTGTCATTCCGTCAGGTAGATGGTCTGGATTTTGACAGTGCATGTGCGATGCTTTCTTCTGTTATCGCAGAGCTTTTTAATGAGCATTTATATCTGCTTGATGATGAGAGGATTACTGAATACCAGAGAAAGACATTTAGAAATATTGCTGCAGGAGAGGCAACGCAGACCGAGCTTAAGAACAGCTTACGGCTTCTTACAACGCTCATGAATTTGTATTATGACAGACAGGTCATTTTATTTATTGATGAATATGATGTGCCGATTGCAAAGGCGAATGCAGGCGGTTATTACAGACAGATGCTTGATATGATGAAGGGTCTTATGCAGGCATTGAAGGATAATTGCGCCTTAAAATTTGCTGTTGTAACGGGCTGTCTTAAGATTGCGAAGGAAAGTATTTTTACGGGAACGAATAATTTTGTTTCGGATTCTGTTGCAGACTCACGGCTTACCGAGTATTTTGGATTTGTTCAGAGTGAGGTTGATGAGATATTAAAGGATGCTGATATTTTTAATCAGTCAGAAAATATAAGAAAATGGTATGATGGATATCATTTTGGAGATGTGGATGTTTATTGTCCGTGGGATGTGATGAATTACGTGCTTGATTTACAGCGTAAGCCTGATGCAAAACCACTTAGCTATTGGAAAAATACTAGTGATAATGCAATTATCAGATCATTTATCGATTATGCGGGAAGCAGTATTACTCAAAAGCTTGAGACGCTTCTTTCCGGAGGATATATAGTGCAGCAGGTTGATGAAAATCTGACATATGATTATCTTCATTCATCGGAAGAGAACCTGTGGAGCATTTTGTACCTGACCGGATATCTGACAAGTGTCCGGGCAGACGAGTTGGAAAATCCGTTGCCTGAAAGGTTTACTGCTCTGACAATACCAAACGAGGAAATCAGGGAAATATATGAGACAACGGTCATCAGATGGTTTGATGAAAGTGCGCCGAAATGGAACAGAAGCGTATTGTTTGATGCTGTCTGGAAAGGTAATATACAGGAGCTTCAAGGCGAATTAAACAGACTCTTACGCAGAACTATCAGCTATCATGATTACAAAGAGGATTTTTACCATGCATTTCTGGCAGGAATTTTTGCTGGAGCAGGCTATATGGTGGAGTCAAATAAGGAGTATGGCGATGGCAGAAGTGATGTGGTGGTGAAAGACCAGATAAATGGCAGAGTAGCAGTGTTTGAAGCAAAATACACAAGACAGCTTGAAAAGCTTGAGAATGAGTGTGATGAAGCTTTAAAGCAGATAGAGAATCAGATGTATGCAAAGCAGCTTGAAGAGGATTATGATGAGGTGCTCTGCTATGGAATCGCTTTCTTTAAGAAGCGGTGTATGGTGAAAAATAATAATTAAAAATGAGGAAAAGCCGCTGCGTGTATGCAGCGGCTTTTTGTGTAGCTTACTATATGTTTTAATGCATAAGGCTCTCTTATAGTGCTTCCTGAAGTATCTTCACATCCCACTTATTCATCACATCGCCCTCTTTAGCTGCTTTTCCGGTGATCAGGTCAACCATTCCTGTAAGGCTCGCAGGGAGAGTCTGCTTTTCATCAGTGAAATTCATCACAAAGTAAAAGCGTGTATTTTCGCTCTCGCGGCATGTGATTTCAAGACCTGTCTCTTCAGCAATGACACCTGATACAGACACTTCATTTGTGGCTTCATCAAGCACCCTTGCAAGTCCGGCTGCCTCAAGCTGTGTGGCAACATAGTATACATGGCCTTTTCCGTAGATGTTTTTTGTGACAGCAGGCATTCCTGCATAGAAATCGCTTTCATATGTGGCGAGTACTTCTGCACCTTCCGGGTGCATCAGGTCGCACAGCAGATTGCATTTATATTCTTTTCCATCCGAAAAGCTTACAGTGTTTGACTGCTCCGGTGCGAGCGCGTCAATCTCCTCAACCCAGACACCTGCCATCTCGCGAAGCGGTCCCGGATATCCGCCCAGATGCACGTTGTCAGACTGGTCCACAATACCACTCATAAATGTTGTGATGAGAGTACCGCCGTTTTTCACAAACTGCTCAAGCTTTTCCTTCATGCCTTCCTTTACCATGTACAGAACAGGTGCGGCAATCACCTTATATTTTGAAAAATCACCGTCAACCGGAATCATATCGACTGAGATATTTTTGTTGTAAAAATACTCATAATAGTGGTGAATCTGGTCAACATATTTAAGGTCCTGTGTAGGTCCGCTTGTGTACTCAAGTGCCCAGTAATTGTCCCAGTCGAAGATGATTCCCACATCTGATTTATTACGTGTGCCAAGTGTTCTTGTGCCGAAGCTTTCAAGCTCCCTTCCAAGCTGTGCAGTCTCCTTAAATACCCTTGTGTCGTTTGTTCCGACATGTGCTATTACAGCACCGTGGAATTTCTCGCAGCCACCCTTGCTTCGTCTGAGCTGGAAGAACTGGATAGTGTCTGCACCGTGGGCGATGGTCTGATAGCTCTGTGCACGCATCTGTCCCGGACGCTTCAATGAATTGTAGTGCTGCCAGTTCTGCTGGCTTGGAGTCTGCTCCATGAGCATGAATGGCTCATCCTTAAGACCTCGCATCAAATCGTGAGTCATCGCAACCATGCTCCATGGTGTGTCGTATGCAGGGTAATTATCCCACGACACGATATCCATCTCCTTAGCCCACTTGAAATAGTCAAGGCCCTTGAAGGTACCCATCAGGTTTGTTGTGACAAGTGCATAGGGAATGATAGCTTTTACTGCATCGCGCTCCAGCTTATAGCAGTTCAGCATGCTGTCAGAGTAAAAACGTCTGTAGTCTGTTGATATTCCGGCAAAGCTTGTCATGCCACCCCAGGCCTCCTCGCTGAGCTCGTTAGGTACGACTATCTCATCCCAGTCATAGAAGGTGTGTCCCCAGAACTCTGTGTTCCAGGCATCATTTACGGCATCAAGAGTCTTGTACTTATCCTTGAGCCATACACGAAACTGCTTCTGGCAGTTGTCACAGTAGCAGTATCCGCCGTACTCATTATTGATGTGCCATACAGAAATATTTTTATTGCAGCTATAGCGTTTGGCAAGCTCTGTCGCAAGAGCCTTTGCGTACTTCTGATACACCAGGGAGTTCGGACAGAAATTGTGTCTGGCTCCAAATTTATGATGGCGTCCCTCGTAGTCGGTGCTCATCGTCTCAGGATATTTCTTGACCATCCATGCAGGCAGTGCTGCTGTGGATGTTGCCATGACGATGTCGTAGTTTTCATTTGAGAGCATATCAACTATCTCGTCAAGCTCTGTGAAATTATACTCATTCTCAGAAGGCTGTATTTTAGCCCATGAAAAAACGTTGATTGTGGCACTGTTGATATGGGCATCCTTAAAGTATGCCATGTCCTGCTCCCAGACCTCCCTAGGCCACTGATTTGGATTGTAATCTCCTCCGAAAAGGATTCTTTTGAATTTTGACTGCATTTTTTACCTCCGTTATGGTATTAACCCCAATATTATGATATTCTTAAACTATAAATGTGTTTCCTTATGCACTAATCATATAATAGATTTACGGAAAATAGTATAACATCATAAACCAAATTATATAACATTCTGAAACTAAACCGTTTTTGAAAGGAGAAATCATGCCTATTTATTTTGGAAGCAATTTCGCAAGAGAACCGTTTCAATTCGACTCTGTCGGTAATGACTGGGAGCAGGAAAGCGTGACGCGCCCGGAGGGGTATCCGCTGTACCATTATTTACAGACGAAGGAGGGTGTGGGTGAGGTGACAGTATACAGCAGAAATCAGGCTGTTTCAGACAATATTTTGTCAAACAGTCATACGATTGAGCTGCAAAAGGGGCAGGGGATTCTTATTGCTCCAAACGTGCCACACTCCTATCACAATAAAAACATCTCATCCGGCAATAGCCTGCCCTGGAAAACAGAGTTTGCCACTTTTACAGGGACAATGGCGGCAGCCTTCAGGGAAATGTTTGATGAAAAGGAATACCGGCTGATTGATGAGAATAAGGGGATGGAGGTGTCGGAAGCGATTAACAGGGCTGTAGAAGACTTTAAGGAACGCTCCAGTGATACGCAAATGATCTCACTCGACTGTTATGGCATCATGCTTTTGCTATCAGACCAGTCTAATCACACACACGATAATGATGATCAAAGCTATGTACGTTTTATAAAGCCTGTTATAGATGCTATAGAGGAAAGCTACATGGACGATATCAGCGCCAAGGAGCTTGCCGATCGTGTATTTGTATCGCAGCAATATCTATCGCGTGTTTTTACGGAGTTTATGAACTGCTCGGTGTATGAGTACCTGACAAACTACCGTATCAATAAAGCCAAGGAATTACTGCTTATAAACAGCAGGCGCAAGGTGCAGGATATAGCATCTGATGTGGGATACTCAGATGCCAGCCATTTTATCGTCATGTTCAAGAAACTTACCGGGATGACACCGGCGCAGTTTCGGAAGCTGTATATATAACATCATCTACAATCCGTATTCCATATTTATCAAGGTCAACCCTGCCGTCTATGACCTCAATGCCATCTGCTCTTAGACGGTTAGCCTGTTCATCGGCTCCGCCGAAGGCAAATGCCCCTGACAGCTCACCTTTTGCATTTACCACCCTATAGCATGGAATTTCATCAGGATTGGGATTCTTGTGCAGGGCATTGCCGACAGCCCGGCACATTTTTTTATTGCCAGCAAGCTCAGCAACCTGTGAATATGTGGCAACACAGCCCTTTGGAATCCTTTTTACAGCCTCATATATGAGCCGGGTCGGATTATAGGTGACAAGGTCATAGCTGTCTGCAATCATGTTTTTTATAGCATCATCCGGTATGCTGCCATCGAGAATGATGGTATTCCAGTTGTCCTTGTTCTGGTGCCAGCCTGGGATGACCGATGGGAAGGCATCCCTCCAGAAGTCTCGCCAGGCAGGAGATACCTTGACATTTAAGTTGATAAAACCATTGCGCTCATAGGTCCACAGGAAAGCCTTTTTGCTGTCCTTTACGCGGACTAGCTGCCAGTTTGGGTCGTGGAATGGGGCCTCCTGATATGCATTTGGAAATGATAAGCCGTAGTCTAATGCTTCTTGTCGTGTTTTCATAGATCTTGCCTGCTTTCTTTTTAGGTATACGATTACAGTATAACATAAAAAGAACAAATTTATTGACTTAATTCTTCATACAACCCCTCTATCTCACCATCTTCCTTAGAATTAACAAACACCAGTGTATCATCCGATTTTATCATGAGAATAGGAGAGTATCCGTCGAATACATACAGGCTGCATTTTCCAAGGGTGCGTCCTTCATACCTGCCGATATCATAGCTGTTTGTAGAGGCTCCGTTTGTACGCAGGAAACTGTCATCCGGCAGCTCGTCCAGAAGCTTAAGCTCTGTGATGTCATTTACATCAATCTCGCTTGTATAGCCACCGGCAGAAATAGTAAGGTTATTGTTTGTCAGAGTGATTTTTTCCTGTATATTAATCAAAGGAAGCATGCAGACAAACACCAGGATGATACAGCCGGCTATTATTGCACAGGTGATTCCTGTGAAAATCCACGCGCCTTTTTTAGCATAATTAAACGTGTAGTTGCCGGACTGCATGCGGTTTTCAATGAGAATATGTTTGTCGGCGGGATTATAGTAGTAGCCGGTTTTCCAGTATTCATCATCGTCCACATCTATTGGTGAGGTGTTGGCAGACAGCAGTTCCTTCTTTCTGTTTAAGCCCATATAAATTGTAACAATAAATCCCAAAACGGCTATTAACTGAATGAAAATATACACATAATAGGATGATGCCGGAAGTATTCCGGTGATACCTGTGTATAAGGCTACATAAATCCATGCAACAGCGTTTAGTCCGCTTAGGAGAAGCATTGCGATGCTTTTATATTTTTTCATAGTATTGTTGACAATAAGGTTGAGCTTTGAATCCATGCTGTATACGTGGCGCTCGCTTTTGTTTATAAAAGCATGAAATACCAGCGAAAGTGTGGATATTAAAACAGAGCACAAAAACAGCGAAATAATAAGGATATTGTAATGGGTGTCACCAAGCATAAAGTATGGTATATATGCTGCAAGCTCAGTAATTAAAAAGAGTGCGTGCCATTTATAGCTGACTGTCGTGGCACCGGCTTCTGCTGAAACGCGGGTGTCGATATAAACCTTTTTGCGTTGGGCTTCTATTATCCATCCGTTTTGTTTTTTCAGAGCATACATTTTCCGGTGGGAGTTGTTTGGAATATGAATGATTCCAAATATATATGCAAACATCCAGACAATATATACCAGAACAAAAACGGCAATGTTAATAAAAACAATAAAGCATATCGCAATGGAGATAATCACATTGGCAATCTGAAAGTGTTTCATTTTGCGTTTTCCGGTGGTGACGATTTCGGTGACTTCGGCATCTTCTTTGTGAGATGATGGAATATGTACATTGAGATACATGCCATTTTCATATTTATAGGCGTGTGTGTACGCAAATTGCATACATAGTATGATAAAAAGGTTTGTAACTATAAAGATAATAAACATGATAATTTCCATAGTCAGCCTCCTCTGCTAAGCGGTGCATGGTTTCATTTGTGAATACATTTTATCGCACATTGATAAAAATTCCTCGCGGCTCATTCCGGTGAGACAGGCTTCAGCACTTAAAAGCTCAAGCTCTGATTCCAGCTTTTCAGTGAAATCGGTATCATCTGCGATGGATTCGGACACAAAAGCGCCGAGCCGTCTGTCTGTGCGGATAAATCCCTCATTTTTCAAAATCTGATAGGCTTTATTGACCGTCATTGTGTTTACACCGGCATCGCTTGCCAGCTGGCGCACGGTTGGAAGCTTTTCGCCGGTCTTTAGCTCACCTTTGCCTATTCCCTTTACAATCTGGTTTCTAAGCTGTACGTATATCGGGGTGCTGCTTGACATGTCGAGTTCTATTATCATGTGAACCTCCTGTATCTTAATGTTTATATGTCATAGCCTGTTTGAAATGCATCAATATTTATGAGCAGGCTGTAATCTGACAAAACTTGTAAGTGATATAATTGTATTGTTTGTATTATATATAGTAATACAGACAACCCTTTATGTCAACTGATGTTTTAGCATCAATTATATTGACATTTTGAGTATTACAATTATGATTAAAGAGTTATAAGGTATCGCAACGTAAAAGAATACATATGAGGTTAAAAAATGAGCAGATTAATAGAGCAGATAAAACAAAAGGATGCCTGTGCCTTTACACATGGCGGCAAATTTCACGCAGATGATGTGTTCTCATCAGCCCTGCTTTTGTATATAAACCCTGAGATCAGCATAACAAGGGGCAACAGTGTGCCTGATGATTTCACAGGAATAGTTTTTGATATAGGGCGTGGTGAGTTTGACCATCACCAGAAGGACAGCAGAATCAGGGAAAACGGTGTGCCGTATGCGGCATTTGGCCTGTTGTGGGAGGCTGTTGGAGCGGATATTCTAGGCGAGGAGCTTGCGTTGAAATTTGATGAGTCATTTGTCCAGCCTCTCGACAACAATGACAATACAGGTGAGAAAAACGAGCTTGCAACACTTATAGGCAATTTCAATCCGTCATGGGATTATGAGGGTGGCAGCGATGAGGCTTTCTTTCAGGCGGTAAGCGTGGCAGGCATGATACTGGAAAACAAATTTGAGAGATACCGTGGCAATGAGAGAGCCGATAAGAGAGTGGAGGAGGTGCTTGCAAAGCACGATCCGGCAAGTAGAATACTGGTGCTTCCTGAGTTTATCCCGTGTCAGAAGGCTCTGAGTGAGACGGATATCGCGTTTGTTATTTTTCCGTCAAACAGAGGCGGCTTTTGTATACAGCCGCAGAAAAGAGAATACTCGATGAATTACAAGTGTTCTTTTCCGGCAGAGTGGCTGGGGCTTGAAGGTGAGGAGCTGGTAAATGCTACAGGAATTCCCGGTGCGATATTCTGTCACAAGGGAGGCTTTATCATGACTGTTAAGGAGCAGGACGAAGCTGTAAAGGCATGCGAAAAGGCGCTTTCTCTTCATAAAGACAGCTCTGTGATAGTATGGTATGGCAGTAAAGGAGATACTGCAGCGAAGGCATGTGACAGTCAGACAGACGAGCTGCTTATGAATGTTGCAAAAGCACGAGGCATAAAGGGCGTGCATATCTGTCATGTTGATGCAATGCCTGTTCCGCAGCTTGAATTAACAGAGCTTGACAGTGAGACAGCATATGCAGAGGTGCTGATGGAGAAGCCGCAGTGGAAGGCATATGTAAAGGAGCAGGTGAAGCAGATTGTAAAGTACAGACCGGAGGCTGTGTATGTGGAAGGAAACGCATTTGAGACATATCCGGTTATACGTGCACTCAGAAAAAAGCACATTCCTGTGCTTACGATGATTGAAAATAAAGAGAAAAAAATAATGGTAAGAATACCATGATTTATGTGCATTTTTGAAAAAATTTGGTATAATGTTGTTAAGCGCGGACATCGTGCAGTTTTGCGAATGTGTGTGGTGGTTTTGAATAATACGAGTAATATACAAGTAACAATACGAGGATGCAGAAGGTATGAAGACAATTATAAAATACGAGCTTGTTATAAATGAGGCACTCAGATCTGCACTCAACTATGATACACCGGATGAGCAGATTAATGAGTTTATCAGATTTTTCGGAAAACATATCGGTTCTGACCGCATATATATATTTGAGGACTGTGATGAGAAGCATGTCACCAAAAATACATATGAGTGGTGTGCGGATGGAATAGTGCCGGAGATACATGAATTGCAGAATGTCGATATGGACATAATAGGCTGGTGGTATCAGACCTTTGACAAGGACAGGAATGTAATTATCACAGATATAGAGCAGATAAAGGATGAGCACAAGGTCTCCTATAATCTGTTAAAGGCGCAAAATGTAAAGAACCTGGTGGTATGTCCAATCCGCTACAAGGATGAGATAAAGGGCTTTTTCGGTGTGGATAATCCACCGGAAAGTGATACTCTCGGACTGACCACGTTCCTAGATATGATAGGAACCTTGCTTATATCATTGCTTAAGCTGCGCAATTCCTTCACAAAGTCGAATAAGGAAGCGATGCTTAGCAGCTATTCATCACTTTCAAGTATCTATATATCCATGGCACTGGTAAATGTGCAGACACACAGATACCATATAGTAAAGACTTTGGATGAGGTTGTACACTTCATGGGGGTAAAACCGCAAAGTGAGGGGGAATATAGGATAGATGAGGATTTCCCGGGGCATATAAACAGTGTGATGAATGAGTTCTGTACTAAGGCACAGCGCAAAGAGGCTCTGGAGTTTGTGGATATCAGTACTGTAGAGGACAGACTTCGTGGAAAAAATACCATAGTGCACGAGTTTATCGGAAAGGTATCAGGTTGGTGCCGTGAAAGGTTTATTCCTGTAGACTATGATGCAGATGGCAGGCTGTGGCATGTGCTTTACTGCGTGGAGAATATTGACGAGGAAAAGCGACGTGAAAACAGACTCATGTATCTGGCACAGATTGATTTGATGACAGGTATACGCAACCGCGGAAGTGGAGAGAATAAGATAACAGAGTATCTCGTCCGCAAACAGTGCGGTCTGTTATGCCTTTTAGACTGTGACAAGTTTAAGTCAATAAACGATACCTATGGACATGCAGTGGGCGACAAGGTGATAATAGCAATTGCTGATACTCTGCGCAAATCATGTCGTGATGATGATGTCGTGCTTCGCCTGGGCGGGGATGAGTTTGCGGTATTTATACCGGGGATGCTTGATAAAGAGCGGGCAGAAGCTTTTTTTGACAGGCTTTTTTCAAACATAGAGCATATTGATATAGCAGAGATGAATGGAAAGCATATACTGCTCAGTCTTGGAGCATGCTTTTATGACGGAATGGATCGTATCACGTTTGACCAGCTCTACAGAAGGGCAGACACCGCCATGTATGACAGCAAGAAAAAACAGGGCTACAGTGCGACAATTTATGATGCAAAGCAATGATAGTCCGGCATATTAAATAAAAACAGGAGAATGAAAATGCAGACAGGAAAAGCAATATCCATTCCATCAATCCTCAAGGTGGGAAATGGAACATTAAACAAAATCGGAGAGTATTTAAAGAGTGAGGAGCTGACAAGCGTAGTCATTTTTATGGGAAACGGTCTCATAGATATGTTTGGAGATACCATAATGAAGTCGCTTACTGATGCCGGTATCACCGTGCTTGAGTACAGCGAGCTTGATACGGTTGAGATAGACGATATCATTACCCTTGCCTTTGATATACCAAACAAGGCAAAGGCAGTTGTGTCAGTGGGCGGCGGAAAGGTAATAGATGCAGGAAAATATGCAGCTTTTCTAAGAAATATGCCATTTATCAGTGTGCCGACCTCAAGCTCAAGCGATGGTTTTTCTAGCGCCAGTGCATCACTTTTGGTGCACGGCAAGCGTACGTCGGTTCCTGCAAAGCTTGCGCATGGTATCATAGTTGACACACAGGTCATCCGCACAGCACCGGAGAAGTTTATATATTCAGGCATCGGGGATATGGTGTCAAAGATTACAGCACTCTATGACTGGATTTTTGAGGAAGCACATGGTGCAGGCGTGGTCAACGACTTTGCCGTGATGGTTGCTAAAAAGGCGGTCAACAGCTTTGTGCGTACACCTTATGAGAGCATAAAGGATGAGCTTTTCCTAAAGGAGCTTGTGGATTCGCTTGCCATGAGCGGCATAGCAAACGAGATAGCGGGAAGCAGTGCGCCGACCAGCGGCAGTGAGCATCTTATTTCACATGCGCTTGACAAAATTCTTGAGCATCCACAGCTTCATGGCATACAGGTCGGCATAGCAACCTATATCATGAGTGTAGTGCAAAATCACAGATATGTAAGGGTGTGCACAGTGCTCAAAAGGACAGGCTTTTTCGACTATGCGGCCACTCTTGGCATGAGAAAGCAGGATTTTCTGGATGCGATAGATATGGCGCCATCCATGAAGCCGTTCAGGCACACATATCTGCATGAGAAGGAGTACCGCGATGCGGCAAAGAAGCTTGTGCTGGAGGATGATATACTGAATAAAATACTGGTATAGAAATATGTATGAGAAGACTATAGAGCCGGTTGCGATTATGCACACCGGATTTGGAGAGAAATTTGGCATTCCAAGGCAGAGCGGCCTTGTGCCTGAGGCGGCAGGGCAGATAGTATTTGAACCAAAATACCAAAACCCAGATGCGCTTCGCGGAATAGAAGAGTTCACACATTTGTGGATTATATGGGGCTTTTCCGAAAACAGAGTGGAGAAATTCACACCGCTCGTCACACCACCCAGGCTTGGAGGCCGGGAAAAGAGAGGTGTTTTTGCCACACGTTCGCCGTTTCGCCCAAACGGCATGGGATTATCCTCTGTAAGGCTTGATAGGGTTGAGTACAAAAGCAGCAAGGACCCCATAATTCATGTGTCAGGTGTAGATATGCTTGACAGCACACCAATCTATGATATAAAGCCGTATCTGGCATATTCAGACTCACATCCTGAGGCATCAGATGGCTTTGCCGCAGAGCACAGATGGGATACGGTGCATGTTATCTGGCACGACGAGGCACTCAAAAGCCGTATGGATGAAGATACCCGCATTGCGGTGGAGCATATTCTGGCACAGGATCCAAGAGCTGCATACAACAAGGCCAGGGATTATATCTATGGCATGAGATACGGCAAATTTGATATACGCTTTGTGGCTGATTCACATGCCGGCACGATAGAGATAGTGGATGTCGTGGAGTGCATAGATGGGTATCATAAGGTGAAGTGATTTTGATTTGCATATGGCGCCACAAGAGAGTAAAATGGTAATGCATACAAAAAGGACAAATGCGTCACGAATATATTTGTAAATACATATTAAATACACATAAGGAAGGTACATACAATGAAAACAGTAAAGGACTATATCAGAACTATCCCGGATTTCCCGGAGAAGGGCATCATGTTCCGCGATGTGACAAGTGTTATCCAGGATGCAGATGGATTAAAGCTTGCAATTGATGAGATGATAAAGAGGCTTGACGGACTCGATTTTGATGTGATAGCAGGAGCAGAATCAAGGGGCTTTGTTTTTGGCATGCCGATAGCATATGCGCTTCATAAACCGTTTGTCATGGTGAGAAAAGCAGGCAAGCTGCCATGTGAGACTGTATCAAAGACATATGACCTTGAGTATGGCACAGCAACAATTGAGATGCACAAGGACTCAATAAAGCCCGGTCAGAAGGTGGTTCTCGTGGATGATCTTATCGCTACAGGAGGCACAATGCAGGCAGCAGCAGAGCTTGTTGAGGAGCTTGGAGGAGAGGTTGTGAAGATGCTTTTCCTTATTGAGCTTGCAGGTCTTAATGGCAGAAAGCTTCTTAGCAAGTATGATGTGGATGCAGTTGTGTCATATGATGGCAAGTAGAGCTGTTATATCTGAATGAATATATTTTATATGTTTGTGCATACTGACATTAATTAAATCTATGATTTGATATGATTAAGAGTAAGGAGAGTCGGTATGCAGCAAAAATTGGGAAAGTGGAGTCTCCGTTTTACGGAGGCTCCTTTTATATTGGAAAGCAGTTCGGTAGTAGGAACAAAGGAGGCGGACGGACCGCTTGGAGGTCTGTTTGATATTGTAGGCAAAGATGACAGGTTTGGGCAGAATACGTGGGAAAAGGCAGAGAGCTCCATGCAGCGCGATGCACTCACAATGGCCCTTGGGAAAGCACATCTGGATGCATCCGACATGGACTATGTATTTGCAGGAGATCTGCTCGGACAGTCTATGGCCACAACCTTTGGTGTGGAAAACTTCCGCATTCCGTGGTTTGGAGTGTACGGAGCATGCTCCACATGCGGGGAGTCGCTCTCACTTGCCGCGGCATTTGTGGCAGCAGGGTATGCAAGGCATGCGGTGGCAGTGACATCGAGCCACTTTGGCAGTGCCGAAAAGCAGTTTCGCTTCCCTAACCAGTACGCCAATCAAAGACCTGTGTCAGCGACGTGGACAGTGACAGGAAGTGCAGCATTTATTGTGGGCAGTGGAGCAGGTGGTAATGAGATACAAGCCGGGTGTGACAATGCAGATAGTATATCAAGGAAGGTGCAGATTGAGGGAATCACAACAGGAGTTGTGGTGGACTATGGCATAAAGGACGCCATGAACATGGGCGCAGCAATGGCACCTGCGGCCTGTGAGCTGATAGTAAATCACCTGAGTGATTTTGGCAGAGAGGCTTCATATTACGACAGGATAGTGACAGGAGACCTTGGAAGCATCGGACAGAAGATACTGATTGACCTGTGCAGGCAAAAGGGCGTGGACATAAGCAAAAATCACGAGGACTGTGGCATGAAGATGTTTGATGCAACGAACCAGAACACGGGCTCAGGTGGTTCGGGTTGTGCATGCTCGGCAACTGTTTTGTCAGCATATTACTTGCCAAAACTTAGAAGCGGTGAATTGAAGCGTATACTATTTGTGCCGACAGGAGCACTTCTTTCGCCGGTCAGCTTCAACGAGGGCGAGTCAGTACCGGGAATTGCACACGGTGTGGTGCTTGAAGCTTCAATTTGAAGCTGATGGCTTCACATATATAATAGGGTGAACGAGATAGGGTGAACGAGCCGTTTTTGAGGATGGCGCACGTTCAAAAAATAGAAGAAAGGCGTAAGGATATAATGGATTATGTAAAAGCATTTGTGGTTGGCGGTATCATCTGCGCCATCGTACAGATTTTAATGGAAAAAACAAAGCTCATGCCGGGCAGAATTATGGTAATGCTCGTGTGCACGGGAGCGCTTCTTGGCGCCGTAGGCATATACGGGCCATTTTCAAAGTGGGCATGTGCCGGTGCCAACGTACCGCTTTTGGGCTTTGGCAATGTACTGTGGAAGGGTGTGAAGGAGGCAGTGGACAGCGAGGGCTTTATAGGCCTGTTTAAGGGCGGCTTTAAGGCTTGTGCCGTCGGAGTATCGGCAGCACTTATCTTTTCGTATATCGCGGCACTCATCACGAAACCCAAGTTAAAGAGCTGAGAACAAGAAAAACTGCCGCTTACATGCATGACGCATTAGCTTTTTTGTTCTCAGTGGTTCAGAATAGTTACGAATGATGTATAAATTACGAAAAATTGCCCATACTATCTCCAAAACGAAAAGGAGACTGATACAATGAAGAAAATGAAATATTTATTGGCACTTTGCCTGATACTCGCTGCTGCAAGCGCTTTTGCAGCCTGTGGAAACAATAGTAATGTGGCAGACACTTCAATGGTTGAAAATACACAAAGAGGTGGCTCTGCCGCCGACGATGCCGGGAATGCCGGCAAGGATATCATAGATGGCGCCGGAAATGCCGGCAAGGATGTGATAGACGGAGCAGGCGATGCCGGAAAAGATGTGATAGACGGCGCAGGCGATGCCGGTAAGGATGTGATAGACGGCGCAGGTGATGCCGGCAAGGATGTAATAGACGGCGCAAAGGATGCCGTAGATGATGCCGGAAATGCCATAAAAAAGAGTGTTGATGGTGGAAACAACTAACAGCTATTTATAAAAAGAAAACAGTCACTATATATGCTTCAATGGCTGCAAAAACAAAAGCACCGACAACATCGCTGATAAAATGCACACCTGATATCACACGGACACAGGCAATGATAGCTGCAATGACTGCAAGCAAAATGCCGGTGAACCATAAAGGCGAAGCAGAAGGTGAGCATATTAAAACAGTAAATGCAATTATAAATGCAGAAAAAACATGCCTGCTAGGAAAAGACCTTCCGAGGGTATCCTTTGGAATGACAGGCGGCATATCAAATTTTTCGTATGGACGTGGTCTGTTTATGATATATCTGAAAACCGATACTGCAATAAAGCCGACAAACGGAGCAATGATTGAGAGTGCAAGCATATGACCGGCTGTAAAGCACAGATACAGCACGTATACAGGGTATGTGATAAAAACTAAATAAGTGCATATTTTATTGATTAATTCAAGCTTTCGGGCTGCCCTGTTATTTTCACGGAATGGGGCAGTCATTTTTATGTATGTATTTTTTTTCATGATTATTTTCCATCGTTTATTTATGAAATATTGTATTGTAACTGTCTAGAGTGGTGTCAACTGCCCTTGCGGTACTGCAGAGGTGTCATGCCATAGTGCTTTTTGAAGGCTCTGTTAAAATATGACAGGCTTTCAAACCCCACTTCACCGGAAATAGAAAGCACCGAGCTGTCTGAGCTTTGCAAAAGTCTCGCAGCCATGGTCAGGCGGTAGTCCTTTAAATAGTCAACAAACGATGTGCCCATGGTTTCTTTAAAATACCTCATAAAATGAGACTCGGAAAACCCGGCTACATCAGCGATATCAGCGATAGAGATTTTGTCGGCATAATTATTTTCCACATATTTGAGCACAACCTTCATCTTATCAAGAGTCTTTTTGCTTTTTAGTGGCTTTGTCAGATTACGGCAGCGGTTATCAAGCACAAAAAAGAATTCGTAGAGCTTGCTCTTTATATAAAGCTGATAGCCCTGCGGCATCGTCTTGCAAATCTCATCGCATGCATCTATTGGAGCCACGACATCCTCGTAGTATGGATACACCGGTGTAAAAACCGTCGGAACTGTGAATCTGCCGGCTAAGAGAGGGGTAAGAAAATCCTCCTTGGTGTAATCGTACTTTCCGGGAAGCAGCATCGACAGGGAAAATATGATATTTTCGTACTCCATCGATTCATCCATATATTGGTCTATAGAGTGAAGCTGTCCCGGCAGAATCAGCACAAGGCTTGGCGCTGTGACATGGTACTCCTTAAAATCCACAGATATATGACCGCAGCCCTTCTTTATATAGATAAGCTCCATGTCATCATGCCAGTGCAGCGGAACTCCGGAAAAATCAAGAGGAATAGAGCACAGGTAGGTATTGTATGGGAACGTAAGCTCCACATGTGTTTTGGCTTCGTGATAATTTTCATATTCTAATATATTCATGATGATATTTTAGCATATTATTTCTTGAAAAGCCACTAAAAATACCGAAAAATGATAGGATTGTGCAAGTTTTCGACTGTATACTGCAAGAATTGTGCAGTGTAATGGATTATACTTGATTCATCAAATGACACAAAGAAGTTAAGCACGCCAAATGAAAATTAGTTAATTTGACACATTGGCGTGTACACATGATAACAGATTTGGGAGGAAATCAAAATGGCAATCATGCAGGAAATCGAAACAAAGCTTCAGAAGGGAATCAGCGTTAGTACAGATGAGGAAGTATACTACGCATTACTTGAGCTTGTAAAAGACAAGGCAGAGAAAAAGGTTTCAAACAAAGGAAAGAAAAAGCTCTACTACATCTCAGCAGAGTTCCTTATCGGAAAGCTTTTATCAAACAACCTTATCAACTTAGGTATCTACGATGAAGTTAAAGAGACTCTTGAGAAGAACGGAAAGTCACTTGCTGAAATCGAGGAGATCGAGCTTGAGCCTTCACTTGGAAATGGTGGACTTGGACGTCTTGCAGCATGCTTCATAGATTCAATCGCAACACTCGGGCTCAACGGAGACGGTGTAGGCCTCAACTACCACTACGGATTATTCAAGCAGGTATTTGAGAACAATCTCCAGAAGGAGACTCCAAACCCATGGATTACAAAGGAGAGCTGGCTTACAAAGACAGATATCACATATCCTGTAAGCTTTGGCGGATTCACAGTACAGTCAAGACTTTACGATATCGACGTAGTTGGATACAACAACCGTACAACAAAGCTTCACTTATTCGACATCGAGTCAGTTGATGAGTCAATCGTAGGCGACACAATTGATTTCGACAAGGATGATATCAAGAAGAACCTTACATTATTCTTATATCCTGATGATTCAGATGATAAGGGACGTCTTCTTCGTGTATACCAGCAGTATTTCATGGTATCAAACGCAGCAAGACTTATCCTTGCAGAGGCAGAGGCAAAGGGCTCTAATTTACATGACCTTGCTGATTATGCAGCAGTTCAGATTAACGATACACATCCATCAATGGTTATTCCAGAGCTTATCCGTCTCCTTCAGGAGAAGGGCATCCTGATGGATGAGGCTATTGAGATTGTATCAAAGGTTTGTGCATACACTAACCACACAATCCTTGCAGAGGCTCTTGAAAAATGGCCAATCAGCTTCTTGGAGAAGGCAGTTCCACAGCTTATGCCAATCATCCGTGAGCTTGACAACAAGGTTCGCGCAAAGGTAGCTGATGAGAGCACATACATCATCAAGGACGGTCTTGTACACATGGCACACATGGATATTCATTTCGGATATTCTGTAAACGGTGTTGCATACCTTCACACAGAGATTTTAAAGAATACAGAGCTCAACAACTTCTACAAGTTATATCCTGAGAAGTTCAACAACAAGACAAACGGTATCACATTCCGTCGTTGGTTAATGTCTTGTAACCCGGAGCTTTCAGCATACATCACAGAGCTTATCGGTGACGGCTGGAAGAAGGATGCAAACGAGTTAGAGAAGCTTGGCAATTTCATCAATGATGACGCTGTTCTCACAAAGCTTGTTGACATCAAGAACGCAAAGAAGACAGAGCTTGCTTCTTACTTAAAGAAGACTCAGAATCTCGATGTACCTGACAATTCAATCTTTGATATCCAGGTTAAGAGACTTCACGAGTACAAGAGACAGCAGCTCAACGTGCTTTACATCATCCGTAAGTACTTTGAGATCAAGGCAGGCAAGAAGCCATCTACACCAATCACATGCTTCTTCGGTGCAAAGGCAGCTCCTGCATATATCATTGCAAAGGATATCATCCATGCAATCCTCTGCTTACAGCAGATTATCAACAATGATCCTGAGGTAAGTCCATACCTTAAGGTATTCATGGTTGAGAACTACAACGTAACATTAGCTGAGAAATTATTCCCGGCTGCAAATATTTCAGAGCAGATTTCTCTTGCTTCTAAGGAGGCATCAGGAACAGGAAACATGAAGTTCATGCTTAACGGTGCTATTACACTTGGAACAAGTGACGGAGCAAACGTAGAGATAGCTGAGCTTGTCGGCGATGAGAACATCTATGTATTCGGTGAGGATTCACAGACTGTTATCGACAGATATGAGAGAGGCGACTACTGCTCTAAGGATTACTATGACAAGGATGCAGACTTAAAGAAGGCTGTTGACTTCCTTGTAAGTGATGAGATGATGAAGGTTGGTTCTAAGGAGAACTTAGAGAGACTTTACAACGAGCTCCTCAACAAAGACTGGTTCATGACATTCCCAGACTTTGAGGATTACTGCAAGACAAAAGAGAAGGCTTACGCTGATTATGAGGATAAGAAGGCTTGGGCTAAGAAGATGCTTGTCAACATCAGCAAGGCTGGTTTCTTCTCTTCTGACAGAACAATCAAGCAGTACAATGATGAAATCTGGCATTTAGAGGCTTAGAATTTTTCTTCCTCCTTTAAATACAAATTGGGCTTAAGAACTCCTGCGGGTGCATCCCGCGGGGGTTCTTTTTTTGTAGGTCGGGACGTAAGCGCAGGGGACGGCGTGCATACATATTCTTGCGTTCGCTACACTACGCTGCCAAGTGTCTGTACGGATTATGCCCGGAGTGTTTCGCAGGCTGACGAAACCGGCTTTTATGCGCCGTCCGTGGCGCATAACGCCTTGCCCCGCCGTCCATGGCGGTGCATTTCTGTGGTTCTAAGCATAATCCTACAGACACTAGGCAGCTTCGCTATGCGCTCTCGCAAGAGTATGTGTGCACGCCATCCCCTGCGCTTACGTCCCTTACGCTGTGGCAAAATGTGTGGGGTGACGTGTGCGCACCGGTGGACGGTGCTTACGTCTTACTATGTTGTGGAGAGATGTGAGATGATGTGTAGCACTCCCGAGACCGTATATCCCCCACCACGCATATAAAACGTATCATCTCAGCTTACAATCTCATAATCCGCAGTTCACGGTGGGGTAGGACCGGTGACGTATACACTCTTGTGAAAGCGAATAGCGAAGCTACCTAGATACTGTTGAATTATGCCCATGCAACACAGAAATGGCCCGGCATGGATGCCGGGGCAAGGAGAAATCGAGCCATGGAAGGCGAGTTTCGACGGTTTCGTCGAGCATAGAAAGCCTACAAGGCATAATTCCTACAGTATCTTGGCAGCGCAGCGTAGCACTCACGAGAGTGTATACGTCACCGGTCCTGCCTCACCGTGAACTGCGGGCCCTAGCAGAAATGTAAGGGCGGGATTTACAAGTTTGGCAAATACATATATAATAAGGGGAAGAATATACACATGGAGAACTATTATGATAAAGAATAAATTTATGGCACTCACGCTTACCGTAGTGCTCACAGCAGGCATGCTTACCGGCTGTGGTTCCGGCGACAAGGCAAAGGACAAGGATGCGTACAGACAGTATGGCATCAACTGTATAGAAAACGGCAGCTATGATGATGCGGTCGATGCTTTTCAGAAGGCACTGGACCAGTCGGTGGGCTCAGTAGGCGCAGAGGAGCTTGACATATGCTATTACAAGGCAAAGGCACAGTATTTAAGCGGTGACGTGGATGGAGCAATTGATACATATACGGCTATTATCGACTATAATAAGGATTCTGACGCATACTATCTGAGAGGCTGTATATATTTTGCCAAGAATGATTCAGACAAGGGCTTGAAGGATTTTAAGACGGCGCTCAGTGAGAATAATGATAATTATGAGCTCTATCTTGGCGTTTATGAGACCCTGTCAAAGTATGGCATGAATGACCAGGGAAAGGAATACCTGGATAATGCCTTAAAGCTTAAGGCAAAAACTGCTGATGACTATATGCAGAGAGGCCGTATATACACCCTGCTCGGAGATTATGATTCAGCAATAAAGAGTCTGCAAAAAGCCATCGATGAGAAGCTTGTCAAGGCAAACTACTATATGGGTGAGGCATATCAGAAGCAGGGCGACAATGACAGCTCGCAGAAGTATTTTAAGAAATACCTGGACAGCGGTGAGGCGGATTCGTATGAGCTGATGAATATGGGACAGGCGCAGATGGACAATGGTAACTATGACACTGCGATTACTTATTTTCAGAACGCACTTGAACTTGAAAGTGTGCCGAACAAGCAGCAGATAACAAAGGCTATGATTATAGCATATGAGTATTCCGGCGATTTTGCCACAGCAAAGAGCAAAATGGAGGAATACATGAAGGATTATCCCGATGACGAGGATGCAGCAAGAGAATATCAGTTTTTGGAGACCAGATAGATTATGGCAGATACTATTAAGATAGAGGATATTGAGGAGAGAGTAGTGCTTGTCGGAGTGAGCGAGCAGGACGGTGATGATGCAGATGATTCACTTTCAGAGCTTGCGGAGCTGGTAAAGACAGCAGGTGCGACAGTTGTAGGCACACTTATCCAAAGAAGAGAAAAAATTCATCCGGGCACGTATGTCGGCACCGGCAAGGTGGCGGAGATTGCAGAGCTTGTGGAGAGTACAGGGGCAACAGGCATTGTGTGCGATGATGAGCTGAGTCCTGCACAGCAGAAAAATCTGGAGATGTACCTTGACACAAAGGTCATGGACAGGACACTTGTCATTCTTGATATTTTTGCATCAAGAGCTACAACAAGTGAGGGTAAGATACAGGTTGAGCTTGCTCAGCTCAAGTACAGATTAAGCCGTTTGTCGGGACTGGGAAAGTCTATGTCAAGGCTTGGCGGTGGAATAGGAACAAGAGGTCCCGGAGAGAAAAAGCTCGAGGTGGACCGCCGTCTCATAAATGACAGGATAGCACAGCTTCGAAGAGAGCTGAAAGAGGTGCAGAAGCACAGAGATATCACAAGGGCAAAGCGTGAAAAAAATAAAGTACCGGTTGTTGCGATAGTAGGATATACTAACGCAGGTAAGTCCACGCTGTTAAATCACCTGACAGAGGCAGATGTGCTTGAGGAGGATAAGCTCTTTGCAACGCTTGATCCTACAACGCGCATTCTTGCGCTTGATGGCAAGCAGCAGGTGCTTTTAACTGATACGGTCGGGTTTATCAGAAAGCTGCCGCATCATCTGATAGAGGCTTTCAAGAGCACCCTTGAGGAGGCAAAGTACGCTGACATCATTTTCCATGTGGTGGACGCATCAAATATGCAGCGGGAAAAGCAGATGTTCATAACCTACCAGACATTGGATGATCTTGGTGTAAAAGACAAGAAATTTGTCACACTTTTTAATAAGCAGGATGCCCGCACAGACAACGAACCGCTGCATGATTTCAGGGCAGATTATACTCTTAACATTTCAGCGGCAAAGGATCTGGGATTAGATGAGGTAAAATCTCTTTTAGAGGAGATATTAAGAGAGAACAAGGTATATATTGAGAGAATTATCCCATATGATAAGGCTGGCGTGATACAGCTCATCAGAAAACAGGGCGAGCTTGTGTCGGAAGAATATGTGGCTGATGGGATACAGATAAAGGCATATGTGCCGATGGAGGTGTACGGCAGGCTCGATTAGGGTGCTGCTTCGCTATATCATTATAATAAGCGAGGAATTTAAAATGTCGAAAACGCGTTCAATCCGCTGGGACAAGCTGGACAACACAGCAAATCTGTTCCCTAGTATAGCGGGGGAGAGCATGACAAATGTATATAGGATCTCAGTCACCTTAACTGATGGGATTGACAGTGAAAAGCTGCAGGAGGCACTGGATATAGTGCTTCCGAAGTTTGGTCTGTTTAATGTGAGACTCAGGATGGGAGTATTCTGGAACTATTTTGAGGAAAATGGCAAAAAGGCACCAAAGGTGCATGAGGAAAATACATTTCCGTGCAGATTTATAAGACCGAACAAGAATCACAGCTATCTTTTCAGGGTGACATACTATAAGAACAGAATAAATCTTGAGGTATTTCATGTGTTGACAGATGGCATGGGCGGCATCAATTTCCTTAGGGAGCTCACCTACCAGTATCTGCGTCTCACACATCCGGAGATTGCAAAGCTAAAGGGCGATTCATTGACGCAGGGCACATCCTTAAATAGAGAGGACAGCTTTGTAAAGAACTACAAATCAAGTAAGCCAAGTGGCTTTAACAGGCAGAAGGCGTATCTTTTAAAGCTGGAAAAGGTACCCGATGGAGAGTTTGGGCTGATACATGGTATGATGCCTGTATCACAGCTGAAGCAGGTCTGCCACCGCTATGGAGTTTCCATAAATGATTATCTGGTAGCATGCTTTGTGTGGAGTGTGTATCAGGAGTGTTTTCACGGCATGCCAAACGATATGCCTGTCAGGGTTGCAGTTCCTGTGAACCTTCGTCCTTATTTTGACTCCGTGACCACAAAGAACTTTTTTGTCATGATATCTGCTGAGTTCAGACCGCAAAACAGCTCCTACACATTTGAGGAGGTGCTTAAAATAGTGACGGATTCCATCAATTCACAGATTTCGAAGGAGCATCTGGAGGATCTTTTCTCATACAGTGTGTCAAATCAGAAAAATATCCTGATGAGACCGGTGCCTCTTTTTATAAAAAATCTGGCAATGAAGGCGGTCTATACGCAGTCGGCACTGGCAAACACCACCACTATCACCAATATTGGAAATATAAAGGTGGAGCCGGAATACGAGCCGTATATAACAGGCTTTTATTCCTTTATACCAATGTCCAAGGGACAGCCTATGAAGGGCACCATATGCTCCTACAAGGACACGCTGGTGTTTACTTTCTCATCTATTCTGGCCGATACGATGATTCAGAGAAGCTTTTTTAAGAAGCTTGTAAATGACGGAGTGGAAGTGACAATTGAGACAAATGGAGAGTATTATGACTAAATGCATGAAATGCGGTGTGTATATTGCAGACAATACAGATAAATGCCCGCTCTGCCAGCAGGTTGTGGCACCGGTTGAACTGTCATCGGACAATCATCAGGGCACTGAAGGGGTTTTTGAACAGCATAATGATGTGCCGGATAAGTGCGTAAACGATACAGATAGTGCAGCAAAGAGGGCAGATAGTACAGCAAGCCATGACAACGGTACGAGATATCCTGACGTCAAGGGCGCATCAAGAAAATACAGATTACTGGAAAATATCATATTGTTTCTGTCTATAGTAGGACAGATTGTGCTTACAACTGTTGATTACATGACAGACCATGAGATAAACTGGAGCTTTATAGTGCTTCTTGTTGTAATCTATGCGAATGTGACGCTGCGTCTGGCAATAGTCGGAAGAAACGGATATATTTTTAAAATTGTAAGCACATTTGTGTTCACGGTGCTGTTTCTCGAGGGCATAGACCTGCTCACAGGAGCCAGTGGCTGGGCACTTACATTTGTTTTCCCAAGTGCCATACTGGCGATGGTTCTAGCAACAATTATACTTATGATAGTAAACATAAGAAACTGGCAGAGCTACATGATGATGCAGCTTTTTCTTGTGCTGATGAGCGTGATTGCGATGATACTTGTGGCAGTCAAGATCATATGGTTCCCATATCTGGCAATGGGAGCGATGGGCGCATCGCTGTTTTTGTTTCTCGGAACACTGATTATCGGTGACAAAAGAGCCAGAACAGAGCTGAAACGGAGATTTCATATATGATAGGCTTTCATGGAATAGGAAATTCGCATATGTTTGAGGATGAAGAGATGGGAAACTACCATCCGGAAATTGAAAACGGCGATAGTAATGGTGATAATGAAACTGGAATAATAGGAGCTTTGGGTAATAAGCTTGAAAAGACATTTAAGAATTCATTATCTGCCATGAAAAGTGAGCATGTGGAAAAAGTCCATAGCAATGCAGCTGTGGCAGATGAAGAAGTCAGTATGCAGGGAAAAATACTTGCTAATCTGATGGGACATATCACAAATGACCTTGCAATCGGCAAAAAAATAAAATCCGGAGAGCTCAGGAAGCGCATGAAGGAACCTGCATGGCTTGTTCCGGACTGCTTTGTAACAGAGGATATAGATATGGGCGGTTTCACTATGAAGCTTTTATCTTCAAAGGAAAACCCAAATACAGAGCGTGTGATACTGCAGCTGCATGGTGGTGGATATATGGGGGCAGTGCGCAATGCATACTATGTATTTGCAGGCCTTTATAATGAGGTAAGTGAGGGCTGCTCAGTGCTCACGCCTGACTATCGCGTGGCGCCGGAGCACCCGTATCCGGCAGCACTTGAGGATGCCATAGCCTGCTATAAATGGCTCTTGTCACAGGGCTGGTTTGGCTCGCAGATTGTGCTGGCAGGAGACTCAGCGGGCGGAGGCCTTGCAATGTGCCTCACCATGTATCTTCGTGACCACGACATGCCGCTTCCGGCAGGAATAGTAGCCATGTCACCATGGACAGACCTCACAGCAGGCGGAGAGTCATATGAGACAAACTACGAAAAGGACCCACTGTTTGGGAACACAAGGGACAGTCTAATCTACGTGAATGACTATCCCGGTGACCACGATAAAATGGATCCATACATATCGCCGCTGTTTGGCGATTTCAGAGGCTTCCCTCCAATGCTCATACAGGCGGGCTCGATAGAGATGCTCTTATCTGACTCGGTCGATGCCGCTGCAAAGGCAAGAAATCAGGGCGTTAAGGTGCGCCTGTCAGTGTATGAAGGCATGTTTCATGTGTTCCAGATGGGATATCTCAATTTCCCGGAGTCCAAGCGTGCATGGGCGGAGGTCAAGCGTTTCCTAAAGGTGATTAAAGAGGAAGAATAAATGAAGTAATATAGGAGCATTTATGGATGTAAATAGTACCTTTGAAAAAACAGGAATAAAATGTAAAGTATTACAGGAGATTATCCAGCTGGCGAAGAAGAATTGTGTTGAAAAAGTAATTCTTTTTGGTTCAAGAGCGCGAGGTGATTATAAAGAGCGAAGTGATATAGATCTGGCATTTTGCGGTGGTAGCAGTAGTCATTTTATTTTGGATGTAGACGAAACAACTTCAACGTTGTTGGAATTTGATATAGTGGACTTGGATAAGCCTGTAAGAAAAGAATTGTTGGAATCAATAAAAAGAGAGGGAGTAGTGCTATATCAAAAAATTTGAGAAGGATATTGGTATTTCGAAAGGAGATGAGCAAGCATGACTGAATCACTTAAACTACCGGTGGGAATAGAGAGCTTTGAGGAGATCCGTTCAGACGGATATTACTATGTCGATAAGACAAAGCTGATTGAACAGTTGGTTGACAGCCGGGGAAAAGTCAACCTTTTTACCAGACCGCGTCGTTTTGGCAAGACTCTCAACATGAGTATGCTCAAATCTTTCTTTGAAATTGGAGCAGCTTCTGAATTATTTGATGGTCTTTATATATCGCACAACAAAAAACTGTGTGATGATAATATGGGCAAGTATCCTGTGATATTTCTATCTTTAAAGAATGTGGAAGGACTCGATTTTCAAGCTGCAAAGTATCAGATGATAGAGATAATTGCAAAGGAAGCTAAGAGATTTGCATATTTGAAGCAGAGTGACAGGCTGGACATTGACGATAAGTCGACGTATGCTTCTTTAATTCGATTAGAGGATGGCAGATATGAAATGAGAGATGAGGCACTGTATGCTTCGCTTCAAACTTTATCTGAGCTGTTATATAAGCATCATGGCAGAAAAACGGTTATTTTAATAGATGAATATGATGTTCCACTGGATAAGGCATTTCAAAATGGCTATTATAAAGAGATGGTTTCTTTGATACGTGCCATATTCGGAAAAGCATTAAAGACAAATGAGGCATTGGATTTTGCTGTCTTAACAGGTTGTCTTCGTGTTTCAAAAGAAAGTATTTTTACAGGATTGAATAATTTCAAGATTTTATCTATTACTGATACAAGATTTGATGAACACTTTGGATTTACGGATGATGAAGTAGAGCGTTTGCTGGCATTTTATCATGTGGAAAACAGGTTTGCGGAGACAAAGGAATGGTATGATGGTTATCATTTCGGAAATGTCGATGTATACTGTCCGTGGGATGTAATCAATCATGTTGACCGAATAAAAGATGATCCAATGGCAGGACCGGAAGCGTATTGGATTAATACAAGCGGAAATGAGCTTGTTAAGAGGTTTATAGATAAGGCTGGTAAGACAACCAGAAATGAAATTGAGCGTTTGATCGCGGGAGAAGCCATAGACAAGCAAATCCGTCTGGATATGACCTATGACGAAATAGACAATAATATTGATAATCTATGGAGTGTTCTGTTTACAACAGGTTATCTGACATATACAAAGATCAGTGAGGACAAAAAATATAGCCTTGTAATTCCGAACAAGGAGATTAAAGAAGTATTTAAGCTGCAGATACAGGAGTGGTTCAGGAATAAAATATTTTCCAATACCGAGCAGTTGCAGGACTTTTGGAAGGCTTTCAAAGATGGAAATACACAGATAATGGAAATGTATTTAAACAAGGTGCTGAGCAATTCGGTGAGCGTTTTTGACACAAAAGCGAGAAATGAGGAAAAGGAAAGCTCCTATCATAATCTGCTTATTGGCATTTTGAGTGGCAATGAGGACTGGCTGGTAAAGTCAAATGTTGAGGCAGGAGAGGGCTTTGCAGATATTATTGTGGAGACAGATGATCCGGATGAAGGAATTATTGCAGAGCTTAAATACACAAAAGATTTTAAAGCTATGGAAAAATCCTGTGAAAAAGCTCTGAAACAGATAAAGGATAGAAGATATCAGGAATATTTGTTAAATGATAATCGACAGAATATCATGTATTATGGAATTGCATTTTGTAGAAAAAGATGTAAAGTGCTTGTAGAGAGATATAATGGAGATAGTGAACCGGATAAAGCGTAACTCCGAAGAAATTATGATGTAGGAGAAAATAATTATGGCAAAGAAAATTCTAGTAGTAGTGGACGCACAGAATGATTTTATTACAGGAGCTCTTGGAAACAAAGAGTGTGACGTGGCAACAAATGTTATTGCAGATGAAATCAGGTCAGGCAAATATGATGATGTGATATTCACAAGGGATACACATGATGAAAACTATCTGAATACTCAGGAAGGAAAGAAACTTCCGGTAACGCACTGTATTAAATGGACAAACGGATGGGAAGTAGACGCTCGTCTTAAAGATGCAATGAAGGAGCGTGGAGTTAATTGTGACGATATTACTTATATTGACAAGCCAACGTTTGGCAGCAAAGAGCTTGGTAGACTTCTTGCGGAATATGACAACAGCGATACAGAGATTTATTTCTGCGGATTCTGCACAGGAATATGCGTAATAAGCAACGTGGCGATTGCAAAGACGTTCTGTAAAGATGCAGAGGTGTTTGTAATAGAAAATGCCTGCGCCTGCGTAACGCCTGAAAGTCATAAGACAGCAATAGAAGCAATGAAGATGATCCAGGTAGGCATTAAGGGCACACCCTCATGTTAGCGCACATGAGGGTGTGCCCTCTGCCGTATTCCCGGTCTCCCGGTTTTCGTAGTCATGCCATGACACTGAATTACGCAGTCTTTCCTGTATAAAGCTGATAATACTTTCCCTTCTTTGAAATCAGCTCATCATGACTTCCCCTTTCAATAATGCGTCCCTGCTCCAAAACCATAATGCAGTCGCTGTTTCTGACAGTAGAAAGCCTGTGTGCGATAACAAATGTAGTACGGCCATGCATGAGCTTATCCATGCCGTCCTGAACAATACGCTCGGTACGTGTATCAATTGAGCTTGTAGCCTCATCGAGGATGAGCACAGGCGGATCGGCGATAGCGGCACGCGCAATGGCTAGAAGCTGACGCTGGCCTTGGCTTAGGTTTGCACCGTCACCTGTCAGTACAGTATTGTAGCCGTCAGGAAGCTGGCGGATAAACGTATCGGCGTTTGCCAGGCGGGCAGCTGCGTATACTTCATCATCTGTGGCATCAAGCTTGCCGTAGCGGATGTTTTCCATGACAGTAGCTGTGAAAAGGTGGGTATCCTGCAAAACAATGCCAAGAGAGTGGCGAAGATCAGCCTTTTTAATCTTGTTTATATTGATGCCGTCATATCTTATCTTGCCGTCTGCTATATCGTAGAAGCGGTTGATAAGGTTAGTGATGGTAGTCTTTCCAGCTCCGGTGGTGCCGACAAAGGCAATCTTCTGACCGGGTGTTGCAAAAAGATCCACATCGTGCAGTACAATTTTCTCAGGCACATATCCGAAATCCACATCGTCAAATACCACATCGCCCTCGAGTTTTTTGTAGTCCACAGAGCCGTCAGCCTGATGAGTATGCTTCCATGCCCATAAGCCGGTGTGCTCAGGTGTTTCAGTGAGTTTTCCGTTTTCTTCCTTAGCATTTACCAGTGTGACATAGCCCTCGTCAGTCTCAGGCGCTTCATCGAGCAGTGAGAAGATACGGTCGCATCCGGCAAGTGCCATGATGATACTGTTGAACTGCTGGCTGACCTGCGAGATAGGCATGTTAAAGCTCTTGTTAAAGGTCAGAAAGCTCGCAAGCTTACCAAGGGTCAGACCGCCAAAGCCTGAAAGAGCCATAACACCGCCTGCAAGAGCGCAGAGCACGTAGCTTAGATTTCCAATCTGTGCGTTTACAGGACCGAGCATGTTGGAGTACATGTTGGCATTGTAGGCGCTTTCAAAGAGTTCATCATTTATTTTGTCGAAGGCTTCAATATTTTCCTGCTCGTGGGTAAATACCTTGACTACCTTCTGGCCGTTGAGCATTTCCTCGATGAAGCCGTTAACCTTGCCGAGGTCGCGCTGCTGTGCAAGGAAATAGCGGCTGGAGAAGCCTGCAAATTTCTTTGTCACGATTGTTGTTACGATTACCATCACGATAGTTAGTATGGTGAGCGGAATATTTAATATGACCATTGAAACAAAAACGCTCACAACAGTGATAGCACTGTTAAGTATCTGCGGAAGACTCTGGCTGATGAGCTGGCGGAGTGTATCGATATCGTTTGTATAAATTGACATGATATCGCCGTGCGCATGTGAGTCAAAGTATCGGATTGGCAGATCCTGCATATGGGAAAAGAGCTCAACACGCAGGTTCTTAATGGTGCCCTGTGATACGTAGATCATTATTTTGCTGTATGCAAACGTACTGATGACGCCGATGCCGTAGAATACGGCGACCCTTCCCATTGCTGCAAGGAGTGGTCCGTAGTCGGGACTTCCTGTCTTAAGCAGTGGTACTATATAGTCATCAATCAAATTTTTGGTAAACATGGTTCCCTGCACATTTGCAAGTACACTGACAAAGATACATATCACAACAATTATGCAGGCCGGTAAATATTTCTTGAAAATAAATCCCATGAGGCGCGCAAAAAGCTTACCGGGATTTTTAATTTTGGGTTTTGGACCTCGTGGTCCTCTTGGTCCTGGCATCAGGCAGCACCTCCTTCATCAAAGTCTCCTCCGCCGTTTGTCTGGGAATCGTAAACATCGCGGTAGATTTCATTATTTTTAAGCAGATTTTCGTGAGTGTCAAAGCCGTCCACTTTTCCATCATTCATCACGATGATACGGTCAGCATCCATGACTGATGAGATACGCTGTGCGATGATGAGCTTAGTGGTTCCCGGTATTGTTTTTGCGAGGGCAGCACGGATTTTTGAATCTGTTGCTGTATCTACAGCCGAGGTGCTGTCATCGAGTATGAGTATCCTTGGCTTTTTAAGCAGAGCTCTTGCGATACACAGACGCTGCTTCTGGCCACCGGATACGTTGGTTCCGCCCTGCTCTATGTAGGTGTTGTACTTGTCAGGGAAGGACTCAATAAAGTCATCGGCGCATGCCATTTTGCAGGCCTCAATACACTCATCTGTGGTAGCGTTTTTGTCACCCCAGCGCAGATTTTCGAGTATTGTGCCCGAGAAAAGCACGTTTTGCTGGAGCACGACAGCTACCTTGTTTCTGAGAGTGTCCATGTCGTATTCACGCACATCGTGGCCTCCGACGATTACAGAGCCGGTGTCTGTGTCGTAGAGACGGCTTATCAGGTTTACAAGGGAAGATTTCGAGCTTCCGGTTCCTCCTATGATGCCGATGGTCTCACCGGATTTTATGTCTAGATTTATATCTGACAGAACCGGAGTTTCAGCGGTGTCTGAATATTTGAAGGATACATGCTTAAAGCTTATGCTTCCGTCAGGCACATCGTAAAGCGGTTCCTTTGGATTGTGCAGTGTGCTCTGCTCATTTAATACCTCGCTGATTCGTCTTGCAGATGCGAGTGAGAGTGAAATCATTACAAAAACCATGGAGAGCATCATGAGGTTCATCAGAATATTCATGCAATAGGTGAGAAGAGCCATCAGATCACCTGTAGTGAGAGAGCTGCTTACCACCATATGAGCTCCGAGCCAGCTTATTAACAGGATGCAGGCATACACTGTAAACTGCATGAGCGGAGAGTTGTATACCACAAGGCTTTCTGCCTTCACAAATACGTCGTAGATATTCTGTGCTGCCTTTGAAAAACGTTTCTTCTCATAATCCTCACGGACGTATGCCTTTACAACGCGGATAGCGGATACGTTTTCCTGTACGCTTTCATTCAGGTCATCATAGCGCCTGAAGGCTCTGTCGAAGTATTTCATGGCCGCCTTACTGATGAAAAGCAGTAAAGCTCCAAGCACAATGACAGCGATTAAGTATATTGTCGCAAGGCGAGGGCTGATGAAAAATGTCATAGCCATCGCACATATTATGGACGCAGGGGCTCTCATAGCCATGCGAAGCAGCATCATGTAAGCATTCTGGATGTTGGTCACATCGGTTGTCATACGTGTGACAAGACTCGCGGATGAGAATCTGTCGATATTTGCAAAGGAAAAGGTCTGGATATTGCGAAACATTGCAGCACGCAGATTCTTTCCAAAGCCCATGGCGGCCTTTGCACCATATTTTGCACCGAGACATCCTGTCAAAAGACCAAACAGTGCTGCGACAATCATCCACACACCCATGATATAGATATGCCTTGTGTCGCCCATATTGACACCGTTGTCGATGATTGATGCCATGAGAAGAGGGATTATGGTATCCACAGCCACCTCAAGCAGCATGAAAACAGGTGTCGCAATCGAAGCCCATTTGTATTCCTTTATTTGGGCACCTAGTGTTTTTAACATATGTTTTGTCCTTTCTTCTTATATTTCATATTTGATTAAAACAAACTTCCCACATTTATGGTAATGTGGTTAACTAAAAAAATACTTGCATTTAATTAGTTAGTGTGCTAACTATATTATAGATATACTTTTTTTATTGTCAAGAAAAATCTATGAAAGGATTTCAGATATGAAGGAGTTTACACCGGATAAATACTTAGGACACAAGATAAACCGCATCAGCAGGAGTATAGACAGATATTTTGACAGAAAAAGGTGCAGTAAAACAGAATGTATACCGCGAAGCCAGGGGATGATGATTGGATATATAATGGATAATCAGGGCCAAAATATATTTCAAAAGGATATCGAAGCAAAGTTTCATCTGTCAGGAGCCACAGTGACAAATATGCTTAAAAGTCTTGAAAAAAACGGCTATATCGTGCGCACACCTATGGAAAATGATGCAAGGCTTAAGAGGATTGAGCTGACGCAAAAAGCACTGGACCACGAAAACAGGGTAAGGGAAAATATAATGGTAATAGAGGAAGCCATGCACGAAGGCTTTTCTAAGGAGGAGTTTAACATGATGCTTGGCTTTTTGGACAGAGTGATTGACAATATGGAAAAGCTTAACAAGTAACAAAATAATTACAGAGTTGAAAAAGTAGCATAAATATTGTGGATTTTTTTGTGCAATAAGTCAAAATGCTACAAAATATTGTTGAGCGTATTGACATAGCAACAATATCTTGTATAATTTAGATTGTCATCAAAAGACAGATGCACAGATTTGTATTAAATAATATGGCATTTTATATGTAGCTATATCGTAATTGTTTGGTGAAAAGCCCGCTTTACATTGCAGGGCAGTGACATGAATTAATGATTACATCTCATTTATAGCTGCATATTTTGTGCCATTACACATGATAAAATGTATATATATAGTATGTGCATTGAATGACAATACTATATATAGTACACTACATTATATGGAATATAGTATACAGAGAGGAGAAATTTACATGAAAATCATCAAGCGAAGCGGCAGTGAGGATATATTTGATGCAGCCAAAATTGTAGCTGCCATTAGAAAGGCAAACGATTCAGTGCTAGACTATGAGAAGCTTACTGCTGATCAGATTGAGGAAATTGCAAGCAACGTGGAGACTGCATGTGAGAACATGAAGCGCTCTCCAAGCGTTGAGGAGATACAGGATATGGTGGAGAACCAGCTCATGAACAAGCGTGCCTTTACCGTAGCCAGAAACTACATTACTTACAGATATAAGAGAGCCATCGTCCGTAAGTCAAACTCTACGGACCAGCAGATTCTTAGCCTTCTTGAGTGCAATAACGAGGAGGTAAAGCAGGAAAACTCCAACAAGAATCCTACTGTAAACAGCGTGCAGCGTGACTACATGGCAGGTGAGGTGAGCAAGGATATCACACGCCGTTTCCTGCTTCCTGAGGATATAGTGGAGGCTCATGAGAAGGGGCTTATCCATTTCCACGATGCAGATTATTTTGCACAGCATATGCACAACTGCTGTCTTGTAAACCTTGAGGACATGCTTCAGAACGGCACAGTAATCAGTGAGACTATGATTGACACACCAAAGAGCTTTTCAACAGCCTGCAACATTGCTACACAGGCTATCGCACAGATTGCCAGCTCACAGTATGGTGGACAGAGTATCTCGCTTGCACATCTGGCACCATTTGTACAGGTCAGTCGTGAGAAGTTCAGAAAGCAGGTGCAAAAGGAATTCGAGAGCGTAGGCCTTGATTTAGATGAAGAAAAAATCAACGAGGTAGCAGAGCTCCGTGTCAAGGAGGAAATCAACCGTGGTGTGCAGATGATTCAGTATCAGGTCATCACACTCATGACTACAAACGGACAGGCACCGTTTATCACAGTATTCATGTACCTGAATGAGGTATCCGATCCGCAGACAAAGGCAGATCTTGCCGCAATCATTGAGGAGATGCTGCACCAGAGAATAAAGGGTGTAAAGAACGAAAAGGGTGTATATATCACACCGGCATTCCCTAAGCTCATATATGTGCTTGAGGATGATAATATCACAGAGGATTCAAAGTACTGGAATCTCACAGTGCTTGCGGCACAGTGCTCTGCAAAGAGAATGGTGCCTGACTATATTTCAGAGAAGGTCATGAAGGAGCTTAAGGACGGAGATGTGTATACATGCATGGGCTGCCGTTCATTCCTCACAGTGGACAGATGCTCACAGACAGCAGGCAATGTGGCACATGCCAAGAACTTTGATCCAAACAAGCGTAAATACTATGGACGTTTCAACCAGGGTGTTGTCACCTTAAATCTCGTTGATGTGGCATGCTCATCAGAAAAGGATGAGGAAAAATTCTGGAAGATACTTGATGAGAGACTTGAGCTGTGTCACAGAGCACTTATGTGCAGACATAAGAGGCTTCTTGGTACCAAATCCGATGTAGCACCGATTCTCTGGCAGAACGGAGCACTTGCACGTCTGAAAAAGGGAGAGGTTATAGACCCATTATTATTTAACGGATACTCAACAATCTCACTCGGCTATGCAGGACTTTGTGAGTGTGTGCGCTATATGAAGGGAGTATCACACACAGAGCCAAAGGAAGGCACACCGTTTGCACTTAAGGTAATGCAGCGCTTAAACGATGCATGTGAGCAGTGGAAAAAGGAGTCAAACATCGATTTCAGTATATATGGCACACCGCTTGAGTCTACCACCTATAAGTTTGCTAAGTGCTTACAGAAGCGCTTTGGTATCATCAAGGGTGTTACCGACAAGAACTATATTACAAACAGCTACCATGTGCATGTAACAGAGAAGATTAATGCATTTGACAAGCTAAAGTTTGAGTCTCAGTTCCAGAAGCTGTCTCCGGGTGGCGCTATCAGCTACGTGGAGGTACCAAACATGCAGGACAATATCCCTGCAGTGCTTTCAGTAATGCAGTACATTTACGACAATATCATGTACGCAGAGCTGAATACAAAGAGCGACTATTGCCAGGTATGCGGCTACGACGGAGAAATCAAAATCGTGGAGGAAGAGGGCTCAGGCAAGCTTATCTGGGAGTGCCCACACTGTGGCAATCGTGACCAGAACAAGATGAGTGTAGCCCGCCGTACATGCGGCTATATCGGCACACAGTTCTGGAATCAGGGAAGAACCCAGGAGATTAAAGAGCGAGTGCTTCATCTGTAGAAGTTAAAGGAATTGTATTTGAGACAGACCATTTCAGCACATTTGCCTTTGTAAAGGTAAATACCAATGCAGGTACTAAAGCAGCTCTTCTAAAAGCACAACATAAAGCATAAGAAAAAAATAAAACCGTCGTACCGGGGCCGTAAATAGCAGGGTACGACGGTTTTACTTATGTTTTTAAATGATTAATTACTTTAATTATTCATCAAACTTTTCGGCTTTATCGAAAAGCTCATAAACCTCTTTTGAAGGCTCATTTGTGCAAAGTGTCACAACAACGGCTGCGATAAGTCCTAAAACAAATCCCGGCAGCAGCTCGTAGATTCCGGTTGATGTGAGGAATGCATACCACAATATATCAACGGCAGCACCTGTTATGATTCCGGCAACAGCACCCTTGAAGTTAAAGCGCTTCCAGAAGAGGCTGAGCATGATTGCAGGTCCAAAGGCAGCTCCAAAGATACCCCATGCATTGGAAACAAGTGCCATGATAGAGCCGGCATTAGGGTTTGAAGCGATGATGAGTGCTGCAACAGAGATTCCAAGAACGACAATACGGCCGGTCCACATCATCTCTTTGTCATTTGCCTTACCTTTTCTGATGACAGGCTTGTACACATCACTCGAGAAAGCAGATGAAGCAGCAAGCAGCTGGCTGTCTGCGGTACTCATGGAAGCGGCAAGCACTGCTGAGAGGAGTATACCTGAGATAACACCCGGGAAAATCTTTCTTACAATCTGTATGAAAACAAGAGAGTTTTCATTGATTGATTCGTCAAAGCCAAGGAAAAGTCTTCCGATTACTCCGATTAAGGTTGCAAAAAATACAATAAGCAGAGTCCATGTGATTCCTATTTTTGCTGATTTTTTCAAATCCTTCTGAGATTTGATGGACATGAATCTGATAATGATATGTGGCATACCAAAGTAACCAAGTCCCCATGCCAGTCCTGACACGATATCCTGCCAGCTTGAGAATGGATTTAAGTAACCGCCCGGGAGTGATGACATAGATGATGTATCAAGCATAAATGCTGCAAAAATCGGTGCTATAAACATAGAACCAAGCACGAGCATGCCCTGGAAAAAATCGGTCCAGCATACAGCCGAGAAGCCTCCGAGGAAAGTATAGCCTACGATGACAACTGCTGCAAGATACATGGCAATCTGTGGATCCATTCCTATTACAGTGTGGAAAAGAGTACCACATGCCTTTACGCTCGATGCCGCATAAATAGTGTATGCAACCAAAAACACAATTGCACAAATCACCTGCAGTGCAAGTGATTTGGACAGGAATCTGTTGGTCAGATACTGCGGAATGGTGATGGAGTCGTTTGCTACAATCGAGAATTTTCTCAGTCTAGGGGCCTCTAGCAGCCAGCTTATAGTGTAGCCGATTGCAAGTCCTACAGGAATCCATACCTGACCTAAGCCCAGTGCATAGATAGAAGTAGGAAGTCCCATGAGTACCCATGCACTCATGTCTGAGGCTCCGGCTGACAGCGCCGCAACCCATGGTCCCATCTCACGTCCGCCGAGGAAGTAGGTCTTTTCTCCGCCGTTTCTGTTTTTCACGAAGAAGAAGATACCGATACCCAGCATGCACAGCAGATAGACGATAAATACAATAATTTCTGATGTTTTCATTTGTAGTACCTCTTTAATAGTTTATTTAGTAACCATGCTACCACGTTAGCGTGATAAAGGCAAGAAAAACTTTCTCTTGACGAATACACTGCGTTGACATATCATAGTATATAAGTGAAAGGGAGTAGCCGGCACGAGAGTGCTTACTTATCCGTCAGTACGATTGCTCATACATATCATACATATATGACAGCAATCCGGAGAGTGATTAAATGGCGAGACTTTTGTTGTTTTATACAGCAGAAGTGTCGCCTTTTTTGTATACAAAAACCTTCTGCTGATAGGACATAGCTGTAACTATCAATTAATCAGGCATCCTTAAAAAGGACAGCAGAAGGAGGAAAATTATGATTTTTGTAGCAATTTTACTGCTTATAGCAGGCTTTGTAGCACTGGTGAAGGGCGCGGATGTGTTTGTGGATGGAGCGGCGGCGCTCGCCGGGAAATTTGGTATTCCGCAGCTTGTGATTGGACTGACGATTGTGGCGATGGGCACGTCGCTGCCGGAGGCGGCAGTCAGCATCACTGCAGGAATAAAGGGTAATGCGGGGATTACAGTCGGCAATATTGTCGGCAGCAATATACTAAATATCCTTATAATCCTGGGAGTGACGGCACTCATCACAAATGTAGCCATACAAAAAACCACCTTCAAATACGAGATACCGTACATGCTTCTTATCACAGCGGTGCTTCTCGTGATGGGAATGACAGGCAATGAAATCACATTCATTGAGGGTGTTATACTGTGGATTTTATTTATTGCATATCTGCTTTATTTGTATTTTCTGGCAAAAAAGGGCAATGACAGCGGTGATGAGCAGTCGGTAAAGCTATATCCGGTATGGAAATGTCTGCTCTTTATTGTGCTGGGCGGTGTGTGCGTCGTAATTGGAAGCCAGCTTGTCGTAAACGGTGCCACGACCATAGCAAGAGCCTGCGGCATGAGTGAGCGCTTTATCGGACTGACAATCGTTGCATTCGGCACATCTCTTCCGGAGCTTGTTACATCTGTTTCAGCAGCACGCAAGGGAAATGCCGGTATAGCGATTGGAAATATAGTCGGCAGCAATATTTTCAATATACTCTTTGTAATCGGAACAGTAGCTCTCATTTGTCCGGTACCGTTTGAGAGCAGGTTTGTGATTGATACAGTTGTGGCAATCCTGTGCGGTGTGCTTCTGTGGGGAGGTACGATAAGACATAAAGAGCTTAGAAAGCCATGTGGAGTGGTGATGCTGCTTTGCTATGCGGCATATTTTGTATATTTGGCAGCTATGTAATGATGTATTTTTGAATTGCGATGACTGTGTTTAAAAAGAGTGTGATGAAGAGATAATAATTAAATTTAGCAAACTGTCAATAATTGTGCATACAAATCGATGCTTTGACATCAAAATGATTGCGATTTTGCATTAAATATAAATAATTAATTAAAAATAGCACTCTTGCTTGACAAGTGCTGATTGCAGGTGTATAACGTAGTCAGAACGAACGGAAGGAAGCGATTATAATGGATAAAAACCCAAAGCATCCATTGAAGAAAAAGAATAAGGCAGATGCAAAGAAGCATCAGAAGCATGTATACGAATAGCGCTTCCACTAAGGAATACTATCCAGTAAGCACAATGTACCCCAGCCCGTCACAGGGTTGGGGTATTTTGTGTTTTTGGAAGTGTTTTCAGAGACAGCCCTTGAGGCAGCTGTAAATACATTTTCACCGGCACCTTTTATGAGAGAGGCTTTAAGCTTGTCGCCATACATATAGAGGTCATTTCCGCGCACAATTCCCCATTCCATCAGAAGCGCAGCCGCACCGGTTACAAACGGTGCAGCCATAGATGTCCCTGTTTTTGAAGTGTAGCCTCCTGTGTTTGAGCATGAAATAATGTCTACACCGGGCGCAATGATATCAGGCTTTATGCTGTCAAAGGCCCAGGTATAGCCTCGGCCGGAAAAGGCGGCTGTGCGGTTTGTTTGGCTGTCATAGGCTCCGACAGATATGACATTTTGAGCGGTTGAGGGGATGGTCAGGGTGATATCAGGCGATGCATGGATAAATGAGGTCTGTGCATTGCGCAGGGCACCTGACGGCAGCCATATATCCCATGAGCCGTCCTTTACAGATATGGGTTCAAGTGATATTTTCCAGATGCCGGGTGAGATATATTCCGATCCCATGAGTTCAATGAATATTTCCTGAAAAGGAGAGTAGGGAGAGGGACCGCCGCCTGTTATATATATGTCTGTCCCATCGAGCCTGTATCTGTATGTAAAGCCCTTTGCCTGATTGGTAATTGTATCGGGAATCTCCAGCATATCATTATTTGGTGCACTAATGCGCAGCTGTATCTCATCCCAGTATTTTTTCCATAAATCAATGGAAAGAGACGGCTCAGGATAGCCTATCGCAAGCTCTGCATCGGCAGGGTACGAGCTGCCGTTTGCATGGCCAAAGCCGGCTCCATCGTTACCTGAGCCGACTGAGACAGCGCAGCGGTAGTTTCCTGCTATATAGTCCAGGTATGCTTCAAGCAGTGAGGTGCCGCTGTGCGAGCCGTTGCTTGTGCCAAAGCTTAGGTTTATGACGATAGGCATGTTCATATCGATTGATTTTCTTATGCAAAAGTCTACTGCCAGCATAATCTGCGTGGTTGTGGGAAAGCTGGCACCGCCTGAAGTTTTGAGTTTTACGATTATAAGAGTGCTTTCATAAGCAACACCGCGGTATTTTGTGTTTTGTTCATTATCATTACCATTTCCGTTTCCGGCAGCGATTCCTGCTACATGAGTGCCGTGCCCGGATATGTCGATGCTTGGACAGATGCGCTGCATTTCTAAGCTGTTTTCTGCATTTATGGCTTTGGTGATTGTATCTCGGTCATATAAGGTGCCGAAAGGGATGATATCACTGTGTGAGGTATCATCGGAAACAGTCTGGTCCCACAGATAGGCGATTCTGCTTACACCATCCTGTATAAAAGCCGGATGGGCATAGTAAATTCCGGAGTCGATAATGCCTACGAGCACACCTTTTCCGGTTAGATTATATGGATTGGTGTGTACGGGAGTGATGCATGAGGCCTGCGAGCCCTCGTACACATCGTAGTTAAACTGCTTTGGCTTTTCCATATATATGATTTCATCGCACAGGGCAACGGTATTTACAAGTGATTTTTCAATTACGAGCACCGCATAGTTTCCGAGCAGCCTCGTGATGAGTACAGAAGGATACTTTTCTTTTATTTTTTCGATGTCACCGACATATTTTACTATCACTTCCCAGCTATCACTCTCCGGCAGATAGCCGCTTGAAAGCCCACCCTCTTTTCCAAGTTCATAAGGGGTGGACAACAGGGCGGCGGACAGCTGTGGAGAAATTTTCTCACTAAATGCTATTTCCATACTAACCTCCATTTTTTATTAGTAAAATATTAAAAAAATCTTAAAAGACAGATGCAATATATATTTGGTATGATTAATTCATAATCAATCAATTAATTATAAGAAACCGGGAGGTCGAAATGAGTAAAAAGAAAAAGATAATCATTTCAGTGATTGCAGCTGTGCTTATCATAGCAGTGATTGTGTCAGCTGTTGTCATTGCAATGACAAAGGGAAAGAATGCAGCAAAGGCATCGGGAGTCTATGCAAACAAGGTCGCTGATGTCATGTATCAGGCGGGAAGTACTGACAAGTACAGCGGTGTCGTGGAAGCAGCCGATACCATGGATATCAAGGCTGACAGTGAAAAAACGGTAAAGGATATTCTTGTGTCAGAGGGGGATGAGGTACAGGTGGGTACACCTCTTTTTACCTATGATACAAAGGAGCTTGCTGCGAAAAAGGAAAGCGCCACGCTTGAGCTTGAGAGCTTAAACAATACGCTTTCCGGCTATGATGCACAGATAGAGCAGCTCACCAAGGAAAAGAAGGAAGCGCCAAAGGATCAGCAGCTTGACTATACACTGCAGATTCAGCAGGCGCAGACACAGCAGAAGCAGACTCAGTACGATATTGCCACGAAGAAGGCAGAGATAGAAAAGTATGATGAGAGCATCAAAAATGCCACTGTAAACAGCACAATGATTGGTGTTGTAAAGAAAATCAATGAGAATCAGAGTGCAGACACAGCAGATACTGCATTTATGACAATCGTTGCCACCGGTGATTACAGGGTAAAGGGCACAATTGATGAGCAGAGCTTTTTAAACAGTGGACTCGCAGAGGGGCAGGCAGTTATAGTGCGCTCGAGAGTTGATGAGTCAAAGACATGGCAGGGTACCATCAGCAAGGTTGATACTGAGAATACTCAGACTGATAACAGCAATTCCGGCATGTATGATGATGGAAGCAGCGAGCAGAAGGCATCAAAGTACAACTTCTATGTGCAACTTACAGGCACAGGCGACATGCTTTTAGGACAGCATGTATATGTGGAGCCGGATTTCGGACAGACGCAGGTAAAGGATGGTATATGGATTGATGAGAGCTATGTCGTAAAGGATGGCGATGATGCATATGTATGGACACTTAATAAAAAGGATAAGCTTGAGAAGACAAAGGTTGAGCTTGGAGATTATGACGAGAATCTCATGATGTATGAAATCAAGTCAGGGCTTACAAAGGATGACTATATAGTATGGGCATCTGATGATCTTTATGAGGGTGAGCCGGCACAGACATGGGAAGAGTACGTTGAAAATGGCGGCGGTGAAGATTCAGTCTATGACGATATGGGTACAGAAGCTCTTGATGACCAGATGCTTGAGGGCACTGAGGGCGGTCCTGTTGATGATGGCACAATGGACGATGGCACAATGGACGAAGGTGCTGCAGATGCCACCGGTTCAGGTGACGCGGAGGTACAGTAGATGATTCTAGAACTCCAGCATATTTATAAAAACTATGACCAGGATAAGCTCGTGGTGCCGGTTTTAAAGGATGTTTCACTCCAGATTGAGGAGGGAGAGTACGTGGCAATCATGGGACCGTCGGGCTCCGGCAAGACCACTCTCATGAATATAGTGGGCTGTCTTGATCTGCCAACATCGGGTACATATATACTTGACGGCAGACCTGTCAGTGAGCTTAAGGAAAAGGAGCTTACGAGAGTCAGACGGGATACAATTGGATTTGTATTCCAGAATTTCCAGCTCATGCCGAGAGAGAGTGCACTGGACAATGTATGCCTGCCACTCATATATGCCGGTGTGAGCAAAAAGGACAGAAGGCAGATGGGTATGGAGGCATTAGAGCGTGTAGGGCTTTCAGACAGAGCTGATTTCAAGCCAACACAGCTTTCAGGAGGACAGAAGCAGAGAGTGGCGATAGCGAGAGCTATGGTCAATCATCCAAAGCTTCTGCTGGCGGATGAGCCTACGGGAGCTCTGGATTCAAAGTCAGGCAAGCAGGTGCTTGAGCTCTTTGAGAGCCTTAATGAGTCCGGTGTGACGGTTGTCGTGATTACACATGACAGAAAGGTAGCTGAGCAGGCAAAGCGCATCGTACACATCATAGACGGCGAGATAACAGAGGAAGGACAGGAGGCAGGTAATGAAAAAGAAAAAGAGAATTAAGATCATTATAATAGCTGTCCTTGTAGTTGCAGTTGCAGCGGGAAGCATCACAGGAGTTGTTTATTACAGGAACTCCAAGGGGATTGCTTCCGTCATGAGTGTTTCAATGATCAGCACGACAAACGACTACACATCCATGACCAGTGAGGGAATGGTGTGTGATGATGCATGTCAGACAATCAATTTAAAGGATGGACAGAAGGTGACAGAGGTTTATGTCACAAAGGATCAGCAGGTAAAGGCCGGAGATAAGCTCCTTGCATATGATGTGACGAGTCTTTCCCTCTCGGTTGAGATGAAGCAGCTTGAGATACAGAGTCTTGAGAACCAGCTTGCATCGGAAAAGCAGAAGCTTGACAAGCTAAAGAACACTAAACCGGTTGAAAAGCAGCCCGAGACTCCTGTTACACCTGAGCCACAGCCTGACACACAGCCGTCTGCGCCTGATGAACAGCATGATGTGATATCTGATTTGTCAGAGGCCAAAGGAATCGGTACAGAGGACGATCCTTATGTATTTACATGTACAGAAGCTTCATATGTATCAGGGGAGCTTTTGAATACACTCTCAGAAAAGAGCGCGGTAGCGCGGTTTGTAATAGGAGATGCGTCTGCACCTGATATGGAGCTTATCGTAAGAGGAGATAGGCTTGGCGGCTATGATGAAAGCGATGAGATAAAGCTTTTCCTTGCAGGTACAACTACAGCAGGAGATGCTTCTGATGATACAGAAGGAAGTGAGCCGTCGGATACCAAAACAGACAGTGCCACAGAACAGACCGCACAGACAGAAGCTGATACCGCGGCAGAAGAAAAGACATACACAGCAGATGAGCTTAAGGATGCTATAAAGGAGCAGACCAGAAGTGTTGCCGATGTTGATTTACAAAAGAGAATTGCACAGGCCGATTTAAAGGAACTGCAGAGCGAGCTTGAGGATGGCGTGGTATATGCAAAGAAGGATGGAATTGTGACAACAGTCGGTGATCCTGCCAATCCACCGCAGGACGGTACACCTTTCCTGCAGCTTTCGGGAGCATCAGGACTGTATATCAGCGGAACAATCGGTGAGCTGGATCTGGATACGGTAAAAATAGGACAGAGCGTATCAGCAGTCAACTACATGACAGGTGATACCTATGAGGGCACGATATCCGAGATAAGCAATGTGCCGTCAGACAGCGTAAACTATTATGGAGACAGCAATCCAAACTCCTCATTCTATGAGTACACCGCGTACATTGAGAATCCGCAGAATCTCAAAAAGGGCGATTCACTTGAGTTGACCATAGATACATCATCGGAGGGCTCTGACAGTGGACTATATATCGACAAGTCATATGTCAGAACCGAGAACGGACAGTCATATATATACAAGGATGACAACGGAAAGCTCAAAAAACAGTCTGTCAAAACAGGCAAGTCGCTCTGGGGCTCATATGTGGAGATAAAGTCAGGTCTGACAAATGATGACTATATTGCATTCCCGTATGGAGTCAGGGAGGGCGAGAAAACCAAGGTGTCGGAAGATGGTATGTATTAGTTTAGCAGGGAGGATTAAAGATGCTTGAAAATATTAGATTGTCCTTTAGGGGAATCTGGTCACATAAGATGCGTTCGTTTCTGACCATGCTTGGAATCATCATCGGAATTGCAGCAATTATTGCGATTGTTTCCACAATTCAGGGCACAAACGAACAGATAGAAAAGAACCTCATAGGTTCGGGAAGTAATAACGTAAAGGTCACACTGCAGAAGGATGGCTATGATATGGATTTATCATATGAAACGGCGCCGGCGGGAGTGACTGAGGTATCGGCTGCCACACTTGACAGCATAAAGGAGCTCGACCATGTGAAAAATGCAGCTCTTTACCGTACAAGACAGGCTTCCAATGCAGTCTATTATCTGAACACGGCGCTTTCGGGCGGCAATATAACATGTGTCGATGACGGATATTTCGATACTGCAAGCTATGTAGTCATGAAGGGCAGAGGCTTCTCAAAGAATGACTATGCAAATGCACGCAGGGTGGCTCTTATTGATGAGAGCGTGGAGAGCAGCCTGTTTTCAGGAGAGAGCGCACTCGGCAAGACAGTAGAGATACAGGGATATCCGTTTACAGTAGTCGGTGTAGTCACGGAAAAGGACAGCTATGACCTGGTAATAAACTCAATGGATGATTACTATATGTATGCCCATGATGACAGCCAGGGCAATGTATTTGTGCCAAGCGGAACATGGCCGGTTATATTTGGTTATGATGAGCCGCAGAACCTTTTGCTTAAGGCAGACAGCACGGATACCATGGCTACAGTGGGAAAGGCTGCTGAGGAGATACTTAACAGTAATTTAAATGTCACAGACGGCTCTGATGTGACCTACAAGGCACAGGATTTACAGGAGCAGGCAAAGCAAATACAGCAGCTCAGCCAGTCAACCAACATGATGCTCATCTGGATTGCCGGAATATCACTGCTAGTCGGTGGTATCGGTGTCATGAATATCATGCTTGTGTCAGTCACAGAGCGTACCTCGGAGATAGGACTTAAAAAAGCAATCGGAGCAGGAAAGGGAGCAATACTTGGACAGTTCCTCACAGAGGCAGTTGTTCTCACAAGTCTTGGAGGTTTGGTCGGAGTGCTGGTCGGAGTGATACTCTCTAAGGTCATCTCAATGCTAAACGGCACGCCGACAGCGATAAGTCCGGCAGCAGCTATACTTGCGGTGCTTTTTTCCATGGCAATCGGAATCATATTCGGTATGCTTCCTTCATACAAGGCAGCGAACCTGAACCCTATTGACGCACTGCGCCATGAGTAATTTTTATTAAAATTGCCGTTATTGTGAAAAAAATAACAATTCTTTGTATTTTGATGAATACAAGGGTAGAAAAAGTTTAAAAAATTTTGTAGAATGTTCCTAGTAGATAAATACTAGGAGCATTTTTTTAGAGGAATCAGGTCATGTGATATGGGAAGTGTCACATGGTATAATGATTCTTCTAAGTATGTAATTAATTAGGTAACAAAATATACATTATTTTAAGGAAAAGGAGATAATATGTACGCTGACGAAAACGTAATCAAAATCAAACATGCAGTTTTGCTTGAGGTCGCAAAGGCTGCATTTGCAGGTAACCTCGATGAGATCAGAGATGACATCCCATTTACACTTATTCCGGGACCGACACCTCAGTTCCGTTGCTGTATCTACAAGGAGAGAGAAATCATCCGTCAACGTGTCAGACTTGCAGAGGGTAAAGCACCAAGCGCAAACGATGACGGCAATATCATCCAGGTAATCAGCTCAGCATGTGAGGATTGTCCGATTTCGAGCTACACAGTTACTGAGAACTGTCAGAACTGTCTTGGCAAGGCTTGTATCAATGCATGTAAGTTCGGAGCAATCGAGGCAGGACGTCTCCGCTCACATATCGATCCACAGAAGTGTAAGGAGTGTGGACGCTGTGCACAGGCATGTCCTTACAACGCTATCGCTCATTTAAAGAGACCATGTAAGTTCTCTTGCCCTGTAAATGCCATTACATACAATGAGTACGGCATTTCAGTGATTGATGAGAGCAAATGTATCAGATGTGGTAAGTGTATCCACAGCTGTCCATTCGGAGCTATCGGATCAAAGACATACATCGTAGATGTAATCGATGCAATCAAGTCAGAGAACAAGCATGTATACGCTATGGTTGCACCTGCAGCAGAGGGACAGTTTGGCGCAAATATCACTATGAACAGCTGGAAGAAAGCTATGCAGGCAGTTGGTTTCAACGGTTTTGTTGAGGTAGCGCTCGGAGGAGATATGACAGCAGCATACGAGGCTGATGAGTGGCTTGAGGCATATGAGGCAGGAGAGAAGAAGGTTACATCATGCTGTCCTGGATTTGTAAATATGGTTAGAAAGCATTATCCTGAGCTTGCTGACAAGATTTCTACAACTGTTTCACCTATGTGTGCAGTTTCAAGAATGATCAAGGCAAAGGACCCTGATGCAGTTACAGTATTCATCGGACCATGTGTTGCCAAGAAGTCAGAGGTACATGATCAGAAGATAGAGGGCAATGCAGACTATGTACTTACCTTCAGCGAGATTCGTGCTATTATGAAGGCAAAGGGTGTACAGCTTGAGGCTGATGATACCTCATACCAGGAGGGCTCAGTATACGGTAAGCGTTTCGCAAACTCAGGCGGAGTTACAGCAGCCGTAATCGAGAGCATGAAGGAAAAAGGCGAGGATGTTGATTGCAAGGTTTGCAAGGCAAACGGAGCAGCAGAGTGTAAGAAGGCACTTCTCCTCATGAAGGCAGGCAAGCTTCCTGAGAACTTCATCGAGGGAATGGCATGTGAGGGCGGCTGCGTAGGCGGACCAAGCTCATACAATGACATGGTATCTACCAAGAAGTTCCGTGATGATCTCTTAAGCAGAGCAGATGACAGAAAGATTCGTGACAACATCGCCAACTACCATATGGAGACATTTGAGATGCACCGTAAGGAGCAGTAATAAAATGATTGTTACAGCATAAGCTTTTTAAATCCCCCGACTTGTTCGGGGGATTTTTGTGATTGCGAATATCTGCAAAAAGATATGTGGTTAGTCATATTGAGAACTGAATAGTAACAAATATATTAAATAAATTAATTACTTATTAAGACTGCACCGGAGGTATTCATGATAAAGAAACAATTGTAACATAAATGAAATATATGAAGCCAACATTAAGAAATTCTCAAGGAATTTGCAGTAGCAAAAAAGATTGTTTAACGCTATAATAGATACTGCTTGAAATAATATTATCAGGTTTGAGTAATAATATAGAGAGAATAATTATAAAATGCTAAAGAGGATTGGAAAAATGGACAAAAATAAAAAGATGATTATCGGCATACTTACGGCTGCAATAGTTCTGGTGGTGGCGTTTATAGTGTATATCACATGCTTTGATTCACATATTGAGTTCAGCAGCAAGTTCAAAAACGGTATTACTGTTGAGTATGGCAAAAAGTTTGAGGTACCAAAAATCAAGGCGTATGTCAGAGGCAGGCTTATAAACCGAAAGGGAAAAGAGATAAAATGCACTATAGACAGTAATGTCGATGCGACAAAGACAGGTTCATACGAGATAAAGGTAACTGCTCAATACGGTAAAAAAACTGCGACACAGACCATCAAGGTTGAGGTGAGGGATAAGAAGGCTCCGGAGATTACATTAAATGGCGATGCAGAGATGACTGTAGAGGCAGGCAGTAAGTTCAGTGACCCGGGATATACGGCAACAGACAACTATGATGGGGATCTGACAGGCAAGGTATCTGTCACAGGAGCTGTCGATACTTCAAAGCCGGGAGACTATGAGATAAAGTACAGTGTCGCTGACTCGTCAAAGAATGAGAGCGAGGTCAAAAGGACTGTGCATGTCACAGATACCACTGCACCGCAGATAAAGCTTTCGGGTGATGATTTTATGTCAGTTAAAAAGGGTGATAAGTACAGTGATCCGGGATACACGGCAACAGACAATTGTGACGGAGACATCACAGACAGTGTCAAGGTATCAGGAGATAAGGTAGATAAGGATAAGGCGGGAAAGTATACTGTGACCTATGAGGTCTCAGATTCATCAGGAAATAAGGCTACTGCTACAAGAGTGGTCAGTGTGTATGATCCGGCTGCCACGGCGGACACAGTAAATCCGGGCAACAAGATTATTTATCTTACCTTTGACGATGGTCCCGGAAAGTATACACAGGGGCTATTAGATGTGCTTGATAAATACAATGTAAAGGCCACCTTCTTTGTTACAAATACACATCCTGACTATCAGAACATGATAGCAGAGGAGGCAAAGAGAGGACATACAGTGGCTATCCACTCTGCCAGCCACAAATACAACCAGATATATACAAGTGAGCAGGCATTTTTTGATGACCTTGAGCAGATGAACAGTATCATAAAGGCACAGACAGGAAATGATGCGTCAATCATCAGATTCCCGGGAGGCTCATCAAATACTGTGAGCAAGGATTACTGTCCGGGCATTATGACACAGCTCGTAAATGATGTGACAGCAAGAGGCCTTTTATACTGTGACTGGAATGTATCGAGCGGAGATGCAAACAGTAAGCCAATCAGCACGGAACAGGTAGTGCAGAATGTCATTTCAGGAGTGCAGAGCCACAACGTATCAGTTGTATTGCAGCACGACATAAAGGATTTCAGTGTCAATGCGGTCGAGCAGATCATTCAGTGGGGACAGGCGAACGGTTACACGTTTTTACCACTCACCACAAGCTCACCGATGTCTCATCATCGCATAAACAACTAAAAGCACCAAAACAATAAAAAAGCACAAAAAAGAAGAGTTCAAAATGAACTCTTCTTTTTTAATCATGATTCTTATATCTTATTCCCCAATTAACATTTTTGTAACTATAATTTTACCTAAATATATAATAAAGAAAAAGGTACATAGAAACTAGATTGCCTGAGTGGTCAAAATTATTTAACTACCTCAACGTTAACTGCCTGTGGACCTTTAGCGCCATCAGTGATATCGAACTCTACTGCTGCACCTTCCTCGAGAGTTTTGAAGCCCTCCATGTTAAGTCCTGAGAAATGTACGAATACATCCTTTCCGTCCTCGGCTGTGATGAATCCGTAACCTTTTTGGTTATTGAACCATTTTACTGTACCTTTGCTCATCGAAAGTACCTCCAAATAATAATAATGCTGCTTACGCAACTAACGTTAGAATAGCATAACAGGTTTAATATGTAAAGCAATAAAGTCAAAGTTCTTTAAAGTTTATGTCATTATTTGCTAAAAATTTCATTACAAGCTTATCCCATTCACTGTCTAAGGTCTTATCCGCTGAAAAAATATTGTAGGATATTCCGGTTGTCAGAGTCAGAAGCTGGCTCTGATACCTGATATTTATGAAAAAACCACTGATATCGGACACGGTGAAAGCAGAATGCAGACTGCTTAGGGTGTGCTCCATGTTTTCAGGTGAAAGCAGAAAGACAAACTTGAATGACGATGGAGTCTGTCTGCCCTTTATCAGGTCAAAGCAGTTTGTGCGAAGCATCCTAAAGGGGAGTATGCTATAGCCAGCTATACCATTTTCCTCAAGCTCTGTGGAGCTGTAAAAGCCCTTTTGCAGGTGACCATCTATGACGTATGAGGCTGCCTTTGTGATGACGACCTCCTGGAGCAGGAAGTTGTCAAAGATTTCCGTGCGAAGCAGCTTGTTCATAAAGTCCTTTGTGTCTGTCAGTTCAATTGATATCATAATTTCTCCTCATTTTCCACATTGTATGTGACAGCGAATGATTGTTCTAAGTGGTTTTGAATAGTTATCGATTATTATATCATACATCAGATTCGCGGATTATGCCATAAAAATAGATATAAAAATAGCCTTAAAAATAAAGCCTGTTCAACTGGAATAATTGTAAAGTCCGTGGTAGAATAAATGCGTTATGCAATGAAAACAGGAGGCAATCCATGAAACAGGAAAAATTATTTGATTTACTAAAAGCGGCTGTTTCACCATGCGAGTGTGTGAAGGCTGCAAAGCAGGAGCTTTTGGAAAACGGATTTGAGGAGATAGATTATACAGGCGACTGGAAGCTTGTGCGCGGTGGCAGGTATGTCTTAAATCACCATGATACGACCATGTTTGCGTTTACTGTAGGAAGCGGCTACAACAAAAAGGATATGGTGCGGATAGCGGCAGCTCACACAGACTATCCATATCTTCGCATAAAGCCAAATCCGGATTTTATGACAAACTCATATGCACAGGTTAATGTAGAGGTGTATGGAGGACCGATTTTAAACACATGGTTTGACAGACCTCTCGGAGTGGCAGGGCGCGTGGCTATAAAGAGTGAGGATGTGTTCAATCCGCGTATGGTGCTATATAGGTCCAAAAAGCCTGTCATGATTATTCCAAATCTTGCTATTCATATGAACAGGGATGTGAATAAGGGCGTCGGGATAAATAATCAGGTGGATCTGATGCCGGTGCTTGATTCAATAACTGAGGATGAAATGACCACGGATTATTTCCTTAGTTTTCTGGCTAGAGAGCTGTCTGTGGAAAAGAGCGATATCATAGACTTTGAGCTCAATACATTTTGTATGGAGGAGCCTTGCTTTGTCGGTGTGAATGACACCATGATTTCATCACCGAGAATCGACAACCAGTCATCCTGCAGGGCTCTTCTTGATGCGATAGAGGATGGAAACAGAGCTGATGGAATAAACATCATAGCGCTTTTTGACCATGAGGAGATTGGAAGTAACAGTAAGCAGGGCGCTGCCTCTATAATGCTTCACGATATGCTCAGACGTATTTTAAGAAATATGGACCTTTCAGAAAATGAAATAGATGAGAGCATATATGATGCCATGCTTTTGTCTGTTGATGTGGCTCATGCGCTTCATCCTAATAAAAAGGAAAAGATGGATATCACAAATAAGCCTGTCATGGGTAAAGGCTTTTGTATCAAGCAGGCGTGTTCGCAGTCGTATGCTACGGATGCACAGGTTATCGCCATTCTCTGTCAGCTGTGTGATGAAAAGGGCATACCTTACCAGCGTTTTGTGAACCGTTCGGACAGTCGTGGCGGCAGCACACTGGGCTCGATTGCAGGTACGCTTTTGCCGGTAAAGACTGTGGATATAGGTATACCTATTCTTGCAATGCACTCAGCCTGTGAGCTTATGGGAGTACGCGACATGAAAGCCTTAAGCGACTGTGTGACAGTCTTTTTCGGGTACCATTAAATGGCAGATAACCATTATGGGAAAATAAATACAGAAACCTCTTGCATAAGTTTAGCTTTCGTGTTAATATGACGTAGTAATGAAAACTACTTGTTACGGAATGGAATAGCTTTTAAAAAAGTAATTTAAACTTTTATTATCATATAGTGCAGGAGGAATAGATATGTATAAGATTATAATAGATAGCTGTGGTGAGCTCACAGATAGCCTTAAGAAGGATGAACATTTTTGCAATGTGGCACTCGAGCTTGATGTTGATGGATACAGAATCCGCGATGATGAGAGCTTTGACCAGCATGATTTCTTAAGAAGAGTAAGGGAGAGTGTAAAGGGACCAAAGTCGTCATGCCCGTCTCCTGAGGAATATATGCAGGCCTTTGAGGGGGAGGCTGATCATATCTATGTTGTCACACTTTCGGGCAAGCTCAGCGGCTCATACAACAGCGCTGTTTTAGCAGTCAATCTGTACAACGAGGAGCATGAGGACTGTGGCAAGCAAATCTATGTATTCAATTCCCGCTCAGCATCTATAGGCGAGACACTAATCGGCATGAAGGTACAGGAGTTTGAAGAGAGTGGACTTTCATTTGATGAGGTTGTAAAGCAGACAGAGGAGTATATAGCTTCAATGAATACCTTCTTTGTGCTTGAGACTCTTGATACATTAAGAAAGGCAGGACGATTAAGCAACCTGAAGGCTTTTGTGGCCAGCACTTTAAACATAAAGCCTGTCATGGGCTCAACCGATGAGGGCTCAATACAGCAGCTTGGCCAGGCCAGAGGCATGAAGAGGGCACTTGCCAAGATGGTAGAGGATGTTGTGGCTGCCACAAAGGACTGTGAGCACAGGATTCTTGCAATTTCACATTGCAACTGCCCGGAGCGTGCACAGTATGTGAAGGCATGCCTTGAGAAACTTGCCAGATTTAAGAAGATTGTCATTGTGGATACTGCCGGCATCTCAAGCATGTATGCAAATGACGGGGGCATTATTATAGCAGTATAAGGATATGGTCTTTATTTTATCGGCCGGATATATTATAATGATGGCATGGGAAATTTAGATTACACACAGGTTTTAAACAAAATAGAAAACACACGCCGTTTCGGCAATGAGCCGGGAGTGGTGGTGACAGCACAGGTCATAAAGGTGCTGAGAGAAAAAGGAAAGCAAAAGCGCATAATACCGTATATCCATGTGGCAGGCACCAATGGAAAGGGCTCGGTGTGCGCTTTTTTTTCCAGTATATTAAAAAAAGAGCATATGAGGGTAGGCACGTTTGTATCACCGCATCTGGTAGATTTTGAGGAGCGCATCACGGTTGATGGGCGTATGATACCTAAGGAGGATGTCACACGGCTTGGAAACTATCTGCTTGATATAGATTTTGGCATAGGACTTACGATGTTTGACTACTGCCTTGCCATGGCTCTTTTGTACTTTGAGGAGCAGCAGTGCGATTATATGGTCATTGAGACAGGGCTCGGAGGCAGGCTTGACTCAACGAATGCAATCGGCACACCGCAATGTGCCGTTATTACAAAGATAGGCTATGACCATATGGCTATCCTTGGCAGTGATATAGCTGATATAGCGGCTGAGAAGGCCGGTATCATAAAGGAAAACGGCACAGTGGTGGTGGAACAGCAGGATAAACGTGCCATGCAGGTAATCGAGCAGGAAGCGCAAAAAAAGCATGCACGGATAATTACTGTGGAGCAAAGCGATATAGCACGCTGCAGCGGCTATGCACTGAGGCTTTGTGGCACATTTCAGTGGGAGAATGCTGCAGCGGCAGAGCTTGCGGCGCGGTATGTGCTGGGAAAGCACTATGGCGGGCCGGAATACGAAATGCAATATGATAAGACAGGACCAAAGAGCGAGAAAACAGACCTGAATGACAGGATAAAGAGTGCACTTGAAGAGACTGTGTGGCCGGGACGCATGGAGATAGTATCAAAGGAACCGTTTCTGCTGGTGGACGGAGCACACAACAGCAATGGAGTTGATGCGCTCAAGGAAAGCCTCATGCAGATGTATCCGGGTGAGAAATTTTGCTTTTTCATGGGAGTCATGGCTGATAAGGACTATGATGTCATGATACGTGAGATTTTACCTCTTGCCGAGGAGTTTTATACAGTGACACCGGATTCAGACAGGGCACTGCAGGCATCGCACCTTGCTGATTTTATCAGAAAAGAGGGAGTTGAGGCAACAGAGCTTTCAGGAGTTGATGAGATAAGAAAGCACCTGAAAAGAGATACGAAAAATGTTGCATTTGGCTCATTGTATTTTATTGGGGAGCTTAAACAGCACCGGATATAAACACCGGATATAAGAGGATGATTCATGGCTGATATTTTAAGAATTTTTAAAAGAGATATGTGCGGCATATTCCGAAATGTGCTTGTACTCATTATAGTTATTGGACTGTGCGTGCTGCCTGCGCTGTATGCATGGTTTAATATCTATGCCAACTGGGACCCGTATGGCAACACCGGAAATATAGCAATTGCAGTAGTCAATCTTGACAAAGGCTGGACGAAGAATGACAGCGAAACTGTCAATATGGGCGATGGTGTGGTAGAGTCATTAAAGCAAAAGGATACTATAGGCTGGAAATTTGTTAAATCAGAGGAAAAGGCTGTTGAGGGTGTTAAGTCCGGCAGATATTATTCTGCGCTTGTCATAGATGAGCAGTTTACCTACAGCATGTATCATGGTGTAGCTGACAATATTGAAAATCCAAGGATTACCTACTATCTCAACGACAAGAAAAATGCTGTTGCGACAAAGATAACGGACAGTGCAGCAAGTGCTGTTAAATCAAGTATTAATAAGCAGTTTATAAAGGTGCTTGCAGAGCAGGTATTTAAGGAGACCAACGTAATATCCGATGACATGAAGGAAAAGGATGCTGTGGGGCAGATGACCGGTAAGCTTGAAGCGGTATCTGAGAGTCTTGCGCAGTACGATGCCATGATAGATACGTTTATTGACGGAAATAAGGCATTATCACAGGTGTCCAAAGAAACGGGCGAAGCACTCAAAGATGGACAGGATAAGCTTGCAAAGGGCACAGACAGGCTTGAAGAGAGTAAAAATGATCTGCAGTCCACCAGACAATCTTTCGACAGCTTTAGTGCAGATATCACATCGGCATTAGCAAAGGTGGAGAGCTCGATTGATGATATATCAAAGCAGATTTCAGATGCAAATCTGTCACAGGATGTAAATACGATTCAAAGTGATGTGCAAAATATTAAACAGTCAGCGGATGCTTTGAAAGGTAATATTGACAATCTTGAGGACAAAATCAACAAAATAAAGCCGGATATGGACGATACCCATGTCGGCACACTTATTTCCAATATAGAGCTTGTTAAGGAGCAGACAAGGAGCATGATAGAAAGTACACTGTCTGTGGATTTATCGGGAAAGACACAGAATTCTGAGGAAACACTTAAGAGTGTTATGTCAGCTCTTTCAACGACTGCGTCATCGCTAAATGATACATATACCTCACAGATAGTGCCGCAGGTGGACGGCATGATAGGCAGTATGTCGTCGGTGCTTGATTCGATGCAGACCACACTTGGCAATCTAAGCCAGACATCAGGCTCTATGGCGCAGGTATTTGACGGAGTGGACAGTACGCTTGACACACTCAATATGAGCATTACACAGCTTAAGAGTATTATAGAATCAGCATCTGACAAGATAAATACGACACTCAACAGGCTTGAAGCAGCCTCTGAGGATGAAAAAGCTGATATCATAGTGAATCTGCTTTCGGGGAATCCTGAAAAGCTTGGCAGCTTCTTTTCAGAGCCGGTGCAGGTATCAGATAATTATATCTACGAGATAGCCAATTATGGCTCCGGAGTAGCACCTTTTTACACGACACTTGCCATATGGGTGGGCATGACTATACTTGTTTCGCTGGTAAAGGTTCACGCGGATGCCAAGGGGCTTGGGAAACTAAAGCCTTCACAGCTTTATTTTGGCAGATATCTGACATTCTTTTTACTGTCACAGGTACAGACTTTTATCATTGTGCTGGGTGATTTATACCTGCTTAAAATACAGTGTGTGCATCCGGTTTCATTTATTGTGACAGGCGCAGTGACAAGCCTTACATTTTCACTGCTCATATATTCTCTGACCATATCCTTTGGTGATATAGGAAAGGCACTGGCGGTGGTTGTCATGGTACTTCAGATTGCAGGAAGCGGCGGCACATATCCGATAGAGGCGCTGCCGGCATTTTTCAGGGCAGTGTATATTTTCTTCCCATTCCCATATGCGATAAATGCGATGAGGGAGTGTATAGGAGGTATGTACGAAAACACACTCGGCAAATGTTATATCACGCTTTTACTTTTTGGCGCAGCCTCTTTGGTGATAGGACTTGTGATACGAAAGCCGTTTATCAGACTCAATCATTTTATAGAGAAGCGTATGGAAGATTCTGAGATGCTATAGTTAAATGTACAATTAATAAATTGATAATTGGCATATTAATATGGTACTTCTGATGTGCCGTAAGCTATAAAGCGGGAAGGAAAGTATGCAGGATACAGGTAGAAACAGTAATAAAGATTCCAATATGGATAATGATATGAATAATAATGCAAATAATAATGTGAATGAGCAGCCGCCATCCGATGATAAGAGATTGCGCGAGATGTACGATAAGCTGGTCGGATATGAAAAGACCATCCATGAGCAGAATCAAAAACGGATAAAAATAGGATTAAGGTGCATATACATCATTCCGCTCTTTTTTCTTGTGCTGCTGATGATTGTGCCGGACAGCTCCAAAATCATTTTTCTTGTGCTGTGGATAGTGAGTCTGTTTGCTATTGCAGTGTATTTAATCGGAGTCGAGTATGTGGACTATAAGCTGCAGGAGAAGATGAATGAGATAAGCGGCTGTGATGCGCAGAATATGAGCGTGAGTCCTGTCGTGCAGATTGAGGACAGGGTACAGGAAATAGCCGAAAGAGTGGAGCAGAGATTTGATACGATGCAGCAAAGTACAGGGGAGGATGCCGAGCAATGAAAAAAATATTTCAAATATATCTGGCTGACCTGAAACGCATATCTACAAATGTGGTTGCCATAGTCATTATTATGGGACTTGGCATTATCCCGGCTTTGTACGCATGGTTTAATATTATGTCCAACTGGGATCCTTACGGAGAGGAAGCTACATCACAGATGCACATAGCAGTATATTCTGAGGATGAGGGGATGAGCGTCGGTGATTTAAAGCTATGTATGGGAGACAGCGTCATAAAGGGACTGAAGGAAAACGATGCAATTGGCTGGATTTTCACAGATAGCAGTAAAGAGGCACTGGAGTATGTTTATAGTGGAAAGTGCTATGCAGCATTTATAGTGCCGAAGGATTTTTCAGCTGATATGCTTAGCTTCCTAAGCGGTGAGCCGGTCAATCCGCAGATAGAATACTATGAAAACAGCAAGAAAAATGCCATAGCAACAAAGATAACCTCAAAGGTCAAGACCACGGTGCAGCAGTCTGTAAACTCTTCAATGGTGAGCACGATTACAAAGATAGCGTCAAAGTCGGGAGAGCTCATAGTGGGAGACGGCAAATCAGGCGATAACCTGGCCGGAACAGTTGTTGACAAGCTAAAGGATATGGATACGACTCTTTCTACATATGCAGGCATGCTCGATACATTTGCCATGCTCACGGATTCAGCAGACAGCCTGATAGGCTCGACACAGTCACTGCTTCCGAGTGTGCAGGGGCTGATTGACGGGGGACAGTCATCGGTAAGCGGCATGCAGTCATCGGTGCTTTCGGGTGCACAGACAGCACAAACCATCACACAGATGGTCGACATAAGCTTATCAAACATAAACAGCCAGCTCGATGTGCTGGAAAACTCCATACAGCTCTTAAATGCATCGGGATTAGCGGATGCTGATACTGCGGATATATCTGTTTCTTTGGCGGGCTTTGATACGGTAGAACAGCTTGCAGAGAATACTCTTGTCGCCATTCAAGGCTTAAATGGAGTGGATAGTTCACAGATAGAGGCTGTCAGAAATAATATCCAAAGCATTAAAACACAGATAAAAGACCTTAAGTCTGATACTGAATGGACGGCAGATAAGCTAAAGCTTCTTAAGGAATCAATAAAAGCGGATGTGTCAAGTGCCAAGTCTGCAATAGATACACTTAAAAATACATTTGACCACAGCGTGTCACCGAATCTCACAGGAGCGGTATATGATATAGAATATGCACTTATTGAGACACAGTCCATGCTTGGTTCTTTGGACAACAGCTTCCCGGATATACAAAAAGCACTCGATGACTATTCGGCAGTTCTTAAATCAGGAAATGCAGATATTGTAAATACCAGACAGTATGTACAGCAGATCAGAGATGGTTTGCAGAATGTTATATCAGGATTTGATAATTTGTCAAACGATGAGCAGTTTAATGAGATTGTAAAGCTGCTTCGGACAGATCCGACACTCATTGCGCAGTTTGTGACATCACCGCTGTCTATGGATGAGCAGAAGATATATGAGATATCCACATATGGCTCAGCCATGGCACCGTTTTACACAGTGCTGGCTCTGTGGGTGGGAGGTCTTATAACTGTTGCACTTGTGAAAACAAAGGTAAAGGACACTGACGATATAAAATCACTTGGCAAAGTAAACAGCGTACATAAGTTTTTTGGCAGATATATCACATTTTTTGTGATAGGCCAGATTCAGACACTTGTGACAGTGCTCGGTGATTTGTTCTTTGTCGGAATACAGTGCAGGCATCCGTTCCTTTTCTGGTGTGCAAGCGCACTGACAAGCCTTGTATTCACGCTTCTTATGTATTCGCTCACAGCAGCCTTGGGCAATGTGGGACAGGCTGTAGCAGTAGTCATTATGGTCATTCAGGTGGCAGGCGCAGGCGGCACATTCCCGGTTGAGGTGCTGCCGCAGGTGTACAGAGCACTGTATAAGTTCATGCCGTTTAACTATGCCATGAATGCCCTAAGAGAGTGCGTGGGAGGCATGTACCGCTTTGATTATTGCAAGGATCTTGCGATTCTTCTTATATTTATAGCAATATCGCTTGTGATCGGACTGCTGCTTGGGCGTCCGTTTGGAAGGGTTAATTCAGCTATTGAAAAAAGTAAGAAAAAGTCAGGCCTTATCTTATAATAGTAAAAAAAGCTATATAGAAACTTAAGTTATGGTTATTATAAAAAAATAGTACTAGACATTTTTTTTCTATTGTACTAGAATGAGCATAAATGATAGTAGACCCGATATATGATAACGCTAGGTTATATCGGATCCGTAAAGAAACGGAGGATATAAAGATGGAAAAGAAGGATATCGATTGGTCAAACCTTAGTTTTGGCTACCAGGAAACAGATTACAGCTATGTTTCTAATTATAAAGATGGAAAGTGGGACGATGGACAGCTCACAAAGGATCATACAGTGACACTTAATGAGTGTGCGGGAGTATTCCAGTATGCACAGACATGCTTCGAGGGACTTAAGGCATACACAACAGAGGATGGCAGAATTGTCTGCTTCAGACCTGACTTAAATGCACAGCGTCTTAAGGATTCATGTGAGAGACTTGAGATGCCTGTATTCCCAGAGGATAGATTTGTAAAGGCAGTTGAGGAAGTAGTAAAGGCAAATGCTGCATGGGTTCCACCATACGGCTCAGGCGCTACACTCTATATCAGACCATACATTATGGGAACAAACGCAGTAATCGGTGTAAAGCCTGCTGATGAGTATCAGTTCAGAATCCTTGTAACACCTGTAGGACCATACTTCAAGGGTGGCGCAAAGCCAATTACAATCCGTGTGTCAGACTTTGATAGAGCAGCACCTCACGGAACAGGACATATCAAGGCCGGACTCAACTATGCAATGAGTCTTCATGCCATTGTAGATGCACATGCACAGGGCTTTGCAGAGAATATGTACCTCGATCCTGCAACACGTACAAAGGTAGAGGAGACAGGTGGTGCAAACTTCATCTTTATCACAAAGGATGGCACATTTGTTACACCTAAATCAGACAGCATCCTGCCATCAATCACACGCCGTTCACTGATGGTAGTTGCAGAGAAGTACTTAGGACTCAAGGTTGAGCACAGAGAGGTGCTCTTTGATGAGGTAAAGGATTTTGCTGAGTGTGGACTTTGCGGAACAGCAGCAGTAATCTCACCGGTAGGAAAGATTGTAGACCACGGCAAGGAAATCTGCTTCCCAAGCGGTATGGATGAGATGGGACCTGTCACAAAGAAGCTTCGTGACACACTTACAGGCATTCAGATGGGCCATATTGATGGACCGGATGGATGGGTTCACGAGATTAAGTGTGATTAATAATAAGAATATACATTTATAATAAAGCACCGGGTATTATGTTACGTCGTAATATCTGGTGCTTTTGTATTATTTTATGTGGCATAATAAGCCGATTTGTGCTAATATATTCTTATATGTATGCAAATGTTTATAAAAGCTTGGAATAGCTATATAAAAGCAAACAAAAGAGATAACCGGGGATAATTAAATGGACGAGTATGAAAAGATAAGACAGAGAAAGCGCGAAGAATATAGAAAGAGACACCGCGCCCAGGTTAGAAGAAAGCAGCTTATTAGCAATGGCATTGTTATAGGCATGATAATACTTATAATTGCAACGATAATCATAGTGGGAGCTTTAAGGGGCAAAAAGGCAAAGCAGGAAGAGGTAAAGGCAGAGGTGACCAGTACTCTTTACAATCCTATACAGCCAAAGCTTGATGTACAGCTGCTGACACCCAATCCGTATTCCAGACCACAGAAGGCGCTAGAGAAGGTAAACGGCATAGTTGTCCATTATACAGCAAATCCGGGTACGTCAGCCAGACAAAACAGGGACTATTTCAATGGTCTGGCAGAGACCAAAAAGACCAAAGCAAGCTCACACTTTGTTATAGGATTAGAGGGTGAGATAGTGCAGTGCATACCTTGCAATGAGATATCGTATGCATCTAATAACAGAAACAGTGACACAATATCGATAGAGTGCTGTATAGAGGATGAGACAGGAAAGTTCAACGACAGCACATACCAGTCGCTCATAGAGCTCACCACATGGCTTATGGGGCGGTATGATCTGAGTGCTGATGATGTAATAAGGCACTACGATGTGACAGGCAAGAAGTGTCCGCTATATTTCGTGGAGCATGAGGATGCGTGGGAGCAGTTTCACAAGGATCTGGATACATACATCGAAGAAAATGGTGTGCCAAAGGAAGAGGCAAGCCAAAACTGACAATATACAATAAATTAAAGGATGATTTAAAAAATGAAGGAAATTATCGGAAATCTGTTAAAAAAAGAGAATGTACGTCAGAATCTGAGCAGCCTCAGACAGGAGATTAAAGATGAAAATGCATTAGCAGAGGCTCTAAAGCTGCTTGCAGGAGAAGATGAGCTGCTTGTGTCGTTTATGGGAGCAGAAGATGCAAAAACCAGAAAGAACGCAGCGCTTCTGATAGGAGATCTTCATATGTCACAGCTTTCTGATGAGGTTTTTAAAGCATACGAGGCTGAACAGATGCGCTTTGTAAAGGGCTCATATCTGGCGGCGCTGTCACAGCTGGACTGCAAAGAGCTCTTGCCACAGCTTATGGAACGTGCAAAAGAGCTTGAGCATATGACGGTCACAGCTGAAAATAGGAAGCATATTGAGGAAGAATTAAACGAGATAAATAAAATCCTGATTAAATATAATGGGATAAAGCACCATACACCTGTGCTCGAGGGAGTAAAGGCTGAGCTGCTTCTGATGACAAACCGCCTTCACAGAGAGGTGGTACGACGTCAGATACCGGTTAAGGATACAAAGCTGCATCCGCTTGGAGTGCTTGTAAAGACTGACAATATACCTCTTATCATGCAGGTGCGCACATTCAGAAAAATGTACTTTACCATACATGCAGCATCGCTTCTGCCAAAGGATGCACAGGAAGCAGCCGGACTTCTTGCAGAGTCAGATATGTATGATATATTAAGACGCATGCACCGTGAGGGTGGTCCGTTTTACTATCGTATTGAGAGCACGGCAGATGCGGCCTACCAGAGCAGGCTTGCGAAAGCTATCGATATGCATTTTGCGGGCAGGATGATCAATTCACCAAATGATTACGACGTGGTGATTAAGCTCATACCGACAAAAAATGACAATTATTTTGTCTGCATGAGATTATGTTCTATACAGGATAATAGATTTGCGTACAGAAAGAATGTGCTTCCTACGTCGATGCATCCGTCACAAGCGGCACTTATTGTTTCACTTGCAAAGCCGTATCTTAAGGAAACAGCACAAATCATGGATCCGTTCTGCGGAGTTGGTACACTGCTTATTGAGCGTGCACATTTAGTCCCGGCACGCGAGATATATGCTACAGATACCTATGGAGATGCAATCACTATGGGCAGAGAGAATGCTGCGTTTGCCAAAACAAGAATTAATTTTATACACAGGGATTTCTTTGATTTCAGACATGACTACAAATTTGATGAGCTGATTACGGATATGCCGGTTCGTAACCGACAGACAAAGGCGGAGATGGAGCTTTTTTACGAGAGGTTTTTCGACAAGGCCGCAGAGCATCTGGTATCCGGCGGAATCATAGTCATGTATTCAAATGAGATTGGGTTTGTGAAGAAACAAATCAGGCTGCGTGTCGAATACCGTCTGCTTCAGGAGACATGTATTCTCGATAAGAATGACTTTTATTTGTTTGTTATCAGATATGAGGATTGATTTGTGTGAGTTTTTAGGAGGAAAATATGTCAGATTCCAAGCTTTTAAAAAAAATACAGGATTATTTCTGTATGGTCAACGGAATATATTTGTCGTGTCTGACAAAAAAGGATGGAGTCATGACAGAGGTGTGTCAATGTAACGATAAATGGAAGAGTATGCTTACATTTATTGGTGAGGAGAAATACGAAAAACTTCTTTTGAGACTGTCGGACTGCAGGGTTGAGAATCTCATAGATGAACCTCTGGATAAGGACTATATCAGGCTGTATGGTCTGATTGTAAGAGTGGACAATACCCACGATATATATTGGATTATAGCTGCGGTAATTGATGAGCAGATGTCTAATGAAGAGAGAAACCTGCTTCCTGATGGCATAATTATTACCAGTGAAGCGCGTCTTAACAGAACAATTGAGTTCCTGGAAACTATGACCAGACAGCTTTTGATCACAAAGAGAGATGAGGATGCTGCGAATGAGGCACTTTCGCTTATCAGGAAGTCAGATGAGGAAATCAAGAAACAGTTTCATATGCTTGAGGCTATCAATTCTGTTATAAAACTGCTTGAGATGGATGGAAGCTTTACTGATATGGCTCAAAAAGCACTGGAGAGTGCAGTTACTACCATAAAGCTTACCGGTGCTTTTATCATCCGCAAAAACGTGGACGGCATGCATTTGGATGTGATTGTAAGCTATGGCAGAAAGCCGTTTGATACAATATCAATTACCGAGGTGCCTTTTTTCACCGGAAAGCCTTACATTATATCATCAGACTCTGTGATGCCGGAGAAATTCCGCCTTTTCATGGAGAAGCAGGCTATGAGGGCAGCCATATTCCAGCCTGTAAATATAGATAACAGGACTCAGATGTATGTGTGCTTTTTTGATGAGAAGGATGACAGAAGCTGGGAAAAATATGATGTGAAGTTTTTAAATGATACGAAGCGCGTCATTCAAAGTATTCTCACAAAAAAGATAACAACCAACTCGCTTGCAGGCTCCTATGCTTCGCTCGAAGCGATACTGGAAAACTCCGGCTGCGGTATATACGTGGCTGATATGTCTAAGTCAGAGATACTTTACATGAATAATTACTGTAAGCAGCTGCTTTCAAATATAATCGAACAGAACAAGCTGGAAAAATATATTTTTTCCCATACTGCAGAGAGCCGGAGCTTTACAGAGGTCTACGTGACGGAGGAGGACAAGTGGTTTGATATTCATCGCACAGGCATAGCGTGGGTGGATGGCCGCAAGGTGCAGCTTGTTACACTGTATGACATCACACAGAAAAAGCGTTATCAGCAGCGTATTGAGAACCAGGCCAATAATGATTTCCTGACAGGGCTATATAACAGGATGAGATGTGAGCAGGATCTGGCTAAGTTTATAGATGATTCAGTGAAAAACGACACCAGAGGTGCGATGATTTATATAGATCTGGATGATTTCAAGCATATAAATGACGGGCTTGGCCATCAGTACGGAGATGTGCTTTTAAAAGCTATATCGAACAGCCTGACACAGGTGAAGGGAATTGAGAACCACTGCTACAGGATGGGTGGCGATGAGTTTATCGTCATAGTGACAGGCAGCTCTGTTGACAGGCTGGAGAGTATCATTAATGATATACAGCAGATATTTGTCAGACCGTGGTTCTTGAAGGGAGAGGACTATTACTGTACAATAAGTGCCGGAGTGGCATTTTTCCCGACAGATGCAAGCACTGTGGAGGATGTCATAAGAAGAGCTGATATAGCTCTTTTCAATGCTAAGAAAGAAGGAAAAAACCGTATAGAGTTCTACAACGAGGGTATTGATGGCACAAGCACAAAGCGTCTTGACCTGGAAAAGTACATGAGAAAAGCCACAATGAATGAGTGCGATGAGTTCACCGTGTACTTTCAGCCGATTATAAACGTGAAGGGGGAGGATGTCTGTGCAGGTGCAGAGGCTCTTGTCAGATGGAATTCAGCAACCATGGGCTTTATAAATCCGGTTGACTTTATACCGCTTGCTGAGTATCTTGGGCTTATAAACCCGATCGGGGAGCATGTATTAAGAGAGGCGGCGAAGCACTGCAGGTACTGGAATGACATGGGACATCCTGACTACAAGGTCAACGTAAATCTGTCTGTGGTGCAGCTGCTGCAGAATGACATAGTCAAGAAAATCAAAGGCATAATTGATGAGGTGGGCATAGAACCGGGAAATCTGTGTCTTGAGGTGACAGAGAGTCTGGCAATCAATGACATGGTGCGCATGAAGCGGATACTCAGTGAGATAAAAGCGCTTGGTGTTAAGGTTGCACTGGATGATTTTGGTACAGGATATTCATCACTCAACCATATCAGGGAGATGCCTCTTGATATCATTAAAATAGATAAATGCTTCATTGAGCATCTTGGGGAGGATGATTTTTCTGATGCATTTGTCAAGATGGTTACAGAGCTTGCCAACACAATAGGAGTACATGTCTGCGTGGAGGGAGTTGAGACTGACAGGCAATATGCTATTATTAAGAAGATGGGAATATATTACATACAAGGGTATTTCTTCGATAAGCCAATGTGCATAGAAAGCTTTGAGGAGAAATATATCTGACGAAGAAGGTGTAACATGCAAGAAGAAGATATAGAAAAAGCCCATGCTATTCATTTTGGAAGAAAAATAAACAGTGCACGAACTGTATCACGGCCAAGACCATAAAAGATAAAAGGCAGCGTGTCAAGATAGAGTTTTCGGGCACTGATTCGTACCAGGTCATATCAAGGTATTACAATATAGAAGGCAAGAACTACGTGATGGAGCTTGAATACATGAACAAGAAACACTGGATTGATGATATTCCTGTTCTCCTACAGTGTCTGGTCAATATACAGGACCGGATAAAGGCGGGGCTGGACTAGCTTAAATGCATAATAAATGAAAAATATATGTAAAAATAGAAATTAAGTGTTGACATATTTGGTTTGATTTGATATTATATCAAAGTCGCGTGAGACAAGCGACAGAAAATCAAATATATGCGGAAGTGTCGGAACTGGCAGACGAGCAAGACTAAGGATCTTGTGATTATTGCAATCGTGTGGGTTCAAGTCCCATCTTCCGCATTATAAAATTAAAAAGGGTTAAGCCTTAGGGCTTAGCCCTTTTTGATTTTAGAAGCGGAAGCGGCCCTTGTCCCCATGGGTCCAAGGTCTCCGCTCCGCTTCGGTCGTTGCAGAACAGACGTCCCCCGGACGTCTTGCAACCCATCTTCCGCAAGGCTCTGGTTGTGGTAGCTAAATTATACGGATTTCGCTCAAAATTGCATATTAGATCAGAAGGAGAGGATAATCTTATGAGTCAGAAAAAATACAGTTTATTATACCCGGATACAAATGCACAATACCGGACCTTGAGTGATGTGACTATGCATGATCTGGGGATGGATCAAATCTGCAAAAAGCTGTCAGCAAAGGAGCGGGAGCAGAACTACATCCAAAACGTGATGGCGCGTTTGTATGCAGATCCGGCGGTGACACAGTACCGCTGCGATATTTTCGAGGATATCCTTCAACAGAAAAAAATGCGTGATGACCTTATGGAAATACTAGAGCGCATCAGTTTTCTGAGGGAGTACGGTAGCTTTAACCGGGAATATGATGAGAGTGCCTGCATCTGGGATCTTTTGCATCGTCTGGACGAGCTTAATGATTATATCAAGTGTGTGGATGCGCTTCATACATGTCTGGCAGCTTCGGACGTTCATTCCGCAGGCTTTCTGGGTTTAAAAGCCTATGTGGAGAAAATCTATGCGGACAACGGATTTGCAGAACTGAAAAAAGATATCTCAGAACTGAAAATGGACACTTCACAGCTTAAGAGCATTACGGTAGGTATTAACTTGAATGACCGCTTTGAAGCGGACGGAATCGGTCTGATATCTGTAAACAGCAAATATTTTACCAAGTCCGGAATCCTGGGCAATTTTTATGACCATATTGTGTCAAAGGATCGGATCAATGAGGATACCATATGGAAAAAGAATTTCAAATTTCAGCCATTTGATGTGAATGCAGACGCGGTGATCAGCACTCCTATGCAGAAGGTGATGGATACAGCTGTTATGCGGTCGGAAAGCCGGGGTGGTATTGTGAAGCTTCCCGAGGGAGATCAGGCAAAGGATGTGACTCGTTATACAGACCGAATCGTCAACCATATGATTTCCCATATGGTGAAAAGAGTCAGAGAAGTACTGAACAAATATGTTTCTATTACCATTACCGACATGACAGACTTGATTCCGGAGCTGCTCTACTATATCAAATGGGCGGAGTACATTCAAAAATTGCAGGAACAGGGCTTTACCTTTGCTAAAGCTTCTGTATATAAAGCGGGAGAAAATGAATCTGATCCGTATATGATGCAGGCACGTGGAATTTACAATTTAAAGCTTGCTGTTTTTGAGACAGAGGAGTCCGGGGATATTGTACCGAATGATATGGATTTCGACCGGAATAGGAGAGTGTATATCTTAACAGGTGCCAACCGAGGTGGAAAGACGACAATTACACAGGCTGTTGGGCAGTTGTTTGTGTTGGCGCAGGGTGGCATATATATTCCGGGGAAAGCATTTACATTTTCCCCTGTTACAGGTATTTACACCCATTTCCCGGCAGATGAAGACAAGACATTGGATTTAGGAAGGCTTGGGGAAGAGTGTAAGCGTTTTAAGGCAATCTATGAGGAGGCTGACAGCAGGAGTCTGCTCTTGATGAATGAATCATTTTCTACCACTTCGTTTGAAGAGGGATACTACATTGCCAAGGACAGTGTCAGGGCAATTTTACATAAGGGAATGAGGACTATTTATAATACACATATGCATAAGCTGGCATTTGATGTGGAGGAAATGAATGAAGAGCAGCAGAAGGCAGAGTACACAGATGGGAAAGCGTTTTCCATGATTGTGCACATGAAGGGGACAGAGCGCTCCTATCAGATTGAAGTGGCGCCTCCGGAAGGGAAATCTTATGCAAGCGAGATTGCGCAGAAGTATGGGGTTACATATGAGATGCTGGTGAAATAAGAAAATGAGAAGTTTGATGTAGAACTTTCAGAGTTGGCAGAAAAGCAATATGATAAATAAGTTTTGCAAAGCATAGATATTTATTGGTTTATAGAGTGGCTGGAAGTAGGGTCATCATAGAAGGTATATATCACGAATTACAAGATTATGAAAATTCAATCATGTAAATTAGGGAGGACAGTGTTGAGAGGACACTGTCCTTTTTGTTTTATCTACACTATCGCTAATCACATATCAAAATCCTTGGCTATTCCCGTCACTGACACCACATTTTTTCAGCGTTATTGTATTAAATGTAAGGAGGACATGAATTGTGTTGACACCCTATAATATAGGGTATAATATGCAAAAATTAAAATGCAAAGGATAAACTTGTTGACATGATGTGTGATACACAGTATACTATGTTAAACACATAGTGTGCAACACACAATACAGTGCAATAAACACAGTGGATTTAAATAAAGGATACTAGGGAGGAGATTTGATGAATTGTGATGAAATTGTTTCAGGATTAATTTTAGAATTCAGACGGGGCACACTCATCATGGTAGTGTTAGCACAACTAAATAAACCAATGTATGGATATTCATTGGTAAAGGAATTAGAAGGAAAAGGTATTTCGATAGAAGGCAATACATTATATCCTCTACTGAGAAGACTAGAGAGTCAAGGTCTGCTAAAAAGTGAATGGGAAACTGAGGCAACGAAGCCAAGAAAATATTATATCATCACAGAAGATGGGAAGCTGGTTTATAAAAAAATTAAAGAACACTGGAAAAAATTTTCACAGTCAATCAATGTTTTAATGGAGGAAGAATAAATGGTAAAAAATGATTTGATCGACAGATACATTTATGCAGTTACAAAACATATGAAATCCGCCATGAAAAAAGACGTGGCGGCGGAATTAGAGACGATCATACAAGATATGTTGGAGGAACGATGTGAGGATGTTACTCCAACGGAGCGTGATATCAAAGTTGTTTTAACGGAACTGGGAACCCCGAATGAGTTAGCTTCGAAATATAAAGGTGAAACACAGGATTGTTTGATTGGACAGCCGTATTACAGTTTATATGTGTATGTATTGAAAATTGTGACAGTGTGCATCAGTGGAGGAATGTTACTTGCCCAAATTATGGCAGCATTAACATCGCATACAATCTGGTATATAGCTATCTATAGAACCATCGGTGGGATTTTTGGCGGTATATTGACAGGATTTGCATTTGTGACATTATTATTTGCATTCTTTTATAAAAAAGGAATTAAGGTGGATGGGTTAAATGATGGAATAGATAATTTGCCTCCTGTTCCACAAAAGTCTAATAGGATTTCAAAAGTAGATGCGATTGTAGGAATTGTTTTTTCGGTTATCTTCACTCTTGTATTTCTTGTATGCCCACAGATTTTATGCATTGCATTTGTAAAAAATGGGGTAGGTGTGTATGAACCACTTTTTAATTTAGAATATATCAGACAAACATGGTATTTCATTCTTGCATTTGGAATTTTGGGTGTTACAAGGGACAGTGTGAGACTTATTGATGGCAGCTATACCAAAAGAGTGATGCTTGTTACCATTATTACCAATATTATTGATGGAGTATTAACAAGCATTTGGCTGTTAAATGATAGGATTATGAATAGTGGATTTTTTGATGGTATTGAGCAGTTACTTGGAACGGATGCAGAAGGTATTTCACATGTTTTTATACACTATAATAAGGTATTTCTCTCAATCATCATTTTGGCATTAACAATTAATTGCATTGAGACAGTCGTGAAAGCAGTAAAATACAGTCGACAATAAAATAATTTTAGATGAATCAATCTCCATTTACAAAAATGCTACAATGCATATGATTTTATTATTGCAACGTATTCCTTACATCACCTAACAGATGATGAGAAAATTCAATTTATTCAATTATTAAAAACATTATTAAAAGAGGGTGGTTGTATTCTGATCGGAGATGTGGCAAGATAAGATTTAGAAAAATGTCATAAGGAAAACAAGGATGGATGTGATAAAGAAGTAAATAAATGTTTTGTATTTAGGAGGTATGGACATGGGAGACGATGCTGAATTATATTGGGAAATGGAACATAATCCTTATTTTTGGGATGAAGTAGAAAGCTGTAGCAGAAATAATTCATTCACTGAAAATAAGAGTAAGAAAAAGAAGAAAACCATTCAAACGAAAAGTAATAGTACGAGAAAAAAGGTGAATGCAGCGTTATTTATTGATGGAGAAAATATTAGTTCAAAAAAGGCAGAACAAATTCAGAAAATTGCAAATAAACAAGGAGTATTAGGAATAGAAAAAGTGTATGGATTGCAAAAAGATGAGTGTACAAAATCTTGGTCTGATAAGGCAAAAAAACTGGATATTAAAGATATTAGATTGTGTGGTAATCCAGAAAAAGATAAAGTTGATAATAAAATAAAAAAAGATGTAAACCGAGAAACAAAAAATAATAAATCGGTCGATGTGGTTTGCATTGCGACATCTGACAAAGGTTATACGGATACTGTTAAAGAATTAAGAAGACAAGGTAAGAAAGTTGTTGGAATTGGTGAAAAGAAAGCTCCAAAAGAATTAAGGGATGCTTGTAGTGAATTTTTTGAGATTAAGTAATATTACTTATTGGCGTTAGTAGAGAAAATCGGAAGTAATGGAGGGATGGCATATATAAAGATGAATTGTGTTGACACCCTATAATATAGGGTGTAATATAGTTAAAAAGAGAAGGGAAAATTACAAATGACAAGAACTTTTATTGAGGTTCCGTTGTTTTCAAAAAGATGGAAAGAGATTGGATTAGGTGAGGATGAATTACGAGCGCTTCAGATAATGTTACTTAAAGATCCTGTGTCAGGACCTATAATGGAAGGAACTGGTGGAATTCGCAAGGTCAGATTTCCACTTCAGAATAGAGGTAAAAGTGGTAGCGTACGAGTTTGTTATACTGATTTTGCGGAGTATGAAGTAATATATCTGATTACAGCATTCCAAAAAAAGAGTCAGGAAAATCTTACAGAGGAAGAAAAAAGCGTTTTAAAGAAATTAGTTAAATCGTTGAGAGAGGAAGCTGCTAAAAATAGGAGGTGATTTTTCTATGAGTTCATTATTTGAGGATTTAAAAGAAGGACTCGAGGAAGCTATAGCTTATGAGAAAGGATATGGAGCGGGTAGAGTAAAAACATATATGATTTTGCCGGTCAAAGAGTATAGTGGAAAAGAAATACGTGATATTAGGACAAAGGCGGGGATGACTCAAAGTGTATTTGCTTCATATATGGGAGTTTCAATTAAAACAGTGGAAGCATGGGAAGGCGGTAGAACTCATCCAACAGGACCAGTGTTCAGGCTTTTAGATATTCTTTCTAAAAACGAAGAAATGGAATATATTGTTGCTAAATGAGCATAGAAATGGGTAGTAGATTATCTGTCTGTTTTTTATAACATTACATGCAGTAGAATTCTTTTATTATGGCATATTAGTGGTAGAATGGCTGGTTTACTTTATTGTTAGAAGTTTTAAACAATAAATTTCAGTAATACTGAGAGAAGAATTTGAAGTTAATGTATTAGGTTTGAGGTAAATGAAATATGGAAATCAACAACGATATAAATGAAATTGTTTATATGAAAAGAGATATAAAAAGTCATAGGATTTACGAAAAACATCCTAATTTGATGTTTGGAATAATTATTCTTGTATGGGGATTGTTATTCTTTTTTGGATGTTTTTCGGATGTGTATTGGGTGTATTGGATGGTTTTAGTGATTATAATTGTCCCAATTACTATTTGGTATATAAAAAACAATGAAAAAACGAATTTGACTAAATCAAGTGCTTTTATTGTACGAGATGGTATCATTTACTATATTCGCCTTGGATATACGTTGGATTATCAACAATCTGGGATTCCATTCGGATTAAAAAAAGTAGAAATTGCGGAAGAAAATATGAAAAAAACAAAACATATTCAAGAAATTAGAGAATGTGAAAATACATTTTCAAGAGCATTGACAGAAGTATTAAATTCTAACAGTCTACCAAATGGGGTTGTGAAATTTTGTCAAATGGAGGATTGTCGATTAGAAAAAGAAACGAAGCAATGGGTATGGTTATCGTATTATAATTGTTATACACACAATCAGAGAGTAACGCAAAAGTTCAGAAATGTATATGATTTTTCATTTATAAGAAGGTAGTTTCATGTTCATTAGAGTACAAACTTTAAGCTTGCAAGCTTGAATCCCCTTGTCCATTATATTTAGTTGGAAATGAGAAACAGAATGAGAAGAATAGTAGCAGCTACAGAAGAAAATAAAGAAGAAATTTTAAAATTGTATAAGATACAGCTAGGTAGGGAGTTTTGTCCATGGGACGATTCTTATCCGGGAATGAAGGAGATTGAGTTTGATCTTGGTAGAGAATCTTTGTTTGTAATGATTGATGGGCAGGAGATTAATGCTGATGCCGGAAGCAAAGGGGACAGAATTATCGCAGCGATTTCAATTGATGATGATCCACAGGTGGAGAGGCTTGATTGCTGGAGCCATAAACTGGTACCCGGGGCTGAGCTTTCAAGACTTGCGGTTCATCCGGATTTTCAGAATCAGAAAATCGCTAGACAAATGCTGGTATTTGGGATGGAAGAGCTCGCAAGGAGAGGATACAAAAGTGTGCATTTTTTAGTCAACAAGCTCAATGTGAAGGCTCTGCGCTCGTATGCAGTGTTTGGATTTGATACAGTGGGTGAATGCAGCCTGTTTGGGCAGCCGTTTTTGTGCTATGAAAAGAGTCTATAAAAAAATATGATTTTTTTGAAAAAAGTGCTTGCATTTTTGAAAACAATCTGATATTATATACGAGTCGCGTGAGACAAGCGACGAAAACAAAATACATGCGGAAGTGTCGGAACTGGCAGACGAGCAAGACTAAGGATCTTGTGATTATTGCAATCGTGTGGGTTCAAGTCCCATCTTCCGCATTATAAAATTAAAAAGGGTTAAGCCTTAGGGCTTAGCCCTTTTTGATTTTAGAAGCGGAAGCGGCCCTTGTCCCCATGGGTCCAAGGTCTCCGCTCCGCTTCGGTCGTTGCAGAACAGACGTCCCCCGGACGTCTTGCAACCCATCTTCCGCAAGGCTTCGGTTGTTGCGGGGCAGGCGCCCATGGTTCAAGGTCTCGCCTCCGGCTCGGTCGGCTCGTGGCATGAGGTCCCCCGGACCTCACTCGGTCTCCGCTCCGGTCGTTGCGGGGCAGGCTCTCTATAATGATAAGACAGGAAAGGAAATATTTTTATGATTAGATTTAATAACGATTATAACCGCGGTGCATTTGATTGCATTTTGAAGGCACTGGCGGATACAAATACAACCAGCTATCCGGGATATGGTGAGGATGAGTGGTGCGATAAGGCTGAGCAGATTATTAAGGGGCTTATTGGCAGAGATGATTCCATGATTAAATTTATTCCGGGTGCGACACAGGCCAATTATGTTGTGGTTGCGGCGGCGCTTTCACCGGTGCAGAGCGTGATTGCAGCGGATACGGGACATATCAATTGCCACGAGGCAGCTTCTATTGAGAATACAGGTCATAAGATTCTTGCGCTTCCTAACACGGATGGTAAAATCAGTGCTGCGCAGATTGAGGCGTGTGCCGCAGAGTATTATGACAATGCAAAGCCTGAGTATCTGACAGAGCCAAAGATGGTTTATATTTCATTTCCGACTGAGCAGGGTACTCTTTACACGAAAAGAGAGCTTTGCGATATCAGTGCTGTCTGCAAGAAATACGGCATGTACCTGTTTGTTGATGGTGCGAGAATGGGATATGGACTGGGCTCAGATAAAAATGACCTTACACTTTGTGATTTTGCCATGCTTTCGGATGTTTTTTATATCGGTGGCACAAAGTGTGGTGCGCTCTTTGGCGAAGCGCTGGTTATAAATGCTGAGGATATCAAGTATCGTTTTAAGGCTTATATGAAGCAAAACGGTGCAGTGCTTGCAAAGGGCTGGCTGATGGGCTTGCAGTTTGCCATTATGCTTGAGAATGGCGGTTATTTTGAAAAGACAAAGCGTGCTGATGAGCTTGCCATGCAGATTAAAGGTGCTTTTGAACAGAAAAAGATACCGTTTTGGGTTGAGAGCTTTACAAATCAGCAGTTTGTGATTTTATCGGATGAGCAGAAGAAGACACTTGCCGAGAAGTACTATTTTGAAGAGATGGGAAGAGAGAAGGATGGCACTGTAGTACGATTCTGCACCAGCTGGGCCACAAAACAGGAGGAGGTTGATGCACTGGTTTTAGATATATCAAAGCTGGTGTAGTAACAGATTTATAGTTTTTCGTACATTTCGTATAGTTTTTTAAATTTATGCTTGCATTATTCTAAACTTTTTGGTAGAATAATGCTTGTTCGCAGGAGTGGCGGAATTGGCAGACGCGCAGGCTTCAGGTGCCTGTGGTAGCAATATCGTGTGGGTTCAAGTCCCATCTCCTGCATTAACAGGGAAGTCGGTGAACGGCTTCCTATTTTATTTTGTGCAGATAATTTTGAAAGCCTATTGGCTATTAATGGTCTGTAACCGTTGCCTGCCACACTGAGGGGTACAGCTGTCACAGGAATTTGATTATTATATTGGAGATGGGATTGCAGCGTGAAGAGATTGAATCTATCTTATATTAATGTAATATGTGTGTTTGTTTTGTCCTTTGCTGTTATGGAGTATGTAAATCTTTTGATTGGCAGAGTGGGCGGATTTCCTGTGCTTGCAGGGGTGCTTGTGTCATATTCCATTATGAGATATGGCAGCTTTGCAAGGAAAAATATGGCATGCTACATGGGCATCTATATACTGACATGGTTTATCGGCACGGTAGTGCTCTTTATCTCAAAATACTCAGGCTGGGGAAATATCAAAAAGCTTGGTCCGGCGCAGTATTTCAAGGCACTGTACGGCTCAACCCTGTCAGAGATATGGGGATATTTTTTTGCAATTGTGCTCATGCTGACAGTGATTGTTTCACTTTTTCCGCTTACCGTAATAAAAAGCAGGAAAATATATGCACGGTATGTGTTGGGAGATACGCTTTTTTGGACGATAATACTCATACCGCTTAGGTTTATAGATAAGAAATTTGTCAATCACAAGGTGATGTGGCAGGCCGGCTGTATGATGGCCTTTGCTGTGCTTTTGCTTGTGCTGGAGCTTTTTGTTGTATATAGACTGGTAAAATACAGGTATTGCGATGAGCATGCAGACAGGAAAGTGCGCATTCACAGACGCAGGGTTCGAAGGAAAACATTAAAAGCTGTAATAGTCATTGTGCCGGTCGTTGTCATTGCAATTATTGTTGTTTACACATATTTCATGTCGCCTTCAAACGAGCCGGCTGAGTATGAAAAGGTTGCAAGCTGTATCACAAATGATGACAGGCTTGGGCCTATGGTTTATGACAGTCAGGTGTATATTCCGATAACCATAGAGCTTGACTATGCAGGGACCGGCAGTCCGCTTGGCTATATTGTATACAAGGATCAGGACTATGGCAGCAGGTACTATGAGCTTGCAGCTTCAAACCTCTTATATATGAATAAGAACGGTGACGATACATATTTACAGATGGCGGGCAACGCATCAAATTCATACAAGAAGCTGTCTGTAGTTGAAAAAAGCAATTCATGGAAGGACTGCAGCGTTTTTCTCATGTGGGATGAGGAGTGGCAGTCAGAGTCGCGCTACAGCAAGGATGTCACAGGCTATACGGAGTGCGATGAGGATTTCATAAAAAGTCTTGAGGATACCTTTGGTGCAGTGAAAATAAATCCGGCAGACTTCAAGAGCTATGATGCCTATTTTACAATAGAGGGCTACAAATCCATGAAGGATGCCATAGAGAGTGACAGTCATGTGGGCACCTGGGTGGGCTGCATACTGGCAAAAGACGATAAATTTTACTATGGCAGCTACGACAATGAAATCACAGGCGGACAGCTTCAGATGCTGCGACATGTGCTCGGCGGTAATTGATATAGCATTTAATTTTTGCCGAAAGAAAATTAAAGTAAAAAGAAATAAAAAAAGGATTTTTAAAAATCACGTCGAATAATAACTAATGTAGAGCATAATTAGTGGAATGTAACGCTATTTGTTACATTTGTGTGTGAATAGCAGCAGAACATAACGACTGTGACAGCGAGGAGGCAGATAAATGACTATTCGCGAGCAGATAGAAAAACGTGAGCAGGAAATACTTAGTCCGTTCGCATGCCTGAGCATCAACTCAAGAGGCAGGGACTATGATGAGCCACAGTGCGATATCAGGCCTGTTTTTCAGCGGGACAGGGACCGGATACTGCATAGCAAGGCATTCAGGCGTCTGAAAAATAAGACACAGGTGTTTCTTACGCCAAAGGGCGACCATTACCGCACACGTATGTCGCATACGCTTGAGGTGTCGCAGAATGCCAGGACAATAGCCAAGGCACTGAGACTGAATGAGGATCTGGTGGAGGCTATAGCGCTGGGACACGACCTGGGGCATACACCGTTTGGACATGCGGGTGAGCGCATCCTCAATGAGATATACGAGGGTGGCTTTAAGCATAATGAGCAGAGTGTGCGCATAGTGGAGAAGCTCGAAAAGGACGGAGCAGGACTCAATCTGACATGGGAGGTCAGAGATGGTATGCTAAATCACCAGACCTCGCTCATGCCACACACCTTAGAGGGCAAAATAGTCAGGCTTTCAGACAAGATAGCCTACATAAATTCAGACTTTGATGATGCAATCCGCGCACAGCTTCTGTGCGAGGATGATATACCGCTTGAGATAAGAAACACGCTTGGACACAGCACCAAGGCCAGGCTTAATCATATGGTGCACAATATCATCACAAACAGCATGGGAAAGGACGATATATGCATGTCAAAAGAGTCCGCGCAGGCAATGCAGGATTTGCGTAAATTCATGTTCGCAAACCTCTATAACAATCCAGTCGCAAAAAGCGAGGAGAAAAAGGCCAAGGCGATGCTCAAGCAGCTTTATTTCTATTATATGGAGCATATAGAGGAGCTGCCGCAGAAGTATCTCGTCATGCTAGAGCAGGGTGATGACAAGGGGCGTATCATATGCGACTATATATCAGGCATGACAGACCAGTATGCCACCACGAAGTTCCACGAGTATTTCGTACCGGTAGCCTGGGAAATAGATGGTTACTGATAATTCGTACAGACTCTTAGCAGCGTAGCGTTAGCCGGTTGTAAGAGCTAAGTGCCGCACTGCAGACGCGCTCGCCGGGCGACACAAATGACAACAAAGATGAACAGTAAGGGGATGATAAAATGCCGTACTACTCTGACGAGCTTATAGAGGAGGTACGTTCGCGAAATGACATAGTCGATGTCATAGGAAGCTACGTGCACCTTCAGAAAAAGGGAAGTACTTATTTTGGATTATGCCCATTCCATAACGAAAAGACCGGATCCTTTTCCGTCTCACCGAATAAGCAGATGTACTATTGCTTCGGCTGTGGAGCCGGAGGCAATGTATTTACATTTCTCATGCAGTATGAGAACTTCACCTTCCCAGAGGCCATGCAGGAGCTTGCAGACCGTGTGGGAATTGAGCTTCCCAAGCAGGAGATGACATCAGCACAAAGGAGGGAGGCAGACAGGCGTACACAGCTGCTTGAGATAAATAAAGAGGCTGCAAAGTATTTTTATATGCTGCTTCGTGGACCGAGAGGACAAAGGGCGCATGAGTATTTCAAAAAGAGAGAGCTGTCCGATGAGACAATGCAGAAGTTCGGGCTTGGTTACTCGGACCAGTACAGTGATGATCTGTACAAGTATCTGCGCAGCAAGGGCTATGATGATGAGATACTTAAGGAGACAGGTCTTGTGACGATAGATGAGGTCAGAGGCGGGCACGATAAGTTCTGGAATCGTGCGATGTTTCCGATTATGGATGTGCACAACCGCGTCATAGGCTTTGGAGGCCGAGTGATGGGTGATGGAGAGCCAAAGTATTTAAACTCTCCGGAGACAAAGATATTTGATAAGAGCCGTAATCTTTACGGACTTAATATAGCAAGGAGCACGAGGAAAAACCAGCTCCTTTTGTGTGAGGGCTACATGGATGTCATAGCACTGCATCAGGCGGGCTTTGACAATGCGGTGGCGTCGCTTGGCACGGCGCTCACGAGCGGACATGCCTCACTATTAAAGAGATACACCAATGAGGTGTATCTGACATATGACAGTGATGGCGCCGGGGTAAAGGCAGCGCTGCGTGCGATTCCGATACTCAAGGAGGTAGGCATCACAACAAAGGTCATTAACATGCGGCCGTACAAGGACCCGGATGAGTTTATCAAGGCGCTTGGCGCACAGGAGTATGAGGAGCGTATCAAAAAGGCTGAAAACAGCTTTATGTTTCAGATACGGATCATGCAGGCAGGCTATGATATGGACGATCCCGAGTCAAAAACCGCATTTTATAATGAAATCGCAAAGAAGCTGCTTGGGTTTACCGAGGAGCTTGAGCGGACAAACTATACGCAGGCAGTGTCAAGAGAGTACAGCATACCATACGACGACTTAAGAAAGCTCGTAAACAGTATGGCAATGAAGGGCGGTATCGTAAAGCCCCAGACAAAGCTTAAAAGTGGAATCAATGAGAAAAATAAAAAGGAGGATGGCATGAAGCAGTCGCAGAAGCTTCTCCTCACATGGCTCATAGAGGATAATTCACTTTTTGACAGGATAAAGGGGCGTATCAGTGCAGATGACTTTACCGAAGAGCTGTACCACAAGGTGGCTAAGGAGGTTTTTTCACAGTACGAGACCACGCATACAGTAAATCCGGCCAGGATAGTAAGCATGTTTACCGATGAGGACGAACAGCGCGAGGTGGCAGGGCTTTTCAATGCCACAATCCATCAGGTGGAGGGGAAAAATGACAAGGCAACCGCACTCAGGGAAACCGTTGTCCGTATCAAGCAAAACAGCATAGACTACCGCTCAAAGCATCTGGCACCTACAGATATGGAGGGCATGATGAGGATTATTGAGGATAAGCGTGCACTCGAAGAATTGCAAAAAATACCAGAATAAAGAGGAAAATAAAATGGCAAAGAAAAAGGAACAAAAAGACATGGCACAGGAGCAGGAGCAGAGACTGAATTTCCAGCAGAAGCTTATTGAGATTCTTGAGCTTGGAAAAAAGAAAAAGAATATGCTCGAATATCAGGAAATTGCAGATTTTTTCAAGGACTTAAATCTGGATCCGGAGAAGTTTGAGATGGTAATTGATTATCTCGAGCAAAACGGCATAGACGTGCTTAAAATCAGCAATGATGATGACGTGGATGATGATATCATACTCGATGATGAGGACGAGGTAGAGGTTGAAAAGATTGATCTCTCAGTACCGGAGGGGGTCAGCGTCGAGGATCCTGTCCGTATGTATCTTAAGGAAATAGGTAAGGTACCCCTTCTCTCAGCAGATGAGGAGATTGAGCTCGCCCAGAATATGGAGGACGGAGCGGTAGCAACCGAGAAGATTAATGTACTAAAGGGCCGCCTTGATGGTGCATCGGAAGAGGAAAAGGCTGAGATAAAGGAAGAAATAAAGACACTGCAGAGGGATGTGGACAAGGGAGCAGATGCCAAAAAGCGTCTTGCAGAAGCAAACCTGCGTCTTGTTGTCAGCATCGCAAAGAGATATGTGGGAAGAGGAATGCTTTTCCTTGACCTGATTCAGGAGGGAAACTTAGGTCTTATCAAGGCAGTTGAGAAGTTCGACTACAAGAAGGGCTACAAATTCTCTACATATGCCACATGGTGGATTCGCCAGGCTATCACAAGAGCCATAGCCGATCAGGCCAGAACAATCCGTATTCCTGTGCATATGGTTGAGACAATCAACAAGCTTATCCGTGTGTCAAGACAGCTCCTTCAGGAGCTTGGCAGAGAGCCTTCACCGGAGGAAATTGCCAAGGAGATGAACATGCCGGTAGAGCGTGTGCGTGAGATACTCAAGATATCGCAGGAGCCTGTTTCACTTGAGACTCCAATCGGTGAGGAGGAGGATTCACATCTTGGTGATTTCATCAAGGATGATAATGTACCGGTTCCTGCTGATGCGGCAGCATTCACACTTCTTAAGGAGCAGCTTGAGGAGGTGCTTGGCACTCTTACAGAGAGAGAGCAGAAGGTACTCACACTCCGCTTTGGTTTAGAGGACGGCAGAGCCAGAACACTTGAAGAAGTAGGTAAGGAGTTCAACGTCACTCGTGAGCGTATCCGCCAGATTGAGGCAAAGGCGCTAAGAAAGCTTCGTCATCCAAGTAGAAGTAGAAAGCTTAAGGACTACTTAGAGTAAGATGATTAGGCTATCCAGAAGAATGAAGGCAGTGGCATCAATGGTCACGGCCGGCTACACGCTGTGTGATGTGGGAACCGACCATGGCTATGTGCCTATTGCCCTGGTGCAGGGTAATATAATACCGAAGGCAATTGCTGTTGATATAAATAAGGGACCGCTTGAGCGCGCCAATGAGCATATAAGGGCAAACGGTCTGACAGAGAAGATTACCACAAGGCTTTCCAATGGGCTTGAAGCGATACACGACGGAGAGGTTGACTCTATTGTCATAGCAGGAATGGGAGGAGAGCTTGTTATTCACATTTTAACCGCAGGGGAGACAGTGTGCAGGTCGGCAAAGGAGCTGATTCTGCAGCCACAGTCGGAAGTGAGCAAAGTCCGTGAATATGTAAGGAACACAGGCTATAAGATAGTTGATGAGGATATGATTTTGGAGGACGGAAAATACTATCCGATGTTCAGATGTGTGCCGTGTGCGGACAATTCCGCATGGGACAATATGGACGAGACGACGGTTACTGTATGCGATTTGTACGGACCTGTACTTATCAAAAACGGTAATCCGGTGCTTCGGAAGTTCCTTGTCAGGGAACACCACAAGCTGGCTGCCATCATGCAGCAGCTAAGGACACAGGAGATGAGTGATTCCATCATGGACAGAATCGAGCAGATAAACGAGATGATGGCATACAATGAGGCAGCATATTCGACTATGGGGGCAATAAGAAATGCAGGAATATAGTGTGAAGGTGACCTTGCCGGATGGACAGGTCATGGCAGTGACAGCATCAGACAGTGATACTTTAGAAGCCGTAGCAGACAGATTCAAGGATTATTATGAGGATGACATAATCCTTGGAATTGTAAACGGCAGGCTTCGTGAACTGAATAAGAAAATAAAAAGTGACTGTGAGCTTAGCTTTGTGACGACAGCTGACAGGGATGGCAGGCGTACATACAGAAGAAGTGTTGTGCTGCTTTTGCAGAGGGCTATATACGATGTATATGGCAGTATGACACAGCTTCATGTGATGCATTCGCTCGGAGAAGGCTATTATTGTCAGCTTGAGAAAGCAGTGGAGTGTGCAGGCAGCCAACAGGAAAAATATAATGAAGATACAGACTTACAAGGCAGCAGAGAAAACAGTGAGAAAAGCGTGACAGAGCATGATATCGACAGGATAGTCTGCAGCATGTACTCATTTGTGGAAAAAGACCTCCCAATTACCAAGCACAGTGCAAAAACACAGTATGCGGAGCAGTTTTTCAAGGAAAAAGGGCTGCATGATAAGGAGAGGCTATTGCACTACAGGAGAAGCTCCAGAGTCAATCTCTATGAGCTGGATGGTGTGGTGGATTATTTCTACGGATTTATGGCACCCTCGACAGGCATGCTCAAATACTTTGATATAGTGCCGTATGAGAGTGGCTTCGTGCTTCTTTTTCCGGGTGCTCACAGCAGGAGTGTTGAGCCGCTTGTGACATCAAATAAGCTGTTTCACACGCTGGATGATTCCAGGGAATGGAGCAAGATGCTTGGAATTGGCACGATAGGCTCGCTAAATGATGCGATTGCAGCAGGCAGGGGACAGGAAATCATGCTGCTTCAGGAGGCACTGATGGAGCAGAAGATAGGAAATCTTGCAGCGCAGATTGCTTCGGATGACAAAAAGAAATTTGTCATGATAGCAGGTCCTTCATCATCAGGCAAGACATCGTTTGCCAACAGACTGTCAATCCAGCTTATCGCAAAGGGCAGAAAGCCACATCCGTTAAGTCTGGATGACTACTATGTGGACAGGGAGCTTTGCCCGAAGCATCCGGACGGAAGCTTTGATTTTGAGTGCCTTGAATCTATTGATGTAAAGCTGTTCAATGAGGATATGAACAGGCTTCTTAAAGGAGAGGCTGTTGATATGCCTTCCTTCAATTTCAAGACAGGAAAGAGAGAGTACCGCGGAAGAAAGCTGACGCTGGGAGCTGATGATATACTTGTCATAGAAGGAATCCACGGCCTAAATGACAGGCTTTCACAGCTTATCCCGCCTGAGCACAAGTTCAAAATCTATATCTCAGCGCTTACACAGCTCAATATTGACGAGCACAATCCTCTTTCCACCACAGATGAAAGACTTATACGCCGGATTGTGCGTGATGCGCGTACACGAGGTACCAATGCCATGGAGACCATCGCTATGTGGCCGTCTGTCAGAAAGGGTGAAAGGGAGAATATCTTTCCTTTCCAGGAACAGGCGGATGTGATGTTCAACTCTGCACTTGTGTATGAGCTTGCGGTACTCAAGGTGTATGCGGAGCCGTTGCTTTTTGGCATAGAAAGAGACTGCCCGGAGTATCTCGAGGCAAAGAGGCTGCTTAAGCTCTTAGACTACTTTCTTCCGATGCCGGCTGACGGCATACCAAACAATTCACTGCTTCGTGAGTTTGTAGGAGGAAGCTGCTTTAATGTTTAAAACTAAAAAATCCCGCATTCCGGCTGTGTATAGAATACTGCTTGTGGCAATTGCAGTCATGGCCATTGGCGGTATTGCCGTAAATTGTTATGTGGGAAATTATTATCGCGCAGATTCAATTGCGGAGGCTGCAATCGATTCAGACAGAGAGGTTGCTGTTACCATAGAAAAGAAGGACAAGCGTATACAGGCCACCCAGTACGACTTAAGGCATAAGAATTATACGATAACCTTTGCACCGCAGGATAAGGAAAAAGCCACAAAGGCATTGATTTTTTATCCGGGAGGCAGGGTGCAATATACGGCGTATGCGCCGCTGATGCATGAGCTTGCAAAGAATAATTTCGTGTGCATACTTGTACATATGCCGGGCAACCTCGCAGTATTGGACCAGAATGCAGCAGACGGTATCATTGAAAAATACAAGGAAATATACCCATCCATACAGGAATGGTACATGGGAGGGCACTCCTTAGGCGGAGCCATGGCTGCAGAATATGTGTCAAAGCATGTAGATGAGTTTGACGGGCTATATCTTTTTGCAGCATATTCGACCGCTGACCTGTCGGATTCAGATCTGAGGGTTTTTAGCGTGTACGGTTCAGAGGATGGTGTGCTTGATATGGACAAATACCGCAAATACCGCTCAAACCTGCCGGAGGATACATATGAGTATGTCATTGATGGCGGGTGCCATTCTTATTTTGGAAGCTATGGTCTGCAAAAGGGAGACGGTACACCTGATGTGGCTTTCGAGGAGCAGATAGAGATGACGGTAGACTTTATTACATACAACAGCAAATAATAATTACCGGTAGACTGCATCATATACAACAGCAAATGATAGTTACCGGGAAATAACAAAATGCAACTGAGATATCTCAGTTGCATTTTTAATGGTGCACCTTGCGGCGCACGTTACTAATAAGTTATTTTACGAAACGCCAATAGGCTTTAGATTATTAAAATACGCAGGACGATAAGCCGGGTTATGTCGTTGAGTGATCATCTATCTAGGACGCCTGTTGCCAGACGCCTCAAGCGACCTACCTAAAGCTGGCGGGCCACGTCAAAGCTTTGTTTCGGTCTTGCTTCGGATGGGGTTTACATGTGCCCTCCCTGTTACCAGTGAGGCGGTAGTCTCTTACACTGCCATTCCACCCTTACCACAAAAGTGGCGGTATATTTCTGTTGCACTGTCCTTAGAGTTTCCTCCACCGGCCGTTAACCGGCATCCTGCCCTATGAAGCCCGGACTTTCCTCACCTGCGGTCTTTCGACACCTGCAGCCGCGATCACCTGTCCTGCATATTTATTTAATATACCAAGCATTTTTCCAAAAATCAAGCCCTTTTACCAACTTTAATAAACGAAATATAAAATGTTTCTTAAAAGACGATAGGTCTATTGACGGTTTTTATCTTCAATATTATCTTAATAAATGTAAAGAACGATTTAAAACCTCAAATTCATAGCGTGGACACTGTATGAGGTAAGAATTTGGCTATAATGAAAATATAGGGCGAGGCGGTAATATGAGAGAAAAATTTATCAGATTTATGAATGGAAGAAACGGGATGGACGAGCTTGCAAGGGCTGAGTCATGGGTAGTAATGATATTACTTGTGGTTTCAATATTTACAAGGTCGGCGATACTTGATATACTGGCTATAGGACTGATGATACATATGTATTTTCGTGTATTTTCGAGAAATGTAAACAAGCGCTATGCAGAGAATCAGAAGTTTTTAAATGCCAGGTATGAGTGGACCGTAAAGGCAGAGCGCAGGAAAAAGCGCTTTGCACAGAGGAAGCAGTACAAGTTCTTCAAGTGTCCTATGTGCAAGCAGGAGGTCAGGGTGCCAAGAGGACATGGCAAGATCTGTATTACCTGTCCGAAGTGCCGGGAGCAGTTTGTGAGACGCAGCTAGTACATCGAATAATAAGTAACCAGCCATATGACTTGCCTGATTTCCCATCTGCGGCGTTGTAGTCAATCGACGTAGCCACCGCTACGCCTCATTCCTCCGCCTTGCAGATGAAAATTCATTCTGCGTCATATAGCCAGAAACTTATTTTTCGATGTACTGGTACGTCAATATATATACCTGTACATAAGAGCATGGAGAAGAGAAATGTTTGGATATATAACTGTCAATAAGGACACATTGTCCGAGGAAAATAAAAAAATATATCAAAGCTATTATTGCGGGCTGTGCCAGACAATGAAGTCGCAGTATGGCAGGCGTGCACAGATGGCACTAAACTATGACATGACTTTTCTCATAGTGCTTCTGACAGGCTTGTATGAGCCGGATAGTGTAACGCGGGAAGGCTTTGTATGCAGCGTGCACCCTACGAAGAAGCGTACACTTCGCACCAATGAGATTACAGAGTATGCTGCAGCCATGAACATACTGCTTGCATACTACAATCTGATAGATGACTGGAAGGACGATAAAAGCCTGACGAAGAAGACATACGCAGAGATGCTGAAAAAGGACTTTGAGAAGGCAAAAAAAGGCTATCCGATACAGGCTAAGGCGATAGAGGACTACATTGCAAGGCTTGCAGAGTGCGAGAAGAGCAATGATACCAATATTGATGCAGTTGCAGGGCTGACAGGAGAGATGCTCGGCATACTTTTTGCGTGGAAGCAGGATGAGTGGCAGAAGGATTTGAAGGAATTTGGCTGCTATATGGGCAAATTTATATATATAATGGATGCGTATGAGGATATTGGGGATGATGTGAAAAAGAAATCATATAATCCACTTATACAGCTCATGCATTGCTGCAATAATGATCAGGAAAAATTTGACAAATCCTGTCGGCTTATGATGACATCTATGCTTTCAGAGGCAGCAAAAATATTTGAGAGGTTGCCAATTCTCTTACATGCGGATATAATCAGAAATGTTCTATACTCCGGTGTGTGGAGCAAGTATGAGTATATTCAGATGAAGAAAAGGAAGAAACATAAATGATAGATCCATATCAGGTGCTCGGTGTCAGCCGCAGTGCAAGTGACGATGAAATAAAAAAGGCCTACAGGAGCTTAAGCAGAAAATATCATCCTGATGCCAATATCAACAATCCTAACAAGGATCAGGCTGAGGAGAAGTTTAAGCAGGTGCAGCAGGCGTATGACCAGATAATGAAGGAAAAGCAGTCCGGTGCTGCCGGAGCCGGTGGATATGGTGGTGCGGGAAGCAGCAGCTCATACGGCGGCAGCTCCTATGGTGGAGCATATGGTAGTGGACCGGGAGCAGGAGATCCATTTGGAGCAGGTGGACCGTTTGGTGGTTTCTATGGCCGCTATACCTACAATAATGCAGGCAGCAGTGCACAGGATGACAATCCAAAGGTGCGTGCAGCAGGCAATTTCATCAGCAACGGCTACTACAATGAGGCACTGAAGGTGCTTGAGGAGGTACCTTTTGCTGAGAGACGCGGAAGGTGGTACTACTACAGTGCTATCGCAAACCAAAAGCTCGGCAACACAGCGACAGCCATAGAACACATACAGCGAGCAGTGTCGCTTGAGCCAAACAACATGCAGTACCGCCAGTTTATGCAGATAATTGAAAATGGTGGCTCGTGGTATTCGGATATGGGAGACATATACGGACGCCCCAGTGGCAGGGGCAGCGAGTGCTGCAGTCTGCTAGCCACATTCCTTTGCTGGCAGATGTTCTGCTGCTAGATGTCAAGCTTTTCTGATGTTACAGATGGAAATTCATGCAAGTTATTGGGCTGGTTATTTGCAGAACGATGGACTGGCATATTAATCTGTGAATTATTCTGAATAGTTACCTGAAAAATAAAAGGGGATGTGAAAAAACTCGATTGAGTTTTTTCACATCCCCTTTTATTTATGGACATAAGTAACTATTCAGATCCAAACATATATGAGCAAAATCAGCTGCGCAGCAACGGATGTATTATTCCATAGAATCAGGAATACCATCATGATCCAAATCTGCCATGTCTGCTCCGTGCGCACCGATATCCACAGTGTTTAAGGTGCGTCTTTTAAGTCTTGCGGCCTCAGACTGCTTGAGCAGATAGCTCTTTATCTCGCGTGAGTGCTTTACATGAACAAGCTTAAGTTCAGGGTTTGTGACGTCGCCTGTGTAGCAGACTATGGTGCCGAGCTTAAAAATGCGCTCCATCAGTGATGTGGTGAGCTTTACATCAGCTACCTTATACATGTAGCAGTCATCCTCTGTGGTGCTTAAGAGTCCGGACTCTACAGTGATAAAGGACGGTGTGACGGTATATTTTGTGAAAGTCCACGGCAGACCGAGAAACAGCAGTCTTTTTCTCTCCTTAAAGATTACAGCATCGTCATCATCGATTGCGCCGGCTGTGGTGTTTTTGATTTGTGATTCATTTACAGACATATTATTCTCCTTTTTGATGTTGAAATTGTCGTAATTGTATGAAAACTTCAATACAATTGCTAAACGTTCAGAACAGTTATATTCTGTCATATATTTTACAACAAAAAAGTGTAAAAGCCAACTTGAATATTGCGCTAAGTTATTATATGATAGAAAAAATGTAATAAAAATTGTTACGCGAAAAAGAATGGAGGCAAATTATGCGTCACTTAATGAGTCCGTTGGATTTTTCTGTAGAAGAGTTGGACAAGCTTCTGGATCTTGCAAATGATATAGAGGCTCATCCTGAGAAATATGCACACAAGTGCGATGGAAAGAAGCTTGCAACCTGTTTTTATGAGCCAAGCACGAGAACCAGGCTTAGCTTTGAGGCTGCCATGCTTAATTTGGGAGGCTCGGTGTTAGGTTTCCACAGTGCTGATTCGTCATCTGCGTCAAAGGGCGAGAGCGTTTCAGATACTATCAGGGTTATTTCCTGCTATGCGGATATCTGTGCCATGCGTCATCCTAAGGAGGGTGCACCGCTTGTGGCTTCAGAGAAATCGCGTATCCCTGTAATCAATGCAGGCGATGGAGGTCATCAGCATCCTACCCAGACACTTGCTGATCTCCTTACAATCCGTTCCATCAAGGGCAGATTGAATAATATCACAATCGGCTTTTGCGGAGATTTAAAGTTTGGACGTACAGTGCATTCACTGATCAATGCACTTATCAGATATGACAATGTGAGGATTGTGCTTATCTCGCCTGAGGAGCTTAAGGTGCCTGACTATGTGCGCGATGATGTGCTTCGTGCCAACAATATCGAGTTCAAGGAGGTAGAAAAGCTCGAGGATGCCATGGGAGAGCTTGATGTGCTCTACATGACACGTGTCCAGAAGGAGCGTTTCTTCAATGAGGAGGACTATGTGCGCCTGAAGGATTTCTACATTCTGACAAAGGAGAAGATGGAGCTTGCAAAGGATGATATGATTGTACTTCATCCGCTCCCACGTGTGAATGAGATTTCTGTTGATGTGGATGATGACCCGAGAGCATGCTATTTCAGGCAGGCACAGTATGCGGTTTACGTGCGTATGGCGCTTATTCTGACATTGCTTGGATTGGCTGAGGACTAAAGGAGGATAATATGCTGAATATTAGTGGAATACATGAGGGCTTTGTGCTCGATCATATCAAGGCAGGTATGAGTCTTCAGATTTACAGGGATTTAAAGCTTGACAAGCTCGACTGCACAGTTGCAATCATAAAGAATGCAAAGAGCAGCAAGATGGGCAAGAAGGATATCATCAAGGTAGAGTGTCCGATAGAGTCATTAGACCTCGATATCCTTGGATTTATCGACCACAATATCACTGTAAATGTGATAAAGGGTGACAAGATTGTGGACAAGATGGAGCTTAAGCTGCCTCATCAGGTGAAAAATGTCATCAAGTGCAAAAACCCAAGATGCATCACTTCAATTGAGCAGGAGCTTGACCAGATTTTCGTACTTTCCGATGAGAAAAACGAAATCTACCGCTGCAAGTACTGCGAGGAGAAATACGAAGGAGTTAAATAGTATCAGTTATGTATGCCAACGTGATTGTGGATATATCCCACGAAAAACTGGATAAGACATTTCAGTACAGCATCCCGGATGAGATTTTATGCGACATCCGTCCGGGTGTGTGCGTGGATATTCCATTTGGCAGCCGCACTATCACAGGTTATGTGATTGAGGTCACGGATAAGCCTGAGTACGACCCGGCAAGGACAAAGCCTCTTATCGGGATAAAGGCAGACTCTGTGGCTGTGGAGGCAAAGCTCATCGCACTTGCGGCATGGATACGGCGCAATTACGGCTCTACCATGAATCAGGCACTTAAGACGGTTATACCTGTAAAGAAGCAGGCTAAGGAGCAGGTGAGCCGCAGTATTGCACTGAAAATAGACAAGGTAAAGGCAAGGGCGCAGCTTGCGCTTTGCGAGGCAAAAAAACAAAAGGCAAAGGCCAGGCTTTTTCGTGCGCTGATTGATGCTGATGATGGGGCGCGCCTTGAGTATTCCTTTGTGACAGGCAAGCTGTCGGTGTCGGCTGCCACTATAAGAGCGCTTGAGCAGAGAGGTTTTATCGAGGTTATCACACAGAGCGGCTACAGAAATCCTGTGGAGCATATGAGTGTGGACACCTATGATAAGGTACTGAATGCTGCGCAGCAGAGTGTGGTTGATGCGATAGAAGGCGACATTGCCGCCGGTCTTAGAAATACTTATCTGATTAAGGGTGTTACCGGAAGCGGCAAGACAGAGGTGTACATGGAGCTTATCGCACACTGTATACAGTCCGGGCGTCAGGCGATTGTGCTGATTCCCGAGATTGCCCTTACTTACCAGACCGTGATGCGTTTTTTTGCCAGATTTGGGAACAGGGTTTCGATAATCAATTCAAGACTTTCAAATGGTGAGCGTTATGACCAGTTTGAGAGAGCTAAGAATGGTGATATTGACATCATGATTGGCCCGCGGTCGGCGCTGTTCACACCTTTTTCAAATTTAGGACTTATCATAATAGATGAAGAGCACGAGAATTCATACAAGAGCGAGTCGGTGCCACGCTATCATGCCAGGGAGGTGGCGATAGAGTACGCGCGCATGTCTGATGCTATTGTGGTGCTTGGCTCTGCAACACCGTCGGTGGATAGCTATTACAAGGCAAAGACAGGCGTTTACAGGCTTTTGGAGCTGGATAAGCGTGTGGACGACAGACCTCTTCCAAAGTGTGAGGTTGTCGATTTGAGGCAGGAGCTTCGTGAGGGAAACCGCTCGATTCTTTCCACCAGGCTTCAGGAGCTTATGGAGGAGCGGCTTCTAAATGGCCAGCAGACCATGCTTTTTTTAAATAGAAGGGGCAAATCGGCATTTATGTCGTGCAGAGCGTGCGGTTTTGTGGTAAAATGTCCTCATTGCGATGTATCACTCAGTGAACATAGCGGCGGAGTGATGGTCTGTCACTACTGCGGCTACAGACAGCCGGTGCCTAAGGTGTGTCCGAGCTGTGGCTCGAAGTACATTAGCGGCTTTAAGGCCGGCACACAGAAAATAGAAGCGATGGTGGCAAAGCGTTTTCCACAGGCACGTATACTGCGCATGGATTATGACACCACGAGGGCGAAGGATGCGTATGAGAAGATTCTGCAGGCATTTTCCAATCATGAGGCCGATATACTTATCGGTACGCAGATGATTGTAAAGGGACATGATTTTTCAAATGTCACGCTGGTTGGTGTGCTGGCGGCGGATATGTCACTGCATGTGAATGATTTTCATGCGGCGGAGCGCACCTTTGCTCTGCTGACCCAGGCGGCAGGGCGCGCCGGCAGAGGAAAGCTGCCCGGCAATGTGGTTATCCAGACCTACGACCCTGACCACTATGCCATCCGGACTGCCAAAGAGCAGGATTATGAGGCTTTTTACGATAAGGAGATAGAGTACAGAAGGCTTATGAACTATCCACCTGTATGGAATATGCTTTTAGTACATGTCACATCGCCTGATGAGAGTGAGTGCAGTAGCATGGCACAGCAAGTGTACGATATAGCGTCGCAGATGATATCGCATACAGATGAAAATCAAAGCCCTGATGACAGGCATCTGATTCAGCTCATCGGTCCTGCGGATGCGAACATCGCCAAGGTAAATGACATATACCGCAAGGTGATTTACATGAAGACATCTGACTATGCGGCGCTCATTTCCATAAAGGATGTCATAGAGCAGGCTGTGAAAGCTGATACGGCAATGAAACATGCTAATATCTCATTTGATTTCAATCCGATGAGTGGATTTTGATAGATATAGAAGGAGGCAATTATGGCACTTAGAACTATTAGAGTGGAGGGAGACCCTGTACTTGGCAAGGTCTGCAGAGAGGTTACGGAGGTGACTCCAAAGATAGTAACACTTATTGATGATATGCTTGAGACTATGTATGAGGCTAATGGTGTAGGACTTGCCGCACCACAGGTTGGCATATTAAAGAGGATCGTTGTTATCGATGTGGGCGAGGGTCCAATCGTGATGATTAATCCTGAAATTATCGAGTCTGACGGAGAGCAGACCGGCGATGAGGGCTGTCTTTCAGTACCGGGAAAAGCCGGACAGGTGACCCGCCCGAATTATGTAAAGGCTCGCTTCATGGGCGAGGATATGAATGAGTATGAGATAGAGGGAGAAGAGCTTTTGGCCAGATGTATCTGCCACGAGCTTGACCATCTCGACGGACATCTCTATGTGGAGAAGGTTGAGGGCGCACTTCACGATGTGACATATGAGGATACACAGGAGTAATCATTAGGATGACATTTGTTATCTGAGCTTGGAAAATATCTGGGAGGCAGTAAGATGAGAGTAATTTTCATGGGAACACCGGACTTTTCGGTGGGAACACTTGAGGCAATTATAGAGGCAGGGCACGAGGTGGCACTGGTTGTCACACAGCCCGACAAGCCAAAGGGCCGCGGCAAGACAATGCAGTATACACCGGTCAAGGAGTGTGCGCTTTCGCACGGTATTGAGGTATTCCAGCCGGTTAAAATAAGAGAGACTGCTAATATAGAGTATCTCAGAAAGTTTAATGCAGATATAATAATCGTGGTTGCTTTTGGACAGATTCTGTCAAAGAGTATTCTTGATATGCCTCGATACGGCTGTATCAATGTGCATGCTTCACTTTTGCCAAAGTACAGAGGTGCGGCTCCTATCCAGTGGGCTGTGATTAACGGTGACGAGTTTACAGGTGTCACTACCATGAGGATGGATGAGGGCGTCGATACCGGCGATATGATTGCAAAGAGTACAGTCAGACTCGCACCTGATGAGACCGGCGGCAGCCTGTTTGATAAGCTCTCAGCAGAGGGAGCAAAGCTGTGTGTGGAGACCATGAAGATGATAGAGGATGGCACTGCAGAGTATACTCCTCAAAACAGCGAGGAGGCCACACATACATCAATGATCAGTAAGGAGCTTGGCTTTATCGACTGGACAAAGCCGGCTGTTGAGATTGAGAGGCTTATAAGGGGGCTTAATCCATGGCCGAGCGCATACACCCACCTGAATGGTAAGACATTTAAGGTGTGGAGTGCAAAGGTGATTGACGGCAGCGATGATTATGAGCCGGGCTGTATTTATCATATCGGAAAAAATGATATGTATGTACAGACAGGAAAAGGAGCATTATCTTTAGTAGAGGTACAGCTCCAGGGCAAGAAGCGCATGGATACAGGCTCATTTTTGAGAGGCTGTCATGTGGAAGAGGGCTCATTTTTCACGTTATAGTTATTCATTATAAGTAACTAAAAACATAATTAAATGTGAGTCAATGTTCTCAAAGATACTCAAAATCCAGAGTATTCGTTTGTGCTAACGTCAAAGCAGTCGGAAACGTTGAGAAGTAGCCAGTGCAAGTTGAAACAGTCTTGCTAATTATAGGATAGAACCTTGATGGTAGCGTTTAGACAATGGTAGAAGCCTACGAAAACCAAGTAGCGAAACATAAAATATTAAGAAAGGAAAAGCTATTTAGATGAAAACCTATATCTAATCAATTTAAAGAATTTATAGGTATGTACCGATGGCTTAGTCGGGAATTTACGACTGTGGAGTGTACAAGAACTTGTGAGTAGCGTATTGTTTATAATCGCCAAAGCATACACATTGAAGCAGTAACTACAAATCGTGAGATTGTAGCGAATCATCTAGCATATACACATTTGTATATGTTTTTAGTAGCAGAGATGATACATGGGATATTATTACTGGGATCCGACATATATACTCGTTGTGATAGGTGCAGTGATATGTATGATTGCATCGGCAAGAGTTAAAGGTACATTTAATAAATACTCACAGCTAAGAAGCATGTCAGGCATGAATGGTGCGCAGGTGGCTCAGAGAGTGCTTCAGGCGGCAGGCATATATGATGTGCAGGTGCGTCATGTGTCAGGTAGTCTGACGGACCACTACGATCCGCGCACCAAAACAGTGAATTTATCTGATCCTGTGTACAATGCCACATCGGTCGCAGCACTTGGCGTAGCAGCCCATGAGTGTGGACACGCTATACAGCATGCAAAAAGCTATGCACCTCTTTCAATCAGGAGTGCACTTGTGCCTATAGCTAATTTTGGCTCAATGCTTGCATGGCCGGTCATACTTATCGGCTTATTATTTAACACACGCTCGTCAGGGCTTATTATTGATATAGGCATATTGCTGTTTTCGGCAGCAGTGCTTTTCCAGCTCGTGACATTGCCGGTAGAGTTTGATGCTTCAAGACGTGCGCTTGTCATGCTTCGTACACAGGGCATACTTGCAGATGACGAGCTTAGGTACACAAGAAGGGTGCTCAAGTCAGCGGCACTTACCTATGTAGCCAGTGCGGCGGCTGCTATTTTACAGCTCCTTCGTATCATACTTATCACAAACGGACGCAGGCGTGACGACTGATATTGTTTTAGATTCTGTTTGCCTGTGATTTTACAGGGTGGCAGTTCAAATTGGATATATTAGTTAGAAAATTAAATGTATATGTAACTATTCGGAAACATCATCATGATAAATAATCATAGTAAAAATAATCATAATAATAAAAATAGCCAAATAAACAAAAATAATATACCGGGCAGACCGGCAAAATCAAACGTGACAGCGCATAATGAGCACTCTGTAGATACGCGTGAGCTTGCCCTTGAGATGCTTATTGAGATTAATGAGCGTGGAGCATTTTCACATATCGTGCTTCGCAGTGTGCTTGACAAGTATCAGTATCTGTCAAAGCAGGACAGAGCCTTTATGACGAGGCTTGTTGACGGCACTATCGAGTATATGCTGCAGCTCGACTACATCATAGACTCTTTTTCAAAGACAAAGGTAAGGAAGATGAAGCCCTTCATCAGAAACCTTCTTCGCATGAGCGTCTACCAGATAAAGTACATGGACGCGGTGCCGGATTCAGCTGTATGCAATGAGGCGGTGAAGCTTGCAAAGAGGCATAAGTTTGCACAACTTTCGGGCTTTGTAAACGGTGTACTCAGAAATATTGCAAGAAATATAGATTCAGTACAGTTTGATACATTAAGCATCCAATACTCCATGCCACAGTGGATAGTGGACAGATTTGTTGCGGCATACGGAGAGAAGAAGGCAGAGGAGATTTTCAAGGCCTTTCACAGTAAGAGCACCATAAGCATCAGGACAAACCTGACCAGGTGTACTCCGGATGAGCTTCGTGTAATGCTTGAGGCAGAGGGTGTGACGGTCACAGCGGTTGATGAACTTAATTATGCGTTTGTTATATCTGGATTTGATTATTTGAATGGCTTGCAGAGCTTCAGAGACGGACTTTTCTATGTGCAGGATATCAGCTCCATGCTTGTTGCACAGACGGCTGCTCCAAAGAAGGGCGACTATGTGATAGATGTATGCGCAGCACCGGGTGGCAAGAGCACCCATATAGCTGAGCTTTTGCAGGGAAGCGGCCATGTGCTCGCACGTGACCTGACCGATAACAAGGTCGATATGATTGAGGAAAATATAGAAAGGCATGGCCTTAACAATATGTCGGCAGAGGTGTGGGATGCCACAGTATTTGATGCTGATTCGGCGGGAAAGGCAGATATACTCATTTGTGATCTGCCGTGCTCAGGGCTTGGAGTGCTCGGCAGAAAGAAGGATATCCGCTACAAGATGACGCCTGAGTCTGTAGATGAGCTTGCCGCTCTTCAAAGACAGATACTTGATACCGTGCATACATACGTGAAGCCAAACGGAGTGCTCGTGTACAGTACATGTACGATAGATGAGGCTGAGAATGAGGACAATGTGAGGTGGTTTATTGAAAAGCATCCGGAGTTTGAGCTGGATAAGAGCTTTGCTGAAGGCACCGGAATGAAACAGATACTGCCCGGTGAGCATGGAAGTGACGGATTCTTTATTGCAAGATTCATAAAAAGCAAATTATGATATTAAAATAAATCATGAATTAATAAATATAAATTGGTTCGAATTAGAAGAATTTGTTTATGCAGATTTAAATGATGAATTTTAATTACGAAACCAGATTTCAGGATATAATTAGTGAAGTAATAAACAATAAGCAAAACAAATAAGAAAAAACATTTATAAAACAATAGTTAAATGCAGACTTAATAAAAATGATATGGAACAGATAAAAGAACAACTAACTGACATCAAATCAATGAATATGGACGAGCTCACAGAGTTTATCATATCGCTCGGAGAGAAGAAATTCCGTGCGAAGCAGATATATGAGTGGATTCATGTGAAGCATGTGGACAGCTTTGATGAGATGACCAATATTTCAAAAAAGTTCATACAGGTATTAAAGGACAATGCAATACTCATCTCGCTAAAAAAAGAGGAGGTGCAGGTGTCAAAGCTCGATGGCACGAGAAAATATCTCTTTGCACTCGACGATGGCAATGTCATAGAGAGTGTGCTTATGAAGTACAAGCATGGAAACTCTGTATGCATATCTTCGCAGGTTGGCTGCAGGATGGGGTGCAGATTCTGTGCATCCACTCTTGACGGTCTCGTCAGGGGGCTTAGGCCGTCTGAGATGATTGACCAGATTTATCAGATAGGCAAGGACATAGGAGAGCGCATCTCAAATGTAGTTGTCATGGGCACAGGTGAGCCGCTTGACAATTACGACAATCTGCTGCGCTTTATAGAGCTTCTCACTGATGAAAACGGAATCAATATCAGCCAGCGCAATCTGACAGTTTCCACATGTGGTCTCGTACCGCGCATGAGACAGCTTGCAGATGAAAAGCTTGCTATCACGCTGGCGCTTTCACTGCATGCCTCCAACCAGGAAAAGAGAAAAGCTCTCATGCCGGTTGCAAACAGCTATGATATACATGATGTGGTTGATGCATGCAAATATTATTTTGCACAGACCGGCCGCAGAGTCACCTTTGAGTATAGCCTGGTAGGCGGAGTGAACGATACAGCCGAGGATGCAGCAGAGCTTTCGGCACTCGTACATGGCATGAACTGCCATATAAATCTGATTCCGGTAAACCCGATAAAGGAGCGCGATTACGTGCAGTCCAATAAGGGTGTTATAGAGGCTTTTAAAAATAGGCTTGAAAAAAACGGAATTAATGTTACTATTAGAAGGGAAATGGGCAGAGATATAGACGGTGCCTGTGGACAGCTTCGCAAGAAGCATATAGATAAAGAGAGAGGAATAAACTAGATGAAGACGTTTTCCATTACGGATGCAGGTGCTATTCGTGAGATGAATCAGGATTTTTATTTCTCGTCTGACACTGCAGTAGGAAATCTTCCGAATCTTTTCATCGTAGCAGATGGAATGGGAGGACACAAAGCCGGTGACTATGCTTCCAGATACACTATAGAGCGTGTGGTTGCATCGGTATCGAGAAATGCCGGGGATGAACCGGTATCCATCATCAAAGAGGCTATCAACAAGGCAAATGAGCTTTTGGTGGCTGAGTCTCGTGAGGATGAAGCTAAGCGTGGAATGGGTACCACCTTAGTCGTAGGAACTATTATAGGAAACAAGCTTTTTGTGGCCAATATAGGTGACAGCAGGCTTTATATTGTAGGTGGCACAGAGCAGATCAGACAAATTACCAGGGATCATTCACTGGTTGATGAGATGGTCAGGATGGGTGAGATAAATGCCGACGAGGCGAGAGTTCATCCGGACAAGAATATCATCACGAGAGCTGTCGGGGCAGCAGATCATGTGGAGGCAGATTTCTTTGAGGTCGAGCTATGTGAGGACGACAGGATTCTTCTGTGTACAGACGGACTTACCAATATGGTGAGAGATAAAGAAATATGCGATACTATTAGGCAAAATGATAATATCGAGACAGCAGCGTCACAGCTTGTCGCCATGGCCAATGCAAACGGTGGCCGCGATAATATCACGGTAATGATTATTAAACCATTTTAAGACGAGGTAATAACAGATGTTAGAGATAGGAAGTTTTTTATCGGATCGATATGAGATCCTAAGCAAGGTTGGCGCAGGCGGCATGTCTGATGTATACAAGGCAAAAGACCATATACTGAGCCGTTTTGTAGCTATAAAGGTTTTAAAGCAGGAGTTTTCGGAGGATAGTTCATTTGTGACCAAGTTCCGTGCTGAGGCACAGTCAGCAGCAGGACTTGAGCATCCAAATATCGTAAATATCTATGATGTAGGCAGCGAGAATGGTCTGTACTACATTGTCATGGAGTATGTCGAGGGTATCACACTTAAGACTTATATCGAGAAAAAGGGCCAGCTGTCATTCAAGGAGTCTGCAAGTATTGCAATCCAGGTGGCAAGGGGCATAGAGGCCGCTCACAATAAAAATATCATCCACCGTGATATCAAGCCGCAGAATATCATTATTTCTACAGATGGCAAGGTAAAGGTGACAGACTTTGGAATTGCAAAGGCTACATCTTCAAATACAATAAGCTCAGATGTGATGGGCTCAGTACACTATGCATCTCCGGAGCAGGCAAGAAACGGCTTCGTCGATGGCAGAAGTGATATTTACTCATTGGGAATCGTAATGTTTGAGATGGTTACAGGCCGTGTGCCGTTTGACGGTGATACCACAGTGGCAGTTGCACTGCAGCACTTACAGGAGGAGATTGCAAGGCCAAGCATCTACGCACCGGATCTGCCAATCAGCTTTGAGAAAATCATCTTAAAGTGTACACAAAAGACACCGGACCGCAGATACCAGACTATTGAGGAGCTTCTCACAGACATAAGGCGCTCTCTTGCGCATCCTGATGAGGATTTCGTCACAATAGCACCACTCGTTGACGGTGGCAAGACCAAGGTTATAAGCCCGGAGGAGCTTGACAAGATAAAAGAGGGCAGAGGTGTCGCAGAGGACTTAAACGATGATGATACCGATGCAGATAATGGTGATGAGTATGCTGACGATGAAGAAGATGATGATGAATATGATGAGTCACTCTTAGACGACGATGATGACGAAGAAGACGATGACGATGATGATGACGGCAAGCTTTTAAATCCAAAGATGGATAAAGCAATCACAATCATGGGTATAGTAACAGCCGTAATCATTGTAATAGTTATCATATATCTTGCACTTTCAGTGGCAGGAGTGTTTAAGTTTGGCGGCAAAAAGAACTCAGAGTCACAGCAGACAGAGTCACAGACACAGACCGAGTCTGAATCAGAGTCAGAGACACAGACTGAGACAGAGGGCCAGATGATTGACATCAGAGGCATGTCAGTGGAGGATGCTCAGAAGGCAGTAGACCGCTTAAAGCTTGACCTCACAGTATTTGCATTTGAGACAAAGCAGTCAGATGCAAAGGATGGCACAATCCTTGAGCAGGATGTCAAGGCCGGAGATACAGTAAAGCGTGGTTCACAGATTAATGTAGTTATCGCAGGAAAAGGTGATAGCACATCAGAGATGGTCAAGGTACCAAGTGTAATCGGAAAGACCAAGAGCTCAGCAAAGAGTACACTCGAGTCAGCAGGCTTTAGCGTCACCTTCGAGTATGGAGATTACAATGACAGTGTAGCAGCAGATGTAGTAACAGCACAGTCACCATCAGCAAAGAAACAGGCCGCAAAGGGCAGCACAGTAACAGTCACCCTCTCACCGGGCCAGAAGCCAATCACCGTGCCAAACGTAGTAGGTGCCTCACAGTCACATGCAGAAAGCGCCCTCGCAGGAGCAGGGCTCAAGTACACCTATGCCGACTCCCAGTACAGCGACACAGTACCCGCCGGCAGCGTAATCAGCCAGACCAAATCTGGTGAAACCGTAGCCGCGGGCACCACAATCACACTTACACTCAGTAAGGGTAAGCAGGAGATATCAACTAATGTAAGTAAAGGAATTAGTTATAGTGGAGAAGGAACTGTAGTAAAAGCAGAGTATAAGCTTGTAGGTAAAAGTGGAACTGTATACGATAAGGGTTCATATGAAAATACGTCATCATTTACAGTTTCCGGAACAATGAAAGAAGCTACAGGAAGTATTGTGGTTACTTGGACAGTTCAGACAGGGGAAACAGATGAAGCAGGAAATCCTGCAACTGTCACACTTGATCCAGTAACGTATAGCGTGCCATAAGCATAAGAGAAGTTAAATAATTATTATAAACCGGAATAGCAAAAAAGAAGTAGATATTGCCATAGCTTGGGGCAGCACGAGGAAAACGAGCCGTAGCGCAGCTACGTCAAGTTTTCCGTATCGCAATCATATTTGTAAATACACACAATACACATATAGCGCACAAAGCAGCAACCAAATACATGTCTTTATTGTAGCCACCGGATAGCACCCACGAAGTGGTGCAATCCGCACCCCACTCCCACACCAACCCGCGGACGAGAACCTGAACTCGCGGAGAGGAACTAAGGAAGCGGGGCAGGCATGTGTTCCGAGGAAAAAATATGAAATGCCCCGGGGTGCCATAAACCTACCGGGGAAAGAACAGGGCAGAGAAAGTCATAGCCTGTCCGTAGGAGAGCCCGGGGTTTGCTTCATATTTTTTAAGAGGAATATATGCCTGCCCCCGCCACCCACACAACCTCAAAGCGCGGCATGCATCCCCGCCGAAAGCGTGACTCCTGCAAATACAAAAGCACACAAGGAAAACCATGACAGGAAAAATTATTAAAGGAATTGCCGGCTTCTACTACGTCTACGTAGAAGAAACCAAAGAAGCAAAAGAAACTGCCACAGGCGGCACTCTCTACGAGTGCAAAGCAAAAGGCACCTTCAGAAAACAAAAGATAAAGCCGCTGGTTGGCGATATCGTCGACATAGCAGTCCTCGATGATGAAAAGCACATAGGCAATGTCGAGCGTATACTGCCACGGAAAAACGAACTTATCAGGCCGGCTGTGTCCAATATAGACATGGCCCTGGTTATTTTTGCATCCGCAAAGCCGGATCCCAATTTCAACCTGCTTGATAGGTTTTTGTGTATGATGGAGTACCAGCATGTCCCGGTTACTATATGCTTCAACAAAAAGGACTTAATCACACCTAAAGAGCAGCAGGAGCTTAAAAGCATATACGAGCCGGCTGGCTATAGAGTGCTTTTTACCAGCACGAAAACAGGTGAGGGCATAGATGAGATAAAGCACATTTTAGAGGGAAGGACGACCACGGTTGCAGGTCCCTCGGGAGTTGGCAAGTCATCTATCATCAACTGTCTGCAGGATGATGTTCAGATGGAGACCGGACATATAAGTGAGAAAATAGAGCGCGGAAAGCATACGACCAGACATTCTGAGATTATCCCTATAAAGGATGGCACGTATATCATGGATACACCGGGCTTTAGCTCGATGGATGTGCCGGGCTTTGAAAAGGAAGATCTGTGGACATGTTATCCGGAGTTTGTAGAGTATGAGCCATATTGCAGGTTTCAGGGCTGCAGTCATATAAATGAGCCGGACTGCGGTGTGAAGGAAGCTCTTGCAGATGGGAAAATATCGCAGGTGCGGTATGATAATTATAAGCTTTTATATGAGGAGCTTAAAAACAGACAAAAGTATTAATTTAAAGCATAATCAAACGGAGGAAAACATGAACTGTTTATCACCATCAATTTTATCAGCGGATTATTCAATACTCGGAGAGCAGCTTAAGCAGCTTGATGAGGCCGGAGCACAGTATGTGCATATAGATGTTATGGACGGCAGCTTCGTTCCAAGCATATCAATAGGACTGCCAGTCATAAAGACAATCAGAAAGTGCACAGAGCGTATGTTTGATGTGCATCTGATGATAGATGAGCCGGTCAGATATATAGATGATTTTGCGACAGCAGGAGCAGATATCATCACAGTCCATGCGGAGGCATGTAAGCATCTTGACAGGACTATCGAGGCAATAAAGGAAAAGGGTATACTGGCAGGTGTAGCATTAAATCCGGCTACTCCGCTCTCAGCCATAGAGTATGTGCTTCCAAAGGTGGACATGGTGCTTATCATGACTGTAAATCCGGGCTTTGGAGGACAAAAGCTTATTCCGTACACTGTAGACAAGGTACGCGACTTAAAGGCACTTCTTGAGAAAACCGCAAATAAGGCTGATATCGAGGTGGACGGTGGTGTTAATCTAGAGAACGTGGAGACACTGCTTGCAGCAGGAGCCAATATCATTGTTGCGGGAAGTGCGGTGTTTAGCGGAGATATAGAAGAAAATGTAAAGGGTTTTCTGAATATCATGATGTAACAGATGCAGGTTAAAACAAAAATGCTTCCGGGCCTGTAGCAAATGTGGATATGTTATTTATAAGAAGGTGGATAAAATGAGGTATTTGATTGTATGTGGTGGAAAAATAGATAAGGAATTCGGCTTAAATGAGATAAAGACTGACGGAATAGATGCCATAATTGCGGCTGACAGCGGAATGGATTTCCTGTACGAAAACAGTGTCACGCCTGATATAATTGTAGGTGATTTCGATTCAGCCACGACAAAGGCCTTAGAATTTTTTGAGAGAAAAGGACAGACCGAGATACACAGGCTCAATCCCATAAAGGATGATACTGATACAGAGTATGCCATAAGACTTGCCATAAGCGAGGGTGCACGAAGCATAGTGATGCTTGGAGCAACAGGAAGCAGAATAGACCATGTGCTCGGCAATATTTCACTTTTGGGAATAGGATTGGAAAGTAAAACTGATATCAGCATTATCGACACAAACAACCGTATAAGGATGTCAGATAAGCCGGTAACCATTGAAAAATCAGCACAGTATGGCAGGTTTGTATCTCTTATAGCACTGACAGACGACAATGAGGTAAGCCTTAAGGGCTTTAAGTATCCTGTTACTGATTATTCCTTTGACAGGTTTACATCGCTTGGCATATCCAATGAAATAGTCGATGATCATGCACTGATTGATATCCATAGAGGAAAATTTATCATTATTGAGTCAAAAGATTGACTTTTTAGGAGTTTTGGTCTACTATGGTTTTAGGATTATTTCGGAAAAGCCTGATTACAGGAGGATTGATATACACTGTGTCGGCTTTGGAACATGATGGGGTAATTAGATGATAGAGAAGTATTATAGCGGGGTAATCGAGCAGATTTACAATCGCATAGGAAAAGAGACTCGAAATATCGTAATGGCGAATTATAGCAATGATTTTTCGATTGAAAATCTTGAGGTTATAAGACGTTATCAAAGCAATGAGGATAACGTCTTTTTTGCATACAGTGAGTTCTCTTACAATACGCTGGTCGGAGCTTATGAGCCATTTTTGGACATCATATGTAATATGCACAGGCGCTTTATAGGCGGAAGCTTTGATGATTTCCAGAAGGAGTGCGGTGTGTACTATCTGCACAGACAGGTGTTAAACAGCTATTATGAGACAGGTGAGTGCTTCAGAGAGGAGACAGTGCTGTTAAATGAGGTGGCATACGAGCAGAGACGCATGACGATGGCCATAGCTGACATGCTCAAGAAGCTTTCTGAGGTGAAGCCTTTGATGATTGTGATAAACAGATTCCAGATGGCGTCTAAGAGTTCAATTGAGACCATCAAGTATCTGATTGACAATCCATGCGCCAATATCGGTATCGTGTTAGGTGTCAATGCCATAGTCAAGGGTACTGACAGTACTGTTGAGGTGTGGGATCGTATAGTTGAGTCGCTTGAGGACAGGAGCGCCATATACTATATAGGCAGTGCCGGACCGCTTAAAAATAACGTAAAAACTACAAATGATGATGAGCTGTATATCACTATGAACTTTGAGCAGAGCATCCAGGAAGCATCAAATATCATGGAGTTTCTGGATTTTGAGCAGGCAAGGAGAGGCTGCCGCATTATAGAGCATAAGCTTAAGTTTGAGGATGCATGGATTGATGAGAAAAGCCTGCGCCGCTTTTATATGGTCTATGCAAGGACGTCTGTTTTACTTGGAGAGATGTCCAAAGCGATTGAGCTCACGAATGAATACAAGGCGCTGATACCGGAAAATGACAGTGAGCATTATCTTTCGCTGTATTATTTCATGAAGGGCACCTGCTATATGTATCAGGGCAAGCTTGAGAAGGCCGGAAACAGTGCAAAGAGTGCCTATGACTATGCAGTTTTGGCAGAGGATGACACACTGATATTTAAGGCAGAGCTTTTGTCAGTCATGATAAAGATGTCAGGCTGGTACAATATATTCTTCTGTGTACAGGATATACCTGTCAGTGATGAAATTATAGAAAAGCTCATAAAGCACGGCTACAGGAATCATTTGGCACATATATATATTTACGCATACGACAATAGCCGGGATGTGGTGAAGCAGTCCTTTTATGATGAATCATTACTAAAGCATTTTACGAAGGGGCTTGAGCTTGCGAAGGAGATAGGAAATGAGCAGCTTGTGTATGATGCATATCAGAAGACTATTATGCTTGCCAGCACAAGCGGTCTCAATGAGATAGCCTTTTTATATGTTATCCGTACATACGAGTTCATGAAGGGGCACGGCAATATATATGTTGCGAGAGTGCTTACGTCTATAGGCTACAATTTAAGTGCCATGGGTAAAAATGAGCTGGTTGACAATTATTACAATGCTGCAATCAATATGTTATATTACCTGAAGATGCCGGAGGATATAGCTGAGGTGTATTATAACAAGTCTCTTAACTATATCATGCAGGGCAATTATAAGGAGGCTGTCCATGCACTTTTAGTTGCCATGAAGACTATTATAAAGCTTCATCTAAACAGCTTAAGAGTGTGCAACACGAGTAAGGTATATGCGCTTCTTGCGCTTGCATCTATATTTTCGGGTGACAGATTCAGCTGTGAGCGCTATCTGCTCAGCTGCAAGCAGTTTCTTAATTATGTCATCTACAGAGTAATTGACACCACAAGAACTGAGGCAGTCCATGACTATTCCAGATGCGATGATGAGATGTTCCTTTACTCCTTTGCATCAGCCATGCTCTTGTGGCACGATGGTGAAAAGGAAGAAGCCTTTTTACGTTTTGAGGATGCGGAGAGATATCTCGTTAATGCGGAGGGAAACGAATTTTTTGCATATTCGATATACAGGGAAAGCAGGATGAAGCTGTTTGAGCTGCTCGGCAAAAATGAGCTTATAGAGCATGAGAGAATACTTTTAGAGGCACACAATAAAAGGATGCATGAAATAGCAGAGGCAGCTCCGCTTGACATGTTAAAAAATATCAACCTAGAGTCACTGAGTGATGGCCATATCAATGAGCGGCAGATTAATATGCTTGTAAAGCAGCATGGGCTCGAAAAGGATTATCAGGGCTCAAAGCGTCAGATGGAGTTTATTTCCATATGGCAGACCATTATCGATGTCAATGACCAGAAGAAGGACACCATGATTGAAAATGCCATGAGCAATTTCATCAATCATTTCAGTCTTGACTGTGCGCTGATCATAGATCTGCACGCGAAGGAGCCACAGGTGCTTTATAATGATACGGGCTGTGATATGACAGATGAGGTTATAAAGGGCATATGTGATATCATGATAGACTATCCGGAGGGCATTGCCACATCAAAGATTGCAGAGGGCTTCTACGAGTATGAAAATGTCATCTCGTATTTCGGCGTGGATGATGTATGCTCATTTGTCGCAGTGCCTTTTATCAAGAATGATGCACTTTCAAGTGTACTCATAGCATATGTGCGCATGAAGGACAACTGGCATGGCTCAATCGAGCGATACATGCTCAATGAGGATGATCTGAGCATTTTCAAGCTGTTATTCAGAGAGCTTGAGTATTCCATTGCCCGTATTGAGGCAAATGAGAAGGCCAATGAGATGAACAAGAGGCTGAAGCAGGCAGCTGTCACTGACATGCTTACCGGTATCTATAACAGAGCAGGTATGTATCAGGAGATTGAAAAGCTTGAAAAGCGCATAAGTGTTACATCCGGTGGAATGGATGTGGGGCTTATGTTTATTGACCTGGACAACTTCAAGCATTATAATGATACGTATGGTCATGATGTGGGAGATTTGATACTTAAGGAGATGGCCTTTGTGTTCAAGGAAGTTGCTAAGGACAGAGGCTTTGTGAGCAGATATGGCGGTGATGAGTTCATCATAGTCATTGAGTCATGCGCCAGATACGAGCTTGAGAATATTGCAAAGGATATCTATGCGAGGATTGCAGAGGCGGATGGCTTCAGCAGCCAGATAAAGAAATATCTCAACCATGACGTGGAGTTTAAAGAGGAGAAGAATATCACCTGCTCCATCGGTATTTCATATGAGAGAAATGTCACAAGTGAGAGTCAGATTACTGAGCTGATTAAGAAGGCGGACGATCTGATGTATACAGTAAAGACAGGCGAGAAAGGACACTATGCATTCTTTTAAATCAGATGAATTTAAGATAAGAGTATTGACAAAGGACGATGCGGAGGAATACAATGCACTGCTTCGTTATGCTTTTCAGGTAACAGAGGCAGATCTTGCCGAGACCGGTTGGAAGGATGATGAAATCAAGCAGTCGAAGTTTCCGGTGCTTGAGAGAGCCGATGTGCTTGGCTGCTTGAATATCATAGACAAAAAAGAGGAGCTTGTGGCTCAGTTTGCTGTATATCCGCTCGATATGAATATATATGGTGAGCGCTACGAGGTAGGCTTTGTCACAAGTGTGTGCACGTATCCTGAGTACACCGGCCATGGTCTCATGAAAAAGCTTATGAGAAAGAGTCTTACGAGGATGCGAGATAGCAACAAGTCGTTTGCCCTTTTGTATCCATACTCCATACCTCTTTACAGAGGGCTTGGCTGGGAGATTATCTCAAACAAGATGACATATGTGATAAAGGACAGACAGATTCCTACAAAGCTTAAGGAGCCCGGCTATGTGCGCCGTGTGCAGTGGGATGACGAGCAGTTTAAGAAGCTTCATACTCACTTTGCCGCGAAGACTCACGGCTGTCTGTACAGAAACAATCTGGCTTGGGAGGAGTACTTCCGCTGGGATGAGGACGATACGATGGTCGCCATCTACTATAACGAGGATGACGAACCGTGTGGCTATATGGTGTATCTTATCAGCTCCGATGTCATGCACATCAAGGAGCTCATCTACTTAAACCGTGAGGCGCAGCTTGGTCTGTGGGAGTACATTCATGCGCACGATTCCATGATTGATGAGGTCAGAGGCAACAACTATTACAGCGAGCCCATCGCTTTTGAGCTCGATGACAGTGATATAAAGGAGACAATAAGACCATACGCCATGGGCAGAATCATCGACGTGGCGCAGTTTATATCACAGTATAACTGTGACCCGGATGGCCCGGGCGGCTGTTTTAGCTTTGAGATAGCAGATGAACTTCTTCCGTGGAACAATGGCACATTTGTCATTGATTTTGAGAAAGGGCACTGTGCTCTCACCGACAAAAATCCACAGTATCACCTAAGCATGTCTATTGGCACGTTTACCACACTGCTTTTAGGCTACAAGAGTGCTGAGAAGCTTTTGCAGATGGGTAAAATACAAACTACGTATGATGCTGTTGCAAAGCTTGACGATATTTTATATCATGAGATACCATATGTATCTGACTACATATAATGATTAGATACAATTCTGAATAACTACAAAGATTAATCATAAATGAGGGGCAAAATACCTTATGACCCTCATATCATTTTTATAATAAAGGAAAATAATATGTCAAATTATGTGATTAGCTGCTGTTCAACAGCAGATCTTACCAGGGAGCATATGCTCGAGAGAAATATTAAGTACGCGTGCTTTCACTATGAGCTTGACGGTAAAGAGTATATGGATGATTTAGGACAGTCCATGCCACTGCCGGATTTCTACAAGGCAATGGAGGCAGGTGCCATGACAAAGACCTCGCAGATCAATCAGGGGGAGTACATGGAGTACTTCAGGCAGTTTCTGGATGAGGGATATGATGTGCTTCATTGTACACTAAGCTCCGGTATATCAGGTACAGTCAACTCGGCAAGGCTTGCAAAGGAGGCTCTCAATGAGGAATACCCTGACAGAAAGATATATGTGATTGATTCGCTGGCAGCATCGTCAGGCTTTGGTCTTTTGATGGATAAGCTCGCTGACCTTAGGGATAGCGGCATGGATATTGATACACTGGCTGATTGGACCATGGAGCACAGACTTGAGGTGAATCACTGGTTCTTCTCATCAGACCTTACATTTTTTATCAGGGGCGGCCGTATCTCAAAGACCGCGGGCTTCGTGGGAAATGTGCTGAATATCTGTCCTTTCATGAATGTGAGCAATGAGGGAAAGCTTATTGTGCGTGAGAAAATCCGCACCAAAAAGAAGGCAATAAAGGAGATGCTTGTGAAGATGCAGGCACTCTGCAAGGATGGTGCCGATTATTCGGATAAGGTCTATATATCAAATTCTGCATGCTATGAGGATGCTAAAGCCGTAGCTGATCTGATAGAGGCTGCCTTCCCTAAGATGAAGGGAAAAGTAGAGATAAATGATATCGGTACGACTATAGGAAGCCACACCGGTCCGGGAACAGTTGCATTGTTTTTCTGGGGTAATAAGAGAGAGGATTAGCCGGATATTTTAGCCTAAATATCTGATTAGAATAATCAAAATCAATAAAGTTGATTATATTTTTATAAAAAATTAAATTACATCAATCAAAGTGATTAAATATAATCATTCCAATAACTGCGCTTATGTGTTACAATTATATCAGTTCAAACGAAAAGAGGTTTTAAGATGAAAGGATATGAAAAATACGAGCGCAGTTATTTTCTGCCTCCTGAATGCACTTATGACTGGGTTAAGAAGGATTATATAGATAAAGCACCACTGTGGTGTTCGGTTGATTTACGTGATGGCAACCAGGCTCTAATCGAGCCGATGAGTCTTGAGGAGAAGCTTGACTTCTTTAAGATGCTTGTAGATATAGGCTTTAAGGAAATCGAGGTAGGTTTCCCGGCAGCCTCTGAGACAGAGTTCAATTTCACGAGAGCTCTTATTGAGAGGGATATGATTCCTGATGATGTCACTATACATGTGCTGACACAGGCCAGAGAGCATATCATCAAGAAGACCTTCAAGGCACTTGAGGGAGCACCTAGAGCGGTTGTACATCTGTACAATTCCACATCTGTTGCACAGCGTGAGCAGGTGTTTAAGAAGTCAAAGGAACAGATAAAGCAGCTTGCAGTTGACGGAGCTATTTTACTGAGAGACCTTGCAGCAGAGACTGACGGCAATTTCCGTTTCCAGTATTCACCGGAGAGCTTTTCGGGCACTGAGGTGGATTATGCGGTTGATGTGTGCAACGCTGTGCTTGATGTATGGCAGCCAAAGGCTGATAATAAGGCCATCATCAATATCCCTACCACAGTAGAGAATGCTATGCCACATGTTTTTGCCACACAGATAGAGTATATCAACAAGCACCTCAAGTACAGGGACGGAGTAGTGCTTTGCTTACATCCTCATAATGACAGAGGCTGCGGTGTTGCCACATCAGAGCTTGGTGTGCTTGCAGGAGCTGAGGAGATAGAGGGTACGCTGTTTGGAAACGGGGAGAGAACAGGAAATGTAGATATCGTGACACTTGCCATGAATCTTTACTCACACGGAGTGGATCCACAGCTTGATTTTTCAAATCTGCCAGAGATCAGGGAGAAGTATGAGACATTTACCAGAATGAAAGTAGGCGAGAGACAGCCATATGCGGGAGACCTTGTTTTTTCTGCTTTTTCAGGCTCACATCAGGATGCGATCTCAAAGGGCATGGCATGGAGAGAGGAAAAGAAGCTTGATAAGTGGACGGTTCCATATCTGCCTATAGATCCAAAGGATGTCGGCAGGACATACGAGGCTGATGTTATCCGTATCAACAGCCAGTCAGGAAAGGGCGGAGTGGCATATATCCTTAAGCAGAGCTTCGGTATCAATGTGCCACAGCAGATGAGAGAGCAGGTCGGATACATGGTCAAGCAGGTATCGGACGAGGAGCACAAGGAGCTTTCACCTGAGTGGGTACACAGTATCTTTACAGACAATTATGTGGATTTTCATCCATATTTCACTATACCGGAGTGCCACTTTAAGCAGGTAAACGGCATTTTCGCAGAGGCAGTTATTTTACACAATGACAGCACCAGAAAGGTAGATGCCAATGGAAACGGCCGTCTCGATGCAGTCAGCAATATAATTAAGCAGTATTTTGACATCAGCTTTGAGCTCACTGTATACGAGGAGCATGCGCTTTCACACGGATCTTCATCAAAGGCTATGGCATATGTGGGTATCACAGTTGACGGCAGTATGTTCTGGGGCGCAGGTGTGGATGAGGATATCATCAAGGCATCAATCGGAGCGCTTGTTGTTGCGGTAAACCATTACCTTGCCACCAAGGCTGACAGTCACGTGAAGGATGAGCGCTATATTGCCATGCTCAACTTCATCCAGGCCAACTACAAGACAGTATCGCTTGCAGACATGGCGGCACAGTTCAACCTGACAGAGCCGTATATCTCCAAGTACATAAAGGAGAAGTCAGGCAAGACTTTCGGGGAGCTGGTCACCAATGCCAAGATGAAGAAGGCACGTACACTGCTGAGAAACAGCATCACAACTGTTGAGAATATCGCAATCGAGGCAGGATATCAGAACGTGGAGCATTTTAACAGACAGTTCAAGAAGCTGTATGGAATGACACCGCTTGAGTACAGAAATTCAAGCACAAAATAAGCGGATACAGCATTTTAATATAACCGGATCAATATGCTAAATGACAATTCATTCAGCTGTATTGGTCCGGTTTGCTTTTTAGTATTGCATTTTTTGTGTGAAAATCTGCATTAAAATTGTATAAAAATGGGGACAATGGGCTATTGATTGTATTTTATCAAGTAATTTGTTGTTTTTACAACGGATTATATGTACAATGCGGGTATAATATAAATAAAAGATAATTATTCAGAACTACTGATAACAAAGCAGATATTGAAAATTTGTGTTTGGGATGAATAGTTATAATAAAAAGCAACTATTTGAATTATAGTTTAAGAAAGAGAGGAACGTACATGAGCAATAAAACTAGCGCAGTTGTTAAGACAAACCCAAGAAAGGCTGTCATGATCGGATGTGGATTCGTTGGTTCGGCATCAGTTTTTGCACTTATGCAGAGCGGTCTTTTTTCTGAGATAGTTCTCATTGACGCTGATAAGGACAAGGCTGAGGGAGAGGCGATGGATATAAGCCACGGTATTCCTTTTGCCAGACCTATGAAGATATATGCAGGCGGTTATGATGATGTGGCAGATGCTGCTATCATTGTTGTTTCTGCAGGTGCAGGCCAAAAACCGGGCGAGACAAGACTTGATCTGGTAAATAAAAATGTTGCAATCTTCAAGAGCATCATTCCGGAGATTGCAAAGAGAAATTTCGGTGGAATCTTACTTATCGTTGCAAACCCTGTAGATATTTTAACACAGGTGGCACAGAAGCTTTCAGGACTTCCTGAGGAGCGTGTCATCGGTTCAGGTACCGTGCTTGACAGTGCAAGACTTAAGTACGCGCTTGGAGAGCACCTTGAGGTGGACAGCCGAAGCGTACATGCATTTATAGTAGGTGAGCATGGAGACAGTGAGGTGGTTGCATGGTCATCAGCCAATGTTTCCGGAGTGGAGCTTCACAAGATGTGCGAGATGAGAGGGCACTACAAGCACAAGGAGAATACAGATGAAATCGCTGCAAACGTAAAGAACAGTGCTTACGAGATAATCAACCGAAAGCATGCGACATATTATGGTATCGCTATGTCGGTCAGACGTATCTGCGAGGTAATCATGCGTGATGAGAAGTCTATTCTTCCTGTTTCACACATGATGCACGGACAGTACGGCATCGACGGTGTGGTTCTCTCAATGCCTGCAATCGTTGGAGCAAACGGAGTGGAGAGCGATATCCCAATCGAGTTAAACGGTGAGGAAGCTTTAAAGCTCAAGGAGTCTGCTGATGCACTTAAGAGCATACTTGACGGGCTTGAGCTGTAAATATCAGGCTCTTAATATTAATTTTGTAATATTAAACTTATATAAAATACTATAAATTCAGTATGGTTTGGGGTATAATGATAACTGTCGGGCTGCATATATTATGTGCTCGGCGGTTATTTGATTTTATGGCAGATAATTATTTAGAATTACCGGGAAAAAGGAGTATATATAATGAGCGAAAGAAAACAAATCCATCAGGAGTTTCTGACAGGCGAAAGAGCCCTGTTTGCAAGTAACGACCTGGATATATATGATACAATTTTTGATGACGGAGAGTCACCTCTTAAGGAGAGCCATGGCATTAGCCTGACAGGCTGTTTTTTTAGATGGAAATATCCGCTATGGTACTGTAGTGACATAGCTGTAAAGGACTGTACATGGTTTGACATGGCGCGTGCGGGTGTCTGGTATACAGACAATATCTCAGTCACAGATTCAATAGTTGAGGCACCTAAGAACTTCAGGCGCTGCAATAACCTAAAGCTTAAAAATGTGACATTTCCAAATGCCCAGGAGACCCTCTGGAGCTGTGATCATGTCGATATCGAGAATGTCTCGGCAAAGGGAGATTATTTTGGCATGAATACAAATAATCTTATCATGAAGAATTTCCAGCTGGTCGGCAACTATTCGTTTGACGGCTCAAGAAATGTAGAGGTGCACGATTCAAAGCTTATCTCAAAGGATGCCTTCTGGAATACGGAAAATGTCACAGTCTATGATTCATTTATTACAGGTGAATACCTTGGCTGGAACGCAAAGAATCTGACACTGATAAACTGCACAATCGAGAGCTTGCAGGGGCTTTGCTACATCGACAACCTCGTTATGAAAAACTGTAAGCTCATAAACACTACATTGGCATTTGAGTATTCTTCGGTAGATGCAGAGATTTGCAGTAAGGTGGACAGTGTTTTAAATCCGACAAGCGGAGTGATAAGGGCAAAGGAGATTGGCACACTGACTATCGAAAAGGACAGAGTTGACCCATCAAAGACTAAGATAATATGTGAGGGAAAATAATCTATGTATGATTTTGACACCGTTGTAGACAGAAGAAATACAGGCTCACTAAAGTGGGATGTGGCAGAAAATGAGCTCCCGATGTGGGTAGCAGATATGGATTTTAAGACAGCTCCACAGATAATAGAGGCAATATCAGAGCGTGTTTCTCACGGAGTGTTTGGCTATTCCATCATTCCGGATGAGTGGAATGATGCGTATATTTCGTGGTGGGACAGACGCCATGGGCTTAAAATCGAAAGAGACAGCCTGATTTTTTGCACAGGGGTCGTACCGGCCATATCATCTACAGTGCGAAAGCTCACAACACCCGGTGAAAATGTGCTTATCATGACGCCGGTATACAATATATTTTTTAATTCCATATTTAATAACGGCGTAAATGTGCAGGAAAGCCCGCTTGGATATGAAAACGGCAGATATTTTGTGGACTATGACAGGTTGGAGCATGACCTTTCCAATCCACAGACCTCGCTTATGATATTTTGCAACCCTCACAATCCGTGCGGTATCATCTGGACAAAGGATGAGCTTGCGAAAATAGGTGCACTCTGCAGGAAGTACAATGTGACGGTCATATCAGACGAGATACACTGCGACATCACAGCACCGGGAAAATCATACGTGCCGTTTGCGGCAGCATCAGAGGACTGCGCCGATATAAGCATCACCTGTATTGCTCCGACCAAGTGCTTTAATATGGCAGGCTTACAGACTGCGGCAGTGATGGTGCCAAATAAATTTTTGCGCCACAAAGTATGGCGCGCATTAAATACAGACGAGGTGGCGGAGCCAAACGCATTTGCCATCACGGCAGCAGTTGCAGCGTTCACAAAGGGTGAGCCGTGGCTTGAGGAGCTCAGAAAATATCTCTGGGAAAACCGCAAAACAGTCTGTGACTTCGTGGCAGAAAACCTGCCGCAGATACACATAGTGGATGCCGATGCGACATACCTCATGTGGCTTGACTGCAGTGCACTCACAGATGATTCTGTGGCATTTACGCAGATGATTCGTGAAAAGACAGGCCTTTATCTGTCGGAGGGAGCTGAGTTTGGAGGCAATGGCCGTTACTTTGTGCGATTAAATATCGCATGCCCCGGTTCAGTGCTTATGGAAGGGCTGGAAAGGTTAAAAAGAGCTCTCGTTTAAGCTGAATATGTACATTTTTTAAAATAAATAAGACCGGTGATCAGCCGGTCTTATCTGGTATAATTAAACATTTATGGCATACAAGATTTAGAAATATATCATGCATACGTTTGTTTTCTGATTCGATAGTTAGTATACACTAACACGAATTAGAAGTCAATAACAAATATGGGATTTTGATATTTTTCTGAATTTTTATAAATCACGTACAAATCAAAAGAAAAGTTTTGCAAACAATAAAATGTATGTTATAATAATATAACTGAATTAAAACGAACGAAAATAAACTCACGGGGGTATTCGAAATGCGAAACAATGAATCATCAGAAAACTATTTAGAGACCATACTTATTCTCAGCAAGAAGCTTCCTGTGGTACGCTCAGTTGATATAGCAAATGAGCTTGGATTTAAGAAATCCAGCGTGAGTATAGCCATGAAAAACCTTAGAGAGAAAAACAATATCACAGTTAGTGATGCAGGCTTTATCACACTCACAGAGTCAGGAAGACAGATAGCAGAGATGATATACGAAAGACATGAGCTTTTGTCAGAGTGTCTTGAGAAGCTTGGTGTTGATAAGGAGATTGCAGCAGAGGACGCATGCCGTATAGAGCATGTCATCAGTCCTGAGAGCTTTGAAGCAATCAAGAAGCATATACATAAGAGCTGATATATGAAACCAGTACCGCAGGGTACTGGTTTTTTAGTGTATCGTTTTTCTTGTATATATGAGAAAAATCATCTATAATAGTGAAGCTGTAATCGGCGACATAAAATCTGAAAGGGGAAAAGATGAAACAGATATTAAAATATTTAAAGGAGTACAAAAAGGAATGCATCTGTGCTCCGTTATTTAAGCTGCTGGAAGCATCCTTTGAGCTTATAGTACCGCTTGTCATGGCGGCAATCATTGATAACGGAATTACGGCTTCGGATAAGTCATATATATGGAAGATGGGAGGCGTGCTGGTGCTGCTTGCGGCAGTCGGTCTGATAAGCTCGGTCACAGCACAGTATTTTGCGGCAAAGGCGGCAGTCGGTTTTTCCACAAAGCTTCGCCATATATTGTTTGAAAAGATAGAGTCACTGTCATTCTCAAAGATGGATACAGTGGGCACATCGACACTTATCACGAGGATGACAAGCGATATAAACCAGGTGCAGTCAGGAGTCAATCTGGTACTTCGACTCTTCCTTCGCTCGCCATTTATTGTATTCGGAGCTATGGCGATGGCTTTTACAGTAAATGTAAGAGCGGCAATGGTTTTTGTAGTTACCATACCTCTGCTTTCAATAGTGGTATTCTCAGTTATGGCTGCAAGCCTTCCGCTTTACAAAAAGGTGCAGAGCTCTCTTGACACAGTGCTTTCACACACCAGGGAGAATTTAGAGGGAACCAGGGTTATAAGAGCTTTCAATAAGCAAAATGATGAGATTGACAGCTTCAACAGGGACAACGAGCTTTTAACCAATATGCAGCAGGTTGTAGGACGAATCTCAGCACTCACCAATCCTCTGACTTTTATCATTATAAATATCGCAACAATCGCAGTTATCGTATCAGGCGGCAAGCAGGTATACGCAGGAATCCTCACACAGGGTGAGGTTGTGGCACTTGTAAACTACATGTCACAGATACTTGTCGAGCTGATAAAGCTTGCAAACCTCATCGTACAGGTGACAAAGGCAGTGGCGTGCGGTAATCGTATAGCGGATGTGCTTTCTATTCCGTCAAAGCTTCCTGAGAAAAATCCTAAGCTCATTGGTGCAAAGGATGGCGCACCTGAGGTTGAGTTTGACCATGTCTGCATGACCTATGAGGGAGCGGCCGATGAGACACTCACAGATATAAGCTTTACAGTGCAAAAGGGGCAGACAATCGGAATCATCGGTGGTACAGGTTCAGGAAAATCTAGCCTTGTAAACCTTATCCCGAGGTTTTATGATGCCACAAAGGGTACTATAAGGATTCAGGGAAATGATATAAATGACTACGATGCAGTGCAGCTTCGAGACAAAATCGGTGTTGTAATGCAAAAGGCAGTGCTTTTTGCAGGAACGATAGCCGACAACCTGCGCTGGGGCAAAAATGATGCCACAGAGGAGGAAATGTGGAAGGCGCTCGATATAGCACAGGCGACAGAGGTTGTAAAGGGCAAAGAGGGAGGCCTTGACTACATGATAGAGCAGGGCGGCAAGAACTTATCAGGCGGTCAGAAGCAGCGTCTTACAATTGCCAGAGCGGTTGTAAAGGATCCTGACATACTGATACTTGACGACAGTGCATCGGCACTTGATTTTGCTACAGATGCGAGTCTTCGCGCGGCATTAAAGGGCATGCATGGTGACAAGACAATATTTATCGTGTCACAGCGTACCTCATCTATCCAGTTTGCGGACAATATCATAGTGCTCGACGACGGACAGATGGTTGGCTTCGGACCTCATGAAAAGCTGCTTGAGACATGCGAGACCTACAAAGAGATATATGATTCACAGTTTAAAAAAGAGTCGGATATGACCAGACAAAAGGAGGTGTAGAGTATGGCTATGGATAATGCGAAGATGAATAAAGCAGGCACAATCCGCAAGGTATTAAGCTACATGAAGAGATATATTCCTTTGCTTGTAATTTCACTTGCCCTGTCTGTTGTTACAGTGGCGCTTACGCTCTATTTTCCAATTCTCACAGGACGCGCAATTGATTTGATTGTAGGAAAAGGAAAGGTTGATTTTACGGCTATGACAGCCATCCTCACGAGAGCAGCAATAATAGTCGTCATAGCGGCAGCAGCCCAGTGGCTTACAAATATCTGCAACAACAGGATGACCTACAACATAGTGAGGGATATAAGGCGTGATGCATTTTTAAACATTGAAAAAATGCCACTTTCCTATATTGACAGCCACTCACACGGTGATATGGTCAGCCGTATCATCGCCGATGTAGATACATTTTCAGAGGGACTTTTGATGGGCTTCACACAGCTCTTTACAGGAATCGCAACAATAGCAGGCACGCTTATTTTCATGCTTACAATAGATGTGAAGATATCATGCATTGTAGTGCTCATCACACCTTTGTCACTTTTTGTGGCAAGCTTTATCACTAAAAAGACTTATTCCATGTTCCAGCTACAGACAAGAACAAGGGGAGAGCAGACATCACTCATCGATGAGATAGTAGGCAATGAAAAGGTCGTACAGGCCTTCAACCATGAGGATGAAGCGCTTGAACAGTTTGACGAGATAAATGACAGATTACAGAAATGCTCACTGAGGGCAACATTTTTCTCAAGTCTTACAAATCCGTGTACACGTTTTGTCAACAGTCTTGTGTATGCCGGAGTCGGAATTTTTGGCGCCATGAGTGCACTCACCGGCGGAATCACAGTAGGACAGCTTTCATGCTTCTTATCATACGCCAACCAGTACACCAAGCCGTTCAACGAGATATCGGGTGTCATAACAGAGCTTCAGAACGCACTTGCCTGTGCTGCTCGTATCTTCGAGCTGATTGAGGAGAAAAAGGAGATACCGGATGCTTCGGATGCGGTAATACTTGAAGAGGCTGACGGACGTGTGGACATAGAGGATGTTTATTTCTCATATGTGCCGGATAAAAAGCTTATCGAGGATTTCAATCTCCATGTAAAGCCTGGACAGCGCGTGGCTATCGTAGGTCCGACAGGATGTGGAAAGACGACTATTATCAATCTGCTTATGAGATTTTATGATGTAAACAGTGGAACAATTAAGGTGAGCGGACATGATATCAGAAAAATCACGCGCGAGAGTCTTCGTGACAACTATGGCATGGTGCTTCAGGAGACATGGCTCAAGAAGGGCACAATCCGTGACAATATCATAATGGGAAAGCCTGATGCCACAGATGAGGAAATCATTGCAGCAGCAAAGGCATCCCATGCCCACAGCTTTATCAGACGTCTGCCGAAGGGCTATGACACTGAAATCGGTGAGGACGGCGGCAGCCTGTCACAGGGACAGAAGCAGCTATTATGCATCACAAGAGTCATGCTCTGCTTACCGCCTATGCTGATATTGGATGAGGCTACATCATCGATTGATACACGAACAGAGATTAAGATTCAGAAGGCATTCCTTACCATGATGCAGGGCAGGACAAGCTTTATAGTGGCTCATCGTCTGTCTACCATCAGGGAGGCTGATATTATCCTTGTTATGAAAGACGGAAAGATTATAGAGCAGGGCAATCATGAGAGTCTGCTTGCAGCCAATGGATTTTATGCAAATCTCTACAATAGCCAGTTTGCATAGCATAGGGCTATAGAAATACGGGGCGTAAGCCGCCGGAGTGACTGCCATACAGCATAGGCACTCTCTCGTTCGCTACGCTACTCTGCCAAGATACTGTACGAATTATGCTTTTAGGGCTTCTATGCCCGACAAAACCGTCGAAACGCGCCGTCCATGGCGCGGTTCTCCTTGAGCTCCCATCCGTGGGAGCTCATTTTTGTGTATCGTGTGCATAATTCTACAGTATCTAGGCAGCTACGCTATGCGCTTACGAAAGAGCGCCTATGCTGTATGGCAGTCACTCCGGCGACTTACGCCCCTTACGCTGTGGCTGAAATGGGGGAGGATGTATGCGCTCCCGCGGTATGTGGGGCTGGTCGTCTTCCCGTATTATTGAAAAATACCAAGCAATCCACACCTATTGTGCAGCATCAGGAGCCACATACGAGTATGCATTGGACATCTTTGCAGCATTGTTTGTCAGAGTGACAGCCTCTCTGTAGTAGGCAACAACAGGAGTGCCCTTATCCACAGCGTTGAACAGCTGCTCTGCAAAAGCAGGCGGCACATTGATACATCCGTGTGAGCCTGAGGTTTTGTAAATTGTTCCTCCGAAGGTATCACGCCAGCTGGCATCATGGATACCTATATTGTAGGCAAACGGCATAAAATAGCTGACAGGAGAAGAGTATCCCTCGCCGACAAGAGTAGCATTTCTCTGTTTGTAAACAATCTTGTATACACCGTCTACAGAGCCATTCTGACGGGCGAGATTACCTGATACGAAATCAGACTCCATCTGGAGAGCACCATCCTTGTAATACCACATGTGCTGCTTTGTGTAGTCAATCTCTATGTATGTATTACCTATGTCGTCAGCGCCTCGGTAGAGTGCTGTCTGCTCGTAAACAGGCTCTCTTTCCACTGGCTTGCCTCCCTCTAAATCTGAAAGGAGCTGGGCTTTCTCATTTTTCTTGCTGACTACCCATCCGTAGTCTCCACCACCTATTTCAATAGTGTCACCGGACGATGTTTTGAACGAGCGCTTGCGGCCGAAAGTATTGTACTTGGAAGCAAGCTGCTGGACATATTTAGTGACCTTGGCATCATCTATGCTCACGCTGCCGTCATCTGAGATACTTAGCATATCAAGGATTTTGGCTGAGTCAAGCTTCTCGTCGGCACCTTCAATTTTGTAAGTGACGGTTGAAGCAGTGTATTTGTCGAGGGCTTCTTTTTCATTTTTGATAGTATCACTGTTTTTTGTGATTTTTGGAGCTTCATAACAGTCATCACTTAAGGTAAGCTTTGGAAGCTCGTTGTCCAGGGCGTCCTTTACCTCGGCAAGGATGCTGTCATATATCGGCTTGCAGCCTTTTTTCTCTTCAATCACATCGTATTCGCCGTCTTTTATCTCGATATGGGCATCCTCCGGATTTTCAATGTAGTCATCACTGAAAATATCAAGAGCCTTGAGCTTTTCCGCCAAAGCGGCATCGTTATATTTGGACGAACCCTTTAGAGTATAGTTTTGAGCTTTGAAGAGACTGACAGGCCATGTAAAAGCATTCTGACTTTTTAGGATTTGCTTCTCGTCACCGTTTGAGACATATTCATAGGAAAAATCAGGTCCCTTAAGTGAAAAGCTGTTGCCTTTTCTATCAGTGATTGTGAGCAGATAGTCGCGGCTTAGGGCTGTATTTTTTTCTAATGCCTCTTTTGCAGTTTTCCCTGCGTATTTTACAGAGTTAATCTTTGTGTTGAACAGATAGTGGCTGCTAAAATAAAAGGTAAAGCCAAGATAAACAGCCAAAAGCACACCAAGCACAACGGCGCAGGTTATAAGCACTTTTTTCTTCATGTAAATCGACCTCCTTGGAGATATGCTGTTGCTGCCCACACCGGGGTGTAGACAGCAGCTAAAATCAGTTACATTTGTGAAGATGTGACACATCCATATAGTCAGGCAGACCATTCTTGTAGGCTACAGCGGTTTCTCCCTGAATAAGTGGTTTTAAGTATTCGATAAGTTCAGGCTTCACATCATTGCCCGCATCATTGATCCACTCTCTTGGCACAGACTTGGCCTCGTTTGCGATATCCTTGATAGCAGAATATGTGTATTCCACCTGATAAGGATCATTTGAGATGCGCTTTAAGCATACCATTGATGCGGTCACACCCTCTGCTGCAATAGTGACACCCTTTTTACCCTGAGCAAAAGATTCCTCGATATCGGTTAATGATGCAAGGTGTGAGGCACAGCGCTGGAGCACATTTACCTCTACAGAGCGCACCTTGACACCGATGTTTTCCTTTACGATGAACTCAAGAGCTTTTCCGGCACCGCTTAGCTGCTGGTGTCCGAACTGGTCACATGCGGCCTTTGATGATGTAATGTATGAGCCGTCTGCGTCATGTATTCCTTCGGATACGGCAACTATTACATTGTTAGTGTGCGCAAGGGCTTCTTTTATATCGGCAACAAATTTGTCCTTGTCGAAATTCACCTCAGGCAGATAGATGAACTGAGGCGCTGTATTGTACTCATTACGTGCGAGAGCGGAAGCGGCAGTGAGCCATCCTGCGTCACGTCCCATGATTTCAACGATTGTAACACTCTTAACAGCATAGATAAAGGTATCATGGGCTATCTCAAGCATGCTTGATGCGATATATTTGGCGGCAGAGCCAAAGCCCGGAGTGTGGTCTGTCATGCACAGGTCATTGTCGATGGTCTTTGGAATCCCTATAATTTTCACATCACTGTTGATTTTTTTTGCATAATCGGATAACTTTAATACGGTATCCATCGAATCATTTCCACCGATGTAAAAGAAAGCTTTTATAGAAAGCTTATCGAATTGGTGGAAGATGTATACATATGGTGAATCATCATCCTTGTAATCAGGGAGCTTGTGGCGGCATGAGCCAAGATACATGGCAGGTGTGGTCTTAAGCTTTTCAAGATTAGCATCATCTGCAAAAATATCTGACAGATTGAGATAATTTTCATTTAATATGCCGAGTATTCCGTTTACGGCGCCATAGCAGATATCGTATTTTTCAGAGCTTTTTACTCCTGAGATGACTCCTGCAAGGCTTGCGTTGATTGCAACAGTTGGGCCGCCTGACTGGGCGACGATACAGTTTGACTGATTCATTGTAATCTCCTTATTGTGTATTTTAACTATTCTCTTCTGTAAGAATAGTTATGGTATAACTTTAAAATGACTAATGAAGGCGCATGGCATATGCACCGCATAATCATATAGATTGTAGTATCAAACATTATTTTTAGCAAGGGTTAAAATGAAAAATATGAATAAATACGAGAATTGCTTATTGTGTCCCAGAAAATGTGGCATAAACAGAAGAACCGGACAAACAGGCGTATGTGGCGTTTCATCTGAAATAAAGGTGGCGCGAGCAGCACTTCATTATTGGGAGGAGCCGTGCATATCAGGAAAAAGAGGAAGTGGGGCAGTTTTTTTCTCAGGCTGCAGCCTGCACTGCGTGTTCTGCCAGAACAGGGAAATTTCTGACGGAAAAGAGGGAAAGGTAATCAGTAAAGAGCGGCTGAGTGATATCTTTATGGAACTTGCTGACAAAGGCGCAAATAATATCAATCTGGTCACACCGGGGCAGTATATCCCTGATATAGTGTGGGCGGTAAACGATGCAAAAAGCCGCGGCATGAAGCTTCCTATTATATACAATACGAGCGGATATGAAAATGTGACAGAGCTAAAGCTGCTTGAGGGTATAGTGGATGTGTACCTTCCGGATTTTAAATATATGGACAGTACGCTTTCGGCAAGGTATTCAAGGGCAAAAGATTATCCGTCTGTCGCAAAGCAGGCGCTTTCAGAGATGGTCAGGCAGCAACCGGATGTCGTGATTGACGATTCGACAGGACTCATACAAAAGGGAGTTATTGTGCGACAGCTTCTACTGCCGGGACATGTGAATGATGCAAAGGATGTACTTAAGTACCTGTATGATACATATCATGATCACGTATATATAAGCATGATGAGCCAGTTTACGCCGATTGCACTAAAGGATTATCCTGAGATAAACCGCACAGTGACAAGGAGAGAGTATGAAAGGCTTGTTGACTATGCCCTCGAAATAGGAATCACGAATGCATTTATACAGGAGGGTGACGTGGCAAAGGACAGCTTCATTCCGGCATTTGACTGTGAGGGAGTATAATATTTACCGTTTTTCTTAATAAAATAGTAAGAATTGGCAGGCAAAAATGACTGGATTTTGTGACGCCGGTGTAGTACTATGGTTATGTGATATTTTTTAGCTGTGAAGGTACTGAACAGTTACGATATTTTGTTATTACTCACATCCCGGTGTGACAGACGATAATGTTTTTAATCACACAGGATACATCATTCAATAGAGGATACAGTGATGAAAAATATAGAAGAACAGCAGATAATAATTGAATGTCCGAATACTATCTTTCATCTATACATTGACAGTGAGGATGAGCTTTCAAAGGTTAAGGTGTTTATGAACAATATGAAGAATGTTGATTCGATAAGTCTGCATGATATATACAACTGGTGCAACAGACAGCATGTGCAGTACACGACGACATTTAATTATGACAGTAAAATGACCTTGACAGAAATGATAAAATCCTACATATTTTACTTCAGACAGAAGCTAAGATATGTAAATAATAGTGATAGGATGATAGAAACATGAGATACCCTGAATTTCTAAAGGATAGAGGAACAATAGGCTTTGTGGCGCCTTCGATGGGCTGTACAACAGAGCCGTACAGGAGTGCCTTTGACAATGCCATTAAAAGGTTTCACAGCATGGGTTATAAGACGATAGAGGGACCTAACTGCAGGTGCGACAGTGGCATAGGTATCAGCAATACACCTAAGAAGTGCGCAGAAGAGCTGAACGAGAGCTATGCTTCTGCTGACAGTGATGTGCTTATATCCTGTGGTGGTGGCGAGCTGATGTGCGAGGTAGTGCCTTATATCGATTTTGAGCGCGTGAAGCAGTCAAAGCCGAAATGGTACATGGGCTATTCTGACAATACGAATTTCACATTTTTGGAGGCTACTATTGCAGATACAGCAGGTATTTACGGGCCGTGTGCGGGCAGCTTTGGCATGGAGGTGTGGCATGAGTCACTTACCGATGCATTTAATCTGCTTTGTGGCAGGAAGCTTTCATTTACCAATTACCCTATGTGGGAGAAGGAATCGATAAAGGATGAGAATGCTCCGTTTGTGGGCTACAACCTGACTGAAAAGTCGTGTATCAGCTCTATTCCTGCGGTGGCAAAGGAAAGCAGGCTTACCATGAGAGGCAGGCTGCTTGGTGGCTGCATGGATTGTCTTATCAATCTGCTTGGTACATCGTTTGACCATGTAAGGGAATTTAATGAGCGCTACAGTGATGATGGTATCATATGGTTCCTTGAGGCTTGTGACCTTAATGTGATGGGCATGAGAAGGGCTATGTGGCAGATGAAAAATGCAGGATGGTTTTCAAATGTAAAGGGCTTTCTTATCGGACGACCGGCGCACTTCGGAGAGGAAATGTTTGGCATAGACCACAGACAGGCGCTTTCATCACTGCTTAGAGAGTTTAATGTGCCAATCATCATGGACCTGGATATAGGTCATATGTCGCCGATGATGCCTGTGGTATGCGGAAGCATGGCAGATGTCAGCTTCGACGGAAGCAGCTTTACAATTTCGTATGATATAGAGCAGTAGATTGGAGGAAAAATGATTAGATTAATAAAGAAAAAAGCAAAGAGTATTGTATGTAGCGTGCTTGCTGCGGTGACACTGTTTACAATGAATCCGGCTGTATTTGCAACAGAGACAGCTACGCAGACTGATACAGTTTCAAGCGTTGATGTATCAGGCAGTGACTCAGCTGATAAGAGTAACACAGACAGTACTGCAGACAGCACAACGACAGCCGGCAGTGAGGCAAACGACAAGGTGACCATCAGCAAAAATGATAAGCCATACTTAAGTCTTGGAGCAGACCTTACACCGGATCAGAGAGCGACAGTGCTTGGATTTATGGGAATCGAGCTCACTGATCTGGACAATTACGATGTGGTCTATGTAAATAATGATGAGGAGCACAAGTACCTCGATTCATACATCAGCAAGAGCGAGATTGGCACAAGGTCACTTTCCTCAGTACTCATTACAGAGGATAAAAAGGGTGCGGGTCTTAGTGTTTCCACACACAATATCAATTACTGTACGGTAGGAATGTACAAGAATGCGCTTGCCACAGCAGGCATAGCTGATGCTAAAATCATAGTCGCAGGACCGTTCCCTATTTCCGGAACGGCAGCACTTGTAGGCACACTAAAGGCATACGAGGAGATGACAGGCAAGAAGCTTGACGACAAGGTGACAGACGCAGCGATGGATGAGCTTGTCACAACAGGAGAGCTCAACAAGAGCATTGACGGCGATTCGCAGGATATCGAGGCAATGATTGCAGACCTAAAGAAGCAGCTTGCCGATGGAGGGCTCAAGGATGAGAGCCAGATAAAGGATGCGATAAAGGAGGCTGCAAAGGATTACGACCTGAAGCTTTCTGACGATGATATTGCAAAGCTGACATCGCTTCTTATGAAGCTTAAGGATGCCAATATCGACTGGGATTCAGTAATTAACCAGGCACAGGACTGGGCATCAAAGCTTGGCGATAAGATAAATGACCCGGGCTTCTGGGAAAAGATTGGTAACTTTTTCATGGATTTATGGGATAAGATAAAATCCCTGTTCAGCTAGAAAAGCTACAGGAGACAGTAAGAATAAGCAGAATATGAATCAGACAACTCCCTGAAACGTAAGCATTAGCTGCACGTTGAAGGGAGTTTTTTTATCATTAATAAAAAAATAATAAATTTCTGCCGAATACATTGATACAAAGGTCATATTCTATTATAATTAAATGGATAATGGATTAATGTAAACAATGCACATAAGAAAGATGGGATTTGATGATAAAGATAAATAAATTTCTGGCAGCCTCTGTCGTTACATTGTCATTAGCCGCATGTGACCTGGCACCATACAGCAGCATAGCAGTCTATGCGGATCAGGCGGCTAAGGTTGTGTGTGATGAGAGATACTGGGTAGCGGCGAGAAGCGGACCGGGCACAGAGTATGAGCTGGAGCACAAGCTTTCAAACGGCAAGGATATCACTATTCTTGAGCAGACCACAGGTGCAGACGGCAAGGTGTGGTACAAGGCGAAGTACAATCTGGCAGCAAATAACGAGGAGTGTGTCAGCTATATAAGGTCTGATTTTGTATCAGCAGGTACCGGCACAGCTGCATCAGACAATGCGCAGACAGGGGATGCTTCGGCAGACACCGGCAATGCGGATGCCATACAGCAGAATAATGAGGAGCAGCTTGCCCTTGCAACCGCATCGGGAGCATATGCTACAGGTACGATTACAGGTGGCAATGTGTATGTCCGCAATGCAGCAGGCACATCCGGCACTACCAAGGTTGTCTCACTCAACTGGAACCATCAGGTTGACATAATTGGAGAGACCAGGGTAAACGGTGTGGTCTGGTACAATGTCAAGGGTACTTTAAACGGCAAGGCATTTACGGGCTGGACTATCAGTACATACATAAAGGTGACATACAATAATAGCGGAGACAATACTGATTTTGTCACGGCTATGAAGAATGCAGGCTTTCCTGACAGCTATATTCCAAACCTTACAGCTCTTCACAATAAGTATCCAAGCTGGACATTTGAGGCTGTAAATACAGGTTTGAATTGGGATACGGTGATTGAAAATGAAAGTGTAAACGGACTTAATCTGGTATCCAAATCAGCAGACAATGCCAAGAAATCCACAGCTGCCGGAGCATATAACTGGTCAACAAATACGTGGGTTGAGTACGAACCGGGATGGGTGTCAGCAAGCAGTGCCTATATTGCTTATCTCATGGATCCAAGGAATTTTCTTGATGAGACCAATATTTTTCAGTTTCAGAGTCTGGCATACAGTCCGAATGAGGCACTTGAAGGTGTCAAGTCCATAGTAAAAGGCACATTTATGGAGGGAACAAAGACCTATTCCAACAATGGCGAGAAAATCAATTATGCAAGCACATTCATGGATGTGGCAAAGAGCAGTGGAGTAAGTGCATACCATATAGCATCGCGTATAAAGCAGGAGCAGGGACAAAAGGGAACGAGCCCTCTTATTTCGGGTACATATTCCGGATACGAAGGATATTATAATTATTTTAATTTTAGTGCAACCGGAAACACGAAGGATAAGATTTATAAAAATGGTCTGTCTTTTGCCAAGAAGCAGGGCTGGAATACAAGAGTAAAGTCCATAAGCGGCGGAGCTGTAAAGGTGGGCAGCAATTATATAAATAAGGGTCAAAATACACTGTATTTTGAGAAGTTTAATGTAGTAAATACAAGCTCGCTGTATTTCCATCAGTACATGGGCAATGCCACAGCGGCTCTTACTGAGGGACAGAGTCTGGCTAAAGGATATTCAGACAAGAATCAGGCTTTTGTATTTAAAATACCTGTATACAACAATATGCCATCGTCAGCAGTGGGCTTCGATAAAGCTGGCGATACCAATAACTATCTGCAGTCGCTTGCGATAAGCGGTGTAACACTCACACCGGCCTTCAATGGAGCGACAACAAGCTATTCAGCAGTTGTTTCAAATGCTATAAGCTCAGTGACTGTTTCGGCAGATGCAGTTTCAGGAAACAGTGGTGTTTCAGGCACAGGAAGCTATTCGCTTGCTGTCGGAAATAATACAATTAAGGTAAAATGCAAGTCGCAAAGCGGTGATACAAGAACATACACTATCAATATAAACAGGCAGGCGGCATCTGTAAATAATGCAGGTGGCAATAATAATCAGAACAATAATAACCAAAATAATACAGATGTAAACATAACATCAGGTAAATACAGTATAGGTACTTATATTACAGGCATTGAGCCTGGAACCGGTGCAGCTGATTTTGTGAAGAATATAGCAGTATCAGCATCAGGTACTGTAAAGCTTCTGACAAGCTCAGGCTCAGAAAACAGCGGAAAGATTGCAACAGGCAATAAAGTGGCTGTTTATGATGCTTCAGGTAATCTGAAAAAGACATACGATATTGTTATATATGGAGATATCAATGGTGATGGTGCTGTAAATGCTCTTGATATGATTAAGCTCAACAGACATATCTTAGGAAAGGGAACACTCACAGGTGCTTATCTGGAGGCAGCTGATGCTAACAGAAAGGGTGATGGTGGAAATGCCCTTGATATGATAATCATGAACAGACACATACTGGGCAAATCAAAGATATCGCAGAATTAGAAATGTGAGGAAAGATATGAAGAAATTATTTGGATGTATATTATCACTTGTTGTGGCGGTGATGCTTGTTTTCACACCTGCCGAGCATGTATATGCGCAGGGACTTGGTCTCAGTGTCAGCTCAAGCTCTATAGCTGTTGGAAAAACAGTTAAGGTGACTGTTTCCATGCCGTCTGGATATTTTGGTACTGTAGTTATCTCAAGCTCTGACGAGGGAGTACTGAGTAACGGAGGAGATGGTGTGGCCAATATTGGTGACGCCGCAGGATATCCCACATCGCAGTCATTTTCATTTACGGCGAAGGCTGCAGGAAGCTGCACTATAAAGGCATATTGTACAGTTGTAGGAGATGCAGAGGGCAACGATGCCGGAGGTACAATTACCGGTGCCAGCACGAAGGTGACGGTAAAAAGTGCTTCATCAAACAATGATTCAAACAGCAACAAGGATAACAAGGACAATTCCGGCAGCAATACCGGCAATGACAACAATGCAAATAAAGATAATGAAAACAAAGAGGAAAAGAAATCCTCAAACGCATCTCTTGGTTCGCTTGTTATCTCAGCAGGTATGCTTTCCCCTGAGTTTTCTGCTGCGACAAAGGATTACACAGCTACAGTAGATTACAGCTGTTCAAGCCTTGCGGTTACAGCAAATCCGGCTGATTCCAAGGCGAGTGTGACATCGGTCACAGGCAATGATTCACTTGAGGTTGGAGAGAATACGGTCAGCGTTGTTGTGACAGCAGAGGACGGCAGCACAAGCACATACAATATAGTTGTTACCAGAAGAGCCGAGGATGATCCGGAGAATGCAGATAAGCAGGATAACTGGAAGAAGTTCGATATAAATGGCACAGAGTGGACTATGGTAAATGACATTCCGGAGGATGTTGTTCCTGAAGGCTTTGAGCACTCAAAGACAGTGATTGACGGACTTGAATACAATACCCTTCATGGCACCTTCGGTGATATCACGCTTGTGTATTTACAGTCGGAAAGCGGCAATGGGCTTTTTGTATATGATGCTGCCCAAAATGCAGCGTATGAGTATGTCCGTATCAATTCCGAGTCACATTTTATCGTGGTTTTACTGCCTAAGGTGGATGATGTACCTGAGGGATATAATGAGATATCGCTCTCCATAGAGGGCAAGGGTGTGGCAACAGCCTACCAGACCAAAGCCGAAAAAACCGATGATCAGACAAAGGATTTTTACCTCGTATATGCCATGAATGACAATGGTGAGAGTGGCTGGTACACATATGATAGCGTAGATGGCACATATATGAGGACCGAGCTCAGCACACCTACAGTGGCACAGGAGGAAAACGATGCGGTAAAGAGTGAGCTTGTTCCGGGAATTGCCAATAAATATCTTGTTTTAGCTGCAATACTGGTTCTTATTATCATTATTCTGTTACTGTTGCTTATTGTATCAGCTGTGAAAAACAGAAAATATAAGGCAATGGACTATCATGATGACGATGATGATGTAGATGATGCAGCAGAAGATGTATCAAATGAAGCTTTGGAAGAAACAACTGATGAAACTGCGGACGAGATAGCAGATGAGCTGGAAGAAGAGGTTACAGAAGAGCCGTTAGATGAAGTGGCAGGAGAAGCTGCAGAAGAGTCGGTGGATGAAGTGGCAGGAGAAGCTGCAGAAGAGTCGGCAGGTGAAGCCGCAGAAGAAACAGCAGATGAAGCTGTAGAAGAGCCGGCAGATGAAGTCGCAGAAGAAACAGCGGAAGGTGCTGCAGATGAGCAAAAGATGGCTACGTATGAAAATATATCAAATGCATCCTATGTCGGAAGAACCGTAGAAATTACACCTGATTCTAAGAAAGCTGTTGAGAATGAAAACTCTGAGTTTGATTTAAAAGACGATTCAAGGCAGGAAAACGTTTCTGACACAGAAAACGATGCTGATGAGGATGCTTTAAAGAATCAGCTTCAAATGGCACTTGATGGCTTTGTCAATGAGGGAAATAAGCCGTCTGAGACTATAGACAGCAGTGCAAAGGATGATAATGAAGATGACAGCGAGGATGATGATTTGCAGTTCATCGACTTAAATTAGTGAATATGACTGGAGGATATGACTTGAAACCATATACAAGTAAGGCTAAAAAAGCAATAGATTTGGCTGCACGTATATCAAAGAAAATGAATTACAGCTATGTTGGAACAGAGCACATACTGGCTGGCCTTATAAAAGAGGGCACCGGTGTGGCAGCTGAGGTTCTAACAGCCTGCAATGTGGAATATGATAAGCTTATTTCGATGATTGAAGACCTGATTTCACCGGGGGATAACATCGAAGTGATGGACAGGGATGGCTATTCACCAAGGACACAGAGAGTATTGGAGCGTGCATCGGAGGAAGCCGATAGATTTGAGTGCAATGAGATAGGTACAGAACACTTGCTGATGGCTATAGTACTGCAGGGAGACTGTGCAGCTGCAAGACTTTTAAACACCATGGGTGTTAACAGTCAGAAGATGTTTATAGATATTCTTGGTGCGATGGGTGAGGATCCGTCTGCATACAGGGATCTGATGAAAAGCTATGGTACATCATACAATTCTGCGACTCCTGTATTAGATCAGTATTCCAGAGATTTGACAGATATGGCAGAGGCAGGGCTTCTTGACCCTGTTATAGGCAGAAAAAAGGAGATGGAGCGCGTTATCCAGATACTTTGCCGCCGTGGCAAAAACAATCCATGTCTGATTGGAGAGCCGGGAGTGGGCAAGACCGCTATAGTAGAAGGACTTGCGCAGGATATAGTCAGTGGCAATGTTCCGGATATTCTTTTGGGAAAGAGACTGGTTTCCCTTGATATGTCCGGGCTTGTAGCCAAATCAAAGTATCGTGGTGAGTTTGAGGAGCGTATCAAGAAGGTGATAAGCGAGGTTTCAAATGCCAAAAATGTACTGCTTTTCATTGATGAGCTTCACACTATAATAGGTGCAGGAGGAGCAGAAGGCTCGTTAGATGCATCTAACATATTAAAGCCGGCACTTGCCAGAGGCGAGGTACAGGTAATCGGCGCCACTACCATAGAAGAGTACCGCAAATACGTGGAAAAGGATGCTGCGCTTGAGCGCCGTTTCCAGCCGGTGATGGTTGAGGAGCCGGGTGTGGATGAGACAATAGAGATACTCACAGGATTAAAGGGACTCTATGAAAAGCATCATGGTGTCATCATAACAGATGAGGGTGTGAAAGCAGCAGTAAACCTTTCTGCACGATATATAAATGACAGATTTTTACCTGATAAGGCGATAGACCTGATGGATGAAGCGGCAGCCAGGATAAGGCTTAAGAATCTGACATCATCTGACGAGCTGCTTGCTCTGAAAAAAGAGATAACAGATAAGCAGAACCGGGTGGAAAATGCTTTGTCGAAAGGAGATCTCGCAGCTGCCGGCGCGCTTATGTCAGAAAAGGAAGTACTTGAAAATAAACAGCAGAAGCTTATGAGAAAGAACCGTCGCACAGGAGCCAAAAATCAGCCTGTAGTCGGCGAAAATGAGATAGCGGATGTAGTATCGGGATGGACCAAAATACCTGTAAATAAGCTTACAGAGTCAGAGGCAGGACGACTTGCAAAGCTTGAACAGATACTTCACAAGCGTGTAATAGGACAGGAGGAGGCTGTTTCTGCTGTCGCAAAGGCAGTCAGACGAGGCCGTGTTGGTTTAAAGGATCCTAAGAAGCCGATTGGCTCATTCCTGTTTTTGGGACCGACAGGAGTAGGTAAGACGGAGGTGTCAAAGGCACTTGCTGAGGCTGTCTTTGGCAAAGAAGATGCCATGATACGTGTTGACATGTCAGAGTACATGGAAAAGCATAGTGTTTCAAAGATGATTGGTTCACCACCGGGATATGTGGGCCATGAGGAGGGCGGACAGCTCTCAGAGAAGGTCAGACGCAATCCTTTTTCTGTTATACTGTTTGATGAGATAGAAAAAGCACATCCTGATGTGTTCAATATACTTTTACAGGTGCTTGATGATGGCAGAATCACTGATTCACAGGGACGCACGGTTGATTTCAAGAATACAATAATCATCATGACATCAAATGCAGGAGCTTCTTCTATTATAGAACCAAAGCGCCTTGGCTTTGGCGCTGGTGAGGATGAAAAGCAGGATCACGAGCGTATGAAGAACAGTGTCATGGAGGAGGTCCGCCGTATATTTAAACCTGAGTTTTTGAACCGAATCGACGAGACTATTGTATTTAGAGCTCTCAACAAGGATGACATGAAGCATATAGTGACACTTCTTGTAAAGGAGCTTAAGAAACGCTGTAAAGAACAGCTTGATATAGAGCTCACAGTGCGCGACAGTGTAAAATCCTTTATCGTGGACAAAGCCTATGACAGAAAATATGGCGCAAGACCTCTTAAACGAAAACTTCAGGAGGAGATTGAAGACCGTATGTCAGAGGATATTATTACCGGCAAAATTAAGCGCGGCAATAAGGTAATAATTTCTACGAAAAACAAACAAATTTCATTGACTGTTGAGTAGAATTGGATTTATAATTAATATATCAATATAGCTACGGGAGGATAAAAATGGCTGTAATAAGTGAATTAATCCGTACTGAGGAAAACGGAAAGCTCAGCTTCGGAGATTATACATTGGCTGCAAAGGCAAAGCTTGACAATTTTGAGAAGGATGGAGATATCTACAAGGTAAAGACCTTTAAGGAGATTACAAAGCTCGAAAGAAACGGACTCTTTGTATACGAGTCTGTTCCGGGAACAGCGGTTATGGATTTCGAGGAGACTGCTGATACAGTGACATTTACTGTGGAGGGACCTGAGGATGCTCAGATTACTCTTGGCCTTGAAGAGGAGACGGAGTACGAAATTGATATAGCTGGAGCTGTTGCAGGTACTATGAAGACAAATCTCGGCGGCAAGCTCAGTTTAAGCGTAGAGCTTGAGGGTGTTGATTCAGTCGATATCAAAGTATCAAGAAAATAGAGCATATTTTTAGCCCGGTGAAAGCCGGGCTTTTTGTATTTTATAAAGGAGAACAATATGGCAAAAGGAAAGACCTCTGTATTTTTCTGCCAGGAATGTGGTTATGAATCGGCAAAATGGATGGGACAGTGCCCGGCCTGTAAGGAATGGAATACATTTGTAGAGGAAACCGTAGATAAAAAGTCGATAAGCTCGTCGGGAAAAGTAAAAAAAGAATCAAAGGCGGCACAGGTTCTGCCTCTTTCGGCTGTAAAAAGCGAGAAAGAGGAGCGTATAGTGACAGGTATAGCCGAGTTTGACAGAGTGCTTGGTGGAGGAATTGTGAGGGGGTCGCTTGTGCTTGTGGGAGGAGATCCGGGTATAGGAAAATCCACGCTTCTACTTCAGGTATGCAGGGAACTTTCACAAAAAAAGGTGCCATTACTTTATGTGTCAGGTGAGGAATCCCTGCATCAGATAAAGATGCGTGCCGACAGACTTGGCGATTTTACGGATTCACTGGAGCTTTTATGTGAGACAAGTCTTGATATAGCAAAGGACGTGATTCAACGAAAAAAACCGGAGGTTGTTGTAATAGATTCCATCCAGACTATGTACAATGAGGAGATAGCGTCGGCACCGGGTAGTGTCTCACAGGTCAGGGAGACAACCGGAGTGCTTATGCAGCTTGCAAAGACTCTGGGTATTTCTGTTTTTATAGTAGGACATGTGACAAAGGATGGTGCGGTTGCGGGGCCGAGGACGTTAGAGCATATGGTTGATACTGTGCTTTATTTTGAGGGTGACAGGTATGAGTCGTACAGGATACTTAGAGGTGTTAAGAACAGATTTGGTTCGACCAATGAGATAGGCGTATTTGAAATGAAGGCGGAGGGACTTGTTGAGGTGGAAAATCCGTCGGAGTATATGCTTAGCGGTAAGCCCGAGGGAGCATCAGGATCAATTGTCACATGTTCCATAGAGGGAAGCCGTCCGATACTTCTCGAGATACAGGCTCTTGTATGTCACAGCTTTTTTAATAATCCAAGGCGTACAGCAAATGGCACAGATTATAATAAAGTAAATCTACTCATGGCGGTCCTTGAAAAAAGAGCCAACCTGTCACTGTCAGACTGTGACGCTTATGTGAATATAGCAGGCGGTATAAGGATGAACGAACCGGCGATAGACCTTGGGATAGTGCTTGCAATCGCATCAAGCAAAAAGGATATTATTGTGCGTGAGGATACCATATGCTTTGGAGAGGTGGGCTTAAGCGGAGAGGTGCGCGGAGTTACCATGTCCGAGCAGCGTGTTGCTGAGGCAAAGAAGCTTGGCTTTAAAAAGTGTATTGTTCCCAAAGTGTGTCTTGCGGGAGTGTCACATATTAGTGGAATTGAGATTGTCGGTGTGGCAAATATCAAGGAAGCAATAGAGGCTGTCAGATAGTAATTGTGAGAATTGTATATAATAAACAGACAATTTAGAAAATTTGTGTTTTTTAAGATAGTTTTACTACTTTAATTAATTGCAGTAAATCCGTTGACATATGTGTGCCGGGATGATATTATATCAAAGCTGACTCGCGGGACACATTGAGTTGTAGAGCTTGTGAGTTACAATTTACAGACATGACTTTATAAATATTGCTTTGAAATAAGCTGATTAAAAAAGTTGTGAAAAAAGTTCTTGACAAATGAAAAACATTTTGATAGAATAAACAAGCTGTCGCAAGACAGAGAACTTAAAACAGAGTTCAAAAAAATAAAAAAGTGCTTGACAAACGAACAGTGATTTGATAAAATAATCAAGCTGTCGCAAGAGAGCAAAACAAAGAACATTGATAACTGAACAGTGAGAAACCTTGAAAGATTTTGAGAATCAATCAGAACGCTTCAATGAAAATTGAAGACCTTTAAAACAGTAAATTCAGAATTTGTGCGAAAGCGATGAAAACAATCTGCTTGCAGAATTGTTTGAGGAGCTACGGACAGTCGCAAACTTGTTTGCGACCTGAATGAACGAATTAGCCAAGTTTAACTTGACTGAGATCAACTTTTTAACATGAGAGTTTGATCCTGGCTCAGGATGAACGCTGGCGGCGTGCTTAACACATGCAAGTCGAACGAAGCACTTTATTTGATTTCCTTCGGGACTGATTATTTTGTGACTGAGTGGCGGACGGGTGAGTAACGCGTGGGTAACCTGCCTTGTACAGGGGGATAACAGTTGGAAACGGCTGCTAATACCGCATAAGCGCACAGCATCGCATGATGCAGTGTGAAAAACTCCGGTGGTATAAGATGGACCCGCGTTGGATTAGCTAGTTGGTGAGGTAACGGCCCACCAAGGCGACGATCCATAGCCGACCTGAGAGGGTGACCGGCCACATTGGGACTGAGACACGGCCCAAACTCCTACGGGAGGCAGCAGTGGGGAATATTGCACAATGGGCGAAAGCCTGATGCAGCGACGCCGCGTGAGCGAAGAAGTATTTCGGTATGTAAAGCTCTATCAGCAGGGAAGATAATGACGGTACCTGACTAAGAAGCACCGGCTAAATACGTGCCAGCAGCCGCGGTAATACGTATGGTGCAAGCGTTATCCGGATTTACTGGGTGTAAAGGGAGCGCAGGCGGTGCGGCAAGTCTGATGTGAAAGCCCGGGGCTCAACCCCGGTACTGCATTGGAAACTGTCGTACTAGAGTGTCGGAGGGGTAAGCGGAATTCCTAGTGTAGCGGTGAAATGCGTAGATATTAGGAGGAACACCAGT